>Ga0194048_10000008_pt1 | contig 111628 bp, 115 predicted proteins | sample JunL225m_MetaG_FD_161685 | JGI IMG/M metagenome (GOLD analysis project Ga0194048, IMG submission 161685) | Anoxic zone freshwater microbial communities from boreal shield lake in IISD Experimental Lakes Area, Ontario, Canada - Jun2016-L222-5m | ecosystem: Environmental > Aquatic > Freshwater...
CGCACTACGACGGTGAAGCGCGACGGCGTCCGCGCTACAGGGAGCTCCTCGACGGCGGGTTTCCCGCCGGGATCGCTGCCGACGACGGCGTCGGGCTGCACTACATCGGGACGGAGATCCACGAGGTCGTGACGTGCCGTCCTGGCGCTTCGGCCTACCGCGTCGGCCCCGACGGTGAGGTCCGTCTCGAGCCCCGCGTGCTCACTGGCGGCTGAACGGCTGCTGGGCGTACCCTGTGCAGCTGTGGAGCGGGGGACGATCGTCTATGAGGAGACGCGCGTTGAGGACGAGGAGATCGTCGACGACGACGACTCGACCGATCGTGAGGGCTGGTGGTGTGTCCGCACCGACCCGTTCCCGTGCCCAGCCGCCGGCTGCGACTTCGTCGCCGTCTTCATGACGGCGGCGCACATGATTCTCGTCTGGCAGGACAACGACGACCCCAACCTGCTCAAGCACGCGGCTCGAGCGCGAGACGTCGGCAGGAATCCCCGGATCGTCGGCTACCGCTCCGAGTACGGGCCGAGCGCGTCGTACTACGCCTGGATCGCAGCCGGGCGTCCGGTACACGGCGTCCGGGCTCAGTAGAGCCGTTCGCTAGATTGGACTGACGGTGGCAAGCGTCAGCGAGACGATCCAGGTGAAGGGCATCCGCTGCGAGCGCTGCGTTGCCCGGCTCGCCCACGTGCTCAAGGGCCACGACGGTCTCGAGTCGGCGAACGCTGCGTTGAACGGCGACATCACCGTGACCTACGACGATGAGCTGACCTCGAGGGACGCGCTCGTGGCGGCGATCGCCCGCGGCGGTTTCCGCGAGCAGGGCGACCCACGCTAGACCGGCCGGGAATCTTCGGCGCCCGGGCGGCGTTTGAACTGGTTGCTAGGGTGGCCGCCGGATGACCGAAGGCACACCGACTGCCGCTGAGACCCGTCGGATCGCCGAGGTGGCGCGTGATCGTGTTCGGTTCGAAGAGGAGGCGCTCGAGCTCAGCGACCAGGTCTTCCGCGTTGCGCGGAGGCTTGTCAGCTCCCGCGAGGAGGCCGAGGATCTCGTCCAGGACACCTACGGCCGGGCCTTCCGCGCCTGGCAGCAGTACCAGCCGGGAACGAACCTTCGTGCCTGGCTCCTGCGGATCCTCACGAATCTCAACATCGACCGAGGCCGCAAGGCGCAGCGCTCGCCCGACATCCAGCCGCTCGAGGAAGGTGACTACTTCCTCTACAACCAGCTCGCCTCGACGATGCCCGACGACAACCCTGACGAGGAGAAGGTGATCGAGCGGCTCTCACAGAACGCCGTCGTCGAGGCGTTGGCGGAGGTGCCCCACGACTTCCGTGACGTCGTCGTGCTCGTCGACATCGGCGAGTTCGCCTACGCCGAAGCGGCACAGATCCTCGATATCCCTGTAGGCACTGTCATGTCGCGGCTCCACCGTGGCCGGCGCCTGCTCAAGAAGAACCTGGCAGAAAAGGCGGTGGTCTGATGGGGTGCGGCTGTGGAGACTGCGAGACGATGATGCAGCCCTATCTCGACGGGATGCTCTCCGACGAGGAGGTCAGCGAGGCGAAGGAGCACCTTGAACGGTGCCCACCGTGCGAGGAGCGCTTCCGCTTCGAGGAGCACCTGCGCCACTTCGTCCGGGTTGCAACGGACGAGCCGATGCCGGACGAGCTCCGAGACAGGCTGGCCGGTCTGCGTTCGACCCCGACTGCCTGAACGACGAGCCTACGCCTCGGGCGGGTTCCAGAGATCGGGAGTGTCGATGTCGCCCGGCGGCGTCAAGTCCTCGCACGGGATGAGCAGCACGTCGAGATCGCGGCCCCCGTCGTTCGGGATCGCATCCCAGATCGAGCGAGCGAGCAGCGCCGGATGGCTGCGGATGCCGTCGTAGCTCGCGGCGATAAACGGCGCGTCCTGACGGTGGGCGAGCACGCGGTCGATCGCCCGCGGATCGAGAAACGGGCCGTCGGCGAGAATGACGAGGGCCGCCTCCGCCTCGGCGGACAGCGCGGCAAGGCCACAGCGAAGGCTCGCTCCGGGGCCGACGGCCCAGTCGGTCGCGGTCACCACCGATACCCCGTCGAGCGACAGCGTCTCGCTTGCCTCGATCGCGTGTGCTCCGGCGACGACGACGATCTGCCCGACCGGGGCTCCGCGGAGGCGCTCGAGCACGTACGGGAGAAAGAGCAGCTGCTTTGGTGAGCCAAAGCGCGACGCGGCACCGGCCGCAAGGACGATCGCGCCGATCACTCTACGAGATCGAGACGGTGGCCTTCTCGATCTCGACCACCTCGGTCGGCTGCTCGGTCGACGGATCGCCGAGCGTGCCGATGTGGTCGATAACGTCGAGGCCCTTCGTCACGGTTCCGATGATCGCGTAGTCCGCCGGGAGACCGACGTTTGCCCCGGTGACGACGAAGAACTGGCTTCCTGCGGTGCCTGCGACCTCGGCGCCCGTCTTCGCCATCGCGACAACCCCGTGGAGGTACTGCGCTCCGGCCGGCGGCGTGTCGACCGTGCTGTAGCCGGGGCCGCCGCTTCCGGTACCTGTCGGGTCGCCGCCCTGGATCACGAAGCCGGGGACGATGCGGTGGAAGACGGTGCCGCCATAGAACCCGTGCTGGACGAGCGAGACGATTGACGCCGCGACGTTCGGTGACTGCTTCTGGTCGAGGCGCACCGTGAAGCTGCCGCAGTTTGTCGTGAACGTGACGTCGTAGGTCTTCGTCGCGTCAAGAGGTGCTGTCGGCGTCGGGGCGGTCTTTGCCGCCCCGACGGGCGCGGTGACCGGGGCGCAGCCGTTCGCATCGGTTGCCTTCGCTACCGTCGTCTCGCCGGTCAGCGTCGTTCCCGACGCACCGGTCGTCGTGCTGGCGGACTTTCCGCCGCAACCGGCGATCACCACGAGCGCAGCGAGCAGGACGAGGGCGCGACTCATGAGGTCGATGCTAGACGATCGATTCAGCGAGATGACGTGACGGACTCGACGGACGCGATGTGGACGAGCCGGTAGATGAGTCGACCTGCGTCGGACCGAGCCGCGTCGTCGTGGAGACTGTGCTGGTCAACCCAGAGGCCGTGTGCCGCCTCGAGCAGCTCGCGGATTCGATCGACCGTCTCGGGCGCACCCTCGCTCTCGGCGCAGGCGTTGAGGGCGAGTCCGAGGACGCCGGGAGTGTCGCGCTGCCGCGTCCACAGAAGCGACATCGCCATCGAGAGGTAGTGATGGATCCGCGCAAGCTGCAGCGGCTGGTTGAGCATCGAGGGGCCGAGCGGCGTCGTCGGCTCTGGCAGCGGCGCTCCGTCGGCGAGCGCGTTGGCGTTGCCGGCAAGCATCCCGCGTAGCTGTTCGTCGTTCCAGCCCGCCGCACGCGCCGTGCGCGCGGCGATGAAGAGCGACGCCGGCTGCTGCCCGTAGGGGAAGTCGGATGCGTACATGACCTGCTCGGGCGGGACGCGCGCGTAGAAGTCGAGCAGGTCGATCGCGCTCCAGGTGGAGGTGTCAAAGAACACGCCTTTCCGCCCGGCCATCTCCTGCGCCAGAGCTGCGAGGTCGGCAATCCCCGCGTGGGCGATGATCAACGTGGCGTCCGGGTTTCGCTCGACGAGCGAGGCGAGACCGTGCGCGATCGGCGGGAGACCCCGGCCGCCGTGGATCAGGATCGGGACGCGCCGGGCCGCGGCGAGCTCGAAGACTGGCCCGAGCCGGGCATCGCTCGATCCGAACCCCTGGGCGCGCGGATGCAGCTTGATACCGCGCGCGCCCGCGTCGAGACAGCGTTTCGCCTCCTCGATTGGCCTCTCGTTGAGGTCGAGCCGGACGAACGGGATCAGGCGGCCGTCTGATCGCTCGGCAAACGCGAGCGTACGGTCGTTCGCTGCCGTGAACCCGGGGTGGCGGTCGGGCTCATCGAGACAGAACATGAACGCGCGCGAGATCCCGTAATCGGCCATCACGCGTTCGAGGGCCTCGTAGTCCCCGATCATCCCGTCGATGTCCGTCCCGAGATGGAGATGCGCGTCGAAGATGTCGGCGCCCGTGGGAATCAGACGGATGACCTCGTCGTCGTACCGGGCACTCAGCTCGAGAGCACGTGCGTTGGCGTCGGTCACCCGGAGAATCTAGCCCCGGCCCCATTGGCGCCGCTGAACGCCGATATTCTGAAGCCATGCCGGACGTTCTCATCTACTCCGACACCGTCAGGTCGCCGGAGCTGCGCCACGAGGTGCCGCTGCTCCTCGCCGATCCCTTCCTCTACGTCGAGAAGGACGGCGTCCGCCACCTCGTCGTCAGCTCGATGGAGATCCCCCGGCTGGAGGGCATGCCCGGGCTCGCGCTGCACGCCGCTGAGGAGTTCGGCGTCGACGAGCTGCGCCGCAACGGCACGCCGGCAGCCGACCTCTACGACCTCGTCTCGATCCGCGCGGTCCACGCTCTCGGGGTGACCAACGCAGTCGTGCCGCCGTCGTTCCCGATCCTGATGGCCGACCTGCTCCGGGCGGCGGGCGTCGAGCTCACACCCGACCGTGAGCTCTTCGACACGCGCCGTCGCTGCAAGAGCGGTGCCGAGCTTGCGGGGATCCGCCGTGCGCAGGCAGCCGCCGAGGCCGGCATGACAGCGGCGCGAGCGTTGCTCCGCCGCGCGAGCGCCGGCGATGGCGGCCTCGACGTCGACGGTGCGCCTCTCACGAGCGAGCGCGTCAAGGCAGCGATCCTGGCCGAGTTCCTGGCGCACGGCGCGACGGCCGACGAGTTCGTCGTCTCGCACGGCGCGCAGTCCGCGATCGGACACCACATGGGGTCGGGCAGGCTCCAGGCGGGCGAGACGATCGTCATCGACCTCTGGCCTCGCGACAACGAGTCGGGCTGCTCCGCGGACATGAAGCGCACCTTCGTCATCGGAGAGGTGCCGGCCGAGGTCGCCGAGTGGCACCGCCTCTGCAAGGAGGTGCTCGATCGGTCGATTGCCGAGGCGCAGCCGGGGATTCCGGCAAGGAGCCTGATGCACGTCGCCTGCGATATCTTCGAGGCGGCGGGCTACCCGACGCAGCGCACGAAGACGCCCGGCGAGGCTCTCCACGACGGCTTCTTCCACTCGCTCGGTCACGGCGTCGGCCTCGAGGTGCACGAGCAGCCGCTCCTCGGCCTCTCTGGTCACGACGATCTCGTCGTCGGCGACGTGCTGGCGGTCGAGCCGGGTCTCTACCGTCCTGGCTTCGGCGGCCTTCGCCTCGAGGACCTGCTCCTCGTCACCGACAGCGGCGTCGAGAACCTGACCTCTTTCCCCTACGATCTGACACCGTGAGCAGCACCGGCGAGACGATCGACACCCTGTTTCTGGAGGAGCGGCGCTACCCGCCGAGCCCGGAGTTCAGCGCGCAGGCAAACGCGCAGCCAGAGATCTACGACGTCGACTTCGACGCGTTCTGGGAGCAGGAGGGCCGCGAGCGCGTCACCTGGGCGGAGCCGTTCACGAAGCTCTACGAGTGGGATCAGCCCTACGCGAAGTGGTACCTCGGCGGCAAGCTCAACGTCGCCTACAACTGCGTCGACCGGCACGTCGAGGAGGGCCGTGGCGATCGGGTCGCGTACTTCTGGGAGGGCGAGCCCGCAGACGATCGGCGAACGATCACCTACGCCGACCTCCAGCGCGAGGTCGTGCGCTGCGCCAACGCCCTGAAGGCGATCGGTGTCGGAAAGGGGACGCCCGTCGGGATCTACATGGGGATGGTGCCCGAGGCTCCGATCGCGATGCTGGCCTGCGCGCGGCTCGGTGCGCCCCACACCGTCGTCTTCGGCGGCTTCTCGGCCGACTCGCTCTCCGATCGCCTGAACGACATGGGCTGCAAGGTGCTGATCACCCAGGACGAAGCGTGGCGGCGCGGCACGACCGTGGCGCTCAAGCGCGTCGCCGACGAGGCGCTCGCCGCCGCTCCCGGGGTCGCAAAGACTCTCGTGCTTCGCCGCACCGGCGGCGATGTCCCGATGACTGCCGGCCGTGATCACTGGTGGCACGAGCTCCTGAATGACGAGCCCTGCCCACCCGAGCCGATGGACGCCGAGGACCCGCTCTTCCTCCTCTACACCTCGGGGACGACCGCGAAGCCGAAGGGGATCGTCCACACGACCGCCGGCTACCTCGTCGGGGTGTCCTCGACACACCGCTACGTCTTCGACCTGAAGCCCGAGAGCGACGTCTACTGGTGCGCCGCCGATGTCGGCTGGATCACCGGCCACAGCTACATCGTCTACGGCCCGCTCTGCAACGGGGCGACCTCGGTGATGTACGAGGGGACGCCTGACTTCCCCGACAAGGACCGCTGGTGGAAGATCGTCGAGCGCTATCGCGCAACGATCCTCTACACGGCACCGACGGCGATCCGCGCGCACATGAAGTGGGGCCCGCAGTACGCGGCCGCCCACGACCTGACGAGCCTGCGTCTGCTCGGCTCGGTCGGGGAGCCGATCAACCCCGAAGCATGGGTCTGGTACCACGAGCACGTCGGTGGAGCCCGCTGCCCGATCGTCGACACCTGGTGGCAGACGGAGTCCGGGATGATCCTGATCACGCCACTCCCAGGGGTGACGACGACGAAGCCCGGATCGGCGACCCGGCCGTTCCCGGGCGTCGACGCGGCCGTCTTCACCGAGGAGGGTGAGGAGGTCGGTCCCGGTGGCGGCGGCTACCTCGTTCTCCGTCGGCCGTGGCCGGCGATGCTGCGTGGCATCTTCGGCGACGATCAGCGCTATCGCGACACGTACTGGTCGAAGTACGGGAACGTCTACTTCGCCGGTGACGGCGCCCGGATCGACAGCGACGGCGACTTCTGGCTGCTCGGCCGCGTCGACGATGTGATGAACGTCTCCGGTCACCGGATCTCGACGATCGAGGTGGAGTCGGCTCTGGTCGATCACCACGACGTCGCCGAGGCTGCCGTTGCCGCTCGCGCCGATGCCTTGACGGGTCAGGCGATCGTCGCGTTCGTGACGTTGAAGACCGGCATCGAGCCCTCGGTTGAGAAGCTCGAGGAGCTCCGCAACCACGTCGCCGTCAAGATCGGCCCGATCGCGAAGCCGGCCAACATCGTCTTCACCCCGGAGCTTCCGAAGACCCGCAGCGGCAAGATCATGCGCCGTCTCCTGCGCGACGTCGCCGAGAACAGGCCGCTTGGCGACACGACCACCCTTGCCGACCCCACGGTCGTCCAGGAGCTCCAGCATCGTGGAGCGCACGAAGCCGGCCAGGACGAGTAACCGTGGCCGGGCGGTGGTTGCTGGTCGCGGGGCTCGTCGCACTCGTGGCACCCGTGTCGGTGTTCGCCTCCGTCTCCTCCTCGGCTCCGCCTGCGGTTCCCACTGTCCTGCCGCACCTGCCGACGCGCGAGGACACGCGTCTCGACACGCGCCTCGACCGGCTCGGAGACGCGTTCGACGGCTGGACGGCGATCTACGTCGAGGATCTCGAGAGCGGGACGTACGCCGGGTGGAACTCGGACGCGCGCTTTCCGGCAGCGTCGACCGTGAAGATCGGCGTGATCGCCGAGGGCATCCGGCGATTCGGCTTCGGGCCTGGCTCGCCGATCGACAGTGATCTGCGGGCGATCGGCACCTGGTCGTCCAACAAGGCCGCAAACCGGATCTTCCGGCTCGTTGGCGGTGTCGGGCCGACCGAGGCAGCTCTCCGGCGGCTCGGCATGTTCTCGAGCACCTACCCGGGCCTCTACCGGGTCAAGGCGTCCGCGTCGGCCGACGCACCAGATCCGCCCGAGACGTTCCACACACGCGTGACGACGGCGCATGATCTCGCGCGGGCGCTCTTTCGGCTTCAGGCGGCGTCGGCCGGTCAGCGCTGGGCGATCCGGGACACCGGCCTGCGCGCTGCGGGCGCCCGCGCTGCGCTCGGCTACCTGGGCCTCGCGGATCCGGCTCCGAGCCTGCTTGCCTTCCCGCCTGGCAGCAGGCATGCCGAGAAGGACGGCTGGCTCGACGACACGCGTGCGAGCGCCGCGATCGTGTACGTCCGCGGGCACGCCAAGATCGTCGTCGTCCTGACCTACCGGCCGAAGATCTCGCTGACGCAGGCGGGTGCGCTTGGCGTCGCCGCCTCGCGTCTCGCGTTCGCTTCGGGCTAGGCCGTCAGGAGCTTGCGGAACCGCTCGTCCTGATCGACGAACGGGCCGATCACGGCGAGGTGCAGCTTGTCATTCGCAATCAGATCCTGCGCGAGACGCTGAACGTCCTCGGCGGTGACCGCGTCGATCTTCTTCAGTAGCTCTGCGGGCTCCATCGCCTCACCCTCGAGCACCTCGCGGTTGAGGCCGAACATCAGCAGCCCCTGCGGGTTCTCGGTGCGCAGGACGAAGCGGCCCTTGATCATCGAGCGGGCCTTCTCGAACTCGTCGTCCGGCACGCGCTCGGTCGCCATCCGGGCGAACTGCTCGACGATCACCTTGATCGCCTCGTCGATCCGCTTGATGTCGACACCCGCCTGGGCAAGGAGCGAGCCAGCGTCGGTGTAGGAGTGGTTCATCCCGTGGACGTAGTAGGCAAGTCCGCGGCGCTCGCGAACCTCGAGGAAGAGCCGTGACGACATGCCCGAGCCGAGGACGCCCGTGAGGAGCTGCATCGTGTAGCGGTCGGGGTGGTCGATCGGAATGCTTGGCACGCCGAGGATCAGGTGGGCCTGGTCGGCGTCCTTGTGGAAGACCGAGACGTGCGGGCCGGGTGCCGTCCCCATCTGCGCGGGAGCCGGGCGCTTGGAGCCGTTCGACTTCATGTCGCCGAGCATCTGCTCGAGCATCGGGTCGAGGTCATTGCCGACCATCCCGCTGACGCCAATCACCATGCGGTCGGGCGTGTACCACTCGTCGAGGTAGTCGATGAAGGTGTCGCGATTGGCGGCCTTGATCGTCTCTTTTGTGCCGAGCGTCCCCCACCCGAGCGGGTTGTCGCCAAACATGAGGTTCTCGTAGACGGTCCCGATGTGGTCGCGCGGCGTGTCGGCGTACATGTTCATCTCCTCGAGGATGACGCCCTTCTCGCGGTCGATCTCCTCGGGGTCGAACTTGGAGTGGCGCAGCATGTCGAGCAGCACGTCGAAGGCGACGTTGCGGTCGGCCCCGGCGCAGCGGACGTAGTAGCCGGTGTACTCCTTCGAGGTGAAGGCGTTGAACTCGCCGCCGATCCCGTCGACGAGCGTCGTCAGGTCGCGCGAGTTAGGGCGCCGCTCGGTGCCCTTGAAGAACATGTGCTCCGCGAAGTGCGCGATGCCGCGGTTTGCGGCGCGCTCGTAGCGCGATCCGGCGGCCAGCATGACGAAGCACGCGACCGACTGGGCATGCGGCAGGGGTGCCGCGAGGACACGGAGACCGTTCGAGAGCTGGCGGCGTTCGAACACGGACACGGTTCGATGCTATAGAGGGAGGCGATGTCTGTGGAGACCCGTCTTGCGATTGCCCTTCAGCCCGCGTGGCTACGCGCGCTCGAGGTCGACCTCAGGCTGCCCGACGGGGCACGCGTGGTCTTCGTCGGGTGCGGGACGTCGTTCCATGCGGCACAGACGGGCGGCGTTGCGGTGCAGGCGCTTGAGGCGGTCATCTCGCCTCCCGACGCTGATCTGATGGTGTGTGTCTCGCACGAGGGCGACACGCCGCTCACCCTCGAGGCGGCCCGGGCGTTTGGCGGGCCGGTGTGGCTCGTGACCGGGAAGACCGCCTCGCCCCTCGCCGATCTTGCCGCCGAGATCGTCGTCGCGACGCCTGAGGTCGAGCGGTCGTGGTGTCACACTGCGAGCTACACGTGCGCCGTCGCGGCCCTCGCAGCGCTGCGAGGCGACGATGTCGCCTGGCTTGCCGATGCGGTGGAGGCCGCGCTCGTCGACCAGGAGCCGTTCGCGCAGGAGCGGGTCATCGTCGTCGGGGCTGGGCGAGACTGGCCGACGGCGCAGGAGGCGGTTCTGAAACTGCGCGAGGGCTGCTGGGTGGCCGCCGAGGCTCACCACACCGAGCAGCTCCTCCACGGCCACCTCGCTGCCGTCGACGCGAACGTCCGGGCCTACGTGCTCGAGGGCGAGGGCCGGACAGCGGAGCGGGCCGCCGGTGTTGCCGCGGCGCTTCGAGAGCTCGGTTGCGAGACCACGCTCGTTCCGACGCGCCACCCTGTGGTGGACATCATCGCTTTCCAGCTTCTCACGGTCGCCGTCGCGGAGTTGCGTGGGATCGACGCCGATCGCATCCACCGCGACGACGCGCGCTGGGCACGGGCCCGCTCGACCTACGAGTAGGGGCTAGGTGCGGGGAAGCGCGGCGAGCAGCCGATCGACCTGCTCGGCCGTATTCGTGTGGACGATGCCGACACGAACGGCACCGTCAGGCAGGCCGAGGTGTTCGAAGACCTCGACCGCGTGGTTGTTGCCGTGCCAGACCGCAAAGCCGGCAGCCCCGATCCGCGCTGCGGCCTCCTCGGGTGTCTCGTCCGGCGGGGTGAGCGCGAAGGTCGAGACGCGCCCCTCCATCGTCGGTGGCCCGTGGAGCGTCCAGCCGTCCGGAATGCCGTCGAGGAAGCGCTGGCCGAGTGCTCGCTCGTGCTCGTTGATGAACTTCCAGCCGACGCCGTGCAGGTACTCGACGCACGCGACGAAGCCGCAGAGGAGCTCGTGGGGCAGCGTCCCGGTTTCGTGGCGCCGACCCGGCTCGTTGCTCTGGGGGCGAACCTTGTACGGGCGCCAGCTCTCGGAGAGGTCACGGCGAACCCACGCGAGGCCGAGGTGCGGGCCGAAGAACTTGTAGGGAGAGCAGAGCAGCACGTCGCAGCCGACGTCCGGGATCTCGATGTCGCCGTGCGGGGCGTAGTGCACCGCGTCGACCCAGGCGAGGGCGCCGGCGTCGTGGGCGATTGTGATGATCTCGTCGACCGGGGTGATCGTGCCGACCGCGTTCGAGGCCCACGGGAACGCGACGACCTTCGTCTTCTCGGTGACGAGCGAGCGGAGGTGGTCGAGGTCGATGCGGCACTCGTCGTCGAGGTTTGCAAGCTTCACGACGATGCCCTTGTCGTGGGCGATCTCGAGCCAGGGCGCGACGTTGGCGTCGTGGTCAAGCCGCGTCACGACGACCTCATCGCCTGCCTGCCAGTCGCGCGATGCTGTGCGCGAGAGGGCGAAGTTGAGCGAGGTCATGTTCGCGCCAAACGTCACCTCGTCGTTGAACACCCCGAGCAGGTCGGAGGCGGCGGCGCGCGCGGCAGCAACCACATCGTCGGTGACCATCGAGGTGAGGAACTTCCCGCCGACGTTGGCGTTGCACGCGAGCAGGTAGCCGGAGACCGCCTCGAGGACGGAGTCGGGAACCTGGGTTCCTGCCGGGCCGTCGAAGTAGGCCATCGGCACGTTGAGCGAGTGGAATCGGTCGAGGACAGCCTCGATCGTGACGTCGACGACCTCGCCGTCTTCTCCGTGCAAGCTGGTCATGGTTTGTGACGGTAGCCGGGTTTCACGGCAGGCGCCACTCGTACTGTGGCTTCACCCGCAGCGACGCGCCCACGAAGCAGTCGCGCTCGGCCTTTGCGAAGAGCGTCTGAGGCTCCGCGGTGGCCGGCTCGAAGCGCACCTCGATCCCGACCTCGATCCCGACGAAGCCGTAGCGACCGTCCTCGTCGCGCTTCGTGACCCGGCCGGAGGCTGCGCCGCTGGCGGCCACCGTGAGTCCAGCCCGCCGGGCGTGGTAGCGGAGGCTGTCGATCGAGCAGCGCACGAGCGCCACGAGTAGCAGGTGGTCGGCTGTCCAGTCCCCTGGCAGTGCAAGCGTGGTGCCGTCGGGGATCGAGACCTGACCGTCCGTGGCGAGCTCGATCTCGTACTCGAACACCTTCGGCCGGGGCTCGCTCATGTGAGCGAAGGCTAACGACGTGGGGGGTCCGTCCGGCCCCGGTCCTACAGTAGGCGCGCATGACACGCACCTGCATGAGTTGGACGTCGCGTCGCCGCTACGCGCCTCCGGTAAAGGGACGGCCGGCCCCGTCGCTTCCGAGCTCGTGGGTCTGCACCGCAACCTGGACGTCACGACTTCCACGCTGCCACCCGCGTGGCCGCAAGCGCGTCTAACCCCGCCTCGAGCTCAGACGTCCCGGACGTCCTTGGCCCCGGTCTCCGGTGCGTCTTCTGTGGGATCAATCCCGGTCGTGTCTCCGCGGCTGCAAACGCGCACTTCGCGAACCCACGCAACGACTTCTGGCGGCTGCTCCCCGACCTGCGGCCCCGTGCCATCGCCTTCGTCGGAAAGGAGGACTACCGAGGACTCTTTGGCGAGAGGCCGGAGCTCGGCCCGCGGCTGCGCGCGCTCCTCCATGACGGATCACCCGACGGGCCGGTCGACGTCTCGGGTTAAGGTTCCGCGCGTGGAGGAGTTCGTCGTCATCGTCCATCTGCTCGCCGCCTCCGTCTGGCTGGGTGGTTCGGTCGCGCTCGTCTTCGCCGGCGTCCCGGCGATCCGGGTGCTTGAGGGCGACCCGCGTGGCAAGGCGATGAAGGCGTTGAGCGTCCGCTGGCGCCCGGTCGGATACGGCTCGCTGCTTGTGCTGACACTCACCGGCGTGGAGCTTGCGCGGCACGACTGGAGCCGGGGTCACTCTCCGTTCCAGACGGTGCTGTGGATCAAGGTCGTGCTCTCCGTGGGGCTCGTCAGCGCCTCCTACATTCACAACTTCATTCTTGGCCCGCGTCTGCAGCAGGAGATCAAGGAAGGGCTGCCTCAGCGCTCACGTCCGCCGCTCGTCGTGGTCGGGTGGACGAGCCTCGCGCTGACGATCAGCGTGCCGATCCTCGGCGCGATCCTCGCGCACCTCGCCCACTGACGTCTGGGCGACAGGGACAGTCCCTGAGCGGGGCCAGTCCCTTGGCCTGTCAGCTAGTTGCGCCAGGCGTTCGTGATCGGCGTGCGGCGGTCGCGCCCGAAGGCCTTCGGGCCGAGCTTGACGCCGGGCGGTGCCTGACGGCGCTTGTACTCCGCGCGGTCGATCATCGAGAGAGCGCGCTCGACCACGTTCAGGTCGAACCCGTCGGCGAGGAGCTCCTCGCGCGAGCGATCGTGCTCGACGTACGCAACGAGGACGGCGTCGAGCAGCTCGTAGGGCGGAAGCGAGTCGTCGTCCCGTTGGTCGGCGCGCAGCTCTGCGCTCGGTGCGCGCTCGATGATCGACGCCGGGATCAGCTCCCGGCCAGCGCGCCCGTTCAGCCACCGCGCGAGGCGGAAGACGTCGGTCTTGTAGACGTCCTTCAGCGGCGCGAACCCTCCCGCGAGGTCGCCGTACAGCGTCGAGTACCCGACGGAGAGCTCGGACTTGTTTCCCGTGGCGAGAACGAGCCAGCCGAACTTGTTCGAGAGCGCCATCAGCAGCGTGCCGCGGATCCGCGCCTGGAGGTTCTCCTCGGTCACGTCGGCGGCGTGTCCCCAGAACGCAGCGGCAAGCGCCTCGTCGAACGACGCCACCATCGGTTCGATCGCGATCTCGCGGAAGTCGATCCCGAGCGACTCGGCAAGCCGAGCTGCGTCGGTACGGGTGGCCTCTGACGAGTAGCGCGATGGCATCGACACGCCGTGGACGCGGTCGGCACCGAGCGCCTCGACGGCGAGGGCTGCAGCGAGGGCCGAGTCGATCCCGCCCGAGATGCCCAGGGCGACCTCCCGGAAGCCGTTCTTGCGGATGTAGTCGCCGAGTCCGAGACCGAGCGCCTGCCGCATCTGCTCGAGGTCGTCCAGGAGCGGTGCAGGTACCGGCCGAGCGGCAGCGTCGGCCGGAGCGAGATCGACGACGAGCAGCGACTCCTCAAACCCGGGCGCGCGGGCGATCGTCGTCCCGGTTGCGTCGATGACCACCGAGTGCCCGTCGAAGACGAGCTCGTCCTGGCCGCCGACTGCGTTGCAGAGCGCGACCCCGCAGCCGGTCTCGAGCGCCCGGGCACGCAGCATCTCCTCGCGCTCTCTGTCCTTCCCGACGTGGAACGGAGAGGCGGAGAGGTTCACGATCAGCTTGGCCCCCCGGCGGGCGATGTCCGCGGCCGGCGGGCCGGGCCACCAGATGTCCTCGCAGATCGTGACTCCGAGGCGGGTTCTGCCGATGTCGAGCACCAGGGGCGTGTCGCCCGCGGTGAAGTAGCGTTCCTCGTCGAAGACGCCGTAGTTCGGGAGGAGGTGCTTGCGATAGATCCCCTGGACCGCGCCGTCTGCGAGGACGAAGCAGGCGTTTGAGAGGCTGCCGTCGAGACACGGGGCGCCGACGAGCGCCGTGATCCCGGTCGCGGCGGCGGCGAGCTCGTCCACCGTTCGACGGGCGGCACGGATGAACGCGGGGCGGAGGAGCAGGTCCTCCGGTGGGTAGCCGGTGACGGCGAGCTCCGGGAACACGACAAGGTCGGCGCCAGCGGCGCGAGCCTCGCTCATCCGGGCGGCGATCGTGTCTCGATTGCCGTCGAGATCCCCGACGACGCTATTGATCTGAGCGAGCGCGATCCGCATCTGCCCCGGTTTTCTCCTCTCGGGCGAAAACGCTAGCACGCGCCCGGCGTCGCGCTCCGAGGATGAGGCTTGCTGCGATGAAGAAGCACGTGAAGGAGAGGGCGACAAGCCAGCCCTGGCCGCTCTTGTTGCCGGCGACGTTGAGGCCTGCCGCGGCGGCGAGGAGGCCGATCAGGATGGCCCGGAGCCCGCGGTTGCTCACGCGCCGAGCATAGCGCGAGAAGCCGTGCGGTTGACCTGCCGAGTTAGGGGCTGCTAACTTAGTGCCAACTAACTTACGGGGGAAGGAACTACCGATGAAGCATCTCGTGACCGACGAGAACCGGAAGTGGTGGACGCTCGGAGCAGTGGCGTTCGGCCTCTTCATGATCATGCTCGACAACACCGTCGTGAACGTGGCGCTGCCCGCGATGCAGAGCTCGCTCCACCTGAAGATCTCGGAGCTCGAGTGGGTCGTCGCAGGCTACGCACTCACGTTCGGCGCCTTCATGCTCACAGGTGGCAAGCTCGCCGACCTCTTCGGGCGACGGCGGATCTTCGTCATCGGTCTCGTCATCTTCACCGGCTCGTCGCTCGCCTGCGGTCTCGCTGGCACCGCAACGGTGCTGATCGCCGCCCGGGTCGTCCAGGGGCTCGGCGCTGCCTTGATGAACCCGGCGACCCTCTCGATCATCACAGTCACGTTCCCGCCGCGGGAGCGTGGGACGGCGATCGGGATCTGGGCAGGCGTCTCGGCCCTGGCACTCGCGATCGGTCCGCTCGTCGGCGGGATCCTCACCCAGCAGATCAACTGGAGCTGGATCTTCTTCATCAACATCCCGGTTGGCGCGATCGCGATCGCGGCGGCGTACGCCTTCATCACCGAGTCGCGGGACACCTCGCACGAGCAGCGCCCGGATCTCCCGGGGCTCTTCACCTCGGCTCTCGGGCTGTTCGCGGTGAGCTACGCGCTGATCGAGGCAAACAACTACGGCTGGACGTCGAACCGGATCCTGCTGGCGTTCGCGGTTGGCGCCGTGGCGCTCGCCGTGTTCATCCTCCTGGAACGCCATCAGCGGCTTCCGATGCTCGACCTGTCGCTGTTCAAGAACAGCACGTTCTCTGGCGCGAACGCCGTCATGCTCCTCGTCGGGCTCGCGATGTTCGGCGTCTTCTTCTACGTGTCGCTCTACATCCAGCAGGTCCTCGGGTACTCCCCGACGCAGGCGGGGGCGAGCTTTCTGCCCTGGACGGTGCTGATCATCATCCTCGCTCCGCTGGCCGGAAAGCTCTCGGACCGGATCGGCCCTCGCCCGCTTGTGACGGTCGGGATGGTGACCGTGACTGCCTCCCTGCTCGTCTTCTCCCGGATGGGCGCGCACGAGACCTTCTGGGGCCTCCTGCCGGGGATGCTGCTTGGCGGCGTCGGCATGTCTGCTGCGATGGCTCCCGTTACAGCGGCGGCGATGGGCTCGGTTCGTCGGGACAAGGCCGGTGTCGGTTCGGCCGTCCTGAACAGCATGCGCCAGGTGGGCGGCTCGCTTGGCATCGCGGTCATGGGTGCGATCGTCGCCGCCGGTGTCTCGGGCGGGCTAGCGGCCGGCGAGACGCAGCCGACGCCGTTCCTCGATGGCTTCCACCACGCACTCGAGACCGCCGCAGCGATCGCGATCGTGGGAGCGCTGATCGCCGCGCTCACGTTGCGGCGCGTCCATCACCCGGAGCCAGAGACCCAGCCGGTCTTCGTCGAGGCGGGCTAGGGCTTGAATGCGACGACGCGTCCGCGGCTCACGGCGCAGGCGCGGCGGGCGGCCGTGCTCGACAGCGCGTGCCGCGTCTTCTTCAAGAAGAGCTACCGCGGCGCCACGACCGCGGAGATCGCGCGCGACGCCAGGATCAGCGAGCCGATCCTCTACCGGCACTTCGGTTCGAAGCGCGACCTCTACCTTGCCTGCCTCGACGAGGCCTGGCGGGGATTTCGGGAGGTTGCCGAGCAGGCACTCGCCGACGACCCCGGGCGCTGCCTCGGAGCAGTCTCCGACGCCTACATGGCCAGGCGCGCGAAGCTCCGGATCGTCGATCTCTGGATCCAGTCGCTCGCCGAGGCATCCGAGGACGCGGTGATCGCCAAGGCGGTTCGCGGGCAGATCCGCGAGATGCACGAGTTCTTTGCCGGGGTGATTCGCCGCGGCCAGGCCGAGGGGGTCATCCACCCCGACCGGGATCCGGTCGCGGAGGCGTGGGTGTTCGTCTCCGGCGGGCTGCTCGCGACGATCGACCACCGCCTTGGTGGGCTCCTCGGCGATGACCTCGAGCGCGTCCAGGCGTCCCGCCGCGAGTGGATGCAGCGCTAGCGACTCCCCACAAATGGAAAGAGCCCCGGCTGCGACACCCGGGGCTCCCCCTACACGACGGCCTGACGGCCGGGTGCAAGGTGCTCGCACTGTAGGAGCGCGCGGAGCTCTTGTCAAGTGAACGTGTCAAGTGTTCGTGGCGATGAATACTTCACTCGCAATCGGCTCGAACACTCGCCTTTAGAGACACTGTCTCTTTCGGGGGATTGCGCCGACGCGAAACGTCGGTCACACTTCAGCCTCATGCCGAGTCGTTCGAATCGTCTCTCGCCCGCCCTCCCCCGGGGCTCCCGCCTTGGCGAGCGGCTGCGCCAGTTGCGCGTCTCAGCCGGTCTCACCCAGACCGATCTCGCCGGCGAGCGGTTCTCCAAGGAGTACATCTCGCAGATCGAGCGGGGGAAGACGCGTCCGACCCAGGAGACGATCGACTGGCTCGCTGCTCGCCTCGGCGTCGACGCAACATTTCTCGCCAACGGTGTCTCGACCGACGAGCGCGCCCGCGCCGAGGCCATTCTCGCCCGTGCCGAGGCGCTGACCGAACAGCGTGAGTATGAGCGGGCGATCCGCGAGTACACCGACGCGCTGGCAGCCGTGGTTGCCACCGGGGCGATCGAACTGCAGGTCAGGGTGCTCTCAGGAGAGGCGTGGGCTCGCGCCCACAATGGCGACGTCCGCGCCGCGATCGACCTGTTCGAGCAGGCGCGTCGGCTCAGCGAAGGGCCTGCCTTCTCGGACCTCGACCGGGCCGAGGTCCTGTTCCGTCTCGGCGTCGCTCGGTACCTGATCTCGAGCGTTGCGAGCGCCGTCGCGCTGTTCGCCGAGTCCCTCACGCTGATCGAGCGCTCCTCGCTGCCCTCCGACCGACTCCGCGTCGACATCCACACCTGGCGCTCACGCTGCTATCGCAGGCAGCGCGACTACGAGGCGGCGCGTGAGGACGTCGATCAGGCTCTCCAGCTCGCGGAGTCGATGCAGGACACAAAGGCGCTCGGCGAGGCGTACTTCCAGGCATCGCTGATCGCGGAGCGCGACGGGCACTGGGTGCTCGCTCGCACGTATGCCGAGCGGGCGAAGGGTCAATTCGAGGAGCTCTCCGACAACATGCTTGTCGGTCGCCTTCTGAACAATCTTGGTGGCCTCGACTTTCTTCTCGGCAAGCCCGAGAAGGCGATCGCGCGTCTCAACGAGGCCTATGCGATGGTTGTTGCGCATGGCAACGACGACGACGTCGCCACGGTCGTCTCCTCCCTCGCTCAGGTCTATCTCCGCACCGGCGACGCCGTTGCGGCAGAGGAGCACGCGCGCAACGCGCTCGTCCGGCTGGCGGGCCGCGACGACAAGCTTGACGAGTACGGCAACGCCCAGCTTGTGCTTGGACGCGCACTACTCGCACAGGATCGACTCGACGAGGCCGAGACAGAGCTCGCGCTCGCCGAAGACGCGCTCGCGAAGCTCTCGTCCGGGTCGCATCGAGCCGCCGCGTGGGTCGCCCAGGGCGACCTGGCCCAGTGCCGCGGCGATGATCGGCAGGCGGCTGCGCTCTACCGCCGCGCGGCCGAGACGCTTCAGGATTTCCGGTTCTAGCGAGGAGAGGGGGTGAAGACCATGGCGAAGCTCATGACAGCTGTCGCCGGCAAGCGCTCGCTCGTGCTGGTGCTGGCCGTCGTCGCAGCGGTGCTGGGGGCCAAGGGGATCAGCATCACGCCCTACGGCTTCTTCGACGGACACTAATTGCTCGTTGACTACCGCTCCGGCGCGTGGCGGGTCACGGGGTCCCGCCACGCGCCTTCCCGGGCGGCAGCGATCTTCGAACGGTGATCGAACAGGGCAGCTGCAGTTCCTTCTCTCCTTCTTGTTCGATCTGGCAGCGCGCGACCTCGCCGGTACAGTTGCGCTCCATGGAGCCCTCGCTGCCGCGGTCTCGCCGGTTCGCGGTCTCTGAACGCGCTTTCCGACGGCTCGCTCTCGCAAACGCACTCGGCCTCCTCGTGATCATCGCGAGCGGCGCGACCGTCCGGCTGACGGGCTCCGGGCTCGGCTGTGAGCACTGGCCGGGCTGCACCGCCGGAAACCCGCTCCCGACGCAGGGCTTCCACTCCACGGTCGAGTTCACGAACCGGCTGGTCGCAGGCGCGGCGATCATCCTCACGCTCGTGCTGCTCGTCGCCGCGTACCTCGCGAAGACGACGCCGCGCTGGGCGCGCCGGTCGGTCTGGGGAATCTTTCTGCTCACCCTTGCCGAGGCCCCGCTCGGCGCAGTCACCGTCTACTACCACCTCAATCCCTGGCTGGTGCTGAGCCACTTCCTCCTCTCAATCGTCATCCTGACACTCGGAGTCGTCGTGGCGGTCGACGCCTACGGGATCCGGGGCGCACCGGTGCCGCCGGCGATCCAGTCGATCACGCTCCTGGTCGCGGCCGCCTGCGCTGTTCTCGTCGTCACCGGGACGATTGCGACCGCCGCTGGTCCTCACTCCGGAAGCACCGTCGTGCCTCGCGTGTGGTCGCTCCATCCGGCTCTCTGGCTGCACGTCCGTGCCACCGCGGTGTTCGCGATCGGGTTCGCGATCATCCTCGTCTGGCTTCTGCGAAACCACAACCGCAACCTCAGGGCCGCGCTCGGCGTCCTTGTGGTGCTCGGGCTCCAGATGGTCGTCGGCGAGGTGCAGTACCGGATTCATCCGCACCTGCCATGGGGCCTTGTGCTCGTGCACGTCTCGCTCGCCGGGGCCCTCTGGGCGGCGATGGTCGTCTTCACCGCGATCCTGATGAGGCCGAGTAGGATGGCCTGATGGAAGACGGCGAGCTTCGCCTCGACCAGCGGCCCGACCTCCGCTCGCCGGTGCTGATCTGCTCGTTTCGCGGCTGGAACGACGGCGGACATGGAGCCTCGATGGCGACCTCGTTCCTCGCACGGACATGGCGCGCCGAGAAGTTCGCCGAGCTTGACGCCGAGACGTACTTTGACTTCCAGTCCACGAGGCCGCAGATCTCCCTCGTCGACGGGATCGTGCGTCGCATCGACTGGCCGGAGAACACCTTCCACTTCGCGCGACTGCCGCGCGGCGACCGGGACGTCGTGCTCCTTACCGGTACCGAGCCGAACCTCCGCTGGCGCAGCTTCACGAACGAGGTCACGCGACTCGCGCAGGAGCTCGACGTCACGATGGTCGTCACGGTGGGGTCCCTTCTCGCCGACGTTCCGCATACGCGCCCGTCGCCGGTGACGGCGAGCACGTCCGACCCGACACTCGTCGAGGAGCTCGAGCTGCAGGCCTCACGCTACGAAGGGCCGACCGGTGTCGTCGGTGTGCTCCATGACGCCTGCCGGGTTGCAGGGATTCCGTCGGTCTCGCTCTGGGCTGCGGTGCCCCACTACGTCTCGCTCACCCCCTCACCACGAGCTGCGAAGGCCCTCTGCGATCGGCTTGCCACCCTTCTTGATCTGCCGTTAGATACGACAGAGCTCGCGGACGCGAGCGATGCCTACATGCGCCAGGTGAGCGAGGCGGTCGATGCCGACGAGGAGACGGCCGCGTACGTCGACGAGCTCGAGAACCGGGCAGATGACATCGACGACGACAGCGAGCTTCCCTCCGGAGATGCGTTGGCTGCCGAGCTCACCCGTTTTCTGCGCGAGCGCGAGGCGGACGGCGGCGACGCCGCCGCTCGCGACGACCAGTAGCCGTCAGCCGAAGGTGAACGCGTACGCCTGCACGCCAGGCGTGAACCGCAGATGGGCGATTGCGCTCCTCGTCGCCTCTGAGCTTGAGACCGTATAGAGCCTCACGGAGTCGACCGTCACGGCGTGCACAGGCTCACCTGCAATCTGCACGTCGACGGTTCCGCGACCGCCGAGGACGAGGTAGACGTCCCGCGCGCGGAAGTGGAGTGTGAGCCCAGCGCTTGCCACGGCGACAATCCGCTGCCGCTCGACGCGCCAGCGCCCGGTGTAACCGAAGGAGTTGAGTGTCGGTGAGACCGGGCTCCTGTAGCTGACGACGTGATTCGGCACGAGGTGGGATCCGACGTAGCGCCCGCGATCGATGCGCACGTATCCCAGGTAGGACTCGGGCGTGCGTGGGCCGTCCGGGAGCAGCTCGGGAACCGCCTCGGCGTGCGCTCCGACGATCCCGAGGAGCGTTCTGATCGACTGCTCGGTGGTGTCATAGTCGCCCTCACCGAAGTGAGCCTCGCGGACGTGCCCGGCGCGATCGATCAGGTACTCGGCGGGCCAGTACCGGTTGCCGTACGCGTTCCACGTCCCAAACGCGTTGTCCTGAACGACCGGGTACGCGACACCGAGCCGTTCCACGGCTGCTCGAACGTTCGAGGAGACGTGCTCGAAGGCGAACTCGGGAGTATGGACGCCGATGATGACGAGGCCGTCCTTGCGATACGCGGCGTCCCACGCCTCAACGTGGGGCAGCGTCCTCAGACAGTTGATGCACGAGTACGTCCAGAAGTCGAGCAACACGACCTTGCCGCGGAGCCCGGAGAGTGTGAGCGGCGGCGAGTTGATCCAGTCCCCGCCGGGGTGCAGGGCAGGCGCAACGCCATAGTCCGGAAGCGACCCGGCGGTCGTCGTCGCGTGGAGCGGCGTGCTGCCGGTCACTTGTGCGAGCTGCTTCTGCGCCACGGAGCTTCCCTCGATGCGCTGCTGGAAGGCACTTGTGTAGCCCGGGAGCGCCGTCTGGAAGCGGCCGTCGAGATTGAAGGCGAGTCCGATAGCGACACCGCCGATCGCGATGCCCGACCCGAGACGAAGCACCGGTGCCTGTGAGCGGAGCCGCGTCGCGATCCCGCGCCCCCCGATCGCGATCGCGAGCATCGGAAGCGCCGCACCAAGCGCATACGCGGCTGTGAGTGCACCCGCTCGCCACCCGACATGGTTGCTGGCCGCCACCACCGTGACGGCCGCGAGGACAGGCCCCGCACACGGGACGAATACGAGCCCGAGCGAGGCGCCGAGCACGAATCCCCCGCCGCCCGACCGGAACCGCGTCAGGCGCGCGAACGGGCGCTCGAGAAGGAGCCCGAGCTTCGGCACGAGCAGCGTCGCTGCCAGCACGAGCAGGAGTGCGATTGCTGCGTTGCGCAGCAGATCCGGCGGTAGACCGAGTGTTCCGAGGAGCCACGACGCAAACAGTGTGAACAGCACGAAGCTCGCAGTGAGCCCCGCGATAATCCGAAGTGGCCTGCGGCCGGTCGCACCGCCGGCGAGCAGCACGGGGAGCACCGGCAGGACGCACGGGGAGACCGCGGTCACCATGCCTGCGAGGAAACCGATGCCGAGCAGCACGAGCACGCCCCGAGGGTACTCCTCGCCGCTGCCGGTCGAGAGCCTGCTACTCGGTGGGAGCGGGAGGGGCCGGGGCCGCTACCGGAGGTGTTCCTGCAGCCGCGCCGCTTCCGGCAGGGCGTCGCTTGCGCCGACGCCGCTTCGCCGGGAGGGCCGCCTCGCCGTCGGCCCCTACCGACGGGGCCGAACCGTTTGCCGCACCCGCGGTGGCGCTTGGAGTGCCCCCGGTGGTCGCGCCCGCCTCGCCGGGTACCCGCTTCTTCCGCCGACGCCTCCGGGCGCGGGCGGGAGCGCTCTTCGGCGCCGGAAGGTCGTCGGCGAGCGCACCGGCGATCTCCTGGATCGTGCCGAGTCGTTCGCGGGCGGCCTCGAGGAGCGCCGTCGCCCTCGGGGTATAGCCCTCGGCGGTCGCAAGGAGCGCCACGCCGACATCGCGCGGCATCTCGAGCGCCGCGTTCACGAGGCGAGCGGCGTTCTCCTCGTGCCGGTGGCCACGGGAGTTCGCGAGCGCGCCGAGGAGCCGCTTTGCGTCCGGGTACTCGCCCGAGGCCTTGCGGTCGAGATTCTTGCGGACGGCGCGTGCGAGCTTCCATGTCCAGCGGCCGAGGATCTGATCGGGTGCATCGGCCTTGCCGTCGGCGATCGCACGCAACAGCGTCCGCACGCCAGCGGCGCGATCCTGCTCCCAGGGCGGCGCCTGGCTTACGAGCGTGACGAGATCGTCGAAGTCGGCCCGTTCGACGCGCATCGACACCCGGTCGGAGAGGGCGACGAGTCGGAGCCGACGGTTCGGGTTCTGGGCAGCGCAGGTAGCGAGGAACGTCTCGAGAGCACCCTTGGTCGAGCCGCTGTCGGTGAAGCGCTGGACGAACGTCGTGCGCTCGTCGAATCGCATCTGCCGTCCGGCGATCGTCGCCCAGAACCGCTGCTCCTCATCGTCGAGATACTTGGGGTCGACGCGCTGCCACTCGCGCTGGATCACGGCGAGGCGGCGGACGACGTCCGGGGTGATGGGAACGAGCCAGTTGACCGGGGTCAGCTTGCGCCGTGCCCGACGCTGCATCCGGCGCCGCGGCGCCGGAGTGACCCGAGCCCCTTCGCGGTAGAAGTCCGCGTCGAGCAGCGAGTGGACGGAGACGACCCGCTCGTGGTGCGTTGCACCCTTCGGGACGAAGTCGACGACGACTCCCGCCTCCTTGCGTGGATGGATGCGCATGACCCGGCCGATTCGCTGCTGGTAGATGCGCTTCGACGCGGTCGGTGCGAGGTGCATGACGACGGTGGCCCGCGGCGAGTTCCAGCCCTCGGCCAGCAGCATCGCGTTGATCAGAACGTCGATCTCGCCGCGCTCGTACGCCGCGAGAATCTGCGCGAGCTTGGTCGGTGCCGTTCGACCCGAGACGGCCTCTGCCTTGACCCCGGCTGCCCGGAACGCCGTGGCAAGGTTGTACGCGTGGTCGACGCCGGCCGCGTAGACGATCCCTGGCGTATCCCCGAAGCGCTCGCGGTAGAGCGTCGCTGCGGCCATGTTCAGCGCGTCGTGGTCGAGAGCAGCAGCGAGTGCGCCCTCCTCGAAGTCACCGCCGACAATCGGCACCGAGTTGATCGCAGCGACCGGCGGGACACGGAGGCAGCGCAGCGGGGCGACGAGGCCGCGACGTGCCGCGTCGGCGAGCGGAAGATCGTCGACCGAGGCAGGGAAGACGTCGGACACCTGCTTCGCGATCAGCTCCTCGGTGGCCGTCATGCCGACGTAGATCGGCTCGCTCAGGCTGCGGATTGCGGCCGAGGTCTTCTCACCGAGGGCGGTGTGCGCCTCGTCGCAGATCACGAGCTGGTAGACGGTGCGGGAGATCTCCTCGACGTGACGTGCGAACCAGGCGTAGGTCTGAATCGTGATCGGGTTGGATTTTGCCGGCTTCGTGTCGCCGAGGACGACGTCGGCGATGCGAGGGCCGTAGCCGTGGTCGGTCAGCTCGCGGCGGAACTGGTCGACGAGCAGGCGGCGGTGCGTGAGGATCAGGACACCGTCGGTTCGGGCGGCCTCGACGAACCCGGCGGCGGCGATCGTCTTGCCCGAAGCAGTCGGGTGGCGGAAGCGGTAGCGGCGCTGCGCGCCGGGATCCTCGCCGGGGGCGACAAGCGGCGTCTCGTCCTCCGTCTCGGGGTCTGTCTCGTCGACGAAGTCCTCATCCTCGTCGTCCTCCTCGACGAGCTCCTCTGCCGCAGCGGCGCCGTTCGGCCCGCCGGTTGCGCTCTCGGTCTTCTGGTTCGCGGCGATCAGCTCGGTCAGCATCCCGGCAAGCGCGTCGACCTGATGGCGGCGCAGCTCAGTCCCGGAGGCGAGGTGAGGGAGCTTCTCGGAGAGCACACGTCCGAGGCCGAGCATCAGCGAGTACGTGACGCGCCACTCCGGAGAAGGTGTTGCGCGGCCCGCTTCGATCTCGACGAGCGCGGCGTCGAGCGCGCGCCGGAACGCCGTTCCGGGGGCGAGAGCGACCGACGGGTCGTCTTCGGGCCGCAGGAAGGGCTCGCCGGACCAGGCTTCGGCACGAAGGGCCGCGGCTGCTATGCCGTCCGGCGCCTCCGACGAAATCGGAGATTGCGTGAGCGTCTCGTGCATGCCTGCGACATCAACTCCATGTCGCCTCTACAGGAACGACTCCGCGGGGACCCCTCTCGCGAGCCGTCACTGCGAAGAATAGCCGATAGAGCGGAGTGAGTGGGGCCGCGCTGCGGCACCGCTCCGCCTACCACGGGGGCTGTCTTACGAGTCCTCGTCGCCGCGAGCGAGCTCCTTCGAGCGCTCCATCGCGGCGTTGATGGCGTTCAGGAACGCCGCTCTGACACCGGCCTGCTCGAGTTCGCGGATAGCACGGGTCGTGGTTCCACCCGGCGAGGTGACCATCTCGCGCAGCTCCACTGGGTGCATGCGCTCGTCCCGCAGCAGCTTCGCCGTGCCGAGCATCGTCTGAACGACGAGTCGCGTCGAGATCTCACGGGAGAGACCGAGCAGGAGCCCGGCCTCGATCATCGCCTCGGCGAGGAGCGCGTAGTACGCCGGGCCGGAGCCGGAGACGGCGGTGATCGCGTCCATCGCGGACTCGGGAACCTCAACGACGTCGCCGACCGCACGCAGCACGGTGCCCGCCCGCTCCATGTCCTCCGGCTTCGCGTGCCGGCCGGCACACATGCCGGCGATTCCTTCGTGGACCGTCGACGGCGTATTCGGCATCGACCGGACGACGGGAACGTCGTTGCCGAGGTGCCGCTCGATCCGCGCCGTGGTGATGGCAGCGGCGACGGAGAGCACGGTCTGGGCCGGGGTGACGAGGTGGCCGATCTCGCCGAGGAGCTTGTCGATGTCCTGGGGCTTCACGGCGAGGACGACCACATCGGCGCCCTGGATGGCGGCCGCGTTGTCCGTGGTCGCCTCGACGCCGTGACGCTCGCGCAGCTCCTCCGCGCGCTCCTCACGACGCGTGGTGACGACGATGTCTGCCCAGTCGGAGCTACGGAGCCCTGCAAGCAGTGACTCGCCGATCCGTCCGGTGCCGAGGATTGCGATTCTCATTGCTGGAAGCCTAGATGCTGCGCGCGGGCCTGTTTGGTTCGCCGACGGGTGCGTCTCGGATCGCACTGCGCAACAGGCCCGCGTGGAAGCCCGAGAGCAGGTAGACGCTCGCAAGCCCTGCCCACTCACCGTACGGCTCGAGCAGCACATCGGTCTCGTGTGGCTCGACCGTGCGCCCCCACAGCGCGTTCGCAAGCTTCACCATCCCGAGGTCGCGGGCGAGCCCACGCTCGAAGCGCCCAAGACCCTCGAGGCACACCACGCCGGCCGACCACGGGCCGAGCCCGCGCTCGCGTTCGAGCCGAGCGGCGGCGGCCCCCGTCGGATGACGCTTGAGGCCCTCGAGGTCGGTCGAGCGGCAGATCCGGACGAGTGCGCTTCCGCGTCGAGCGCCGAGACCGAGACTGCGGAACTGCGCCGGCGCGAGCCGGGCGAGATCGGCGGTGGTCGGAGCGAGGTGGAGGCCGTCACGTGACGCGGTCACCGCACGGATCACGCGCCGCTCGGTTGCGCGTGCCTCGCGAGCGGTGATCAACTGCCCGGCGAGCGCGCGCAGGAGTGCCTGAGCGACCGTTGCCGTGCGAAGTGGTCGCAGTCCGCGAAGCTGGCGGATCGGCGCGGCGAGGAGCTCGTCTCCCGAAAAGCGCTCGAGGAACTCGCTGTGGTCGTCGTCCAGGCCGAGGACGAAGCGCACGTGCTCAACCCCTGCGTCGCTCTCGGCCCTCACCGAGATGACTCCGTCGGGCCGCTGCCACGCCTGGACGAACTCGATCGCCTCGCCCGCCGCAACCGTCGAGGTGTAGATGCCGTCGACGAAGCGTCGCGTCGCGTCGCTCCCGTGCCGTGCTGAGAGCCGGAGCGAGTACGGCCCCGCGGGCCGCAGGTCGGCTGCGATCACCCGGCGACTGTAGACCACGATCCTGCCGGCCGGCGGTTAGGCTGCTCCGATGATGCGCCGCCTGGCCGCTTCGGTCTCGCTCCGGAGCCGGGAGCGGAAGCTTCGGCTCTTCAACGACCTCTACCGGCCCGGGCCGGAGACGTCCGTCGTGGACGTCGGAGTCACGAACGCGCCGTTCGGGAACGGTTCGAGTGACAACTTCTTCGAGGCGCTCTACCCGTGGCCCGACCAGATCACCGGGGTCGGACCGACCGAGCTCGACCGCTTTGCCGAGGCCTTCCCTCGCGTTCGCGCTGTCCGTGCCGACGGTCGCGAGCTCCCATTCGCCGATCGGGAGTTTGACCTCGGGTTCTCGAACGCAGTCGTCGAGCACGTCGCGGGAGGGCGAGAGGGGCAGCGCCAGTTCGTCCATGAGCTGTGCCGGGTCTCGGGCTCCGTGTTCGTGACGACGCCGAATCGGTGGTTCCCGATCGACCCACACACGCTCCTGCCGTTCGGGCACTGGCTGCCTGCCGGCCCTGCACGCGAGCGGCTCTTCCGGGGGCGCGGCTTCGATGACGTCCTCGACCCGCTCGGCCCCAGGGAGCTTTCCGGTCTCTTCCCCTATCCCGTCCGTGTGATCAACCGTGGGATGACCTTGATCGCAGTGGGGCCGGTGTGAGGCGCCCGGTCTGGCTCCTCCACGTCTTCGTGATCGGGCTCGCGCTCCACAACCTGGTCGCCGCTGAGCTCTACGCCGCAGGGATCCGGGGAGCGGCGCTCGACGCCGTCTCGGCATGGAAGGAACTGCTGCTCCTCGTGGGCCTTGCACTCGTCTGGCAGGCGAAGGGACGGCCGCTGCGATTCGCTCCGGCGCCGGTCGACCTGCTCGCGCTCGGCTACGGCGCCGTCGTCGTCCTCTACGGCCTCGTGCCGCAGCACTGGCTCGGAGGCAGCGCCACTCACCGCGGGGTCGTGCTCGCCGCCCGGCACGATCTGCTGCCCGTTGGGGCGTACTTCTTCGGCCGGGGGCTCGATCTGACGGTCGCCGAGGCTCGGCGGCTCGGTGCGACGCTCCTCGCTGCGGCCGCAGCGGTGGCCGCATTCGGGCTCGTCGATATCTATGCGATTCCGCTCTCGTGGTGGCGGTCATCCGGCGCCCCATGCTGGTTCGGTGAGCAGCTCGGGTTCAGCTACAAGGGGCTCTCCGGGCTCCCCGAGAACTTCGTCTACAACACCGGGAACGAGCAGCCGCTACGCCGCGTCGTCTCGACGTTTCTCTCGCCGCTCGCGACCTCGTACATGCTGGTCTGCGCGCTCCTCCTCGCAACGACCTGGCGGCTGCGTCTGCGGCCGCGCCTCGTGCTCTGGCTCCCGCTCACGACGCTGCTTCTTGCGGGACTTCTCTGGACGCACTCACGGTCGTCCTACATCGCACTCGCACTCGGCCTCGTCGCGTTCGCCTGGGTGCGACCGCAGTGGCGGATCGGCCTCCTCGGTGCCGCAGCCGGTGTCGTCGCGATCGGGTTCGCGTTCGCCCAGGCCTACCCTCACCTCGCACCGTCCACCCGGTTCACCCAGGGAGAGATCGAGTGGCAACGCGGGCACGCGCACATCACCGGTGCCGGGGCAGCGCAGGACGGTGCCGGTGACGCGAGCACGCAGAGTCACTGGAACAGCCTCCGTGGCGGGGTCGAGACGATCGTGCACCACCCCTGGGGATTCGGCCTCGGGAACGCAGGATCGACCGCAGCCCGGACCGATGTGAAGGTCGAGGCCGGCGAGTCGACCTACACGGAGATCGGGGCCGAGACGGGCGTGATTGGCGCGTTTCTCTTTGCCGCCTGGTCGCTCGTGTTGCTGCGCCGCGTGCTCCGGTGCACGGCGTGGCTCGGCGCCGCGCTCATTGCCGTCTTCGCACTCGGGCTTCAGACCGACATCATCGGTGCGCCGTGGCTTGTGTACGTCCTGTGGCCGCTCGCCGGGTGGCGCGTCTCGCACCCCGATCTGTAACGGATCTGTACCAGGGATCGCGGAGCCCTTCCATCCGCGCGTTCCTCGTCGTAGCGTCCGCGTCGTGCGACTCTCGCTCGCCGATCTCGTCGTCCTGGCGGTTGCGTTCCTTCTGCTCGGGTACGCGATGACGCGTAGTGGAGGCACTACCCCGATAGAGAACATCCTCGCGAGCTCGCTCATCACGCCCGGAGCCATCAACCCCGACGTCACGCAGTCGACGATCCGTTCGACGATCTGCGTCCGGGGCTGGACCGCGACGGTGCGGCCGCCGTCGGCGTTCACCTCGGCGCTCAAGCTCCGGCAGATGGAGACCTACGGCGAGACCGGACCGCCCTCGGCCTATCAGGAGGATCACCTGATCAGCCTCGAGCTCGGTGGTAGTCCGACGGATCCGCGCAACCTCTGGCCCGAGCCCTACCCGCGAGCTGCGCAGGTCGATCAGATCGAGAACGCGCTCAACCACCGGGTCTGTGCCGGTGAGATGAGGCTCGCCGACGCGCAGGCGGCCGAAGCGGCCCTCAAACACGAGGAGGGGTAGAGCGTGCTCAGCCGGTCGCGCGGGCGATCGCACGCGCCACCGCGGCAGGCGCGGCGAGCATCGAGAGGTGTCCCACCTTCGGGATCACCACGAAGCGCGCGTGCAGTGCCCGCGCCGTCAGCTGACCCTGGGCGAGTGCGTCGACGTTGTCCGCAGCACCCCAGATCACCGTCGCCTTGACTGCGAGTTGAGCGAGCTCGTCTCGACTGAATCCAGGAATGCCGTTCTTGGACATCTCCTCGAGCGCGTGCTGGGCTCCTTCCGCTTCAAGGGGTCTCGTCCAGCGCACGACGTCGGAGTGCCCGATCGGCGGGTGGTGGGGGCCGTAGGCGTTCGCGATCACCTGCTTGACCGGCCAGTCCCACATCGTCGCGAGGCGCATTGCTGTCGTGACGAAGGGGCTCTCGACTAGGAGCGTTCGGAGAGACGCGGGAGGCCCCCCGGCGGAGACCGCATCGCCGTCGGCGAGGATCGCGCGGGAGGCGACATGTTCGCGGGCCAGCTCCACTGCGACAGCGGCACCGAGCGAGTGGCCGACCACGATCGGGTCGTGGATCCCGAGTGCCTGCAGGAAGCCACGCACCTGATGGGCCCACCCTTCTAGCGTCCAGGGCCCCGTTCGCTTCGTGTAGCCGAAGCCGTCGAGATCGAGCGCGTAGACACGGTGCCCGGAGGCGGCGAGCCGAGGCCCGACACCGGCCCAGACGAAGCTCGGCTCCAGGAAGCCGCCGAGGCAGATCACGGGCGTCCCTGTCGTCCCCCAGCTGCGGTACGCGGTGAGGACGCCACCGGCATCGACGAACCGACCGTGCCAGAGCGAACGGACGGGCTTCCCGTGCTGGGTCGTCACGGCGTTGAAGACGAAGGCGGTCACGACCGCGACGACGAGCAGCCCCACGAAAAACGAGACGACTCCGACCGTGATTCGGGCGAGACGACGCACCTCGGTGAACGTTAGGGCAACGAACGCGGGCGGCCGAGCCGGCGTAGGCTTCGCCGGTGCGGGCCGCCCGACTTCACAAGATCGGTGGCGTACCGGTCGTCGACGAGATCGAGACGCCCCAGGGGGACACCCTCACGGTCTCCGCCGCAGGGTTGAACCCGGTCGACGTCACCATCGGGAGCGGGCGCTTCTACGGCGGGGTTCCGGAGACGCCGTACGTGATTGGCTCCGAGGTGGTCGGGACGGTCAAGGGAGGTCAGCGTGTATGGCTGTATGCGCGCGGATCGATGGCGGAGTACCTGGCCCCGGCGCACGGGTCGCTCATCACCGTTCCGGACGGCATCGATGACGCCACCGCGATCGCGTGCGGCGTGGCGGGGCTCACCGCGTGGCTCGCGGTCTCGTGGCGTGCGCCGATCCGCCCCGACGACACCGTCCTTGTCCTCGGGGCGAGCGGGAGCCTCGGTGCTGTCGCGGTCCAGGCGGCGAAGCTCCTCGGCGCTGCCCGGGTGATCGGAGCAGGGCGTCGAGTCGAACACGTGCCCGGCGCGGCCGACGATGTCGTCGACCTCTCCGCCGGCGGAGCGCTGCCCGAGGCGACGGTGATCATCGACGGGCTGTGGGGGGAGCCGCTCGAACGTGCGCTTGCAGCAGCAGCACACGACGTCCGGGTCGTGCAGCTCGGTCAGTCAGCAGGCCCGAACGCCACCCTCGCGTCGAACTGTGTCCGCGGCAAGACCGCGACGATTCTCGGACATGCGCTCCACGCCTGTCCGCCCGGTGTCCGTGAGCAGGGCTACTGGGAGCTCTGCGAGCACGTTCGTGACGGCCGTATCGCGATTCCGACCGAGACCTACGCTCTTGACGAGATCGGCGCCGCCTGGGAGCGGCAGTCGACCGGGAGCCCAGGGGCGAAGCTCGTGATCGCCGTCGGCTGAACGCGGCAGGCAGGGTGCCCCGGGTACCCTCGATGGAGGAGATGAGACGCGCATTCGCCTATCTCACAGCGATCGCGACGGCCGCGAGCGTCGGCACTGTGGCTGGTGCGGTGACCCCCACGGGGACGCCTGCTCGGATCACCTTCGGCAACGGCCCGGTGACGATTCGCGGCGTGATCTACGCCGGGACGCAGCCGCTCGTCGTCGCGAACACCGCCACGCGTCCCCGGCGCCTGTCGATCACCGGCCCGCACGTGTCCGTCAAGACGGGACTGCTCGCACCGGCTTCCGTCCATCGCCTGACCGTGTCGTTCCGCGTGGGCTCCTACCGCCTTCGTGACACGACGACCGCTACGAGCGTGACGGGTCGCACCATCACCGTCAAGCGACGTCCCTCCGACCTCGGTCAGGCAGGAGCGGCGGGAGGCGCGAGCTCGTTCGGTGCCTCGGCGCCGAACACGGCGAGATCGCCGACCGTGATCGTGATCTGCGACGACCCGGCGTATCCGGAGATCTGTTACATCCAGGGCTTCCCGCCCACCGCGTAGAGCCCGGACTATCCTCGCGGCGTGGAGCCGCTGAACGTCTTCGAGTACGAGGAGCTCGCCGCCCACTCGCTCGAGGCAGGGGCTCACGCGTACTTCGCCGGCGGTGCGAACGACGAGCAGACGCTGCACGACAACGTCGAGGCGTTTCGCCGCTGGCAGCTTCGGCCGCGCGTCCTCGTCGACGTCGCAGATCCCTCGACGACGACGACCGTCCTCGGGCGCGAGGTCGCGCTCCCTGTGCTCGTCGCGCCGATGGCGTTTCAGCGGGTCGCGCATCCAGACGGTGAGGTCGGGATGGCGCGGGCGGCGGCAGCGGCCGGGACGATCATGTGTCTCTCAACGCTCGCAACCGCGAGCCGCGCCGAGATCGCCGCGACCGGGGTGGGTCGGTGGTTCCAGTTCTACGTCCCGCGGGACACCGGTTACGCCGCCGAGATCGTCGCCGACGTGCGCGAGAACGGCTTCGAGGCGCTCGTCCTGACAGCAGATACGCCCGTGCTTGGCCGACGCGAACGCGACCTCCGAACCGGCTTTGCCATTCCGGCGGAGTTTCAGGTCGCCGCTGTGAGTCACGACCGTCCCACGCCGATGAGCGCGTTTGGCCACATGACCGCGTCGCTGACGTGGAAGGACGTCGAACGGCTCTCGTCCGAGTCCGGCCTACCGGTCGTCGTCAAGGGAGTGCTCACCGCCGAGGATGCGCGGCTTGCCTGTGAGCATGGCGCGGCCGCCGTCGTCGTGTCAAACCACGGGGGCCGGCAACTCGACGGCGTGGCGGCGACGATCGACGCGCTCTCCGAGGTCGTCGAGGCGGTCGACGGCCGGATCGAGGTGCTGCTAGACGGGGGGATCCGTCGAGGCACCGACGTCGTCAAGGCGCTTGCGCTTGGTGCACGCGCCGTCCTGGTCGGTCGGCCGGCTCTGTGGGGGCTCGTCGTCGGCGGCGAGGCGGGGGCCCGCCATGTGCTCGCGCTTCTCCAGGCCGAGACCGAGCTTGCGCTCCAGCTTGTCGGATGTCGCACGCCAGCTGATGTGACGCGGGCGCATGTCGGTGCGGCCCGGGTCTGAGCCCCGCCGCCCCGCCGCTACCCTTGACCGGGTTCGTGAAGCGTCTCCTCGCAGTCTCGCTCGTGCTTGCCGTTACCGGGGTTGTTGCGCCGGCTGCGCTTGCCGACCCGTGCGTTCTCCCGGCCAGCGGCCCTGTCTGGGTCGACTTTGCAGGCCACGACGCGCCGATCCAGGTGAAGCCGGGGATGGTGCTCTCGGTCGCCTCCGGGACGGATACCCCCGCGCAGTTCCGGGCGGCGGGAGCGGCGACGATGCTTTTCGACCTCAACTTCAACAAGCGCGTCGGGACGACCGCGAACCCCGCTGACCCGTCGCTGATTACCGGGCGGGCCAAGACCTTCTACGACTACGCCGTCTCGGTCACCGGCTGCGACAACCCGTTGATCGCCGAGAACGAGCTTGCCGGCGCCCAGACCGCCACTCCGTGGACGCCGAACAACGACACCTACCGGGCGAACGTCCTCGCGTTTCTGAACGCGCTCTCCAACCTCGGCGCGCGACCGCTCATCTCGGTCCCGAACCCGCCGTTCACGGCGAGCGACGAGGCGAAGTACTGGTGGCAACAGGTCTCCCAGGTCGCGATCATCCTTCGCCAGGTCTACTTCACATCACCGAACACCGCCGGACTCTCGAAGCTGGGCTCGGTCGCAGCTAGCCGCTCGATGCGTCAGGGGATGCGGAGTCTGGTCGGAAAGTTCACGGCGATCGGTATTCCGTCGGGTCGCATCGCCCTTGAGATGCAGTTCACCTCCGCGCCGGGACTCGGCACCCGCGCTGGGCTCGAGCCGACCTCGGCCTGGCTCGAGATTGTCAAGCTCGAAGCGTTGGCGGCAAAGGCCGTCACCACCCAGTTCAAGCTCGCCGGCGTCTGGTCGTGGGGGTGGGCGACGTTCAGCACGACTGCGACCATCGATCCCGACAAGGCGGCGGCGGCGTGTGTCTGGCTCTGGGTGCGCGATCAGAGCCTCTGCGACGCCCCGACAGTCGGCGGGCCAAGCTTCGACCCCTCGCTCACAGTCGGCCAGCTCACAGTTCCGGCAAACGACCGCTGCATCTTCGATGGCGGGGAGATCCTGAGGAATGCAGTCTCACGGTTCACCACACTGACGGGCGACGCGGGATATGCCACGAGCGTCCTCCTCGAGCAGGCCGTTCTTGCCGTGGAGCAGCCGGTCGACCCGCGGGACGTGCAGTCGGCTGAGCGTGCCGTCATCCAGACGAGCTTCGGAGGGGACAGGGCGCGGTATCGCGCCGCGCTGACGGCCGCAAAGCTCACGCTGGGTGACGCGCGCACGATCATCGCTGCACGGCTCCAGAAGGACGAGGTGGAGTCGAGGTTCCGCCCCGCCGCCCCGACGGCCGCGCGGATCAGTGACTTTCTCGCAACCTACTCCGACCAGTCCGTCCGGCTTGTCTCGACCACGCGCAGGGCCGCCTGGCTCGGCGGGACAACGCGGGGCTGGGCCGTCGCCACACTCGCCCCGGCCGAGGTCTTCACGCTCGCCGGCGCGGGCCAGATCGACACGCCCGACGGAGCCTTCGACGTCACCCCGACTGGGCCGGCGCTCCCGCTCGGGTTGATCCGACACGCCGACGCGGTCGCCGCGGCTCGCACCGCGCTGACGCGGCTTGCGCGCGAGACGAACTACCGCAACTGGCTCCACGGTCGCGAGCTCGCACTTCTCGAGACCGCCGTCTGTCAGAACGACCAGGTGCCGACGCCGACGTCTACCGACCTCACACCGTTCGTGCCGTTCCTGCTCCCGAGCTAGCTCGCGCGTGGCGCGTTGTCCGCGAGGACTCCCTCGACGAAGCGCACGACCGCTCGGGTCGACTCGAGTCGGAAGCGCAGCAGGATGCCCTCGCTGCCGGTGCTCGCTGCGACCTTCGTCTCGAGCGCCTGCACGGCTGCAACCGTCGCCTCGTGCTGCGCCTCGAGCATCGGCTGTGGATCGATCCCGGCGCGCTCGGCGAAGACGAGCTTGAGCAGAAGCTGGGAGCGCCCGTCGCGGACATGCTCGACCGGATCGTCGAGCCAGGAGTTCATCGCAAGCCGGCCGCTCGGGGTGACCTTGAAGATCGTGCGGTTCGGCCCACGTGCGCCGGGCTCGCTCCCTGCCGCCTCGATCAGATGCCGCGCCTCGAGGATCTCGAGCGAGCGGTAGACGAGCGGGCGGCCAAGCGACCAGATCGATCCGAGCTCGCCCTTCGGTGAGAGCTGCGCCGCGATCGCCCACCCGTGTGTCGGTTTCTCACTCAGGAGAGCGAGAACAGCCCACTCTCCCGGTGCCAGTACGCGGTCGCCTCCCACCAGTTCAGATTACGCGCCGGCGGCCCCGGTCGGTTTGCGCTGGCGACGGCCGATCGGCGTCCGATCGCGCGTTGCGGCAGGCTTGTCGTTTCAACGGAGGCCTGCTACTTTGGCCCGCGCCTGTGGATGCCTACGCAATACCATGGCAGAGGCGATGCATCCCACCGAGCACCCGGCGACAGAGGAGAATGAGGGAGTGCTTTTCCCGATCACGCGCGGTGAGTTCTTCCTCCGAGGAGCGAGGGGCGGTGCTGCGGTCATGCTCGGGGCCGGTCTCTCCGGGGCGTTCGCCGGTGGCGCGTCGGCCGACCCGCTCCCGAACCTCGATCTCGCCTACGCCCGGCTTCTCGTCGGCGTCGAGCTTCTGACAGCGGACTTCTACGCGCGGGCGGTTGCTGCGGGGCTCTCGCGTCGTCGGGTCGTCGGGTATCTCAGGCGAGCTCTCATCCACGAGCAGAAGCACTACGACTCGGTCGCAGGGATCATCGGCGGCGCCGGTCTGACACCGGCAACGGCCGCAGACTTCGACTTCGTCTACCCGAAGGGGACGTTCGGATCCGGCACCTCGATCCTCAAACTTGCCCGACAGTTCGAGACGCTGAGTCTCGGCGCGTACCTGGGCGCGATCGGCGGCATGCAGACTGCCGGGTTCAAGCAGGGACTGGCCCAGATCGCCGCTGCCGAGGCCCAGCACCTGGCGTACTTCACCCAGGCGACGGGCGGTAAGACCTTCAGCGAGGCGTTCCCGCCCGCGCTCAGCATCGATCAGGTGTCGAACACGATGGACGCGTTCACCGCATGAGCACGGGATTTCGGACATCCCGGGCGGCGTGGCTGGCACTCGCTGCATCGCTCGTGGTCGGACTCGCCTTCGGAGCTGCGGGTGCCGGAGCCCGCTCCGGCCATTCGCTGTCCGGGATCACGGTCTTCGCGGGGTCATCGATGACGGATGTGCTTCCCGGGATCGACGCCGGCAACACCTACTCCTTTGGCAGCTCGAATACCCTGGCGAACCAGATCAGCAACGGTGCGCCGGCGGACGTCTTCATGTCGGCGAACACCACGACCCCCGCGGCGTTGTACGCCGCCGGCAAGGTCGAGAAGCCGATCGAGTTCACGCGCAACACGCTCGCGGTCGTCGTTCCGAAGTCAAACCCTGCTGGCGTGCATTCGATCTACGACCTGACAAAGCCGGGGATCAAGATCGATATTGCCGCGACAACCGTCCCTGTCGGGGTCTACACGGTGCAGGTGCTCAACCAGATGGGGCTGAACACCGCGATTCAGGCCAATGTCGTGAGCCAGGAGACCTCGGATTCGAGCGTCGTGACGAAGGTCGCTACAGGTCAGGTCGACGCCGGTTTTGTCTACACGTCCGACTACGTGATCGACCCGACCGACCTCATTCTGATCAAGGTGCCCGCCTGGGCTCAGCCGAAGATCACCTACTCGCTCGCGATCGTCACCGCGAGCCCGAATCAGGCAGCCGCCCAGGCGTGGGTCAAGCGGGTGCTCAGTCCGGTTGGCCAGCTTGTCTTCGTGCGAAGCGGGTTCCTGCCGCTGACCGCGCCGGTGCCGACCGTTGCCACGGTGTCGCGCCTGTCCGCGAAGCCCGGGGCGACGTTGAGTGTCCGCGGCACGAACCTTGACTCGACGACCGCCGTGACATTCCGGGGCGTGCCGGCCGCCTTCAAGGTGCTCGGCCCCTTCCGGCTCTCGGTTGTCGTCCCGGAGCGAGCACGGAGCGGATCGATCACCGTCACGAATCCAGCGGGGACGGCGACGAGTCCCCGGACGTTCACCGTTCGCTAAGCCGGCCCCAGTGCCCTCGCATCAGAGCCGTGTCGGCGGTTCGGCCAGCATCGCGTCGATGAACGCGATGACCGCCCGGGTCGTCTCGAGTCGGAATCGGACGAAGACCTGCTCGGTGCCTTCGCTCTGGCCGAGCCGGGCCTCGAGTGTCTCGACCGAGGGGACGGTAAGTGCGCGCTGGGCCACGAGGAGTGCCGCCGGCTCGAGGCCGGCCCGGACGATCAGAACGAGCTTCAGGAGGAAGAGCGACCGCACCTCGCGGACGTGGTCGACCGGTACAACAAGCCATGCTCTTAGCGCCTCTCGCCCCTCGTCGGTCGCGGCAAAGAGCATCCGGTTTGGCCCTCGCGTTCCCGGCTCGGCGCCGGTTGCGACGACGAGGCCTCGTTCTTCGAGGACCTCGAGCGCTCGGTAGACGAGGGGACGCCCGACTGCCCAGACGCGCCCGACGGCACCGTCGCGGGCCATCTCCCGGGCCAGAGCCCATCCGTGCGAGTGGCCTTCGGTAAGCAGCGCGAGCACCGACCACTCACCCGGCGCCAGTTCGCGATCGACTCCCATCTCGACCGAAGGGTACTCGGTACGACTTGCAGATCCCGCCCGGCGCGTACCTTGACAGGTAGTCAGGCGATGACTATAGTGGCGGCACGCCATCCACTCTCCGAGCGCGCACGGGTCCCCCCCCCTGTGCGCCGCTGGGTCGGCAGCCGGGATGCCACCCCCGGCTGCCGACCCAGCTTCAAACGAGAGGCGCGGTTGCCGGCTAGGAGTTGCATAGGTACCGTGCGTGCACAGGGGATGACGCTGGTGCAGTTGCACCGCAGCCCCACGGACGAGAGGAAGCGCAGATGCCGAGGGAGTACTACAGCGCGGGCGAGGCGGCGAAGACCCTCGGGATCAGCGTCGACACGCTCCGACGTTGGGACCGCCAGGGGCGGATCAAGGCGGAGCGCGATCGCAGCAACCATCGTGTGGTGCCGGCGAGCGAGATCGAGCGGCTGCGCGGCGAATCGGGCCTCGCTCACCTGAGTGCCCGGAACAGGTTCAACGCGGTTGTCACCGACGTGAAGATCGAAGGGTTGATGGCGCAGGTCGAGATGGTGGTCAGCGACCCCGTCCGGCTTGTTGCCCTGGTCACGCGGGATGCGGTCGAGGAGCTCGATCTCAAGCCCGGCATGTCGGCGACGGCGATCGTGAAGTCGACGTCGGTGATGGTCCAGCACTGACCCGCGACCGCGCCTGCGCACCATGAGACCCCCGCTCACCCGTGCGCTCCTCGGCCTGGTCTTCTTCGCCGCGATCCTCGTGGCGATGGGCTTCCTCGTCCTGCCGATCGTTGCGATCTTCACGCATGTTCCGGTGACGAGGCTCATCCACGAGTTCTCGAACCCGGTTGTGACCGACGCCCTCGTGGTCAGCCTCAAGACGATCGTGATCTCGCAGATCGTGATCCTTCTGCTCGGAACACCGACCGCGTACTTCCTCGCGTCGCGGCGGTTCCCGGGACGATCGATCGTCGTCACCCTGGTCGAGCTTCCGATCGTGCTCCCGCCTGCCGTTGCAGGCCTCGGGCTGATCGTCGCATTCGGTCGCTACGGCCTGCTCGGCTCGACCCTGCGCTTCCTCCACATCGACGTCTCGTTCAACCAGATCGCGGTCGTGCTCGCGATCTGTCTCGTCTCGGGGCCGTTCTACATCCGTCAGGCGATCGCCTCTTTCGAGGCAGTCGATGCGAACCTGATCGCCGCATCGCGAACGCTTGGCGCCGGGTCTGTCCGCACGTTCTTCCGGGTCACGCTCCCGCTTGCCCAGGGCGGCCTCGCGGCAGGCGAGGCGATCTGCATGGCGCGCGGGCTCGGTGAGTTCGGAGCGACGATCATGTTCGCGGGCAGCCTGCAGGGGAGGACCCAGACCCTTCCTCTCGCGGTCTACACCGAGTTCGAAGCGAACATCGATGTCGCGCTCGCGATCAGCGCGCTGCTCGTCGTGATCAGCCTTGCCATCCTGCTCTCGCTCAAGGCGACCGGCCTCTGGCAGCGCGCACGTACCCCGCTCGTCACCGGGCGTGAGGGGGCCTGACCGTGTCGACGCTCTCGATCGACTGCCGGGTGCCGCTGCGGTCGTTCGACCTCCAGATCGAGCTCGAGGTCGCAGGGACAGTTGCGCTCGTCGGACCATCCGGGGCGGGGAAGACATCGGTGCTGCGAGCCGTCACCGGCCTGGTCAAGCCGACGGCGGGACGGATCACGCTCGCAGAAGAGGTCTGGTTCGACGCTGCGGCGAAGATCTCTCGCAGCCCGGATCAGCGCCGGGTCGGCCTCGTGTTCCAGGAGTACGCGCTCTTCCCGCACATGACCGTTCGCCAGAACGTGGCGTATGGGGGACGCGCGCGGGTCGACGAGCTGCTCGAGCGGTTCCGGATCTCCCACCTGGCGGATGCGCGCCCGACACACCTCTCCGGTGGAGAGCGCCAGCGGGTCGCGCTTGCGCGCGCGATCGCCCGAGATCCCGGAGTGCTGCTCCTCGATGAGCCGCTCTCCGCGCTCGACGCCCACACCAAGGTCGCCGTGCGCGGTGAGCTCCAGGAGCTGCTCCGCGAGCTCGGCTTCCCGACGCTTCTTGTCACGCACGACTACGAGGATGCGGCGGCCCTGGCCGATCGGGTCGGGGTGATCGTCGATGGGCAGCTTCGACAGCTCGCCTCACCCCAGGAGCTCGTCTCGCGTCCGGCCGACGTGTTCGTTGCGTCGTTCACCGGGGCAAACCTTCTCCACGGAGTCGCGCACCGTCGCGAGGATGACCTGACGGTGATCACGCTCGCCTCAGGCGAGACCGTGTACTCCACCGACCCCGGTGACGGTGAGGTGGGTGTCGTTGTCTACCCGTGGGAGGTGTCCGTCGGTCACGCTCACCACGTCGATTCGGCGCTGAACGTCATCGACGGTGAGGTGCGGTCGCTCGTCCACATCGGCAACCGTGTGCGGGTGATGATCGGGCCGATCACGGCAGAGGTGACCGAGGCGTCGCTCGAGAAGCTCGGGCTCGTGGTCGGCGGTCGGGCGGTCGCCTCGTTCAAGGCGACCGGTACGCGTCTCGTCAGCTCGTCCTGAGTCCTAGCGCTCGGGACAGGACGTCGTCGTCCCGGCGAGCGCGGCGAACGCACGGCTTGGTGTGACGGCGAACGCGAGCCGGACATTCCCGGCCTTCCGGGCGTGAAGCTCGATCAGCCCTCCGCTCGTCTCGGTGATACAGGTACCCGGCGCCGCGAGGTACGGCGTGTAGCTCATCGCGATCCGGTACGTCCCGGGTCGATCGAGCGTGAGCGTGAGCGTGCTGTCACCCAGGGCGTCGACGCGGGGATGGCCTGGGCCGGTGACGATCGAGCGAGCGTCCGGGACAGAGAAGATGGTGAGATGCGGGAGCTGCTGGACGACCTGGAGTCCGGATCGGCCGCTCGCGAGCAGCTCCGCCTCGACCCGTGAGCTGTAGTCCGGAGTGGCATCGCTGAGCACGACGTAGCGAACGCCGAGTCCGTGCAGCCAACGGACGTACGAGGGCGATCCGAAGGGGTCGTAGAGGATCTCGTTCTGCGGGAAGTCGTCCTGGCGGAACCATCCGCGCACGATCGGAATCCGCGCGCCTGCGAAGTACGCGGCCTCCCAGTGCCCGGTCGTGCCGACCACCTCGACTCGGTAGGAAGGTGACAGCTCGCCGTGGAGGTAGCGAAGTGCCGGCTGCCAGTAGGCCTTCGACGACGACGCGTCCTGGGTGCTGCGGAGGAGGCTGTAGGCGATCGGCATCACGTTCCAGGACAGGGCGAGCACGAATGCGACGACCGAGACGGGAAGAGGACGCCACCGTCGCAGCGAGAGGGTCAGGGCGATGATCGGCAGTGCGACGTAGCGGAGTCTCGCGACGTTCTCCCCGAGGCCGGTCGGCACCAGGTAGGCGACCATGCACAGGGCGCCGTAGATCGTGAAGATGGCCCGCAGGATCCGTGCGCGTTCGACGTGCCACGTGTAGACGGCACCGAACGCGCAAAAGACGAGAGCGGCGAGCAACTCTGAGGTGCCAAACGGAAACCGACCATGGTCGGGAAAGAGGCGCCAGAGGAGCAGACCGACGGTGAGCGTTGCCGCTGTCAGCGCAGCCGGCTTCACGATCGCGACGCGCGACTGGGTAGCCGCAAGTGCCGCCAGGATCACCATCAGGAACAGGAAGGCAAGCGGGCTCGCGGCGAAGCTGAGCATCATCAGCACGCCGAAGAGGGCGAACCGCCGCCTGCCGAGCGCGGTCAGCGCCCACAACGCGAGTGCGAGGCCCAGGCCGTATGGAAACGCAGCCGTCAGCACGGATCCGGCTGCGACGACGGCGAACAGGCGGGTCGACCACAGTGTCGATTCGCCCCACGTCCGCCGCGCGAGGACGGTGAACGCCGTGCTTGCGGTCGCAACACTCAGCAACGCGACGACCTTGATGCCGAGCAGGGCTGCGAGGGGGTAGTAGAGAAGGCTGTACCCGACGAAGGTGTAGCGCCCCGCGTACCAGTAGTTCGTCCAGAGGGTGAAGCCGTGGTGGGCGAAGATGTTGAGCTGGAAGACGTGCGCCGCAAGGTCGGTTCCGGGCGGCCCGAACCAGAGCAGCCCGGCGGCGAGCCCGCCGGCGACAACGGTGTTCAGCGCTGCCTGCCGGCCGGTGCGACCGAGGGTGTGGCTCATCCTGCGTCCTCTGTCACGACGCGATAGCGGAGGAACAGATGTGAGCCGTCGCGGCGCAGCCCGACGAGCCGCGTTCGGGGCGGCTCGGGGAGCAGGTCTGCATCCTCGACGAGGCCGAGCCTTGGGTCGAGCGGCGTGCGACCTGCGATGAGTGGCGACACCGTCAGGAACAGCTCGTCAACGACACCGGCGGCGAGGAGTGAGCCGAAGACGGTCGGGCCGCCCTCCGAGAGGATTGACCGGTGCCCGCGTGCGCGGAGCAGCTCGGTCGCCGCGGCGACGTCGAGGCTCTCACCGAGCGAGACGAGCTGGGCGGTCGGGAGCGCGCCCGAGAGCCGTTGCGCTCCAGCGTCCGTCGTGACAAGCGTCGCACCGGCAGCAAAGGCGGGGTGATGCGGGTCGACGGCTCCGCTCGCCGACAGCACGGCGACCGCGAGCTGCTCCTCGCGGCCGAGCCGACGGCGGAGCTCACGGAAGTCGTCGGCCGCGTCCGGGTATGCCTGGTCGGCGGTCCAGACCGAGCGAGGCGACGCTGTGAGCGTTCCGGAGCCGATCACGAGCACGTCTGCGCAGGCACGGAGGAGCCCCATGACGAACCGGTCGGTCGCGCTTGCTGCCGCAATGAGCTTGTTCGACCCCGCGATGGACGGGATCGCAACGATCCCGTCGACGGTTGCGACGAAGTTGGCGAAGAAGCACGGCTCCTCGAGGCCGAGACTCCCGCCGTAGGCTGCGGCGAGGGCGTCGGGGAGCGGGAAGGTTGGCAGTCCGGGCTCCTCGAAGAGGAGCTCGAGTGGGGGGAGATCGGTGCTCACGCGAAGCCGTAGACGGGGATGATCGCGCCGGTGACTGCGGCGGCTGCGTCGCTTAGGAGAAAGCTCACGACGGAGGCGATGTCGTGGGGGGCGACGGCTCCCTGCATCTGCTCGGCGGTCATTGACGCACGGTTTGCCGGCGTATCGATCACCGACGGGAGCACCGCATTGACACGGATGCGTCGCTCTGCGACCTCGCCTGCTATGACCTCGGTCAGGTGAACGACCCCTGCCTTTGCGACCGCATAGGGGGCAGAACCCACGCCCCCCGCGACGGCCGTCCGCGACGCGATGTTCACGACGGCCCCTCCGCCTACGAGGTGACGGGCGGCCGCAGCGCACGACCACCAGGCGGTGCCGAGGTTCAGATCCTCCATGAACCTCAGTGACGCCGGATCGGAGTCGGCAACGGTGCCGGGGCGGAAACCCCCGACCGCATTGACGACCCACCGGGGGGTTCGTCCTGCGGCAGCGAGCCTCTCCCAGAGAGCGTTGACCTCGTCGGCGGATGTCAGATCGACTGTCTCGTGTTGGAGCCGCGGCTGCACGTCGCCTCCGGGTGTGCGGTCGACCGCGACGACATCGTCCCCCCGCGTGAGCATGGTCTCGACGAGCGAGCTGCCGAGCGCCCCGCCGCTGCCGCAGACGAGCGTGACCTGGGTCATCGCGTCAGTGGCTGCGGACTTCGGCCAGGAACTCGCGCCGGAGGTCAGGGTCGTCGTAGGTGCCCCGCCAGAACGTCGTCACCGTCTGCGAGTGCTCCTCGACACCGCGCATCTGTGTGCAGAGGTGCGATGCCTTCAGGTGAACGGCGACGCCGATCGGGTCGACGAGCTCGCCGAGCGTGTCGGCGATCTGCTCACCGAGGCGCTCCTGCACCGTGAACCGGCGGCCGAAGAGCCGCACGAGGCGCGTGAGCTTCGAGATCCCGATGATCCGTTCGCCGGCGATGTAGCCGATGTGCGCCTCGCCGTAGAACGGCAGCGCGTGGTGCTCGCAGAGGCAGCAGAACGAGATCGGGCCCTCGATGATCTGACTGAGTCCCGACTGGGCCGATCCGGTGCTCTCGGCCGGGAAGGCCGTCAGGAGCTTGGGGTCACCCTCGTACCCCGAGGTCGCATCGAATAGCGCCTTGAGGTGCCGCTCTGGCGTGTCGCGCGTGCCCGGGGTGTCGAGGTTCAGCCCGAAGGCCTCGAAGATCTCGCCGATGTTCTCGCGGAAACGATCCCAGTCCTCCGGGTCGATCTCTCGCGGCGGAAGCTCGGACCAGGGCGTCGGCCGACCGGCTGCTCCGAGCTTGATCACATTGTCGGACTTACCGTTCTGGACGAATCGCTTCTCCACACCTGCTCCTTCTCGCGTATCTGCGTCCACCCATCCTACGTGCGAGCTCTCAGCTCACGCCGTATTTCGAGCGGGAGGAGAGCGGCACCGCAGCCGAGCGCGATCCAGAGGTATGTCCCCGGTTGTCCGAGCGCCAGGCATGCGCCGAGCGCTGCGAGCTGGGTTGAGAGCCCGAAGTTGACGACGATCTGGAGCGTTGCGCGGTCGTGGTAGACGCGCCGGGCGGCCGGTGTCGCGCGCAGACGCCGTAACCGCATCTCGACAAACCACTCGACAAGGCGGTCCTGGGGCCCATAGACGACGTCGTAGATGCGCGCGAGGACGCCGGCGAGTCCGCTCGCGGCAGGCCGAGCCTCCGGGCTCTCGCCGTTCTCACGGCGGTACAGACGCTCGAGGTTGAAGTCGATCCCGAGCACCAGCGTGAGGACAACGAAGCTGACGCCAGCGAGAACGGGTCGGCCGGTGACGTGCGCGAGGGCTGCAAAGAGCGCCGTGTTGATCAGCAGGTCGGACTCCGAGTCCAGGTAGCGGCCGAGGACCGAGACCCGGCCGGACGCACGCGCGAGCTGTCCATCGGCGTTGTCGAGCACGGTCTTGAGCTGGAGCAGGATCGCTGCGCCGATCAGGTCGCCGTGCCAGAGCTCACCTGCGGCGGCGAGCCCTGTGGCCGTCGCCGCGAGCACGACCGCCGGGGGCGAGACTCCGAGCGGGAGGAGCATGCGGACGACGAGCTGCGCGAGCGGTCGGAAGACGAGCTCGCAGAGAAGCTCGTAGGACGGCCGCGGCTTGCGTGAGGCGCTGAGGCTCGTGGACGATGGCATCTCCCCGATCGTAGAGGGCATACTGAGTCCGTGGCCGCGGTCGAAGATTGGCAGGAGGTCGACCTGGCACTCGAGCGCGAGTTCACGTTCGAAGGGTTCCCTGCCGCGATCACGTTCGTGAATGCCGTCGCGGAGCTTGCGGAAGTGGCAAATCACCACCCCGACATCGTCATCCGCTACCGCCGCGTCACGGTGCGCTGGTGGACACACTCGTCCGGTGGTGTCACGGATCGCGATCGTGAGCTCGCGGCCGCGACGTCGGCGCTGCTCTGATCCTGTCCTCCTGCTCGTCGATGACGCGCACTGATCATGTGTCTCCGTGGTGTCACCCCGGACGCAAGGGCGGTGACCATCTAGCATGCGCGCCGTGGAGACGAGCTCCCCAGGAGAGCGGAGCGACTTCTACCCGCAGACTCTCGAACAGCTTCTCGCTCAGGGCCTGATCGACCGTGAGATGCGGATTCTGGTCGTGGCCGGCGGGGCTGCTGACCGCACGGCGTTTCTCAACACCGGGTTCACGGATGTCACGATCTCGAACATCGACGTGCCGGACGGATCCGACCGCTTCGCGCCCTACGGCTGGAGCTTCCAGGACGCCGAGCGCCTTGACTATCCGGACGACAGCTTCGACTTCGTGGTGGTCTGTGCCGGCCTCCATCACTGCGCGTCTCCCCACGCTGCGCTCCTCGAGATGTACCGGGTGGCGCGCGTTGGGCTGCTCGCGATCGAGAGCTACGACTCGTTCCTGATGCGCGTCGCCGTGGTTGTCGGCGCGGCCGAGGACTACGAGATCTCCGCCGTCGCGGCGCACGACTACACCGCCGCCGGGGTGCGAAACACCCCGGTGCCGAACTACGTCTACCGCTGGACGGAGCGTGAGATCGAGAAGACGATTGCCTCTGCCGCGCCGCTCGGTCACAACCGGTTCGTCTACCGTCGGGCGCTTGAGATTCCGGCATCCGTCCTGGCGCGACGGTTCAACCCGATCTGGAGCATGGGCCTGAAGGTGCTCGGTCCGATCCTCTGGGCGATCGTGCGGGTCTTCCCGAGCCAGGCGAACCTGTTTGCGTTTGCGGTGTTCAAGCCGACTCTCCCAGACGAGCTCTTCCCCTGGCTGCAGATGGACGAGGGCAAGGTCGTCCCGAACGAGCAGTGGTTGCGGAGCCGCCTGCGTGGGTGAAGGCGCGTCCCGCCGACGGCTGCGAACTGACGCGGCCGGACTCGTACGGCGCACGCCGACCGGGGTGCTGCTTGCCGCGATCGTCGCCTGTTCGACGTTGATCGCAGATGGGATCGCGCACCAGGTCGTTGCGCCCTGGATCATGATCGACGAGCTGATCTGGTCGGACCTCGCTCGGGGGTTTGCCGACAACGGCCACCTTCTCATCCGTGGCGGCACGGGCGTCGATGTCGGACCGTTGTACCCGATGCTTCTCTCGGTCTCCTACCGCCTCTTCGCGGGGGTTCCAGACGCCTACGCGGCGGCCAAGGGGATCAACGCGTTCGCGATGTCGCTCGCTGCGATTCCGGCCTACCTTCTTGCGCGTCGCGTCGTCTCCCGTCGGCTTGCGCTCGTCGCGGCCGTGCTGACCGTCGCGGTGCCGTCGATGGCTTACACCGGCGTGCTGATGACCGAGAACCTCTTCTACCCGTTGTTCCTGCTCGTCGTGCTTGCCCTCGTGCGTGTTCTCGAGCACCCAACCCGGACGCGCCAGGTCGTGTTGCTGGCCGCGATCGGCGTGGCGTACGAGACGAGAGTTCAGGCGATCGGGTTTCTTGGCGCCGCGGTGCTCGCCCCGCCGCTGCTCCTCTGGTATCGCCGCGCCTCGCTGCGCGGCATCGCCGCCTGGTGGTTCATGTACGGCCTGCTCGCCACCGCAGTTGTGGGGTACTACGTCGTCCAGCAGGTGCGGGGGCAGCGACAGCTCGGCTCCTACCAGGGCGTGGCGAGCGATCACTACTCGCCCGGGGTCGTGCTGAAGTGGATCGCCTACCACGTCGGGGAGATCGCGCTCTACGTCGGGGTTATCCCGCTCGTGGCCTTCGTCGTGCTCGCGCTGCTCGGTCGCCGGCTCCCCGAGCCGCTCCGCGTCTTCATGGCAGCGGCAGTCACCGTCACGGTCGTGTTCGTGCTCGAGGTCGCGACGTTCGCGTCGCTGCCCGATGTCAGCCGGATCGAGGAGCGCAACCTCTTCTACGTCGTCCCGCTGTTCCTGATCGCACTGCTTGCGTGGATCGAGACCGGGTTGCCTCGCCGTTGGCCGGTCGTGGTGGTGGCAGGGGCGGCCGTCGCACTGGTCGCCGTCGTGCCGTACCGGGATCTGATCAACGGCAACGCGTCAGCTGACACGCTGGCCTTCCTGCCGCTGTGGACGCTCCAGGACACGGTGATCACGCTCGGCCAGGTGCGGGCGGTGGTCGTGATTGCGGCTGCCCTCCTCGCCGTTGCGTTCCTTCTTGTTCCGGCGAGATGGGCGCTCGCACTGCCGGCGGTCGTCGCGGTCTGGTTCGGCTTCACGCTCTGGACAGTCGAGCGAAACGCGCATGGCGGGTGGCGCCATAACTCCGTCAATGCGCTCTTCGGCGGCACGACGAATCCCCGGCCGGACTGGATCGATCGTGCAGTCGGAACGACGGCGGATGTCACGGTCGTCTGGTGGGGCGACACGAACGATCCGTTCCTGCTCTGGACAAACGAGTTCTTCAATCGCAGCGTCCACCGGGTCTACGAGCTCGACACGGTGACCGGCGCTCCCGGCCGTCTCCCGGCAACGACGGTGCACATCGACCCGGCGAGCGGCGAGCTGCTCGGTGCCGGCTCGGCCGACTACGTGTTCACGAGCGCTGCGGTCCAGGTTGCAGGAGCGGTCGTGGCTCAGGACGTGGCGCGGCGCCTCGTGCTGCTTCGGATCGAAGGGCCTGTCCGCATCGCCGCCACGAGCACCGGCATCTATCCGGACACGTGGTCGGGGCCGGACGTCACCTACACGCGGTATCGCTGCGCGGGTGGGACGGTCAAGGTGTTCGTCCAGCAGGACCCGAGCCTCTTTCCCGAGTCGCAGGTCGTCCGTGTCGGTGGCCGGTCGTTCGGCGTGCACGGCTCGCGTTGGATCACCGTTCCGGTGGTCGGGAACGGTCGGCGATGCGAGACCCGGTACACGGTCTCACCGACGAGGGTTCCCGGGCACGGTGATCTGCGGCGCCTCGGGATCCACTTCTCCCGGTTTACGTTCTCGGCAGGCGGCTAGGAGGTCTGGCCGAGCAGGTCGTCAAGACCTGTGAGATCGAAGTCGCGCGCGGAGCCGCCCGACGTCGCGGAGACCACTGCGCGGGCCGTGACGAGGTGGTACAGGATGACGAGCTGAACGACTGCGAGCGCGTCCGACCGGTGGAGATCTGTCCCGATCGTGAAGTCGCCGAGCCGCTCCTGCCGGAGGTGGCTCGCGAAGTGCATCCGCTCCCAGATCGCCTCTTCGATCTCGCTCGCACGCTCCGGCGGCAGCCGACCGGGGACGTAGAGCTCAAGGGCGCCAGGGCGCTCCGTGAGGACGAGGCCGTCCGAGTCGCCTCCGGTGATGACACCGCTGAGATTCGGATGCGGGAGCGTGTCGTGAAGCGTCAGCTTGCAGTCGAGGTGCTCCTGGTCGTCGGTCGCGCTCGGCTGGAAGGCGATCGCGATGTCCGCGTTGTGACGCTGCGGCCGGATGAACGCCTCCGAGTCGGGCTCGCGCCGATCGAGGTCAGAGAGAACCTGGTCGGTCGTGTAGCCGCGGCGTGAGCAGTCGCGCTGCACCTTCCAGTGGCGGCGCAGATCCTCCGGCGGGTTCAGATACACCCGCACGTCGAACATGTCGCACATCTCCTGGTTGTAGAAGCCGAGGAGTCCCTCGGTGACCACGAACTCGTTGGGCAGGAAGTAGTCCGGCGGCCCGAAGGTGCCGTCGTTGTGCCGATAGGTCGGCTTCATGATCGGCTCGCCGTTGCGCAGGTGCTTCAGGTGCTGCGCAAGGATGTCGAGGTGGTTGCAGTCGGGATGGAGCGGCGTGATGTTGCGCTCCGCGCGCTGCCGCCGGTCGTACCGGTGGTAGTCGTCGGTGCAGAACGCGCTGACCCGCTCCTCACCGAGGACGCGAACGAGGCCTCGGGTGACGGTCGTCTTCCCGGAGCCGGAGTCTCCGACAATCCCGAGCATGACGGGCCGTGGCATCAGCAATCTCCCTTGGGCATTTCGGCACTGTAGACAAAGCCGGAGGTAGACATTGAGCGAACCGTTGGGCTTGTCATATAGAGCACGAGCTACTGGATCGCGACGCGCGCAGCGAGGGCCTTGAATGCGACGGTCGGATCGGCGGCCCCGAAGACGCTCGACCCGGCAACGAAGAGCTGGGCGCCGGCGTCGCGGATCTCGTCGACCGTATCGAGCGAGACGCCTCCGTCGATCTCGAGGACGACCTCGTCGGGCAGGAGAGCCCGGAGCCGGCGCAGCCGGTCGGTCGACGTCGGGATGTACTTCTGGCCGCCCCAGCCGGGGTTCACGCTCATCAGAAGGCAGAGGTCGATCAGCTCGGCGACGGGCTCGACGGCCTCAACCGGCGTGCCGGGGTTGATCACGACGCCAGCGGCGCAGCCGGCCTCGCGGATCATCCGGAGCGCGTAGTGGATGTGCGGTGTCGCCTCGGGATGGATCGTGATGATGTCGGCGCCAGCCTTGGCGAACGCCTCGATGTGCTTCTCCGGACGCTCGACCATCAGGTGCACGTCGAGGACGCCGCCGCGACCCTTCACGATGTCGCGGATCGCATCGACGATCAGCGGCCCGATCGTGATCGGCGGGACGAAATGTCCGTCCATCACGTCGATGTGCATCACGGTCGCGCCTGCGTCCATCACGAGCTCGACCTGGTCGCCGAGATGGGCGAAGTCAGCTGACAGCAGGGACGGCGCGATCTCGCCGGTGGGGATCTTGAAGGTGTCGGTCATCTGGGGGTCGCTCCTGTTTGGCCGGGCCGTGTCTCGTGCTCGGACATGGTCATGGACGTGTGCTGATGGAATGCTGGCCGGGTCACTGGCGACCCTCGAAGGCGGCCTGCCCGGCGACGCCGAAGATGAACTCGAGGAACTCCTTGACTGCGGGGCGGGGTGGGACAGTGGCGGAGTGGAGCGCGTACCACTCGCGTGCAGGAAGCCCACCCTGGACGGGGATCTCGGCGAGGGCGCCGGACTCGAGCTCATTCTCGACGGCGACGCGCGACTGGATCGAGATCCCGAGTCCAAGTCGGACGGCCTCCTTGATGGCGCCGTTCGAGCCGAGCGTGAGGGACTCGGGTCGGAGGTCGAGGCCGCCGAGGAACTCGCTGACGAGCTGCCGTGTGCCGGAGCCGGGCTCGCGCATGAGCCACACGCGGTCGGCGAGCTGTTCGGGCCGGATCGGCTTTCCACCGACGAGCGGGTCGTCCGGGGAGGCGATGAGCGCGATCTCGTTCTGCAGGAACGCGTGGCCGGCGATGCGGTCGTCCTCGGGAGGCCGACCGGCGATCGCGACGTCGACCTCGTGCTCGAGCACGCGTTCGAAGACCGACGCCCGGTTGGCGACCTCGAGGGAGAGGTGGATCTCTGGGTGGAGATGGCCGAAGGCGCGCAGGAGTGAGGGGACCACGAACTCGGCGGCAGTGGCGACGGCGACGATTCGCAGGCTCCGCATCGAATGGTCGGCTGCCTCGCGTGCCGCCTGGCGGCCCTGGCCGATCAGGCCGAGGACGTCCGCGGCGTAGGGGCGGAAGGCCTCACCGGCTGCGGTCAGACCGACGCCACGTCCCACGCGCTCGGTCAGATCGACTCCGATCTCGCGCGAGAGCGCTGAGACGGCCGCTGAGATCGACGGCTGCGTGACGTAGAGCTTCGCTGCCGCTGCGGACACTGACCCTTCGCGCGCGACCGCCAGGAAACTTGAGAGTTGGTTAAGGGTGACGGCCATAGTGGAAAGACTATACGAACAACCGAACTTTTCGATTGTCAATGATGTACGGGCGCGATAGCCTAGTCCAACTGCGCATGTCCCGGCGCGAATCCCCGCGCGCTGCGAGAATGGGCGACCCCGACCGACAGTAGGAGAGAGCGATGCCACTTGCGACCCTGCGCCAGGTGCTGGACGAAGCTGCCAAGGGCGGCTACGGCGTCGGCGCGTTCAACGTCAACAATATGGAGCAGCTCCAGGGCATCGTCGCGGCCGCGCAGCAGACGCAGTCACCGGTGATTGTCCAGGCTTCTCGCGGTGCGATCAATTACGCCGGCCCCCGATACCTTCGAAATCTGATCCTGGCCGCGGTCGAGAGCGCGCCGGAGATCCCGATCGTGCTCCATCTCGACCACGGCGACTCCCCCGACACGTGCCGCATGGCGATCGACCTCGGCTTCACGAGCGTGATGATGGACGGCTCGCTCCTCGCCGACGGCAAGACGCCGTCCGACTACGAGTACAACGTCGCGGTCACCCGTGAGGTGGTCGAGGCGGCCCACGTTCTGGGCGTCAGCGTCGAAGGCGAGCTCGGCACCCTCGGCGGTATCGAGGACGGGCACGGCTCCGGCGAGGTGCATCTCACCGACCCCGACCAGGCCGTCGACTTCGTCAAGCAGACGGGCGTCGACGCACTCGCCGTCGCGATCGGCACGAGCCACGGTGCCTACAAGTTCACGGAGAAGCCCGACGGTGATGTCCTCGCGATGCATCTGATCGAGGAGATCCACCAGAAGCTGCCGGCGACGCACATGGTCATGCACGGATCGTCGAGCGTGCCCGAGGCACTCGTCAACCGCATCAACGCGGCAGGCGGAAAGCTCGATGCCACCTTCGGTGTGCCCGTCGAGGAGATCCAGCAGGGCATCCGTCACGGCGTGCGCAAGGTGAACGTCGACACCGACGGCCGTCTTGCAATCACCGCGGCGCTGCGCGAGAGCATCCTGGCGCATCCCGCTGAGTTCGACCCGCGCGCGTTCTTCAAGCCGGCGCGCGAGGCGATGAAGGACGTCGTCGCCGAGCGGCTCACGCAGTTCGGCGCAGCCGGTCACGCCGGTGATTACGAGGTTTTGTCACTCGAGGAAATGGCCAAGCGCTACGCAGGGAGCAACGGTGTCTGATCCGATCCAGCCCTATACCGAGCAGGACAAGCTCTTCATCGACACGATCAGGACGTTGTCGATCGACGCCGTCCAGGCCGCGAACTCCGGTCACCCCGGGGCACCGATGTCGCTCGCCCCGGCCGCATACATCCTCTTCAAGCGGATCATGAAGTTCAACCCGCTCGATCCGGCCTGGCCCGATCGCGACCGGTTCGTTCTCTCGGCCGGCCACGCATCGATGCTGCTCTACTCGAGCCTCTTCCTGGCCGGGTACGACCTCGAACTCGAGGACATCAAGCAGTTCCGGCAGATGGGATCGAAGACGCCGGGCCATCCCGAGTTCCGCCATACGGCGGGCGTCGAGACGACCACGGGGCCGCTCGGCCAGGGCTTCGCCAACGCTGTCGGCATGGCGATCGCTGAGCGTTGGCTGCGTGAGCGGTACGGCCGTGAGGTCTGCGACCACCGCATCTTCACGATCTGCTCCGACGGCGACCTGATGGAAGGCATCTCCGCCGAAGCGGCGTCGATCGCCGGCCACCTCGGCCTCGGTCATCTGATCTATCTCTACGACGACAACAGCATCACGATCGACGGAAGCACCGATCTCTCCTTCACGGAGGACATCGACATGCGCTTCCGGGCCCAGGGCTGGCAGACCCTCACCGTCGCCGACGGCGAGGACTGCGAGGCGATCGAGGCCGCGATCCGTGAGGGCATCGCCGAGGAGAACAAGCCGACACTGATCCGTCTGAAGACGGTCATCGCTCACCACTCGCCGAACAAGCGCGGCACGCATGCAGCGCACGGCGCAGCGCTCGGCGAGGATGAGGTGCGGGCAACGAAGGAGCTCCTCGGGTGGGATCCCGACAAGCACTTCCACGTGCCGGAGGAGGTCGCACTCGACTTCCAGGCCTTCTGTCGCACCCGCGGCGTCAACGAGCAGATGGAGTGGCAGACCCGCTACGACGCCTGGGCGATGAAGAACCCGCAGCTTCACAACGAGTGGTTCAGCGGTCTGATCGCGCAGATCCCGCCGGGCCTCGACGACGTGATGCCGAAGTACGAGCCGGCCACGACGCCGAAGATGTCCACGCGCGTTGCGGGTCGCGAGGCGATGCAGGCAGTCGGCAAGTACGTGCCGAACCTGATCGGCGGCGCAGCCGACCTCGCCGGTTCGACCTATACGAACTTCAACGGCGAGCCGAGCTACACCAAGGAGAAGGCGGGTCGGAATATCCACTGGGGCATCCGGGAGCACGGGATGGCCGCGGCGGTCAACGGCATCGCCCTGCACGGCGGCCTGTTCAAGCCGTACGGCTCGACGTTCTTCGTCTTCGCCGACTACATGCGGCCGTCGATCCGTCTCTCCGCGCTGATGAACCTCGACGTGACGTGGGTGTTCACTCACGACTCCGTCGCAGTTGGTGAGGACGGCCCGACGCATGAGCCGATCGAGCACCTCGCGTCGCTTCGTGCGATTCCGGGTCTTGTCGTCCTCCGGCCCGCCGACGCAACCGAGACGGTCGAGGCATGGCGCCTGGCAGTCGAGGATCTCCGTGGGCCGGTCGTGCTCGTCCTGACCCGGCAGGATCTGCCGGTGCTCGACCGCACGAAGGTCACCCCCGTCCGCGAGATGGTCCGGGGCGCCTACACCCTGATCGAGTCCGATGACCCGGAGAACCCGGCGGCGATCATCGTCGCGACCGGCTCCGAGGTTGCACTCGCGATCGAAGCCCGCGAGCTGCTCGCAGCGAAGGGCACCTCTGTCCGCGTTGTCTCGATGCCGAGCTGGGAGATGTACGGAATCCAGCCGCAGGAGTACAAGGACATGGTGCTCACCCCGGGCGTTCCGAAGATCTCGGTCGAGGCCGGATCGTCGTTCGGCTGGTCGAAGTTCGTCGATCGGTCTGTCTCGATCGACACGTTCGGCGCCTCCGGTCCAGCAGGAGAGGTGCTCGCGCACTTCGGCATGACCGCCGAGAACGTCGTCAAGAACGTCGAAGCTGCGATCGCCGGGAAGTAGGGAGAGATGAAGGTCAGAGTCGGATTCACGCCGGGCGAGCAGGTCGCGGCCCCCGTCGGCATCGTCATCGACGTCCTTCGGGCGACGTCGACGATCTGCCAGGCGCTCGCGGCCGGGTACGAGCGGGTGGTGTGCGTCGGTGAGATCGACGACGCCCGCGCGCTCGCCGGTGATGGCGTTCGGCTCGCAGGTGAACGACACAACGTGAAGATCGACGGGTTCGACTTCGGCAACTCGCCTCGCGAGTTCGTCGGAGTCGAGCCCGAAGGTCACACCCTCGTTCTGACGACGACGAACGGCACGCGGCTGCTCCTCGCCGCTGCCGAGCGGTGCGAGACGGTGCTCGTCGCCTCGCTCCTCAACCTCGAGGCCATTCTCATCGAGGCAAGCCGAGCGGACGAGGTCGCAGTCCTGTGTGCGGGGGTCGAGGGCGAGTTCGCAATCGACGACGCGTACGTTGCAGGCCGGATCGCCGCCGCGCTCGGCGGCACACCCGACGACGCAGCCATCGCCGCGACATGTCTCGCCGATGCGTTCACCTCGGCGGAGGAGGGGATCGGCGGAGGAGCAAGCGCCGACAACATTCGCAAGAACAAGCTGGACGCAGACATCCCCTGGTGCGCTCAGGAGAGCATTCTGCGGATCGTCCCGCGCATCGTCGAGCGCGGCCCGGGCTCCGTCACCATCGCGTAGCCGACGGATCTCGACGCAGGCGCCTCGGGTGACGACCCTCCTCCTGGCTCGCCATGGCCAGACCGACTGGAATCTCGAGCACCGCTGGCAGGGCGACCCTCCGCTCAACGACACCGGTCGCGCCCAGGCCCGCGCGCTCGCCGACGCGCTCCGTGGCGAGCAGCTGGACGGGATCTACTGCTCCGACCTGCTCCGCGCGTCCGAGACGGCCGAGATCATCGCCGGTCAGTCGAAGCTCGGCATCACCGTCGACGCCCGCCTGCGCGAGATCGACGTCGGAGAGTGGATGGGGCTGACGTCGCCCGAGCTCCAGGGGCGCTACCCGGAGGGGTACGCCCGCTACTGCTCCGGCAGTGCGGGCTGGGATGAGGGCGAGAGCTACGACGAGATGGGCGTGCGCGTCGTGGAGGGGCTCCGAGCGATCGCGCTGGCGCACCCGCAAAGCCGCTTCCTCGTTGTCACCCACGCCGGCGTGATGTGCTCAACCTGGCTCGGCTGCGGCGAGGCGCTCGCCGACTGGCCGGGAACGCACAACGGTGACGTGCAGGAGGTCGTCGTCGAGGACGGCGTGATCCGTTGGGGCGGGCTCTACCAGGAGGGCCAGCGGCACGGAGACAGCAAGCCGTCGCTCTTCTGGCGGGTCTGAGCTCGCTTGACCGGTGTCTCGACGTGCGTCGCTCAGCCTGCGACGACGAACGACAGCCGCGCATTGTTGGCGGCGTAGAACAGCCAGCGGCCCTTCGTGAGCGTGACGTGCACCGTCCGTGAGCCGATGAACGACGGGGCGGTCAGGCGAAGCGCCGCGTGGCCGCTCTTCTGAAGAAGGAACCCGCTCTTCTTCGAGCGATCGCTGAGCACGACGGCGTAGCGGCCGGGGACGAGCTTGGTCACGGGCTTTCCGTGGGCGAGGAGCGTCGGTGTGTCCGTGGTGTCGATCTTTGCCACGAGCGTTCCTCTCGGTGTGGTCGACGCGCCGATCACCGTCGTATTCGACGGGTTCGTGTCGTCCATTGCCGTGACGGCCGAGGCCTGCGTGTCGGCCACCGGAGCCGACGTGAAGAACGTCACTGGCGGGCTGCTCGGGAAGTTGTCGTCGTGGTAGGTGTACGTGCTGTTTGGCTGCAGTGTCCGAGTGGCCACCGAGTCGCTCGGAACGGCAATGATGAACGACGTCAGGCCCGGCCCCTGGATCGCGATGTTCGGATCACCGCTCGAGTCGTGGAAGACGAAGTCGTATGGACCGGGCGGGATCACCATCCCCTGTGTGAGCGGTGTTCCGTTCGCCAGCGTCATCGTGATCGACGTGCCGTTGTAGCCGACGTACAGGGTCCGGTTCGTCGTTCCTGAGGCCGACGAGGCCATGAGCGTGACCGCCGCGGCGCTCGCGGACACGAGCGTCAGCAGCCTCGTCGTCAGTGAGATGTTGGTCGGCGTGCGCATCGTGGCATTCCTTCTTACTGGAGGTGCGGTGGGTCCGGCTTACTCGACCGGTGGGTCGAGCGGTTCGTCGTCGAGCGGCACCGCAAACGGATCTTCGACCGGCGCATCGCCCTCGGCAGCAGCCAGCTTCTTGCCTTCCTTCTTCTCAAGCTTGCGCTCGCGCCGCTCTCTGAGCTCGCGCTCGCGTGTGAACTTGCCCATCGTCTGGCGCTTCTTGGTCGGACTCATCCGCTTCCACCTCTCCGTTGATCCTGTGACCGACACCGTACCGGGCGCGGTCTTCGCGGTCCTGGGTCGGTCGGCAGCATGTGGGAAACCACGCGGTCGATCTTCCGAATCATCCCATGCGCTTTCGCCTGCGGCCACCTACGTTCTCGGGGTGAGGTCCGAATCGACAACGACGGGGAGTGCGGCATCCGTGGTTCGCGCGAGAGCGGCTCTCATCGCGGTCGTCGCCGCGCTCGTCGGCGTGCTTGTAGGTCTCGCGCTTGCCGGACTCGACCACCACCGCGGCGCCGATGTGTTCTGGGCTGCCACCACAGCCTCGCTCCTTGTTCCCCTGACGGTGTCGGTCGTGCGCTCGCTCCTCCGCGGCGATGTCGGTGTCGATGCGATCGCGCTCGTCTCGATGGCGGGGGCGCTCGGGCTCGGGGAGTACCTCGCCGGGGCGGTCGTCGCACTCATGCTCGCTGGAGGCAATGCGCTCGAGGAGTCGGCGAAGCGGCGGGCTCGGAGAGAGCTGACGGCTCTCGTCGCCCGTGCGCCGCGGAGCGCAGTCATCCATCGCGGCGACGAGCTCGTCGAGGTTGATGTCGACCAGGTGTCGGCGGGCGATGTCGTGGTTGTGCGTGCCGGAGAGGTCGTCTCGGTCGACGGCATGGTGGTCTCCGATGAGGCGCTCGTCGACGAGTCGGCGCTCACGGGCGAGCCCTTGCCGGTCACGGTCGCTCGTGGAGGGAGCGTTCGCAGCGGAACAGCCGCAGCGGGCGTCTCGTTCGAGATCCGGGCACTGCGTCCGGCCGCTGAGAGCGCGTATGCGGCGCTCGTTCGTCTCGTCGAGCAGGCCGAGCAGCAGCGGGCACCGTTTGTCCGGATCGCCGATCGATACGCGCTCGTCTTTCTGCCAGCGACGGCCTTCGTCGCCGCGGTTGCGTGGGCGGTCTCGGGCGACCCCGTCCGGGCTCTGGCCGTCTTCGTGGTTGCGACGCCGTGCCCGCTGATCCTGGCGGCGCCGATCGCGCTCATGTCGGGCGTCTCGCGCGCGGCGCGCGTTGGGGTCGTCGTCAAGGGAGCCGGGACGATCGAACGGCTCGGCGAGGCGCGGTCCGTGCTCTTTGACAAGACCGGAACGCTCACGCTCGGGCGCCCAGAGTTCGAGCGGGTGATCGCGTTGAACGACTTCGACTCCTCCGACGTCCTGCGCCTCGCGGCGTCTCTCGATCAGCTCTCGGCTCATCCGCTGGCCCATGCTCTCGTAGCTGGAGCGGATGCGGCGGGTCTCGCCCGCTCGTTCCCGACGGACACGAGCGAGGTCTTCGGCCGGGGCGTTGCGGGGACCGTCGACGGACGCCATGTCATCGTCGGGAGCGCGGCCTGGCTTCGCGAGCACGGTGTCGATCCTGGGCTGCCGGCTGACGTTGACACCGGCTCGGCAAAGGTGCGCGTCGCCGTCGACGGCGTTCTGGCCGGGGCGGTGCTCATCGGTGACCGTCTCCGGGAGGAGTCCGGCGAGCTCGTGGCGGGCCTGCGCGCGGCGGGGATCAGGCACGTTGCGCTCGTAACGGGTGACCGGCGCGCCATCTCCGAGGCGATCGGCGAACGGCTCGGCGTCGACCGCGTCTACGCCGAGCAGACGCCCGACCAGAAGCTCGAGGTTGTGCGCGCCGTCGCCGCACTCCCGGAGCTGTGCGCCGTTGTGATGGTCGGCGATGGGATCAACGACGCTCCGGCGCTCGCGCTCGCTGATGTCGGAATCGCAATGGGCTCGGCCGGTGCAACCGTCTCGTCGGAGACGGCCGACGCCGTCGTTCTCGTGGACCGCATCGATCGGGTCACCGAAGCGATCCGTATCGGCCGCCGCTCGCTTGCGATCGCCCGGCAGAGCGTCCTGATCGGGATCGCTCTCTCACTCGTGGCGATGGTCGTTGCGGCTGCGGGCTACCTGCCGCCCGTCCGCGGAGCGTTGCTTCAGGAGGTCATCGACGTGGGTGTGATTCTGAACGCCCTGCGGGCCTTGCACGGCTGACCGGGTAGCATCGGCAGCTCACCGGGGAGAGACGTCGAGAGCCCCTTTTGTACGAAGGAGGCAGTCATCGCGAAGAGCTCCGAGAAGCCGAAGAAGACTCCGAAGAAGCCCGCCCAGAAGACGCTCAAGGAGCGCCGGGCCGAGAAGCGCGGTAAGGAGAAGAGCGCCTGAGCCGCTCGAGAAGGGAGAGCCGATGAGTGAACGGAAAGGGTTTACGGCTGCCGAGGTACGTGAGGTCGGCGAGTCGATCGGCGTCGACTGGGCAACGGCCCCGTTCGACGTCGAGCAGCTGCGGATGGGGATGGATGTCGAGCTGGAGCACGGTCTTCACGACCTGCTCACGAACGTCACCGACAGCGACCCGCACGTGACCTGCAAGATCGCGCTCGCCCATCTGAACGAGTTCCCGGACTACTACACCCGGCTCGAGCGGATGGAAGAAGAGGCGAAGCGGGAGAACGCGGCCGAGGGATGACCGGGCGGCTTGAGTTTCGGCTGCTCGTCCGGGGCGACGCCGAGCAGCTCGACCTGCTCGGCGTCGATCCGGACGTCCTGCGCTTCACCCGGGTGCCCGATCCGCCGCCACCCAACTTCAGCTCCTCGTGGATTGATCGGATCGTTGAAGGCCGCCAAGCGGGGACCCGCGAGGCGTTTGTGATCGTTGAGAACGGCGCCTTTGTGGGTATCGCTCTTGCGCCGCAGATCGACGAGCTCGCACGCACCGCAGAGCTCGGGTACGTCGTCATGCCGGCCGCTCGCGGACGGGGCATTGCGACCTGGGCGCTTGCGCGGCTGACCGAGTGGGCGTTCGACGAGCTCGGAATGCTGCGCTGCGAGCTGCTGATCAGCTGTGAGAACCTCGGGTCGAAGCGGGTTGCGGAGCGGTGCGGCTACGTCCTCGAAGGAGTCCTGCGCTCCAAGCACGTGAAGCAGAACCTGCGCGACGACACCGAGATCTGGTCGTGCCTGCCAAGCGACCGCTGAGCGGGCTGCGCGGAGCGCGCGCGGCTGATCGGCCATAATCGAATCGGTGCGCGACTGGACGGTTCCGAAACTGGCGCGTTCGCAGGCCTTGATCATCGCTGCGCTCGTCGCATACAGCGTGCTCGGGTGGCAGGGACTCTCGACCGTCGGACGAGACGGCGCGATCGATGCCGCAGCACACCTCCAGTACGCGCAGTACCTCGACACGCACGGGTCAACGCCGCCAAAGTCGCTCAACCAGGAGTACGCGACGCCGCCCCTGTTTCATCTGGTCGCGATCGGCGCGGAGCACCTGGTCCGCGCCGTGCCCTCCTGGGCGCTTGTCCCGCACCGCAAGGGCTGGACGAGAGGAGGGCTCCTCGCGCTCGTCGCCCTCGCCCTCGCGTCGCTCACCTCGGCGCAGCTTGGACGGCGCCGCCTCGGCGTGCTGGCCGCAGCCATCGCGGTCGTGTGGGGGCTCGATATCGCCGTGTCGCTCGGCAAGACCATGCCCTGGGCCGCCGGACAGCTGATCGCGTTCGCCTCGGCTCTCGGGCTGATCGGTGTGACGGGACTGATCGCGCGCGAGGTCTGGCCGGAGAGCCCCCGGCGAGCGGTCGCAGCGGGCGCGTTTGTCGCCGCGTACCCGGTCGTCTACCGGATGGGAATCCTGTTCCACCCGGAGGTGCCGTTTGCCCTCCTCTGCGCGAGCGCAATGCTCTTCTTCCTGCGCGGCGTCAGACTCGGCTGGCCCGTCCGCCTCGGGTGGTCGCTCGGGGCGGCTTGTGGCGCGGCGGCCGCGACACGCGAGTCGGCGCTCGTCGTGATGGGCGTGACCCTGGCCGCGACTCTTGCCGTTGGACGCCGTCAGGCGCTGCCGTTTCTCGCTCGCGCTGCCGTGGTCGCCGTGGTCGTCGCGTCGCCGTGGTGGATCTACGCAGGGGCCAAGTGGCATAACCCGATCCAGTCGAACCTCCGCCCACGGGCCACCCTGATGATGCCCCATCAGCCCGCGTCGTTCTACGTCGGGCTGCCGCTGCGTGACCTCGTCCTCCACCCGTACCGCCCGGTCTTCTCGGACATGCTGCTCCCGAAGCTCCACGCCGAGCTCTGGAGCGACTGGTTTGGCTCGATCCACTCGTTCTGGGAGGGGACGAGCCGAGTTGACAGGGTGACAGCGTCGACTCAGAGCGTGTTGGGGCTCGTCGCCGACGGGCTGGCACTCTTCGGCCTTGGCTGGCTGGCCGTACCGGCCGCGATCCGGGTGGCTCGCAGGCGACGCGAGAGGGTATCCGACGTGGGCCTCGGGTTTCTCGCTGTCCTGGCAACGGCAGCGTTTGTCGCATTCGTCGTGATGGTGATGCGGTTTCCGCAGCGCTACGGCGACCCGATCAAATCGAGCTACCTGCTCTTCACTGCGCCGTGTTGGGCGATCTTCTCGGTCTGCGCCTGGTCGCAGCTTGCTCGCCGCGCGTGGATCCGGCGCGCCCTCGTCGCGGCAGCGACGCTCTACGTCGCGAGCTACGGCACGCATCTCGGGGCGGCGCTCCAGGAGGCGTCGGTCCGAGCGGCGGGGCCACCGCCGGGGATCGACGTGAACACGCAGGTGTTCGGCTCGATCGCGACGGCCAAGGTCGGCGACGAGGTCAACTTCACGATCTGGTTCACGAACACCGGTACCGAGACGGCGACGGGCATCGTCGCGACGGTCGACATCCCGCCGGGGCTCAAGCTGCTCGCACAGCCCCTCTACGAGCATGGCACGGGCTGTGTCGGGACGACACGGCTGATCTGCCACCTCGACTACGTGAACGGAAACGGGCAGCAGACGCCACTCCACCTTCAGACCCAGGCGGTTGCTGCAGGCGCGCAGATGGTTGAGGCGACGATGACGGCCGACCAGCGCGATCTCAACCCGCCGGATGACACCGGCTCGTTCCGCGTCTACGTGATCAGCGGCTGAGCGACGGTTAGTCGCAGAACTCGTCGGCCACGTCAAGCGCGCCGTCGAGGATCGCGATGCCCTCGTCGAGCTCTTCCCGCGTGATGTTCAGCGGCGGGGCGACCATCGCGACGTTCCAGTGGGCCATCAGGTTCAGGCCCTTGCCGAGTGCGTGCTTCTGCATCATCGCTACCGGCTTTGCCGTCTCGCCGCCGCCGTTGAACGGCACGAGTGGCTCACGCGTCTCGCGGTTCTTCACGAGCTCGAGGCCCCAGAAGCAGCCTAGACCGCGAACCTCGCCGATTGACGGATGCTTCTCGGCGAGTCGAGCCAGCTCGACGGCGAAGACCTCGCCCATCGCGGCTGCGTTCTCGACGATCCCCTCCTCCTTGAACGCCTCGATCGAGGCGACGGCAGAGGCGCAGGCGAGCGGGTGGCCCGAGTACGTCAGGCCACCGGCGAAGTACTTCGAGCGGATCCACTCGGCGATCGGCTCGCGCACGGTCATTGCGCCGAGCGGGACGTAGCCGGAGTTGATCCCCTTGGCCATCGTGATGATGTCGGGGACGACATCCCAGTTGTCGACCGCGAACCACTTTCCGGTGCGGCCGAAGCCGGCCATGACCTCGTCGGCGATCAGCAGGATCCCGTACTTGTCACAGACCTCTCGGATCGACTGGAGATACCCGTCGGGCGGCACGATGATGCCGTTCGTGCCCGTGACCGTCTCGAGGATGACCGCGGCGACCGTGTGGGCGCCCTCGTACTGGAGGATCTCCTCAAGATGTGGCCCACCGCTGCAGACCGGGCACGGGTCGGGATGGCCCGCCGGGCAGCGATACGTGAACGGGTCGAACATCCGGACGACGCCGGGAATGCCAGGCTCGGCCGGCCAACGTCGCGGATCCCCGGTCAGCGTCATCGCGCCTGCCGTCGCACCGTGGTAGGAGCGGTAGCGGGCGATCACCTTGTGGCGGCCGGTGTACCAGCGCGCAAGCTTGATCGCGTTCTCGTTCGCCTCGGCGCCGCCGTTCGTGAAGAACGAGAGCGACAGGTCGCCTGGCGTGACCTCTGCCAGCAGCTTGCCGAGCCGCGAGCGCGACTCCGTCGCCATCGGCGGACCGATCGTCGCAAGCTGCGCCGCCTGCTTCTGGATCGCCGCGACGACCTTCGGATGCCCGTAGCCGATCGAGACGTTGACGAGCTGCGAGGCGAAGTCGAGGTACCGCTTGCCGTCGTAGTCCCAGAAGTAGCTGCCCTGCCCGCCTGCGACGGCGATCGGGTTGATCGCGTCCTGCACCGACCACGAGTAGAGGACGTAACGCTTCGCGTCCTCGACGATCTGGCGACCGAGCTCGGGATTCGGTTCTGGCACTGTCATTCCGAGATTCTACAGCCGGTCGGTCAGTCGCTCGACCAATCCGATCGGTTCGAAGCCGAGACGTTCGAGGATCGGGGCCGACAGCGCCCCGGCGGAGACGGCGAGCCGCGGAGTGCCTCGCTCGACGGCCTCGTCGAAGCGGGCGTGCACGAGTGCCGTATAGACACCCCGACCGCGTGCCTCGGGAAGCGTCGCTCCGCCCATCAGGATGCCGGCGCCCGGGGCAAAGACGACCCGCCCGAACCCGACGGGGCGACTATCCATGAGGGCGAGATGGTGCCCGGTCCGCCCATCTGCCTGCAGAAGCTTCCAGTGTGTCTGAGCGTTTGCGCGGCGCTCGGCGCGGAGCGCCGCGGGCACATCCCAGACGGCCCAGTCGATTGCGAGGGCGCGGAGGTAGTCCTCGAACGTCGTCACGCGGCGAACCTCGGCGGTTGGCGTCCCGTGCGGTCGGTGCCCGATCGTGAGGGATGTCAGCGTCGGCATCTCGGCGTCGGGTACGAGACCGAGCTCTCGAAGCTGCGTGCCGAGTCGCGCTGGCGTGGTGAGCTCGCCGATCCACCACGTCATCGCCTCGAGGCCGTGGCTTCGACCGATCGCTCGTGCCTTCGCCAGAGCGGTGGCGGGGCTCGCATCGCCCAGACGAACGCGTTCAACCGAGCCCTGCGTGCCCGACGTGACGACCGTGAAGCTCGGCGTGGCGATCGTGGTGCTGGTCGGGTCGGGGGCGATCCAGAGCCCTGGCTGCTCGGTGAGCTCGAGGAGCTCGATTCTCATCCGAAGGACGCTACCGCTCGCTACCCTCGCACGGACATCGAGGAGGCGAACGTGACGGAACCAGCAGAGGCCCCCGCGGCGGTGACCGCAATCAATCACTGGATCGGCGGTGCCCGCGTCGAGGGGGCGTCGGGCCGCCACGGAGCCGTCTACAACCCGGCGACCGGAGTCCAGAGCGGAGCTGTTGATCTCGCCTCGGCCGGCGAGGTGGGGGCTGCGGTCGCAGCAGCCAAGGCTGCCTTCCCCGACTGGCGAGCGCTCTCGCTGGCTCGACGGGCAGAGCTCTTCTTCGCGATCCACCGCCTGTTCGACGATCACCGCCGAGATCTCGCCCGCCTGCTCACGCTTGAGCACGGCAAGGTGCTCTCGGACGCGCTCGGGGAGGTGGCGCGCGGGCTCGAGGTGATCGAGTTCTGCTGTGGCCTACCGACCCTGCTCAAGGGCGGCTTCTCCGAGCAGGCCTCGGCGGGGATCGACGTGTACTCGATCCGCCAGCCGCTCGGCGTCGTCGCGGGCATCACCCCGTTTAACTTTCCCGCGATGGTCCCGATGTGGATGTGGGCGCCGGCGCTCGCGTGCGGGAACACCTTCGTGCTCAAGCCCTCCGAGAAGGATCCGTCCGCGTCGATGCTCACCGCAGAGCTGCTCGCGGACGCCGGCGTCCCCGCCGGTGTCTTCAACGTGATCAACGGGGACAAGGTCGCGGTCGACGCGCTGCTCGAGCACCCCGACGTCGCCGCCGTCTCGTTCGTCGGATCGACGCCGATCGCCAAGGTCGTCTACGGCACTGCGACTGCCCGCGGGAAGCGCTGCCAGGCGCTTGGCGGCGCGAAGAACCACATGATCGTGCTGCCCGACGCCGACATCGACATGGCTGCCGATGCCGCCGTCTCGGCTGCCTATGGGTCGGCGGGTGAGCGCTGCATGGCGATCTCGATGGTCGTCGCTGTCGCCGGGGTCGGCGACCGGCTCGTCGAAGCGATCAAGGCGCGCATCCCGAATGTCAAGGTCGGCCATGGTCTCGACCCCGACTCCGAGATGGGGCCGCTCGTCACGAGGGAGCACCGCGATCGGGTCGCCTCGTACGTCGAACGCGCACCCAGCGAGGGCGCCACTGTCGTTGTCGACGGCCGCGGCAACTGCCCCGACGGCGAGGGGTTCTTCCTCGGGCCGTCACTGATCGACAACGTGAAGCCCGAGATGGACAGCTACCTCGACGAGATCTTCGGGCCGGTGCTCGGGATCACCCGCGTCGACACCTACGACGAGGCAGTCTCGCTGATCAACGACAACCCCTACGGCAACGGCACGGCCATCTTCACGCGTGACGGTGGGGTTGCCCGCCAGTTCCAGTTCGACGTGCAGGCCGGGATGGTTGGGATCAACGTTCCGATCCCGGTTCCCGTCGCGTACTACTCGTTCGGCGGCTGGAAGGCGAGCCTCTTCGGCGACCGTCACATCTACGGCCCGGAAGGCATCGACTTCTACACCCGCACCAAGGTCGTCACCTCCCGCTGGCCCGACCCCGCGACGTCGAAGATCGACCTCGGCTTCCCACAGACCCGATGACGCCATGAAGGTCGTCGTCGCTGGAGGTTCGGGGTTCATCGGGAGTGCGCTCTGCGCATCGCTGGACGCAGACGGCCACGAAACGGTCGTAGTCTCGCGCGCGCCCGGAGGAGAGACCGAGAGCGGACGGCGGGTCGGCTGGCAGCAGGTTGACTCGGCTGTCGACGGGGCCGATGCCGTGGTGAATCTGGCAGGGGTGCCGATCGGCGGGCCCAGATGGACAGCAGGGCGGAAGGCCGCGATCGGCTTGAGCCGCGTCGAGACGACCCGGACGCTCGCCGATGCCATCGCTTCGGCCGCCAATCCGCCCGTGGTCTTCGTGACCGCATCCGGGATCGACTACTACGGCAACCGGGGAGAGGAGACGGTCGACGAGGCGTCGTCGGTCGGAGCCTCCTTCCTCGCGGGCGTCTGCGAGAGCTGGGAGGCGGCCGCCGCCGGTGCCGAGCCGGTTCGACACGTCGCGATCCGTACGCCGCTCGTCGTCGGGAAGGGCGCGATGTCGGTGCGGCTCATGGCCCTGCCGTTTCGGCTGTTCCTCGGCGGCCCGCTCGGGAGTGGCCGGCAGTGGTTCTCGTGGGTCGCGCTCGACGACCTCGTACGGATCTACCGGCTCGCGATCGAGGATGCCTCACTCGGCGGGGTCGTCAACGCCGTCGCTCCAGAGCAGCTGCGCCAGCGTGACGCGGCGAAGACCTTCGGAGCGGTGCTGCATCGGCCGTCGCTCCTGCCTGCTCCGGCGCTCGCTCTCAGAGCGGCTCTCGGTGAGCAGGCAGACCTGCTGTTGCACGGGCGGCGGGCAGTGTCCACGCAGCTCGGCGGTTTCGAGTTCGAGTACCCCGAGCTTCGTGGGGCGCTCGAGTCAGCGTTCTCCTAGCGCGTGCGGGGTGCCCCGACGCCGAACATCTTGACGAATCCGGTTCCGACGGTCGCGATGACCGTGGCGACGAATGCGAGTGCAGCGATGTCCCAGATGAGCGTCATGAGAAGGATCTCCTTTTCTCGAATGTTCGAACTGCTTACATAGTACGACTCCAATCTATAGAGCGCAAATACAGATCTGGCGAGAAAACATCGGAAAAAAGCGATGATACAACCGCATAATCCTTACCTCTTTCATGTGCGGTTCGTTACTTTTCCCAGGCATGATCTGCACATGACAACTCTCCTACGTGCCAATGACCGTCGCCTGCTTGCCCTGTGTGCTGTGCTCGTGGTCGCAGCGCTCGGTGCGGCTTCGGCATCCGCCACCACCGCAACTGTCCCGCCGCTTGGCGGCAACGCCAAGGCCGGCAAGACCGTCTTCGTCGCGAACTGCGGCCTCTGCCATGCCCTCAAGGCGGCAGCGACCACGGGCGCTATCGGCCCGAACCTCGACAAGGTCATCCTCACCCAGCCGCTGCTCGTGAAGGCGATCACCCTTGGCGGCAAGGCCGTCATGACGAAGGCCGCTGCAGCGAAGTACAGCGTTCCGATGTCCGCCTACAAGGGCACACTCTCGGCGAAGCAGATCCTGAACGCCTCGGCGTTCATCTTCACCGCAACACACAAGTAGGACGCAGCCGGGGGGCTGCCGCGCTCTCGCCGGGTACCCGCCCTCCTCAGGTGACGGGTGCCCGGCGAATCTCTGCTCGGGCTCAGTCGCTACCGCCGGTACCGGCGAGCTCGTCGCCGAACGTGGCCCGTGCGACGTAGCGGCCGACTCCGGGAGCTGCGACGAGTTCACCGTTCTCGACGAGGATGTTGCCGCGAAGCATGACGATCTCCGGTGAGCCGACGACCTCCGTGCCCTCGTAGAGGTTGTAGTCGATCCGCGAGTGGTGGGTGGCTGCGGAGATCGTGACCTTCTTCTCCGGATCGAAGATCACGATGTCTGCGTCCGACCCGACGGCGAGCGTGCCCTTGCGCGGGTAGAGCCCGAAGAGCTTCGCCGGGTTCGTCGAGAGCAGCTCGACCAGCCGATTGAGCGAGATCCGGCCTCCGCGTACGCCGAAGTGGTGGATCATCTGCAGCCGGTTCTCAAGCCCGGGGCCGCCGTTCGGGATCTTCGAGAAGTCGTCACGGCCGAGCGACTTCTGCCCGTCCCAGAGGAAGGCGCAGTGGTCGGTCGAGATCGCGCTCAACGTGTCCATGCGGACGGCGTCCCAGAGCACCTCCTGGTTTGCCTTGTCTCGCGGCGGCGGCGTGTAGACGTACTTCGCGCCTTCGAAGTTCGGCCGCTCGAGGAACGTCGAGTCGATGAAAAAGTACTGCGTGCAGGTCTCGCCCCAGACGTCCCAGCCCTTGGCGCGAGCCGTCGCGATCGGCTCGACGGACTCCTTGCAGGAGACGTGGACGACGTACAGCGGCGCCCCCGCGACGTGCGCGAGCTGGATCGCACGGTTCGTTGCCTCACCCTCGGTCTCGGGCGGGCGGGTGCGCGCGTGCCACTCCGGCCCCGTATGTCCTTCCGCGAGCGCCTTCTTGACGAGGACGTCGATCGCGTCGCCGTTCTCGGCATGCACCATCACGAGCGCGCCGGTCGCCGCAGCGACCTCCATCGTGCGGAAGAGCGTCTCGTCGTCGACCTGCAACGCGCCCTTGTACGCCATGAAGAGCTTGTAGGAGGTGACGCCCTGTTCAGGCAGCGTGGCGAGCTCCGCGAGTGCTCCCGGCACGGTCAGGTCGGTGACGGCGATGTGGTAGCCCATGTCGATCACCTGCTTGCCGTCGGCCCGTGCCCGCCAGTCCGCGAGAGCGTCTGTGAACGTCTGCCCCTTGCCCTGGACGCAGAAATCGACGTGGGTTGTCGTGCCGCCGAAGGCCGCTGCCGTCTGGCCCGATTCGACGTCGTCGATCGTCGTCGTGCCGCCGAACGGCATGTCGAGGTGGGTGTGTGGGTCGACCCCGCCGGGAAGCAGGTACTTCCCGCGCGCGTCGATCGTCCGGTCGGCGGGCAGGTCGAGAGACTCGCCGATCAGCGTCACCCGCTCGCCGTCGATGAACACATCGGCGATGTAGTCGTCGGCCGCGGTCACGACACGGCCACCCTTGATCAGAATCGACATGGCTCCTCCTCGATACGACGTTGAGCCGAGAGACCGACCCGCCGGCGCCACGGTGCGGCGCCCATCCTGCGATTCTTACCACGGTCGCGGCCTCGCCGAAATGGCGCGTACCGAACGCGAACGGCGAGATACGATCGGCGCGCGATGTCTCTCGATCCGGCCCGCACCGTCGACGAGCTCCGTGAGCTCGGTGACCTGACCGGTGACGCAGACGGCGCGCAGCGCGTCGCCTGGACGGAGACCTGGGAGCGTGCTCGCGAATGGCTGCGTGCGAAGGTTGAACCGACGGGCGCGCGGTATGAGGTCGACGAGGCGGGAAACGAGTGGTTCACGCTGACGGGCCGTCGCGACGAAGACGCTCTCCTGATCGGCGGCCACATCGACTCCGTCCCGAACGGCGGGTGGCTCGACGGCTCGCTGAACCTCGTCGCCGGGGTCGAGGTGCTCCGGCGGATCGCACGGGACGGCACGCCACCGGTTCCGGTGCGGCTCGTCAACTGGGCCGACGAGGAGGGCGCGCGGTTCGGACGCTCGCTCTTCGGGTCGTCAGCTGCCGCCGGCTCGATGCGCGACCAGGCCGAGCTCGCGAAGCTCGTGGATCGCGACGGCGTTGGCCTTCCCGAGGCGGTCGGCGCATTCGGAGTCGATCTCGACCGGGCTCCTGACGCCCGGCGGCAGCTCGAAGGTGCAGGTGCGTACCTCGAGCTCCACATCGAGCAGGGGCCGGTGCTCGAGGCGATGGACATCCCGCTCGGCGTTGTCCTCGGGACATTCGGGGTCGAACGCTCGCGGATCACATGGCGCGGGCAGGCGGCCCACTCCGGCTCGACGCCGATGAACCAGCGGCGTGACGCACTCGCCGGCGCCGCGAAGCTCGCGCTCGAGATCCGCGGCATCGCAGCCGAGGTTGGCAGCGGCGCGGTCTGTACCTCAGGTGGCGTCGTGTGCAGGCCCGGGATCGTCACGTCTGTGGTGGAGACGGCCGAGCAGCTCCTCGACCAGCGGCACCTCGACGCTGACGCGCTCGCGCGCCTGCTCTCGCTTGCGAGGGAGGCGTCTGCCCGCTTCGCCGCCGAGGAGAGCATCGAGGTCTCCTGGGAGACGATCTGGTCGATCGAGCCGATCCTCTTCGACGACACCCTGATCCGATTCGCCGGGGAGGCGATAAGCGACGTTGCGGGTGTCTGCCATCAGCTCCCTTCCGGGCCGCTGCATGACGCAGCCGAGGTGTCCCGGGCCGGCGTTCCTACCGTCATGGTCTTCGTTCAGAGCCTGCGCGGGCTCTCACACACGCCGCTCGAGGACACGAAGCCAGAGCACCTCGAGCTGTCAGTAGAGGCGCTCGATCGGCTCGCCGACCGAACCCTCGCCTGGCTCGCTGCTCGCGCCTGACGCGGCCCGGTCAGAGCTGTTCGGCGACGACCGGGTTGCGCAGCACGCCGATCCCGTCGATCTCGACCTCGACCACATCGCCGTCCCGCATCGACACGGGCGGCGTTCGCGAGTAGCCGATCCCGGACGGCGTGCCTGTGAGGATCAGGTCGCCGGGCTCCAACGTGAACACGTTGGACGCGAACGCGACAAGCCTGCGAACGTCGAAGACGAGGTCGGACGTGTTGCCGTCCTGGAGGAGCTCCCCGTTCAGGCGCTGCACGACCCGCAGACCGCTCCCGTCGCCGAGCTCGCTGACGGGGACGAGCCGGTCGCCGAGCGGACAGAACGTGTCGAAGCCCTTGCCACGAGTCCACTGCTTGTCTCCGAACTGCAGGTTTCGCGCGGAGACGTCGTTCGCGCACCGGTAGCCGGCGATCACGTCGAGCGCGTCGTCCTCCGAGACCCGTCGAGCGCGTCGGCCGATCTCGACGGCCAGCTCGGCCTCGGAGTCGACGTGGGTCGCCTCCGGCGGCAGGACGATCGGCTCGCCGTGACCGACCAGCGTGTTTGCGAACTTCCCGAAGAGGAGCGGCTCGGCAGGCGGCTGCATGCCGGACTCGCGGATATGGGCGAGGTAGTTGAGGCCCGTGCAGATGATCTTCATTTCGACATTGTCTAGTGTCCCGGGCATGTCCGTCAGCTTCGGCGTCACGGTCATGCCTGACCCGCCGTACACGCGCTTTCTCGACCTGCTCGAGCTCGCCGAGCGCAACGGCTTCTCGACGGGGTGGACGTACGACTCACACGTCCTCTGGCAGGAGTCGATTCCGCTCCTCGCCCTCGCCGCCGACCGGACATCGACGATGAAGCTCGGCCACTTCGTGACCAACCCCGGCACGCGCGAGCCGACCGTGCTCGCCAGCACCTACGCGACGCTGCATGACATCTCGGGCGGCCGGATGGTGATGGGGATTGGGCGAGGGGACTCCGCACGCCGCGTGATCGGCCTGCAGCCAGTGAAGGTCGCCGAGTTCGAGGAGGCCTGCAAGATGATCAAGCAGCTGATGAACGGCCACGGCGTCGCGTGGAACGGCAAGGGGCTCGAGCTTGCCTGGGCGCGTAAGGACTACGGGGAGATCCCGCTCTACGTCGCCGGCTACGGCCCCAAGGCTCTCGGAGTTGCCGGTCGGGTCTCCGACGGTGTCATCATCCAGCTCGCCGACCCGGTGATCATCGAGTGGATCATGAGCACGGCTCGCAAGGCAGCAGAGGACTCCGGTCGCGATCCTGACGCCCTCAAGTGCATCGTCGGTGCCCCGTCGAAGGTCTCCGATGATCTGACCGCGTGCCGTGACGAGGTGCGCTGGTTCCCGGCGATGGTCTCGAACCACGTGATGGATCTGATCGACCGCTACGGCTGGGACTCCGACATCCCATCCGAGCTGACCGACTTCGTCAAGGCCCGGAAGTTCTATGACTACAAGGATCACTCCCGTGTTGGGGCGGCTCACGGCGAGTTCGTCACCGACGAGATCTGCGACCGCTTCTGCGTGATCGGCTCCGCCGCCCAGTGCGTCGAGAAGCTGCGCGCGCTCGAGGACGTCGGGGTCGACGAGTTCAACGTCTACCTCATGACAAGCGCGCAGGAGGAGACGCTCGACCTGTACGGCCGGCATGTGCTCCCGCACTTCGCAGCCGCCTCGGCGTAACGCGCACTCCAGGGACAGTCCCTCGACGTTCGTGCGGGGGGATTTCGGGGTTTTCACTCATGGTCGAGAGTGATGTCGGGCGCTAGTCTCGTCGTATGGACTCCACGAACGCAGTTGTGACCGCCACCGACGTCACGCGCCGGTACGGCGAAGGAGAGACAGCCGTCGAAGCCCTGCGCGGCGTCTCGATCGAGATCGAGCGGGGCAAGCTCACGGCGGTGATGGGCCCCTCGGGCTCCGGCAAGTCGACGCTCATGCACATCCTCGCCGGGCTCGACAAGCCGACCGCCGGAACCGTCACCGTCGCAGGAGAGACGATCACCGGGATGAACGACAACGAGCTGACGATGCTTCGCCGTCGTCACATCGGGTTTGTCTTCCAGTTCTACAACCTGCTTCCGATGCTCACCGCCGAGGAGAACGTCAAGCTCCCGCTCTCCGTCGCCGGCACGAAGGCCGACGAGTCCTGGTTCGAGGAGCTGATGGGGAAGGTCGGCCTCTCCGACCGGCTCGGTCATCGGCCGAGCGAGCTCTCCGGCGGGCAGCAGCAGCGGGTCGCCGTTGCGCGCTCGCTCGTCTCGCGCCCAACGGTGATCTTCGCGGACGAGCCGACCGGCAACCTCGACTCGAAATCGAGCGAGGAGATCCTCCGGCTGCTGCGCGATTCAAGCGACGTCTACGGCCAGACGATCGTGATGGTCACTCATGATCCGCGTGCCGCGGCGGTCGCCGACCGGATCCTGTACCTCGCGGACGGCCGGATCGTGCTCGATCGCAGCGGCCAGACGGCCGCAGAGGTGCTCGAGACGATGAACGACCTCGACGCGTATTCGTCGTGATCCGCGTCGCCATCAGGAGTCTGCTGGCCCGGAAGCTTCGGCTTGCGTTGACGTCGCTTGCGATCGTGATGGGCGTCGCGATGGTCAGCGGCACGTATGTCCTCACCGACACGATCAACCGCGGGTTCAGCGCGATCTTCAGCACGGCGTACTCCAAGTCGGACGCAGTTATCACCGGCAAGGAGGCGTTCGGTGGATCGCAGCAGGCGCCGTCCTTCCCGGCATCGACGCTCGACCGTGTCCGTACGCTCCCGGGGGTCGCGGGCGCACAGGGCGGCGTCGGCGACCTCGCGCAGTTCGTTGGCCGCGACGGGAAGGTCGTCTCCCACGGCGGTGCTCCGGGGCTTGCGTTCAGTGTCAACACTGGCGGCGATCAGAGCCTCAATCCCCTCACGCTGCTCAGCGGCCGCTGGCCGTCAGCTCAGGGCGAGGTCGGCATGGATACGAACACTGCCAGCGACGAGAAGCTCGTCGTGGGCGACAGGGTCGGCGTGATCCCACGCGGCGGCAAGGTGCAGACCTTCCGCGTCGTCGGGATCGTCGAGTTCGGGCAGAGCTCATCGCTCGGCGGTGCGACGCTTGCGATCTTCGACCTGCCCACTGCGCAGGCGCTCTTCCACAAGCAAGGCAAGCTCGACGAGATCGACGTCGCGGCGAGGCCTGGCATGACGAGTGCCGCGCTCGTGACGCAGCTTCGGGACATCCTTCCTCCGCACACGCAGGTGCGGACGAGCGAGGCGCAGGCACGTAAGAGCTCGAGCGACACGAGCTCCGGACTCAAGATCCTGCAGTACTTCCTCCTAGCGTTCGGCGGGATCGCGCTCTTCGTCGGCTCGTTCGTGATCACGAACACGCTCTCGATCACCGTCGCCCAGCAGACACGCGAGTTCGCGACGCTTCGCGCCATGGGCGCGACGGGCCGCCAGGTTCGCCGCGTCGTCGTCGTCGAGGGGTTCGTCACCGGCCTCTTCGCCTCGTGCATCGGGCTCTTCGTCGGCGTCGGTCTTGCGAAGGGGCTCGACCAGCTGTTCAAGGCATTCGGGGCTGACCTGCCGCAGGCCGGACTCGTCTTCGCGACGCGTACCGTGGTCGTCTCGATCGTCCTCGGCACGATTGTGACCGTGGTCGCGAGCCTCAGGCCAGCGGTGCGCGCAACCCGTGTTCCCCCGATCGCCGCGGTGCGAGAGGGATCGATCCTCCCGCCGTCCCGGTTTGCCCGCTTCGGCCCGGTCGTGGCGCTCGTTGTCTGTGCCGGTGCTCTCGGGCTGGTGCTGTACGGCGCCTTCGGCCACGGCATGACGACCGGTCACCGCCTGCTCATGCTCGCCGGCGGCGTCCTGGCGCTCTTCGTCGGGATCGCGATGATCGCGCCGTTGGTCGTGCGCCCGCTCGCCGCTGTGCTCGCGTGGCCGGGGGCGCGGATCGGCGGCGTCGCAGGATCGCTAGCCCGCTCGAATGCGATGCGAAACCCGGGGCGCACCGCCTCGACGGCAGCTGCGCTGATGATCGGCCTGGCACTCGTGACCGCCGTCGCCGTTCTCGCACAGGGGCTCCGCGGGGCGTTCGAGGGGGCGGTCCAGAGCGAGTTCTTCGCCGACTACGCCCTCACCTCCGAGAATGGCTTCATGCCGACGTCGGTCGAGTCCGCAGACGCGCTCCGCTCCGCGGGGATCGCCACGGTTGTGGCCGGCGTGCGCGCGGGCACGGGGAAGGCATTTGGCAAGACGATCCAGGTGAGCGGCGTCGAGCCGGGGCTGTCGCAGATGCTTCGGCTCAAGTGGAAGGTCGGAACCGACGCAGCGGTCGACGGGCTCGGCGCTCACGGCGCGATCGTCGACAAGGGGTACGCGACCACTCATCACCTTGACGTGGGGTCACCCATCCATCTCGAGACGCCCAGCGGATCGTTCCTCGATCTGAAGGTCGCGGCAATCTTCGCGCCGCCGGCCGGGGGCTCGCCGCTTGCATCTGTCACCGTCTCGTCGGCGACCTTCGACACGGGCTATCCGAACCCGCAGAACGTCTACACGTTCCTGAACATGCCCGGCGGCGTGACGGATACCAACACGAAGCGCCTTGAGAGCCTGCTCCGCCCGTACCCGGACGCGAAGATCCAGACCGAGAAGCAGTTCATCGCAAACCAGGAGAAGGGCCTCGATAGCTTCCTGCTCTTCCTCTACATCCTGCTCGGGCTCTCGATCATCGTTAGCCTCTTCGGGATCGTGAACACGATGGTGCTGACCGTCTACGAGCGGACGCGCGAGCTCGGGATGCTGCGCGCGGTTGGCATGTCGCGGCGCCAGGTCCGGAGGATGATCCGCCACGAGGCGGTCGTGACGGCGCTCATCGGTGCGGCGCTCGGTATCCCGGTCGGGATGGGGCTCGCGGCGCTCTTCGACCGAGCGATCGGCGATGTTCCGTTCCAGGTGCCCTGGACGACGCTTGGCGTGTTCATCCTCGCGGCGATCGCGGTCGGTCTGCTCGCGGCGATCTTCCCTGCGCGGCGGGCGGCGCGGTTGAACGTCCTCGAAGCTCTCCAGTACGAATGACCGACGCCCGTGCCGACCTGGCGGAGCTTCTCGCCGCTCACGTGCCTGCAGACGACGAGGAGGCGGTTGACCTCGCGCGGATGCGCGAGTGGGTGGTCAGCCTCGAGTCGCCGTTCTCACGCGAGCAGCCCGAGGGGCATTTCACGGGGTCGGCGATCGTCGTCGATCCGGAGGGCGAGCGAACGCTGCTCGTCCACCATCGGAAGAGCGGCTCGTGGTTTCAGCCAGGCGGTCACTTCGAGCCCGGCGACGTCTCGCCAGCGGCCGCAGCGCTTCGCGAGGCAGGCGAGGAGACCGGGCTCGAGGTCGACCTCGCCGCCGACGCGCTGCTCGATGTCGACGTGCACTGGATCGACTGGGACGGTCACTACCACCTCGATCTGCGCTTCCTCGTCGTCGCGCGCGGCGCACTCGCACCCGACCTTGCCGAGGTTCACGACGCCGAGTGGCTGACGTGGGACGAGGCGTTCGAGCGAATCGACGAGACCGCTCTGCGGCGTGCTCTTACGAAGGCGAGGGCGGCGGTGGAGAGGCCGGCCGCTTAGAGGCGACCGGCGGCAGTCTTGCCGAGATCCTGCTGCGTCGCCACAAACGGGCTGACGCCGCCGAACAGGAACGTGATCTCCACGCCCTTCGACCAGACGAGAAGTGTCTTGCCGTCCATGGCGACGAACGCGGCGTCCCCGACCTTGGGGAGCGGGAACATCTGGTCGTACCCCGACTTGACGCCCTTGGTGAAGTCGGCGAGCTTGGCGACCTTGCGGGTCTTGACGGTCACTGTCTTGCCGCCGCTTGCGTAGCTGCACGTCTGGAACGCGCCGGCCTTCTTCGTTTTTGACTGCGCCGGCGTTGCAAGCAGCACCTTCGCCGCATCCTTCGCGGTGATCAGGACGCACGGGTCGGTCGACCCGGCGAATGCGGTCGGCGCCGCCGCGAGGGTCGTGATCGCGACGAGGGCAGAGCTGACGAGACGGAGGCGCATCAAGGTCAGGATAGCCCGCCTGATCAGAAACGGCCAAACCCGAACATCAGCGGGTTCGGGTCGAGCGGGCTCGTCTCGAGCCCGGGCGTCGACTCGCCGTTGTTGTAGCCGCGAGGTGCCACGTCGTTTGTCGAATCTGCGTGGAAGTACGACGCGAGAAGCTGGATGTGGCCGCGGCCCGGCCCGAGCTCGAACTGTCCGCCACCGTAGAGCGCGATTCCCTCCTCGGCGCAGCGGTCGTAGAACGTGAGGAGCCGCTCGAGCGACCCGAACCGTGACGGCTTGGAGTTGAGACACCGCGGCTTGAACGGCAGCGCCTCGACGTCGGCGAACGAGTGGATCGGGGCATCCCACGTGATCCGGTCGCGATGGGGTGCAAGCACCTCCTCCGTCTCCGGGGTCAGTGCCGGGTCCTCGATCCATGCGTCCGGGAACGCCTCGGCGACACGTCGGTAGAGGTCGGGGTTCGGCGGATTGTCGACGTTCGTGCCCTGGTAGACGCCCTTCAGGTCGACGACGTCGACGTTGCCACGGGCCGAGAGGGTCGCGAAGACCTCGTCGGTCCAGGCCGGTGTCGGGTCGAGCTTGAAGCGAAGGTCGGGGTAGAGCGCGAGCCAGCCGTCGAGATCGGTGGCGCGTGTGGACGTGACGAACCGGACGGGCTGTGCCTCGCGCCCGATCAGCGTCCCCAGGTTCGTGTCGTTTTGCCGGAGCGCCACGTCGAGTGCGGCCGACTCGTAGGCCCAGCGGCGATAGTCGCGGTAAGCCTCGTGCTCAGGCTGACCGGCCGGGAAGAGCTCCTGCTCGGCGAGGAACCTGGAGAACGAGTCGATCGTCCACTCGCCGAGGAGATCGAGCTGGGGGAGGCGATGCGGCTCGTGCTCGTTGGGGTCGTAGGTGACGTCCTCGCCGAGACCGTCACCTCCCTCGGGGCGGATGTTCGCGACCGTACGCAGGCGGATGATCGTCGTCTTGCGGATGAACTCCGGGCTGATCGGCTGCGAATGCACCTCCTGCTGGACGTCGGCGATGCGAAACGGAAGGTCACGGATGGCGTCGTAGAGTCCCATCCCCCGAGGGTAGCTGGCAGTGCCGTCTCGGCGGCTAGCGCCGCACGAGCGACGCGACGGCGCGTAGTCCGACCACGAACACGAGGTTCGAGATGAGCGCGACCGTGAGGAAGGTCGCCTCCTTCCCGTTTAGCGCGCGGCCGAGCGCAAGCGCACGGACGAGCACGCCCGCCGTGACGCCGACGGCCCACGTGCCGATGAGCGCCTTCGCCGACGGGCGAACGTAGAGCCGAAAGACCATCGCCGCGACGAACCAGCCGCCGAGCACCGGGGCAGCATCCCGCGCGTACCCGCGGAAGCTGATGCCGTGGTGGTGAGAGATCAGCCCGATCGTCGCAAACACGACGATTGCGAGCGCGTCTGCGGCAGTTGCCTGGCCGCGCGGTGGGAAGAGCGTGCGCACGGGCAGATCATGCGCGTTCTGCGTCGCGGCGGAGCCGGGAACCGTCCGGATCAGTAGGAACCCGCAGTGCGCTTTCGGTTGAGTGCGGAGGAATGCGTTCGACCGACCTGGGACTATCCCCTGTGTGTACGCCGTTCTCGCTCAGGTTTCACTCGCGTCGCTGATCGATCTGAACGGACGGCCGAGCTACTTTCACACCGGTTGGTTCCTGATCTCCGTCGCGAACGCGATCGTGATCGGGCTGATGGTCGTCGCGTTTGTCCTGGCCGTGCTCGTGCCGTTCCCACACGACGAGGTGGACGAGTGAGCACGTTCGAGCGGCGCCCGACGTGGACAGGGCGTGTGCGTCGAGCGGTCGAGGAGACGCTGCCACCTGATCGGCTGCTTCCGGATACGCAGCCGATCTACGTTGCGTCCTGGATCTACGTCTTCGGCGTCCTGACGCTCGCGGCGTTCGTCGTGATCGTCCTCTCCGGCTGCGTGCTCTCGCTCGCGGGGCCGGCCTGGTGGCATGGCTCGGGCGTCGGTCGCTACGTCAACAGCACGCATCTGTGGGGCACGGAGCTGTTCTTCTTCTTCATGGTCGTCCATCTCTGGGGGAAGTTCTTCATGGCCGCCTGGCGTGGGAAGCGCGCGCTGACCTGGATGACGGGCGCCGTGGCGTTCCTCGTCTCGATCGGCACCGCCTTCACGGGCTACCTTACGCAGCAGAACTTCGACTCGCAGTGGATCGCCGGCCAGGCGAAGGACGGGCTGAACGCCGCAGGGATCGGCGCATTCTTCAATGTCCTCAACTACGGGCAGATGTTCATGTGGCATATCGTCCTGCTGCCGCTCGGCGTCGGCGCGCTGATCGCGCTCCACGTCCTGCTCGTGCGTAAGACCGGTGTGTGCCCGCCGCTGCCAGGACGAGAGGCGAAACCATGAGCGTTGCCGGGTATCCGATTGCCCCGGATCCGGCCGTCGAGTGGACCGGGGCGAAGCGTCGCTACGACCTGATCAGGGAGGCCGTGATCGTGCTCGTCGTGGTCACCGTCCTCACTCTCACCTTCTCCGCGGTGTTCTCCTCGCCCGACGAGAAGCCCCTGACCGTTGCGACCTGGGCTAGCGCCGTGCCCCGTGACTTCCTGGCGACCGCGCTCTCCGAACTCGACGGGACGAGCGGTGTTGCCACCTACGGCCCTCCCTACACGCACGTCGCGGGAGCCGGTCAGAACATCATCGGGAGTCTCTCGATCCAGCGGGCGATCGGCGTCCGGATTGCGATCGACCCGGCGCGGGCGTTCGTCCTCGGCCCGCTTTCCATCCCCGCCACGACCGATCTCCAGCTCCACTCAGCGCTCGCCGAGTACCAGAATGCGTCGGAGAGCCAGCGGCAGGCCTGGACGAAGGCGTACTCCGACGCGCTCGACAACTCGAGCTTCGTCTCCGGTCAGCTCGTGCTCGCTCCCGCGTCCTACGGACCGGTCGCGCCGCTGATGTCGAACCTTCTGTTGATGGCGCGCAGCGGCGCGCTCGACGGTGCACTCATCTCGACGAGCCGCTTCTACCAGACGAACTTCACCAAGTCGTTGCTGTTTCTCGCCGATGGCAGCTACCTCGAGAACATGGCCGGGCGCCAGAACCTCCAGGGAAGCCAGTGGGGAATGATGAACGAGACCGGCAACTACCCGGGGCAGGCCTGGCTCTGGCTCTACACCTTCTGGTACCAGATCCCCCCGTTCGCGACGTCCGAGAACGCCGACGCTCAGATCTGGGCGCTGATGGGGCTTCTCTCGGTCGGCTTCGTGCTGCTGCCGTTCATCCCGGGTGTCCGCTCGATCCCGCGGTTCATCCCGATCTACCGGCTGATGTGGCGGGACTACTACCGCGTCGCCGAAGGCCGCAGCACGCGCCGCCCTACCGCCTGACCCGACCGAACCCGGCCACGTCGCCGACGGTGCGCGTGCGGCGCATCACCGCACCGCCGTTGCGGTCGTTCGCAACGGACGTGTTGCCCTCGACTGCGACGAGCGTGTCGCCGTGGTGTGCCTCCACGATCCCGATGTGGTCGGGGCTGCCACCGTCCCAGTCGTAGACCACGAGATCGCCCGGTGCGGCGGGGCCCTGGGTGAGCCACATGCCGGTCGACCGCAGCCACGCCTCCAGGGTTGGGACCGAGGCGCACCCCCTCGCCGTGCACCCCGGGCCGCCGAACCCGCGTGCGAGCACGACTCCCGCCCCGGTTGCGAAGCACCAGCTGACGAAGATCGCGCACCAGGGCGCACCGTCAAGACCAAACCAGGCTCCGAAGGGTGTGCGATTCGACCCGGCCGGCTCCTCGTGCGCGCCGATCTGGCCGACGGCCGCTGCGAGCGCTTTCCGGCCGAGCGCGCTCGATGGGGGAGGCGGCGGCGTGACGCCGGGTTGGCGCAGTACCGCCCGCGTCTTCGGGCCGACGATCCCGTCGACTATCAGGGTGGCAGCGGCCTGGAACGCCCGCACCGCCTGTGCTGTCCGTGGCCCGTAGATCCCATCCGGTGAGCCCGGGTCGTAGCCGAGCGCCCTGAGTCTGCGCTGCACCGCGAGCACGTCAGGCCCGGTGAGCATCGGCTCAGTGACGTAGAGCAGGCGCGCGGCCATCGTCCTCCTTCGGCGGGTGTTGGCGCTGCCGCAGGAGGTTGTCGGTGCTGGTCGGACTCTCGCACGCGGATCGCCCCGCTGCAAGTGCGGAGCTACCCGTCGATGAGCTTCGCGACGATCGGGTTGCCGCGCGTTGCATTCGCAAGGTACGCCGAGACGTCCTGGATCTCCTGCCAGCTGAGATCCGTCATGAGCGTCTCATGCCCGGTGAACGAGCCGGTGATCGCGCCGACCGAGACGTCGTAGGAGACGTCGAGGTGGTCGAAGCTTGGGCCACCGTCCGCCTTCGCCGATCCACCGAAGCCGGCCGAACGGGCATCGGCGAGCTCGTGGCACTGCCCGCACGCCCGGCGGTAGACCACACGCCCGTTGGCGAGGCTCGTCGTGGGTGGTGTGGCCGAGCTCGACTTCGAGCTGGGCCAGAAGATGATCGCGACGGTAGCGCCGATGAGGAGCGCAGCCCCACCAGGTAGGGCAAAACGAAGGCGGGTCACCGTTTCACGATAGCCATGCGAGAACGAAGTGGCGGGGCGCACTCGAGGCGCGCCCCGCCACTGGACTTCTACCCTCCGATGACGCTGACGTTCTGCGCCTGCGGACCCTTCGGTCCGTCGACGACCTCGAACTCCACGTTCGCGCCCTCGGCGAGTGACTTGAAGCCGTCGCCTGCGATCGCGCTGAAATGAACGAAGACGTCCTTGCTTCCGTCACTCGGCGAGATGAAGCCAAAGCCCTTCGCGTCGTTGAACCACTTCACGGTTCCGGTTGCCATATGAAATACACCTCCTCTACCAAATCCAAGAACGGGCAGAGGAAGCGCCCTGTGCGCATCCGGTACTCGCTCGTGTGCGGCGCTAACCTAGCACGTGGCGTGACTCTTCGCCGGCTGCGGAGAGCCGGGCTTTCACCTGCGTGGCAGCGCTTTTCCACGGGGGTCAGCCTTGACGTTGCATCCCGCGTCTGCGACCTTGGGCGGGCAGTGCGCCTCGCCTCCCTCGTCGTCGTCTCGGCGCTCCTCCTCGCCGGACTCACCGGGTGCGGCGGGAGCGGGTCGACCGACCCCGTCCAGACGGCGCTCGCAAGGAGCGAGAGGGCAGGCGGCGTCCGTGTCGCGTTCACGCTCGGGATCGACCTGATCGGCGGGCCGAACTCGGAGAACACGATCACCGGGACCGGGACGTTCGACGGCACGGCGGCCGACATGACGTACACGATCGCGCCGGGCTACCTCAACAACACGAGCACGCTGCTCGCAGGTCATGCGGGGACGATGCAGGCGCGATACGTCGAGACGGCCGAGGGCGCGCCGGTTCTCTACTCGACGTTTGCGTTCGTCGGTCATCAGCTTCCAGCGGGCAAGACCTGGATGAAGCTCGACGTCGGTGCAAGCATCGCGCTGATCCCGTCCGAGACCCTCGTCGCGATCGGTGACCTCGTGACGAACCCGGCCGAGATCGTTGCGCTTCTCCACGCAGCGTCGGCGCTGCGCGCGATCGGCCCGGAGACGATCGACGGTACCCCGACGACGCACTACAGCGTCGGCGTGACTCTGGACACGGCGAAGCAGGAGAGCAACGCGGCCCAGGTGTTCGCCCAGGACCTCGTGACTCAGGGCGCGAAGAACTCCGGGCAGGTCGACGTGTGGGTTGGGGAGGACGGGCTGATCCGCCGGATCGAGCTTCCTTACGACTCGGCGACCAACGGCGTCGAGACGCTGAACACGATCGTTCTCGACCTCTCCGACTGGGGTACGCCCGTTCGCGTGGTGCCACCGCCGGCAGTTTTCGTGTACGACGCCACGCAGGACGCTCTCGACGGCGTGCCGTTCGGAACACCGTCGTGAGTCGCTCGATCGCTGTCGCTCCCTACGCGCCGCGCAGGTGAAACGGGGCGGTGCGCCACGCCGCCCAGCTCCAGTACCAGCGAGGGATCGCCTTTGGCGCACCCGCCGGACGTGCAGTCGCCCTCTTGCTCCGCTGCCAGTCGTAGAACTGCCACGCCCAGGATGGGAGGGCCCTGGGGAGATCCGCCGGCCGCTTGGAGGGCAGCACGACGACGGGCTTCGACGGCGCCGACTGGTTTCCGGCGTTATCGAACGCGACGATCCGGAACACGCTCGGAGCGTGCCCGTGGAAGGTCGAGACACCCGCGTGTCGGGTCGTGCTGTCGACTGTGACCGCAGGGTGGTTTGCGAGGGTCACCGCGTAGGCTGCGACAGGGCCATTCGAGTCAGCTGAGCGATGCCAGCCGAGCCGGAGGACGCCGTCGACGAGGTGCGCTGAGGCAAGCCGCGCTGTCGTGGGGTGGGTGTGGTCGGGCATGAGGGCGAAGTTCGCTGCGATCGATGTCCGGATGTCGACCGATCCGTCGTGTCGGCGGGTGAAACCGACCGGCCCGGTGAGCGGCGCGTCGGGAGACAGGAGCTCCGGGATCGGCTTCCAGGTCGTCTGGTTCGTTGCGTAGAGCGGCGCCGCCGGAACGCCGCGGGCGGCGATGTGGATGCCGAGCGCGCCGGCGAATGTGTTGACGGGCGTGAACGTGCTTGCGTCGGTGATCGAGAGCGAGACGGCGTACCCGCCCGTGTCGAAGCCTGCGATCGGAGCGCTCAGCTCCAACGGCTCGAGCATCGCAGCAACCGCTCCGGTGAACGTCGTGCGCTCCCACGTTGCCTTCGCCTGGCCATCGCCTGAGCCGGTTGACCCGGCGGAGGACGCCGTGCCGCTCCCGCCAGTCGGCTGCGGCCTGGGTGCGGCGAGCGTCGTCACGACGGCACCGTCGAGGTAGTCGCTGTCGATGTTGATCGTGACTCCGCCGAACGTCTCCCTGTGTCCGCCGCGGTACTGGTGGAGTCGCTGGTGATTTGCCCAGAGCGTGTCGCTCACGTACGGGTCGCCGAAGACCGTCTCGCGGCCATCCCAGTTCCCGATCCAGATGTCATCGGGCGAGCTGGGCGTCGACGCCAGCTGCTGCAGGTCGCGCATCACCGACCCCGCGCTGCCGTAGACGCCGGCGACGTACCCGCGGGCGTGGAGCGCGTCGACCCAGGCCGAGACAAACCTCAGCGCCGCCTGCGTGCACGCGGGGTCGTGCGTCGCATACGCCTCGAGGTCGAGGTACAGCGGGCTTCCTGACGGGAGCCCGAGGGCGGTCGCGGCGGCGATGGCATCCGCCCCAGCGACACCACCCTGCGCCTGCGCGTTTGCGGCCGTGAAGTGCGCGCGTCTGGAATTCGTGACACATGGTGGCTGGAGGCCGACGTACGTCGGGATCAGGCTCCAGCCGTCGGTGAGGACGGATGCGATCCATCCCGAGGTCAGCGCGAGGTTTGGACATGTCCGGTTCACGCCGCCGATGTAGATCCCGACTGCCCGGTAGGGCGACGTCAGCCAGGCGTCGAGCTGATCGACCGTGGGGGCCTCGCACGTCTCGAAGCCGTAGCCGGTGAAGACGGCTGTCCGGGCGCCACCTGCTGCGGCCCCACCGCCGACGAGACCGAAGGCAAGCCCGGCCGCGAGGACGGCGCTTCCAAGGAGCCGCCGTGCTGGGAGGTGAGCAGGCAGCGCAGTACGAGACCAGCGCATCAGGACTCGTTCTACGTCAGACGACCCGCTCCTCGCAGAGACGCGCCTGTGTGGGCTCTTGACAGCGCTCCAGGTCGCCACTACAAGTGGTCCGCTGTGCCGAAACGCCTCGCCCTCGGGCTCGCACTTCTCGCGCTCGCTCTCTCGCTCACCGCCTGCGGCGTTCGCAGCGCGGCCGCCCCGGTGACGGGTGCAGCGACGAAGAGTGGCCAGACCGATGGGGCACGCGTTGCGCTGGACGTCACGGTCGGGACCCACACGATCACGGGCACTGGCTTCCTGTCGCACGAGCGTTCAGCGCTGACGCTCGACCTGTCGAAGGCCCTGGCCGCGGCGGGGTTGCCGGCCGTTGGCGGCACCGTCGACGCCCGGCTCATCGACGACGGGGGCTCACCGGATCTCTATCTGCGCTCGGACGCGGCAAACGGCCTGCTCCCAGAGGGCAAGAGCTGGGTGAAGATCGACCTCGGTGCTGCCGCCAAGGCTGCAGGTGTCGACCTCTCGGGTCTCCAGGCGGCAACGATCCCGTCCCCGCTCGAGCTCCTGGCGCTGTTGCAGCTCGGCGGGTTCACCCCCGCCGGCACGGAGACGATCGACGGAGTGGCGACGATGCGGCACAAGGCGACGATCGACCTGGCGCAGGCCGCGATGCTTGTCGGAGCTCCGGCCGAGGCGGCAAAGCGCCTCAAGGCGGCAGGTGTGAGCACCGCCCTCCCGGTCGAGGTCTGGATCGGCGGCGACGGCCTCCTCCGCCGGGTCACGGCGACGTACGCCTCTGACGTCGCTGGCAAGAGCGTCCCGTTCGCAGTCACCGTGAACCTGAGCGACTACGGCGCAACGGTGAACGTCGAGCCGCCAGCGGAGTCCGACGTGTACGACGCGTCGGGTCTCCTCACGGGCCTCCTCGCACGCTCCGCTGCGCTTCACCCCTAGGGCTTCGACCGTCAGGCGAGCATCCTTCACCAGGCCGGGCTCCGACGATGGCTGACTACGTTGAACGCGCGAAGCAGTACCTGATCCTGGTCGAGGGCGGTCCGCCCTCGACCTACTCGGCATGGTCTCCGGATGTGCTCGGATGCGTTGCCGTCGGGGCCCGGTGTGTACGTCGAACACGTCAGCCCGACCGCGGCGTAGCTCCGGCTCCAGAAATGTGTGAGGCGCGTCTCCGCGCCCCACACATTCAGATCAGGTCGGACTGTCGGCTCAGCCGCAGCCGGTGGACGTTCCGCAGTCGCGGCAGGTGTAGCAGGTGCCTGCGCGCACCATGCGACCGCCGCAGCGGGAGCACTCGATCGCGTCCTCGTGCGTGTTGAAGAGCGCGGTCTGGCCCGGGGTGAGCGCCTCGATCTCCGGCATCACGGGTGCACCGGCGGCATAGGCCGCCGACAGCCGCGCGCGAACCTCGGGCGAGAGGATGCCGATCTCCTCCTGCTGGTCGACCGTCAGGAACTTCTTGCCCATCCAGCGGAAGACGTAGTCGACGATCGACTTGGCGATCCGGATGTCCGGGTCGTTCGTCGCTCCGCTCGGCTCGAACCGCATGTGCGCGAACTTCGAGCAGTACACCTCGAGCGGCACGCCGTACTGGAGGCCGAGCGAGACGGAGATCATGAACGCGTTCATCAGGCCCGCGAGCGTCGTGCCTTCCTTCGCGATGTCGAGGAAGATGTCGCCCGGGGTGCCGTCGTCGAAGACGCCGACGTGGATGTAGCCCTCGTACTCGCCGACGCGGAACTTGCGACCCACCTCGGTGCGGTCGTCCGGGAGACGGCGACGGCGCGGTGCGTCGACGCCAGCGGCGCTGCCGATCGGGCTGAGGGCCTTCTGCGAACCGTCGCTCTTGCCGGACAGCGGCTGGGCGACCTTGCAGTTATCGCGGTAGATCGCGACGGCCTTGACACCAAGACGCCAGGCGTCGACATAGACCTGGGAGACGTCATCGACCGTGACGGCCTCGGGGAGGTTGACGGTCTTCGAGATCGCGCCGCTGATGAACGGCTGGATCGCGCCCATCATCTTGACGTGGCCGGAGTAGTGCACGGCCCGCTCGCCGATCGCGCAGTCGAAGACGGGGTAGTGCTCGTTCTTGACGTACGGCGCACCGACGATCGTGTTGCGCTCGTCGATGTACGCGACGATCTCGCCGACCTCGTTTGGCGCGTAGCCGAGCTTCTCGAGCCCGAGCGGCACCGTCTTGTTGACGATCGTGATCTCGCCACCGCCGACAAGCTTCTTCGACTTCACAAGCGAGAAGTCGGGCTCGACGCCGGTTGTGTCGCAGTCCATCATGAAGCTGATCGTTCCGGTCGGCGCGAGCACGGTCGACTGCGCGTTGCGGAAGCCGTTGACCTCGCCGAGGTTGAGCGCGTCGTCCCATGACTTCCGGGCGGCGCCGAGCAGGTCGGCCGGCACCGTATCCGGGGAGCCGATGTTGCCGACGGCTGCGCGGTGCTTGGCGATCACGCCGATCATGGCGGCGGCGTTCGGCTGGTAGCCGGCGAACGGGCCCATGCGGCCGGCGATCTCGGCCGACTTGCGATAGGCGCGGCCGGCCATGAGTGCGGTGATCGCGGCGGCGTACGCACGGCCCTCGTCGGAGTCGTACGGAAGGCCGCGGGCCATCAGGAGCGCGCCGAGGTTCGCGTAGCCGAGGCCGAGCTGGCGGTACGCCATGGCGTTGCGCCCGATCTCCGGCGTCGGATACGACGAGTTGCCAACCAGGATCTCCTGGGCAAGGAAGACGACGTCACAAGCATGCTCGAACGCCTCGACGTCGAGCTCGCCGTCCTCACGGCGGAACTTCATCAGGTTGAGCGAGGCGAGGTTGCAGGCCGAGTCGTCGATCGACATGTACTCGCTGCACGGGTTCGAGGCGTTGATCCGCCCCGAGTTCGGAAGCGTGTGCCAGGCGTTGATCGTCGTGTCGTACTGGACGCCCGGATCGGCGCAGCGCCACGCAGCCTCCGAGATGTCGTGGAGGAGATCACGTGCCTTCATCGTCTCGACGACGGTGCCGTCGACGCGGGCGGTCAGGTTCCAGTCACCGTCGGCCTCGACTGCCTGCATGAAGGCGTCCGAGACGCGAACCGAGTTGTTGGCGTTCTGGTACTGGATCGACGACCAGTCGGGCGAGTCGAGCGACATGTCGTAGCCGGCCGCCTCGAGGACGCGCGCCTTCTCCTCCTCGCGGGCCTTGCACCACACGAACTCGAGGATGTCGGGATGGTCGACGTCGAGCACGACCATCTTGGCCGCGCGGCGCGTCTTGCCGCCGGACTTGATCGTGCCGGCAGAGGCATCCGCGCCACGCATGAACGAGACCGGCCCGGAGGCATGGCCGCCCTTCGAGAGCTGCTCCTTGGAGGAACGCAGCCGGGAGAGGTTGACGCCCGAGCCCGAGCCGCCGCGGAAGATGACGCCCTCACGGCGGATCCAGTCGAGGATCGAGTCCATCGAGTCCTCGATCGAGAGGATGAAGCAGGCGGAGCACTGCGGCTTCTCCTCGAACCCGACGTTGAACCAGACCGGGGAGTTGAAGGCTGCAAGCTGGTTGACGAGGATCGCCTTGAGCTCGTCCTCGAACGTTTGCGCCTCGTCCTCGGTTGCGAAGTACCCACCGTCGCGGCCCCAGCGCCCGACGGTCGAGATGATGCGGCCGATCATCTGGCGCACGGAGTGCTCGCGCTCGGGGGAGGACATGCGGCCGCGGAAGTACTTCTGCGCAACGATGTTCGTCGCGGTCTGCGACCAGAACTTCGGGAACTCAACGCCCTTCTGGTCGAACGCGGCCTTCTCCTTGCCGGGGATGAACGCGTCGCGGATCTCCCAGTCGATCTCGTCGAAGGGGTCGCGGCCGGGGATCGTGAAGTAGCGCCGGACGGCGAGGTTGGCACCCTCGTTCACAACCGTATTCCGGAGCTCATCCGGGTTGATCTGGACCTGTCCGGTCACCGTGCCGTCTACCTCGTGCGCCTGCTCTACGGATGCCATCGTTCTACTCCCCTTCCCTACCGGTCGACAAGATTTATTCGCCCTCCCCAACGTGACTGCGAGCGGACCGAGCAGCCTAGGAGGTCGACCGGACAGATAGCCGTAACCGGCTAGTCCGTCCCAAATTCTCCTCCGGCAGGGTGCTAGCTGGAGGAGTCGGAATCGCTGTTCTGATTCCGGCGCACGACCATGCCGACACCGCCGGCGATGATCAGGAGGATCGCGAGCGCTCCGAGAATCAGGAGCGGCAGCGGGAACGAGTCGGGATTCCCGGGCGAGAGGCGGTCGAAGAGCTTCGCGATCCCGTGCTTGCCGCTGCTCTGGCTATCGGCGGTCACCGGAACGGGCGTGTCGCCGCTCTCGGCGGGGATCGTGGTCTCGCCCTTCGCTGCAGCGCTCATCGCGCGCAGGATGTCGTCGCGGGCGCTCGAGTAGACCGCAATGTCATTCGGCAGATGCGCGACGGCCTGCCGGTAGCAGTCGATCGGATACACCTTGCTGATCGCGCCGTCGTACCAGTCGGCCATCAGGACCTGCCAGCACGGCTGCGCAGCCGGACGCGCCGACGCCGAGGAGATCGGCACGAGGGCGATCGCGCAGCAGAGGAGCGCTACGCGCATGAGGTGTCTGGGTATGAAAGTCAAAGAAGTTGCAGGCGGATCAGGTGCGGTGTCGTGCAGAGTCTCTACGACCAGCATATGCGGCTGATTGTGACCGTGTAAGGCGATTGTTACGTTGCCCGACGCGATCGGACATGAATGGTAGCTTCGCGTGCGATGCGGACGGCACGGGAACTACCGTCTCCGCTCCTGGCCGTGCTGCTGCTCGCCGCGGCCGCGTTCTTCTTTGGGGGCGGCGCTGGTACGGCGACGCTGCCGTGGCTCACGGGTCTTGCCGTCGTTGTTGCATTCGCGCTCGTTGCAGGTCGGGGCACCTCCCGCGGCCTTGTCGTCCTGGTGCCGCTCGGTGCCTTTGCGATCTGGTCTGCGTGCTCGGTCGCGTGGTCGATCGAGCCTGACCGCAGCTGGGAGTACGCGAACAGGACGGCGCTCTACGCGGCCTTTGCGTTCGTCGGGCTGGTCGCAGCGCCGTCGGCGAGACGGCTTGCCGTCGGCCTCGGAGTCGTGCTCGGCGCGGTGTGCGTCTGGTCGCTTGCGGGGAAGGCTCTGCCGTGGGTCTACGGGGACTACGGCCGGATCGCCCGTCTGCGTGGGCCCGTCGGCTACTGGAACAGCCTGGCGCTTCTCGGGGCGATCGCGCTCCCGATCGGGCTTCACCTCGCCTCGCGCTCTCGCGCGGCGGGCACCCTCCTCGTCTACGGCTGGGTCGTCGCGATCGGGCTGACGTACTCCCGCGGCGGGGTCGCCGTCGCTGCGCTCGTCGCGCTTGCCTGGACGCTTCTTGCGGGCCGGTGGCTCGAGTCGGTCGCAACGCTCGTTACCGCCTGCCTGCCGGCAGGGGCCGTCCTCGGCGTCGCATTCGCGCTCGTCGGCATCACATCCGATGGCCAGAGCCACGCGACGCGTGTCCGCGACGGGCTCGTCTTCGGCTCGGTGGTGCTCCTCGGGGCGCTTGTGACCGTGCTCCTCACGCGCCTTCCCTTGCCGCGTGACCGGCCGAGCCTGCGCCGCGCCGTGGTCGGCCTCTCCGTGGTGGGAGCGGTCGCCGTGCTCGTCGTCTCGGCGCTCCATGCCCGCACGTGGTGGGACTCGTTCACCGCGCCCACAGGGGCGGAGCTCTCGAACACCCCCGGGCGGTTTGCCGACACCGGGTCGAACCACCGCTCCGCCTGGTGGAGCCAGGCCTGGCGCGCCTGGGAGGCGCACCCGGTCGTCGGGACGGGCGCCGGGTCGTTCCGGTTCACGAACCTCCGCTACCGAACCTCCTACCTTGACCAGGCAAGCGAGCCCCACAGCCTGCCGGTGCAGATCCTGAGCGAGACGGGGCTGGTCGGCGCCGTGCTGCTGCTGGCCGGCGTGGGCTGGCTCATGCTCGCCGGCCGCCGCGAGCGCGGCCCGGAGCTTGCCCTCGCGCTGGCGTTGCCGGCCTATCTCCTCCACGGCCTCATCGACATGGACTGGGACTACGCAGCCGTCACGGCACCGGTGTTTCTGATCGCCGGAGCGCTCGTTGCGCGACCCGTGCAGCACCGCCGCGCCTCGGGCTCCGCCCTGCTCGTTTCGGCGGGCTTCGGCGGCGTGCTGCTTGCCTCAACACTCTGCGTCTCGCTTGCCGGTCGCTACACCGGCCAGGCGGAGGGCTCGCTGATCACGAACGACGCGAAGGCGGTCTCCCTCGCCAGGCGGGCTCGCACGTTCGATCCGCTCGACCTCGAGCCGGTGCTCGTGCAGGCGATCGCCGAGGAGAGCCGCGGCCGCCTCGACGCCGCCCGGGCGCTCTACGAGAAGGCGACCGAGATCCAGCCGGAGAGCGAGAACGCCTGGTTCGAGCTTGGCGTGTTCACCTTCAAGACGCTCAACTGTCCGTATCGCGCGTTGCCGTACTTCGAGCGGGCCTACCAGCTGAACGCGCAGGATCCCCAGCTCGTGATCAAGGACCAGGTGCTTGCCCTGGTCAACTCCGGCACCCCGTCCTGCTGAGCGGAGCTACGCGCCGAGAATGATGGCGAGCTGCCCGCCCTGGAGCATTCCGGGGCGGAGCCCGTCGAGCGGTCCGACGACCTTCACGTGCAGTTCTCGGGCAAGCCGCTCGCCTGCGGCGCGGTAGCCGGGGCGGTACATGACGACGCTCGTGGCGTAGTTCTGGTGCTTCGCGTTGCCGGTGCCCGACACGACGTACCCGAGCCCTTGCAGCTGCGAGGCAGCCGAGGACGCGGCGCCGGAGTGGCCGTTGCCGTTCAGCACCATGACGCGCGTGTGCGACCTGGGTGCGGCTGTTCCGACGGGCGGGGTCGCGAGCTGACGGACGGCGGCCTTCGCCTGTGGCGTCGGAGCCAGGGCGGCCACCTCGGCGCGGCGCTGGATGGTGTGAGAGAGAGGCTTCGCGAGGATCATCGCGCCTGCGCCGAGCAGCAGCACAAGCTCGAGCGCTGCGATCAGGCTCGCGACAAGCGTCGCCCGCCGCCAGGGGCGGATCAGGTCGTGCGGAGAGAGCATCGGCGCATCCACGACGCTCCCCGGTTTCGTCAGGCCTGGGCGAACTCCTTCGACATCCAGCTCCAGGTGCGCTCGAGTCCATCCTCGAGCGTCGTCTCGGCGCGCCAGCCGAGTTTGGCCTGGGCGAGAGCGGGGTCGAGCACCGACCGGCTGACATCCCCGAGGCGTGCCTCCGCGATGACCGGGCCGGCCTCGCTGCCAGCAACCGCCGCGCACGCGTGGTGGAGGTCGATCACCGACGTTGCGTTGCGCGTCCCGATGTTGAACACGCCGGGGGCGTGGTCGGCCGCAGCGAGGAGCGCTGCGACGACGTCGTCGACGTAGACGAAGTCGCGCTCCTGGAGCCCGTCACCGAAGATCGTCGTCGGCTCGCCGCGTCCCATCCGTTCGAGGAAGATCGAGACGACTCCGCCTTCGAGCGTCGAGTCCTGCCGGGGGCCGAAGACGTTGGCGAACCGCAGCACGGAGTTCGTCATCCCGTGGATCCGGTTCCAGCCGAGGAGGTACTGCTCGCCGCAGAGCTTGGCAATTCCGTACGGCGACATCGGCTCAAGCGGAGCGCTCTCGTTCGCCGGTTCGACGCACTCGCCGTAGATCGCCCCGCCCGTCGAGGAGAAGACGACGCGGGCGCCTGTCTTGCGGGCCGCCTCGAGCACCTCGACCGTTCCGGCGACGTTCACCGTCGCGTCGAAGACGGGGCGGCGCACCGACGTCTGGACGTCTGCCTGGGCGGCGAGGTGGAAGACGACGTCGGCGCTGCCGAGGTCGAGGCCGTCTCGGATGTCGGCCTCGACGAAGGTCGCGGCCGCGTTCAGGTTCTCCCGCTTTCCGGACGAGAGGTTGTCGACGATCACCACCTCGTCCGACCGGGCGAGGAGTGCATCAACGAGGTTCGAGCCGATGAAGCCCGCACCGCCGGTCACGATGGCCCGCACGGGCCGTATCGTAGTCGTCGTGTTCGTCACCTTCGAGGGACCGGACTGGTCGGGCAAGAGCACGCAGGCTGCGTTGCTTGCCGACCGGGTGCGCGCCGACGGCCACGAGGTCATCGCGACGCGCGAGCCTGGCGGCACGCCGCTCGGCGAGGCGATCCGCGATCTCGTCCTGCACGGTGTCGAGATGAGCCCCTGGGCGGAGGCCGCGCTCTTCGCCTCGGCTCGGGCCGAGCACGTCGCCGCGTTGATCCGGCCTGCCCTCGAACGAGGCGCCTGGGTCGTCTGTGACCGCTATGTCGACTCATCGATCGTCTACCAGGGGATCGCCCGCGGTCTCGGCGCCGACCGGGTGCTCGCCCTGAACGAGGCCGTGACCGGCGGGCTCCTTCCGTCGCTCACGTTCGTGCTCCAGCTCGATGCCGCCAGCGCGCGCGAGCGGTGCAGCGGCGAGCTCGACCGGATTGAGCGTGAGAGCGACGAGTTCCGGCAGGTCGTTGCGGCCGGGTATCTCGAGCTCGCGCGGCTCTATCCCGACCGCGTCGTCTCCCTCGACGCAACCGAGCCGGCCGACAGGCTCGCGGAGCAGGTTCGTGAGCGCGTTCGACGCGGTTAGGGAGCAGCCGGAGGCCAAGCGCCTCCTCGGGAGTGCCCTCGCGGAGGGGCCGGTTCACGCCTACCTCTTCCACGGCCCGAAAGGGGTCGGCAAGCGGGCTCTCGCGCGCGCCTTCGCCCGCGACCTCCTCGGAACGACCCGCGCGGTGCATCCCGACCTCTACGAGCTCGAGGCGCTCGGGGAGATGATCCGGATCGACGCGATCCGCGAGCTGCGCCGCGACCTCCACATGAGGCCGTTCGAGGCCGACCGGCGGGTCTACCTCGTTCTCAACGCCGACCTCATGAACGGCGACGCCTCCGACGCGCTTCTCAAGGATCTCGAGGAGCCGCCGCCCTACGCGGTGATCATCCTCATCGCAGACGACCTCGGGCCGATCTCGGCGACGATTCGCTCACGCTGCCAGCTTGTCCCGTTCGGTCGCCTCTCGGAGCGGGTGCTGCGCGAGGAGGTCGACGCGCGCGCGCCACAGCTCTCGGTCGAGCACCGTCTCGCGCTCGCCCGTGTCGCCGCGGGGCGGCTCGACCGGCTGGACAGGCTGCTTGACGAGAGCTCGGCAGCCCGTCGCGACACATTACTCGAGCAGGCGCGTGGTGCCTACCTCGACCCCGCGTTCGAGCCATCGACCGCCGCCGCGGCGATCCTCGAGTCGGCCCGTGGTCGTGGTAGTGACGCGAAGGACGCGGAGGAGGCCGTCGTCGGCGGTCTCGACCTCACCGTGCGCGACGGCGAGCAGCGCGTCAAGCGTGCTCAGCGGGGGGCCGAGCGGGAGGAGATGCTCGCCCAGTTGGAGGAGCTCGGCGCCTGGTACCGGGATCTCGTCGTTGTCGCCGTCGGGGCTGAGAGCGCGGTGATGCACGCCGATCGGCTCGCCGATCTCCGTGCCGACGGCACCCGTGAACGTCTGCTCGGAGCAGAGCGCGCGGTCGAGGCGGTGCGCCAGACGTGGCGCGAGCTCGAGCAGTTCAATCTCGCCCCGCAGCTCGCGCTCGAGGCGCTGTTCGTGACGCTTGCCCGCGAGCTGCGGATCTGATCGCGTGAGCGTGGGCTGACGGTTCCTTCTCGGTCAGGCAGGTGCGCGCCCGTAAGCTTGAGTCATGTCGGACGTCGTCTTCGTCGAGATCCCTGGTGGATCGCGCAACAAGTATGAGTGGGACTACGAGGTCGGAGGGATCGTCCTCGACCGCCGTCTGTTCACCTCGATGAGCTACCCGTCCGACTACGGCTACTTCGAGGGGACGCTCGCCGAGGACGGCGACCCGCTCGACGCGCTCGTGCTCGTCAGCGACCCGACATTCCCCGGCTGTCGCATCCGGATCAAGCCGATCGGCGTGTTTCACATGTCCGACGAGAAGGGCCCGGACGAGAAGATCATCTGCGTTCCGGAGAACGATCCGACGTGGGGCAGCCTGGCTGACATTCACGATGTTCCGTCGCGGCTTCGCGACGAGATCGAGCACTTCTTCCAGGTCTACAAGGATCTGGATCACGCAGGCATGGTCGTCACGCGCGGGTTCGGTAACCGTGCCGAGGCCGAGCATGCGATCGTGCTGGCGCGTCAGCGCGCAGTCGACGCGGCAGCCGCAGCGGCAATTGCCGCCGCCGCCGCCGGCGACCCGGCCTAGTCAGCTCTCTGCGGCGACGCGGCTGCGCGAGCGGCTCGTTGCGAGCACCGACCCTGCCAGGACGAGCGTGAACCCGACGGCCATGCCGGTTGTGAAGGTCTCGTTCAGGATCGTCACGCCGAGGAGCGCTGCGATCGCCGGGTTGACGTAGGTGATCACGGTTGCGCGCACCGGGCCGATCTCCGCGATCAGCGCGAAGAAGACGAGGAACGCGAGCGCGGTGCAGACGACCGCGAGTCCGACCACCGACGCGATCACGCGCCCGGACGGGACATCCGCCGGGAGCTGGAACGCCGCGACGGGTGCGTAGCCGACCGTGCAGACACCGAGCGAGGAGGCGATCACACCCAGGCTCGGCAGGTCGCTCAGCGAGCGCGAGAGGATCAGCGGTCCTGTCGCGTACCCGACCGCCACGAGGCCCATCTCGACGAGCGCCACGGTGCTCGTCCCGTGGATGTCGAGACCGACGAGCGCAGCCACGCCCACGAGCCCAAGCAGCAGCCCGCCAAGCCGGCGTGGCCCGGGGCGATCGTCGTGCCCGGTGAACATCACGATCGTCGCTCCGACGAGCGGCACCGCCGCGATGAGCAGCCCGGTGAGGGAGCTCGAGAGCCGCTGCTCGGCCCGTGCCAGCAGGTACCAGGGTGCTGCGATCTCGATGACCGCAAACAGGAGGAGCGGCCGCCAGCGCACGAGCAATGGCCGTAGCTCACCCCGCGCCGCGGCTACCGGCAGCAGCAGCGCAGCGGCGATCCCCATGCGGGCAAAGACGAGCGTCGCCGGCGTCAGCTCACGGACGGCCACCCGGATCAGCAGGTACGGCACGCCCCAGATCAGGCACATCGACCCGAAGAGCACCCATCCGCGACGCGACATCAGTGCGGTCTACCAGACGCGCCCCCCGCTCGGGTACGACCGGCCGGAGCGGGCAAGGCCCGGTCTATACTGGAGAGGCGGCTCTGAGAGCCCACGCCGACGTAGCTCAGCTGGTAGAGCACTTCACTCGTAATGAAGGGGTCCGCGGTTCGAGTCCGCGCGTCGGCTTCCCGTTCCAAGCCGTTCTTGGCTAACTAGCTGTCGTGGGCCGCGCCAGGATGAGCGTTCGGAAACCAACTATGTGGCCGGGGTGGATGCGGGAGCGGCTTTCGCCCGTATCTTCGAAGTCTTCTCAGGCGTCCATCGCGGGAGAGACAGGACGGCCCTCTGCTATCCGCGCTCTTCGGTGCCCGCCAGGTCATGGGCGAGAGTGCCGGGCTTGACGAGGGTTGGGAGGCGTTGATTCACCGCTATCGGCTTGAGGAGGCGGTGGACATGCTCATTCAGGGGCTGAGCAATCCCTGAGGGCGATGCGAAGGCCTCGGTTAGGTGGCGCTCAAGAGCCGCGACCGCGATGGGCGCGGCTCGCTGCGGCTGATCCGCCCGCGGCGTGGTGACACGGAGAGAGTCCGCTCGCCCTGGCTGCGATACTCCCCGCGTGGCCACTGCGCGACTCCGCCACGCCGCCGTACTGGTCTTCTACGCGGCTGTTTCGTTCGGGTACTTCGGGTGGGAGCTCCTGCCGCACCCCGGCCGGACGCTGCTTGGGACGACGCAGGACCCGACGATCTTCATGTGGTCGTTTGCCTGGTGGCCCCACGCGCTGCTCTCGCTTGAGAATCCCTTCCACACCTACGCGCTCTACGCGCCGCAGGGCATCAACCTCGCGTGGACGACGTCGGTGCCCGGCCTTGCGATCCCGTTCGCGCCGCTGACGCTGCTCTATGGCCCCGCGCTCTCGTACAACGTGGCAGCGCTCCTGCTGCCCGCGCTCGCAGCCTGGACGACCTACCTGCTCTGCCTCCACCTGACGAGGTCGCTCTGGGCGTCGCTCGTTGGTGGCTACCTGTTTGGCTTCTCGACGTACATGGTCGGGCAGCAGATGGAGGGGCACCTCCACCTGACCGGGGTCTTCCCGGTGCCGCTGATCGCGCTGCTCGTGCTGCGCCGGATCGGAGGGACGATCGCGCCCCGGCGGTTCATGCTCGGGATCGGGGCGCTCGTGGCCTTCCAGCTCTACGTGTCGACCGAGGTCGTGCTGCTCGCGACCGCGATGCTCGTGCTCATCGTCGGCGTCACGCTGCTCCTTGACCGCGGGCGGCGGGCGGTGCTGATGACCGTCGTTCGGGAGACCCTCGGTGGGTACCTGATCGCAGCTGTCCTCGCCGCGCCGCTCGCTGCGTTCGTGATCGCGGGGCGGCCGAGCGGGTCGTTCACCGCATCGCGCTTCTCCGGAACCGACGTGCTGAACCTCCTGCTGCCCACCACGGCGAACGCCCTCGCGGGGAACCTCTTCGCATCCGAGCGGGCGCACTTCAACCCCTCCGAGGCGGCGCTCTATATCGGCGCGCCGACGCTCGTGCTGCTCTGCCTCTGGCTGTGGCGTGGGCGCCACGTACCGGCGATCCGCGCCGTCGCGATCGCGCTTGTGGTCGCGATCGTCCTGGCCTTCGGCAACCACCTGCGGGTGAACGGGAACAAGCTCTTCGAGCTACCCGGGGCCCTCGGGCCGCACCTTCCCCTTGTCGAGAACCTCCACCTTCCGCGGTTTGGCATGTTCCTCGCCCTCGCGGGAGCGGTCGCCGTCGCCGCGTGGACGGCCCTGAACCGTGGGCGCGTCTTCTCCCGGCCCTACGTGGTGCCGGTGCTGGCCATCGCGTTCATCGTCCCGAGCGTCTCGAAGGCCGACTTCTCGACCCCGCACAAGCGCGTGGCGTTCTTCAGCGACGGCGGCTACCGCAGCTGCATCTCGGGCGAGACGGTCGCGGTGTTCCCCTTCGGGTTCCTGGGAGATTCGATGGTCTGGCAGGCCGAGGCGGGCTTCCGCTTCGATCTCGCTGAGGGGTACATGTACCCCCTCGTCGGCGCCGATGCCCCGACCATCACACGGTTTGCCGATGACACCACCGTGAAGGCGCTGACCTACCCGGACGAGGCGTGGTTCCCGACGCCGCAGCGGCTGCTTGCCTTCGCCGCCGAGCACCGGGTCGACCGCTTCATTGTCACCGAGCCAGCGCTCAACCCGACGGCGACCGAGATGCGCGCCTTCGGCCGGGTCGAGCGCCGCGACGGCGTGCTGATCGCCCCCGCATGCGGTGCCCCCTCGCTTCGCACGCGCGACCTCTCACGCGACGTCGCTGCCGTCCAGCACATGGACGCGATCGGGGCCTACATTGGCTGGTGCGGCCAGAGCTTCCGGCTGATCCCGAGCGGCTACCGCCCGGATGGGCCGATGCGCGGGGCCGTACCGGCGAACTACATCGACGGCTCCGGGCTCTCGTGCACCGTCCCGCCGGGCTACGTCCGCAAGGGACTCGCGCCGAGCACCTACGGCGTGACCGCCGGCACCTATCCGCTCTACGTGCGCAATGGATAGCGGCGGTTCGACCACATCGACCGAATCGACCGCGGGCGGGCGGGCCCTCCCCGGCTGGGTGCGCTCTCCGTGGGCCGTCTTCGTCGGTGTTCGGCTCGCCTATCTCTGCTTCACCGCCTTCACGCTGGTCTGGGCACCGCTGCCGCCAAACCGGTTCGCCGTCTCGCACGCGTGGGGCGGGCTCTCGAACACGTTCTTCGGCACGTTCGAGCACTTCGACGCCGACTACTTCCTCCTGATCGCGCGCGAGGGCTACACCGCGTCGGACGCCGCGTTCATGCCGACCTACCCGGGGCTCGTCCACCTGCTTGGCCCCCTGCTCGGGTCGAACCTCGTGGCGGCGTTGCTGCTCTCGCTCGCAGCGGGAGCGGTCGGTGTCCAGCTCGTCGCGGTCGTCGCGAGAGATGTCCTCGGCCCGGCCGTCGCCCGCGACACGACGCTCCTCCTCGCGCTCTACCCGGTCGCATTCATCTTCACCTCCGCGTACTCGGAGGGGCTCTTCCTCGCCGCCGCCGCTGCGGCGACCGTCTGCGCCACACGCGGCCGCCCAGTCGCCGCCGGCGCACTCGCCGGGGTCGCGGTGAGCACGCGGCTCATCGGAATCGCCCTGGTGCCGATGCTCGTCGTGCTCCTCTGGTCGAGGGCGCGGGAGCGCAGGTGGCAGCTCCTCGTCCCCGTCGTTGCACTGCCGGCCGCCGGGCTCGCCGCGGTGTCGCTCTACTTCGATCACGCCCTCGGGGACGGTCTCGCGTTTCTCCATGCCCAGCGCGAGTGGGGTCGGCATGTCTCGGCGCTCGGGCCGATCGACGGGATCTGGCGTTCCGCGTGTGCGGCAGCCCACGGCGTCTGGACGATCGCCACGACCTCGCAGGCCGACTACGGCCGGGTCGCCATCAGCCTCGACAGCTGGAACGTCGTCGACTTCGCGCTCCTGCTCGGAGCCGCCGCACTCACTGTCGTCGTGTTTCGACGGCTCGGCCGCGCGTACGGGATCTACTCGGCCGCTGTGCTCGTCATCGCGACCAGCTCGCCGGTGACCGACGGGGGCGAGGTGCTTCAGAGCATGGTCAGGCTGCTGCTCGCCGACTTTCCGCTCTTCATCGCGGGGGCGGCGCTCCTGCAGAGCTCGGAGAGCCGCCGGGTGGCTACCCTCTGGACGCTCGGGGCCATCGGAGCCGTCACCGGCGCCGCGTTTGCACGAACGACGTGGATCGCATGAGCAGTTGGCCCGACTCCCGCGGCCGGCTGCTCTAGAATTCGGCTCCGTCGTGCTGCGCCTCCGGCTCATCTCCGCTCTCGGCGCCCTCGGGGCGACGCTTGCACTCGCCGGGGGCGCCTCGTCGGCCAACCAGCCGGGCGATCCGTGCACGAACAGCGGCGAGCTGGCCGACCTCGCCGGCGGCAAGATCCAGTGCGTCAACGGGGCCTGGGCGCCGTACGCGGGGAGCTCCGCCGGGACGGCCAGCGGGACGCCCACGACGCCGGCCACGGGCGGCACCGTCTCCGGAACGACGAGCGTCAAGGCCGCAGCGATCTTCAAGAAGGTCGGCTTCGTGCTCTCGCAGACCACGTTCGCCAGCACCGGGAAGCAGGTCGCGGATGCGACCGCGGTGCAGTTGCCGAACGGGCGCGTGCGGATCTACGCCTTCGTCAGCGGGACCGGCGTGCAGAGCGCAACCTCGACAGACGCCACGGGCACCAAGTTCGTCGCCGACGCCGGCACTCGGATCACGTGGGCTCCGGGTGGCCAGACGCGGGTCTACCGCCTCGCCGACGGCCGCTACCGCCTCTTCTACGTCAACGCGGGTGCGATCCAGTCGGCGATCTCCAGGGACGGGCTGAAGTTCACCAACGAGGGCGTGCGCATCTCGACCGCCGACGCGGGCTTCGAGCCGGGCGTGATGAGCGTCGTCAAGACGGCGACCGGGTACCGCGGCTACTTCTCGAACCTCGAGAAGCCGGGCGTGATGGCCGACCGGATCACGAAGACCGCGACGTCGCCCGACATGCTCACCTGGACGGTCGGACCGACGATCACCGGCACCTCGGGCACGATCACAGCCGGTGCCTCGCATCCGTTTGCGATCACCGACGGGAGGACGATCGCGCTCTACTACAACGGCGATCGCAGCTCCTGGTACGGCGCGCTTCGCTCGACGAGCACCGACGGGATTCACTTCAAGAACGAGCGCACGATCCTGCAGATGGCCGGCGACCCGCAGGTGCTGACGCTCAAGAGTGGCACGACGCTTCTCTACTACGGCGGCGAGGTCGACAAGGCCCGCGGGCAGGGCACGTGGGTCGCGACGACGAGCTCGAACCCGATCGCCGGGGGCTGACCTTGAAACTTCGCGCACGATGTCCTAGAGTCGTTGCGGGGACTCCGAAGGGGAGGTCGAGAGGGTGAGCGTCGCTGAGCACGGCATGCCGATGAACGCGCAGGGCGGGCCGCCTCGCGTTCCGGCATTCGACATCGTCCCGGTCAAGGGGATCCCGATCGTCGGTGTGATCGTTGTCGGTCTGATCGCCGCAATCGCCGCGAACAAGATGTGGCCGCTCACGTTCTTCCACGTCGTCGGCGGCGGGCTCTGGACCGGCGTCGACCTCTTCATGGGCTTCGTCCTCGGGCCGATCATGGGTCGGCTCTCGATCCCGGCTCGGATCGAGCTGACAACCCGGCTGATGCCGAAGATGCTTCTGATCATGCCGACGCTCGTCACGATGACGCTCGCGTCGGGATTTCAGCTCGCCAGGCTGAACGGGATGTTCGCCGGCGGCTACTCGCACCACACCTGGGTCGTCGTCTCGATGGTCGTCGTCGCCGTGATGGCCATCACGGCTCTCGGTCTGCTCCAGCCGGCGAACATCGCGGTGCTCTTCGAGCTGAAGAAGCCGCAGCCGAACCCGGCGATCATCGGCAAGCTGATGCGGCGCTTCATGTACGCGGCGGCCGTCACCGGCACGATGCAGGTCGCGACGCTGATCATCATGACGAGGCTCGCAAGCTAATGGCTGCTCCCACCTCGCAGCCGTCTGCCGACTTCGGCGGCCCGAAGATCACCGAGCTTGGAATGCTCTCGATCGGCTTCGTCGCAGCCGGTGTCATCGACCTCGCCGCGTACTTCCCGAACCGCGCACCGCTCGGCCCGGTCGTCGCGCTGCTCGCGCTGGCAGCGGGAACGCTCGCGGTCAACCTCCTGCTGCTTGTGCGGCAGCCGGGCTTCGCCTGGGCACGGTTCCGCCAGGTGTTCGGCTGGATGGCGATCGTCTACGGCGTGATCGCCGGGATGCTCGAGTACACCTTCATCTACGACCACACCCGCGGCACGGTCCTCGGGTTGATGACGGTCTTCCTCGTGCTCTTCACGATCAACGTGCCGCTCATCGACGGCTTCACCGTCGCGCGGTTCGAGAACCCGCCCGCCAGCTAGGCGGTACCGACGCGGCCGCGTCGGCGGCCCGGGTACGGCAGCTGGCCTTCGATCCACAGCGCCGCAACGCCTGCTCGCGGCAGGCCGAAGCGCCGCTCGTACATCAGGTAGCGCGGCTGCCAGCGTGGGAAGAACTTCGCGTTGAAGCGGTAGAGCCGCTCGATCTGGAACCAGGTGTCGCCCAGGGCGAGACCGCGTCCGGCGAGCCGTTCGAGCACCCCACGAGGCTCGCGGAGCAGGCGGGCGAAGAGCGCGAAGTTGAGCGAGACCTCGGCGATCCCGCGCGCTCGGAGCTCCTCGATCGCCGAGACGATCATGAACTCCGTCAGCCCGTTCGGCGTGTCGCGCTCACGGCGCATGAACGACAGCGAGACCGCTGACCGCCCGAACACCGGGACGAACTGCAGGAACCCGCGCACCGCGCCCGTCTCGTCGGTGGCGTAGAGCACGACAGTCTCGCCGCCGTCGGGATTGTCGAGCGAGTCCATTGCCATGCTGAAGCCGCGCTCCTTGGCGCCCTGCCGCCAGTCGGAGGCGATCTGTTCGAGCTCGCTGAGAACGGCCGCAGGGATCTCGTTTAGCTCGGCGACGTGCGCGTGGTAGCCCGCCGCTTCGAGCCGGCTGACCGACTGGCGCACCTTGCGGATCGCGCGACCTTCGAGCGAGAACGTGCCGGTGTCGACGATCGCCTCATCACCGACGTAGAGCGCCCGAAGCCCCGCCTGCTCGAATAGGGCTCGTCCCTCGTCGCTGACTGCAACCGCCGCGAACCGGAGGCCGTGCGTCTCGGCGAACGCGGTCACCTCTGGAATCACCTCGCGTACGGCTTCCGGGCTTCCGACCGGGTCGCCCGAGACGACCAGCACGCCGCCCTCGACCCGGTAGCCGACGAAGGCTGTGTGCGCCGGGTTGAAGAGGTACTGCTTGTCGCGCCGGAGCTTGAAGAACGCGAGCGTGTCGGAGCCATGGGCTCGTACGAGGGCTGCCGCGGCACGCCGTACCTCGGCGTCCGGGAGATCTCGCGGGGCCGCCAACGGCCGGAAGCACAGGTAGGCGACCCCACGCGAGAAGGCAGACCATCAGCGCGACGGGGAGCCCGACGTAGTTCTCGCTTGATCCCCACCCGGGGTACCCATGCGACGGGAACGTTGGAAGGAAGAACTGCCGACCGTCGGCCTTGAAGATGTCGGGCGAGAAGTACGCGGTGTGCCGAAATCCGGAAAACAGGAAGTAGATGAACGGTGCTGTGAGGAGACCGGCAAGCGCCGAGGCGCCGGCCAGCGCGGGGATGAGCAAGCGGGCCTTCCCTCGGCGGGTGGGAACGAGAGCGACGCAGCACACGAACCCGACGATCAGCGAGAGGGCGAGGAAGAGTGCGACCTCGGTTGAGATGAGGAGCTGGAGCGCGAGGATCGGGGCGAGTCGGGCAATGAGCTGGCGAGCTGCGAGCTCGTCGTCGAGGAAGCGGAGAATGAGGAGCGCGATGACAGGATCCAGGAACACCGCCGCGAGTTGGAGCTGCCCGCCCGCCGTGTGCCCGAGCAGATACGGCGAGAAGCCGAAGAGATAGCCGCCGACGAGTGACGGCCACGTCCGCCGGGTGAGGCGGCGGCAGAGCGCAAAGGCCGTCCACGCCGCGAGCGCCGGGACCATCACCGCAGCCACGTTGTAGGCGGCGGTCGGCCCGGCGAGCAGCGTCAGCGGCGAGAACAGCAGGGCCAGCCCGGGGACAGTGGTCGCCCAGGTGAGGTTGACGCCGTCGGGGGCCCAGATTGCGTGTGTGTAGAACGGGTTCACACCGTGCAAGACGGCGTGTGGCCACCAGCCGAACGACCAGATGAAGATCTGCTGGTCGTAGTAGCCGATGCCGACGAACTGGTCGTTGTGCTCGAGGAGCGCGGGCAGGCCGAGCGAGAGGAACGCCAGGAGCGTGTATCCCCCGAAGGCGACCACGCTGGCCAATCGACGCCGACCGTTCAGTTCGACCCTTTCAGGTTCCCCAAGACCGGATGTCTCGGGGCTGTGCTCTCGGACTGGGACAGACAGGCGCACAGTAGTCGCACCGCCTGCTGTCGAACGTATCGCTGTTGCCGCGGCTTCCTACGTCCGGCCCGAGGTCTAGGTTTCCGTGCCCGTGTCCGAACTTGACGCCCTGCCCGAGAACACGATCCACCTGCTCGACCACGGGTTCGTACGGCTCGACGCGGCGATGGCCGACGACCTCTCGGTCGCGAATGCCGCGCGCGTCTCGTTCGCCCGGCGGAAGGACGAGCTCGACGATGCCGACGAGGGGCTGATCCGTTTTCTGATGCGCGACCGGCACGGGACGCCGTTCGAGCACAACGCCTTCCGGTTCCACGTTCGCTGTCCGATCTTCGTCGCGCGCGAGTGGTTCCGTCACCGGATCGGCAGCTTCAACGAGTTCAGCCTCCGCTACGCGAAGGCGACCGATGACTTCTACGTTCCCGACGTGGCGGACGTGCGCACACAGGTCGGGAAGCCCGGGGCGTACACCTTCGAGCCCGTCGACGCTGCACTCGCACAGCGCACCCGCGACGAGATGCAGGCCGTCTACGAGCAGGCCTTCGCGACCTACGAGCGGCTCGTCGAGGCCGGGGTTGCACGTGAGCTCGCCCGCTCGGTGTTGCCGGTCGGCGCCTACACGCAGTTCTACTGGACTCTCAACGCACGCGCCTTGATGAATTTCGTCTCGCTCCGGAACTCCGAGTTCGCCCAGCTCGAGATCCGACGGTACGCGGAGGTGGTCGAGTCGTTCCTGGCCGACCTGATGCCAGTCACGCACGCCGCGTTCGTCGCGAACGCCCGCACAGCGCCGTAGCCGTCAGCGGCCGGAAACGGCCAATTGATGCGAAATGCCGCCGCCGCCGCAGGCGTTCTTCTACGTGCATGGCAAAGACGTGACGGTTTCGGAAAACCGACCGACTGCCTTTCTGCGTAGAAGGAATACATGACTGACGAAACCCTCATCTCGAGCGACGACGAGCCCTCGGGCAAGCTCATCGCTCTCCGTGAACCGGCCGCTTTCGAAGAGGACGCCGAGATCGCTCCGGTGTATGTCCTCGACGAGATCGATGCCGACCTGGATACCTCCGACGACGACTTCGAGCTCGACCTCAGCACCGAGGGCGCGCTCAGCACCGACTCGCTCCAGATGTTCCTGAACGAGGCTGGCCGCTACCCGCTGCTCACCGCAGCTGAAGAGGTTGAGCTGGCCAAGCGCATCGAGCGTGGCGACCTTGCCGCGAAGGACAAGATGATCACGGCAAACCTACGGCTCGTCGTGTCGATCGCACGCCGGTACCAGACCCAGGGGATCACCCTCGGCGATCTGATCCAGGAGGGCGTCATCGGCCTCATCCGCGCCACGGAGAAGTTCGACTGGCGCAAGGGGTTCAAGTTCTCGACCTACGCAACGTGGTGGATCCGTCAGGCCGTCCAGCGCGGCGTGGCCAACAAGGCACGGACGATCCGCATCCCGGTGCACGTCGTCGAGCGTGAGCAGAAGGTTGCTCGCACCGAGCGTGAGCTCTCCGCGAAGCTCGGGTACGCCCCGAGCGAGGAGGAGATCGCCGAGCACGCGAAGCTTCCTGTCTCGCAGGTTCGTGAGGTTCGCGAGGCGGCCCGCTCGGTGGCGTCCACCGACGCACCGATCGGTGCCGACGGTGATACGAGTTTTGGCGAGCTGTTTGCGGCAACCGGGCCGACGACCGAGGACGAGGTTGACGCGACAATCCGCAGCGATGCGGTTCGTCGCGCCGTCGCGAAGCTGCCCGAACGGCAGCGCGACGTGATCTCGCTCCGCTTCGGACTTGTCGGCGACGGGCCGAACTCGCTCGAGCAGATCGGCCGGCAGCTCGGCATCACGCGCGAGCGTGTGCGGCAGATCGAGGCGGACGCACTCAAGCGTCTCGCCGCGGACGACGCGATCGCAGACGCCGCCTAGGCGTTCAGACAGGGTTGGGCTCAACGAGAGGCGCCGGGTAACCGGCGCCTCTCGCCGTTAACGGGTTGAACCCGGTGCCCGACCTGGGCCGGGAGGCGGAGCGGCGGAGGGACTGTCCCTGCCGGTCTCGCTGATGGGATGAGAAGCCGGGCGCTACGACGTGGTCATGACCACGTGGCCGGGCCAGCTAGCGCCCGGCTTCATCGCGGTCACGGCCCAGCGGGTCGACTTCGTGATCGGGTACGGCACGCTGAACTCGACCGTGGCCTTGCCGTCGGCGTCGACGCGGAACATGCCGCAGAAGCGCTCGGGCTTGCCGTTCTCCTCGAGTGCGAGGACGTAGTAGGAGTTCTTGTCCTTCAGCTTCGCGAGACCGCTGACCGTGAGACTGAGCGGCCAGTTGCCATCGGGGTTCGCTGCGCCGACGCGGAGGGACGCAGTCGTGTTGCGTGTCCCGTTCCCCTGCATCGCGACGACGTTCACGACCTGCGTGTTGCCGGTCGCGTGATCGCCTAGGACGAAGCCAACGCCGAAACAGGCGGCCGCGAACGCGGTTGTGGCACCGAGGACGCCAAGAGCCGAACGGCCACGGAGGGCCGGGGGCGAGAGGCGGAACGCGGAGCGCGGGCGTGCAGTGGGCGCTGCCGGGGCCGTCTGGAGAGCGAGGGAGAGCTCCGGTGGAGGGCCGGCCGCGACGACCATCTGGTGGACGCGTTGGAGGCGTGCGGTCTCGGAGGCCGTCAGGCCCTCGACATCGATCAGATCGCCAAATTCGCGCTTCATTCGAGCTCTCCCTCCAACACCTCGGCGAGGTGCATGAGCGCGCTCCTCGTTCGTGTCTTCACGGTACCAAGTGGAATCCCAAGTGTCCTGGCGACTTCGCTCTGCGACAGATCGCTCCAGTAGGCGAGTGTGATCACCTCGCGCTCGCGCTCGGGGAGCGCCTCCATCGCGCGGTGGATCTGCCACTGCGTCCAGGACTGCTCGGCCAGCTCGGCCGGGCCGATCTCGAGCGAGGCCTCGTCGGGTGCCTCCGCCGCAGGCTCGTTGCGGGCCCGGCTGCGATCGACGATCGCGTTACGGGCCACGCCGTAGACCCAGGGGGCACCCGGGCCGCGCTCCGGCTTGTAGGTCTTCGCCGAGCGCCAGATCGAGACGAAGGTCTCCTGGACAGCATCCTCGGCCCGCCCGCGGTCGCCGAGGCGACGGAGCGCCAGGCCAAAGACCGACCGCGCGTAGCGCGAGTACAGCTTGTCGAACGCGCTGCGGTCACCCGCACCCGTCCGCGCAATCAGCTCAGCGTCCGAGCACACGGCGGCAATCCCAGGGATATGGAGCGCGACGGCCATCGCCTTGTACTTCGGCGATGGCCGCACGATCGGTTTTCCGCGGCTGGGAGATGCTCAGCCGGCTGCGTCGAAGCGGCGCCCGACCTCGGCCCAGTTGATGACGTCCCACCAGGCGGCGAGATAGTCCGGACGACGGTTCTGGTACTTGAGGTAGTAGGCGTGCTCCCAGACATCGATGCCGAGGATCGGCGTCTTGCCCTCCATCAGCGGGCTGTCCTGGTTCGGGGTCGAGATCACGGCCAGCTCGCCGCCGTCGACGACGAGCCAGCTCCAACCGGAGCCGAAGCGCTTGACGCCCGCATCGTTCAGCGCCGCCTTCAGCTGGTCCGGGTCGCCGAACGCCGATTCGATGGCGGCCTCAAGGTCGCCCGACGGGTCGCCGCCGCCCTTCGGCTCCATGATCGACCAGAAGAGCGTGTGGTTGGCGTGGCCGCCACCGTTGTTGCGGACGGCCATCCGCTTCGCCTCGGGGAGCGCGTCGAGATTCGCGAGCAGCTCTTCGATCGGGGTCTCCGCCCACTCCGTACCCTCGAGCGCGGCGTTCAAGTTGGTGACGTAGGCCTGGTGATGCTTGTCGTGATGGATCTCCATCGTGCGCGCATCGATCGTCGGTTCGAGCGCATCGAAGGCGTACGGAAGCGGGGGTAGCTCGTGCGGCATCTCGTTCTCCTCTAGTTGTCGTCGGCATGAGGATATGCTCCGGGTCTCGGCTGCGAGCGGGATTGGAGCATCTCATGGGACTTGCCTACAACCACGAAGAGATCAAAGCACGGGAGCTGAAGCCCGAACTCCTCGACCTTGAGGGCATCTCGGCTGCGACCATCGAAGCGCACCACCGGCTGTACCAGGGTTATGTCGCGAAGCGGAACGAGATCCTCGGGAAGCTGTCGAACGTCGACCTCACCTCGGCGAACCAGATCTACTCCGACATGCGTGCGCTCAAGGTCGATCTGACGTTCGCGGTTGGCGGGATCAAGAACCACGAGCTCTACTTCGAGCATCTCGGCGGGAGCGGCGGCGATCCCCGCGGCTCGTTCGGCGAGTTCGTCCAGCGCGACTTCGGCTCGGTCGCCGAGTGGAAGGCCGATCTGAAGGCAACCGCCATGGCCGCACGCGGCTGGGCCTGGACGGCGTACGACTGGGACGAAGGCCGGCTGATGAACTACATCGGCGATGCGCAGAACACCTTCCCGGTCTGGAACGCGACGCCGCTCGTCGGTCTCGACGTGTACGAGCACGCGTACTTCCTCGACTTCGGCACTGACCGCGCGTCCTACATCGAGGCGTTTCTCAACAACCTCGACTATGACGTGATCGACGGCTGGGTCGAGGCGTACGGCATCACGTGACGTTCGCCGCAATCGTCGTCTTCGGGTACCTGCTCGGCTCGTGCCCGTGGGGCTACTGGATCGTGCGGGCCGTTCGCCACGAGGACGTGCGGACGAAGGGAAGCGGCGCGATCGGCGCCTCGAACGTCTGGCGGATCTACGGACGCTGGCTCGGCATCCCCGTCGTCTCGCTCGATCTCCTCAAGGGCTTCGTGCCGGCGTTCGTCGGGGTGCACTGGTCATCGCACCTCTGCGGGATCCTGGCGGGCGCGGCGGCGATGCTTGGCCACGTTCGGCCGATCTACCTCAAGTTCGAGAAGGGCGGCAAGATGGTCGCGACGACCGGCGGGGCGCTGTTTGCCGTCGCGCCGTGGGTTGGGCTTGCGATCCTCGGAATCTGGCTCGTCGTGTTCCTCGTGTCGCGCTACACCTCGGTGGCGTCGCTCGTCGCCGCACTTGCGCTTCCGGTCATGGCCGTCGTGTTCGGATATCCGGTCTCGGTGATCGTCTTCGCAGCGCTGACGGGCCTCGGTGTGATCGCCCTGCATCGCGCGAACCTGCGCCGTCTCCTGGCCGGGACCGAGAACCGGTTCCACCTGCGTCGCACCGCGCGCGCCTAGGAGAGGTTGACGGTGGCGGACGAGACCTTCGCCCGTCTCGTCGTCCTCGCCTGCCACGACCTGCGGACACCGCTTGCGACCGTCGGTGGGTTCACCAAGATGATCGGCCGCGTCGATGACCTCGACGAGCGCACCGCACAGTTTGTCGAGCTGATCGACGGGGCGACCGACCAGATGCGGGCGCTGCTCGCGCAGCTCGCGCTTGCTGCCCGGATCGAGTCCGGGCGCTACGAGCCGGTTCTCGCGACGGCGGACACGCTTGACCTTGTGCAGAGCGACGATCCCCGCATCCGGGTGACAGGGTCGGGGACAGTCGTCGAGACCGACGCCTCGGCGATACGTGACGCCCTTGCGGCACTCGCCGTAGCCGCCGCGCGCCACGGCGGCCTCGGCGAGGTGAGCTGGTCGGTCGACGGTTGCTCGCTCGAACTCTCTCCGGTGACGGTCTCTGCGGGGCCGGTGCTTACCGGTGAGGAGCCAAAGGATCTCGGTGCCCTTGTCGCACGGATCGTGATCGAGCGTCTCGGCGGCACGCTGAGCCTCGCCGACGAGACGCTGCGCGTGACGTTGGCGTCGCGCTAGGAGGCGATCGCCCGGACGGCGCTTGTCCCGGGTTCGAAGCAGCTTCGGCAGCGGGCCTCGTACGAGTCGAGCGCCCCGATCTGGACGATCGCACCGTCAAACGGCGCAGGGTGACCGTCGAGGAGGCGCTGGGTGAGCGTCGCCGGTCCGCCGCAGCGGTGGCAGACCGCCTCGAGCTTGTCGACGAACTCGGCGGTGCACAGAAGCGTTGGCATCGCCCCGAATGGGAGCGCGCGGAAGTCCTGGGCAAGGCCGGCTGCGACCACGCGTGCCCCGCGGTCGACGAGCGCGTTGATCGCGTCGACGATGCCGAGGTCGAAGAACTGCACCTCGTCGATCCCGACGGCGTCGTAGCCCGAGGCGAGTCGCAGGACGTCGGCGCTCGACGCAGCCGTGACGGCTCGCATCCTCGCCCCGGCGTGCGACACAACGTGGCCGACGTCGTAGCGGTCGTCGACAGTGGGCTTCACGATCAATGCCTTCTGGCCTGCGATCTCGGCGCGGCGCAGGCGCCGGATCAGCTCCTCGCTCTTGCCACTGAACATCGGGCCGCACACGACCTCAAGCCAGCCACCACGATGAGGTTGCGTCCGGATCACGGGAGGTGACCCTACCGGGGCCACCAGACATACACGTTCGTCGGCTTGCGGACGAAACCGAGACGCTTGTAGAGACGGTTTGCCGACTCGCGGTACGGCATCGAGGTCAGCTCCAGCATCAGCACCTTCGCCTCGTTCGCGCGGTGCATCGCCTCCCGTGTGAGGCTCTCACCGACACCCTGGCCCCGCGCGGAGGTGTCCACGATCACGTCCTCGATCCGGCCCTTGAGTCCAGACGACACCCGGTAGAAGACGAGCGTGAGCGTGCCGATGATCCGGTTGTCGTCGTCGTCACGCGCGACGAGCAACGTCTGGCTTGAAACGACCTCGGCGAGCTGCTCAAGGGTCGGCGGCGTTCGCGCCTCGGTGAGCAGCGGCAGGAGGCGAACGATCGCCTCGTGTAGCTCCTCGGTGGCCTCCGTCATCTGCTCGAGCTTCATCGCGGGAGCCTCAAGAGGCGCCTGTCCTGCAGGACGCGGTCGTCGGTCTGGCAGTGCGGGCAGTAGGTGATCGTGTGCTCCTCGAAGTCGACGCGCGCGAGCGGTATCGCGCAGTTCCGGCACGGCTCGCCGAGCCGATTGTGAACACGGTAGATGTCGGCGTCGGACGCGCCGCGGGGCTGCTGCTCGAGGCCACGCGCGAGCTCGCTGCGAATCGCGGCTGTTAGCCGCTTCCGCTCGCCTGCTCTGGTCAGCACGAGCTCGCCGTCGGCGGTCGGCAGCAGGAAGCGCTTGGCCCGTCGCTCAACCCCGGCAAACGTGCCGCCAGGCTTCGACCTCGGGTAGCTCGGGCATGTCGCATACGCTCTCTGTGTGGGGCCACTCAGGGTAGTCGTCAGGCGCGGCGGGGTAGTCGAGGCGACCCATCGCGTCCATGTCGCGTCGACCGATGGTCTCCTGATCGGGGATGACATCGTCTCGTTCCTGCGGTCATCGGCAAAGCCGATCCAGGCGATTCCGCTGATCGAGGCCTACGACGATCTCGACGACGACGAGATCGCGATCGCCTGTGCCTCTCATCGGGCGGATCCGGCGCAGCTCGCCGCCGCGCGAAAGCTGCTTGCGCGCGCGCGGGCGACGGTCGACGACCTGGAGTGTGGCCCACAGGAGGGGCGTCCGGACGGCCGGCTTGGGCACAACTGCTCGGGCAAGCACGCCGGGTTCCTCGCGGTGTGCGCGGCCCACGGGTGGCCGTTTGCCGGTTACCGGCTGGCCGACCATCCGCTGCAGCGCAGGCTGCGCGCGCTGCTTCCGGGCGATGCCGCGACGGACGGCTGCGGGATTCCGACCTACGCACAGCCGCTGACCGAGCAGGCAGCGCTCCTTCTCCCGACGCCAGAGCGCATCGCCGACGCGATGCGAGCATTTCCGGCGCTGCTCGGCCACTCCGACGGCGACGACACGCGACTGATGCAGGCGCTGCCCGGGTGGATTGCGAAGGTCGGCGCCGAGGGCCTGCTCTGCGCCCGTTCGCCCGAGGGTGTCGGCTGGGCATTCAAGGTCGAGGACGGCAGCTTCCGCGGCCTGCGACCCGCCGTCGGAGCGATGCTTGGTGTCGCAGACTTTGCAGTCGTCGCGGTTGAGAACAGCCGGGACGAGCGGGTCGGCGAGGTCCAGACGGACTCTTAAGATTTCGGGGCTACGCTTGCACGGCAGGTGCAAACCACCGTGAGGCGCATTGCTCTCCATCGGGCTCGGCTAGGTGTTGTCGCCGCAGGTACCTGCGGCGCGCTCGCGCTCGCCCTCGTCCCGGCGGGCACCGCGCGCGCCGACGCCTCAGGGCCGCGCGGCCTGACGCTGCCGCGGCACACGGGCGTCCAGTCGCTCGCCGCAGCCGGGCTGACGGGCCCGAACCTCCTGAGCTACGCCGGCGGTCCGGTGATGCGGACGAACACGGTGCACACGCTCTTCTGGGTGCCGGCCGGGTTCTCTGTGAGCGCGAACTACGTCAGCCTGATCAACGGGTATTTCCAGAACGCCGCGGCCGCAAACGGCGCGCTCTCGAACGTCTACGCGACGACCCCGCAGTACACGGACACCGTCGGCGGTGGCAGCCATCCCGCCGCCTACGCGACGATGTTCGGCGGCACCTTCACGGACACCACCGCGTTCCCATCGTCGGGCTGCACCGACACCTGGTCGTCGACGACCGTCTGCCTGAGCGACGCCCAGATCCGGCTTGAGATCGCACTCGTCAGCTCGGCGCAGGGCTGGTCGCACGGTACCGGCGACATGGTGTTCGTCTTCACGCCGAGCAACGTCGGGAGCTGTGTCGGAACGCTCTGTGCGTACTCCGACTTCTGCGGGTACCACGACTACTACGGTGCGCACTCGAACCCCACGGTCTATGCCGTGCAGCCCTACGCCGTGTTTGCACAGTCCCCGTCGGCCTGCAACACCGGGATCTCGCCCAACGCCGACGACGCCGACGCCACGATCAACATCGCAAGCCACGAGCACCTGGAGGCGATCACCGACCCGCTCCAAGACTCCTGGTATGTCGATGCGGCGGGGTCGGCGGACGATGGAGAAGAGAACGGCGACAAGTGCCAGTGGACGTTTGGCTCAGCGGTCGGCGGCTCGGGGGGGTCCCGGTACAACCAGGTGATCAACGGGGCTCACTACTGGCTGCAACAGGAGTGGAGTAACGCCGACGCGGCCTGCGTTCAGACAATGGCGTTACCGGCAAGCACCGCGACTCCGGCGGTCTCCGGGACGCCGCAGAACGGGCTCTCCCTGAGTGCGACGCAGGGGGCGTGGACGACCCGTTCGACACCGGCGTTTGCCTACCAGTGGCGCCGCTGTGACGGTGCTGGGGCGAGCTGCGTCGCGATCTCCGGCGCAACGTCCGCGACGTACACGGCGGTCTCTGCAGACGTGGGGTCGACGATCGTGGCGCGCGTCACGGCGACGACGGGGGTCGACACCGTGGCCGCCGACTCGGCCGCCACCGCGGCGGTGACGCAGATGGCAGCACCCTCGAACACCGCCGTGCCGACCATCAACGGGACGGCCCAGGGCGGGCAGACGCTGACTGTCGCCTCGCCCGGCACCTGGACGAGCATCGTCACTCCAACCTTTGCGTACCAGTGGAAGCGCTGCAGCCCCGCGTGCGTCTCGATCTCGGGCGCGACGACGTCGAGCTACACGCTCGATGGGAGCGACGTGGGACAGACCGTGCGTGTCGACGTTGTCGCGAGCAACGCCGGCGGCTCGACGGCTGCGACGTCTGCCGCGACCGCTCCCGTCCTCGCCGCCGCGGGTGGC
>Ga0194048_10000009_pt1 | contig 99938 bp, 146 predicted proteins | sample JunL225m_MetaG_FD_161685 | JGI IMG/M metagenome (GOLD analysis project Ga0194048, IMG submission 161685) | Anoxic zone freshwater microbial communities from boreal shield lake in IISD Experimental Lakes Area, Ontario, Canada - Jun2016-L222-5m | ecosystem: Environmental > Aquatic > Freshwater >...
CTGCGGCAGAAGCCACTTTAGGCAGTCCGTCCTTGTCAACGTTAAAATTTAATACGTTAGCGGAGCTTCGGGTTTCTACAAGGTTTGAAGTACCGGCAACAGTTTTTAACGCTAATCCAACTGTACCTGATGGTGGTGTAATGGTATCGCCAGTTTTCTTGAAGTACACAGAACCAACAACTCCGTTAATAAGACCAGCTTCAATATTAGTAAGGCGGTCTCCAATATCCGTCCAAGACGTTGTTTGAGAAAAGGCTCCGGCCCAAGTAGAAGTTAAAGCATCGATGCCAATAGAAAGCTCTACGGCACGCACTTCTTCTTGCAAAAGGTTAATGTGGTCAGCAAACACCGTATTGACAAGGTCAATTTTTGGTGTCCAAGTACGTACTTGCGATGGAAATTGTGCTGCCATGTTCCTACCTATCTATTTGGGGTTACTTTAGTATTCTCTTGTACTTTCAATCATCTGTCATGACAAAAAGGTTACGTTAATTATCAAGTTTTCAGTTGGAAGGGTTGCAATCTCACCATCAGCTAAAGAAATACCTTCTGTGCTTACGGTTAAATTAAGAGCTCCAAGCTTATTAAATTGGGATACTGTTACAGACCCACCATCTGTAACGGCAGCAATTCCGTACGCTTTTGCAATTACTGAGGCATAAGACACAACTCCACCAAAGGTAGCTTTTTCGTAAGAAAACAAGCCACCTGGGTTAATAAATGCAGATCTAATCAATCTAGCTACGTTAACTACATTGTAAGAAGATTTTACTTGAACGTCTAAGGTTATAAATGTAGGGACGTATGTAGGGGGTTGAATAGTTACTGTTGTTCCTACAGGTTTTTTATCTTCTAAATACGTTTCTGCAGCAGCAGCCATAGATTCCCAGTTAGCGCTAGGAACTCCTAACAAAAGTCCTGGGGTAACCGACCCATCATTTTGTGATTGTAAATAAAGTACTACCGAAGTATAAACACTAGCAATTGCTTTTGCTCTGCCCACTTGCGGAACTAAAGAGACTAGATTTTCATAGTCAGTCAAAGTAACGGCGCGACGTCTAGTAGTAATTGCCGATTTAATTTTAGATCTAATTTGTGTTAAATCATCTCCATCAGCTCCGCCAGTAGAAGGAGCCGCATTAGTTACGCTTAAGTATGAAACTGCTGATTTAAGGGTATTTCCAGGAATAAACGTAACTTCATCTACAGTGTTAGCAGCTAAATTTCCTGAAAGACCCACGCTAGTTCTATACAAAGCGCTGATTGCTTGACCAACTGGAGGAATTGCTCCGTTTACGCCATCACCAAATACAATAGAGGTAACCCCGTACTCGTCAATTTCTGTTGTAAATACTAAACTTGTTGGGCCGTATTCAATTAACACGTCAGCAAATTTCCAAGGAGTAAATGAAACTCCTTGACCTACATAAACAACAACAGAGCTGTCAATGATGTTTTTATCAAACAAAGATAATTGTTGATCGGGTAATCCGGTAGAAGCACCTAAATTTACCGGCAAAGGTTTATTAGTAGTTTCGCTGATAAGGTTAGGTTTATCAGTATTTACTGTTTTACCTTCTTGACAAGTAAGGGTTGTAGTACCTCCTGGAGATAAAGCTGTTGCGGACTCAAGAGTTTCAAAAAATACTTCTGTGTAGTTACCGTATAAAAGAGTAGCTAAAACTTGAGTTCCTACAGGAATATCAATGTTAGTTGTACTGATGTTTTCAAAAGTAATTTCCATAGTAGCTGGAGTAGGGCCGGATACGCGGTATCCGTATAGCAAACCTAAGTTAACTAGAGTTTTTCTGCGTGTAGCGGTGTCAATTGAAAGTTCATTTGCAACCCTGTCTATGTAATAGGACATAATGTCACCCATATAGGCAAAAGACTCAATCAGCACTGTTCCTAGGTCTGAAGGGTCGTCAGCAGTCCACGCGTTGTTTGTGCGAAGGTTTACTAGACTTTTTAGGTCAGTAAGTATGCTGTCATAGTCTCTTGACGTATAGTCAATTTGAATTGGAAGTTCATTACTCATTTTTCATCACCTCGTGATAGATCCGTTTGGATTTAAAGTTGCAGTAGAAACTGTAAGGCTTTCAGACGTAAAATCAGGAAAAACTAAAAGAATCTCTACTGTCATCTTTCCGTCAGAATTTTCACCTAAAACGTTAATTTGTTGAATAGAGATTTCTGGTATCCAGGCGCTTACTGCTGAGCTTATGGCATTTTTTATAGCCGCTTCCGCTTTGTCTTGATTTTCAAAAAGAGCTTTAGCTAAGTCTGTTCCGTAGCCAGGTCTCATTGGTCGCTCGCCTACAGTGGTAGACAGCAGTGTAAGAACCCTATCTTTATAAATTTTGCTTTGTAGTTCAGATGTGCCGGCTACACCAAAGGGATTTAAAGTAAACGGAAACGTAATGGCTTTCATTGAACTCCAATCCAAACTGGTTCTTCAGGAATACCCGCAACAAACATAATCCACACTTTTTGTCCTTTTCTAGGGATGTATCTATGGGGATTGTGCTCAGAAGTGGTATTAGTCTCTTGTGCGGTACCTAATCCACCTGCAATAGATGTATCTGTTACCGGCATGTCTTTTCTGGGATGCCTAAGGGTACCAGCCCCCGCCTTAGCCACCACGGTGAGCGCAGGTACAGTTACCGAGACGGAATGCGTGTGAGAAGGGGAGCCACCAGAAGCCGCCGATCCTGTGGCAGATACTGAAGTAGTTGTTAGTAGTGCCGCTACTGCCGTTGCTGTATGAGCTACATGGTCTGCATGCTCCGTGTTGTTAGTTATTGGCAAGACGGCCTTAGCCCAATTTGTAACCTCAGCTCCAGTAATTGGAACCCTCACTAAAATTCTATTTTTATTAAGGGGATCTTTTATATCTACAACTACTCCTTCGTAAATGCCAAAAAACCTAGTTCTACCAAAAGGATCTAACATGTACTCTGATAAAAGTTCGTCTGCCATTATTCTGCCCTCCAAGTAATAGTACGTCGGATACCGGAAATATCAGGTACATCATACTCGTATAGGTCTGGGGTATAAACAGTTTGTGGGGTGGGGCTATATGACAACGAGGTATTTTTTGAAGTTTGTATTGAATTTCCACTTGGCTCAGCTACTCCAACGGTAACTTCTAACGAATAATCCGTTAAGACACTATTTGCTGGTGTTAAAGTTTTTCCAGAAAATTCAGCGTCAAAATCTCTAGTATCTGCTGCCCCCGCTGCGTTTGGGTTAACGTCACCTAGTACGTCGGCCCCTAAAACAACGTCCATTTGATACTTGGCATTTCCGCTACCAAAAATATGTGTAACAGACAACACCGTCCAATAGCCAGACATTCCGTGAGCTAAGTTATCTAAATAAATTTGTTTACCTACTGATACTCCAGCATGGCCAACAATAGTTGCTTTAGCTCTATAGACATACCGATTAGCTTCAGCCACATCGTGAGCTAAATATTTAGCATCAGAGGCGCTAGCGGCAGTTTCGTGAGGCAAGTATTTTACAAATTTTGATTTATTTGGTTTGCCCGCTGTTACGCGGCTATGAGGTGTTGAGTTCATGCAAAATACTCCGCGTTAGGTGAAATAACCCCGTACCCGTGGTCTTGAGTAGGTACGGTTGAGTGAACTACGTCAATAGGCGCATCTGTTAGGGCATGTATTCCAGAAATTGCCCTGTCTACTGTTGCTCCAGGCATATCTGGCGATCCGTCTGAAATAATTGGATCAAAGGTGTATATAGTTCCTAGTTTAGACGCAACTCTTGAGCGTTCGTCTTGAGCACTAGCGTAAAAATACGGAGCCGAACTTCTAGATGCAGTAGCTAATCTATTTTTAGAGACAAAATAAAGGGTTGTGCCATCATTTACAAGAATAAAACCGGTTTGCTTAGCCATACTTCTAGCAACTTGCCAATCACTTTGCCCCGCCTGCACTATTGAGGGGAATATTTTAGGGTGGCGGTCTGTTATTGGGTTTAACCCGTGTTTTTTTGCAAGTTTAGTTACAACGGCGTCAGCAGTGACGTTTTTGTAGATTTTTTGAGCGCCGTTCTTTAACAAATACGATGGAGATAGGCAAACAACTTGAGTAGCGTTATCCGCTAGAGTAGTTGGGGATACATAGCTTATAAATCCTACAAAAGTCTTTATTGCTCCTCCGCCGTCCCAAGTAAATATAACAGGGTCATCCGATACTAAAGAATTGGCAGGGTCGTTAATTTTTCCTTGAAAATTTAAGACTAAAACATCGTGGGTATTTGCTTTTTGAGTCAAAGACGCCGTAAGTAGAACTAAGTCTAGATTAGGGGTGTTTGGAAACGTCACTTTCCTACTTGTTGGGGTTTCTAAAGGAATTTTAACGTATTGGTTATTTTGTAGCGGCATAATTAAACCTTTGGAATTCTTATGATTGTTCCAGGGTCAATTTCAAATGGATTAGGAATAGAAGGATTGATATCCATAATTTTCCACCATAACTTAGAGCTGCCTAAGAAAGCAGCCGCTAAGAAGTCAATGGAATCTCCTTCAACCCAGGTATAGTCAATATAACGTATAGGGACTGATCCCGGAAACGTTCTATAAATAGCTGTGGTGTATTCTTCAGTAGTTTTGTGTTGAATCTGCTGTGGAATAGCAGTGTAGTATCTAGAACCTCTTGTAGGTTTCATTTAGTCTATTCCTACCGCTCCGTGAGGCACAACTATACGCTTTGACCCAGAATCAGTTTGTTGAGCAGGGCTTCCCAGAACAACTTGAGTAAATTTATCAATATTTTGAGATTTTTTGTTAAACCCAAAATCAGGAAGTCTCTCTAAGACTATCTCAACAGCGCTTCTAATAGGAACCATGTCTCTAGTAAACATTGTGTGTGTAACTCTTAGGCTAGAGAGCATAACTTTCCAACGTAGGTGGTTGTTTACTATAAAAATAAACGGTGTTCCGGCAATATAACCCATATTAGAGGTCTCTAACTTAAAATCAACCTCACCAGTTCTTCCTAACAAAGTTGTTGGAACAGGTTTTCCGTTTACTACCCTAAAAAGATATTCAAGGTCGTACTCGGTACCGCGATATTTAAGGTTTTTAGCTTGTTCTGCGGTTATAGTCCAAGGGTAGTGAGGTATACCTAACCCCTGACCTTCAAAATTCTTTAACACAGTCATATCCGCTACTCTATCAAGCAAAATTTCAAAACTTATTTGTCCACCAATACCCGCACCGACAATTACAGCGTTATTTGGATTTCCTATAGACCAGTCAACAGAGTTATTTACATTTGCTGAATATGCAATATTAGGGGGATTAAATAAAAATCTAAAACCATACAGTTGAGCCCCAAGCTTTGCTTGAAATGAAGAGTTAAGGGCTGATTTTTCGGTGCCCGGATCCGAAGCAGACTCGGGGTCTTGGATAAACATCCCTAAAGTTAAGTACTCGTCTATGTTTCTAACGTTTCCAGACGATCCAGTGTACGTAGTGTAGTCTGGCATTTTATTTCCTATCGTAAGCTATAGGTGAATGGTGGCGAGTACTAATGTGCGGAGGTGGGTTAAACAAAATGCCTGTAACAGTTACGGGTTTTAATGTAGGATCCGCTGCTGCGGGAGGGGTAGCAGTTATATCACTAACTGATCCCTTAACACATACTCCTGCGGCAGCAACTTCTGCTTTTGCTTTTTCTGCCGAACTACCCTTAGTGTATTGTTGCACAGCAGTTTCTGGCTTACCGTAAATCTTTGCAGGTTTAATTTCAGTGCCCCATTTGTCAAAGTATCTAACAGAGGATTGAAAATAATTAACTGCCGGTCCGGGGTTAGTAATAACTGTAGCTTGAACAGCATCGTAACGAACCCAACGATCAGTGCAGTTGTTCCAAGCGTATGGTCCAGTAACACCGGAATTAGACGCCGCAACTACTTCATCTGGCACGTTTTTTGGGGTAAGTATTTTTGTAAAGAAAATTTTTGGAATAGTTGTTCCAGGTTGTATTTGAACTTCTCTGTACACACCCGCAGAGCCGTTAAGGGGATCTGTTACTTTTAATTTAATTTGCGCTTTAAAGTCTGGGGGAGGGAGTGCTTTACCGGTCCCGTTTGGTACCACAGTAAAATCAAAGTATTTGTTATCAATAATTCTTACGTAGCATCCTCCGGGTGATATACCCCAAGCGCCTCTGCTAAAACCTAAACCTTTTGCAACTTTTTTAAACCCAGCGGTATTCCACCAAGCATAAAATCTTGAACCAGCTTGATTTGACGTACAACCGCCAGCTATGCTTATTTCAACTTGACTATCATTATCTGTAAGCAAGGTGCTACCTCGGTAAAATGAAACCCTATACAGAATGTCATGATTAGATTTAATTAAGTGTTCTGGACCAACTAACCGTCTCCACCCGTCAAACTTTAAAGCATTATCAGTAGTGCTATTTGGGGTATAGCTACCTGCCTGCATATGTTCGTATGCGGCAATTGTGTATGTATATCCAACAGCATATTCAGGCATTAATTAACTCCCATCGCTGCAATAGCTTTATCTTGAGCTATGGCGCTCTTAAATCGATCTAAAAGAACTAGTACTTCAGCTTCTCCAGCTTTAGCAATATTTACTGTCATATTTACGTTTATAGATCCGCCACCAGCTCCACCTGTAAGTCCACCGCGTAGTCTATCTGCAGCTTGCTTATTTAAAACCATTTCACCTTGGTGAAGGTAGGCAGGTCCTTCTGTAGCACTGTCAGTTCCATAGTAGTGCAGAGGTACACCGGCTTTTCTTGCGGCAAGCTCAGCGTCATCTAAGTAATTTGTAAATTTTCCGCTGTTGTAGGTAGCCCACTGTTTCCACCAAGTACCCTTATTAGACACTGCGTAAGCTGCTTTTAAGTTTGTGTTGGGGTTATACAAAGCAGCGTTGTTTTTAATACCAAATTGTTTAAGTCTGTTCTTACCCATATTAGGGCTAAGAGGATCTTTATTTGTCATGTTGATTTGGAATACGCCGTAGGATTCGTCACGACCAACGCCGTTGTAGGCTCGGCTAACACCACCAGATTCTGCTAAAGCTACAGCAAAAGCAGTTGATAAACCTTTACCTCTAAAACCTTGATTGTAAAGAGCTGCCATCAAACCTTTTCGTGAACCAAACGCCATACCGCCGCTATCGCCAAGCACGTTATCTACGCTATTTGCTGAACTAGATTTTGATTCAGATAGGAGACTTCCTTGCCCATGATCGTCAAGCCACTGTGTTGCACCCATTTTAGTGTAGTTAGACATCTGTTGAAGATCCATAGGTTGCCCACCCTTAAGCAAATCTGCAAGGCGTGTACCTGAGTAAGGATTATTTTTTAAACTGCTTGATGAACTAGATGTTGGAATTTTGTAAAGGCTGGGATCTACAGGAGAGTTGTCTTTTCCAATATTAGAAAATAAATTTTTAACTTTTCCAAATAAACTGTGGGGGTTTACAGAAGTTCCAGAGGCTTTTGAACGACGTACTTCAAAATGTAGGTGAGGTCCAGTAGACGACCCAGATCCTGGAGCGCCCTTTTTTCCCCCAGATTTTGCAATAACATCGCCCTGTTTAACTGGTTGGCCTACACGTGCAATAGTTTGACTTAAATGTCCGTAGTAAGTATAGAAACCATCGTGCTTTAAAACCATATACAGACCATAGCTTCGACTGCTACCGCCTTGAGTTCTAATGGTGTCTACTACCCCGTCCGCGGCAGCTACAACAGCGCTACCAACAGGCATAGGATAATCAATACCATCATGGTGTTGGGTTGCACTTCTATTGTTGGGGTTTGATCTTGTCCCATAGTCTGAGGAGATGCTTCTTCCAGGAGCAAGTAAAGTAGCCGTTCCGCTAGGTGAAGAGTTCATAGGTTGTTGAGAGTTTGACCCCCCACCTACTGCCCCACCAATGGCACCAGCAGCTAACATTGCAGGTATTCCAATTTCAGGACCAAGAATATTTAATATAGACGCATAACCGGCCCATTTCATAGCATTGCCAGCTTTTGCTTTTCCGCTACCTTTTTTTGAACCTTTGGCAACAAATTGACCGCCAACAGCTAACCCAAGTCCAGCTACGCTTCCGGCTTTACCTACAGCGCCCATCTTTCCAAACATCCCTGCGGCGCCTCCGCCTCCGCCACTACCACCCATGCCCAGCATTTTTCCAGCAACTAAAGTTCCACCAATAGAGCTAACTGCTCCCGATATAGCGCTTGCTGGGTTACCGGTACTTGGGAAAGTTTCTAAAAATCCTTTAAGTTTTCCTAAGCCATCTACAACGCCAGGCAATAACTGAGCCATACCAGCTAGCCCGTTGTTTACGGCTGTGGAGGCATCAAGGGCGCCACCGTAACCGGAAACTAATCCAGATTCAGTTGCACCTAAAAGTTTATTTGCGGACGCTTGGTTCTTTAATGATCTTGCCATAATTGAGTTTGGAGTAGCACCAACCATAGCTAAAGAAGAGTTTACGTTTCCAAGTTGTTTAGCTGTTATTGGCTTCTTGTTTTTTGCTCTAGCTACAAGCATAGTAGCTAGAATGTTATACATTCCTTCATCGCCAGCTGTAATTTGAGACAGCGTGTAGCCTTCTGGACTTAGTTTATTAAAGATTAATTCTGGAGTCTTTGGGTCGGTGCGCCAAATTTTTGTATAAATTTCATTTACTAACTGCTCGTATGGGCGAATGTTTCCGTTGTTATCGCGGAGTCTTACGCCTAAACGTAGGTATGACATACCACTTTGCCCAGCAGTAGATGCGGCAATAGACTCCATAGACATACCGCTAATTGCGGCTACTCCACCAAGTCGGCTTGCTAAATTCTGAGAAGTCTTAGAGTTAAACCCGTAACCACCTGAAAGCATTACGCCCATAGCAGCTGTAGGTGCTCCCGCGCTTGTTGCTGCCCCACCGGTTCGATTATTAGAGGTTCTAATAATGTCTCGAGGATTCATCTTTCCAGAAGAAAACATGCCAATTTGTTCTGCTACAAGTCGTTGACTTACAGCAGTCATAGTGTTTGGCATCATAGACATGGCAAAAGAGCCAGCTGACATTATTCCTAAGGCTGCGTTGCCCATAGCTGAACCACGAGCGCCTTTGTAACCTATTTCATCGGCAAAACCTTGAGCGCCTTTTAAACCTATTTGCTTAGAAAAAGACCCTGGCCCCATCTCGCCAGCGCCAAGTTTACTTCCACCACCACCTGATTTTTTACCCGACTGGATATCAGCAGTATCTTTAACTACTTTGTTTATCTTCTCAGCGGTGCCAAGAATTTCTTTCATGGACTTTAGCCAGGCGCCCATACCTTTAGAGCCGGTTTCAATAAGCTTAGATACGCCCTTTTGGCCGGTGAAGTCTTCCATGCCAGCGCCGGTGTTACCCTTTGGATCTACTGCCATTTACATCACCGCCTTAGGCCTCATAATTGCTTTGGATAAAAATACTAAACGTTCTCTTACAGACAAACTTCTTATGTCTACTAATGTCCACCCCGGGTAGTACTGGGACAGCATGTCGTAGGAATCAATTACATTTTGGTAATTAATTTCATGAACGAAACAACTCTGCCAGGGTTAGTGGCAAAAATACCTCCTCGCCGCAAGAAGCGACTTTTTTAATTTCGCTTAGTTGTGGCCCGGGATTACGCTTGGCGATTTCGTCAAGAATGTTTCTACGGTCTTTAATGCCAAAATTACGAATCGTATTAGGGTTCATAATTGGGACATCGTTAAGTTCCATTACGCAAGTAGTTAGAAGCAGAGTATCTAGCTCAGCTGCGTTTTTATCAGAAGAGTTAATGATCTTTGCCTGTGTTTCGCCTGTTGGCAAGAACACTTTGATCTTTCCTGGCTTAATGTTCATATAGAACATGCGGTCAGAAATTCGATCATCTAAAGACTTCATTGGAACGTCTTTGTTTAAATCAACAATTAGGTTCTCTGTACCACCGCAGCAGTTGGCTTCTACGGTAACTTCAGAACCAAAGGTAACTTTTCTAATTGCTAAAAGGAGCATTTCTCGATCTCCCGCTAACAAGTTATTAAGTATGTCCTTAGTTGCTGGTTTCCCGCCAATAGAAACAGTTGCTCGCTCTAAAATTGCTAATAAAGCTTTTCCTGGATCTGTAATTTTAGCAAGGGCTTCTTCATCTGCGCCGGTTAGCTCGCGTACTTCAGCAACCGTATCAACAGTTCCTGAGAACCCCTCATAATAACCCGCTGGTAGTTCTACTGTTGTATCAGGAAGTGACGGGATGGTAATCTCCATAGGAGCATCCGCCACTTCCTGAACTTCAACATTCATAGCTGCATTAGCTAACTGATTAGCTAACTCTGGATCCATTGCTGCGTTTACTTTTGTGTCCATGTTGTATACCTTTTCTTGTATGTATTAAGCGATTGAAGCTGTTGGAGTGTTTCCAAAATCTGTTGCAGAAGCTTTATAGTCAGTAGCATACGCTGCATCCCAACCTTCATGAACAACAGTCATTTCTTCAACCATGTAAGCGCTTCCGCCTGCATCTAGGCTGCTGTATGAAAGGTTTGTAATCCACGCGTTGTAGATGCGGAATCGCATAGATACGTGTGGTTCTGCTTCTGCTCCCGCAGTAGCTCCAGTTTCAACACTTAGGCCCTTAGCATTTGGGTGGCTAAGAACAGAGATGTCAATGTCGCAACGGAAGTCAGCGCCTACTCCAGCTTTAGCTCCTGAGCTAATAACTGAAAATAAACGACGCATCCAAGTGTACTGTTGACCTCCGCCAAGAAGAACTCCTCGGCTAAATGTCACAGGACTGAAAGAAGTTTGTCCTGGGAACTGGTGCATAGTGGTGTTGTAACCACCTTCGCGATAGGCAATAGATTCTGTAGCAACGGTTAAACCAGAGACAGATGTAAAGCCCATTTTTGCATTGATACCCCAGTCGGCAGCTACGCCGGTTGCTGTATCAATTGTGGGTAAAAATTCGACTAAAAATCGAAAGTTACGGACTGGATCCGTTTTTAGCGTACTGAGTACGTTTGTAAAGGCTTGAGCCATTTTATTCTATCTCCTTACGCCGAAGCGCTTCCGGTGATCTGCCCGATGCTGATCACAATGAACTCTGCTGGGTATTCAACCGCAACACCAATTTCGATGTTTACTGTACCATTTTGGATATCAGTAGCGCTGTTGTTTGAAGCATCGCAGCGAACGTAAAATGCTTCTGAAGGACTATTTCCACGAAGTCCTCCTTGTGACCAATATGCACGAAGGAAGTTTCCTAGCGACGTACGTAATTGGTTTTGTAGACGTGCATCATTGTTCTCAAAGACAGCAAATGCGCTTCGGTTAGTAAGCTCATTCTTTAAGAAAATCATAGAACGTCGCACGTTAATATAACGCTCACCAGGAGTGTTATTAAGAGTACGACCGCCCATAATTACAATTCCTGCGCCAGGCACATTGCGAATTGCGTTAATTGGGTGTACACGAGAATTAAGAGAATCAAGTTGAGCATTTGTAAGGGTACGCTCAACAGCAACGGCATTAGGTATGCGAGTAGCAAAACCAGCTGGTGTCTTAAATACTCCACGAGAAGCATCAGTAGCTAAAAATTGTCCAATAGCTGCAGGTCCTGGTGGAAGTAGACGAGTAGCTCCTGAAGCAGCGCTTAAGCTATCTGGAGAAACAATCCATGGCCAGTAAGTAGCTGTATTGCCACCATCTCCGGCTACAGCTTCGTCAGTAAAAGCTTGTGCTTCGTCTGCGGTAGATCCTGCAGGCATATCGATGACAGCAAACGCATCTTCACGAGCTTCACAATAAGAAGCTAGATCTTGTTGGATACCGACCATAACTGTACGGTCTGTGTTATCTCCACCAGAAGCAAAAGTATAGGCACCATCTGAGTTGTTCATTACTAGCGGGCTAGTAATTGTGTCAAACGAGTCCAACGCAGCAGAGAAATTAGCTTGTGAAGGCGAGGCACCTGTTGCGCCTGAACCTAGAGAAACTGTAGCCACAGCTGGTTGCTTGTCCGCTCCTACGGTTGCGTTTTCTAAATTAACTACAGTAACGTAGTTTGAGGAAGAGTTAACATATGAAACCACATAACGTGAGTTAGTTGGAGTCATGCTTAGATCGGTAAACTGTTCTAAAATTCCGTTAGAATCAGAAATAATCATATTAAATGTTGTTGTTGAGGCTGATGTAATTTGTACTGATAGGTCATTACCCCAAGTTCCAGGGCTAGATGCATCAACAACTAATGTAGACAAAGGTGTTCCAGCGCGGTCAAGTAAGTCAGCAGTAGCTGCTAGAGCACCGGTACCGGTTACCCGCTTTACGTAAGCCTGACGTCCACCGTTAGCAAAGAAAGTGTATAGAGCAAAAGTTGACTTGTAAGAATCTGAAAGGGACCCAAAAGTCTTTCCAAATTCATACCAGCTGTTAATCAATACAGGTGCATCTGTAGGTCCTTTTTCAAAAGAACCAATAAACGCGCCACGAGCCGTTCCATTGTTTGCAGACGCTACCGTCTGCGGTACTGAGACTTCGTTAACGAAGACTCCAGGTCTACTATATGTAGCCATTTGTTGTTACTCCTTAGGGTTGGGTTATTTTCTTGGGGTTCCGAGTATTAGATATCTAGTGGCACGAATGGAATAGACTGATGATTGAACGTGATCGTTGGTGGGTACAGTACTTCGTACTTTTGTGCAAGAACGGTAGGTAAAACTTCCGCGCTAATTCTAACGCTATATGCGTTAGAAAATAAACGTTTTCCGTTGTTATCTGTCGTATCTTTTTTAGTGAATCCGAGAACTTCAAGACGGCGAACCGTCATGTCTTCCGGAATAACAAGTAGGCCAAAGCGTAATGGCAACCGTTGTCCGGTCAGCATTGCGGCCATAATTTGTCGGTCATGTCTAGGTTGACGTGCCCACGTAACTATTTGATAATCTAAATTAACTGGGATTGGGTATTCAGTTGCGTATTGAATTTCACCAGATCCGTCTTCATTTATAGACCCTGTGGCTACGCCTTCTGGGTAATAAGGCAAGTCAATGTTTCCACGGTGAGCTCTGTCAGTAGCTTCTGAATAGCCAATAAAATCAATAGTAATGTATGGAAAAGACTGTTGACGAATTTCAAGGTCTGGTTGACCAAACCACACTCCCACGGGACGAGCTGGATTTCCACTATCTGAAACAGTAATGCCTGTTAAAGAAGTCTTGAGGGCTTTATCCTCATTAATAATAATAGGCATTAGATGAGCCCCGCATTCTTTAAGCTTTTAGATAATCCAGCTTCAAAGTGTTGCTCATTAATTTTTGTTTTTAGGAACGTAGAAATCACAGGGCTTGGGGGAGTGTCCTGAGTTCCGTACTCAAGGTTATTTACATCTTCCTGTATGTCGGAAGGGAAAGAGACGGTATATACACCGTCATTTTGTTTAATGTAAAGGTTGTACACGACACGATCTGGCCAGCCCATTGATAGGGCGTATTGACGCAGTTCAGCTGTTAAAAGAGGAGCTTCGTGCTCTGCTGCTTCTTTACCGGCATTACCTAATAGGATATCAGCTAGGCTCATTTAGACCTCGTGATGAGTTTAGCTGCTAGACCGCCTGCAATCAAACCGCCAGCAAAAGACTTGGCGTTGAATTTGTCTACACCTAAAACACCACGAAGAAATTGCTCACGGTCGGCTTCAGTTTCAAGCCTAGTGAGTCTATCTATGAGGTAAATAGCCATAATGATCCTCCTGAGAGGTAGGGGTTAAGCTGCAGGGTTCCGGATTGCTCCGGCGTCAAAAACAAGAATAAACGAAAAAACCCCCTTTCGGGGGCTAATCGTTACTTCTTTTTCTTTGCTTTACATGCTTTGCAAGTACCGCAGGTACAAGCCTTTTTCTTATCAAACTTCTTATTAGCCTTAGCTAGGGTCTTTTGACCGTGCTTATTCTTAGGCATTCCGCAGCCGCAGGTAGCACACATTATTTCTCCTTAGATAGTTGGTGGGGTGCCCTCACGGAATTCACCAAACGCATATACGCCGCGATTTCCGAAAGAGGTGTAGTTAGCATAGGCACTAAATTGTGGGTCATTAACCAGTTCTTCTGGGTTAACTTGGACACATTGAATGCCAAAAAGTGTGTAATCGTTTGTAATAATTCCTTTAGGCAAGATCTGTTGGGGCCTAAACACTTGATTTTTAAATACAATGCGGTCACGCAAATACGCATCCGGGTTGGAGGGCAAATACTTAAGCTCAGGAATAGGCAGAGCATCCCCACCAGATAAGCTAGAGCCGTCAATAACGTCCATGTTAATAGTTAAATCTAAAACGTCGGTGTTGTAAAGACCCATCTCACTTTGCATAGTTACGCCTTGAGTAAGGGTTGCATTAATAACACTGATATGTTTTGGCCCATCCCATATACGTCCGCCGCTACTATGTCCAACGTCGTAGATATCATCTACTGTAGTTAAGTCAGAGCGATATAGCCACCACTCAATTTGGTAACCAACCATACGTACAACTTCTCGGGTAGTACCGCCGATTATAGATTGGCGTTCATGGTTAATGCTAAATCGCCCCTCAGGGTATTCGCCGCGCATGATTATTCCTCTTCTGAAGGGGTAAACTTGCCTGTTACTGGATCATAAGACGCACCTACATATGCGTTATTAGCAACGTCGTCTACTAGATCAGTTACGTCAAGAATTAAAGGCTCACTTAAAAATATAGCGGCTAAACGATTATCGGTATGCAGGATATCAACAACTTTGCCATCCAACACAAACGCTACCTTGATAGGTGGTAGCTCTTGGTTATTTGTCATTAAATTTCCTCCTTGTAAGAAATGTCTACAGCTTCCCATTTATGCAATGGGCATGCTGCGTTTGGAAGCTTAGACTTCAACTTCATAATACATCCACACTCTTTACATTGAGTAGTAGCTGAAATAAATTTATCACAGCCCCTACAAATAGCCAAACGTTCTTGAGCAATATCTGTTTCTACTCTGCCGATGTTTTTATTGAATAGGTCCCAGGGACGTGCGGGTCTGTTTTCAGTCATATTATTCTCCTAGATAGTGGCCAAGAAGTTGTCTAATGTAGACCCTTGGCTTCCTGTAGACGGTGCCTTAATTATACCCACAGAGGTTCCCTTAGTTGGGCTTGCAGGTGTGAGTACTAGATTACTACCTAGTTGGGTAGTAAGTCCAGCCCCAGAATAAGCTTTGGCGGTAATAGTGTCATTAAAGGTGCTTACGTACACGGAGCCAATAGTTGTGTACCCTGAATAACTGCTTGAAATAGTAGATGATGCTTGAGAAACTACTGTTCCTGAAACTGAGCTTGCAATTACAAACCTAGTTGTATAAGTAGTCAAAGAGGAGTTTCCTGTATAGCAAGAGCGGTTAGTAACCGTACTTGTGCTTGTGTAACAGCTTCCAGTTATAGCTGAAGTAGTGGTAGACGTGTAACAAGAGTAGGTAGTTGGGTAAGTGTAAGAGTTGGTTGCGGTATAGCAAAAGTAGTTATTAACAATAGGCGTAGTTCCTGAAGTAGTGCCACAGCTATACGACGTGGTTGCAGTTCCGCAAGCGCTATCTGCGTAATATAAACCTGTAGCCGTTCCTGTTGCGCAAGTGGTGCGAGTTCCTTCAGAAGATCCATAACAAGAGTATGCGCTTCCGCAACCACTTGCTGATCCAGTTTGTCCAGTATTACAGTAGCTGCAGAGAGATCCAGATGTTTGGTAGGGTGAGGGGCAAGCCCAAGAACACGCAACGCCGGTACCTGTTGAATTACAATCACCCACTGTAGTACAGGTACTCACGTAGTACGGAGCCGCAACGTCCGTTGAGTTACAAAATCTACCGGTAACTTCTCTTGGTGTGTAGTTAGCTGAACCTAAGTACTTACAAGTATAGCCGCCGCTGAGTGGACCATCAAAAGCGTGTAAATTTTCATAGGAAAATGTTGATGTAGGTGTGTTGCAACATCCTTTACCCGCACAACTTGAGTCTGTGCCGCAAGGTACGGAACCTGTACAAGTTGCTACACCACCACTTGGGTTATTTCCAACACCGCTGCAACACCCCATACCCGCACAACTTGAGTCTTGGCCGCAAGATATGGAGCTGGCGTTACAAACATAATAATTTCCACCGCCACCGGTAGTTACTCCAGAACAACATGATCCCGATGGTGGGTTACTGTTGTTAGTAACTTGTCCAGCATTACAAGTAACTACTCCACCGCTATAAGAAACTCCGCTACAACAACCTGACGGGGTACAGCCTGAGCCCGCACAAGTTGCTCCGCCTTGATTACAGGGGTAAGTATAAGAAGTTGAAACTCCGCTACAACAACTAGCGCTTGGAGTACAACCTGAGCCAGTACAAGTTGCCTGACTCTGATCGCACGTATACGAAGTACTAGAGGTATACTGAGGATAGCTAGCCCACCAAGATCCAGAGTCTGTAACCCAAAAAGCTACGCCAGTTCCACCAGTAGTGTCAGCTTGTATTTTTACGTCTGAATTACCAAAGTTAATAGAAGCTATTGGGTAGGTAGATGCCGAGTCATCACTAAGAGCATTGTTAGATCCACCTATACGCCAGTTGCCACGAAGAGCTGTCCATATTTGTCCGGTGTCTGAAGTTCCTAAACCAGATATAGTTGTTCCGCGAGTAAAAGCATCTTGTATCTTTGAAGCAAACCATTGTTTCCAAACACCGCCAACGTTGACAAATGCGGACGTGGCTGTACGCCATGTGCCCGCTACTTTTACTGAAAGCCCAGCTGCAGTCTTCCAGGAACCACCAACCTTGACTTGACCTGGCATTAGATATACTTAACCCAGATATCCCCGTCAGAACCACCGGATGGATCGCTAGTGCTTGTGTAAATATTACGAACAACGCCAGCTGATGTTGAGGCGGTTGTTACAACACCGTTGGTCTTATCTACTGCGCCAATAGCGGTTGTAGTAATACCAAGAGATGCAGGGTTTAGTTGCGGGGTACCAAAGGAATCCCAAGAAGATGTACCAGCGTTATATTTTTTAACTCCCATTAGTTAACTCCATACACTAGGGCCGTACCACCGGAGAAAGTACCGGTAGATAAAGAGATAGTAATTTTAGATAGCGCCGTAGTTTGGGTATAAATACCTATTGAGTTAATAGTTGTTACTACGTTAGATGCATTTGTGTAAACGCCTTGTAGGGATCCCCACTCAAAGCTTGCTGTGTCTTGAGTATCCAATAGATCTAAAACCATGTGGTTAGTTGTTACCCCAGCTTTAAAGCTTGCAAGAGAAAACAAGGATGTTCCAGAAGCATAGTTAGTGACATCGTCGTTAACTGTAATTTTAACTGTGGCGTCTATTGAGGGGCGAACTCCACGGAATACGACGCGCATATTTTTGTAAAGAGATAAAACAGAGATGTCTGTCGACGCACCGCTTAGCGTTGTGGTAACAAGAAGGTTTTGACCTGCGTTGTTAAGCACGTCTGCGTCCATCCAAATGTCGCCGTCAGTAGGCGTAGTTGGTGATGCCGCCCCAATAAAGAAGCGTTTACCTGCCTGTACGTCAGTAAATTGAATAGGGCCAGCTGGCTGGCCATCGTTAGTTATAGCCATCTGAAACCTACGCTACTATCTCTGAGCCGAAAGCCTGAAATGTTAAGTTAGCTGTAGAAACCTGTGAGACAGTAATTACATCTGTGCTAGCCAAAGTAATACCAAAAGTAATGCCTGTAGTTGTATTTGCAGGCACGGTTGCATCGTAGGAAAGGTATTGGCTTGTCGCTAATGGTGCTGCCGCTTTGCGTAGGGCAATACGGTATGTAGCAGAGGCTGAGCCGCGGTTACACACGGAAATAGTAGAAACTACTGCGGAGCTTCCTGCAGTGACCGCATATAAGGTCTCTCCAGCATTAGATGCAGCAGCTGCTAGCTGTCCAAGTACTTTATAAGTTGTTGTGGCCACGTAGGCTCTCCTCTGAATAGAACGTTAAGTTGCTTGCGAGTCGGGGGTCGCTTGGATTCAATTCTACCGCTTTACTTCCGTATTGTAGGGCTTTCTCGAAATTTCCTAACCTGAACGCAGCAATTGCTGCGTAATCCCATGGAGCTGATCCCCAGGCCAACTCTTCGCATAGATACTCCAAGGGTTTATCTACTATACCTATAGCTTGTTCAGCAGCCTCAAGGCAAGCAGTCCACATCTTGTTTTCATAATAAACCTTAGCAATATCAACATACCCTTCCCGTCTATCGGGAGCTTCGGCACACGCCCTAGCAAACCAAGTTATTGCATCTTGATAGTCAGCCTGTAGCTTAGCTATATACCGCATAGATGCAGCTCGTTCTGGCTTCCACACAGCTTTAGGTAAAGATAAGTGTCTTTTAAACTCTGCCTCAGCCTCTTCATATTGGCCGTAAAAAAACAACTCTCGTGCATAGTAAAACGCATTTCTATCATCATTGGGATCTTCTTTGACAGATTGTGCAAGTAAAGGCATGTAACTTGAACGAGATTTAGAGTTGTCTGCGTGGTGGTGTATTTGTAGCTTAGTCCATCCCTGAGTCTCATCAATACGGTCCGTGACCATTACTTCGTGTACTGGATGCTTCCATCGGTACCCGTGACGAGAGTGAATCTTATCTCCGCCGTATTGAAGGCCAGGGGTTCCGTCTTCTTTCCAATTCCAAGTGTATTGATACCTAGGTCTTGTCCACTTTTCAACGTGGGCTTTTTCTAATTCTTCACGCCAACCGGGAAGTAATACTTCATCCATATCTAAAGCAATGCAATAATCAACGTCATCTGGGATAAAGGCAAGAGATGCGTTGCGGGCGTCATCAAAACGCCAAGGTTTAATAGATATCCCAACACAAACAATTCCAAGTTCTTCAGCTATTTTCCGGGTGTTATCGGTAGATCCCGTATCGGCTATAAGAAGATAATCCGCCTCTTTAGCAGAGTCATACCAGGGCTTAACGAATTGTTCTTCATTTAACGCTATTGTGTAAACAGCTACTTTCATGATGCTCCGATTTATTCAGGGTAAGTTGTTTCGTATCCTATCACCGTACCGTTTTTGTCTTTAATTTCAAAAGTTTCTGAACCGTCTTCTGCAACACCCAAACTAGTTTTTAACTCGCTCATGTGGTCTTTAACCTTCCCCAGATTCCTACGGAGCTAGCCGTAGTAACTGTTGTTGATGCTGGCAAGTCTGTTTGAGCAGCTACCACACCCGTAGTTCTTGGGGACAATGATGAAAGAACTGAAGGTGGTGAGTTATAAGCTGTAAATACAGAGCCAGGGTTAGAAGCAAGGACAATGATTCCTATGGCGTATCTAACGCCAGCAACCAACGTGTAGGTAGCTGGGTACCCGCCGGTTGTATCAAATAATAGTGTGTATAGAGAGTTTGCTGACGCAAAAGTAGTTGTACTTGCGGCAGATCTAGCTACAAGAGTGGCTGTTCCTGTGATGTCGTCAAAAGTATACAAACCAAATCTAATTAAAGAAGTACCAGTAGTAACAGTTGTTGCAGAAGCTACGCTTATAGAATTTACGTTTACTCCCCATAGAGGACCAAAAAACGTAAAGTAAACAGATCCGCTAGTTAATGTTGAGGAGGTGTTTCCGTATCTCGGCGCTACATCTACAACGCTTAAACTTTGATTTAAATTAACTGCAAGGCTGCCAAAAGCATCTCCGCTAAGTTTTGCTGCGGTTACTGCATTATTTGCAATTTTAGCTGTAGTAACGTTAAGGTCTGTAATCTTTACAGTAGTAACCGCATCTGTAGCTAGTTTAGCCGTGGTTACATTAGCATCTACAATTTTAACTGTGGTAACAGAATCTGTTGCAAGCTTTGCTCCGGTTACATTAGCGTCTGTGATTTTAGCTGTGGTTACAGTGTTATCTGTAGGTGTACGAGTATTAGTAAGGCGGGTATCTGTTCCGTATACAACCTGTGATGTAGTGGCATCACCAGTAGCCGGAATATCTTTTACCGAGGATGTGCCTAACCCAGTTACTTGAGTATTAGCAATAGATATTGAAGATTGATTAATTCCAATTACCGCGGCAGTAGATGTGCCAGTATTAGTAATGGGTCCAGTTACGGAAACAACTCCTGTGTTACCTTGTGGCCCAGTGACATTACTTGCTGCACCTGTAGGGCCAATATTTCCTTGAGAACCTGTGGGTCCAATAGGACCTTGTGGACCTGGTACGGTACTAGCAGCACCTGTGGGTCCAGCAATTCCTTGTGAGCCTGTAGGTCCAATATTTCCCTGTGGTCCCGTAATTCCTTGGGGACCTGTAGGTCCAATATTTCCTTGCGGACCTGTTGGTCCAACAACAGTTGATGCAGCGCCTGTAGGCCCTGTAATTCCCTGAAGACCTTGCGGACCTGTTACACCAATTAATCCTTGGGCGCCAGTAGGTCCTACTTCACCTCTTGGGATTGTAAAGTTATAAATTGCAGCGGTAGCAGATCCAGAGTTAGTTACTACTGCGCTACCACCAGCGGCACTTGTTGTAACAGAGCCTACGGATGCGGTAGAGCTTGGTCCTGTTGGACCAGTTACTCCTGAAGAATATAGAAGTGTATTCCACGCTGTTAAACCATTACCGACCTTAAAACGCCCGGTATCGTATTCATAGCCAGCTTCACCTTGTGCAAGAACAGGGTTAGCAGAAGTCCATGCGGCAGCTGTATCACGTCTAAACTGGATCTTTGTTGCCATTAGCCTGTTGCTCCTCCCGCAGTAATAGTTAAGTTTCCTCCATAAATGGAGTTAGCTACACCACCGTCAAGATTAGCAGCTTCAGGGCCTGTAGGTCCTGTAACTGAAGGTCCTGTAGCACCTGTTGGGCCAACTGGTCCTTGCGGTCCGGTTGGGCCGGGAACAATAGAGTCTGGCCCTGTTGGGCCGGTAGGGCCTAAATCACCTTGTGGACCAGTAGGACCTAAAGGTCCGGTAGGACCTAAGTCCCCCGGTACACCTTCAGATATTAGTAGGCGCCATACAGCACCAGTCCAGTACCAAGATTGTCCAGCATTAGTAAATACTTGGTCTAAATTTGGATCGTCCGGAAAATTAAGGACAGGCATTTCTATCCTTTACTTTTTAGTTATTAAGCCTCTACTGGAGCTTCTGGTGACTGATCTACAGCCTTTGGCTCTTGTTCAAGCTCAGTACCAACAATTACTCCGCCTTCGCCAACTTCAGCTTCAGCATGTTGTGCTTGAGCTAAAACAGCATTAGCTGCAAGTGCGTCATTAACTTCTTTATTAGTTGGGTGAGGAATTAGTGGCTGATCAGGACCATCACCTGGGCGATCTGCTGTTTCATCAGCATTGTATGCGACCCAGGCTTTTGCCCAATCTTCTGCTTCTTTTTTAGAAGCCCACTCAGTGCCATTAGGCCAATGTGGTTGTTCTAGGTTACCTGGTGTGTCTTCAGAATCTAGCCAAATTACTACTAGATTACCTTTTTTAATTGAATATCCGACAGACATTTATACTCCTTAGTAGTTTCCTGTAGCTATAGTAGAACTATAGATACTAAATGTTACAGGTGTCGATGTAATGAAGTCAATTGGCTGTGATGAATAGAATCCACCAACATAGTTGGCACTCTTACGGAATGAGTACTGAGAACTGTTATCAGCAAGCTGGGTTGTGTACATAGATGAAGCAAAGTAAACAGTAGATGCTGTAGTAGTAGCATCTCCTTGATCACGCCAGATTTCATAAAGGTATGAGTCAGTCTTTACAGCGAACAACTTTCCACCGATATCAAATGCCTTATAAGCAACACCAAACGTAGCGTTAGAGCTACCTAAACGCACTGTCATAGCGTTAGTTCCCATAGCGTTGTTAGAGGTGTACGTGTCAGAAGTTCCGCAGAAGATGTAAACGTCGTCTGTAGCTGCAATATCCCAAATACCTTGTCCACCAGTACCAAAGTATCCCTGAGCCCATCGGCGTGGCTGTCTATGGAAATCTTGATTAAACATCCAGTAGCCGGCGGCGCTTGTAGACGTGTGCCAAGCAAACCAGGTATTACCGGTTTTCTTGATACGTGTAGGCGCTAGTGAAGCTGGAAGAACACCTACAACGAATGTGTGGTAGTTGTACCAAGTAATACCGTCTGCAGAACGTGCAATCGTGTTATTACCTGTGTAGTACTTATAGAAGAACCCATCTTCAAACGAGAGGGAATGCTCTGTACAACGAGAGTCTAAGTTACGACCATACTTACGGATAGAGCACCAACGGTTACCATCTGGTGAGAAGTACATATAGTTTGTACCTTCAGAACGGGCTACAAACATACCGTTTCCACCCATAACATCGCTTAGATAGTTATTCTGAGAAACGCGGTTGTATACATACGGCAAGAATTCAATCCAGTCGTATGTACGCCAGATTCCGTTAGCATTCATAAGGGTGTAAATACCATTTGAGTAAGCAGATTGGTACTGTGTGCTTGGAGTATAGTTAATATTAAACGAAGTCCAAGTATTGTAATCATTAGTAGACGCACCTGGCTGTGTGTGAGCAAATGTAATTTGACCGTTAAAGGCAACTGACTGTACCAAAGTACCGTTAGTAGCTACGTCACGAACAGTCTGGGCAATATGACCTGAGCTGATCTGCCAGAAAATTTCACCGTCTTGTGTCCAAGCTAGGTATCCATTGTTACCTGTAACCCAGTGACGATCAATAGCATAACGTGAACGAGTGTTCTGACCCGATTGATACATCGCAGAAGTTTTTACTCCTGTACGCCAATCTAGACCATCAGTAGAGCGAAGTGTGACTCCAGAATCTCCCACAGCAATCCATAGACCGCTTGGATAAGCTGGAGTAACTCCCCAAGAAACACCGTTAAGGTTGTTTGCTACATACTGGCCTTCAAATGTTCCACCTGCAGAAACAGCTGTTCCTACAAGGCGTGAGCGCTGTGTCCAAGTAATACCGTCTGTAGAAGAGTAGATATAACCACCAGCGCAGACTGCAACAAATAGACTATTAGCAAATGTAATTTCGTAAACGCCACCACCAAGAAGAGTTTGACGCTGTGTCCAAGTGGTCATATCAGGAGATGAATAAACAATTCCTGAATCATTACCTACTACATATAAACCAGCACCAAAAGCAATAGCTCTAGTATTAGCAGCGGAAATTACGTTGTTAGCGTTGTAGTTAGTACGAATCCAGTTATCACCATCAACAGAGTAAGCAACTACACCAGCTCCACCAACTGCTAAGAAGCGGTTGTTGTAGAACTGAATTGCGTTAACTGTGTTAGAAACAAAGTTATTACCGGCGGTAAATGTAGAAGTACGCTCTGTCCAAGTGTATCCATCTGGAGCAGACATGATAGTTCCAGTATTTCCACCAGCAACCCAGCGAGCACCAGAAGAACCAACACCATAAGCCATTGTGTTTATAGCGGTAGTCTGGTTAGGGTGAACTTGACGGCTCCAAGCAATTGGGTTACCGGCAGGTGCGTAGTAAGAAGATGCATCGTTTTCTTGGCGATACCACATTTTACCAAGGGCATCCATACCAATTGTTCCAAATTGGCTAAGACCATCAGCACGGATCCACCATGAAATACCATCTGTAGATGTCTTAATCTGTCCGTTAACTGGATCGTAGTACACAAGTACTGAACCATTTTTAACAAGACGGTGGTTGTAATAAGTAGATCCTGAAAGTGTTGAACCAGCGGTCCAAGAAGTTAAGTTAGAGCTGTAGTAAAGCTGTCCTGCTTGTGAAATAGCCCACCAAGTAGAACCAAGCTTTACAACGCTTCGGCAAATAAATGGGATGCTGTAAGCAGAGTTCCATAGAGAACCATCAGTAGATGTAGCCATACGTGAACCATCATCAAATGCTAAGTAGTTTGTACCATCCCAAGCAACTGCGGTTACGTTACCAATCAAACCTGAAGGGGAAAATAGTGTAAAGCTTTGGCCATCTGGTGAGAAACCTACGTTAGAAGAAGTAGAGTTGCGACCATAGATATAGCCTGTAGGCGATACTGCAGCACAACGAACTGTGGTCCAGTTACCATCTCCAGAGTATTCCCAGTCAAAACCGTTATTTGAAACAAGTCCATAATTCGTGTTTGGTCCACCGGCTACTAAGAAACGACCGTTAAAGTATTCAACGGAATAGGTTTCGTTTGTATAGGCACCCGGAGTAATGTTGTTGTAGTTACCAACGTTGTGCCAAGTATTGCCGTAGTCACGGGATGCTGAAATAATAGCGTTGTAACCACCTACGAATACCTGAATCTTTCCATCAGGAGTAGAAGCCATCATGCTACTTGAACCATACATTGAGTATGTGTTAGAGTTTAAAGTGGCTGTTCCCGTGTATCCAGAGTTATGTGGGTAGAACTGAGGAAGTGGACGGTACTGAGGTGCTGGGTCTTTATCAAAAGGCTCAAAAGCCATAGAGATAGTTGTTGCTGCAGAAGGAAGCTCAATAGTTCCTTGGTTTTCAGATCCACGCCAATCCCAACCACTGATTGCTTGAGATCCTTGTACATTGTTTCCATTTCCGGAAACACGGAAAATACCACGGCTGTTGGAACTGCACTTTACTGCATACTTACCAGCAGCTAGTGTTGTACCGGGGGTGTAGTCATACGCGCCTCGGCCTGAAAGAACACGAGATAATAGGACGGAACCACCATCGGGAGCTCCAGTAGATGAACCACCTGTTAGATCACTTAAATTTGCCATTTTTTAGACAAACCTCCATCCATATGTCGAGCCCGAGTATAGTAACTCTATTGAGGCATTTCTTACATTAAGAGAGTAGTCTTCAGACAACCCCATAATTTTATTTCCGTTTCTCGCTAGTACAGCTGGTGTAGTTCCCCAAGTACCTGCTAAATCGGCAATACGTATTCTATCATTAACTGCAGGGGTTACAGGCAATGTAAGTGTAAATGCTCCACCGGAAGTGTTTGCAAAGATTGCATCACGAACCGCTAGGGTGTAGTTGGCGGTCTTAGTTGACCAAACACCGCTGATCTGAGAATAAGCAAATCCCACTGTAGTGGCATCTGTATCTGCAGCAGGAGTAGTGCTAATAGTGATTCCAGCTGTTGCTGTTACCACACCAGTTACACCTAAAGTTCCAGCTACTGTTGTGTTACCTGTGGCAGCTGTTACTACAAACTTGTTTGTGTTGATGGTCAAGTTGCCTGTGAGAGCCTGTGTACCTGTGTTGATGATTCCGCCGACTTTTAGAGTGTCGTATACAGCGCTTGTGTAATCAACTGTGTTTCCTGGCTTTACAGTAAGTCCTGAAACTAAGTTCCAAATACCATCAGTTGCTTTCTTTGTAAATGCTGCGTACTTCTGCCCACTGGAGATATAACCACCAGCAAAAGTAAAGTCAAGAAGGTTAGCTGCGTTTGTATCAGCTACGAAGACCGCTGGGTTTACAACAGCAATGTTAGCGGTTTGAACAGTAGTTCCACCACCAGAGAAAGAAATAGTACCCGCAATATTTACGTTACCGCCGATATTTACAGCACCCGTTACACCAAGGCCACCGGCTACTACAAGAGCTCCAGTAGATGGGGAAGTAGAAGCTGTTGCAATGTTAATAGAAACGCTGGTATCTGGATCAATAGTCATTTGAGTATTATTATCACCAAGGCCACCAGCAGCAAAAATAATTTTATTCTGTGATCCGGTATCACCTGTAGCTAATACAAGGTTTCCTCGCCCAAGTTTTCCAGCAGATGCCGCACCATTTGGTGAAACAGATGCAGGAGCTAGATCTCCGTTCGTAGATGTGTACGTAAAAGTAGATGGTGATGGGATAGCAATGATAGTTGCAGAAGCAGTATTAAAAGATCCATCTACACCTGTAATAGTAAGTGGCATACCTACACGGAAATTATGTGCAGCAGATGTAGTTAAAGTAGCAACGTTAGAAGTTCTTGCTTTTGTAATAACTACTGCTGTTAAAACTTCTGGGCCGGTTACAAAAATGTATCCGTCACTTGCGCCAGTAATAGTAAATGATGGGTCACTAAAGTTTTGAGAAGTGAAACCCATATCAATGTAGCCAGAAGAATCCACACCATTATCACCATAAGCAATATAGTCTGTAGAGGATGCAATTCCACTTCCCATATTTTGAAAAGCAATTTGTGCATAGTTAGTAGATTCAATACTTGCAATAATTGCTGGGTCGGACAAACCAGCTTCAGATTCAAAAGCTTGTGCTTCTGTACCAACATACATCTTTGTAACATTTAGTGGATTAGTTCCATCTAGAACTGTTGCAAGAAAATCATTTAAATCATTTTGTGCTTGAACTGACGCGGCTGCTAGATCATTAATGCCTAGTAGATTACCTAGCGTCTCAATAGTTTTTGCAACATAGACGAGGTCTTGCGCAGAATAGGTACTTGCCGCAAGGGATGCGGTAATCTCTGACTTAACCGCTTCAATTTGCGTATTAAGCGCTGTATATAGTGGCATTAAATATCTCCTTCGGGGGATTTACCCATTAAGCGATTATAAGCATACTTACTCATTTTTTGTCCTTATAACTAGATTGAGCTGTAGATGTTAAGACCAAGCCAACGATCGTCTCGGACTAGTCGTACTTCATTTGTAAGTTGTGTCATAAGCTCACTACCCTCGTAGGATAGTACTGTAGCTACGGCAGAATCCGTAGCGTTAGATATGGCAGTTTCAGCCGCAGTTGTGGCCGCACTCAAGGTGGTTAGTGAACCAGAGAGGGTTAATCCTAAGGCATCCACAGCATCTTGAACATCCGTTAGTGCGCCATCGACTATAAGCCCAACGGCTACCGCAGCGTTACTCACTGCATCTGTTATATCCCCAGTTCCTGTGGAAACCGCCGTGTTGATATCATCAATGCCTGTGCTTATAGCAAGGGTAGCAGCATCAAGGGCGTCAGTAATATCTGATAGGCCATTGGTTACTAAATCAATAATATCTTGAGTATTTACAGCGCCAAGTTCTAGTAAAAGGGCATCAATTTGATCAAAAACTTCTTGAGAAGCGGTGTCCAGAGCAGTATTGAAAGAAGTAAGTGCGGAGGAGGCTGCTGTAGTAATAGTTCCTGTAGCAGTTGTTACGGCTGTATTTAAAGTAGAAATTGCAGTGGTAGCCGTAGTTGTTACCTGGCCCTGCTGGTAAGTTCCTTCTGTAATAACTCGTGTCAAAGCTAAGTTGGAAACTGCTGCTTCCAAAGCCTTCATTTGGATCAGAAGGTCTTTATTATCAATATTGGTTGCAACAGACTCAACCTTGGCGGTGATTACCGCCTCTAAGGCCGAGAAATCTGGATTAATTGGCACTGTGTCTCCTTATAGTCCCGCTAGGGCTACTGCTTCAATAAATGCAACATCAGAAATAATGACTACGTGATCAGTTATTACATCATAGGTTACTGTAAGGCCTTGATGTTGGTCATGGTTAAAGGCCGCAAAGATAACTGGAAGAATATCTTGAACTGGTCCAGCTGGTCCTGTAGGTCCTGTAGGTCCGACAGGTGCTGCACCTGTTTCAACCCATACATCATCATAGAATACAAACATTCCACCAGAAGTTGGGTCAAACCAAGAATCTCCAACACCAGCACCACTAGGTGGAGTAGTTGAAGTATAAGTCCACGCACCAGTTGGTCCTGTAGGTCCTTGTGTTCCAGTAGGTCCTAAAATTCCTTGAGCACCAGTAGGACCAGTCGGTCCTTGAATACCTGTTGGTCCTGTAGATCCATTTAAACCAGAAGCTCCCGTAGCACCCGTTGCTCCAGTTAATCCTGCAGAACCTGTTGGTCCTGTTGGTCCTGTTGCGCCTACATTTCCTGTGGATCCAGTGGGACCAATAGGTCCAGTGTCTCCCACAATTCCTTGAGACCCAGTAGGTCCAATTTCTCCTTGTGGTCCTGTGCTTCCTTGAGCACCTGTAGGTCCAGTCGCTCCATCTAACCCTGCGCTTCCTGTTGGGCCTTGAATATTTCCAACGTTTACCCATAAAGTAGCTGCTACATCCCAAACATAAAGGGATCCAGAAACTAAATATGCATCGCCTAAAGATCCGGTAGTATGAGCAGTTACTAACTCTAACTCTGTTGCATAAGAACCCAGAATTGTTACGCCAGTTCCTTGCGCACCTGTCGCTCCGGTTGGTCCAGTATCACCAGTTAGACCTGTTGATCCAGTTGGACCTGTGTCACCTTGTGGGCCTGTAGGTCCAGGGATTGTAGAGTCTAACCCATCGATTCCATCTAAACCGTCGGCTCCATTTAAACCTGCAGAACCTGTTGGACCAATGTCTCCGGTTGCGCCAGTTGGACCTGTTGCCCCAGTTTCTCCTGTTGCTCCAGTAGGTCCAGTATCTCCAGTTGGACCTGTTGCTCCAACTTCACCCTGTGGTCCAGTTGGGCCTACTTCGGTGGAAGCTTCTCCTTGCGGTCCTGTAGGGCCTGTTTCACCTTGCAAACCTGTAGCACCTGTTGGGCCAGTAGCTCCCGTATCCCCAGTAATACCTTGCAAACCTGTAGGGCCAGTGTCTCCAATTGGTCCAGTGTCACCAGTTAAACCTGTTGCACCAGTTGCGCCAGTTTCTCCTGTTGCGCCTGTGGGTCCGGTATCCCCAGTAAGTCCTCGAGGCCCTGTTGATCCTGTCGGTCCCGTAACAAAACTATCTGCTCCGCTAGGACCCGTGGCTCCAGTGGCTCCGGTGGCTCCGGTATCACCTACTTCTCCCTTTGCTCCAGTTGGTCCGGTAACAAAGCTGTCCGCACCTGTGGGTCCTAAGGGACCAGTAGGTCCTCGTGGACCAACTATTTGCCCAACGTCATACCAATCAGAACCATTCCAAACATAAAGATCTTCATCGGATGCGACTATATACGCATCATTAACTTTATTTCCTAAAGCGGGTAATTCAAGAACAGTTGGGACACTGCCTCTAAATTTAATTGAGGTGCCTTGTAAACCGTCATCACCTTTTGCACCAGTTGGGCCCGTCGCACCTACTGGTCCTCGTGGACCGGTATCTCCTTGTGAACCTGCAGGTCCTGTGTAACCTCTAGGACCAGTTGCTCCTGGGACGGTAGACGCTTCACCTTGTGGACCAGTTGCGCCTGTTGGACCCGTGTAACCCCGTGGTCCGGCCACTGTACTAGCAGGACCGGTTGGTCCTGTTATGCCTTGCGCACCAGTAGCACCTGTTGCACCAGTTGATCCTTGAGGACCTGTGGGTCCAGTACCACCGACAGCACCAGAAGGCCCTACAGGCCCTGTAGCACCCGGAGGTCCTGCTTGATCAGCGCCAACCGTAATTACTACTGGTGGTTCTGTAATGCCTTGTTCTTCTCCCACAGTAATAATAACTTGTGGTGTTTGAAATACTTCAATGATCTCTGGATCACTCATAGTGTTACTTCAGATTCTGTAAACACTTTACCCTTGATGTAGGTTCTAACCTTTCCATCTCCGTCGGTAAGTTGAATATCATAATATGTTGTGCGTGGAAGTCTTTCTGTAATTTCTCCCGATAATGTTAATTTTAACATGTCGTAAATACCGGAACCAGTTGATTGAACCTTTACGATTGTAAACGTACCAACTATGACTGGACCAACTTGAGCATATTGAGATGTTTGAAATAAGCGAATTTCTGACTTAGGAGTGTAAGTAGACAAGTCCATATTAAACTTAAGATCAACTTCAAAATCATCACCAGAGTACATAGACAGATCTCGTGTAAGAACTGAGCTTGCTGGGGTAATATCCCCATAGTTTGGTATAGAAAGGCGTACGCGTTGAGGTAGGGAAGCGTCATCAATTTCCTGTGGGCGATAAATAGGAACAAGTTTATTAGTAAGACGACTAATACGACGGAGGTTAAATACTTCTATACGATGTAAGCCAATATTTAATAAATTACATAGCTCGCGGTACTGTTCTTTACGGGCAGTAATCATTTCCGATAGTTGACGAAAACGTTCCGAACGCGGTATAGAAACACCATCTGGAGAAATAATATCGATGTCAAAAGAAGCATCTGTAGCCAGGGTATACAAGGCCATAGTTGAGGCTAAAAGTATAAGGGGGTACTCTTCAATTCCCGCTAACGTAAGTAGTGTAGCTTGGCTACCATTGGAATCGGTTTCATTGCGGGCATGTTGAATAAACGCAGTATTGATGTATTGAGAAATTTCAGACGTAGTAAAGTATTTAAATGCAGTTCCGGAAATAACAACGCTGGACCCTGCTATTGGGGCCACTGCCAAGACTACCATACCTGATTGTTCTTCTACGGAAGCAGAATTAGATACGTTTACCCCGCCTACTTTGATTATAAGGCTACTGCCTTGAACGGGAGCAACGCTGAGTTGGTAGCGAGTAGTGAACCCGTCTCCCTCAAAAGTTTCCACAAATGAGCGAGCTATGTCGCCTAATTCGTAGCGAAGGCGTTCAGACAATGTTGCTAATGTTGCCACTGGGATCCTCCGAGGTTACTGGTATCTAATATGGTCTCGTTATTCCTTATAATATTCAGCGCAAACGTTAAAAACCCTCGTAGACAGGAGGGCGTTTGTCTACGAGGGCGTTCTAGATAAGCGGGTTTAGAGCCGGTCGTACAAGTAACCCTTTTCTTGCAAGTGCACCGCTACATGTTTTGCAACTTTGTACTTCTGGCCTGCTTTAAAGGAATAGTTATTCCCTGCGCCAATAGTTACGTTCTCTAAATCTTCTGCCACTCGAATAACCTGAACATCATCTGCCAGGTTTACGCCTACAGTCTCAACCTCATCAATAACGGTTAGTTTTGAGGGAGTTGTAGCGTCAACTACTTCTGTCTCTAGCTTGGCTGCAGCTGTTGCTGTTGCCATAGAGATTTGGCCTGCACGCTCAGCTAATGCTTCTGCGTTAGCTTTGATCTGTGCTTCACGTTCACGTCCTGTAACGTCTGTTACTTTTGATTTTGCCACGATTATTATTCTCCTTGTAAGTTAAGTGTTGTGGGGAATAAGCTACTGCCTACTCCCCACAACGACTTGGGGGGTTTTTTTTAAACTAGTTATTCAAATGCGAAGATAGAGCTGCCTCATTAGCATGGTTACGGCATATACCGTTTCCAGATTTGTCTTGATATTTTGCAATATCTCCACAAGGCAGTCCATGAGCCTCAAGTTGTCCACAACGAGGGACTGAACTTCCTAGTAAAGCTTCTAGAGCTTTAATACTTTGTTCTGAGGCTTTAGGGTCTCTTGGCATTTTGAATTAGTTGGTTTCTGCGATAACTACAGACTGATCTGTGATAAGACCAAGACCGTAAATAGCGTACCAAGCAAGAGCGTGCTCACGACCGAAGTCAAGAATACCGCCGTCACGAAGTTCCACTGGAAGTGAAATAGCGTGACCAAATGCGTTGTCACCGATAAAGATTGCTGAGTAGCGATCCTTGTTACCGTTACCGGTCTTTGTTGCTGGAGATGTGTATCCACCACCAGTTGGGTAAACGATTGAGCCTGGAGCAACTGTTGAGTCAGTTGTGTAACCTGAACCAGCTCCGCCAGCTACCTTTTGGATCTGTGTTGTTTCGATGAATACTGTGTCGTACAAACGACCAATTTCACCTAGCATGAAGTTTCCTGGAGCAGCGTACTTTGTTACTTCAATGAACTCTGCGTTGTCGCGGAGCTTACGAGATTGGTGGGGGTGCACGAATGCAACGTATGTCTCACCAAGGCGAGGGATGTTCTTTGTAGCAAGTGTCTCGACTGCATCCTTCACAGTGTGAGGTGTCAAGTCGAACGCACCAGTCATTGAAGCACGTGATGTGCCCTTTGTACCGTTTGCGTACCAGTTGTTTACAGCTGTTAGATCTGAACGATCTTCACCGTAGATAACTGATGATGCTGCCATAAGTGTGTCACGAGCCTGGCCATCAAGGTAGAGAGCCATGTTACGTCCAAGAAGACGTGAAGCTGATGCCATTACGTCATCAAATGATGCGTTAAGTAGGAGCTCTGATACTGCAATTGCGTATCCGTGCTCAGCAACAGTGATTGAGAACTGTTGTGCTGTCAATGCGTTTGTTGACATACGAACGCCTTCAACGAGTGAATTCGCGAAGCCGAGGTTGTTGTAACGCATGAAGTTGATCTGTAGACCAGGTGCTACGCCTAGTTCTGTCTTCTTAACAGCGAATTGCTCGAAGCGTAGAATTGGCATTGACTGGAATAGAATTTCCTTAGACCAGATGGTCTGGATTGCTTGTGTAAGCTGGCTGTTTGCGCCAGAATACGCTGTAGGTGATGCGGCTAAATTGCCGGTACCTGTTACGGCTGATGCCATGTCGGTGTTACTCCTTAGTTAGTTTTAATTGAATAGGTAATTTTTATTACCCGAAGATTCCTTTACCGCGGTCAGATGCGGCTTTACCCAACAACTTTCCACGATATTTTGCGTACTCGGTAACCGACATAGCGGCAATTTGATCCGCCGTGAACTGTTGTTGATCCGAATTGGTGTCCATAGGTCCGCTAGGAGGAGTTGTTACACTCGTCCCTTTCATTTCCTTACGAGCAGTCTGCATAGCAGATTGCGCCGATTCCAAGATCCGTGAGCTGCGCTCGCGTAGTCCTGTAATACTTTGTTCGATCTCTTCAGGATTATTTCCTGAAATTAGATCTAAGAGCTCAGGCATAATATTGTCCTGCTCTTCTGATAAGCGACGATTGCGGAACTCATTAAGTTCTGCATACTGACGCTCACGCTCTAGAAGGGTAAAAGCACGCTCACGTTCAAGCTTTTCTACTTCTAACTTCTGAGCCCACTCTTGTTCTTTACTCTCAAGAAGTGCTCGTACATCCATTTCAGATTCAGCCTTTTTCTTGGCTTCAGCTTCAGCGGCATCCTTGGCCAGTTGGGCCTCAGTAATACGCTCTTCTCGCTCTTTCTTGAGCAAATTCAATTCATCTTTTAGAGAATCAATTTGTGGGTACAATTTTGATTTCTCTTGCTCACGTACCTTCTGCAAGTCGCCTTCTGTGTAAGACTTCTCAGTAGGTGTTACTAGTGGTGATGGTTCTGCTTTTGTTTGTTGCGGCTTTGCTTCTGAAGCAAAAGCTTCTTGAGCAATAGCATTATCAACAAGGTTTGTTGTTTCTGACATGTTTATTCCTTAGGTGTAAGAGGTCGTTGTCCGATGTAGTGCCACGATGACCTGCGGATATATTGGTATTAGACTTGCAAATTTTTTATGATTTGTCAGCCTAAATTTATTCTGGTTTATCCTCGTCAGGTGTGCGGCGTTGTGGAATTTTTGTTCCGTACGCCTGAGTAACGAGATCAACCTGTGTTTGCTGAAGTTCTTGTAGAACTCCTTCTTCCATTGGAGTAATTACTCCTGGCTGTCCAAATGGTCCTGGACCAGTTCCATCCCCTGGGGTAGATCCTGGAGGCATTGTGCCGTCTGGGAGCATTCCGGTTAGGGAGGTAATAGAAGCTGCAATTTGATTCTTGATCAATTGTAGAGCGCCGTCAGCCTTAGCATCGGCTATAAGCTCTGAACGAATTTCTTCAAGCTTTTCGTCTGGGAATTCTTCACCAAGCTGACGAAGAGCTCCTTCACGACTTTCTAGACCCATGCCCATTTTTGTCTGAATTTCATTCAAAACAATGAGCTTATCTAGAGGTAGTGGAGGTGGGAAATGAACTGTAGATTCGTAAGTTAGCGGGCTGTTGATGTCTAGCTGGTCTAGCTGGACCCCAACCTTAATTGGCCCATTAATTGCTGGATTGTAAGTAAATACTTCTGGTTCTTTAAAAGCAAGAGTAAGTAGGATCAATTCATTAACTCGTCGAAGACCTTCACCGTATTGGATCATCTTTTGCTGGTAACGGTTCATCAAAGGTTGGAACTGAATAGAAAGTGCAACACCTGAAGTATTAGATACTGGCTGTACTTGACCTAGAGCAGTCTCTGGTACACCGACCATTTCGTGCATAGCTGTCTTTATTACCTTGAGGTACTCCATTGCACCAACGAGGCCTTGTCCGCCTCCTTCTAGGTTAAAGACTTGAGCGTCTTTTGGTAGCCCGCCCCAGACCTTCTTCGGACCTTTTTCAAGGGAAGAGGCCTTAGCACCTGTGATAACTGTAACTGGCGCCGCATGGTAGTTGACAATGTCCGCAATATCTGTTGCTACTTCGTTATAGTTACGATTAAGAACAATGATGTCGTGGCAATCAGGAAGCCCCCATGGAGATCCGGAAACACGTACGTTAGGTATGTGAATAATTGGTACTACGCCAATAGGGTTTGGGCGGCTATCGATAATCTCGTCATTGATATATTCTTCAATGCGGTCATCTGTAAGGATTTCTGTGTAAGTATAAACTTGTCGAGTTCCTTCAGCTGAAGTACCCCAGAAACGATACTTAAGCTTAAAACGAATCAAACGTGAGCGATCGTGGGGGTGGAACTCTGGGAATGCAAAAGATGAGTTAAGTGGAAGTACGCGTACGCGACCTGGGTGAATACGGCCTACAGAGTCTTCGTAACCTTCTTCGTAAGCTACCTTGATAAAGCAGTCGCCAGATACTCCGCCTTGCTGGCCCATTTCCCACATAACAGAGTGCTTGTCGTTATCTATTTCCCACACACGCTTAAGAACGTCAGGGATAATAGCTTCTGTTGCTGAGGGGCTACGAAATGAAGCGCCGCGACCAAATGTAAAGTTAATGATGTAATCGGTAAAAGCACGATAATAGTTATAAACCATTTGGGACTCGCCAATTTCACGGCGGTACGACCAGTGGTGTCCAAGATACATTGCCCAGTTTAATGAATAACGGTTTAGGCGGGGACCGTGTACTTCAAACTCTTCGTCAGCTAATTCAACAAGACCGAGTGGAGAGATAGAGATTGTTAAGTCAGATGACGCAGCTCTGTACGACGGAGGACTAAAATCCATACCACCACTCACAGGTTGTTACTCCTTGATTTCATATTCGCCCCTACCCAGTTAATTAATAAATCCGCGATCTCTGTTTTTTTTCTTAGCTTCCGCAAGTTTTCTTTTCTTAGCATCTTCCGCATCTTTTTTTAGATCGCGTAGATTTTCTGGAATATCATGTTTGGAACCAACATATTTCCCCCCTTGCCGATTATATTCGGCACTTACCCATTTAGCTCCAGGGAAACTTAAATTAGTGCTGTGGGACGGATATTTAGCTTTTGCTTGACCTATAAGTAGGTCCCAGAGTTTTTGATTCTCCGGTATCGGTTTTCCCACGGTTCCTCCTGAAGTAAGGTACTCAGCCCTGGAGAAGGGGTACAGGGCTGAGTACGCTCACAGTCTAGTACATTTAGTCAGCTACTGATGCAGGATTCATACGCTGATAGCGTGATCCTGAGCGAATAACTTCTTCAATAACAACTTCAGAGTGATCTCCAAAGTTACCTTGTGAATATTCAGCAAGGTATGTTGGAGCTTCTACCCAAGCCGCTGAACCAACGTGTGCACGCTGCTTCATTGTTTCTTCTGGGTATTTTTCCATAACATTGTTATTGTGATTTGGTCGGCCTGCTGGAGTGTCATACCCCTGGTCAAGACCTAGTTGGAAGTCGTTCGGTACATCTGTATCGGTTGCAATACCCTCTTCAAAACGAAGTGGACCGCGAAGTCCTGGTGTTGCAGGCGACATCTTGCGCTCGTATGTTGCGCCAACCTTTTCAGGAAAAGAAGGGGTTGGAGCGATGTTTTCTTGTGCCATGCTTTATTTCTCCTATGCATAGGGATGAGGGTCCTCAGGTAAAAGTATCGACCTATTTAAGATCTTTAGGTACCTAAACCTTAAAAAAATGGCGAGGCGCTTACCTCAACCGTTGGCATAACCATATCCTGGGTTAGAGAACATGCAATGGCTAAAGAGTCCACAAAGTCATCGTGAGCGTGAGCTTCATCCGGGGCAGCTACTAAGAAATTAGGCCCTTTGTATTGAACCTCTGCGTCAGTCATTTGCTGGAAAAACTTCTTCCAAAGACGAAGTCGTCTGGTTTTAGCGTGAGCTGGCCAGGAAACCATTTGTCGTTGAATTAGGGATTGCAAGTGCTTCCACCGCTTAGATTGTTCTGAAGGGCTGGAGGTAATGGCGATAACTTCTGCTCTAGGCATTAGAACCTTTAGGCGACCAGCTACAGCATCACCAACTCCGTTAGAGTCAACTCCTATAGCAAGTACGTCATAGTTACTCAAGAAGTTAACAATTTGGAAGTATTGCTCTTCCCAGTCATCTCCCTGAATTTCTAACCAGTTTAAAACTCTATGATCGTAATAACCAAACTCATCCGGCCTATCCCAGTCAACCCACACAACAGTTACAACTGTAGAATCGATCTTACGAGCGGGGTCAACACCAACTACAACTGGAGAGCGATGCCAGCTTTTTACAATTTCTTGGGATGTATCACCTAGTTCTTCCATAATAGAAGAAGTAACAAACATACCGCGTTCTAGCAACCACTTGCAGTTATAGGAAAGTTGGAACTCATCTGAGTCCTCTCCAATACGAAGCATTTCTTTTCTAATGAACTTCTCATAGTTAGGGTTGAACTTGGCTACGTCACGCCAATCCCATTGGAAGTGGTTCTGACGTTTTCCACGTTCAGTCTGTCTACGCTTGTTTAGTTGAATAGCCCTATAAAAGTTGTTCTTAAAAGTTGTAGGTGTTCCGGTCTTAACAATAGTAGCGTTGTAGTACGCACCCATAGGAGCAATAGACTTTGAAACTACAAAGTCATCTGCTTCTTGACACTCATCAATGATAATTAGGTGGAAAGACTTAGATTCGATCTTAGCTCTTGGGTTAGCTGTCATCATCATAAGAGTTGACCCAGAGTTCTTAAGTTTGATGTTTCGTACAACTCCCGGAGTTTTTGTAGCCATATCGTCAATCTCAGGGTCACCAAGTACTTCTAGCGCTCGCTCTGAAGTCAATCGTGAAACTGTACGTCCGTACAGTGTTTCTACCTGTGATTGAATAGGTGCAAACATTCCCACCCAAATTCCGTCTCCAAACTTACCTAGAAGATCTGGGTACATCTTTGCAAGGCGGGGAAGAATAACCATAAGGGTTGCAACAGTATTTGCAATGGTTTCAGACTTACCCGACTGGCGAGAAGCTAACGCCGTTACCTCTTCACCGTCGTTAATAATTACAGACTCAATAACTCGTCTTGCTAGAGGTTCTTGGTAGGCGTGAAGTTCGTGACCTACTAGGAGCTTCATAAACTCCATAATTTTATCTATCAATGCCAACACAAACTCTTTAGATAGTTCGTCTAGCTGTATCTCAGGGTTTTCGTCAGGCAGTTCTTCCGGGTCTTCGTATGCGGGATCTACGTCTAGCTCTTCGTATTGATCCTCTTCATAGCTCACTTAGTTGTTCTCCGAGTCAATGTTTCCGTAATCGTATGCAAAACTTCTGCGTGGACGCGTGCTTCTTCTAAAGCGGCCGCGCTATCGTGACGTTGCCACTGAGCAAGGCTTCTACCTATTGTGTACATGGATTGTTCTGCCCAAGCAATAAGATCTCCCGCTGCAAGCATGCTTACGCGCTTTTCAATGCGAGATAGTTCCCGTTCTTTCTTATTCTTAAACTTAATCATGAGTCCTCGTCTAGTACGCCGAATCTAACCGTATCCCAGTCAACTTCTGTTTGAGCCATTGCCCTTCCCCCAATAGCGTGGGTTAAAGCTTGGCTTTCTTCATACTGAGTCTTCCAACGACCTAATACTAGTCCAAGTCTGGTAAAGGGCAAACGTAAGGCAACCCCATCGCCACCGCGGTATGGAATATCAATTTCTTGTGTTTCTGCTTTTTCCCATAGTTCTTTAGGCTTTACCGGATAAACGATAGTGTGCCAATAAAAGGGACCAAAATCTTTTGGTTCCGCCATGGATTACTCTTCGCAGTCGTGCGAAAAAGTTTCGTGCTCCGCAAGTGTCATTTGGCAAATCTTACACGTAAACCAATTCAATGCTTGAAAATTATTTTGAGCGGTTCCACCTAACGGTATGGATTCTCCACCGCTATCTCCTTGTGGTTCATAATCAGAGATGATGGGCCCAGTTGCAAATAACTCTGGTGGGAAAGGTCCCTTGGGCGAGTGCGCTGTCGCTGGTACGGGGTGCCCTTGCCTCGTAGCGATGCGCTCAATTCTCATTCTTCTACTGGTAACTCTTCTGCTGCAGGCTCTGTAACAACAACTTCAGGTGCTACCTCTACTACAACTTCAGGCTCAACTGCTTTCTTGCTAACCTTCTTTACAGGCTCTACAACGGCCGCTGGAGCGATAACAGGTTCAACGAAGGGTACAGAAGGGGTTTTTCTCTTTGGTGCGTTCCACGGGGCTGCGTAGGCCATGTGATGATCCTCTCAAATAAATTGGGGTTGCGGGTTGTCTTACCCCTGTATTTACTGTTAGGGTAGTGGTCTATCCAAGAAATTGGGTAGCAAACCTCGAAGCAAAAAAGGTTGCAGACCAGCGCGGTAGACATAGACCGAGCTGCTCGGGTAAGGTGACAGATTACCAGGAGTTAGGGATGGCCTTCTAGACACAGGGGATGACGTGCAATTTAATGTATATCAGAAATCAGCAATTGTAGTATTAGCGGCATACTTGCCCTTTATAACTAGCGCAGCTTTCGCCCAAGACGAGAGCCCAACCGTTACCACCCAAGTACAACCTGTGAAGGTTGGACTAGACGCCTACGTAGGCGCCACAGAGCTCTCGCCAACAGAGTTGGTAGATCTGCTCCGTTTGGTTGGTTTTGAGGGTAAATCCTTAAAACTAGCCTGGGCCGTAACCATGAGGGAATCTAGAGGACACCCTCTCTCACACAACACCTCAAAGTATTCCGGAGACAACTCCTATGGGTTGTTCCAAATTAACATGCTTGGGAGCCTCGGACCTGAACGTAGGGAGAAGTTTGGCATCAAGTCAAACTCACAACTACTTGATCCAGTAACCAATGCTAAGGCGGCGTTCTATATGAGCGCTAAAGGTACAGACTGGGGATCTTGGGGCCTTGGCCCCAATGCCTATGATGGTACCGCAGCAGAGCCGGCCGTAACCGTATGGCTGGTTGATTTTCCAAAGTAAATAGAAAAGGCCCCGAAAGGGGCCTTTTTTATTTCTTCTTAGCTCTACGTTTGTTTTCTTTGCCTACGTTCTTAGAGTGACTCATAGCTTGTAGGTTGGACATCTTGTCGTGACCTTTACGGCCTCCGTTGTCCTTATGATCTACGTCAGTGTCTTTAGATAGCTTGCCATGCTTGTCTTCATAGTCTGCACGAGCTTTATTCTTGGAAGTGGTGTGCCACTTTCCATCTTTACCCTTTGTCTTGTAAACATAAATAGGGCGGCCGCCATTAGCTGCAGAACCTTTATAAGGTCCAAACTTCTTGGTCTCAGCCATTCTTTTTATGCCAATCTTTAGTTGCTTTTACGCCTTGCTTAATAGTTTTGGCGCCAGCTTTCTTTGTAAGGTTAATCTTATCGTACTTGCCCTTGTTTCCGGCATGGTCAACAATTATCTCGCCCTTTTTGTTCTTCTTAATTGTGTGGCCTTCGCCAGCTACTTTAATAGTCTTAGCCATTAGCAGTCCCACGCTCTACGTGCTTTATTTAAACGGCTGTCTGGATCTTTAGCTGCCTTAGGAAATTGCTTAGCTTGGCCAGCAGAACGTGCGCAATAAGACTTACGACGAGCAGCAGACTTTGGAGACTTAGCTGCTTCTTCCTTTTTAACAGGGGGTTTTAAATTGTGACCTTCTTTTTTAGCAGAAGCGCGACCCTTAGCATTGAGACCACCATTAGGGTTTTGACCTTCTTTACGTTGCCATGCTGCTGTTTTAGCCATGAACATCTCCTAAGCATTTAGGACAAGGACGTACATCGTTTACCAAGCCGTATCGATATTCGGAGGAACCTGCTCCGTGAGGTGCTTTTGCTGAATGCACGGTTCTAGTGTTAGGAAGCTCTTCTGGAGTAGGTATCTGATGAACTGCTCCAATAGAAAACTCAAAGTTGTTATCCATCAATATCCTTTCGTTTAGGAACTTCGTTAAGTCCAGGCTTATCACAATTGTGAGTAAGTGCCATCTTGTCAATAGCTCTTTTTTGCTGGGCTCCACCGATCATTGTTTCGTATTTATTGCAATCTTGACAATGGTAGCCAAAAATATTTGTATTGTTAGGTCCTTCGCCCTCTTTTACAAAACGACGCACATCAGCGTTTGTAGGCTGTTGTGACGGCTTCTTAGGAGCACGTTTACGTGGGCGGCCAGGACTAGAGCGCATTAGTTGCTTGACTCTCCGCTAGCGCCTCTTCCAGGCTTAGGGAGGGGCAAACCACGAGGTTCTGGGCTCTCGTACACTTGTTGAGTCATTGTTTCTCGGTATTCCCTAGCGTTATGCCGCAATGACTTGTAAGGATGCTCTTCGCCCCTATCAACTAGGAAGGAGTCAAAGTTTCTTGTCATTTGTCTAGTGGCTTGCCAGTGTTTTCGCCAAGATCAAGAACACCTTCACGAGGCTCAGCAGTTTCCTTAATAGGCTTTGCTGCAAATTGTCCACGTGTTGGAACTCTAAGGTTCTTGTCTTCTTCACGAGATACTTCGCCGTGTGGAATATCTACAGCTTTGTCGGGGTTTGAATCGAAACGAACAGCAAGACCTGTTTCATCAGAACCAATTACGTGTCCCCCACCATGTTCTGGGTGAGTTATGCGAGTACCAGCTGCGTACATAGGAGTTTTTCCTGAAGTGCGAGAACGAGTTCCTCCTGAAGCTAATGCCGTTATGTCATCATCTTTTACTGTTTTAGCGAGTGAAGATTCTTTTTCAGTTAACTTATCGTTTTTCTTTACAACTTTACGAGGAGTTTGTGTTGGTGCGGGCGCAGAAGCTAAAGCTGCCATAGCCTGTTGGCGAGTAAACTGTTGGCTTACTTGCGAAGTCGGGGTACCCAGTGTGCGAACAACTGCTGTATCCATAGCAGGAACAAAACTTTCACTTTCATCGTTAACTTTACCTGAGAACGGATTCTTACGTCCACCTTTTATGCTAACTCCGGATTCGTCTCCTGCATGTAATATAGGAAGTCCACGAAGATTTCTAACGGTAGTAGACTTTCCAGTTCCGCCTTCTGCAGTTGGCTTATCTACCGTGTCTAAAGACACGCGAGCAGATTCTGAAGTTCCGGGAACAATTGCTCCTTTAAAACTAAGAAATTTCTTTTGTTTCTGTTTTTCAGTAAGTGGTGTTTTCTGCTTACCAGTAAGCGCGGGAGTGGAAGGAAAAGCTGCGCCTGGAGCTTGTGCAGGGGTAGGCTCAACTGGATCTGTGGATAGCCGTGTAATAGTGCCTTTCGTTGGCTTACCGCGGTGAACTTTAGATGCACCTGTAGGGTTAGCAAGTGTCTTAGCAATTTCTGCATGCTTAGCACGAGATAATGCTGAATCACTTTGAGTAGGGGTTGCGGCACCAATTGTTGCAGCATTTTCTACTTCTCCTGTAGCCCAAGCTGCTCTTGCACGGCCAGTTGCTTGGTTTTGTGCAGAAGCTATTACGTTTGCACCTGTAGGCGCCCCACTACGGCTGCGTTTGTTTCGAGTATCAAGACCGTAAGTTTCTGTCTCCCCAGCAATAGCATTTTGTTTATCTGCTTCAGCACGGTTTGCCAAACGATCTTTTGTAGCCATCTTAGGGCTAATACGCTTGTACTTGTTAATGTGCTCTACTACGGTGTCAGCTGCATGCACGATGTCTTTTGGAAGTTTGTTCTCAGTCCATACGTGGCGGGTGGTTCCGTCTTCAGCTCTGCGCTGTGTTCTAGTCCAACCTTCAAATCCACTTAGTGGACGAGTTTCACCAGCTGTGTAGTCTGATCCGGGAGCATTAGAAGTTACAAGTTCTCCAGAACCCTTAGGCAATTCATTTGTGCTGCGCTTAAAAGTATGACCAATAGGTACTGGACGTTCTTCGTTAACGCCGTTAACTTTGTTTCCTGTTTCAAATGTATCGGTTGCACCAATGCCACCATTTTCATGGCTAAATGTATATTCTTTGCCTGAGCCAATACGTCCCTCTTCAAAACGCTTCTTCCCCATAACAAGGTCATGTACACCTAGAAGGCCTTCGCCCTTAAGGTTTTTAGCTGCGTTTTCTTTTACTCCGCCGTGAACAATCACGCGAGCACGGGTACGTGCCTCGGACATATGACCTTCAGACTTAAACTTAGGGTCATTAAGATCAGTACCGGCTAAGTTAGCTTCTTTAGCTAATACGTCTGGATGTTCGTATTCAAAATCACTTGCGTCTGGGGCGTTGTCAAAACGCTTTTGAGCATTTGCAGCAGCACGGTATGCTTTTCCGGCAGGACGGTTAGTTCCTTCAGAAACCATGTTTTGTCCAGTAATGTTGTGAGGTCCTGGGTTAGGTCCTCGTTGCGCACGAGTTGCAGCCGCAGCCTCTACTTCAGAACGATCTGCGGGCTTTCCTTGCCAGTCTGTATTTGATTTTACAAACTTACGGTTTTGTCCACCTTCTTTTGCATCTGCAGCAACAGTTAACCCTGCACGAACTTCGCTATCTTCATCTTCTGATAAATGGGTTACTTTTCCACGCTTACCGCGAGTACCCATCTTATCGGCTTTACTATCCCAAACATATTGTGTAGAAGGTTTAGGCACATTAGGTGCAACCTTTTCAGAACGTGCGCCCTTTTCGGCCTTAGTCTTTATAGCATCAATTCTTCCAGCTGTAGATGTCTCTCTATCTGTAGCCTCAGCAAGTTGCCCACGAACACTGGCAATTTGTTTATCATCTACTGTAAGTCCACCCTTTCCAGCTCTCTTTAACTTCTTGCCACTTTTTATTTTGCTGGCTTTATCGGCCTCAGCTGTAGCTAATGCAAGTGATAGGTCTGAAGATGAGAAGGGTTTACGTTCAGATTCTTCTTTAGTTTTAGGACCCATAAATTGAGGTCCTTTTACGCGCCGGTCTATTTCAGACAAAGGCTCTGTGTTTTGCCCGTACTTTTTTTGATTATCTTTTTTTCTTGCAGCGTAAGCATTTAATACTTTATCTTTATCTGGTTCAGCTGGATATTTTGGAGTAGGGCCAGCTGCTTTGCGAGCTTTTTCTGCAGCAAGCTCTTGATCTGATACGTGAAATTCATCTACTCTAGATCCTGCGGGTGCTGGACGTCCACCGTATGTAGGTGTAGGTGCAGGAGGAGGAGTTGTATCTACACGCGGTGCTGCGTTCATTAATATAGGCTTACCTTTAACCGGCTTTGCTTGTGCAGGTTTTTCTTTTGGCCCAATAAATGGTTCCGGTTGTTTCTTTACACGCAGTAACTTTGGTTTTGTTTTTAAATCATTATGCGCAGTGGCAACAGCGCGGTCAACATCTTCTTGACCAAAATCATTTACGTAATCTTTAATTGTAGCCATTATGAATTTCCTCCATTATTACCGGGTGGCGTTACTTTTAAACGTCGTCCGCTTGCTCCGAATTGTTTTAAATAAGATTCTTGATTTCCACCTGAGGCTACGTGTGAACCGAAGTCTGCTGTCATTTTTGGGCTGATGCCTAGTTCAGGACCGTTCTCTCCGCCAGTTGCGTGATCAAAATTAATATGTCCACCTTTAATAGCCGCTACCGTCGCAGCAATAGTTCCTCCACGGCCGCCCCCACCGCCACGGTTTTTTCCACCGGTTGTGCGTTTTTTATCTGGATTAGACGCATGCGCAGTGTTACCAAGCTTTTGAAAAGTTGCGCTTGATTGTCCTACGCGTACGCCAGAAAGAACTTTAGAAATTGGTAGTCCGTGATTAGGGTTTGCAATAGGCGCACCTGTTTTAGGATCGGTAGCTTTTTCAGTAACGTTTCCTTGATCATCCATTTTGTCGCCAACTTGATAGGTAGCCATAAACTCTGCGTGCTTCTTTGCGTGCTTTACTTCGTTACCTGCTTTTTGATCAGCAGTCCACACTTGTGCTTTAGATTGCATTTCAAGATTATTAAGTCGTTCGACGTTAGCACGACGACCTGCAAATAGGGCGAGAACCGGATTTAAGGCTCGACCGCCACTTAAATTAGAATTGGCTTGTGGAATATTCCAATTTTGTACGCCTGGCATTTATATATCCGTTCTTCTAATCTTGCGATATGTCCAAAAGTTTAGCAACCGCCCCACGTTCTGTAAGGGCTTGAGCGTTTTTATTGTAGTGATGGTGACAAAAGGCCAATTCCCCAGTTTTAAGGAGGACAACCGCATATGCTCTAGCAGAGCACTGGTCACATTGAACCCGTCCCGCCGCCGTCTCCAGAGCCTGCTCCATCTGAACCGTTTCCAGTACCACTGTAGTCTCCTTCGCCGTAATTGTTTTGAGCTGTTTGGTTAGAGTTATTATCGTCATGATCATGGTCACCATCACCATATCCAATACCGGGGTATCCATTGGATCCGCCAAAACCTATGCCGTAATAGTAGGCATACCAGGGAAGACCCGTAACTGGGTGGCGTTTGTGTCGGTCGGCAGTTCTGTAGCCATCAACATTTGTAAAATCAAATTCTTGATGTTCTTTGGCCATACGGCAATCCTCTCACTATTGTGTTCCATATAAATGCCAAAACCCCCTGCCACGTATTCGCCGTAGAAACAGGGGGCCTTGCGCTATTTAGTTGTAAGACTTAGTAGTCGTATACGTTTAGGTAGCGAACGTGGATGTTAGTTCCTTCGTCCTTAATAGAGCCTGGTGCGTTCCAGAAACGTTGTAGAGTGATTACGTTTTCTGAGTCTGGTCCTTGCCATACGTTTCCAGCTGCATAATCATCAAGATTAAGTTCATCTGCTGTTTCAAACTCAATCCAGCTGTCATTTCCGTCAGCGTTTACCTGTGTAATTGTGATTAGGTCTCCAAAGTCATAAAGGTTGTTGTCAACCCAGACCTTGTCTCCAGCCTTAAGTCCTACAAGAGCTGCATCGTTATCCCAATAATCACTATCACTAGCCCAGACACGAACAGTTTTTCCTGTTGACTCAATGTAGTTAATATCAATGTTGTGGCCGATTGCAAACAGGTCAAGGTTTAACTTGTCAAGTTCGTAACTTGCTTCACCAAGAGTCTTACCAATTAAGTTAGGAACTACTTGCTCTAGCTCTGGATCTTCGTCGCCAGCATAGTTAGGAATATAAGCTGGGAAGTTTGAATAACCAAGAGTTGCAATTGTGTGGCTATCTGCTGGTGCTTTAACTTCTAGGTTATTAAGTTCTAGATTGTAATCTGCTGTACGAAGAGTATCGCTTGTATACTTCCATGCGGCGCTCCAACCTACATCTTGAACCTGAGGGATCGAGATGTATTGATCTGTACGGTCGTCATCAGGCTGCATAGGCATGTTACCCCAGACGAAGTCAACTTGGACATTGTCCAGGTCATCTCTATGTGTCATTATGTTTCCTATCTATAGATTGGTTAAGACCCTTACGTCTAAGGGAATATTATGGGGCTGTGTAAGCGTACTTAACAAGTGCTACAGAAGAACCTGTATCAACAGTTGTTCCTGCTGCAACTGATTGAGTCTTAATCTTGCCATCGTTAATGGCTGTTGCGCCAGCAGCGTTATCTGCTGTGGTTACTGCGCCTTTAACAAGGTGAGCGTTAGTCAACGCTACTCCAGCTGCTGTTTCTGTTAGACCAACAACATTAGGTACTTCTGGTGCGTTATATGTAACAATGCTCATAGCTACTGGCGATGCAATTGCTCCCGCAACAGGAGATTGAGTCTTAATAAGACCATCATTAGCTACAGTTGCGCCTACGTAAGTAGATGTAGATCCACTATCTATAAAGCCAGCGGCAGTTATGATTGGGCCAGCAGCTGAATATGTTAATCCAACTATATTAGGAACAACAAATTCTAAACCAGTGTCCCCATCACCAGCATAGTCAGGCAAGAATGCTGGGTAGTTTGAATAACCTGTTGTAGCAATATCATGGTTATCCCATGTAAAAGTCTGTTGACGAGAGCCGCCACCATCACCGGTAGAGAAAGTAAGAACATCCCAACCTGTTGCTAAGTTTTCGCTACCTACTGCTGGAAAGTTAGTCCAGTTACCATCTGTGGTTTGTGAGTACTCATTATAAGTATCACGTTGTTGATCTGGCTGTAATGGGAATTGTCCCCACACAAAGTCAACTCGTGGGTTTCCTAGATCATCTACTGGATAAGTCATTATCGAGTTCCTCCAACACTTGGGGTTCCTACATATTTAAGTTCGTGCTTAGTTCCACAATCCTCGCAAGGATTGAAGAAATCTTTAGTTGGGCCAACGCCTGGCTTTTCCAGAAATGTGCCGCAACCGCATTTAATTTCAACTTGAAGAGTCATAATTAGTACCACCAATCTGCAGTGTTGTTCTTGCTAGGGTCGTTTGTAAAAGCTACAACAGCGTGGTTGTACCAGTCGGGAGACTCTGCTGCGCAAATCTCTACTTCGCTTCCAGGGTTTGCTACATAAGTAATAGTTTCGTGAAGGTCTTTACCTGTGTAAACTGTTCCTGTTTCCCAGTCAATCCAAACAATTACACCTGCAGGGATGTAATCCCAGAAGATAATTCCGCTAGACGGATCTCTGTCGCCGTAATCTCCGATAGTGCCCCAGTCGTACTCATTTTCTCCGCCAAGGAATGTTGCATCCTTAAGAAGGGTTTCGGGAATTCCTACTGTGCGAAGGTACTCAATGTAATCCCAAACGTTTCCATCTTTAGTCTTTAAGTTGCTCCAACAGAATGTGTAGGAAGGCACAATGTATGACATGCCACCATCTAGGGTTTTACCCTCTTCGTTTGCTTCAGATGGAAAACCATCCCATGCCACACCATTAATTGCGTGAATTCCTTTAGATCCTAATACTATATCGCCACGGTCGTCATTAGGTTGCATGGGTACATTGCCCCACTCAAAAGCTATTCTTTGGTTACCGGAGTCATCGACTGCCATTGCACACACCTTTCAGGAAGATGTTACAAATGATGACAGAAATTAAGCCTCTTGTACGTATGTATGGATTTCTCCACCTGAATAGATGTCGTGCTTGACAGCGACCTCGATTGCACGCCTCAAAGCTTTTTCGGCGGCCTCGGGTGTATTTATTTTTGAGAAGTTCAGGGCTTCTAGTGCTCCCAGTGCAATGTCTCCTCCACTACCAGCGTAGTAGACGTTACGTGCTTCTCTATCCCAAGAGTAGTCATTAAAGATTGGGTAGATCACTCCGCGGACAGAGACAAGTAAATTGCTGTCGTGGAAAGCTGCATCGCCATCTTCCTTACCTTCAAAGCCGGAATCCTGAAAAACTTTACGTAGAGAGGGAATAAACTTCTTAGTCATGAATACATCTAACTCTTCAGTTGCACGAGGCTTAGGAGGAGTCCAACCAAACTGTGCAATGTTTCCACCTCTAGAAGCGCCGGAGACAGCTATCAGTACACCATTGTTATTTACGATCTTATGAGTTGCAAGATCCATATAACGTCCGTCTTCATCTGATGCACGAGAGTCGCATCCTATGACGGACCACCCATTTCCTTGGATTGCGGCAAGCGTTGTCATGTACTCCCTCTCGTAGGTGTTAAGCGTAACAGATTAACGTTGATGTAAAGCTTGACGGAACTCTCCGTCTTTGGTTCTAGGTAGTTCATCAGCTGCCTTGCTAGCTAACTCGTAGTAGCCCCAATCATCTAATCCAGATAATTTTAGGTACTTCCCTGTGGAGTCAGTTGCTTTTAGATCTTTCCACATTGCATATGGGACATCTGGATATACACACCAGGTAAAGTCCCAGAAAATGATTACCAATGTCTGAGTCTTAGCGTTGTAGCCTAGCTTTCTAGCTCTAGGACGATTCAAATTAGTAGTTGCTGCATCGATATCCTCGTACTCAGAGCCAAAATCCTCTGAATAAGCAGTTTTCCCGTCCTTTGGACCAAATTCATCATAAGAATTAGCTGATCTACCGGCTTTAAAGGCTGCTAACTCCTCTGAATCGGCATTCTGAGACCAAATTCCGCCGTTATTGCTGTTGATGTCCGCCATTTGGTCAGTTTAGAGCCTGGCTACTGCCCTGTATCGCTCAATACCCCCCGATTTTTGGTGATGAGGTGATGAGGTGACGACCCAAAAGGTACATTTGATCCGGCAACAACAATTTCCCGACCAAATTTTCCCGAACTCTCATCATAGTTTGGCCACTGTAAAGCTATATATAGGTCCAACTATCAGTCTCACCTGCCGAATTCCTGTGTTTCCTGTGTTCTAAGGGTGGGGGGTGTCGTTTTGATTTGTCTAAGGTTGTAATCGCAAAGAGCGAGCAAGAATTAGAAAGAGATTCTTTCCTCTTACGGTCGCTGACGCTGGCGCGCTCGCTGTAGTTCGATTCTACAGGTCAGCACGCCGTAAGGCTAGGGGCAGGATAGTCCTGTCCCTATGTTCAAAGGATACTAAATGTCTACATTGACACTAAGTATGAAGGAACAACTCGCGCCAGTAGTGGCTATCGAGTTGGCAGTTCTCAACGAGGGTGCTACAGCCTTCGGGATAGGCAAGGCGAAGGGTATCTTCAAGACCTACGCTGATGCGACCTTTTATGATGTGTATGACCACATCACAAAGCAATCAGCCTCAACAGCAACCGCTGTTCTGTCTGGTCTCATCTCAGCACGCTACAACGTGCCTATCTCGTTCCTCGTACCTATGCAAGACGACCTTGCCGAGGTATGGAGCACGTTCGACGCCACAACAGGCGACACCGAAGTTATGTTCGGTCGTCTGGTAGCACTCAAGGCTCGTCTCAAGGACGAGCGTGAGACAGCAGAAGCATCTGCTATTGCAGATGGTTCACTAGCGTCATCAAAGACCGTGACGCTAGTCAAGTCCCTTGGTAATCTCAAGACCAAGGGTGTTACATTCACCGAAGAGGAAAAGGCTGCGATTATCGCTGCCTTGTAATCGGTAATGGGTAGTGGCGGGGGCTCTATGTCCCCGCCTCTATCTATGTCCATAGACATCTGTGGGCATAGATAGGGAGCAACTATCCCTATGGTAAGGGGAATCCGAATCAACTCGGTACGCAGGTGTATGGAAGTGAGGAGATGGTCAAACATCTCGCAGTAAAACTCCAACTGTTACACCGCCCCCGTAAGAGAAAGAATCTCGTGTCTTCTGTCGAAGAGACCCTAGTCAGCCCTTCAGCTAGTACTGGCTAGGGTCTCTTTTCACATCCAAGCATAACTCTCATCATAGATAGATAACTCTCATCATAGTTAGTTAGGCTACTACAAATCTCACAAGTTGAGACACCGAGAGTACAAGCAGGTCTGGGCTAGGGTGGGACTGCTGTTAGCAGATAGTCGGTGGAAGATACATAGTGGGGAGAATACTCCTGTAGTTACTAGATACCACCATGGGCTCTATGCCTGTAAATGGGTGGCAAGTATGGAATACCACTATGTATCTCTCACTCTCTATCTGAGAGTAGAAGGAGGACTGATATGGGATCACCTATCAGACTTGAGTTCAACTGTTCTGAGTGCAAAGCAGATAACACCTTGCATTCCGGATGTACTCCTCGCATCAACGAGGACCGTATGGATTGGATTCCATTCGAAGTGGATTACAGATTCACATTCAGATGTACTGAGTGTGAGTTACCTAATCTATTCCAAGGCACAAAGGAGTCAGGCTTTACCCCCGTGCCAACACAAACAAACCCCGCCGTAGTGCACGCTGTTCTTATCTTAGGCTGGCGTTACGGAGAGCCTGTACAACGTCTCTTTGGTATCTATCAAGACATAGAGATAGCCCATGCATCTGCTACCACGTGGATCAAGCGTAACCCCGGCAAGTATGCAGATGATGAAAAGAACGATGATGGTGAAAATGCAACATTCTACATTAGAGAGATGCCCCTACTATGAAAGGAGAAGTAATGTCAGACGAACTTATTACCCTCAAAATCGGTATATTCGATTTTACTGTGATTACGGATGCACTCACTGATTGTGATTGTCTAAGTAAGGAATGTAAACGTCTTATCAGTAATTTCCAAGCGCAGAAAGAAGGAGAAGCAGTAAATACCTGCTTTGGATGTAAGAATGCGGTCACTGTTGCTGAGGCTATCTATTATGAGACTTATCGTCTTTGTCCAAAGTGTTACAAGTATTGGGACCCCACGCCATGACAATACTTGATTACTTAGACCCAATGCAATCAGGTCTGCCTATCACTCTTATGTGGCTATCTATCTCTGCATCTATCTGTTATCTCCTCTTTAGTAAGAAGTAATACACCAAAAGGACCCCGCGAAATTTTACCGTGTGAAGTGGTGGAAGGCACATAGATGGTGGACCTATACCGTGAGGTGGCTAACTTAGTTGATGCTATTCAAGGTGTTGGAAGGAACCAATAACGGATTAATTTCTGGACGGTTGCCGACCCATTACTCTCCACAGTTCCCGCTGTAACAGTAGTGCCTTTGGAATGCCCATTACTAAGACTATCTATGTGTCTCTCACTCTCCACAAGGAGAGTGCTATACAAGGAGGACAAAGTGTCATCCGACACAAACAACACACCCGACTGGGAATACATCAAGAAGCAAGGGATGCGAGTCAATAAGCATCTTCATAACCACTATAACGACCTAATGCACCGAGCAGCCTGCGACATCTGTATGGCCTTCTTCATCGGTGAAAATTATGGCAAGTTGACTGAGGAGGAAAAACAATGAGAGGTTATCTATTCAGATCGTTGATTGCGCTAGTTGCACCTAACTACGCTCTTGACAAGGATAACTATGGGCAGATTATCATCTACACCCATAAGAAAGAAGTTGATGATGATCGGTATGTAGAGATGGTCTCTGCAGACTTTGGAATATATGACAAGGAGGACTAATGCCTGACGACGTAACAGTTATCAGCGTAGGCACACACATCGAGTCCAATGGAGGAGATGTTCTAGCTTGTAAGCCGGGCAGTTACCGAAATACAACTATTGTCCTGTGTTACTTACCACAGAACAAAGTAACCCCTTTCGTTGTACACACATACAACGAGACTCAAGGTATCTGCTTTCGAGGTCAATATGGTTTCACACTTGAAGAAGCAATAACCGACTACAAGAACAGGAGAACATAGTGTCCAACACAAACCCCCGCGCAGCACACATCTATAACCCCGAAGACGGTGGCACTAACATGGAAATTGTCATCAGCCCCGATACTTGGTGGCACGCCGTCTGTAACGATGACATCAGGCTGACCAACAAGGAATACAACGAGCTAGACGATAGTGAAGTGGACTTGTGCCATCCCTGCGTCAAGAAAGCCAAGGAGGATGATCCCGATGGCTTTATCTACAATCTATAAAACCTGTACAACAACAATCACTACAACAACCACAATAACAACAAAAACAACCCGCATTGTGCACGGAATTACCGTGCCTGTGCACATCCTAGAAGGGAATACGAATGGCAACATCTATGAATACGCTCACAGTAAGACGAGTTGATCTATTAGAGCAACTCGAAGAGCGTTACACATACATGACCCAAGAAAAGGTAAAGTATGAGAAAGCTGTGGAAAAGTTCCACGCTTTGACTAAGAAATATGATGCAGACTTAGAGAAGTGGGAAGCACGTGTGCCCACACTACTAGAAGGTATGGTTAGAGGGTCTGACATAGACTACTCACATAACACAGAGAGATACGGCAGATACCAGTGGAATCGTGAAACTTGGAATGCAAGCATTAGTGTATCTCTCAACCGCGATGAAGTAACACGACTAATAGGGCCAGAGCCTACAAGACCAGAGGCTCCTGATACCCCCGAATTTTTACAACAGCGTAGATTAACTAGAGGTTATTCTGCTCCTCCAGCCCCATCATTATACGAAGCTGTATACCAAGCCATTGCAATCCTTAGTATTTCTAATGATGATGATGTTAAAGCTCAGATGTTCAACGACGTAATGTTGGCACTCTAATGAAACTATTCTGTGATTACATCAACGATAAACAAGAAGCACGGTTCCAAGAGCACCTCACAGTGTGTGATGATCCCCAACACAAACAATCCACCATCCACATCCACCGCCTGATAGTAGACATATTCGACACGGACCGCATCAAATACCCACGATGGCAATACTGGATCGATAGCATCCTCGTATTCCTTAGATTGGACGGAACCAATGGAAAATATTAAAACACACATAGTTGAGTGTTCACGATGTCAAGCGCCCCAAGTATTCAGGAACGCACCGGGGTACATGGACTCAGACATACCAGTAGCACTGGAACTATCCCTAGATGGTGGCTACGCAATGTTCGTAGACAATATCTACTACGTTGGTGACAAGAACCCATTGGAGTTCATGCTCTGTCACAAATGTGCCCACGAATTTACACAGTTTATGAACATACCCGAGACAACAGTAACTAGTTGGCATCCTAAAACAGATGATGCTTTCTGTAATGGTTGGACAATGCTAGGAAGCATGGAACGTGAGTTAGAGGTATTCAAACAAAAGCTTTACGATCTTGTATACATCAACGAACACACGATGATAGTGCCGTTTGATGACTACGCACATAAAAAAGCACAGTTAGAAGAACTAATCCAACTACAAGAAGAAAGGATCAAAGAATGTACATCGAACTAGATATGTCTAGCGCAACAACTATGACAATAGTTCTAGCCATCGTTGTTGTAGTTATTGTATTCATACGACGTAAGTAATCGTATTGATAGGGCAGAAGACATACGCATACAGGCTGTTATTACATAGAGGCCTAGGAATTTAGTGGATGAGTTACGAGTCTGCTATTTTTACTAGACGGAATTGGTAGCACCAATGAGCGAACGACTGTAGTGCCAGAGATACCCTGCGGGCTTGCGAAAACCTATTACAGTACCTCGGTTGAATTTGGGGGATACCCCAAGTTAGTTGTACGAGTGCAAGAAGGCGCTTGTGAAAGGAGTCTCGTCGTAATTCGACAGTAGTATGCGTATGTCCTCTGTCTTATCAACAGAGAAAGGAGATAAGACAGCACCAACACAAACAAACACCCCCACAGCCGTGCTGGGTGTCCCGTACCAATAGAGAAAGGGTTACCATGGCAGCAACCAAGGTAATTGCAACAACTTGGGATAAAGCACATTTACTCAAGAAGCTAAATGACACACTCAAGCGTATGGACGCAGAAATAGTTGCATGGGAAAAAGATAATGCAACTCTTGAAAAGCGTCAAGAAGCATGGGAGAAAAAAGCAGTTGCTTGGGCTCTTAAAAACATGCCCAAATCAAAAGATACAGACGCAAGTATGTATCACAACCGATTCCAATTGAACATCTCGTTTGATCTTCAATTGGCTACGGATGCTTTAGGTGAACGTCCTACTCAAGAACGTAAACCACAATACAAAGAAGGTCATTACTCTGAACTTAATGATTATGACCAAATTGAAAATGCTATTGCTTTGATTGAAGGCTCAACTGACACTGAGTTTAAAATCAATACCACATCAGTGTGGGCATCTTTCATTCGATAACGCTTAACGCGGTTGGTTTCTATAGTTCTTCCTGAGGTAAAAGAACTCCTCACCTAAGCATGTGAAGGATAAACTGCTTACCAACACAAACACTCACAAAGGACAACAAACTATGCTACAAACCTTTGGTAAATACATTCGAGACAAGTATGGAAACTTCGTGTGGAAAGAAACACAGGTTAAACCTCCGTCATTAGATAACTCAACAGCAAAATTACTATTCATTGTAGAAGCACAGCTGTTTCACGGCTGTACCCGCAAAGAAGCAATGATGCTGTGGGAAGACGGCATCGATACTCTATACAACACAATAAGTGAGGAGGAACTATGAAACTATGGTTACTGATCGGACTAACAACTAACATCATCTCTATTTGGACTGCGCTGTATTGGCGTGAACGATATTGGGATGCAGAGCGTATGCGAATGTATCTTCGCAAGTTAGATGCACGAAATGTTAAATAGTCTCAACAACCTATCTACATACAATCCAGACAACTTCAAGTGGCAAGATAATGCAGCGTGCAAAGACTTGCCCGTAAGTATGTTCTACTACGATCACAATGAACGTGGTCCCGACAGAGATTACAGGGAGCGTACCGCGCTTGCTGTATGCAATACCTGCCCAGTCAAGGCAGTGTGTCTACAAGACGCAATTGACAGAAACGATACACACTCTATACAGGGTGGAACTACTCCAGTGATGCGTGGGCACAAGCTTCGTAGTGTGCCTGAGTATCCTATTGAAGTAGTTAGAGTAGAAATGGAGGAAACAAATGCGACTACGACATCGCAAACTAGCTAAGCTCATAGAACGCAAGATGGTTGAGGAAGAAATTGAACTCAATGATCTAGAATCACAGCACAGTCGTGCATACCATACTGGTGTAATTGATGGATTAGGTCAAGCCCTATTCCTTATTGCACCGGAACGTGCACGACGCAATCCAATCAGCATCGTATGGTTTGATGAAGACTACGATGTGCCCCAACACAAACAATCACGCCTACAAGAAATCGACAGAGAACAAAGTTTCGACGTCAACCATTCAGCTCTGTTTGACACATCCGAGGCACGTTAATGCGTGTCTATGACTATGTCACAGGTGAGTTATGGCTCAAAGGTGGACAAAAGAAAATAGAACGACCCCTATATACACGCGGTGCTAGGCTATTTCAACGAGCCGATCACATTGCCGTAGCCCTTGGTTGGGCTCAATCATACGATGTGGTGTTGTTTTACCCAGATGGCACCACAACTATTCAATGTCAAGCCAATGGTCATTGGAATCCTTTATGGAGTCAAGGAGTTAGAGCAATTATCCGTGACTTCTCAGGCTTACACGACGTACATCAACGTAAGAATAAATGGTACATAGTGGAAGCCAATCCATCACGCACGCCACCAAAGATTCAAGGTTGCAGAATGTGCAAACGCACAGGTTTGGTAGACGTACAGTGTTGGGGTCCGCGCAGTTGTTACAACAGCATACCGTGCGAAGACCATCCCACAGCAGTACTCGACCCTAAGAACCCTCACGCAAGATGGCATGAAGCAGAACAATGTGAGCACAATAAAACTGCTAGGCACATGATGTACAGAGCAGATAAGTGTTATTCCTGTAGCGGTATGGGAATGCGCGACTACGGTAGTAAATTAGTTTCTCTTCAATGGGATGGTTTCCCAGTCCGATTGAGAGAAGGCAAGGTAATAAAGCAAGAACCAACCGAACTAGAGAAGAGGATAGCAAACTATGTCAAACCCAACAGTTGAGTATGACAGTTCAGCAACAATAAACACAGGAGCCACAGCAGAACAACCAGTAACAGCACGAAGAATACTGAGTAGCGGTGGTATCCCTGAGAACTTAGTAACAACTTCAAGAGCTAGTAAAAACTACAGAGATGCCGTGTTAGCAGACCTATTACTTAATGTTGAACCTGGGCAACCAACTTCAACAATTGTTTTAGATACATTGCGAACTGCAGTCCGAGCATCACAAGATGGAAGCATTGACTTGCAGGTATACACCGAGTATCTTGCAGCTTTAGCCTTTGCTTGGGGTGACAAAGAACTAGCTGCCGTTACGATCATGCGTAGTAAGCCTGAGTATGCTGCAGTATCAACCCATACTATGAGCATTGTATCTGCCATAACTAAACAGATGCCTAGCCCATTTTACTTAAGCTTGCTGGTATCGCAAGGGCCAGCAGCTTCAGACGCATGGTTACAAGAACAGTCTTCCCACTTCCCTAACTAACGCCAACACAAACAAACCAGCCTATTAGACGGTCAGCGGGAGCCATTTATGACGAAAACTGCCTTCCTAAGAACTGGTATGTCGTTGGTAAATGCTGCAGAACACAGAGAAGTAGTCTGCAACATACTTGATCAAACCCAAGCCGGAAACAAGACGGCACCAGCACGCGTGGATGGTTAAACGGGACCAGTTAGTCTCACCAACCGCCACCTGCCAGTCGGACCTGAGTCGCCCGTAGTTGCTAATGCATCCAGTCCCTGTACCACTTCCTACGTAATGTGTTCAACTCAGCCCCTAGAGGGCACGTCATATTGGCGTGCTCTCTAGGTTTACCTACTACAACAAAGGAGATAGACATATGTGTGAAGCATGTGAGAACAACGACGATGAAGACTTCTCATCACAAGATTTTAATTTTAATAGTCTTAATGATGAAGAAAAAGAAGAGTTCTTTGAGTACCTCAGTAAGCAGATGAACCTCGTAATAAATAAAGCCGAATCACACGGCGTGTTGTTTGACCTAATTACGGAGTGGCCTCGAGGCAAGGTAGTAGCATTCGAGATGGCTACCGTATTAGAGAACCGCGTCTTAAATGACGACGATGAGGAGTAACTAAGTTTCCTCTGCGCAAGCAGAGGGATGCTACCGATAGTCGGTAGTAGTTGTCGCAAGACAACAACGATTCCAATACCTAGAAGGGGTAAGTTATATGGATATCGCAATATTCACAGAGTCATACACACCAAGCATGGGGGCTAAGCGCCGTCAGGTGCTAATAACTCCGCATGGTGACGATGTACGCATCTACTCACGTGAGACAGATGGGACCAAGGGTCCCCACAATAAGTGGGAAGAAACAGACTTCGATGGTCTCACTGGACAGATTGACAGCGACGAGCAACTCACTCGTACGCCTGTTGCTGTGTACGTTACAGCGACAGATGAAGAAGCTATGACTGCTAAGGGCTATTCCCCAGTACTCGGCACCAAAGCATGTCAAGCACATACCAAGGCTGCACTCAACGTAGATCCAAGTTCATTCTTGGAACGTGTGTGCGAGTTGTATGAGCAAGTTACATCGCAAGATGTAGCGTTGAGTGAGTACATCATCGACAACCGTCGTGGTTCTGGTTCTACTGTGCCTTTGGTAACTATGCCAACACAAACAACTCCAGCCCCACAACTAAACCAACACGTATTAGATAAGTTTGAAATTAAAATGGAATCTAATACTAACAACGGTTCGGTTATCATGGCGTCACTAGCATCAGTGCCACGCATTGAGCTAGCCAAGCGCTATGTTCATCGTAAAGTCTTCGAAGTAGAAGACTTCAAGGTGTTCGATCATGCTCGTGCCAACAACATCAACGTACTTATTTACGGCCCTACTGGTCCAGGTAAGACAACGTCTGTTGAAGCATGGGCTGCTGAGCGTGGCCTACGTATGGCTACCGTATCTGGTAATGCTTCTATGGAGCCAAGCCAGATGACTGGTAAGTTCGTATCCGATGGCAACGGTTCGTTTGCATGGATTGATGGCCCTGTTACTGACGTAGTCCGTAACGGTGGTGTCTTGCTTCTTGATGAGGTTAATTTCATCAGTCCTAAAATCTATACCGTCTTGTATTCCCTACTTGACGGACGTCGCATGATTACATTGCTTGATCATCATGGCGAGACTATTGAGGCGCACAAAGACCTCACTATCTTCGCAACTATGAATCCGGATTACATCGGCACAACGTCGTTGAACTTCGCATTCCGCAATCGCTTCGACATCCAAATCCCTTGGGATTACGATGACAAGGTTGAAGAGAAATTAGTTTCATCTAAGTCTCTTCGTGTCTTAGCGAAGCAATTACGTACTGAAGCAGCCAAGGGTCAGTACGAGACTCCAATCTCAACCAATATGTTGATGGAGTTCCACCATTTCGTAGACGCATTGGGTTATGAGTTCGCAGTTGAGAACTTCATCGCTCACTTCTCTACGGATGAACAGCCAAGCGTTCGCTTGGTGTTTCAGACACACGAATACAATATCAAAGGTGACTTTGGTATTGAGATTCCTATGCCTGAACAAGCAGCAGAAGGACAGTCAATTGAAGAGAAGTTGACTGAGTGGGCTGGCAATCTTGCCGGTCAAGTATAAGAAAGGTAAACCATGTATAACGAAGAGTTAGACGATGGTTATCGTTACAGGGAAGCCAGAGATGAAGAAGCACAAGAACGTGCTGTCCGACTCAATGCACTGTGCCGTGTTTACGAACAAGGTGACCGTGTATTAACTGGCGACCCAGTCATCGTAAATGTGATGCCGGATGGCCCCGCACCAGCGTGGTCAGACGGTGCCGCTATCTACATCAATCTTGATCAGATTGAGGACATGGACCTTGAGACATTAACTCAAGTTACTGGCCTCAACTATCATGAGTTAAGCCATCACTTGTACTCGCCCCGTAAGGGAACGACGTTCATGCAATGGGTTATAGAAAATGGTCAGATTCAAGCTACAAATATTCTCGAAGATCAACGTATCGAAACATTATTTGTAGCACGCTATCCAGCTGTTGCTTCATACCTTACAGCCATGGTTTCTAGGTGGTTAGGTAAAGATGAAGATGGCATGCATGGTAACTACATCTGTATACGCGGACGTCGTTACCTACCTGTTGAGATTCGTCAAGCGTTCCGTGATGAGTTCGCTTTCCCAGATGTAATCCCAGCAGCTATTGACATCATCGATCAGTATCGTCTCTTAGCATTTCCTCGTGACTATGACAAGGGCAAGGAACTGATTGAGCGATTCACCAATGAGGTACTGATTCCTATGGGCATCAAAGATGACCACACACATCAGGGTGGTCCCAATGGTTGCGGTCAACGCATGCCCGTAAGTAAGGGTCGACCTGAGCCCGGCAAAGCTCAAGAGAAAGACTCTGATCGTGCCAAGGGTATGGGTACAGCAGAAGCTCCGTGGTATCCAAAACCTAAGCAAGCTCCAACACAAACACCCACCAACGACGCCGATAAACCAATTGGCAGCAATGATGATGGTGATGGTGATGGTGATGGTGATGATCCATATAGCAAACCGTTACAACCTATTACTACAGAACAAGCACTAGATATACGCGACAAGGGTGTAGACCATACGCCAGCGTCTACCGCAGGTTCTGGTCACGTTGATAGTCTCGGCGGTATTCCTAAGAATATCAATGACATGCTCAACGATGCTATTGATAATGTCCTTGCACGCAAGGATGTTCAAGCAGACATCAAAGCCAAGCAGAAAGTTATTGTTGGTGGAGATGGTAAGCATGATGACATTACTAAGAAGGGTAAGTTCGACAAGACTTCCGTTCCCAACGAATCCATCATTGCATACCGCAAATTCGCTCAAGAGTTACAACGTTTACGCGATGACATGGAACCTACGTGGGATAAAGAAACACCCACCGGTAGGCTTAATGTTCAACGTGTTATCCGAGGCTGTGAGATTGATGCAGCCTTCGATCGTTGGGATGAGGGCGACGATGGATGTGATATTGAGGCCGTCATCCTAGTGGATCGATCAGGATCAATGTCCAGTCAACAGAACGATAAGAAGGCTTCCATCGCCTGCTGGACTATCAAGCGTGCTCTTGAGTCAATTCAAGCGCCCGTTACTGTCTATGCCTTTGATGACGCAGCTGAGGTTGCTTACTCCCGCAAAGAGTTAGCAGACAAGACTCAGTACAAGTTCATCTACGGCAACGGCGGTACTGAACCATACCCAACACTGTTAGTTGCAGAGCAGTTACTTATGTCTTCTCGCAAGAAGAACAAAATGCTGTTCATGGTAACTGATGGTGTGTTCGACTCCCAGAAAAATGATGTAATTATTGAGCGTATCGGTAAGCGTGGCATTCTCACAGCCATGACGCTGATTATGACTGACAGTGATTACAAATACTATGTGGATGATCGAGGTCAAGATCCAAAGCAATTCCATCATAATGCTGAGGTTTTTGCTCGTATCAACAATGCCAGTGACTTACTGCCGTTTGCTAAGCAAGTAGTTACATCCGCAATCAAAAAGCGTGGAAGACGCTAACCAACACAAACAAAGACAAAGGAGCAACAAAATGTACGTTATATTCGATAGCTTAACAGAAACACTTATAGGCCCGTTCAATGATGAGGAAAGCGCAAGCATGTTCTTGCTATATGCCTCCGACGAATTGGCAGATGGTGGTGTAAACCTATCCGTTGAGTGCGTATCTGAGCCAGCTGAATGGGCCCAAGATAACGCCCCCGCACTAATGGCGTCGTTGTAATGAGTAAGCAAGAGCTAAAGTACAGCGAAGAACTCTTGCGCATAGATATGGAACGTCTTGCTCAAGACAGAGTAAAAGCAAAAGCCTTATTAATCTCAAAAGGTGCCGACGATGTCTTAGAGATGTTAGGGCTGCAAGACGATGAGTTGTAGTCATTGCGGCTCCCCCATCTACGGCAAGTTTATAGAACTTCGCGTAGACAATGGTCTTAGGATTATTGAGTTTCACGATAACCCTAAGGAATGTTACATCAAAGAAGTTAGATACAAACGTAGCTTTGACAAAGCTATACGACAAGAAATTGTGCTCAACGGTGGGTACATGGAAGACTAGAGGAGGAAACAAAATGACAACAATAACTAGGAGAGAAGCGTGCGAATTAGTACGTGAATCTATTGGTAAAGAACAATTGCTTGAGGAAGACGTCAAGCGTATTATCTATGCTGTTAATAATGACCTACAAGTAAGAGATTTCTTAATGGGCATACCTATGCATTATTCAATGGTGGAATGCGCCACACTATTAAAGAACATAGTTGCTGTAGCGGATCCGCAAGAAGCGGTACCCTTTGCAGCAGTCCTTGCTGCGTACGCATATGAAATGGATGATCATCAAACTGTTAAAGACTCTATTTCATTCTCTATAAGTGTTAATCCTACATATTCATTAACTCTCTTGTTAATGAGAGTAATAGCATCTGGTTGGCCTAAAGAAGCCTTTAAAAAGATGCGTGAAGAACTTCACCTTAAGGTTATGGCATCCTGCTATAGCCCAGAAGGTGATGAAGCTATCCCACTACAAAGTAAGGAGGAAAACAAATGAAAGGCGGTATATCACTAGCAGACATGCAAGAACTCAACGATCTTATGAATCAATTCAATACATTTGAAGAGACTAAAGAAGCAGTTGAGTCTCGCTTCCCCGGCATCACAGCTATACGTACGGAAACCGGAATCTCTATAACATCAGAGGAGGAATAATGTCAACAATGTGCGAAGAATGCAGGTGCACAGTGTTTGGTGACGAAGCATGTGGCAATGGGTGTGGGTGTTGCGGAGGAGGTCCAAATACTGTAATCTGGAAATCCGTCGTAACAAAAGAAATGGTCGAGGGTTGGAGTGACGATGAGATTGAAATGCTCGTTACAGACCTAGACGATGCCGTCATGGCAACGTTACAAGACTATGAAGGACACGACCACTAACCCACCAACACAAACAAGATCGGAGCACTATGGCAGACGATCTAATCTATAAGGTTCGCATTGTGTACGAAGTGAGCCTAGCCAAATGGCGTATAGACGAAGATGATAACGACTGGTGTCTATGGGTCTTTGACAGGAATTTAGGAGAGTGGATCCCCACCAATAAACTAAATAGACCTGGCGAAGATGTAGAAATTGTAGACATCAAGTTTATAAAGTAAGGGAGGTGAAGCCTCCGGACGCACTCCGGAGGTCTCATCAATGGCGTTAACTCTTAGTTCTAAAAGAGATTACGGCATAAGTATATCCCCTCAAATCAAAGAAAGGAACAACTATGGCCATATGGGCAGTAGTTAATATAAAACTACGGGATAAACACATACGCAAACTCGTATCAGCACTAGAAGGTGCGGGTCTTGAGGTATCTATTACACCGGGTAAGAAGCACGTAAGGGTAAGAAACCCTGATACAGGCAAAATAGTCTTCTTCGGTAGCCAATCGTTGGGAGACTTTAGAGCTGCAAAAAATATCAAACGAGACCTAAAGATGGTAGGGTTTGACCTATCCGAACATGGAATCAAACTAGGATAAGGAAACAATATGGCAAAAACCAATTACTTCTTCGCAGTTAAGAAGAACCTAGATAAGGGTGGCGCATGGCTAGCAATTGTTAGCGATGAGATTAACGGCCCTATTCTAAAAGCAGCTGCATTTTCCAGTGCTGCACCAGCAAAACGTTGGGCAGCTGAACAAATTGATCGTAGTCGTTTACCGTGGGAAGTATCAGAAGACGGTAAATCTATGACAGCAGTTGCGCAATTCAAAGAGCCAAAGGAATGATTATGGACTTTGAGACAGTGTTGCCAATGAAAACAGTTAACGACATCATTAAAGAAGTTAAAGAAACAAAAGAATGCGATTGCGGTAACTGTACGTGTAAATAAAACATTAAGCCCCTCACCTTGCGGTGGGGGGCTTAATTGTTTGTGTTGGGCGCGGGCTAAGCCTCGCTATCTTCACTTTCATCTTCTAGGAACATCGACTCGATATCCTCTAGGTCTTCTTCATCCATATTCAACTCTTCAAGGTCATCCTCAAAGTCTTCAAATAGGTCAGGACTCAATTCATCTGACATGCGTGTCTCCCAGTACTAGTAGGTGTAGAAATCGTACACTATTATCTATTATCTGTAATCAATCTAACTTCACAAGCATCTGTGGTGCAATAAGCTTCGCCAACCGCATCAGCGGCCATACCGGCATACACGCCCTTAAAGTCAATAGGGAATAAGGTCATAGTTGCCTTTTCATACTCGGCTTCTGTAATTTGGGTATACGGCATCTGTGGATACACGGCATTGCCCGAAGGTAAGAATGAGACAGTCTTCAGTTGGCCGTCATACATATGTAGGACAGTCCCAACGTGTTGGGCTTCAGTCTCTGGATCAAAGCTTATAGTTACCGATACCGAGTTATCAGACCAGTAACGCTGTGCTGTAGCGGCGAGCGCCATCTTTTCATAGATAGTTACATCTTTTTCAGAACGTACCGCATTAGACTTTACCGGAAAGAATACAACCGATGTAGTCTTTGGGGATTCTGATGCTGGTTCAACTCGATATTGAGCCATTTTGAACAATGGGAGCATTGGGTCACTATTAGCAAACCTAATTGCTCTCATAAAGTATTGCCCACCTACAGGCCAATGAACCCCGGGAGATTCTCCCGCTAAAATTGACACGGTGCCTGAAGGCTTCACTGTCGTCATCTTAATAGATTCACGAATACCCAACCATTCAGAGTAACTCTTGTCATAGTTCTTAATGGTTTCATACCCGGCATCCATCCAGCTCCGGAGCATTGGTAAACCTTTATTGTCCGCAAAGTTAGCAACTCCGCTCATAGATGTTCCAATACGGCGGTTACGCTGCATGATCGCGTTAGTTTCTTCCCAGTGAGTTGGGAGCAATGTAACAGTCTTGGCATAGAGATATGCAAACTTGAGAGTTCGCTTGAAATCGTCTAATGAATCGTGACGGCCAAGGTATGTCTCAACCAAAGTGCAACACTCCATAGACTCTAATGATTGTTCTGCGCAAGGGTTGTATCCAGCGGCTCGCCAGTCTTTGTTATTAATTGGATCAGACAGGCGACCGTACTGACGAGTAACGTCCATCCAGATAACGCCAGGTTCACCGTTGCGGGCAATACCATCAATGATGGGAGTTAAGTCTTGACCTACAGAGACCTCAACAGAGTTGTTTGACATCCAACCCCACCCGGGAGCTGCCGGATCGTAACTATTGCGTTCTGGGTAAACATCTTTATTCTTTAAGTTCAGAAAGTCTTGGTCGTCAATACGGCCGATTAGTAACTCAGCAGAACGACGAACGTTGCCAGAAACTACGCACACTCCAATTAAATTTCCAAGATCCGCTATGTCGCGGCGAGTTAGTTTTTGACCTTCTCTACCATCAAAGATCATAGAGATATAATCGTGAAGTTTAATTAAAGGTTCTGCTCCGGCTGCTGTTCCGCCAAACGTTTTGATTGGCGTTCCTGCTGGTCTAATTTCTTCGTAACGAAATACTGGAGCCTTTGTATCTGCTCGTAAGTAAGCATTGATGAGAGCGGATGTAGATTCGACCCATCCTTCTCGGGTGTCGGGGATGACATATTCTTCTCCTTGTGATGGTTTGTAGATTTGGAAATCTTTGTCTGCGCCCTTATCGTCAAAGCCTACTCCAACTCCCAGCATAGATGCTTCCATTAAGAAGGCAAATGGCTTGGCCGGATCTAGCTTGGTCATCGAGTTTGTAGATACGAAGCTGCAGTTCTGAAGGGCAGCCGAGTTGCGCTCTTTATTAACAATGGGAGTTCCCATTACCCAGAGTCCGCGACCTGGTGGGGTCCACTTCAGTTGAAATAGGCGATCGAAAGCTTCCTTTGCTGAAGCTTGGGCCTTGGAGTCTGACCAAGGTAGTCGTTGGGATTTAGCGTGATCCTTTTGTAGGGAATACATTCCGTTGATTACGCGTTCGCAGACTTCGACCCAAGTTTCCTTGGTTCCGTCCTCTTTAAGACGAGAGTAGGTACGAAGGAAAGTAATCTCCCCTACAGAATTGCCGGCGGCATCCGTATATCCCCAAGGGACTTTCTTCCCTCTGTATGAATTGACGAAATCTTCTGTAAGTTTAAATGAAAACACAAAATACCCATTTCTCTATAAAAGTTGACTGTTATCAGGTGATGCTATTCGAGTTGCTCAGAGATTATTCTAGTCGTTTCCTCTTCAGAAATACCTCCGTTTGGAAGTTCTCTTAAAGTATTGGCCCTATCTCCGAACAGCGCTGACATTACACCACCCGAGGTTTGACGTTCTACCGTCATTCTTACGAACTCTTTATTCTCTTCAAGTTCTTTGACATTCTTTACCAATTTAAAGAGTCTATCAATTTCTTGACCTGTATTTGGATCAGGGTAACCACCGTTTAGTTCTTCCGCAAATCGTGCAAAAGCTACTCTAGCGCCTTGCATTTCGATGATTGCGTTCAATAAACCCTTAAGTTGTTCTTTAGTTTTTACCTCAACTGGCAAATTAAACGCACATGTGTTAGAGGGTTTGAAGGCTGGGCAATTCGCTGCAACGAAGCAAGTATCGCATTGACGTAATGACGTTGAGTTACTTTGCATGATTGAGACGTCTTTAACAACGTCTCTACCGGACTCATCTTTGTCCACAACTGTCTTAGTGGATATTGAAAAAACTGGCAAATTGAGCATCTCTGAAGGGTCTCTAACCGTAACTTTTGCTGGTTCCAGGCCAGATTCTTTCCGCACCTCAACCTCTCTGTTATCAGGATCTACACCTAGCGTTTCCGCGTCTCCGGGACTATCTATGTTCACACTCTTATCAGATAACTTCTCGTCATTAACGACAGTTAAATGACCGGGCTTCTTTTTATCCAAGTTTTTCTCCAGCTGCAAGTAGCTCCAAATAGCGAGGCGGGTTACCTCGGTACTATCATCATTCATAATCTTATCGAAGTCCAAGCCCGCTTTTTCTATAACAGATTTATAACGGGGACGAGCTTGGTCTTTTTGTTTCTTCTGGTATCGGACTAATCTAGTCCCATCCCATACAATTGTTTCTCCCCGCATCATTGGACTAAGCCAAGATAAAGTGCTAGCGGTAGCCAGGGGAACTTGACGAAGGTTATCGGGTTTGGCGCAACCTAGTCCGTGAAAGGTAGTACCAAATTGGCTCTGTAGAGCCCGTGTGCGCCCGGCTAGCGTAACGTCAGCCTCTATGGTCTCTCCTAGTATGGCTACGTTCTTCCATTGTTCAGCAAGCGCAAATAGCCCTGTATGGCTTGAGTCCTGATGCCATACCGGCCAGTATTTATCCCCTAATTCAAAGCCAATGGTGCGGCGTTGTTCTGCGATCCAAGAGTTTCCTAGTGTTGCTGAGTCAAACTCCACAGCCGCCTCAATACGGTCATAGTTCATAGCAATAAAGTCATCGTAACCAGCCGCTAGATCCTCAAGCTCCCGAGTACTTAAGATGGTGGAGGTGGCGGCGGTTCCTGCAGTAACGTAGATTTTTACGTCATCTGGGTACTTCTCTGATAATAGATAGTCTTTGGTTTTAGGCAGGCCGCGCTTAGTTAGCCCGGTGTAACTGACGCTAATGTTCTTGACTCCAGCATCAATAAGAAGTAATCTGTGGGACGGAACTTCCCCGCCCATAAATACGATACTCATTCAAAACGCTTTTCACTGCTACCCAGGTGGGCCTCTAGTAACGCTAGGCGTTGACGTTCAACTTCATCCGCCAATACATCCCAAGACCTAATTTCCCTAGAAGCTCTAATGAACTTAGGGTGGGCAAATAACAAAGTTGTAATTCCCATAGCAGCAGCTTCTGCGCAACGGTCAGCATCTACGTCTATAAATAAATCTACTCTGCCGGCGGCCCTAGCTATAGCTAAATGCCTGGATCGCAAGTCTTGGCCTTCATAAAAGTATCTATCATCATAGATCTCTCCGTAACCAACAATAAGGTTGGATCGAAGCCAATGATCAGTTTTTTGCCAGGACATGTCGGAGGTAATTACAACCCGGTAATGTTCGGCAAGGATGCGGTAGAGCTTTATACCTTCTGGTATTGGGTCGCCAGTTTCAGTCTTAAGTACGCCTTCTAATGCAACGAGTGCTGTAGCCATTTTGTCCTCTAGTTATTTAATGCTCTTTTTGCCTTCAATACTTCAAAGTCTTTTTTCTTTGTCCCGCCGTCATAACCCCAAGCATACCCTTTGTCTACCATCTCTTGGTTTAAAGAGATGCCATCAACGGTTAAAGTCCCTAGTATACGGCCATATTTTTCAGAACTATCCGGTTTTTCCGTTTTAATTACAATATCTGTCTTTCCTTCAAGCCGATGCTTCAGGTACTCTTTAACTTCAAGCCCTAACTTCTTTTCTTCAAGGTTGGTAGTACGACTTTCTGGTGTATCTATACCGTTAAGACGGACTCTTTGAGAGTAACTTATGTCAAACCCCAAATCAATCTCTACGTCAATAGTGTCACCATCTACTACCTTAGTAACTTTTTTTACCCTGTATTCATACATTAAATTGACCACCAAACGTGAGGGGCTTGATAAAACAAACCGTATTTTTCTTTATGTAAGCGCCTATCTTCATGCACGACTTTCCAATCAGTTTCATGCGTATCTTTTCCACATAAGGGGCAGATACTGCTACCCATATATTTATAAACGTGCTCGCATAGCATGTTATTTGTACTTTTTCTCTGCTTTTTCTTTTTTAGCAACACGCTTTTCCATTAAGGTTAGCTTTGCTTCTTTCTTTTTATTTGCATTACTTTTTTGTTCTTTATTGGCCACGAAGTGTTCTCCTAATCAAGGTTGAGGCATCTGGAAGTTCTACGCCGTACTTTTCTTTTTGTTCTTCAAGAGTAACTGCTTTTTTATGTTCTTTAATAGTTCTAAGAGCCTGAACTGCACCGGAACGTTTACCAGCTTGCCAGCGGTAATTGTTGTAGTCGGAATACCCGGCGCCAACTTTGCTAAAAGCTATTTTACGTCCTGCGTGAATATCATCATAGAAAGCTGTAACTTGTTCTGTAGCTAGCTGTAGCTTTCGTTCTGCGTTAATCTTATGGGCTGGGTTTGTAGCTGAGCGTAACTCATTAAGCGCAGAGTTATAACGGTTTAAGAGTTCTTGCGAATTAGCGCGATCTCGTTCAGCCCGTTGTTCCCAAGCACGGCTATAAGGAGGCTGAGGATTTTGCTCTGGTTCTACTGTCCAGGAATCGTTGATCAAGTCATACGCTGCGTACGGGTTAATATCTCGAATGTCGGACTGTGGATTTACATAGAATGTAAGCTCATAACCTTCCCAATTACGGGTATTAGGAGTCAAATCAACACTAAATCGTTCATTAAAAGTAGCAGCTATTTCTTGATCAGATAGGGCTACATACTCTGGATTAGCTCTGCGAAACGTTACGTAATCTATTCCTATTAAACAATCAAGATCACCTGGCTCTCTAGCTGCTTCCCATTGATAAGAGATGCCTGAACCAGCAAGCCAAACTTTAGTCCAAGTATTTGGACGAGAGTAGTTTACGGCTAAATGATCAAACAATAAAGATGTAATCCCAGAACGAACCCACGACTGTAAGTGATTGCCCTCAAATAGTCGTGGGTCTAGTTCTGCAGAAGGTGTACTGAAGTATGACGTAGAGCCCGGTGTTATTTCCGGCATCGGGGCATCTACGAAGTTCATACCCCTATTCTTCATCTTCTTCGTCGTTACGTCTCACCAAACAGGGAGAAGTAACTATTCCTGTTCTTTTGTTACAGCTTCTTTAGGCTGGTTTGCTTGTGCTAAACGAATCATTGTGTATTCGGCTGCAGACTGCGCTTGGATATCCATAAGAATTTCTGATGCGTAGCGGCGAACTTCAAGGAGAGTTGCTTCTCGCTCTAATTCAACGTTAAGGGCCTCAACGTTACGTTCGATATACACGTGGCCCTTGTCGTCAATTAACACGGCAAAACCTGTTGTTAATTTAGGTTCGTTTGGGGTTGTTGTTTCTTCTGACATGTTTCTCCTCTTAGTCGTATAAACCGGCAGCCTTGCGCTGCTGGGTTGCGTAGAATGTTTTTACTGGGCAAAAATCGCATAGGAATACTTTGGTTCCCGCAGATTTTTCTGCTGAAACTAAACCAATTTCCTTACGCAATTCTGCAGTGTTTTTAGGTACTAAGCGTTTGTTCTTTGAGCGCCAATCCCCACAAGTTCCCTTAGGACGCAAATGATCTGAGTAGCACTTCATTGCATCATCATAGAAGGTGGCTTTAGTTGTGTAATAGTCTGGGTCTAAATCAGAAAGTCCGCCACCGTATTTAGTGCGCATATTTTTAATAATTTCTTCACGATTTTTTTTATTTTCCCAAGTTTTTACACCTACATCAGACAATTGACCATTGTGAGGGATTCCTGCGGATTCATGACGATCAATGCAAACTTGAAGAGTTACATCGTCATCTGGGTGCCCTTTAAAATCAGGAAGCTCTTCAATTGTTTTACAGTTGTAGCAGTACAGTAAACGAATGCGAGGACCAGTGTCCTTAATTTCTGTATAGCTGCCTTGATCGGCGGGTAGTCCGCCACCTAAAATAGGAATGTCCATAGATCCTCCATGTGTTATGAAGGAATCCTAGCACAAGATTATTCGGAGGTAGATCCTCGGTATTTTTTAGTTTCTCTTGCTGTACTGGAGCCGGTATCTTCCATAAGTCCAGCTGCTTCTCTAAATGCGGCATCACGATCTCCAGCTGCACCGGATCCGCGGGTTTCCTCTACAGCGCTTACTATCTCGGTACGTGGGCGTGGGGCAACTATGCTCGTAATTCCCTGTTGTTTCTCATAACTTCTAGCTCCGTGTATTAATGCAGTTTTTGCTTCAGGAACAGTTAAACCGCCGATGTGTATGGCGTGATGAAGATAAGCCTCAAAATTAGGGCCAGAGTTATTGCCGTTTTCTACTGCAAACGCCATAGCATTATGTGCAGCACGGATGTGGGCTCTAGGTGGAAGTGGAGCTGATTCAGATTCCGTGATAGATTCATCTTTATTTTTGCTTGCTCTACCTGGGCCGCGTGTTTCTTTTTTACGCTGACTCCAAGGGAAATCATTCCCTACGTGCTGGTGTACCCAGTCCTCTGTTCTAAATAAACCTTCATCTTGGTTATTAGCTCGCTCAACTTTATAAGCTTCATGGTCGTCAAGAGGTTCAGAATAAGTATTAGGATCAATCTTAGTTAAATGATGCTTAGTATGCATGTCGCAAGTAGCTATAGGATCTGCACCTGCTGGTCGCAATACGTTAGTAGCTGGGCCGGAGTGGTGTAAGCCACCGTATTCGCAAGAAACTGCGCTTCCTTTAGTTCTATTTTTTGGGCTAGCTATTAAATCGCCTTTGTACTTAAAGGTACGACGATTAGCGCCTTCAGGCGTTAATCTATTAGTATCGGGGTCAATAACAGTAGCTTCAGGTGAAAATACCAAAGCTCTGGAAGTTTGTTCTAGGTGGGTACCTTCACCCGTATCTTCATTAGAACCTTTTGCCATGCGTAAATCCTAACTTAGTAGTTAGCACCCATTTGATTGTTGCTGATGTCCGCAACTGGCATAGGTGAACGTGGCTTTGAGTTGGCTGTGGTTGATCCCGGAGATACCTTTGATGGCGCTTCTTGATCAATAAAGTCATAGTTCCAATATGGGTGTAGTCCACGACGGTTAGCAAGAGTTAAATCTTCGCCAGTGCCTGGTGCAACAGTTGTATTAGGACGAACCTTACGGTATTTGCCGTCAGTTGCTCCTTCGTTCATAGAAGTGTTAAGTGAACGTGATTCGTTAGTTGCCATTGTTATCCTCTTTCTGATTGTAGAAATCATGACTTTTTCCAGGCTTTAAAATACGTTGTACTCCTGGAGTCTTAAGTCCGTGCTTATCAAATTCATCTGAGCCGGCAGGGTCAAAGCCCATTTGACCGCCAATAGCGCCCATGGCACGACTCCAAGTACGAACAGATTTACGATCGTTTTCACGACGACGAATAGGTTTCATTTCTTCACCGGTTTCTTAGGTTTAGCGGCTTCTTTTTCTTTTGCTACTTGGGCAGAAGTTTTGACCTTAACGGGTACGACCTTGTATTGGGCCGGCTTACCTTTATGATCTGTTAACTTTGCCATGAGGCCAGTATCCCCCTATTTTTATGACTTGTCTGCTTGTTTACGAACTCTAGGGCGAATAACCTTCTTCTTTTGTGCCTGGTATTTCTTAGAGTTTTGACGACGACTTATTGCCGCAGTAGATCCTGGGTTAAGACCGCTGGCTTGGCCCGAAGTCCAGTGTCCGCTAGAGCGTTTTTCCCAGCTCTCTACAGAAGCAAAGGTCTTGGTTTCGCCCTTTTGTTTAATAACCTTAGGTTCTGGTGCACCTGATTTTGTTTTTTTAGGGGCGTGGGACTTAGGGCGGGGAGCTTTGCCACCAGAGTTTGCTTTAGTCGCCACTCATTCGTCCCTTCATATGCTTGCCGTACAAATCGTTACGACAAGTAGGGCACATCTTTCCGTCAGTGTACATAGCCTCTAACGGAGTCATAAACATGCCGCACTTAGGGCAGACCACACTACCGTCATAGATAGTTTCTGTGGTGATCTCTTCTTCCATTAGAATAAACTCGCTAGCTGTTCTTCTGAGTGAACGCCGTCAACGCGTTTGGGTTCCCCATTGCCATTAAAAACAATAAAAGTAGGAAAACCATTAATATTGTTTTGTGCAATCGCATCTGCATTTTCAGACTCTAAAATCTTTATTACTGAAAGTTTTGGGTTATTTTCAATAAATTTGTCTAAAATTGGGTTTTGTTGCTGGCAAAAAGAACACCAGTCAGCATAGAAATACCAAAGCTCTTTCATTACCAAATGCCTTCCGTCATGTTTCGTGAGGTTCCTTGCATAGATGTGGGTGAACCGGAGAAGTCTGTGCGCTCAGGCTCAAACTCTTCGTTAACGTTCATAACATCCATTATACCTAACTGACGGGTTCTATATCCAAATCGGGGTGGGAACAACTGGATCTGGGGCAAAGGTGGTCGAACAATGTCTTGGATCATATCTTTGGGCAAAGTTACAGAACGAATAGCTCTAGTTAAAAGGGCTTCGGTTGTGCTAGCAAATGGGCCCATATAGTCGTAACGGATCTTAGGACCGTTATCGACAATATCACGGGGTTTACTATGGTCATAAACACTATCTTGTGATTCAGCCATGGTTTATTCCTCTGTGTAGGGATAACGTGTAGCTAAGTGCGTGCCACCAGCTCTTTTAATAGATTCTGCAATATTTTGATGCGCAAATTGAACTTTCTTGCGTCTCCCACTGGTCATAATAAATTCTGAATGCACGCGGCCTTTTGGCAAATGCCAAGTACTATTAATAAACGTACGGTTATCTTTAAGAGTAGGTACGGTTTCTCCGGCAGCCTTGCGCTCTTCAATTCTTTTTTGATGTCCAGCAAGCCGTGTTGAGTACTCTTGATGAAGAGCTGCGTCTTTGTCAGACATGTGTTTACGAGAAGCAAGGTGTGCTACAACATCAGCTAGCTTGTAATACGTGCGGCTGTTTCCTACGTCTTCTCGTGTACCGCCATACTTATTCTCTACGGTCTTAGTTGCTAATGCTTTTTTACGTTTACCTGGCGTAGGCGCTCCAGCAGCGTTACTTGTTATGGTTATGTATTGTGGAATTGGGCTATAGCTCGCTTTACGAGCATCTGTTTTACCTGTAATACCTAAAGCATGTTTTAAAGAAGTACCTTCTGGTCCTTCATTGGTTAAGAAAGGAATTCCGTCTTCATCAACAGGTGTTGGAGATTTTTCAGAGGCTCTACGCTCTGGCTTCATTGACATATTTGCACGAGTAATTTGCATTTCATCGTCAGCAGTAGATAGGTTACTTGCAGCCCGGGGTGCTACAGCAGCTGTATTTAGTATCTCGCCTTTAGGTGCGCTAGCGGGAGCGAAGTTTTCAGAACGGCTACCGCTAAAAGGAATATCAATTACCCCAGACTTAGGTACATTTGGTTTTTCAGTAGCCATTAATTCCACCGTGGTTTTAAATGCGTAAACTGCTGTGCAATTCGGGGATTAAATTCTGCAGGTACGTTTGCGGAAATATTTGCTTTACCATCATTAACTAGGTGAGGAGCTGGGGCCAAATCAAACTTAGGACTATTACGAATTACGTTCATAGTTAGTCCTCCGTCAATGTCGTCTTCTTTTACTCGCACCTTAAGTCTACGATCTGGTTTAAAATTTTCTGGCCACATGTAATCGCCTGGATCAATACGCTCGCCTTTGTGTACGCCGCGTTGGTAGCCACGTTGAGTTTGACGTGCTTTTAAAGAATCAAGAACTGTGTCTGATGCGGCATAAGGTTTTCCTTTATCATCACGACGTGAACGAATTGTTCCTAGGTAACCATCTGGATACTCAGCGGAAGGGGTTCGCCCTACACCAAGGCGCAAAAAATCCATAGAGCTGCGAGGTACGATAGGAGTTCCGCCGCCACCGGTAGTGGTGTAGGCGCCTATGTACCCGCTAGCTCCTAGGTATTGCCAATTTTGGTGTGATTGAGGCATGCCTAAATTTTACTTCTTTTTCTTGGCTGTGGCTTTCTTAGCTGCCTTATTATTTGAGTCATTTAGGATGGCATCTAGCTGCTTAGTGATCTCTGGAAGGGCTAGATTTACAAGGCCAAATGCTGGGTCCTTTGGATTTAAAGCACGAAGTACTACAGGAAGGACTGCGGCAGCTCCTGCTGCGGCTAGACCTTTAAGGTCATGATTTCCTGTGCTCCATACTGCAAGAGCTGCTGCTAGGAATGAGCGGCCGTATGATGAAAGTGCTGCTGTTAATTTTGGATCGATTTTCATTTACTACTCCTTATTATTTTTATCTGCGAGTAACGCATATAAGTCGTCAATTCTAGATTCAAGACGATTGACTGCGTCTTTCATTGAACTGCCCCCGTTTGGTTTTAATTCTGCTAGGTAGTGTTTAACCATCCAACGAATCATTATGGCAATTGAACCAATTAAGGAACAAATGGTTACTGCAAATGCTGCCCAGTCTTGAGGTGTCATTGATTCTCCAGGGGAAGTTTAAGTGGTAAGGGTAACTATGATACACAAAATACACCGTGTCATGTTAAAGTATGATCATAGTCTTAAGGAGATAATACTATAAGAACTCTGCGCCTACTTGCAGCCTCATTTGTAGCACTATCCGCAGCTTTTTTTCCCATATTATTCGCAGAACCAGCCCACGCCACGTGTGTAACAACCGCACAGTCTATAGCTGCAGCGGCGACAGCCCCTGTTGTTTTAAATACTGAAGTAATTACACCGGGGGATACGCCTACAGCTACGTCTACACCCGTGCTTGTACAGGATACCTGTGGTGGAGATGATGTTTCTTATCAAGTTGCCTTACCCACCGCTATAAATTTTCAAGGCGATACTTATACAGCTGTCTACGCAACAACTAATTCAACTATTGTTTTTGGCCAACAAGATAATAATTACGCCACTTTTCCAAATAGACCTTCAATCTCAGTTAATGCTTATGATTGGGTGGTACTAGACCCTAATAACCCAAACCCATCTAACTCATACCCAGCAGGGTGGAGGGCGCCTGACGAGCATTTAATTATTACTTCAAGTCAAGCAGGTTTTCAAGTTGATTTGGCGGTCCGCCCTTATGGACAAAACGCCTCAGCCAACCCACTTTCAACAATTGTGGTGACTGCGGCAATTAACCCTGATAATACTTTGACTATTACTTATCTTTCAGATGTTCAGCAAGGCCTGAATACTAGAACAGGGGTTCGTTTACCTAATGGTCAGGTAGTTACTTTAGAACAAGCAGGTCTTACTCGTGTGTATATAGCACCAGTTGTAACAGCAGAAGTAATTGTAGAACCTACTCCGAGTCCAACTCCCAGTCCAACTCCAACTCCAACGCCTTCACCATCTCCTTCAGAAACAGCAACGCCCCAGCCGAGCCCAACACCAGAACCAACAGTGACACCAGAACCTTCTTCATCGCCTAGTCCTTCCCCATCGCCTTCGATTTCGCCTGATCCAGAGCCATCTCCAACTCCGACTGTTTCACCTTCACCGTCTCCCACTCCGACTTCTGAACCCACACCCACTCCGAGTCCAACGTCGACTTCAGGCACGGAAGTTTCGCCCACGCCTCAGCCACAGCAGTCTCCTGAGCCAACTCCTTCTCCAAGCGCCACACCCGAAGCAACACCGACCAGTACCCCAGCACCGAGCCCAGAGCCAACGCCAACACCAATTCCACAACCATCACCATCTCCTACTCCTGATCCTGTTGCGCCAATAGTGCCTCCGAGTGTACCCGCAGTTGAGCCAACCCCTGCGCCGCAACCTCAACCGCCGAGCGAACCGACTCCCGGACCTGCTCCCGACCCCGTTCCTCTTCCTCCATCAACGACTCCACCAGAGACTCCTCAGATCCCGACTCCATCCACCGATTTACCATCTGACGTGCCTCCTCCAGATACTGCTCCCATAGAGCCTCTTCCAGATTCCCCATTACCTATTTCTCCTGATCCTGTTGAAAATGTTCCAACGCCCGCTCCAGAGCCTTCTCCAGAGGAAACACCCATTCCGGAACCTGCCCCTGTTGATACCCCTGTTGACGAATCTCCTGCACCTGTGCCAGTAGATCCTGCACCTGTAGAGGAACCTGCTCCAGTTGATGTACCATCCGTAGATCCTACCACTCCTGAAGAGCCACCTGTTGCAATTCCTGACCCTATAGATGCAATTGGTGATCCAGTGGACCCCCCAATAGATCCCCCACTACCTGTTGAAGAGCCTCCAGCAACTGTTGAAGAAGCAGTAACAGCTACTGTGGATGATGCGTTATCTGATGGAAAGCTTTCTGCTTCAGATGCTGATGCAATTATGGAATCTTTAAACGCAGATGGAGAAGTTACTGCAGAAGAAGTGTCCGCCCTATCTGATGCTTTATCAGCAGATGGCAAACTTACTACTGCTGAAAAAGATCTTGTAGCGGAAGCACTTATTGAGTCAGTAGCGCCAGGAGAAACTCTTACTAAAGAGCAAATTCAAGACGCGGGCATTGAGTATAAAGACCTTCCACCAGAGACTCCTGTTGAGGTTAGGCAGGATGAAAATGGAAATGAAGTTATCATTACAGCAGACGTTGCCGCAGCTCTTGTATTACTAGAGAACCCAGCGGAATTAATTGGTGAATTATTTAGTGACCCAGGTCAAGCCCTCCAAGCACTCGGAAGTATCGGTGCGGATATGAGCCCACAAGAACGAGAAGAAGCACAAAAGATGGTTGTTGCTGCCGTTATTGCAGGTAATGCTGCTATTAACGCAGTAGGGGCCGCAGCTTCTGCTGCAGGTGGAGCTACCCAAAGTGGTGGTAGTACCGGTGGCGGTGGCAGTTCTGGTGGCGGTGGAGCTTCCGGAGAAACTAAAGGCGTTAGGAGACGTAAACCTTGAAAAAAGTATTCACAGACATGATTAACCAATTATGGACATTGTTAGGCATGTTTATTGCCTGGGTTGTTCTTGATGGATCTGCTAAGACAATTGTTGGTTATGGAATTATTGGAACACTATTTGCTTGGGCGATCACCTACTCACTTCGTAACCCAAAGGATGAAGAATAATGTTTAAAACATTTGGAAATATCATTCTCCGTATCGTTGCAGTTTTTGCTGCTAGCGGTCTCGGAGTTATTGGTGCTGGCTCTATTGCCGGCATCTCTGTATTAAAAGCTGTAACAGTAGCTGGCCTAACAGCGGTTGCAGCAGTGGTAGAAAAACTTGCTCGTGGTTTTATGAACGATGGCAAGCTTTCATTAGATGAAATTAATTCAGCGTTTGCTGCAGTTGACGTAAATTCTAAGACAGCAGCTGATCTTCAAGTTGAAGCTAACCAGTCAGGCGTAGCCGTAACAATTGCGCCAACAACTACTTTAGGTAAAGCTGAAGGAGAAGTTCCTGCAGAACATCCAGTAGATGAGGATTGGGACAAGTAATGGCAGATAAAGGAACAGCAGCTAAGCTCATTGAAGTTGCTACAGCTGAACTTGGAACAATTGAAGGTCCTAAGGACAACGAAACTAAGTACGGTGCTTACACAAAAGCTAACTTTCAGCCATGGTGCGGGTCATTTGTAAACTGGTGCGCTAACGAAGCCGGTGTAAAGGTACCCAATACTGTTTACACTCCTGGTGGAGCAGCAGCATTTAAGAAAGCTAACTCTTGGATTGATGGGGATTTAGCTGATCCAGATGCAGGCGATATTGCTTATTTTGATTTCCCATCAGATGGCGTAGACCGTATCTCTCACGTTGGAATTGTTATCAAGGACAACGGCGATGGAACTGTTTGGTGCATTGAAGGAAACACAAGCCCAGATGATAAAGGTTCACAGCGTAACGGTGGTCAAGTTTCTAAAAAGCTTCGTGCTTACAAGAAAAACCCTAAAAAGGTTATGATTTCAATTGTAGGCTTCGGTCGCCCTAAGTTTGGTGCAGCACCAGCTAAAGCAGCTTCAACTAAGTGCCCAACTTGCGGTAAATAATGTATTACCTCACACACATCACATTCCAAGGAACGTTTTTAGTAACGTTAGTCGTTACTACTGTCCTTGGAATGTGGTGGTCTGAGCGCTAGCGGTCGTTTCTACCGCCTAAAACAACTAACTCACGTCGAGGATCCATATCCTCACCAAGTACTAACGAAATAATTCCTGGTGCGCTTTCAAGCCCAGACTTATCACGGAACCATGCTGAACCGTTGTCCATTGCTGGGTTCTGAATAAACAATCTTGGCCCTACGTTTTGTGAACGATAATGATGGTAATGGCCAACGTTAAGAATATCTGCTTGTGCTACAGAGCAACGGCCCATAGCTTGTCCAGCCCACCACTTAACCATGTCACGAGCTTGGTGACCGTGAGCCATGCCGTACATAACCCCACTTAGATTAATTGTAAGTGTGCTGTCATCTGATGCTGGGTAACGGAATTCAACGCGATCTCGCAAGAAATCATTTTCTTTACAAATGTCTTCTACTGAAGCTACTACGTCGATCTGCCAAGAATCTTCTGGCCGTCCAACTAAGAAACGCTGAACTTCGTCGTGGTTACCGGGCACTACAGGGACAATAATCTTCTCTGCTAATGGTGCAAATGCTTTAATCTGCGCAAGAAGCATACGACGTCCTACACGTACTTGTTCTGATACGCCAATGTCATGGCGCCCCATTACTTTACCTTTTTGGCTTGTCATACCTTCAATGCAATCGCCCAGTTGTGGCAACGCAATTTGACCAATGTTGTACTTCTTTGTTAAATATTTATGGTGTTCTACCGCTTCGTCTAAAGAACGTAGCACTCTGTTTATGATTGCGGGAGTGTCGTCTTTTCCGTACTGCGTGTCACCAATGCTGTATACAGCAGTCAATTCACCTTTGTTTTCTGAAACTTTTCCTGGCTTCCATTTATTAATAGTGCCAAGTAATTCTGCTAAGTCGTAATCTTTTTCTAATGTACCGTGTACCGGTACAACGTTAACTCTAAATGACTCTAACCAGTCTCCGTCATACTTTTGCCAACGTGAGCGACGATGTGAAATTACTGCCCACTCTGCGGGATCTAAATTTGCTTCACGTAAAATTTCTTCAGCGTTAGGTGTATTACCATCTGGTCGTGGTGTTGATACTACAAAGCCCCCATCAGTACCGATTTCAGAACGTGGACGCCAAGCTTCTGGAATACTTTTATTTGCTTTGTCAGATCCTTCTTGACCTGCTTTTATAATTGATTCGTTGTAATCATCCGCTAGGGACATCCGCATTCTCCGTTTCGGTGTATGAGCAAAGACGATAGCCCAAAGGTTGCGCCAGCTTTTTTATACAATTTAAAAAGACCTCTTGTTGAGAAGTCTACATCATTAATTGATGTATCAAAGGCTGCTTTATCAGATTCTGATAAAGATATTGCCCATTGCCCTATTAAACAATAGTTACTAAATTTAATTTGTTCTTTAGCGTCTAAGTATAAATCGTCTAACATGTATACCCTCCGTAATGCAGAAATAGGCCCCGGGATTAATCCCGAGGCCTACAACTGTACACGAAATTAGTACGAAGCGCCGTTTCCTGCGTCAAAGTTTGAGCGAGAACGGTCTGTTGCTGTATTAATAATGATGCCATTTGCCTGAGTTTCACCAGCTGCTGGGTCAGTCATTTTTGTGTAGCGTACTGCTGAAATTCCATATGAAGCGCCTTTGCGCTCGCCAGTGTAAGGAACGTTGGCACGAGTGCCTTTTCCTCCAGCTGTTGGGTCTCCAGCTTGTGCTCCCTTTTTGGGAACCAATGTTGTATTTGTATTTCCTGATGCTCCTGGAGCTGTAAAGGCTACGCCTTCACGACCCATAACTGAACGTCCTTGCTGTGCTGCGCCTGCTAAGGCTTCTTCAGGACTAGGAATTGTTGAGCGTGCCATGTGGGTACCTATCTATGATTAGAGATCTCTTGGAATAAGGATATATCAACTTACGTTAATGGTAAAGACTATCGCAGAAATTTGTCCATCTCTTGAGTCAACTGTTGTAAAACCTGGGCGACAGGTTAAATCTAAGCCACGGGGAGCGACGTACCCTCTGGCAATAGCAATTGCTTTGACAGCCTGATTTACTGCGGAGGCTCCTACTGCTCTTAGTTTGACCTGAGGGGTCTCGTAAAGGGCATGTGCAATAGCCGATCCAACAGATTGTGCATTAGATCCTGCGCCTACGCGAAGGAACTTTTCTTCATTTTCTTTATCAATCACGATTTTGTAGTCCTTTAGGTTCGAATTAAATTCGCCCACCTAAGAACAAGGTACGTGATTTATGTGGTTCCGTCAGCGTATCCAGCTTCTTTTAATAATTGTACAAAGTCTTCTAATCGCAAGATTACTGGCCACTCCCCGATACTGACCTCTCCTTGGCCATTGAGGCGTAGAACTGCTACCGGCAGGTCTTTGCCATTGTGTCGGTCCTTGAGCTGTTTTATAGCTGCACTGGGGTTGAACCCTGTGCGAGCTTTTACTTCCCAATCAATGCCTATAGTTCCTGTGACATCTGTGCCTGAACGCCCTGCCCCAGTGGACTCGGCGTATGGCCAACCATTTTCAACCAGGTAATTAGCTACAATTTTTTGAGATTTATAGCCCCTGTGTTTACGACTCTGGGAAGGCATTATTTGTGCTCCTTCATATGTCTACTTAAACTGTCATGAGCAAAAATGCCCCAGCGTAATTCCCATTCTTTTTTACAAGTTGGGCAAACTACTACCCTAGACAATATTTGCCATCCTTGTTTGAAGAAGGGTTTTAAGCTCCTCAATAGAACCATTATTAGTAAAAATTTGATCTACTGGATAACCCTCTAGCTCATGTTCTGAAACATGACTGTTTACAGCTGTAATCCCAGTGCGTTTAATTCGCCAAACTTGACCGCCATAATTTTCAACGGCCTCCGCTTCATTTGTAAACCTAACGTCAGGTATAACAATTTTATTAGTAGGAACTACGGTTTTTAAAGCCTCATAAATCCAAAAATCTTCACCAAATAATTTACGAGCGCCAACACCCATATCTTGCAATAATCGTCGTACTTGAGGCTCTTGTTTAGCCGCATCCCAGCCAACAAGATTTATTAAATCTTGTAAATATCCAGTTGGGCTACAACCAACCATGGGGTTAACTTCATATAAAAAGTTACGAATTTTGTCAGCAAAAGCTATGCGTGTGTATCCATACTCTTCTACAAGAATGTTTGCAAGAGTGTCTTTACCTGACTGGGCGTACCCCGTAAGTCCAATAATCATGTTGTAAATTTCCTTTGTCTAGATCGAAGTCCGCCACCGTCGGAGGTGCGCCGGGTAAGTTCACGGCTTACTACTTGAGAGTCACGCTCTACGTTATTAGCTCTAGTCTCTAATAGTTTACGAAAAGCATACTTAGTATTTAGATCGTCATACAACTCCTCTACTTCAGGACTAGCGGTAACCTGTGCTTTAATAACGGTAACTTTGTCTCCGCCTTTTGCTCCAGTCCAATTAGCCATCATTGCTCTAGCCTCTGCAACGTCTACGTTGCGTTGAGCCTCACGTTCATTAATCACTGCAAGTGCATGTGCACCTGAAAGGTGATCGTTCCATTGAGTAAACTGTACAAATAGATCCATAAGACCTTCGTCGTCTAGTTCAGTAATATCACGAGGAAGATCTGGAATGCTGTAGCCAGGTTTAGCTGACAAACTAATGCCAAGCTCCCCCAAAGAATCTAATACTTTACGGCTGATACTCACTGTCCGCCCCACCCTCCGCCTTTAAAGTGAACGGCCGGTGGCGTAAAAACTTTAGTCATAAAGTTGCCGCACCTATCGCAAGCTGGACGCTCTACTGAATCAACAGTAATGTGCATTTCAACAGTAGAGTCGCAAGGTACACATGTAAAATCATACTTTGGCATTTTTTACCTCCTGGTAAGGCTCGCAACGGGTACAGCCCTTTACAGGATCAATACTACACACCGGTGGGCGGTTGTTGTCAACGGCCCAAGAAACGTCCATAGCTTTCTCAAAGATCTCAGCTGTAAACTCTGGGTTGTACTTTACTGTGAACTCTTTGTAATCTTGATTAGATTTAAGTTCATAAATAAATACAATCTCTTTTGGAGCAGACTTTAGTAGACCTTCTTCAACCATTAGATGGCAAAGATGTAGGTAAACCTGACCTTGAAGTTGGTGGGTGCGGAATGGCGCACGAATATTGCGCCACGCTTTGTCTAAATCTCCGTCAGCTTGTGCAAGTAATGCTGGGGCTTCAAAGCGAAGAGTTCCTGCACCAATAGATTTAATTTCAATTAAGAAGTCAGCACCTAAAGTTTTAACCCAACCATCAGTATGCCCAGCCATCTTATGCTTTGCACTAGTTAAGGGGAACTCAGCATAGGTGTGTGCACTAGTTACTTTAGAAGAAAGCTTTGGCCCACTTCTTTTATTGCCTTTTTGCCAATAGCCATAAAGCACGCCCATCTCTTGTAGCCAAGTTTGCCACTTAGCGTGAATGGTGTGTCCTTCTGCAAAGATAGATGCCAGACGAAGTGCTGGCTTCTCTCTAGTCTCTACATAGTCTCCGCGTAGTGCATGGTATTGAGCCAATGAACACCACTCTGGTTTAATAATGTCAGAAGGATGAATAACATCCATACGACGATTATCAAAAGGTTTTGCTAATAGGTGGCGCTCAACTGAGCCCATCAAACGTGTATCTCGCTTAGCAGCATTAAGAAAAGTCTTAAGCTCTTTACTCTGAAGTATGCGAGGTTTCTCTGTACTTGCCATCCTTGTTTATCCATTCATCTAACGTTAGGCCTTGCTTTTTGTACTTACGTTGAGCCGCGTTTCTCTCTCGGTGCGACATGCCGCCGAATATCCCATGAAGCTCATCGTTAACTATAGCCTCTTTTAGACATTCTTTGCGAACTGGGCAAGGGGCGTTTCCGTCTTTACCCCAACATATCGCCTTAGCCTGGTCCGCTATTGGTTTGTACAAAGCCTTGTCTCTTGGGGGAAAGAATATCTCTGTATCTACTCCGCGACACTTTGCTTCATATCTCCACGTCCATGCTGGATCGTCTGGATTCATTTACTCACCTTTTATTAGGTTTCGAAGTTCGAAAAAGTCCTCCTCTAGTAGAACTACGTAGTTTTCGCCATCAAGATGCAAACCTAATACCGGCTTTCGGCTATCAAGAATTGCTTCTGTTGTAATTTTCTTCAAGACTTCTGATTTAATAGTGACAGATTTTTTACCTGTCCACTTGTGCTCAATCAAAAGCTCGTCGTTTCTTACATCACCTTTACGAGACCAAAAGGCTCCAGAAGCGGCTGTGCGCGAGCCGTTAATCTTCTTTGCCAATCGCTTTTCATGACTTAGCGATTGCTTTTGTCCCTCACTCTTCATTGTCTGTATTCAGCAAAATTGCTGGATGAGACTTAAGAGTGTCCATAACAGCAACACTGATCTGTTCACGCAGATCAATTTCTTCTCGAAGGGAATCAATAAGAGCCTGGGCTCCGTTCCACTTACGATCACCATAATACAGCCATCCGCCACGGCGTTCAACAATTCCGTTTAAAATAGATAAAGCAACAATTTCTTTACCCGTGTCATAGTTACCGGCATCTACAGCGCCACCTGGGGCAAAGTAAAAGTCTAGATATGCCGTTTGTTGCGGTGGGAAGGTTTTGTTTTTGATTGTCCGAACACGAATAGTCTGTCCAACACGGCGCTTATCTTGTCCAGTTCCGACCTCAAGCCACTCATCGCGCTTGACTTCTGCTCGGATACTATAGGCGTAGTCTTTTCCAAGGCCGCCTGGTGTGGTACGTGGGTCTCCATGCATAACTCCAATTTTCATACGATATTGATTAATCATAATTCCAAGGACTGGGCGCTCTACGTCAATAAGATCTCGTTTAGTAGCAGCGGCTACCTTTCTAAAGAACTTATTAGTTAACTGTGCGCCACGGCCTACAGTAAATTCTTCCATTGTTTTATCATCTTCAGCGCCAGGTACAAGGGCTGGAAGTGAATCGATAACTACTAAATCAACAGATTGGCTTTCCATAAATTGGATGACCGCATCAAACGCGTGCTCCATGCTATTGGTCTCTACTAGTAGAACACGGCTTGTATCTACTCCGCAAAGCTCTGCGTACTTAGCATCAAAGTCTTCTGCTGCAATCCATACTGCAGTAAAGTTTGGATCTCTAACCTGATTAGCAGCAATGGTACGTAAAGCAATAGCTGTTTTACCGTGTGAAGCTTCTCCTACAAGTTCTACCCAACGGTTCATAGGCCAACCCCCACCTAAAACTACGTCAAGGGTTAAAGATCCGGTAGGGATACGGGTAGGAAGTTGAGCTGCTCCTGCAAGTACAACTGTATTTGCACCAAGTTTTTTGTTAATGCTTGCTGCAATCTTTAATGCTTCTGCGTTCAATGTCATTATCCGATCCTGTCTACGATTACGTTTGGATTAAATCCGCCACCTTGGTTGACTTGTTTTGCTGCAATTGTTGCTCCGCCACCAGCACCGCTAGGCATTCCTGCTCCGCTACCGGCTTGAACAATTGGATAACCGCAATCATAGCAACGTTTACGTTGACCTGTTTGCGCCATGTAATTGCCTGACATACAGTTTGGACAACGCTCCGCATCTCTGGCACTTACTGCTTTAGAAACAAGTTGATCTGTATCCGGGTTGTATGAAACTCGTGTGTTTGGATCTCCCGGTCGAGGAATATACACCTCGCTAGGTGCTTGTCTAGTTGGGGGAGTACTGCTTGTAGACGCAGGTTGTCCCAATTTATTAGCCCACCAGTTATTACTCATGTGATACCACCTTTGATTCGATTAACCCTAAACTAATTAACGTTGATACGCAAGATACTGAGGAAGCTAAAGACACTAACCTAAATAAACGAGTCATGCCCTCAAGTTCTTCGGCCTCTACTTCGTCCATATTATCATCCTCTAATACATACGCTGCTGTTGCAATCTTGGCAGCTATATCTGCGTGGGAGTCGATAAAGGGTAGTAACGCTGAAAATTTATACAACCGCTCTTCACTTGCACGCTCTTCCATCTCAGATACTTCATTTGAAATAGGGGGCAAGCCCATAGCCATTGCAATGCCCTCCGTAGGAGTTAGCATTGAATCGTAAATTACTTGGCGAATAAGAATTGGCAAAGAAACTTGCGTAACAGTTTTAAGTTTCCTCTTTCGTTTCCATTTACTAAACATTACTTTGCCTCTCCCCAACGTTTAACAATCGTTATATCTGCAAGCAGCGGAATACTGAGCGCATTGATACCTTCCATAGCAAGTCTAATCTGTGCTGCAGTCTCTTCTGCCAACTCTGTGGGAGTTACAGTTACAAGTTCGTCGTGAATTGTAAGGATAAGAGAAGCCTTGTCAGGGATCATCTTGTGGGCCCTAATCATAGCAACTTTGATAAGGTCTGCAGCAGACCCTTGAATAACGGTGTTAAACGCTTGCCGTTCAGCTCGGGAACGTTTCCAAACTTCGTTAGATCTAAGATCTGGGAGGTACCGGCGACGCTTAAGCAGGGTGCTAGCAAAAGGTGTCGGGCTTTGGCGTCGGCAGTCACTGACAACCTGTCGCTTATATCGAGCTACCGCGGGAAATTTACGAACAAACTCGTCTAAAAGAGTACGAGCTTCGGCGAGGGTACAGCCAATAGAGTCCGCAATCTTATCAGGTCCTACACCGTACGCTAGGGAAAGTACAAGAACTTTTCCAGCTTTACGATCTACGCCCATAGTATTACCAATAGTTGTATAAATGTCTTCACCATTCATGTATGCACCGCACATAATTCTGTCTTGGCTAAACGATGCAATTACACGAGGTTCAATCTGAGAATAGTCTGCTACTACTAAAGAATATCCTTCTGGAGCAACAAAAAGATTACGAATTGCTTTACCATTAGCAGTATGCGGAGCCGGCACATTCTGCAAATTCGGATTACGACTCGAGAATCGGCCGGTCTCCGCACCATACTGTACAAAGTCTGTATGGATGCGGCCCTTAAACAGTAAGCTCTTCTTAGCTACTGTTTTAGATTTTCCAGATAACGTGCGAGTAATATCTCCACCTAGATATGGAACTACGTAAGTAGTTAAAAGTTTATTTAAATCCGAGTAATTAGACAAGGCATCAACCAAAGCATCTTTACCCCTAAACATAACCAATGCAGGCTCTGCTACAGAGAAGTCAGACACGGTAGGTTCTACGCCGCTATCAACACGTTTTTGACCTGCAGGAGTAAGAACCTTGGGGCGCAGACCACGACCGCCTTCACTCTTCTTAGAGAACAAAAGCTTTTGTTTTTCTGGCACGCTGTTGATATTAAAAGCCTTACCGGCTACCTTGTAGATATCGGCTTTGGTAGTTTCTAACTGGATCTCAAGACTAGCTTTGAGCTTAGTTAGTTCAACAACGTCAATGTCTGCTCCACGTAGTTCCATATTGCAGATAACATCAAGGACATCCATCTCTAGATTGAAGATCCCACGCAACCCGTCAGAATCTAACTGTGCGGATAGTTTGAGCCATAGTTTCCAAGTCCACTCGGCATCTAACGCTGCATAAGTTGCAACCTCAGTAAAGCTGTACTTCTCTACTTCCTTACCAACACCTTTAACCATCTCATACCCAAACTCACGCTTAAGGCAGTCATCAAGACCAAGGTTGTTTCTATTTTGACTATCAATAATAAAAGATGCATTAAGCGTGCAAGCATAAGGCTGTGCAGGAAGCCCGCCAATGTACTTAGCAACGCTCTGTAGATCAAACTTAAGGTTATGCCCTACCTTAACTTTGTCACCCATTAGAAGAGGCTTCAAAGCTTTAAAAACCTCACCAGGAGTTAACTGATCTGGAGCCTCGGTAAATACGCGAGTTGCCTTGCGTTCGTCCTTACTGTAATCAGATGCACGCAAATCAAGACCCTTCTCTACACGAAGGTGGGCTGAAGGAAGGATTGGATAATCAGTGTGGGTATATTCACCATTTGGATGTCCCATAGGAATCACATCGACTCGACCATAGGTAGCTAATGAAATCCATACAACAATATTTTGACGTGGATCTCCGCGATGATCTCCAACGGTTTCTACGTCGTAAGCAAAAGAATCTACTGCGTCATACGCAGCAATAAGTTCATCTAGTTGTTTTTTGGTTGTTACTACGTTCATACATGCTCCTGATGTTAGAGGTCGGAGGGCCAGGAAGAGAAAGGAGGTAAAAGACCTGGCCCTCCAACATTAATGGGAATTAATTTGCTGCTGCAATTTCACGAGCAATTTCGGCGAGTTCCGCATTGGTAGAGGTGTGAAGTGCCTCTGGTCCAAGTGGTTTCATTTCCTTAGTTGCTGCAGATACTGCAACAGGATCAATTTCCCAATCCTCTAGCAAATCACGCTCTTTTACGGGCATGATTGAGTATGAAGTTTTTGTACCGGTGCCAGACTTGCTAACAGCCCAGTAAAGATCAGAACGGTTAAGTGGGCCGGTCTTCTTGTCAGAAGCCAACTTCTCTAACTGTCCGCATAGACGTACGCCAACAACCATCAACTGTAGTTGTGGATCTTCGTCTGAAAGGTTAAGTACTGTGAATGCAAACTTTTGATCAGGCTTGCTTCCAACTGCGATAAGCGGATCGTTTTCGCCAGTACTGATGAAGGATTTCTTTCCTGGGCGATTAACCCAGTGCTGCATAAATGAGAGTGGGTCAGATGAGATGAACTTAATAAGCTGAACGTCTTCATCGAAACGGAAGTCAGTTGCAAATGTTTTGCTTGACTTTGCTACAGCCTTCTTTGCTGCTGCCCAACCTGATTGAATTGATGAGGAACGCTCAGCGGCCTCATTCTCGTTTTCTTGTTCGAACTCTTCTACTAGAAGCTCTTCAGCTTCTACTACAGGAGTTGTATCGACGTATGAATCAAGGTTTGGTGCTTCTTTAGCAACCTTGAATGGATTTGTTACTGCGGTTTGTTGAACGCTCATGCGAGTGTTCCTCTCTTAGCCATAGCCATAGGTAGTAGTTAGTTTGTTTCTTCATTGTGGATCCTAGTCCATTTCTCCACTAATTCAAAGGAGAGATCTGGATGTCGATTCCAATCAATCCGCGGAGCTTCTAAAAGCCCTCTAGATTGAAATGACTCAATAGTTGCTTCGACAATAGCTTTGCTGTACATCCGCCATCCGGGCTTCTTTACACCATTAACCATCATTGACTTTAAGCGATAGGGTGCACGTGGTATATAACCTTTTCGTTCCCAAAGCCTCAAAGTAACTAGCGGTCTGTTTAGAGCAAGAGCCATAGCTCCTGCACTGAACAATTCTAGCACCTTTCCGTTAGGTAAAGTTTTTACCTGGGGAGTTGAATCCCACGAGCCGGGTGTAGAAACTTCTCTTTTCTTTGCATTTGGATCTGGAGCGCGACGTTTCCGTTTTGATCCCGGGTAGTACTCTTCCAGGTCTCCGAAGAGTTTGTCAAATGCATCGTCTTTCATAGTTAGCTCTTACTTGGTACAAACGCCCAGGTAATGCTCTTTGGATACATAAGGTCAATCTCTTCTTCTGTGAGTAGACCTTCGTATAGACAAGCCATTACTTCATCTTCTTGAAGTACAGGCATCTGTGTGTAGCAACGAGTATCTAAACCCTTTGCCTTAAGTAAGTTTTCTGCAGCCTCTGCATCTAGGCGCTGTGAGATTCTTTTCTGTCGTTGTAGTGACCGGTAACCATCAATTTCTTCTGGTAAAGGTAACCATAAATGGCCTTTGTCATCTGGCTCACCGGTTTCATCAACTAAATCAGAAAGTTCTGTTTTGATTACACTTTGTTCTTTTGATAAATCGTCAATTTGACGCTTAAGAGTTATAAATTTACGAACCTGTGCAACAAGTCCTGTTTCTGGCGTACGTGCTGGTGGAATAATTTTTGGCATATTTTGCCCTCCTTAAAACCAAACTCTATACCACGCCACTGACATGATGCAACTTGCTGACCCTCCTGGATTCGAACCAGGGACCTAGAAGTTAACAGCTTCCCGCTCTGCCGCTGAGCTAAGGGCCAAATCCCAATTACGAGATTTTGATTACTTTTGGCTTCTTCTCTTCAGGAAGTTCCTGACGTAGAAGGATCCTAAGCATACCGTCTTTCATCTCAGCACCGTCAACTACAACGTACTCAGCTAAGCAAAAATCTTGCTTGAAGTCTCTAGATGCAATACCTTTATGAACATAGTTATCCACAGACGGAAGGGCAGAGCCTTCTACGGTCAGTGTTAGTTCTTTAATAGAGATTTTGATGTCTTCTTTAGCAAACCCAGCTGCAGCGATCTCCAAGACATAGTTATCCTTAGTCTTAAAAATGTTATACGGTGGGTAAGAAGTTAGCTTTGATTCTGATGAAATTGCTTTTAGTGTTTCAAGCAAGGGGTCAAATCCAATAGCCCAACGGTCAAAATTTGGGAATAAAGTTTGGATTGTCATTGGCCGTGAAACTGTGGCCATTCTTTCTTTGCTAGTCCAGTCGTGATCTGGGTAGCCTTTTCCAGCAGGCATAATAGCCATAATTATCTCCTTAGACGATAACTAGTAGAGACCCCCCGTTGTTGGGCAGGTCTTAGGGTAGAACAAGTGTATCCCGGAATTTATTCCGAGATGTATGCCTTTAACGCCTCAATGATGACGTCTGTTACGGTACGGCCCTCAATGGCGGCCTTTTCTTTAACGGCAGCCCAAAGGTCTGCGGAGACACGGATCGTACGTGTCGGAGTCTTAGGTGCATTAGGCATCCTATAAGTTTAAACTGTAATGTTACTTAGAAAAGCCCTAAGTGTACCTACGTTTAATTCAACCCCACCTTGAGCATTAATGCCCTCACCGTCGATTACAGCGTTTGCTACAGCCATTTTCTGGACCAACATAGAGTGTTGACGTTCCTCAATTGAGCCATCCATAAGAAAATCTTGGATCACAATTGAAGGCCATGTGCTGGATGCTCTTCGGATTCGTCCATTACGTTGAAGTGCAAGTCCTGCATTCCACGGAAGGTCATAATTGATAAGAAGATTAGCCTGAGGCAAATCCACACCATACCCACCGGCATCAGAACTAACAAGAATACGACAACTTGGATCAGTTTGGAAAGTAACCTTTGCAGTCTCTTTATCTTTAGCATTCATTACTCCCGTATACGGACGGCTTTCATAACTTAATGAGTCTCTAATCATATCAACCATGTGCACGTAACTTGTAAAGATAACAACTTTGTTTCGATCATCCGACTCTAGGAAGTTGTTGACATATTCCTTAAGTGCGGAAAGCTTTGGTGCTTTGTTTACCTTATCAAGGCGTCCTGCAGTAGATAGTTCTTCAACGTACCCCGACGTAGAGATTGAGAACTGTAGTAGCTCAGGATTATCGCAGAGCATACGTAAAGCAGTTAGCTTTGACATTATCCGGCCACGTAGCGCGTCGGCCCCATCCCATTGGTCTGCTTGACCGTAGTGCGAAAAAATATCAAAAGATGCTCCATAAGAGTCAACCGCTTCATCAAGATCAGTCAAGATCTCATTGGCAATTGATTTATACAACTTAGCCCCTGCTGAATCAAATTCTACCAAAATGGGCTCCGCGAAAATGGTTTCGGGAAGGAAGGGTGCGACGTCTGCATCTGTTTGACGTTTGCGAACGCATGCTTTACTAAGTGTTTTATTTAGTACTGGTAGGTTGCGATAACGCTCTACACCACCAAAGCGGTTGCGCACAATAAAAGTTGAATCAAATAAATCAAAGCGCCCCAAGACCTTAGGGTCTACAAACTGCATAATTGAGAAAAGCTCTTCCGGCTTACCATTTTCAACGGGTGTGCCGGTTAGAGCAAATTTATATGGGCTACTTAATTTTTTAACGTATTTAGATCTTTTAGATCTAAAGCTTTTGATTGCGGTTGCTTCGTCGCAGACAATGAATCCCGTAGAGAGTTGTCGTACATACTCCCAGTCGTTAACAACTTGCTCGTAGTTAATAATGACGTAATCAACAAGCGAATGCCCCCAGTCGATTGCCTCGGCGTATTGCGCTGCGCGTTGCTTCGGCGTACCGTCAATGACCAAAGGTGTTGAAGACTCATCTGTAAACTTTCTGATTTGTTCCGCCCACTGATATTTAAGGCTGGAAAGACAGATAATGATACCAGGCTCCCGGATTGAACCACTGTCCATCAGCGATTCGAGCGCAGCAATCGTTAATACAGTCTTTCCTAGCCCTAAATCATAGGCAACCAACATTTTTCCGCGTTCGACCATGGCGTCGACGGCTTCCGGTTGGTAGGGAAGTAACGTTCCTGTAAAAGTCATTTCCAACCACGCTGTTGTCGGTATTTTTGGCTTTTATACACGTTTGAGTGTAAATTTCTTGCTTTACGACTAATTCTAATAGCGTCTCTAGTAGCGTAATGCAATCCCTTTTTTTGGTATTTTGGAGTTTTGTGTAAAGTATGAACTGCTTGATGGCAGTCTGGACAAAGTAAAATTAAATCTGTTAGTTTTTCTACACCTAAATTTTTATAAGTCTTGTGGTGCATATGAAACCCCGATTTTTTTGGCACGTCGCATCCCCAACAAAATTGGGGCAAATTACTTGCAAAATACAATTCTCTTTTTGCACGCCAAGCATTGGACTGGATATATAACCGATACTTTGTACTGGGTAGTGCACCCAATCTAGGCTTAGAAGCCATAAATAGCCCCCTCTCCAAACACACAGTGCTTAGCATTCTCTAGGCCATATCGTATACGGTCCTCTGTCATATCGCCAACATCTTTGACGCCAGAGTCTCCGTAATTAAAGAACCAGCATTCCATACCCAAAGACTTAACCTTTGCCAAGATCGCTAGTGCAGCTTTTTTGCCAGCGGCATCGATATTAGGGTTATCAAAAGCCATAATTAACCTATCCGCTTTACGAAATAGTTCTACCTGAGCATCGCTGACAACAGCTCCAAAAGTTGATACGCCCTGACTCAAGTTTACAGCTGCTAATTTTACAACGTCCAAAGGGGACTCGACAATGATCATAGTTCCAGGATTCCAAGCTTCTAACCCGAATAGAGCTGTTGATTTAGCTACTCCGGTAGGGCGGTTACGAAAAGTTCTATTGGTCTGACCTTTTTCTTGCCAACCAAGTAACTTACCGGTATCTGGATTACGGATAGGAGTAATCCAAGTCTCTGCACGTTGGTCCCATTTAACTGAATATGTTTTGCACGCTTCGGTGGTTAAGCCCCTTGCATCTAACGCCCATTGGGGAGGTTCAGAATAAACAGCTAACCGCGCCTCGCTCATCTCAAGGGGGCGAGAGGGAGGGACGTAAGAATCTTTTAATGCCTCAAGTTCCTTTGATAGAAGCTCAAAGTCAATCTCAACATTACTACGTAGCCACGTTTTAGCAGCTTCGTAATCTAAACGTCCCCAGCTAGTCTGAAAATCCTGAACCTCCGCAACGAGCGTCAGGAGCGTGCCTTTGTATCCACAGGAGAAGCAATGGTGGACACCGGTTTCTAGGTTGATAGACCACGAAGGGTTATGGTCTTCTTGCCCAGTACGTTCTAGGTGCATAGGGCAAATACCCATCAACTCACTATTGCGTTGATCGGTTGGAATGCCTAAGCGCAGAAGTGCTTTCTGCACGTCCCCTTCTCTATACATTTAATTCCTTTTTGGTCCAACTATAAAATCACCGGCAACATGCCGAGCAATTTCTAAATAAATCTCTGCGTTAGAAAACAAATCTTCTGGGTGATAAAGCTCATCAGGTTTACATCCCCAATTATGCTTTAAATACTCCTTAAGACCCGGAACCAATGCATCCACAAATTCACCCGGCGTCATGTAGCCGTGTGCACGCAGATCTTCTTCTCTAGTCTTCTTCTTCGCCATCGTATTCCTCCTTAGGACGATCATCCATCATTACGTAGTCTTCCGGCATATCCGGCAAAGTTGGCGCTGTAGCCATAGACCCACACTCAGCACACTCCATGTCTAAAAAATACATAGAAATTTCGTAGTCTTGAAACATAGCCTTTATATCCCACAAAGTAGATCCACAAACACATACGTGTGTAGGTTCTCCTCTAAGGTCCATAGCGTTCTCATAACTTGGTTTTAAATCTTTAATTTCTTTCATATTGATACCTTCTTCCGGCGACGCATGTTGCGACGCTCTCTGGGAGTTGTAGCTCCCCAAATTCCGTCAAGATCTGGGTGAGCTAATGCGTATGTTAAACATGCACTTGTTAAAGGGCATTCATTGCAAACAGACTTTGCAGTAAGAACTGCGTTCCTGTTTTCATACTCTTCGGGAAAGAACAACTCCGGATCAACTTCGGCGCATAGCTGGCTTCCGTTAAATGGACTTAAATTGAGGAGATCCATACTCTTCAAACTTCCCTTCTTCCCAGTCCCAAAGTAGATCGCTGGTTGCTGGTCCGCAGTTACGGCTAGCAACAATACGTAGTTCACGAGAACTATCGTCGTCTTCATCTTGCTTTTGTAATCCAAGGATTACGTCTGAGTCTTGATAGAAAGAAGAGGAGTAACCAATGGCATCCGCGGATACTTGGCGCTTCTTCATCTTCCATAACAAAACTTGGGTAGAAACAACAATAGGAAGTTGCTTAGCCATAGCTAAGTGCTTCAGATTGCGAGTGATGCTTGTTAGTGCTTGTGGAGTATTTTGCTCTCCACTAACGTCGTCAGTCATAAGATAGACGCCGTCAATAAACACAATGTCTGGACGAATCTTTTCAATCTTTGCCGCTAGTCCAGTAACGGTCATTGCAGATATAGAATCAGTTAAATAAAACTTGTGCATCTGCTCCATCTCTTCCAAAGCTTTTATATAGCGGGCTTCTTCGTCCTTATTAAGGTTTCCACGAATAAGGCGTGAGTGAGCAATCTGAGCTCTCATAGAGTCATGGCGATGTTGTTGCTCCATGTTTGTCATTTCAAACGACTGAAACATAGGAACAAACCCATCCCGGTGAACATTTACTGCCATCTGCATTGCAAGGACTGACTTACCTGTTTTAGGTGGGGCAATGATTGTTACTAACTGTCCTGGTTGCAGTCCGGCAGTAGCTTCGTCAATAGTTTTAAATCCGGTTGCAAAACCAATCAAACCGTTGGGGCGAGTTTTTATATTTAAATACTCTTCAAAACGCTGTGTTGCATTCTCAGTCAAATCAATGTCTGTTGATTTAGATGGGCCATCATCTGCAATACGTGCAATGCCTTGGTTCATTGCTGCTAAAGCAGCGTTGTGATCTCCACTAGCAATTGCTTCTGCTGAAGTCTGTACAACATCAATAATGCTTTGGCGTTTACGATATTCAATTAATTGATCAAGAAGATACTCTGCTGAATCATCTACTGCTAATAATCTGTAAGTTGGAAAATTATCTTTAACTGTTACTGCTGTTGGAACTTCTGCGTACTTAGTCCAATGCTGACGAAGAAATCTCCACACCTGTCGGTTTTCATCTACAAAAAACCAATTGTCTTCTACACCGGCTTCAAGTAATGGGGCTATGTCACGAGTACGAATTGCTCTAGATAAAAGACGGAGTTCGTTATCTGCTGCCATTTGCAATCGCCTCCATGTCTAAGTACCAAGATCCATAGCGTCCAGCTCTTGCTGGAATGTCTACAACATACTTTAATTCCGGTCGATATGGAAGTTCTGCAACTAGATCTGCCGGTACGTTATAAGAGTGTGCATAGTTAAACGGATTAGTCCCCAGGTTGTCAAGATCTGACAACACATCGTCCATATCCTTTTGTGAATAGTCGAACCCAACCAACTCTAGGGCGTAACCCTGCTTGTCTGCAAATCGCCAAAACAAAGATAAAGCTTGACGGTTATAGGTAACTTCTTCGCCAGTTACTGGAACACCTAATACTTTTTTGATTGTCGGTCTACGGGAAAGTACACAATCTAGTGTTACAGCAACTCGGAGAGGAACCTCATTTGAGATGTCCCCTCCACGCATTTATACAACCTCGATTTTGCCGTAATGAACTAAAAGCTCTCTAAATGCTTTTGGATCCTTGCTAGCAATGAGGCTGTCTACTTTTGAAGCACGATTAGAAATTTCTGTGGGATAAACGCCATTGTTAGCATTCATGCGTTGTTTTACAAAACGAGTGTGTTTGCAACTAAGGCGTGTGGCATAGCCACTGCACTTACAGCGAAGTCGATAGCTAGAAGCGCTAACTTCTACTTCAAAAACACCATTGTCAGAAAGAAAAATCTGAGTGGTTTGCCAATCGTTTGTCATTGAGGTCCTCATCGTCGTCGGTCTCCTTGCTTAGCTATTATGGCAAGTGGAATGAAAGCTTCACGGGCAAAACTACCCATAGGTTCTCCATACACTGTGCCCCAGTTTTTGAGTGGAACGTTAGTTGTAACAATAGTGGGAAGACCCGCATTAAAGCGAGCTCGTAGCAAAGCGTCAAAAGTATTCTCAGCCCAACCGTTGGCAGTTCGGTACTCTTTGCCAAGATCGTCTAGAACAAATGTTCGAACGACGTTTTCCTTGGAAGCCTCTCCGTAAATCCCATTGATCATAGTTTCGGTTACGTCGTCAAATTCAGACCATTGGGCCTTCTGAAGGCGTAGTAGCTTTGGATAGTCCATGAACATGCCTGGTCGCTTAGGAGTCAGATCTGGAACTCCCCAACCAACCTTTGGCATAGTCATTAGAAGCTCCTGGAGGGCCACAGACGCAAGAGTAGTCTTGCCGTGACCTGGTTCCCCTACCAGCATTAATCCTAGGCCACAGGTACGTTCTCCGGCAGCTTGGATGACTTTTCCAGACCGAACTAATTCGACCCAGTCCCTAACTTTGTCTAAAGATTCACTTGGCTCTAAATCATCAAATTGCCACCCAACGGTTTTCATTGGGAGACCTGCTGCATTGATCTGCGCCCGGATACTTCCGGGGAGTTCTGCAATGTTGTACATCAGCCCTCCAGTAACTTAAGCATCTTTTCTTGGTGTGCCTTCATATCTTCGTCTTCGTAAACAGTTTCTGCAACTCGAGAAACAATTCCGTGGACAGATTGGTAGTAGGCAATAAAGCGACTATACAGAGGACTTCCAACTCCTGCATCTCTGGTAAGTCGTGGATCCGCAAAAAACATCCGGATTGCTTTTAGTAAAGCTAGGCGAGTAACGCCCTCACCAACCATCTTGTTCATCCAAGTAGTCAAATGCTTACCGTTAACTTGGCTAGGTGCGCCATGGTCTGCGTCGCGGTTTAAATCGTAGAACTCTGCAACAAGGTCTGATGTAGTCCATTGATCTTCAGGGCGTTCGCTACGGCGCATTGATTCGGGAACAGCCATGAACTTGTTTTTCTTGTACTTCTTGTTTCGAAGGGCTGTTTTATCTTCAACCTTACCGACAGCGCCTGGAGTGGCGTCGGATTCTTCTTGAACTCGAAAACTGTATTTTTTGCGTTCAGGTTGCTCTTCATCAAAAGTGGGCCAAGTCATTACGGTACCTTTCTTCTCAAGGGGCTCCGCCCCTATAGATACAGTTACGTTAGTAACTGTATCTATATTAGAGCTATTAGCTGTACTAGTACTATTGTCTATAGCTATAGTACTAACAGTGGACAGAACACTCGTATTTGGAGTGTCGGCTTCAGTTACATATAAGTTTAGTTTTGGGTCAGAAAATTTAAGAAAGGTATTCCATTGCCCGGCGTTTTGCTGGAATCGGACGGCCTTAATATAGTGACTGTCTTTCAATTCTTTCATTGCTTTTGTCATAGCGTATTTACTTTCGGGGTGCGCAGCAGACATCTCGTCTACAGATGCAACACGACCGATTTCCAAAAAAAATGCGTATAGCCCTTTTGCAGCTAACGACAAACTTGGATCTGAGATTGGTGACCTCATAGTTCCTCCTTCTAAGGGAGGCTTACTCTATAGCGGAGGAATTCGTTTTGGCAAACCGAGTTCTTCGCGTCGGGTTCTGCCGGTAAACAAGGTCTCAACAACTACAGAGACCGTAAGGGCTAAAAAGGTTGATGCAAAGATATAAAAGACCTGGTCCCAGTCAAACGGGCGCATAACTAAGCAGCCAACTGTGGACATAATTAAAGCAATTAAGCCTTTAAGCTTATCTAAAGGCATTAATAGTTCTTCAACTGCCGTTATTACAAACGCAGCTGACATAGCCACCACAAATAGGGTTGTCATAGCTCCAGAACCTACTCCCTAAATAAAACCTTGTCAATATGGAAAGTACGACCAATTCCAGGAAAGTCTGGGGTTGAAAAAACTTCAATAACTGCCGTATACATGCCCGTAGATAAAAACACTGCCGTAGTAGTAATTTCAGTTTCTGGCTCGTCTCCCCCAGCAAAATCAAACGAAAAGGTAGAGTCAGTTATGCTTGAGATAGTATATGAGCCTCCACCTAAAGTGTACGGAAACGTAGATACTGTTCCCGCAACGGTACCTAAAGTTATTACTTCACCTGTAGACAACCCATGTGGGGCAGAAGTTGTTATGGTAGCTGTACCTGAAGATACTGACGCAGAAATAACACTTACAGTTTTAGACCCTGCGGCAACAATTTGAAGGTGAGCCCAACGATCGTGTCGTTGAAGGTCTACTGACGTCTCTTTGTAATACAAAAAGTCATTATTTTCGTCATACCAGTTTATACGCATAGTATAAAGACCATAAGCATCTTCATTTTCAGGCCTAATAGCAGAAGTTACGTAATAACCAATACCTGCGGATACGTCAATTGAATTAGTTTTTATACCAAAAGATCCAGAAACAGTAGCGGACACCTTGCAGTATGCACTGCCATGTGTTTGGTTATCATCAAATAAAGTTCCACGAGTTATTGTTTTAGTTAACGTAGATGAAGACGAAACCCAACCTTCTAAACCTTCTTCAAAAGAAGGTGAAATTAATAAATTTTTAAGGGTGGTTTCTTTAAATCCAGCATAATTTGGTGGAGTTCCTATTTGCCACGAAGTACCAATAGGTAAAATAGAAGGAAGTGTTACAGAGAGGCGCGTAAGTTTAGCCGCGTATCTATTTGAATAGTAACTTGTACTAGAATGGGTTAATTCAGTATGCGAGTAGTAAATATTTTTAGTTGCGTCCGCAGGATTTAAATCTGTTGTAGTAGTAATAGAAGTTACGTCAATGTAAGGGGTAGGAATTCTTCCGTATTCAGCTTGAACTCCGTCTACATAGAATACTGCTGCAGAAATAGTTCCGGTGTTTAAAGAAATAGTTAATGTAAACTGGGTTTCACCAACCGTATCGATTCTAGTTACATCTAGTCGTGTCCATTGATCTTTATTTGCTTCTGATACAACAAATGTATTTACTGTTTGTCCTGTAGTACCTATTGAATACGTGCCCGCTTTGTTTTTTACATAGGCCGAAATAACTATATTTCTACCGCCTACGGACGTTCCACTAGGTAAAACGACTACGGTAGAAATTTCTCCACCACCGGTTTTAGATACTTTTGCTGATTTTGAGCCGTAAAGCGCAAAATCTGTAGATGCAGTTAAAGTAGTCCCTGAACCAGCAGTCCAGTTGGTTGTATCAGTAAATTGAGGGTTAGAAACAAAGTTTAATTGATGTCGTTTTTCCCAACGACAGTCGGAAGGGTAATAAACTTGCGCTGTATTTGGGTCTACAGGTTCAGGTCCTCCATTTCCTTGAAAGTAATCTTGAATACTAGGAAATGGGGCCAACATTGCAGAATCAACGTAAAAAACATCACCAGCTACTGCATCTGGAAAATAAATAGAAACTTTAACTAGTGGGGAGCCGTAATCCGGGGTAAACGCGGAAGAAACTAAAGACACATTTAAACGTTGCGCATTAGCGGTTAGTATAAACTCTTCAGAATCTATATAGTAAGGAGTTGGATCATAATAAAAAGAACCGTCAACTTCATCGGTGTTTATTTTAGACTGTTCGTAATCTGTTGCTGGGGATGAAAATTCAATTCTGGCTATAGCTGTTCTTCCCACAGCTCCGCTAACATATGCGGTAAAAGTATGCGGCGTACTTTCGTAAGTTGTTAGCCAATCAGATACTAAAGCAATAGTCCCCGTAGTTGTTGCTTTAAGTTTTGCTACAGAGGTGCCATAAACTAAAGAGCCAGTTGGAGGGTTGAACTCTTGAACTAATTCCGCGTTTAATGGTCTCCACCAACCTGTTCCGTTTTCAAATCCTGGATTAGGTATAATATTTTCTAAATCTGCTTCAATGTTGACATTAACTAAACGGGCGTCTTGGTATTCTAGCGCGGGTAGCACACCGTAGGGAGCTATGTCATCCGAGCTACTAATTTTAAATTCAAGAAAATCAAGCAAATATTTATTAGCTGAACTTGTTGGATCAATAATTATGTTTATTTTTGCGTAAGTTGCGTTATCCGGGGCTACTTGACCATTTTGAATAAAATCTGATTTTGATCTAAATTCTTGCCAAGAAATAGTTGTTGTTACCGCTGTGTCTGGCAAAGTTGTAGAAATTAAAGTTCCTGTAAGGTCATACCAGGAAATTGTCGCTACTACAGTACCAGCAGTTGCTACGTGTCTTATTTGTCCTTTTACAATATATCTACGACCTGCTTTTACAGGTATTCCTTTTGTTATAACTTTTGTGTTTGGCAAAGTAAGGGTAACAATAGATCCGCTTGTAGAAGTAACTAATCCACAGGCAGTATCTCTTGGGGGAAAATCTAAATCATATAATTTTGGCGTTGGAGCAAATACTGATACGCCAAGCGTAGAAGTTGCGGTTAAATAAGGTTGCCTAATTAATGTACCACCACTAATAGACCAATTTCCAATAGACTCTTCAAAAGAAGAGTCATTATAATTAAGCATGAGATTAGATCCAATTGCAACTTCGCTTGGCCAGTGCGTTAAAGCGGTTGTATACGCAGTAATTCCAAGTGTTGTGCCTTTTAAAGCATTTACAATATGCCCCACTTTATATAAAGATCGGTGGTAAATGTCTCCAAGAGAAGGTTCGTATAAAAATCCAAGTTCAGTTACTTTCTTTTCAAGTAATACTGTTGGAGTTCTAGCTGGATCTACGGAATCCTCTAATAAAGACGCTTGTACTTTAAGTTTGTCGTATTCAAAAGAATAAGCGTCAATTGTTGTAGTTAAGTCTGAACTTTCAGACTCACCAATAGCATCACCAATACCATAGTTTTCGTTTAACCATACTGCTGGCAACCAACGTTTAAAAGTTGTTTGAGTAGAAGTTTGTGAAACAACGTTTACGGTTACTCCGCCAGTGTTTATCCACTCTGCTCCGTTGTAGACCCAAATAGTATAGGTAGCCTCCGCATTGTCCAACAACGCAGTGTCTGTATCAATATAAGTTAATCTATAGTTAGAAATAGTGTCTGAGTCTAAAACCGTTCCGCTATACGGAGAGTCTGGAAGACCTACAAAACTT
>Ga0194048_10000013_pt1 | contig 88403 bp, 97 predicted proteins | sample JunL225m_MetaG_FD_161685 | JGI IMG/M metagenome (GOLD analysis project Ga0194048, IMG submission 161685) | Anoxic zone freshwater microbial communities from boreal shield lake in IISD Experimental Lakes Area, Ontario, Canada - Jun2016-L222-5m | ecosystem: Environmental > Aquatic > Freshwater >...
CAAGTCGCTGCTCGACGTCCCGGCCACCTCGGAGCTGCTCGAGACCCTCGGCGTCCCTGTACTCGGCTACCGGACAGACACCCTCCCCCTGTTCTACTCGGCCGAGGGCGGGCCACCGGTCTCGGCGCGGGTCGACTCGCCCACCGAGACCGCCCGTGTCGCCGAGGCTCACTGGCAGCTCGGCGGCGGCGGACTCCTCGTCGGCCGACCACCCGACGAGAGCCTCGACGACGTGGAGCCGCTGATCGAGCGGGCGCTTGCCGAAGCTGCGACGGCTGGGATCCACGGCCAGGCCGTGACACCGTTCGTGCTTGGCTGGCTCCATCGCGAGAGCGGCGGCCGCACTCTTGTCGCAAACCGCGATCTCGTGCTCGGCAATGCCCGGCTCGCGGGTCAGATCGCTGCGGCAGCGGCCGCGGATTCGTAGCCGGGGACCTAGACCTGCCAGGCGCCGTCCGCCTGCACGAGCGTCCCGTCGGCGTAGAGCCGCTTGCCCAGCTCGCCGCGATCAACCGGATCCTCGCCGACCTCCCCCGACGCCGGGAAATGCCCGTCGCAGGGGTGCAGGAGCCCGCAGAAGAGCTCCAGAACGACGAAACCCCCGACCCCTTTTCGAAGGTCGAGGGTTCGTACGTGCAACATCTGATGGACCCAGACGGGCTCGAACCGTCGACCTTCTGGCTGCCAGCCAGACGCTCTCCCAGCTGAGCTATGGGCCCGGGAGACAGGGAAGTGTAGCTCCGAACTCCGACCCGTGAGATCGGTTGCGCGGAATGTCAGCCTGATCGGCGCTGGACGCGGCGTTGAGGAGAGCTTGCGACCGTCAGGCGACGACGGGCGGCGCTTCGGTGAGCGGCTCCGGGGTCTCCTGCGGAACGTCGCTCCACAGCTCCTCGAGCTTGTAGAACTCGCGTGCCTCCTCGGTGAACACGTGCAGCACGACGTCGAGGTAGTCGGCCACGATCCAGGTGCCTTCGGTGTCGCCGGCGATCGCGCGCGGAAGAAGCCCGTCGTCCTGCTTGAGCCGCTGATGCACCTCGTCAGAGATGCTCTTCGTCATGCGCGGGTTGTTGCCCGTACACACGATGAAGTAGTCCGTGTAGCTGCAGACGGGCTGCATGTCCAGGATGACAACGTCTCTTGCGAGCTTGTCCTGGGCGATTGCCGCGATCCGGAGGGCCTGTTCGTGAGAGGTCAAGCGGCTCAAAGTCTAGCCGCTACCCCGGCCGTAAAGCCCGTCGCGCTCGATGAGCGCCCAGACCGAAGCCGGAACGAGGTCATGGACGTCGTTGCCGCGGTCGAGCGCGGAGCGCAGATCGCGCGACGCAATGGCGTGCGGCTCGATCTCGAAGAAGCGCACACGCCCCGGCGTTGCAAGCCCGTCGAGGACGGCATCGAGGCGTTCCTCGGGGAAGCCCGGCCGCGTCGCGACGGCGATCTCGACCCGGCGCAGAACCTCATCGGGCTCCTTCCAGCTGCGCAGGTCGCAGAACTCGTCGGCGCCGAGCAGGAACGTCGCGTCCTCCCACTCGGGGTGCACGCGAAGCAGGTCGACGGTGCGGGGAAGCGGGTCGAGCACCACCTCGTCGTCCGGGAACGCCGCCTGTGCCAGAGCGAGGCGAACATCTGCCGGGGTGGCGATCGTCTTGTGCGCTGGCGCTGACGAGACGAGAACGACCAGAGAGTCGAGACCCAGCTCCTGCTTCGCGGTCGTTGCGAGGGCGAGATGGCCGTTGTGGGGCGGGTCGAACGCGCCGCCGAAGAGACCGATCACGGAACGTACTCGAGCGACTCGCCGCCGAGCTCGACCGTGACGCCGCGCTTGACGCCGATCGAACGAAGTGCCCGCTCGAGCTCCTCCTCGCTCGGTGGCGTTCCGACGACGCGGTAGCCATCCTGGGTGCGGAAGAGCGTCCAGGGACGAACCTTGGGCTGCGGCCGGTAGACGAGAAAGTCCGGAATCTCCCCCTCGGCGAGCTCCTCCTCGGGCTCCGGCACGAGCGTGAAGAGCCGACGTCGGAAGTCGGCGATCCCCTCACCGGTGGCGCACGAGAGACGGAAGATCGCGACGATCCGCGGATCCTCGACGGTGAACTCCGGCTCCGGCGCGATGTCGATCTTGTTCAGGACGACGATCTGGGGCAGCTCGTCAAGCCCAGCCCCGTACGCCGAGAGCTCGCCGTCGATCGTCTCCCACTGCGGCTGCGTCGGAAACGACGCGTCGATGACATGCACGAGCGTCCGGGCGCGTTCGAGGTGCGCGAGAAACTCATGCCCGAGCCCGATGCCCTCGCTCGCCCCTTCGATCAGCCCCGGGATGTCCGCGACGACCATCTGTCGGCCGTCGGACGCCTCGACCGTGCCGAGTACCGGCTGAAGGGTTGTGAAGGGATAGTTCGCGACCTTCGGCTTGGCGTTCGAGATCCGTGTGATCAACGACGACTTGCCGGCGTTCGGGAGCCCAACGAGCGCGGCGTCGGCGAGCAACTTGAGGTGCAGCTCGAGGTCCTTCTCGTCGCCCGGCATCCCGACCTCGGAGAAGCGTGGCACCTGACGCGTCGAGCTGACGAACCTGAGGTTGCCGCGGCCGCCGGGGCCGCCGCGGGCGATCACGATCCGCGCATCGGGACGATCGAGGTCAGCGATCAGCTCCTCGCCCTCGAACACCTGAGTCCCGACCGGAACGCCGATCTCGACGTCTTCCCCGTTCGCGCCGTGCTTGCGCGCGCCCCGGCCGTTGCCGCCCTTCGGCGCCGCGATCTCGTGCACCCGCTCGAGCCCCACAAGGTCACGAAGCGAGCGGTTGGCAAACAGCACGATGCTGCCGCCGTCGCCACCATCACCGCCGTCCGGGCCGCCCTTCGGGATGTACTTCTCGCGCCGGAACGAGAGCCCGCCGTCGCCACCACGACCCGCCTTCATATGCAGCTGCACACGGTCGCTGAACATCACCCTCCAACCAGGGTCTGCCGCGTCACGATGTGGCGGGACGAAAGAGGAATGCTAGGCGTCGACGACTGCGATGAAACGCCGCTCACCGCTGCGACGAAACTCAGCCTTGCCGTCGCGCATCGCGAAGATCGTGTCGTCCTTGCCGATTCCCGTGCCCGGGCCGGGACGGAACCGCGTGCCACGCTGGCGAACGATGATCTGGCCGGTCTTGACATCCTGGCCACCGAAGATCTTGACGCCGAGAAACTGAGGATTCGAGTCGCGACCGTTCTTTGAAGAACCCAGGCCTTTCTTATGTGCCATTAGGCGTCTCCCTCCTTCGCGAGTGCCGTCTCGAGAGCGGCGGTCGCGCCCTTACGCGCGGCGTTCGCCTGCTCATAGGCGAGTGCAGCCTCAAGCTGCTCCTTGCCCCAACCAGCGGCTGCAGCGGCGACCTCGCCGACCTTCAGGTCGGAGTAGCCGTCGGGCAGGCCCGGAGTCGCAGCCGCGACGGACTCGGCGGCGGCCTCCTTCGGTGCAGCCTCGGCCTTCGTAGCGGCGGTCTTCGCAGCTGCGCGCTTGGCGCCACCGAACGAGACCTCGATCTCGGTCACCGCGGCACGGAAGCCGTTGTGGCGCTTGTAGCCGGTGCGCTTGCGGTACTTCCCGATCCGGATCTTGGGGCCTCGGCCGTGGCCGAGCACCGTCACCGTCACCTTGGCTTCACCGAGCAGGACGTCGGGCGAGAAGGTCTGACCCTCCTCGACATGCACGCGATCGACAACGAGAGTCTCGCCGTCGCGGACGCGATGCTGCTTGTTACCGACTCGGATGATTGCGTATTCCATGGGCTAGGTGAACACGGGCAGGGGCCCGCGAGGATACAAGTGTACCGATCAGCCCTCGGACGCGTCTAGGTTCCACTCACTCATGGGCGTGTAGCTCCAATCGTCAGTGGATTCCCGGGTGGTTGCGTCGTCACTTTCGAGCTTCTTTGCAGGGGTAGGAGCGCGCTTGGCGGGCTTGCGCGCAGGCCTGGCGGGTGCCGCCGGAACCTCGTCGGCAGACGCCGCCACGGGAGCCGCAACCTCGGCGACGGCGACCTCGGTCGCCTCCACGTCGGTACCCGCATCGTCGGAGACCTCGCCGTCGACTGCTGAGACAGCAGCTCTCGGCTTGCGGTTACGACCGCCACGGGAGCCTCTCCGCGTCTGCTTTCTCGCGGCTGGAGCGGTACCGTCTCCGTCGCCCTCGGCATCGCCGATCTCGCGACCGGGCATGTGAATGACCGGGCCGGCGGGAGCCTCACTCTCGCCGTCGCTCTCGCCGTTCCGAGCAGGGACAGCCACAGGAGCCGTGGAGTCTGAGGTATCACCCTCGGCATCTGACTCGCCATCGACGGCGACGCCCGCCGGCTTGCGCTTGCGGTTTCGCCCTCCACGAGTGCCACGACGTGTCCGCTTCTTCGGAACGACAGCCTCGCCGTCGACCTCAACACCGTCCGCGGCCTCGACCTCCTCACCGTCGGCCTCCTCGGCAGCTGCTGCCGCCGTGGCGGCAGCAGGGCGACGGGGACGTCGCGGCTTCGGCGCCGGAGTCTCTCCGTCGGCGACCGCGCCGTCCTCGGCGGCCGCCTCGGCCGGCTGGCGAGGCGTCGACGACCTGCGCGAGGCAGGACGCCTCGCCGGGGCGGCGACGTCCGCTGCCGCGTCCTCAGACACGGCCTCGACGACGTCCAGATCGTCGTCCGCGGCGAGCCCAGCCGCCTCCTGCACCCCGTCAGCGGCCTTCTTGACCGCACGACGAGCAGGACGCGTCGGGCGCTCGGCCTCGGCCTCGGCAGTGATCGGCGAGTCGATGCGCGCGCCCGGATCGACGACGTCGGCATAGGCGACACCATCCATGACGGCACAGATCCGAACACGAACCTTCTTCCCGACGAGCTTTGCCGCCGAGTCAATCACGACGTCGAAGCTCTTGATCTTGGCAGCTCCCGCGCGGGGGTCGTGGAGACCGATCTCACCGAGCTTGACCTCGTACTCCTGACCAACCTCGATCGGGGCGACCGGCTGCTGATTCTCGATGCCACCCTGACCAACCACCCGGAAGTGGTCGAGATGGACGTCCGGAACCGGAACGAAGAAGAACCGGCGCTTCGTGATCTCCTCGAGCTCGATCAGCCGCGAGGCAGCAGGACCGATCAGGAGCGCAGCGACCTTTGCGCTGAGCTCGACCTTGAAGGCCTTCGCCCGCGACCCCGGCGTGACGAGCGCGCGGAGCTTGCGCTCGATCTCGACAGCGGTCGTGCTCTCCGAGACGATGATCCCGTCGCCGTCGCAGGTCGGGCACTTGCGGGTCATGACCTCGCGGGGGCCGTCGGTGACGTTCTGGCGCGTCATCTCGACGAGACCGAGCGGCGAGATCTCAACGACGTAGGTCTTCGTGCGGTCGCGCTCGAGCTCCGTGCGGAGTGCCTCCTCGACCTGGGCCCGGTTCTTCGGGTTCGCCATGTCGATGAAGTCGATGACGATGATCCCGCCGACGTCGCGCAGCCGGAGCTGACGGACGACCTCCTTGACGGCCTCGAGGTTGTTCTTCGTGATCGTGTCCTCGAGACGACCGGCACCCTGCTGCTTCGAGCGCGAGCCGACGAAGCGGCCGGTGTTGACGTCGATGACGGTGAACGCCTCGGCGTAGTCGAACACGAGGTAGCCACCCGACGGCAGGTCGACGCGGCGGCTCAACGTCGAGCGGATCTCCTGTTCGACACCGAACGACTCCAGGAGCGGCTCTCGTTCCTTGTACCGGGTGACGCGATCGACCATGTGCGGCGAGGTCTTCTTGAGGTAGCCGACGATCCGCTTGTAGGTGCGGTCGTGGTCAACGAGGAGACGCTCGAAGTCGCCTGTGAAGAGGTCACGCGTGACACGCAGCGGCAGCTCGGCCTCCTGGTAGACGAGCGCCGGGGCCTGGGTCTTCTTTGCGCGGGTCTCGATCGTCTCCCAGAGACGGATCAGGAAGTCGAGGTCGCGCGCGACATCCTCGGCGGACGCACCCTCGGCAGCTGTCCGCACGATCACGCCGCCGTCCTTCGGGGCGATCTCCTTGACGATCGTCTTCAGCCGGTTGCGCTCGTCGTCCTCGAGCCGACGCGAGACGCCGAGCCCGTCACCGTGCGGGACGTACACGACGAAACGGCCAGGGAGCGAGATCTCGGTCGTGAGCCGCGCGCCCTTCGTCTTCATCGGGTCCTTGACGGCCTGAACGAGGATCGTCTGACCCTTCTGGATCAGATCCTGAATCTTGCGGGCGCCACGGCGTCCCTCGAGCTCCGGGCCGACGATCTCGTCGACGTAGAGGAAGCCGTTCTTCTCGAGACCGATCTCGACGAAGGCGGCCTCCATCCCGGGCAGGACGTTGTCGACCGTCCCGAGGTAGACGTTGCCGGCGATCGAGCGATGCTCAGGCCGCTCGAGATAGACCTCGGCGACGACGTCGTCCTCGAGGATGGCGACGCGCTTCTCGCCCGCATCGACAGAGATCAGCAACTCGCGCTTCGCGTTCGGAAGCGGCGCCCGGCGCGGCGGCTGGCGGCGCGGAGTCCGGCTGCGATCGCTCCGCTCCGACCGCTCCCGCGGCTTGCGTTCTCCTCGCTTGCGCTCGGGCTGCTCCTTCGCAGGCTTCTCGACCGACGGCGCGACGGCGTCGTTCTCGTCGGCGGTGTCCTCCGCTCCGTCCGCGGTCGCAGCGCCTGCTCCGGCACCGGCCGGACGCTTCGACCGACCACGGCCACCACGGTTGCCGCGGCGGCGCTTTCTCGGGGCGGTGCTTGTCGGTTGACCCTCTGCGTCCGAGCCTGGCTCGGACGATGTCACCTCGGTCGACGGAACGGCGACCGGTGCGACGACGATCGGTGGATCAGGCTCTACAACTTGGGTGGCGGCCGTAGACGGCGCCAGCTCGTCCCCCGCCTTGTGGCGGCGGAACCAGGTACGTGGCAACAGAAAGCTCCTTCATGGGTTGCGCGCGCAGCCGCACATTGTGTGGGCGCGCGTCATGGATGGACGATGAAAGCCTTGGCATGGCCTGCCCCAACAGTAGCAACGCGCCTCAGGCGGCTTCGATCGCGGTCTCGATCCGCGCCCGCCGGGCACGAACCGTCCGCACGCGCTGCTGGAGACGCGACCAGGCCCACGGCTCGATCTCGGCGTACCGGGTGCCGGTCTGGCCCTTCGTCGCGTCTGCATATTCGAACCAGGCATCGGCCTCTTCGATCAGCAGTAGTTCAAGCATCTCTGCGTTTCCTTCCAACGGCATCTGGGGATACCTCCGTCGAGTTGCGTAGAGATTAGGACCCGGACCGGACGGACTCGAATCGGCGGCGTGCCGCCTCACCGATCGCGCGCGTTCCGCCGTACGCAACCGCGCCCTTCGCAGCCCACCCGGCGGCAGGCACCAGGTCGAGCAGCTCCCGTGCGATCGCCCGCAGACCCAGCCCGGCTCCGACCACCGACGCGAGCTCGGCCACCGGGATTGCCTCCGTGTCCCGTCCAGAGGCGAGCGCGATCCGGAGCACGAGCCGTGCCTCGTTGAGGGTCAGCACGGGCATGTCGACACCCGGGACGAACACGGCCACAGCGATAACAGCGTTGCGCCGTGCGCACCGCCGGATCAGCTCGTCGATCACCTGTTCGCGGAGCACCGGGAGGCGAGCCGCGAGAGCCGCACCGCGTTCGCCGAGAGCCGCTGCGACGACGCGTGCGATCTCGTCGATCGGAAAGCCGGAGCCCGGCGCGAGCGTGACGATCCGCGTGTCCAGGACGTACGGCAGGCTCTCGCCCTCCGTGATACCGATCACCGGGACACGTGCCCGTTCGGCCGCCCGCAGCACAGCGACGTCGGGCGGCCCGATCCAGATCAGCGCAGCAGCCCCCTCGGGCGCACTCCCCTCCAGAACGGCCGCGGTGTCACCGCCCGCGCGAAGCTCACGTGCGAGCAGGGGGACGAGGTCGCGCGCACCGGCCACGAGCAGCGGCCGCCGATCGCGTGCCCCCGCCTTGCCCTCGTTCAGCACGCCGCGGATCTGAATCGCGGCGACCTTCGCCTTGCCGAGCCTCACGCCCGCCGCCTCCCGCCACGCACACGGACTGCCTGGAGAATCCCCATCGCCGTCAGGTTGCTGATCATCGACGATCCGCCAACGGAGACGAACGGCAACGGGATGCCCGTGATCGGAGCGATCCCGATCGTCATCCCGACGTTCACGAAAGCCTGAAAGAGGAACGCAAAGACGATCCCGGCCGCGACGATTGCGCTGTAGAAGTCGGCAGCTCCGGCGACGATCTTCAGGCCGCGCCACACGATCAGGAGGTAGAGGAGCAACAGCGCCCCCGCTCCGAAGAACCCTCGCTGCTCGGCCAGCGAGGCAAACGCAAAGTCCGTCGCGTGCTCTGGCAGGTAGTCAAGACGTGTCTGGGTCGCCCCCGCAACACCGCGGCCCCGCAGCCCGCCGGCCCCCACGGTAGTGATCGACTGGTTGATGTTGTACGTCGCGCCGGTCGGGTCGGAGTCAGGATGGGTGAAGCCGGTGAGTCGGGCCGTCTGGTAGGGCTTGAGCACGTTGACGCCGACAGCGGGCAGCCACCACAGCACGGCCAGAACCACGAGCAGTGCGAGTCCCCCGATCGCTCCCAGGTGCGCCCAGCGGATACCCGAGACGAACAACACCGAGGCAAGAACAGCCGAGTACACAAGCGCGGTACCAATATCCGGCTGGAGGAACACGAGGCCGATCGGCACAGCAGCAACGGCGATCGTGCCGAGCGCAACGCCGAGCTCGCTGACGCGCTTCGCTCGGTTGGCGAGGAACGAGGCGAGAAAGAGCGCCAGCAGCACCTTCCCGAACTCCGACGGCTGGAACGTGAACGACCCGAGCGTCACCCACCGCCGGGAGCCGCGGGTTGCGGCACCGAAGACGAGCACGAGCGCCATCACACCGACGAGCCCGACGAACATCGCGCGGGCGGCACGCCGGTAGAGCCCCGGATCGATCAGCGTCGTCGTCACGAGCATCACGACACCGGCCGCCGCGTACAGCGCCTGGCGGCTCGCAGCGCTCCCGCCGGGATCGTTGCGGGTGATCCCGCCGATCGCCCAAAGCCCGTAGGTAACAGCGAGCCCGACCGCCCCGAGCAGCACCCAGTCCACGCGGCGGAGCAGGCCGAGCCGGCCGGCCGCGTTGACCCGCCCGTTTTGCCGCAGCCCACGCGAGCGGCGGTCGACTGCCTCTATCGTCATGCGCGCACCATCAGTCGGATGGCCTCGTAACGATCACGTCGGGCCTGTGGACCTTGAAGTACGCCTTGAACACCTGGAGGGCGGCCGGGGCTGCCGAGACGCCGCCGTGTCCGCCGTTCTCGATCACGGCGCAGACGACGATCGATGCGCTGCCGGTCGGGCCGTACCCGCACCACCACGCCTGGTTGAGCTTGACGGGATGGGGGTACCCGGAGAGCGTGACGAGCTTCTCGGCGGTGCCGGTCTTGCCGGCAATCGAGATCGGGAAGGTCCCGAAGACGCCGGACGATGTGCCGTACTTCGAGTGCGTCGCGTCGTAGAGGCCCGTCTGCACGACCTGGAGCGCGGCCGGGTCGACGCCGCTCGGCGTGGGCGGCTGGGCACCGAACTGCCGCAGAATCTGCGGGGCGCGCGGATCGCTCGATGCCTGCTCGACATCCTCGACGATGTGCGGCTTGACGAGTTGGCCACCGTTGGCAATCAGGGCGTAGAAGCGCGCCATCTGGATCGGCGTCACGTTCACGTCACCCTGGCCGATCGCGAGCTGGATCGAGTAGCCCGGCTTCCAGATCCGGTCGATCTCGGTGAACGGGCGTCCCTCGAACGTCTTACGCCGCCACTCCGGCGTCGGGACGAGTCCGGCGGTCTCAGGGCCGATGTCGAGCCCCGTCGACGTACCGAAACCGAACCGTGCAGCCCATGCCTGAAGCGCATGCCCCTGGCTCGCGGGCAGCTTGTAGAAGTCGAGACCGACGCGGTAGAAGTACGTGTCGCACGACTCCGCGAGCGCCTGGGGAAGCTCCATCCACTGGTACACGCTCGTATCCCAGTTCTTGAACACCTGCCCGTAGGCGCTGAACGACCCCGAGCAGAGCAGCGACTGGTTCGGCTGGATGATGTGCTCCTCGAGCGCCGCAAGCGCTGTGACGGGCTTCCAGACTGACCCGGGAGGGTAGGTGACGTCGAGCGCGCGGTCGAGACCTGGGTAGTTGTGGTGCGCGGCGACGGCTGCGTCCTGGAGTTCCGCAAGCTTGTGGGGGTCGCGGCTGACGTAGACGGACGGCTTGTACGTCGGGTAGGAGGCGAGCGCGAGGACGGCCCCGCTGCGCGGGTCAAGCGCGACGATCGCCCCACCGTCGGCCGCGAGCTGCCCGTCGGAGTGGGCGACCTTGATGCCATAGCGCAGCGCGCGCTCTGCCGCCCGCTGGACGTTCACATCGAACGTCAGGCGAATCGTGTTGCCCGGCTGTGGCAGCACCGTCGTCGTGACCGAGCTCGTCGGGCGGCCGCGCGAGTCGACGGTCAGCTGCGCCTTGCCAGGATGACCGCGGAGGTAGCGATCGAACGAGAGCTCGACACCCGCCTGCCCGACGATGTCGCCGAGCCCGTAGCCGTACTTCCGCCCCGCCTTCAGCTGCTGCTCGGTGATCTCACCGACGTAGCCGACGACGTGCGCCGCGAGCGACTGGAACGGGTACTTCCGCAGGTAGCTGTCGGCGAGCTGCACGCCCGGGTACTGGAGACGATGCTCCTCGAAGTACGAGATCTGGTCGTCGTGGAGGGCCCGTCGAATCACGAGCGGGGTCAGCGGATCGCCCTGGTGCGAGTGCATGGCCGAGAGGATGTCCGTCATCGGCACCGACACGACCGACGCGATCGACTGCAGCTCGCGACGCTCGGCCGGCCAGCTCTTCGGCAGGTCGGCAGGCCACAGCTCGAGGCTCGTCCCGAGCACGTTCGTGACGATGTGATGCCCGGCCGCATCGACGACCTGCCCCCGAGGTGCGTCGAGGAGGATCGTGCGGGCGCGGTTGCCGTTCGCCTGCGCCCGGTAGTGCGTGCCGGAGAGAACCTGGAGCGCCCAGAGGCGCAGGAACAGCACCGCGAACACGGTCAGTGCGAGCGCGCCGAGGATCGCGATGCGAAGCGCCACCTGCGGCGTGAGGCGGTACGGCTCCTCGACGCGCGGGTCGGACGGCAGAAACCGACGTGACCGCCGCTGCGGGCTAGCCAAGGACGCGAACCTCATGCACGCGATCGCCGGGCTCACTCGGAGGGAACGCGCGGCGCACGAGGGCGTAGACCGGAAGCGTCAGAACCAGGTTGAGGAGCGCCGCGAAGGGGAGACCTGCGAGCACATGCCCGGCCGGCGCCGAGTCGCCGAGCACGAAGCGCAACGCGAGCACGCCGAGCGTGTAGGCCACGGTCACCACGCCGACCGAGGTGTACGGGGCGTGGAAGCGGTCGAACGCGGTCGTCTCGCCGTAGCGCCCGATCCAGAACCCGGCCAGCGTGAGCAGGAGCGAGCTCGACCCGAGCGTGTCGAGGTTGACCGTGTCGATCAGGAGGCCGGTTCCAAACCCGGCGAACGCCCCGAAGACCGCCCCCCGAAGCAGCGCAAGCGAGAGCAGCACAACGAGCACCAGATCGGCGCTCCCGCCAAACGGGTGGTACGGGGCAAACAGAGCCGACTGGACAAGCACTGCGACAAACAGGAGCAGCGCCGCCTTGATCGGATCTGACCTCATCGTCCGGCTGGCGTCGGCTTCGGAATCAGCACCAGCACCGACTGGAGCGACGAGAAGTCGACGAAGGGCTCGACCTGGATGTCCTTGAAGATCTCGGTATCGCTCTGGTTCACGCTCGTTACCACGCCGATCAGGATGTTCCGCGGGTAGAGCGACGGCAGCTTTCCGTTCCCCGGCGACCCCGCCGTGATGATCGTGTCGCCGTAGGAGACCTTCTTGTCCTTCGTGACACGATCGAAGACGAGGGAGTCGACTGCGCTGCCATGATCGACGATCCCGATCGCCGACTGGCTGATCTCATCGACTGCCCGAACAGCGCTGTCGGGGTCGGTGATCAGCGTCACGCGCGACTGGCTCGCGAACACCTTCGTCACCTGCCCGACCAGACCGCGGTTGGTGACGACGATGTCCTGCAGGGCGATCCCGCGATCCCGGCCAGCAGCGATCGTGACACTCTGGTTGAAGTCGGACGGGCTTGTCAGCACCTGAGCCGCTACCCAGTCGTAGTCCTGTGGGAAGCTCGGGGAGTTCGCGTAGCGCAGAAGCTTCTGCAGCCGGATGTTCTGCTCGACCGCACCCTCCTGGCGCGCGACGAGCTGGCGCAGTTGCTCGACCTCGCGCGTCAGCTTCCGGTTCTGCGCCTTCGCGTCGAAGAGCCCCCTGGCCCAGCCGGCACCGTCGCGGAACGGGCGTGCGACGCGCGTCGCGACGATCTCGAACGGCCGCAGCGCGGAGGCGCCGTAGCTCTGGGCCGAGTCGAGCGCGCTCGATCGGAACGAGATCGTGATCAGGACGAGGGACGCCATGACCAGCGTCAGGATGACGAGCCTGCGCCGAAGAGCGCTCGAACGGTTCTGGGAGTTGCCGGGTGCGGCGGCGGAGGAGCCCAGGACCGCGAGACGGACGGTCCGGTTACGAGGCACGGGACGGTGAGTCTAGCTGCGCAGCGCGCCGGAGGATAGCGCCGTCAGCGACGGCCGTTGCGGGAGCGGCCGCGGGCATGTGCACGAGCGCTGTTGCGCAACGCAGGGATCTCGTCGAGCGCCCGACCGGACCCGACGGCGACGCAGGTGAGCGGCGACTCGGCGAGGTGCGTCGGCATGTGGGTCTCCTGCCGAAGGCGCTCGGCGAGTCCCTGGAGCAGCGCCCCGCCGCCGGCGAGCACGATGCCACGATCCATGATGTCCGCGGCAAGCTCGGGCGGGGTCTTGTCGAGGGTCGACTTGATCGCATCGATGATCCGCGCGACGGGCTCCTCGAGCGCGCGGCGGATCTCCTCGCTCGAGAGGATCACGGTCTTCGGCAGGCCGGTGAGCAGGTCGCGTCCGCGAACCTCGGCCTGTACCTCCTCGCCGAGCGGGTGAGCCGAGCCCACCTCGAGCTTGATCTCCTCCGCGGTCTGCTGGCCGATCAGGAGCTTGTAGTCCCGCTTGATGTGGTTGATGATCGCCTCGTCCATCTCGTCGCCGCCCACGCGGAGCGACTGCGAGACGACGATCCCGCCGAGCGAGATCACTGCGACCTCGGTCGTGCCACCGCCGATGTCGACGATCATGTTGCCGGTCGGCTCTGCGACAGGGAGCCCGGCGCCGATCGCAGCGGCCAACGGCTCCTCGATCAGATACGCCTCACGCGCACCGGCCGAGAGCGTCGCCTCTTCGACTGCGCGCCTCTCGACCCCGGTGACCCCTGACGGCACGCAGACGACGACCCGCGGATGGGCGAACCGGTGCTGGTGGACCTTCTGGATGAAGTGGCGGAGCATCTGCTCGGTGACATCAAAGTCGGCGATGACGCCGTCCTTGAGCGGCCGAATAGCGCTGATCGTTCCAGGCGTCCGGCCGAGCATCCGCTTGGCCTCGAGCCCGACGGCGTAGACCTCACCGGTCGTCTGCTCAATCGCGACGACGGACGGCTCGCTGAGCACGATCCCTCGCCCACGCACGTAGACGAGCGTGTTGGCGGTGCCGAGGTCGATTGCCATGTCCCGGCCGCCGAACCCCGTGAGGTAGTTGAAGATGCCCATGACTGCCCGGTGGCCACTCTACCTTGAGGGCCGCGAACGGCCCAGGGGCGTCTGCCGTCGGTCAGCCGAAGCCGTAGGAGCCCGGGCAGCGCTCTGCGAGCAGGCGCACAAGCAGCGCGGCCGGGAGACCCACGACGTTGAGATAGTCGCCCTCGATCCGCTCGACAAGGCTTCCGCCGAGACCCTGGATCGCGTACGCGCCGGCGCGCCCCTCCCACTCCCCTATCGCGAGGTAGCGCTCGATGTCGTGTGGGGCGAGCGTCCGGAACGTGACGGCCGTCGTCTCGCTATGAAGTTCCTCCCAGTCCGCTCCGCGCAGGCAGAGGCCCGAGACGACCTCGTGGGTGCGCCCGGAGAGCGCGCGAAGCATCCGCTCGGCATCCGCATGGTCACGCGGCTTGCCGATCGTCTCGCCACGACACAAGACGACCGTGTCGACGCCGAGAACAACCCGGCCGTGCCCGTCGATCGAGCGGGCCTTCCCGGCCGCGTGGTCGAGCGGATCGCCGCCGTCTTCCTCCTCGAACGGGGGGGCGACTGCCTCGAAGGAGATCCGGAGCTGATCGAGGATCGCGCGTCGCTGCGGCGAGGTCGAGGCGAGGACGAGGGTCTCGCTCATCGTCATGCCCGCGTCAGGTCGTCGTCGTGGGCGCGCGGCCCGCTGAACGTCGTGTGTGAGTGTGTCCGAGGGTCGCGGTTGAAACCCGCGGCCTCAGACCAACCCATCAGGGAAGAACAGGGCGAGCTCGTGCTTTGCGCTCTCCTCGGAGTCCGAGCCGTGGATGACGTTCTCGGACATCTCGAGCGCAAGATCGCCACGGATCGTGCCGGGCGCAGAGTTCGAGGGGTTGGTCGCGCCCATCATGGTGCGCACCACCGTGATCGCCGACTCGCCTTCGAGCGCGAGAGCGAGCACCGGGCCCGAGGTGATGAACGCAACGAGCTCGCCGAAGAACGGCTTGTCCTCGTGCTCGGCGTAGTGCTGCGCCGCGAGGGAGCGGCTGATCTTCTGAAGCTTCGCCCCGCGAAGGACAAAACCGCGTCGCTCGAAGCGCGCGACGATGTCGCCGCAGAGCCCGCGGCGGACCGCGTCGGGCTTACAGAGGACGAGTGTGCATTCGACGGCCATTGGGCCGCGGAGATTACCCGGAAGCGCGGGTTCGCCGCCGGGGAGCCGTCGTCGACGGCTTCCGAGGGGTCGGAGCGCGCGCAGCTGGCTGGTCGGGTGTCACAGGGGTCTCGCAGTACGGGCAGAGCTGCCACGCCTCCTCAAGCGGCTTCTTGCATGAGGCGCACGCATGGCGGAGCTTCGCCGCGCACACAGGACAGGCGAGAAAGTCCGAGTCGACGGCACAGCCGCAGACCGCGCAGACGCCGTGGTGGCCGCTGATGCTCCCCTCGATCGCCTTGATCTCGAGCTCACGCTCGCGAATGTCGTCGAGGTACTCGGGCGGGCGGAAGAGCATGTAGACGAGCGGCCCGAGGAACGGTGGAATCGCCGCAACTATCGTCGAGAGCCGGATCAGGCGCGGGTCGGTGAGGCGTCGTTGTGCGTCCTTGCGCGCCCAGTACACCGTCCCGATCCAGCACGAGGAGACAAACAGGACGAACAGCAGCCGGATCACGTCCCAGGCGAGGGAGTGAAAGAACGCGTGGATGCCGCCGAAGAAGCTCCCGGTCACAGCAGCACGTTCCCTAGCACCCAGCCAGCGAGGAACGCCAGCCCGACAAAGAGGACGAGCAGGGCGCCTGCAAAGAGAAAGACGGTGAGGCGGTCACGGGCGCCGGAGATGGTACGGGTTCTAGGCATCATCCGAAAGCTCCGCAAGGAGATAGAGGGATCCCGTCACGAGCACGGCTCCTTCCGGCCCGGCGAGCGTCCGGGCACGAACGAGCGCCGACGCCGGATCCGAGACCGCCTCGGTGGCTGCGAAGTGGGCGGCCGCTCTCGCAGCGAGGTCAGCCGCCGGGATCGTCCGAGAGTTCGTCGAGCGCGTCGCGATCATCGTGTCTCCGGCCTCCGAGAGAGCGGCCAGCATCGCCTCCGCATCCTTATCGCCGAGGATCGAAGCAACGACGACGTAGCGACGAGCCGGCAGATGGGACAGCAGGTAGCGAACGCCCGCGAGGTTGTGCGCCCCGTCCCAGATCTCGAGGGGCCGCTCCGCTCGTTGTTCCAACCGCCCGGGAACCGACAGGCCACGTGCCGCCGTGTCATCGACGGGGTGACCGAGGTAGGCCTCCGCCGCAGCGACAGCGAGGCCGAGGTTCGAGCCGGGCGCGCGCTCGATGCGTCCCGCGCCCGCGGCGCCCGCAACCGACTCCCACTCCGCCTCACCGAGGATCACGGTAGATCCCGGAGCGACGACCGCAAGCTTCTCGACGGCGATCGCCTCGCGCGTGTCCCCGAGGATGTCTGTGTGCTCGAGGGCGACGTTCGTGAGGACGACGACGGCCGCCCCGAGGACGTTCGTCGCGTCGTGGCGACCGCCGAGCCCCGCCTCGACGACCGCGACGTCGACGCCGGACGCCGCAAACTCGGTGAGGGCAGCGGCGATGAGCACCTCGAACTGCGTTGCTCCCTGGGCGACGGGGCGGACTCGTGCGAGCGCTCGCTCCAGGTCGGCTGGGCGCCCGTCGATCTGGATCCGCTCGCCCCAGGAGCGGACGTGAGGTGAGATGGTGGCGCCGACGCGGAGCCCCTCCGCCTCGAGCAGCGCGGCAGTCATCAATGTCGTGGAGGTCTTCCCGTTCGTCCCGACGACGTGGACGGCGCCGTACCGCCGCTGCGGCTCGCCGAGATCGGCGAGGAGCACTTGCATGCGTCCAAGACCGAACTCCTCGGGCCACGGTGAGAGGGTCGCGAGCCAGTCGATCGCTGAGCCAGCGTCGGTCACGGGGACGAAAGGGTCACAGATACGAGGTATGCGAGGGAGCTCGTACGGATGTCAGCTACCGGTGAGTGCCGCCAACTCGCGCCGGTAGCGCTCGAGCTTCTCACGCTCGGCATCGACCACGGCCGCAGGCGCGCTCCCGACGAACTTGTCGTTCGCCAGCATGCCCTCGCAGCGCTTGATCTCCATCTGGAGCCGCTCGATCTCCGCGTCGGCGTTGCCGGAGGCCTTGACGCGTTCCGGCTTGACGACGGCGTCGAAGATGCGCTTCTCGTCGCCGTCGAGCGGCACGACGACTCCGCTACGACGAAACGTGACTGCAGCCTCCTGGACACGCTCAAGCGCGTCGGCCCCGGCGACCGGAACGCTGTCTGACTCGGGCCAGGGCCCCAGGATCAGGCGGGTCGTGTGGAACTGCACCCAGATCTCCTCGGTGACGTGCGGCAGAACAGGGTGCAGGAGCGAGAGCAGCTGCTCGAGCGCCGCGAGAGCGGTTGCGACTGCCCCCTCCTCGCGGTCGTAGAGGCGGGGCTTAATGGCCTCGGCGTACCAGTCACAGAAGTCGTCGAAGGTGAGGTGGTAGAGGGAGTCGGCGACGTGCGCGAAGTCGAACACCGGCAGCAACGCATCGATCTCGGCGCGGGTCTCGTCGAGGCGTCCGACGATCCAGCGCTCCTCGAGCGACTCGGGACGGAGCTCCGGGGTCACCCCCTCGGCGTTCTGAAGGATGAGCCGCGAGACGTTCCAGAGCTTGTTCGCGAGCTTGCCGCCCTCCTCGATCGCGCCCCAGCTGAAGCGGACGTCCTGCGTCGAGGAGATCTTGAGGAGGCCGTAGCGGACGGCATCCGCCCCGTGCTTGTCGATCGCCTCGAGCGGGTCGATGCCGGTACCGAGGCTCTTCGACATCCGTCGGCCGTCCACGGCAAGAACGGTCGAGTTGATGATCACGTCAGTGAACGGGATCTCACCGGCAAGAAAGAGGCCGGAGAAGATCATGCGGTTCTCCCAGAGGCGGATGATCTCGCGGGCCGTGACGTTGACGTTGCCCGGGTAGTACCGGTCGAGCTCGGGTGCCGCATTCGGCCAGCCGAGCGTCGCGATCGGCCAGAGTGCCGAGGAGAACCACGTATCGAGCACATCCGTCTCACGGACGAGATCCGCGGAGCCGCACTCGGTACACGCGGCGGGTGCTGGCCACTCGCAGGTCTGATGGCCATCGGGACACGTCCAGATCGGGATCTGATGTCCCCACCAGAGCTGCCGCGAGACGCACCAGTCGGGCGCGCTCTCGAGCGACTCGATCGCGAAGCGATGCTGGCTCTCGGGGTGGTAGCGCACCTCCCGAGCCTCGAGGGCCGCAATCGCGGGAGCAGCGAGCTCGTCCATGCGGCACCACCACTGCGGTGAGATGAGCGGCTCGATCCGGGAGTGGCAACGCTCGCACGTGCCGACGGCGTGCCGCAGGCTCTCGCGCTTCTCGAGCTGGTCGTGCTCCTTCAACCAGGAAACGACCCGCTCGTCGGCCTCGCGCTGGTCGAGCCCCTCGAACCCCTCGGCGGTCATCTTCCCGTCGGGGCCGACAACCGTGATCGTCTCGAGCGAGTGGTCGCGGCCGATCTCGAAGTCGAGCGGGTCATGTCCCGGCGTGATCTTGAGCGCCCCGGAGCCGAAGTCGAGCTCGACGCGCGTGTCGGCGATCACAGGAACGCGACGACCGACGACCGGGACGACCACCTCCTTGCCGATTGCATCGCGGTAGCGCGGATCGTCGGGATGGACGGCGACAGCGACATCCGCGAGGATCGTCGCGGGACGCACGGTTGCGATCGTGATCCAGCCGGAGCCGTCAGCGAACGGGTAGCGGACGTAGGTGAGCGCATCGTCCATGTCGACGTGCTCGACCTCGAGGTCGGAGATCGCTGTCTGATGGTGCGGGCACCAGTTGACGATGCGGTTGGCGCGGTAGATCCACCCTGCGTCCCAGAGCCGCACGAAGTAGGTCATGACCGAGTCGACGTAGCCATCGTCCATCGTGAAGCGCTCGCGCGAGTAGTCGAGCGACGAGCCGAGCCGGCGGAACTGGCCCATGATCACGCGGCCGGTTCTGTCGAGCCACTGCCACGTCCGCTCGAGGAACGCCTCACGGCCGATCTCCTGGCGCGATGTCCCCTCGGCGATCAACTGCTTCTCGACGACGTTCTGCGTCGAGATGCCCGCGTGGTCGTAGCCGGGCTGCCAGAGCGTGTCGAACCCGCGCATCCGATGCCAGCGGACGAGGCAGTCCTGCATCGACCCGTTCAGAGCGTGCCCCATGTGGAGCTCGCCGGTGACGTTCGGCGGTGGGACGCAGATCACGAACGTCTCGTCGCGACGAGCGCCTGCACCGGCCTTGTAGAGGCCTTCGGCCTCCCAGGTGCGCTGCCAGCGCTCCTCGACACCGCGCGGGTCGTAACGGGGCTCCATCATCGGAGAGCCAATCTACCGGGGCGCGAAACGGCCCCGCCCGGGCTGGCTACGCGGACTCTTCGGCCAGCTCGTCGGCGTCGTCAAGCCCGGCGCCGGCCGAGGTGACGAGCGTCGGCTTCAGACCACGCTCGATCGTCTCCTTCGTGATCACGCACTTGGAGACGTCCTTGCGGGACGGCAGCTCGAACATCACGTCGAGGAGGGCGTTCTCGATGATCGAGCGCAGCCCGCGCGCGCCCGTCTCGCGGCTGAGCGCCTTGTCGGCGATCGCCCAGAGCGCGTCCTCGGTGAAGTGAAGATCGATGTGGTCGTAGTTGAAGAAGCGCTGGTACTGCTTGACGAGCGCGTTCTTGGGCTCGGTGAGGATCTGGACGAGATCCTCACGCCGCAACTGGTGCACCGCCGACACGATCGGGAGCCGGCCGATGAACTCGGGGATCAGACCGAAGTTGAGGAGATCCTCGGGCATGACTCCGCCGAGGATCTCGACGTTCGCGGACTCCTGGGTCTCTGCGATCTCGCGACCGAAGCCCACGGCGTTCTTGCCGACACGCTTCGCGATGATCTTGTCGAGACCTGCGAACGCCCCTCCGCAGATGAAGAGGATGTTCGTCGTGTCGATCGAGAGGAACTCCTGGTGCGGATGCTTGCGTCCCCCCTGGGGTGGCACCGAGGCGACCGTGCCCTCGAGGATCTTGAGGAGCGCCTGCTGCACCCCTTCACCCGAGACGTCACGGGTGATCGACGGGTTGTCGGCCTTGCGGGCGATCTTGTCGACCTCGTCGATGTAGATGATCCCTGTCTCGGCCTTCTTGATGTCGAAGTCGGCGGCCTGGATCAGCTTGAGCAGGATGTTCTCGACGTCCTCACCGACGTAGCCCGCCTCGGTGAGCGCCGTCGCATCGGCGATCGCGAACGGCACGTTGAGAATCCGTGCGAGCGTCTGCGCGAGGTGCGTCTTGCCGCAGCCGGTCGGGCCGAGTAGAAGGATGTTCGACTTGTGCAGCTCGACGTCGCCCTCCTCGCCACCCATCTGGACGCGCTTGTAGTGGTTGTAGACCGCCACTGCGAGCGTGCGCTTCGCCTCCTCCTGGGAGACGACGTACTCGTTCAGATGGGCGAAGATCTCCTTCGGGCGCGGGAGATTGTCGAGGTCGAGCGTCGCGGGAGCGGTTAGCTCCTCATCGATGATCTCGTTGCAGAGGTCGATGCACTCGTCGCAGATGTAGACGCCGGGCCCGGCGATGAGCTTCTTAACCTGTCGCTGGGACTTGCCACAGAAGCTGCAGAGGAGTTGTTCGTTGCCGTCGCTCGCGCGCGCCATGTCTCCCCCGCCGCGCGACCGAAACCGCTAGGCCGTCGCCTCCGGGCGCTGAACATCTCGATGCGTGATGACGCTGTCGATGATGCCGTAGTCCACTGCTTCGGTCGGGCTCATGAAGAAATCGCGCTCCATATCTCGGGACACTTCCTCGATGTTCTTGCCGGTGTGGAACGAGTAGATCTCCTCCAGACGCCGCTTGAGGCCGATGACCTCGCGAGCCTGGATCTCGATGTCGGTGCCCTGCCCCTGGAACCCTCCGGACACCTGATGGATCAGGATTCGTGAGTTCGGCAGAGACATGCGCTTTCCTTTCGCCCCGCCGGCAAGCAGGAGCGAGCCCATGCTCATCGCGATGCCGACGCAGATGGTCTGCACGTCCGGCTTGATGAACTTCATCGTGTCGTAGATGGCGAGACCGGCGTACACCGAGCCGCCCGGCGAGTTGATGTAGAGGAAGATGTCCTTGTCCGGATCGTCGGACTCCAGGTGCAGGAGCTGCGCGATGACGAGGTTCGCGATCTGGTCATCAACCGGGGTGCCGAGAAACACGATGCGCTCGGCGAGGAGGCGCGAGTAGATGTCGAACGCGCGCTCGCCGCGCGATGTCTGTTCAACCACCATCGGGATCAACGGGCTCATATCGTCCTCGCTCCTAGCTGCCGGGTGTCCAAATTTTCGTCTCTGCCGCCGGAGGTTCCTTGTCCTTGTCCGGCGTCCAGATGCTGTCGCGCGTGTTCGCGAGCTCCTGCGAGATCGGCGTGACCTCGGCGGCGATCCTGTCCATCGCACGCTTCATCGAGAGGTCGGGGCGCACGCGGTCGGCGCCTCCAGCCTCCATGAACTCGTCGATGTCCTCGTCGGTCTCCCCCTCGGCCTTGAGCTCGGCGCGGATGTCATCGTCGCTCACGACGAGCTTGAGCTTCTCGACTGTCGCCTCGAGCACGAGCTCGCGCGCGATCGACTGCGCAGCCTCGACGTACAGGCGCTTCTCAAGGTCGGCGCCGGTGATCCCGGTCATCTGCAGGTAGGTGCGCGGATCGATCCCGCGCGACTCGAGCTGACGGAGGAAGGAGTTGATCAGCTCGCGCGTCCGCATCTCGACGACGAGCGCGGCCGGCTTGACGTTCGACGCCTTGACGAGCTCGTCGATCGCGGCGGCACGGAACTGCGAGTCTGCCTCTGCTTCGAGCTGCTCGCGCATCCGGCGATCGAGGTCGGCGCGGAGCTCGGCGACGGTGTCGAACTCGCTCGCGGAGCGCGCGAAGTCGTCGTCGAGAGCCGGGAGCACCTTCTCGTGCAGGTCTTTGAGCTTGACGAGCGCGCCGCGGCGGGTGCCGTCCTGCAGCTCCCAGCTGACCTCCTGGCTGTCACCGGGAAGCAGGTCGCGAATCGCACGCTCGATCTCATCGACGAGCCGCTCGGTGCCAAGCTCGACGACGTAGTCGCGCTGGCCGAGGCCGGTCTCCGACACGATGTCGACGACTGCAACGTCGCCCATCTTCGCGGGGCGGCCGTCGACGGCCGAGAGGTCGGCGACTGCACGCTGGAGCTGCTCGACCTGCTTGTCGATGAAGTCTTCGGGCACCTCGACCTCGAGCCGCGGCGCCTCGAGCTTCGACCAGTCGGCGACCTCGGGGAGCGCCTGGACGGGCACCTCCGCGGTAAACGACCAGTTGGAGTCCGGGTCGGCGGGGAGCTCGTAGTCATACGACGGCTGCTCGGTCGGGCGCAGGCGGTGACGCCGCACTCCGCTCCAGAACCAGCTGTCGATATGCGACTCGACCGCTTCGGCGTAGAGACGCTCCTTGCCGATCTTCGCGAGCAGCACCTGGGTCGGCACCTTGCCGGGGCGAAAGCCGGGCACCTTCACGCGCTCCGAGAGGTCGCTCGTCGCGTGCTCCACGGCGTGGTGCACGTCGTGGGCCGGAACTTCGACCGTCAGGCGAACGCGATCGCCTGGGAGCTGTTCGAGTTGCGTCTCCATGCGGAAGGCCATTCAAGCAGAGCGCATCGCCCTGCCGCTTCGTCGGCTGCACGCTAGCGTCCTGGAGGTGAACATCGACGAGGCAATCCGGACCCGACGAACCCACAAGACGTACGGGCCGACCCCGGTTCCACGCGAGACGCTCGAGGAGCTGTTCGAGCTCGCGCGCTGGGCTCCGAACCACTTCGTCACCGAGCCGTGGCGCTTTCGCGTGCTCGGAACGGAGACGGTCGTTCGGCTCGCTGCGGCCGGCGAGCCGAACGAGCTCGAGAAGCTCAAGCGGGCTCCGACGCTCGTCGTCGCGACGGCGAAGCTGAGCGGCGATCTGTTCATGGACGCCGATGACCGTCAGGCGGCAGCGTGCGCCGTCTACATCGTCCTGCTCGCCGCGCACGCAAGGGGAATCGGCACGTACTGGCGCACCCCGAAGCTCCTGCGGACAGAGGCGGGTCGGGCCGCAGTGGGCATCGAGCCCGACGAGGAGCTCGTGGGGCTGATCCACCTCGGCTCACCGACGGGCGAGCCGAAGGCGAAGCCGCGCAGCCCGGTCGACGAGTTCGTCAGCTTCCTGCCCTGACTCAGGAGACCCGGGTCAGACGTACCAGTGCGGGCGAGAGGGGTCGAACCTCCAAGAGCCGAAGCCCACCGGGACCTAAACCCGGCGCGTCTACCAATTCCGCCACGCCCGCATTCCCTTCCGGGACGGTCAGACCGCTACTCGGCCCCCTCCTCCGCCGCAGACTCGGACGGTTCATCGCTCGCCATGCCGAGGTCGGCGAGCGAGAACGGGAAGTTCTCGGGCAGGTTCTCGGGGTCGAGCTCCTCCACTATTGGCGCCGTGACCACGGTCGTCTTCGGCGGCTTCGAGCTGAGCGTCGTACCGCCCATCGGCAGGATCGGCACCTGGAACGTGCTGATCACCTCACCTCCCGTGAAGAACGAGAGGAACTTGAGATCAGCGTCGCCGTAGGCGTAGATGTCGTGCTCGACACCCCGCGGGATCACGATGAAGGTGCCGGGCTCGAACTTGACCTGCTTGCCGCTGACGAAGGACTCGCCGACTCCCTCGGAGACGTAGATGATCTCCTCCGCGTTGTCGGAGTGCAGGCCGGTGTGCTTCCCGGGCTCGATGATGTAGTAGGCGACGCTCCCCTCGGTCGCCCCCTGATCCTCGCCCACCGTGTAGACGACGACGAACCGCATCGACGGGTCATAGTCGTTCCAGATCTCGACGACATAGTCGCCGTCGGGCTGCTCCGGGTCGCCGGCCTCGTCCCAACCCCACGGGAGATCGCTCGCTACCTCGGCCCCCTCGCCGACGGCCTCGCCCTCAGTCGCCTCGTCGGACGCCTCGGGCGTCTCGTCGAGGCTCTCGTCGTTCGCCACGCCATCCTCCTCTGTCGAATAGCCACAGCGTAGAGAACGAAAGCCCCGGTGAAAACCGAAGCGGCTCGACAGCCCCGAAGCGGCCGTGCTACCACACCAGGGTGAGACGAACCATTCAGAGCGCAGTCGCGGTCGCTCTCACGCTCAGCCTGCTCGCGTGCCCGGCCTTCGCCGCGACGCCGAAGGACACGCAGTACATCGACAAGGCCGATGGCTTCAGCATCGTGATCCCGTCGAAGTGGGTGCTCGTGCCCCGGACGGTCGCGCAGACAAGGGTCTACGCCGCGAGCATCAAGAAGAAGCAGCCTGGCCTGGCCGCTGCCTACCTCAACTTTGCGAACAACATCCCGACGGAGATCACCGCGTTCGTGTTCCAGGCGTTCGTCTACGAGGCCAACGCGGTCATCCAGCCTGAGGTGCTCGTCGGCGTCGTCAAGACGAGCCGTGTCTACACCGCGGTCGACCTGCCGGGCGTCGGCGCGACGTACGCAGCCGAGCTTGCGAAGAACAAGGGCGCCAAGCTGTCGGCCCCGCGCGTCGTCACGATGCCCGCGGGCAAGGCGGCCTTCATCACTGGCACGATCCCGGCAGGCGTCGTCAGTCGCGGCCTCGACCTCTTCCTGATCCCGCACGGCAAGAAGCTCTACGAGCTCGAGTTCATCATCGACGCCCAGTACCTGAGCCAGGCGTCGATCTTCGGCGAGATCGCCGACTCGTTCAGATTCGTCTAGGAGTTGAGTCCGAACCAGCGCGCGCGTCGGCTCGAGCCGACGTGCGCCTTCTCGGCGACGAGTGCAGCTGACGGTTCGTTGAACTCGCCGGTCGGCTTCGACCCGGAGAGGAAGTCGACATCGACCCGACCAACTCGGCCCGAGCCGAACTCGATGTAGCACGAGCCTCTCCCATCGAACGGCGCCGGGGGCTCCGAGCCGTCGATCTGGGCGATCAACGACGCCGCGACCACCCGGGCGGCCGCCTCGCTGAAGACACCGGCCTTCGGGACGCCGACGGTCGCGACGTCTCCGACGGCGTAGACGCCCGGGAAGCTGGTCGCGAGCGTCGCGGAGTCGACCGGGATGTAGCCGTCCACCGCCAGCCCGCTTGCGAGCACGACGTCCGGTGCCTGGTGCTTCGGGACGCCGAGGAAGAGGTCGTAGGCGAGCTCGCTCCCGTCGGCGAAGATCGCGATCCGGCGTGAGGGATCGAGCGCGCTCACCCGCCGGTTCGGGAGGAACTCGATCCCGCGCTCGGCGAAGGCGGCGAGCAGCCCATCCGACGTCGCAGGCGAGGGCGGCACGGGGATCGAGAACGGCATCGCAAGGCTGATCGAGCATGCGTCCCGAACGCCCCGCGCGACCAGCGCGTCGTTGAGAAGCAGGGCCGCCTCGCTCGGCGCTGGCGGGCACTTGAACGGCGCGTCACAGACACCGATGAGGGCGTGGCCGCTCGAGAAGCCGGGCAGCACCGAGGCGAGGCGCGTGGCTCCACGCCCGGAGTAGAACTCGTACCCACCCTCGAGGAGCCCCGGCGTCGCGGCGTAGTCGTAGTCGGCGCCGAGCGCGATCACGAGGTAGTCCGCGCTGATCGAGTGCTCGGTTGTCGTCACGCGCCGCGCCTCGGGATCGATCTCCGTGATCGTGTCGCGGATGAACCTCACCCCGGGCTTCACGAAGTCGCGGTAGTAGAGCCGGACGTCCTCGGGCTCCTTGCGGCCGAACATCACGTCGAGCTTCGAGTAGCCAAAGCTGAAGGACTCGTTGCGGTCGATCAGCGTCACCTCGACGGCATCGCCGAACCGCTCGGAGAGCGTTGTGGAGAGCTCCAGCCCGCCGAAGCCGGCGCCGAGCACGAGGACGCGAGGTTTCATGCGCCCGATCGTAACGGAGCGGCTGCGGGGCTCAGCCGAGCAAGACGCGAAGCGATGACCCCGGGTGGAATCGAACCACCGCATGCAGCTTCGAAGGCTGCCGCTCTATCCGCTGAGCTACGGGGCCGCTGATCACAAGCCTAGCGCGGCAGTGCCCGGAGGACTCACGGGCGCAGATCAAGCGAGGGGTGGCGGACGGGACTCGAACCCGCGACCACCGGGACCACAACCCGGGGCTCTACCAACTGAGCTACCGCCACCGCGCGCCAACATCCTAGCGGTGTGACGGCTCTCGCTCGATCCTGCGATCACTGATGCGCCTCGTGAGACGGCCGCCCAGCGCTTCGCCGGCACGGTTCAGCCTGGCTACAGAGCTGGCTCGACCGCCACGACCTCGAGCAGAGAGCCGAGGCCGGTGAAGTCGGCTGGATTGCAGGTGAAGAGCGGAAGCCGGTTGCCGACGGCGGTTGCAGCGATGAGGAGGTCGAACGCACGCCGACCACGCGCCTTGCGACCGGTCGCAGCGACGGCGGCGTAGATCACGCCGTAGGCGCGCGCGGCCGCCGTGTCCACGGGTAGCGAATCGAAGGTCGCTTCAACACGTTGGAGCCTGTCCTGCCGGCGCGCCCGCTCGCTCGGGTCCGTCGTCGCATGCGGCCCTGCTGCAAGTTCGGCGAGGGTGACCACCGAGATCGCGAGCTCCCTGGGGAGGGCATCCGGCTCGATGTGCTCGAGATCGATGATGACCGAGGTATCGACGAGCCCGCGCGGGTGGCGCGTGTCAGGCACGCGGAAGCGGGTCCTGGTCGATGAGAGCGTCGACATCTGCCCGGAAGCGGGCGGCGTCGATACTCGGCGCCCCTGCGAAGACCGCGAGCAAGGTCTCGACGGCCACATAGCGGCGCTGCCGAAACGGGATCAGCTCGCCGACAGCGACGCCGTTCCGCGTCACGACAAACGACTCGCCCTGATCAAGGGCCCGCATGATCTCGCCGCTCTCGTTGCGCAGCTCACGCTGTGTGAGTTCCCGCGACATGGCGGCAATGTAGCACGGGTGCTACGGACCCGGGTGGACGGGCGAGGAGCGCGCCCCTGACGCGGCGTGGCGACGTCCTCGGCGAGGATCGTCGCGGCCCGCGCAGCGGGCCGGATCTTCAGCGAGCTATGCGCCCGGGAGGATTCGAACCTCCGACCAACGGCTTAGAAGGCCGCCGCTCTTCCACTGAGCTACGGGCGCCTGGCGAGAGGGTAGCTCCAACCAACGCCGGCACCTGTTTGGCCGGCAGTCCGATGGAACAAAGCGGGTGGCGGGAATCGAACCCGCGTGGCCAGCTTGGAAGGCTGGAGCTCTACCATTGAGCTACACCCGCGTCGGTGCGCACAGGGTAGTCACGCACCGTGCGTCGGCCAGCGGCGAGGAGACCTGAGCTACCGGAGGCAGCCGACGACGAGCGCGAGATCGCTGTCGCTGGGATGCTCGTGCCAGAGCGTGACCGAGTTGTTGTACCGGCGAAGCACGTCGGAGAGCCCGGCTCGGACGTTCGGAAGGGCAAGCCGCTCGTAGGCGAGCTCAAGCTGCTTCGCGTCGGCGACCGTGACGCCGAACAGGACCGACACGTAGTTGCCGCCGAGCTGCGTCACGAAGGCCCCGCCGTTCGCGGTCTGCGCCACGAAGTCGAGGGTCCCGCTGATCTTGGCACCTCGCTCCGTCAGGCACGTCTTGGACGCTGCGAGCGTGTACGTCGTCTGTCCGCCGCAGCCTGCAAGGGCGAGCGCGACGACAGCGAGCAACCCGATACATATGAGGCGACGCATCGACGGGCAGTCTAGACACGACAGCGGGCGCGCAGCGAAGTTAGATTGTGGAGGCGGTGGCCGCCCCTGACGCAAGGCTCGAGCAGTACGCGCGGCTCGCCGTCTCGGTCGGGCTGAACCTGCAGCGCGGGCAGACCCTCGCAATCAACGGCCTGGTCGAGCACGAGCCGCTCGTCCGCGCGATCGCGGCCGAGGCCTACGAGGTCGGTGCTCGCTACGTGGACGTCCTCTACTCCGACCAGCACGTTCGGCGCTCGCACATCGCTCACGCGCCAGACGACTCGCTCGGCTGGTCGCCACCGTGGCTCATCAAGCGGCTCGACGACCTGGGCGCCGAGGGCGGCGCACTGCTCGGCATCACCGGCAACCCCGAGCCCGAGATCTACGCCGGACTGGACGGCGGACGCGTCGGCCGCGCCCGGATGCGCGCAGTCGCCGAGGCGAGCCTGCGGCTCACAGACGGTGTGTGCAACTGGTCGATCATCGCCTACCCGAACGCCGGCTGGGCCCAGACTGTGTTCGGCGAGCCCGACGTCGAACGGCTCTGGGATGCCGTCGCGACCGCAGTTCGCCTGGACGAGCCCGACCCCGTTGAGGCCTGGCGCGAGCACATAGCGAAGCTCGCCGTTCGGGCCACGAGCCTGAACGAGCGGTGCTTCGACGCTCTCCGCTACCGCGGCCCAGGAACCAACCTCACCGTCGGGCTCCTGCCGAACTCGATCTGGCACGCAGCCCTCGACGAGTCACGCGGCATCAAGCACGTCGCGAACATGCCGACCGAGGAGGTCTTCACCGCCCCGGACGCACGTCGGGTCGACGGCACTGTCCGCGCCACCTACCCGCTGCAGCTGCAGGGAACGATCGTGCGTGGCCTCGAGGTCAGGTTCGAAGGCGGGAGAGCGGTCGAGGTCAGAGCCGACGAGGGCGAGGAGCTCGTCCGCACGCACATCGATTCGGACGAGTTCGCAGCCCGGCTCGGCGAGGTCGCACTGGTCGACAACGAGTCGCGGGTCGGCAAGACAGGCCTCGTCTTCTACGACACGCTCTTCGACGAGAACGCCGCGTCGCACATCGCCTTCGGGATGGCGATCCTCCAGTGTGCCGAGGGAGCGACCGATCTGAGCCCCGAAGAGCGCAATGCGCGGGGGATCAACCACTCGTCCGTCCACACGGACTTCATGATCGGCTCGCGTGATCTGGCCGTCTCGGGCGTCACCGCCGACGGCGTCGAGGTGCCGATCCTGCGCGACGGCGACTGGGTGCTCGCCTGAACCGACTGCGGTGGTCGAACATCGGGGCGGACGGATTCGAACCGTCGGCTTCCTGCTCCCAAAGCAGGCACTCTAACCAGGCTGAGCTACGCCCCGCTCCATGCCAGTGTAGGCCGTAGGCTGGTTCCGTGAGCGAAGCTGCCTTCCCGGTCGAGCCCGCACGGCACCGCCGGCCGCGTGTCGGCTACGTCATGGCTGCGACCGCGGCGACCCTCTGGGCGATCAACGGGACGGTGTCGAAGGTCATCCTCGCCTCCGGTGTCTCCTCGATTCGCCTCACCGAGGTGCGCTCGACAGGAGCCGTCATCGGCCTCGTCCTGATCCTGCTGGTGACGGCACCCGCACGTCTCCGCGTCACACGGCGGGAGTTGCCGTTCCTCGCGGTGTTCGGCATCGCCGGGCTCGCATTCGTCCAGTGGTTCTACTTCCTCGCGATCCACCGGCTCGCGATCGGGATCGCTCTCCTGATCCAGTACCTGGCACCTCTGCTCGTTGCCCTCTGGGCCCGGTACGTCTTCCACGAGCCCGTGCGGCGCCGGATCTGGATCGCGCTTGCCCTTGCGCTCCTCGGGCTCGCACTGATCATCGACGTCCGGCACGGCGGCGCGCTCTCGACGGCAGGGATCGTCTTCTCGCTGATCGCGGCTGTCACCTACGCCCTCTACATCCTGCTCGCCGAACACGCACTCGGCGACCGCGACGTCGTCTCGCTCCTTGCCTGGGGCTTCGGGTTCGCGGCGATCTTCTGGACGGTCATCGCACCCTGGTGGACGTTCCCGGCCGGGCGCGTCACAGCTCACGTCTCGCTGCTCGGACATCTAGGCGGGCACCATCTGCCCGTCTGGGCGCTGATGACCTGGATGGTCGTCCTCGGCACGATCGTGCCGTTCTTCCTGCTCGTGAGCGCGCTCCGACACCTGCCCGCGACCCGGGTCGGGATCATCGCGATGCTCGAGCCAGTGGTGGCGACGACCGTGGCCTGGGCGTGGCTCGGAGAGTCGCTCGGGGCGCTCCAGCTCACAGGCGCCGTTGTGGTGCTCGGGGCGATCGGCCTCGCCCAGACCGCCCGATAGCCCGTCGGCGGCCGCACGTCGGCGGGCGATCGGCGCCGGGAATATAGGCCACGTGGCCCATTGATGTCCGCTGGGATCACGGTTAGCGTTTCAGGTGCACTGGGCGATGCCGAACGTGGGCTCTGCCCACGCTAAGCAACAGAGAGGGCCCGCCGCGACGACCCCCCGACCGGCGGGCTTTCTCTTTCCCCTGGCTCCTGGCTGCCTCTCTAGACTGGCCCCGATGGTGCGCAAGCTCCTCCTCGCCTCCCCACGCGGCTACTGCGCCGGCGTCGAACGTGCCGTCGAGACCGTCGAACGCGCACTCGAGCTGCACGGGAGCCCGGTCTACGTCCGCAAGGAGATCGTCCACAACCTCCACGTCGTCCGTGATCTCCAGGAGCGCGGCGCAGTCTTCGTGGAGGACGAGCACGACGTTCCGGTCGGCGCAACGATGGTGCTCTCGGCCCACGGCGTCGCCCCGGTCGTCCGCACGAACGCGGATGCCAGGAGCCTCCGGACGATCGACGCAACGTGTCCGCTCGTCACCAAGGTGCACGTGCAGGCGCGACGCTACGCCGAGGCTGGCTACTTCGTCATCCTGATCGGGCATGAGGGCCACGAGGAGGTCGTCGGCACGATGGGCGAGATTCCCGGCCAGATCGCCCTCGTCGAGTCGGTGGAGGACGTAGGAAAGCTGAGCTTCCCTGATGGGACGAAGCTCGCGTACGTCACACAGACAACGCTGTCTGTCGACGAGACCCTCGTCGTGATCACCGCGTTGCGCGACCGCTACCCGGAGATCCGGGCGCCTCAGCGTGAAGACATCTGTTACGCCACGTCGAACCGCCAGTGGGCAGTCAAGGAGATGCTCGACGAGATCCAGGTGCTGCTCGTGATCGGCTCGAAGAACTCATCGAACTCGAACCGGCTCGTCGAGGTCGCTCTCACCCACGGCGTGCGCGCCCACCTGATCGACGACGAGACGGGCATCGCCGAGGGCTGGTTCGAGGACGCGGAGGTCGTCGGAATCACGTCTGGCGCATCGGCCCCCGAGAAGCTCGTCCAGCGCGTGTGCGAGTGGTTCCGCGCTCGCGGCGTGACGGACATCAGCGCGCATCGCTTCGTGGAGGAGGACATCGAGTTCCGCCTCCCGGTCGAGCTGCGTCGCGAGCTCGCGCTCGCAGCCGAGCAGGAGTAGGCCTAGGCCTTTTCGAGCCGCAGGTCGCCAGCGGTCTCGACCGCGACAGCCAGCGTCTCGGCGGCGATGCGATCGGCAAACACGATCAGCTCGTCGTCTGGGATCCAGACGCGGATCCGATCGGTGATCTCGAGTCCCGAGTCCTTCCGCAGCGTCTGGATCGACCGGATCAGGTCGTTCAGCCGACCTTCGAGGAGGAGCGCTTCGTCGAGCGCGGTGTCGAGCGCGACCGTGAGCCCGTCCTCCGAGGCGACGGCCCAGCCGTCGAGGCCGACCCGCTCGACGAGCACCTCGTCCGGCTCGAACTCGCGGTCGCCGACACGGAAGCGCCCTTCGGGAAGCTCCTCGAAGTGCCCCTCGGCAAGGGCCGCACGCACCTCGCCGAGCGCGGCACCGAGCTTGGGACCGAGCAGGCGGAGGTTCGGCTTAACCTTCAGCTCGGAGGCAGCGACCTCGCCGAACTCGACCGTCTTCACACGGAGCTCGTCTGCGATCTCCTCGGCGTGAGCGGCTGCGGCGTCGGCTCCCTGCACGACAAGGCGCGGCAGCGGCTGGCGAACGCGGATGCCGGTCGACGAGCGGGCCTGGCGCCCGAGATCGACGACCTGACGAACCTGAGCGATCTCCTCGAGGAGCGCAGCGTCCGGATCCGCAACCTCGGGCCAGCCCGCGAGGAAGACCGACGACTCGCGCCCGGGGACAAGGTCACGCCAGAGGTGGTCGGCAAGGAACGGCATGACCGGCGAGATGACCCGCAGGGCCTGGACGACGGCGTACCAGAGGGTCGAGAAGGCGTCGGCATCCTCGGCCCAGAAGCGCTGGCGCGAGCGACGGATGTACCAGTTGGACAGATCGTCGGCGAAGCTCTCGAACGCCCGGATCACGTCGACCGTCATCGTCGCCTCGTACGCGGCCGTCGCCTCGCGAACGAGCTGGTGCGTGCGCGCGACGAGCCAGCGGTCGAGCGGCCGGGTGACCGCGGGGCCACCGTCAAGATCGCCGACGGTCGGGTCCCAGCCGGCTGGGTTCGCGTAGAGGACGAGCACGTTGACCGAGTTCCAGAACGTCAGCAGGCGCCGCTTGATCTCGTGGGCGGGACCAAACCCGAACAGCAGGTCACGGTCGGGCGGCTGCGCGCAGTACTGCCAGCGCATCACGTCTGCCCCCATCTTCTCGAACGCATCCTCGGCCGAGATCATGTTGCCCCAGGAGCCATGCATCTCCCGGCCGTTCTCGTCGAGCATCTTCTCGTAGCCGAGCACGCGGCGGAACGGCGCCTTGCCCGTCAGCACGACGGACATGAAGAGCTGGGAGTAGAACCAGAGGCGGATCTGCTCGCGCATCTCCGAGACCCAGTCGGCCGGGAACCACTCCTCCCAGTAGGCGTTGTCGGGCAGATCGGCGCCCGAGAGTCCCGCGGAGGCCCCGGTTGCGTAGCCGCCCGGCTTCGCCTCGGGGTTCTCCCAGCCGAGGGTCGAGAACGGGACGATGCCGGCGTCGAGCCAGACGTCGCCGACCTCGACGACGCGGGTGACCGGCTCGCTGCACTTCTCGCAGGCGATGGGGACGCGGTCGACCCACGGGCGGCGGAGCTCCTCGAGCTGCTCGAACCCTTCGACCGCCCGGTCGCGCAGCTCGTCCTTCGAGCCGATCACGTTCAGATGGCCGCACGAGCAGGGATAGAACGGGAGCGGAAGCCCGTAGTAGCGCCGGCGCGAGATGTTCCAGTCGCCCATGTTGCGCAGCCAGTCGTCCATGCGCTTGCCCATGTATGCAGGTACCCAGCTGACGGAGGCATTCGCGGCGAGCAGCTGCTCGCGGACTCCTTCGACGCTGATGAACCAGTCGTCGGAGATGCGGAAGATGAGGGGGGTATCGCAGCGCCAGCAGTGCGGGTAGCGATGCTCGTAGAGCCCGGAGTCGACGAGGAAGCCACGCTCGGCGAGGTCACCGATGATCTGGTCTGCCACCTCGGCGGTCGAGAGGCCGTGGAGCCAGCCATAGTCGTCGTAGAACCGCCCGGCCTCATCGACCGGGGTCAGCACCGGCAGGCCGAGCGAGCGGCCGAGCTCGAAGTCCTCGCCGCCGCAGCCGGGCGCGATGTGCACAATCCCTGACCCGTCGTCGAGCGTGACCTCGTCCCACGCCACGACGCGGTGCTCGACGGCGGCGCCGGGGGCGAGGGTGTCAAACGGCCCTTCGTACCGCAGGCCAACGAGCTCCTGACCCTTCGCGTGCTCGGTGAAGGTCTCGTCCGGGTAGCGCGCGACCGCAACCCACTCGCCGTTCTCGCGCAGCCCGTAGTCGGCCTCCGGGTTGACGGCGGCGGCGACGTTGGCGGGAAGGGTCCACGGGGTCGTCGTCCAGACGACGACGAACTCCCCCTTACGGTCGAGCAACGGGAAACGGACGTAGAGCGACGGGTCGGAGCGCTCCTGGTAGACGCCCGACTGCGTCAGCTCGTGCTGCGAGAGCGACGTGCCGCAGCGCGGGCACCACTCGGTCGCGCGATGGCCAACGTAGAGCCAGCCGCGCTCGTGGACGATCTGCAGGAACCGCCAGATGTACTCGATGTTCGTGTCGGCGAAGGTGAAGTAGTCGTTGCCCCAGTCCATCCACTGGCCGAGGCGCTTCGAGCCGCGGGTCAGCTCGGTCGACGACTTGATCACGACCTCGCGGCAGCGGCGCGCGAACTCCTCGAGGCCGAACTCCTCGATCTCACGCTTCGAGTTCAGACCGAGCTGGCGCTCGACGCCAACCTCGATCCAGAGCCCCTGGCAGTCGAACCCGTTCTGGTACCGCTGGTCGAAGCCGCGCAGCGCCTTGTAACGCTGGAATGCGTCCTTGAGGGTGCGTCCCCACGCCGTATGGACGGCGAGGGACTTGTTCGCGGTGACCGGACCGTCGATGAACGACCACTTCGGACCGCCGCGATTTTGCTCGCGTAGCTGCTCGAACGTCCGCTCCTCATCCCAGCGTGCAAGGATCTCCAGCTCGAGGGCGTTCGAGTCGGGCTCGGGGGGAAGCGGAGTGAACACCCTTCTATCCTAGGGGCCGGAAGAATCCTGACCCGGCGAACGTTGTGAACGGAAACGGCGAAAGGACCCACACATGGCGGTTGAAGCAACGGAAGCGACGTTCGAAGAAGAGGTGATCGGCAGCGACCAGAAGGTGATCGTTGACTTCTGGGCCGAGTGGTGTGGGCCGTGTCATGCGGTTGCACCGGTGCTCGATCGGATCGCCGAGGAGCGCTCTCTGAAGATCGTGAAGGTCAACATCGACCACGAGCAGGGACTCGCGCAGCGCTACGGCGTCTCGTCGATCCCGATGATGCTCCTGTTCGAAAACGGCGAGCCCAAGGCTTCCGCCGTCGGCGCGCTGCCGAAGGGCGCGCTCGAGCGCGCGCTCGGCCTCAGCGACGAGGGCTAGGTACGGCGCGGAGAGGCTGCTGGGCCGCCGCGGGCGGCCCAGCGCCGCAGCGCCTCGTGCTGGCTGGCGAAGGCCATCTCGGTAGGTAGCTCGTCGGGTGTGAACCAGGCGAGCTCCTCGACGTCGTCGGCCGCGACAGGCTCCCCATCAGCGCTGACGATCCACGACAGGCCAAGGACGAAGTGACCGTCGTAGGGATCGACGAACGCCCCGATCCACTCGACCGGCTCGACCTCGAGCCCGGTCTCCTCGAGGAACTCGCGGCGGAGGCCGTCGAACGGCTCCTCCCCCTCCTCGAGGAAGCCACCGGGGATGTCCCAGAAGCCTCGGCGTGGCTCGATCCTCCGCCGACCGAGAAGCACCCGCCCGTCACGCTCGAGGATCCCCTGGACAGCCGGGGCGGAGTTGGCCCAGTACTCCGAGCCGCACCCTGGGCAGCGGCGATGAACTCCCGCGTGCGGTTCGAGTCCGACGCCGCAGCGTGGGCAGAGCGTCCATCCGTCGAGCACCGACACCCAGAGAGCATACGACGCTCTGCTCTCATCGCCCCTTCATCCGCGTCGACGACGATCGCGGGATGAGGAGACTGTCACGGATCGTGCTCGTCCTTGCTGCGGCCGCCTCGACGATAGCCTGCGTCACCGCAGCCGCGGCGAGCGCTGCCTCACCACGGAAGGATCCGGCCTGGCTCGCGCTGAGGCTGCCGGCCGTCGCCCCGGGGCCTGTCCCCGGCTACGTGCTGATCGCTGACCGCAACAACAACCGCATCCTGATCGTCTCCCCCGGGAAGCGTGTCGTGTGGAGCTACGGCAACCTGCGCGATCCGGACGACGCCTTCTTCACGCCCGGCTGGCACTCGATCATCACGAACGAGGAGTTCAACGACACGCTCACCGAGGTGTCGCTGCGCCACCCGCACGCAATCTGGAGCTACGGCCACGCCCAGATTGCGGGGTCGTCTGCGGGGTATCTGAACACCCCGGACGACGCCTACCGGCTCCCGAACGGCGACACCACCGTCGCCGACATCAAGAACTGCCGGATCGTCCAGATCTCCCACGCTCATAAGGTCGTGCGCGTGCTCGGCGGCAGCTGCGTCCACAACCCGCCGGCGGGGCTCGCGAGCCCGAACGGTGACACGCCGCTCCCGGACGGCGGACTCCTGATCACCGAGATCGGAGGGTGGATCGACCGCATCGACGCCGCTGGACACCTGGTGTGGTCGGTCAGGTCGCCGGTGTCGTACCCGTCGGATGCCCAGCTGCTCCCGAACGGCCGCATCCTGCTCTCGTCCTTCACGGCCCCGGGGAAGATCGTCGAGATGACGCGCAGCGGGCAGGTCACCTGGTCGTTCGGCGATACGTCGGGGCCGAACATGCTCAACAAGCCCTCCCTCGCGGTCCGCTGGCCAAACGGCATGATCGCCGCGAACGACGACTATGGCCAGCGCGTGATCGTGATCAACCCGCGTACGAAGAAGATCGTCTGGCAGTACGGCCACACCGGTGTCGCCTCATCAGATCCGGGGTACCTGAGCAAGCCGGACGGCCTGATGCTCCTCCCCGCCGCCATCCAGCCGATGCGGCGACGCAACGTGCCCATGGCGCAGCTGTCGCCCGTACGCCTCACGCGCGTCGGGGTGCTGCCGTCGGCCGCCTCACGCCTCACCGCTGTGGTGCTCCCGAACGGTCGGCTCCTCGTTCTCGGCGGCATCGTCGCGGGAGCCTTCTCGACGCAGATCCTCGCCGGGCCGCCCAGCCATCTCGTCCAGATCGGCCACCTTCCAACCGCCACGCATGATGACGCGGCTGTCGTGCTCGGCGCGACCACCTACCTCTTCGGAGGCGGCGAGGCCGTCGCGAGCCCCGCAATCGTGAAGATCAGCGCTGCCGGAAAGGCGGAGGCGGCAGGCTCGATGAGCGAGCCTCTCTCCGATCTCGGAGCCGCGGCGATCGACGGCATCGCCTACCTGGCGGGCGGCTACACAGGCTCGCAGTACGCGGCCGGAATCCTCGCGTCCCGTGGCAAGACGCCGCAGCTCGTCGGGCGGCTGCCCGTCGGCCTGCGGTATGCGGGCGTCGCTGCGCTCGACGGAAAGCTCTACGTCGCTGGAGGCGTGACCCCGTCGGGCACGAGCTCGGCCGTGTACGCGTTCGATCCGAAGACACGGCGCGTCACCACGGTCGCGACGCTCCCCGTCCCGGTGTCGCACGCCCCGCTCGTCGCGCTCAACGGTGCGCTCTACCTCATCGGCGGCGATCACAGCTCGACGATCCTGCGGATCATCCGCGGGAGCGGTGTCACGGTCGTCGGCACGCTTCCCCAGGAGCTTTCGGACGCGGCGGCCGTCACGATCGGATCGGCGGCCTACATTCTCGGCGGGGACAGCTCGGCGACCGTCTGGCGTCTCACCGCTCGCTGAGCTCGGCGAGCACCGCGTCTGAGAGGCGCGGCCACGCGTCCTTCGCCCAGTCACCGAAGTCGAGGTCCGTCAGACATGCCAGGGCGATGCCCGCCTCCGGATCGACCCAGAGGAAGCCGCCCGCGCGACCGAAGTGCCCGACCGTCGCCGGTGAGTTGCGGACGCCGGTCCAGTGCGGCGTCTTCGCTCCGCGGAGCTCGAGCCCAAGTCCCCAGTCGTTCGGCTCGAACCGCCCGAACCCCGGAAGAACACCCGTGAGCCCCGGAAACTGCACCACGCCGGCCTCAGCGAGCGTCTCGCGCGCAACGCGCGACGGTGCCAGCAGCTCGCGCGCGACCTCGAGGAGGGTGCGGAGCGGTGCCACGACGCCGTGGGCCGGGGAGCCGCCGAGCGGGAACCCCCAGACCGACTCGAAGTACGACGCGAACGGCATCTCGGCGCGCACGGCCAGATGGGCTGCGAGCGTCTCGAAGCCGACGTTCGAGTAGATGCGGCGCTCGCCCGGCGAGGCAAGCTGCGTCGGCTCGTCCGGTGCGAGCCCTGAGGCGTGCGAGAGGAGGTGACGCACCGTGGATCCCGGCGGCCCCGCAGACTCATCCAGATCGACGATCCCCTCCTCGACGGCGACGAGAACAGCCACCGCCGAGGCGAGCTTGGTCACCGACGCCCAGGCAAACGGGCGGGCGAGATCGCCGAAGCTCGCCTCGACCCGACCCGCGATCGCGACCGCGCCATGATCGGCCGGCCAACCCTGCACCTGCCTAAGTGCCTCCATTGCATCGACACTACCCGGCATGGATCGTCAGCTGGTCCCGTCGGACGCCGCGTTCGCCGAGGCGGGCGTGAGCCTGGACAATGTCGTGCGAACGCGCATCTACATCACCGGTGCTGGCCATGAAAGCGCTGCAAACGATGGGCGCGCCTACCGGCGACTGAGCGTCCTACATGCCCATCGCGTGGTACCCGCTGTCAACGTACAGCGTGGTTCCCGTGACATTGCGTGCTCCGTCGCCGAGCAGATAGGCGGCGGCATGGCCGACATCCTCAGCGGTGACGTGGCGGTGAAGCGGAGCCCGCTCCTCGACGATTGCCTCCATCGACGGGAAGCCGGCGATCGAGCGGGCCGCGAGGGTTCGAACCGGGCCAGCAGAGACGGAGTTGACCCGGATGTTCTTCGTGCCGAGATCCCAGGCGAGATAGCGGACGCTCGCGTCAAGCGTCGCCTTCGCGACTCCCATGACGTTGTAGTGCGGCACCGCCCGCTCGCCACCGAGGTAGGTCATGGTCACGACCGAGCCGCCGCCTGCCGCCTCGAAGAGCGGCTCCGCAGCGCGCGTGCAGGCAACAAGCGAGTAGGCGCTGACGTCGATCGCCATCCAGAAACGGTCGCGCGGTGTGTCAGTGAAACGGCCCTCGAGATCCTCGGTCGCAGCGAAGGCAACGGAGTGAACGAGAAAGTCGAGCTGGCCATCGAAGACGTCACCGACCTCGCGGAAAGCGCGGGCGATGTCCTCGTCGGAGCGGACGTCGCAGGAGGTAACAAGCGGGCTCGCGACGGTCTCTGCGAGCTCGCGGACGTTGCTCTCGATGCGGTCGCCCTGGTAGGTGAACGCGACCTGTGCGCCCTGGTCGGCGAGCTGCTTTGCGATCGCCCAGGCGATTGACCGCCGGTTGGCGACACCAAGAACGAGACCGCGCTTCCCCCGGAACATCGGCTCGATGCTATCCGGCTTCGCTACTGTCGGGCGCAGGTTGCAGATCGCGGTCGTCACCGGAGCATCGTCTGGCATCGGCGCCGAGCTCTGCCGTGAGCTGAAGCGGCGCGGCTTCAAGGTCGTCGGCATCTCGCGACGGCCGTCACCCGACGCCGACGAGCACGAGACCTGCGACGTCTCAGACCGCGAGGCGGTCGACGCGGTGGCCGCCTCGGTGATCGCCCGCCACCCGCGGATCGACCTCCTCGTCAACAACGCCGGCTTCGGCGTGCGCAACGGCTTCACGGACTCAACGCCCGAGGAGATCGAAGGCGTGATGCGCACGAACTACCTCGGCTCCGTCTGGGCCCTCCGTGCGTTCCTGCCGGCGCTCGGCGCGGGTTCGCACGTCGTCAACGTCGTCTCGGTCGCGGGCACGGTCGCGCTCGGGCCGTACTCGTCGTCGAAGCATGCGCAGCTTGCGTTCTCGCGCTCGGTCGGAGCCGAGCTGGCCGGCCGCGGCATCACTGTCCACACGGTCAACCCCGGCTTCGTCGAGACGCCCGGCTTCCCGCAAGGCCGACGCTTCGGAGCGCTCCTGAGCAGGTTCGTCGCCCAGCCGCCGTTCGTCGTCGAGCGGATGCTCCACGCGGTCGACCATGGCAAGCGTGAGATCGTCGTGCCTCGCTGGTACCGCCCGGCCGCCTGGCTGCAGGCACTCGCGCCGGGGCTCGTCGCGCGCGTGCTCGCACGGCTCGGCCCGCGCGGGATCTAGCTCGTCCCGACGACGCGGCGCGTCGCGCGTGTCGGGCCGCTCTCGATCCTCGTCGCGAGCTCGTACGTGATCGTCTCGGCGACCCTCGCATGTGCCTCGAGCGGCACACCTGGCCCGATGAGCGTGATCGTGGTGCCCAGGGAGCGGGTGGCGGGGAGCTGCACCGCAATGGCATCCATCGAGATCGTCCCGATGACCGGGCAGCAATCGTCGCCGACGAGGACGGTGGTTCCCGTGAGATCTCGACGAAACCCGTCGGCGTACCCGACCGGAACAACCCCAATCCAGGTCGGCTCGGCAGCCACGAACCTCCTGCCGTAGCCGGTCGAGTCACCGACCTCGAGCCTCTTGACGGAGGCGAGCTCGCTTCGCCAGGCGAGTACCGGGGCGAGCCCGTCGTCAGCCGGATCGGTGCCGAACGGGGAGAGACCGTAGAGGGCGATCCCGCAACGCACCGCATCGAAGCGTGACTCGGGGAGCCGAAGGGCTGCGGCGCTGTTGGCGACGTGCCGGGCCAGGTGCGGATACGGCGCCGTCAACTCCGCGAATCGCCCGACCTGACGGCGCGCGAACGCCGGATCGGAGTCGGCCGTCGCAAGGTGCGTCATCACGCCAACCACGTTTCGGTCGGGAGTCGCCAGCTCGGAGATGCCCCAGCGCCCCATCCCGGTATCGAGCTTCACGTGGACAGGAACCCCCTCCGGGATCTCTTCGCCGACAACGAGCTCGAGGCATGCCTCCCGTGCCGTCGGAACGTCCGCCGGTGCGGTCGGGCCGAGCACCAGGATCCGCGTGTCAGGCAGCGCGGAGCGGAGCGGGAGCGCCTCGCCGATCGTCGCGACGCAGAGAGCGCGCGCGCCTGCATCGAGCGCGGCACGACCACAGTCGAGGGCCCCGTGGCCGTACCCGTCGGCCTTCACGACCGCCCAGACCTCCGCCCCATCGGCCACGATCACAAGACGCTCCACGTTCGCGCGCAGCGCGCTGAGATCGATCGTGATCTCGCTCCGGGCCATCGTTGCATCGTACGTCCGCATGGTCGGTGCAGCAGCCGCGGCGTTGCGCCCCCTCTGACGACGCCTGCCTTCGTGCGCGATCGTTCGTGGCTCCTCCGATCTGCGGGACTGGCCCTGGTCGCCGCGCTCGGCCTCCTCGCAGCGACGGCGGGCGAACCCGCGTCCGCGCAACACGCGCGCGCAGCGGCCAAGCAGACGACGCGGAAGACAACGACCGCGAAGAAGACGGCGACCAGAAAGACCACGACGGCCGTCACGACCACCGTCGCCCTGCCGGCCGCGAACGACACCTCCTGGCTCGCCTACGGCCACGACAACCAGATCACGAAGCAGGTCGTCTCGGACAGGATCACGAACGCCACGGCCCCGACGCTGTTCCAGCCGGTCGGCTGTCCTCCGCTCCTCGCCACGGCGAACAAGAACGGCTTCGAGTATCTCTACGCTCAGAACGGCATCTCGGCCGGCCCGATCTGGAGCGTCGGTCTCGGCGGCGACTACCCGTTCATCGACGGCCCGGCGTGGTCGCCGCTCACGAACATGCTCTACGTGGCGGGCGCGCACATCCCGATCGACCGAACGCTCCCGAGCACCGGCCAGGGCGTCGTCGCGATCAAGGTCACGAGCGGGTGCAAGTTCAGTGTGGCCTGGGCGGCTCCCACAGGAGACGGCCCGCAGCCGCCTCCGATCGTCGTCGGAAACGCAGTGTTTGCAAGCGGGGGCAACAGCGATGTCGTCGCACTTGATGCGCTCACCGGAAGAACTCTGTGGCACGCCGGAACGACCGGAACGTCAGAGTCGTCACCGGCCGAGGCCGGCAACCTGCTCTTCACTGCAGACGGCAACACACTCGTCGCCTGGTCTCCCTGACGGGCGGCTCAGGCGAGCGGTAGGAGCTCGGCGCCTTCGCCGGCAAGTGCCCGGCGAAGAGCCGGCAGCAGGTCTGATGCGACCATGCCGCGCTTCGGCTCATCGAGCCGTGAGGCGACACCGTGTGCGACGGCCGCAGCGGCGGCGGCGAAGCGGGGTTCAAGGCCCTTCGCCACGAACGCGGCGATGACACCGGTCAGGACATCGCCCGTCCCCGCCGTCGCAAGCGACGGCTCACCGTAGGCCGCGACGAGCAGACCCTCTCTCGGGGACGCGACGAGCGTGTCGGCGCCCTTCAGGAGAACGACCGAGCCGAACCGCGAGGCCGCCCGCCTGACGGCCTCGATCCGGTGTGCGTCGATCTCCGCAACGTCTGTTCCGAGCAGACGGGCGAGCTCGCCGCTGTGCGGGGTCAGCACCGTCGGTGCGCGCCGCTCGAAGGGCTCAAGCGCCCAGAGCGCGTCAGCGTCGAGGACGACGGGCTTGTCGATCTGCTCGAGCAGGATCCGGACGAGATCGCGAGTCCCTTCGCTGCGGCCGAAGCCAGGACCGATCGCCACGGCGTCGGCGCGCTCGGCAGCGGCGAGGATCGCATCGGCCGACCGTGGGAGGAGACGCCCGGCGCCGTCCTCGGAGAGCGAGAGCTTGACGGCCTCGAGCACGCCCGCCTCGACCGCCGCAAACGACGACTCGGGCACGGCGAGAATGACGTAGCCGGCATCGGCACGGAAAGCTCCGAGCGCCGCAAGGATCGGCGCGCCGGCGAGTCCCGGAGATCCACCGACCACGAGTACCGAGCCGGCCCGGTACTTCGTATGCCCGGGGCCTTTCGCCGGAACGCTCGCAAGCGCCGAGGCCGGAACGAGCGCATGCTCGTATCCCGCCGGTTCAAGGCCGATCGGAGCAACCACGACAGACCCTGCGTGAAGGCGACCTGGTGAGACTGCAAGTCCGACCTTCGCGGCACCGAACGTGACGGTGAGGTCGGCACGGATCGCGATTCCTGGCACCTCTCCAGTTGAGGCGTTGACGCCGGACGGGACGTCGACGGCGACGACCGGCACGTTCGCGGCGTTGATCCGCTCGATCATCCGCGCGACGTCCTCGCGCGGAACATCCCTGAAGCCGACTCCGAGCAGAGCGTCGACGATCACGGCCGGTTCTCCGAGCTCGCCGAACCCCTCGACGAGCGTCACCTCGCGCCCGGCTCCGCGGAGCGCAGCCGCGCAGATGCGACCGTCTCCACCGTTTCCGCCGGTGCCACAGACCACAGCGACGGGCCCCTCGAACCGATCGAGGACGACGTCGGCAACCGCCTTCCCCGCACGATCCATCAGCTCCTCGAGCGAGCCGTCGTGCGCCTGCTCGGCGGCACGCGTCTCCTCGGCGGTGAGGAGCGGAAGCAAGGTCATGCGTCGATCACGACCGCAACAGCTGCAGCAAGCTCGCGAGAGTGGGTCATGGAGAGCTCGATCTTGCCAGCTCCGATGCGCTCCGCAAACGCGGCCGTGCGACCGCTCAGAAAGACTCCCGGCTTCGGGCGGCCTCGAATCTCGATCTCCCTCCAGGTGAAGTACACGCCGGAGCCGAGGGCCTTGCCCACGGCCTCCTTCGCGGCGAACCGCCCGGCATAGTGCTGCGCCGGGTTCGGCTTCGAGTCGCAGTAAGCCCGCTCGCCCTCGGTGAAGCACCGCTCACGAAAGTCGTCTCCGTGCCGATTCAGGGCCCGGCGGACGCGGTCGATCTCGATCAGGTCGACACCGACGCGCATCAGAGGTTCTGTTCCAGCCAGTCGGGAAGCTGCGCGATGGACGAGACGATCCCGTCGGGTGCGACCCGGGAGTCCTCGAGCTCGTCGGGCCTGAACTTGCCGGTGCGGACAAGGACGGTCCGTATGCCGTGGCGCTGGGCTCCTGCGACGTCGCCCTCGATGTCGTCGCCGACCATCCAGGTGCGCTCTGCGTCTGCGTCGATCGATTCGAGGGCCGCGGCGAAGTAGGCAGGGCTCGGCTTGCCGATCACGGTCGCCTCGACCCCGGCGGCGTACTCGAGCCCGGCGACGAACGCTCCGGCGTCGAGCCGGGGGCCGTCTGCCGTCTGCCACCAGCGGTTCTTGTGGAGGCAGTAGAGCTCGGCCCCTGCGCGGAGCTCGAGGTAGGCGCGGTTGAGGTTGAGGTAGGAGAAGATCCGGCCGGGCTCGTCGCTCTCGTCGGCACCGCCGACCAGCACCGCTTCGGCGTTCATGCCGATGAGCTGGACACCGTCGAGGTCGTCGACGATCCCGGGCATCGTCAGCGCGATCACGCGCTTGCCGGCAAGGACGCCGGCGGCGACGCTGCCAGTCGTCTGCAGCTCGTCCTCGGCGAGCGTGAACCCCATCGCTCCGAGCGCTCCGGCAAGCTGTGCGCGGGACATCACGGTCGAGTTGGTGACGAACCTGAGTCTGTGGCCGTCGGCACGCAACCGACGAACGGCATCCACGGCACCAGGGATCGGATCGCCCGAAACGTGCAGCACCCCGTCGACGTCGAGGAGAATCGCAGCCATGGATATCGAGTCTATTCGGTCGGAACTCCAGTTCCGGGTATCGAGGTCGAGCGGACCCGGCGGACAGCACGCGCAGAAGACCTCCTCGCGTGTCGAGGTGCTGTTCGACGTCGAGGCCTCAGCTGCGCTCACAGACGGTGAGCGTGCGCGGCTTCTGACGGTGCTCGGGCCGGTGGTGCGAGCGATCGCCCAGGACGAGCGATCGCAGCTTCGCAACCGCGAGATCGCGACCGAACGCCTTCTGGAGCGTGTGTCCAAGGCGCTGACGCCACGTCGACGGCGCCGGCCAACGGCCCCCACGGGGGCGTCGCGCGAACGGCGGCTGGAGGAGAAGCGGCAGCAGTCCCAGGCTAAGCGGCTTCGCCGCCCACCCGAGTCGAGTCCCTAGAGCTAGAGGCTCGAGCGCGGCGGTCCGCGCCAGGTGTTGCGCGAATCCACGCCGTACCGTGCCGAGGCAACGATGACTCCGAGCACGACGACAAGCGAGATGAGGAAGAACGTCATGCCTCCATGGTGCCCGTTCTAATCCATTAGGACAAATCGAGCTAGGATTCATCTTGATTATGGAATCTGATAGATGGCTCGGTATCGAGCTTCGCCATCTCGCCGCCCTCGACGCCGTCGCAACCGAGGGATCGTTCGGGCGCGCGGCGCTGAAACTCGGCTACACCCAGTCGGCGATCAGCCAGCAGATCGCGATGTTGGAGCGGATCGTCGGCGAACGCCTCGTCGAGCGCCCCGGCGGGCCGAGAGCCGTGTCGATGACCGAGGCCGGCGTGATGCTGCTGCGGCACGCGAAGGCGATCGTGGCGCGCCTCCAGGCGGCCCAGGCGGATATCGCAGCGCTCGCTGCCGGCGAGGCCGGGTCGCTGCACGTCGGGATCTTCCAGAGCGTCGGCGCGCGCATCCTCCCGGAGGTGATGCGGCGCTTCACCCAGGCGTGGCCGCGCGTCGAGATCGAGCTCCGCGAATCACATGCCGACAGCGAGCTTGCCGACCTCGTCGAACGCGGGGAGCTCGACCTGTCGTTCGTCCAGCTGCCGCTCGACACCCCGTGGATCGAGACGATCGAGCTGCTCCGTGACTCCTACGTGCTCGTGAGCTCCCCGAGCTCAGCATTTCCCGCTCCAGGCCATCCGCCTACCCTGCGCGAGATCGCCGAGCAGCCGCTGATCGGCTTCCGCAACTGCCGCGCCACCGAGATCGTCGTCGGCCAGCTCCGCGCAAGCGGCCGCGAGCCGCACTTCGTCTTCCGCTCCGACGAGAACGGCGTCGTGCAGGGTCTCGCCGGTGCCGGCATCGGCGTTGCGCTCCTCCCCCGGCTTGCAGTCGACATGAACGACTCAAGCGTCCGGATCACCGACCTCGGCCCGCGAATAGCCCGACGTGTCATTGGCATCGCGCGTCACAGTGACCGCTACCACTCCGCGGCGGCGCGAGCGTTTCTCGCAACGGCGCTCGATGTCAGCCGGGAGACGGCCGAGGCACTCTCGGCTCCGGTCGTCGCCTAGGGCGTCGCGCGGAGCCGGCCCGCGTCCGACCCGAGGTACGCGTCGAGCTGGGCCTCGCTCATCGGCGATGCGAAGAGGAAGCCCTGGCCGAGCGCGCAGCCACGGTCAAGCAGCCGAGGCACCTGGGCCTCGTGCTCGATCCCTTCGGCGATGCACTGCATCTCAAGCGAGTAGGCAAGACGCACGAACGCGTCGATGAAGCCTGACTCGCAGGCCGGGTCGAGCAGGTGATCGACGAACGGCTTCGCGATCTTGACCGCGTTGAGCGGGAAGCTGTCGAGCCGCTCGAGCGACGAGCGTCCAGTGCCGAAGTCATCGAGAACGAGACGGACGCCGAGGGTGCGCAGCTCATCCATCCGCAGCTGAGACGAGTCGATGTCCCACATGACGTCGCTCTCGGTGACCTCGAGCATCAGGCTCTCGACGGGCAGCCGCGACTCGAACAGCACGCGCGCGACGGAGTCCGCGAGCTGGTCGCTGGCGAGCTCGGTCGGCGAGAGGTTGACCGACACACCAACGTCGCCGTAGCCGGGATGGCGATCCTGCCAGGCACGGGCGGCGAAGCAGGCCTGGCGCAGGACGGCGTTGCCGATCGGGATCATCATCCCGATCTCCTCGGCAACCGGAATGAACTCGCTCGGCTGCACGACTCCGAGCTCGACGGAGTGCCAGCGTGCGAGGGCTTCGAACGCGATGATCTTGCCGTCGCGCAGGTTGACGATCGGCTCGAACACGACCTTGATCTCATCGCGATCGAGCGCGCCCCAGAGCTCCAGCGCAAACTCATGCCGCTTCCGTACACGGGCATGCATCGTCGGCTCGTACTGGGCAAAGCAGTGCTTCCCTTGCGCCTTCGCCGAGTACATCGCCACGTCAGCGTTGCGCAGCAGCTCGTCGGCCGAGGTGGCAGAGCTGGCCAGGGCGACGCCAACACTCGCATGGATGAGGGTCTCCTGCCCGTGGAGGCTGAAGGGCCGCTGCATCGCCCGCATGAGCGACTCGGCGATGACCTCTGTCCCTCGCCCGTCGGCGCCTTCGAGGAGCACGGCGAACTCGTCTCCACCGAGGCGGGCTGCGATGTCACCCGGGCGGATCGCGCGCTCGACGCGCCGCGCGACCTCCGCGAGCACCTCGTCGCCGACGGCGTGGCCAAGCGTGTCGTTGATCGTCTTGAAGTCGTCGAGGTCGAGAAAGAGCAGTGCGGCAGACTCGTCACGGCCGATCGCCGCCTCGACCCGCTCGGTGAGCAACGCGCGGTTCGGGAGCCCCGTCAGCGCGTCGTGGTATGCCTGGTGGCGCAGCCGCTCCTTCAGGTCGGTCACCTCGGCGAGCGAACGCTCCAGCCGCCCGTTCTCGATCATCACGCTTGCGTGTCCGACAAAGGTCTCGAGGAGGCGCTGATCGTCCTGGTTGAACGAGTCGACGTCGCTCGACCGGTCGCCGACGACGAGAAGCCCGAAGGGCCCATTTTCACCGCGGAGCGCCGCGAAGATGCCGTCGGGGAGCTTGCGTACCGCGAGATAACCGTCAAGCGGATGGGGTGCGCGCGGTGCAGGCAGCAGCAGCGCGTCCGAGCCGCTTCCGAGCGCCTCGAGCACCTGCTCGTCGGCGGGGCTACGGGTGTCAACGTGTGCGGCAAGGTCACCGTGCGCTCCCATCGCGCTCCGGAGTCCCGGCTCGGTCTCCGTCGGGAAGAGGAAGATCTCGGCGTACTCGGCGCGGACGAGCTGCCGGATCGTGATCAGCAGCTGTCCGACGGCAAGGCTGAACTCGGGCGCACCCTGCGTCGCCTTCATCGACTCGTAGAGGAACTGAAGGTGCTCATGGCGCCGCGCCTGCGCTCCGTACGCACGAAGCGCCATCACCCCGATCACGCCGGGCAAGACGAGGAGAACGAGCGAGCGAACGCTGCCACGGGCGAGCTCGATCGCGACGAGGACGAGGTTCGAGACCCCGATCGTCGCCACGATGGAGATCCCGGCGGCGGTCACCATCTGCCGGACCGCGATCTCCCCCTCGGCCAGTCCGATGGCCCCGACGACGAGGATGATCCCGAGAAGCGATCCGGTCACGGCGGCAAGCAGCGCGGCGCCCCAGCCTGCGAGGTTGAATGGATGCCCGAGGTCGGCGAGGCTGCGGAACACGATCAGCACGACCGAGGTCGTCAACGCGAGCTGGGAGACATTGAAGACGAGCTTGGCGGCGCGCTGCCGGCGGACGAAGGCAAACGCAGTGCCCGCTCCGAGCAGCTGCGCTACGAGCAGCCCGCCGGGCGAGAGGACGAAGAGCCCCACGACGAGTCCGACCTCGCTCAGCGAGATCGTGTGCGCCTCGCGTGTGAAATGCACGTGGACGACGTACGCCTCGGCAAGGCAGAAGACAAGCGCGAGGCCCCACCACGGAATCCCGATGTCGACCGCCGGCGCCGCATCCATGTGCCGAAGCACGAGGATCCAGAGCACGAACGCCGTCTCAATCAGAAACAGGCAGTAGAACCAGATCCGAGCGGCCGCAAACATGGCGAACCGGGTGCGCGCTGCGGGTGGCCTGGCAGGCGGGGTGCTCATCGGTGCTGGCGTCGGGCCGGAGTCGGCACCGACCCCTAGCCCCAGAAGCTGGTGGCCCAGACGTTACCCGACCAGGAGTTTCCTGACCAGGAATTTCCGCTCCAGGAGTTGCCGCTCCACGAGTTGCCGCTCCAGCTGTTGCCACTCCACGAGTTGCCGCTCCAGCTGTTGCCGTTCCATGTGCCGCCCGACCACGAGTTGCCCGCAGCCTCGGCGACGGCGAGAGCGACCGCGTCGATCGGATGGCCAAAGATGTCCATCTCACCACTGAGCGTCGTGCCACCCATCGCGACGTGATCAGTTCCGCGTGAGGCGTCGATCGAGCCGCTGCCGTCGGACTGCTTCTTCACGTCGAGGCGAAGCGGCGCGTCCTTGGGCGGGTTCTTGGTCAGAAGCTTGCTGAGGTCGAGCTCGCCCTTGCCCTGCGCATTATCGTCGGAGCCCGGCACCTTCTGTCCGTTGTCACCGATGTACTTCATCAGCTGGTCCGGCGTGAGGTTCGGATACTTCTGGAGGATCAGCGCCGCCGCACCCGAGGCGATCGCTGTCGCCTCGGACGTTCCCGAGCCGCGTGAGTAGCTGTCGCCCAGAATGCCCTCCGGGTGAGCCAGGTCGACGTAGGAACCGACGACCCGCAGACCCTGGAGGTGCGATCCGGGCGTGACGAAGTCGGGCCGCTTTGCTCCGGGAAGGGCGCTGCAGCTTGCCGAGTACGTGCCCATGGTGTCGTCCTTGAAGGCAGCCGTGCCCTTCGAGTCGTACGCACCAACCGCGCCGATCATCGGGTCGTACGCCGGGTCGGCAAGACCGGGGGCTCCGTGACCCTTCTGGTACCCGGTGTTCCCGGCGGCGGCGAAGACAACGATGCCTGCCTTCCACGCCTGCTCAACAGCGAACGCGAGCGGGTCGACGTAGTAGGGCTGTGTCGCGTTCGTGCCGTAGGAGAGGTTGAGGATGCGGATGTTCAGACCGGGGTCGTGCGCGTGCTGGACGACCCAGTCGATCGCCGCGATCACCTGGGTCACATCGGCACCACCGTCAGCGCTCGCAACCTTGATCGAGACGATGCGCGCGTCGGGCGCCATGCCGCGATACACCGCTGCGGGCGCGCTCGTGTACGGCGCGACTGCCGACGGGTCGCGGCCGGCGATCAGGCCCGCCATGAACGTGCCGTGGCCGAAACTGTCGAGGTTCCGCCGGGTCGGCGACTGCGACTCGAGTGAGAGGTCGGGGCCGTAAAGGATCTTGTTCGGCGTGCTCAGGCCCTGGACAGGGCTCACACCCGAGTCGATGACAGCCACGTCGATGCCGGCGCCCGTATATCCGGCGTCCCACCAGGCCTGCGCGCCCATCGCGGTGGTCACATTGTCCATCGAGTACGCGTCGGTGAACGGGTCGTACGTCGAGGCGGCGCTACCGACGGCGGCGAAGCAGAGCGACCCGACCAACACAACGAGGAGCGCAGCAAGGCCACGTCCCCTGGCGGCCATCCCCATCCGCTTCGAACCTTCCGCAGTCAATTCCCTTGAACTCCTCTGCACGCGTCCAGCGCCTCGTCTCGGGGCATCGAATCTCGGCCGCAGAGCCAAGACCGGCCAAGCGTACGAGACAGGGGCGGCACGTTCCTCCCCCGTTCGGGGTACTTCAACGAAGATCCCCCGATCGAGGCAGGGCTAGCTGCGGGAGCTTCCGGGCGGCGGTGTTACTCGACCGTGACGGTCTTCGCGAGGTTCCGCGGCTGATCGACGTTCAGGCCGCGGAGGCGCGCAATGCGATAGGCGAGCAACTGCAGGGGAAGCGTGGCGAGGACAGCCTGGAGGAAGGCCGGAGACTTCGGCACGTAGATGACGTCGCTTGCGTGGTGCTGGATGTCCTCGTCGCCGTCGGTCGCGATCGCAATCACGTGGGCGCCGCGGGCTCGGGTCTCCTGGATGTTCGAGATGATCTTGTCGTAGACGACGTTCATCCGGGTTGCAACCACGACAACGGGTGTCCCCTTCTCGAGCAGCGCGATCGGCCCGTGCTTCATCTCGCCGGCGGAGTACGCCTCGGTCGGGATGTAGGAGATCTCCTTCAGCTTGAGCGCGCCCTCGAGCGCCACGGGCAGCCCGATGTGGCGGCCGAGGAAGAGGAAGAACGGCTCGCGGTAGAAGCGCTCGGCGATGTCGTTGATCGGATGGTCGCCGTCGAGGAACCGCTGCATCTTCTCGGGAAGCTTGTAGACCTCGTCGAGGATGAACTCGATCTCGTCGGTCGGCAGCGTGCCGCGCTGGCGCGCCAACTCGAGGCCGATCAGATACATCAGCCCGACCTGCGCCGAGAAGGTCTTCGATGCCGCGACACCGACCTCGAGGCCTGTATGGGTATAGAGCACCGAGTCGACCTCGCGAGTGATCTGCGATCCCATCTGGTTCGTGATCGCCACGGTGCGAGCGCCAAGTGAGCGAGCAAGCTGCATCGCCTGGATCGTGTCGCGGGTCTCACCTGACTGCGAGATGCCGATCACGAGCGTGTCCTTGTCGAGAACAGGGTTGCGATAGATCCACTCGCTGGCGACGTCGGGCTCGACCGGGACGCGCGCCCACTCCTCGATCACGTACCGACCGACGACACCGGCGTGGTAAGCGGTGCCGCACGCGACGACGACGATGCGGCGGAGCTCACGCATGTCCTGCTCGTTCAGTCCGAGGCCGTCCTGCACGAGGACGCCGTGGCGAATCCGGTCGCCGATCGTCTCGCGGAAGCCTTCCGGCTGCTCGTAGATCTCCTTGAGCATGAACGTCTCGTAGCCGTCGCGCTCGGCGACCTCCTCATCCCAGTCGATCTCGATCGTCTCGAGCTCGACAGGCGAGCCGTCCTCGGCGCGGACGACCTTGACGCCCTCAGGCGTGATCTCGACGATGTCGCCATGGTCGGGGTACTGGACCCGGCGTGTCTCGGCGAGGAAGGCGGCAAGGTTGGAGGCGAGGAAGTTCTCGCCCTCCCCAAGCCCAACGACCAGCGGGGTCTGGCAACGGACGCCGACGAGCCGGTTGGGCTGGTCGTGATGGATCACGACGAAGGTGAAGTGGCCATCAAGGCGCTGGTAGACCGCGCGGACAGCCTCGACGAGGTCGCCGGTGTAGACGCTCTCGAGCAGGTGGGCGACCACCTCGGCGTCGGTCTGGGAGCTGAACGCGTGGCCGCCTGCCTCGAGCTCCGCCTTGAGCTCGCGGTAGTTCTCGACGATCCCGTTCAGGACGATTGCAAGCTTGCTCTCGTCGCAGCCGGTAAGTGGATGTGCGTTGTCCTCATTGACGCCGCCGTGGGTTGCCCAGCGCGTGTGGCCGAGGCCGGTGGTCGCGGCTGACCCGTGCGAGTCGGTGAACTCCTTGAGGGCTGCAAGGTTCCCGACGGCGCGCACGTACTCGAGCCCGTCCGACTCGAGGAGCGCGATTCCAGCCGAGTCGTACCCGCGGAACTCGAGGCGCTGCAGCCCTGCGATCAGAAGATCCTTCGAAGCGCGCGTTCCGACGTATCCGATGATTCCGCACATGCGAAGACTTCCTTTCCTACACGGGCCGGTGTTCGTTGGTGACAGTCAAGAAAGCGGCTCCGGAAACGCCAAAGCTCGGCCTGGGATCCGCTCCGACTCCGGGGCGGTCAGCCGAGCTCACTCTCGACGAGCCTTGCGATCCTACCACAGGCATCCTGCGCAACTGCCTCATTTTCTGCCTCCACGAGCACCCGTATCACCGGCTCGGTGCCTGACGCCCGGACGAGAACGCGGCCCGTGTGCCCGAGTTTCGCGTTCGTCGCGTCAACCTCGTCGATGATCGCCGGGGTGAGGATCTTCGCCGTCACGTGAATGTTCTCCTTGCATTGCGCGAAGCGCGGCATCGTGGCCGCGGCCGCGCTCAACGACCGCCCTGCGAGGGCCGAGCAGAGCAGGAGCGCAGCGGCGAGCCCGTCGCCGGTGACGTGATCGCGCAGGTAGATGATGTGACCGGACTGCTCGCCGCCAAGAACGCCCCCCTCGGCGTGGAGCGCCTCGAGGACGTAGCGGTCGCCGACATCGGTCGTGAGCACCCGGATCCCATGCTCCCGCATGAGCGCGTGAAAGCCGAGATTCGTCATCTGCGTGACCGCGACGACATCCACTCCGAGAGCCGGGGCGAGAATCGCAAGGATCTCGTCACCGTCGACGAGCGCGCCGTTCTCATCGACGGCAAGCATCCGGTCGCCGTCACCGTCGAAGGCGATTCCCAGATCGAAGCCGCCGACGACGACAGTGTGCTGAAGGGTGGCAGTGTCGGTGGCACCACAGCCGACGTTGATGTTCGACCCGTCCGGCTCGTTTGCGAGCGCGAAGACCTCGGCGCCCAGACGCTGGAACGCGAGCGGCGCGATGTGCGAGTAGGCGCCATGGGCGCAGTCGACCGCGATCCGCAGCCCTGAAAGCGGGGAGCCGAAGCGTTCGAGGACGTAGGCCAGGTAGCCGTCGGTCGAGGTGTCGAGATGGACGATCTCGCCGACACGGTCAGCTGGTGGTGCGTCGAGCAGGGCCTCGATCGCCTCCTCGTCGGCATCCGAGAGCTTGTGCCCGTCGGCGGAGAAGAACTTGACGCCGTTGTACTCGGGCGGGTTGTGCGAGGCCGAGATGACGACGCCGAGGTCGAGCCGCTCGAGCGCGACCGCTGGTGTCGGCAGTACTCCGCCGAGCACCGCTGTCCCGCCCGCCGAGGCCACCCCGCGCCCGAACGCCTCCTCCAGTTGCGGCCCCGACGCGCGCGTATCCCGGCCGACGAAGACCCGCTCGGCACCGCTCCAGAGAGTGGCCGCACGCCCGAGTCGTTCGACGAGATCGACCGTGAGCCACTCGCCGACAACACCGCGCACACCGTCGGTTCCGAAATATCGCCGAGCCACGGCTGAGGAGGTTAGTGCGAAGCGCGCCCGGACGCCGCAGAGCCGTTCAAACACGCGACGCCGAGTCTCTACGATCATCCGGTGACGTTCGACGAACACCTTGCCGTTCGGATTCGCTCGCTCGTCGAGGCGAGTGCCGGTCTCAGCGAGACGAAGGTCTTCGGCGGGATTGCCTTCCTGGCCAACGGGAACATGGCGGTCGCCGCGAGTGGAAACGGCGGGATCGTCGTTCGCGTCGCCCCTGACCGATCGGCCGACCTCGTCGCGACGACCGAAGCGCGAATGATGAAGATGCGCGGCAAGACCATGCACGGCTGGCTCCGCATCGACGCGGCCCACGTCGAAAGCGACGAGGCCCTAGCGACCTGGGTCGACCTCGGTATCTCGTATGCCGCCTCGCTCCCTGCGAAGCCGACGACGTAAACCCGCGGAGGAGGCAGCGGACTTCAAGCTGGAGGTCGTGACCCTCCCCGTCGCCGATGTGGACAGGGCAAAGAGCTTCTACCTCGACCAGGCCAGCTTCGGTCTCGACGTCGACCATCGCGCAGCCGACACGTTCCGCGTCGTACAGCTCACACCGCCCGGATCGGCCTGCTCATTCGCGGCCTGCACCTTCGCTTCGCGCCCGTTTGCCCCACGCGTGCGCGGCATATAGTGGGGCGATGTTCTCGGTCGCCGCGGAAGGGTACGACCGCTACATGGGCCGATACTCGATCCCGCTTGCCCCGGGGTTCTGCGACTTCTCGCTGGTCGCCGCTGGGCAGCGCGTCCTCGACGTCGGCTGTGGCCCGGGCGCTCTGACCGCCGAGCTGGTCGGTCGGCTGGGTGCGAGCGCGGTCGCTGCAGTCGAGCCATCGGTCCCGTTCGTCGAGGCGGTGTCGGAGCGGTATCCAGGAGTCGACGTACGCCAGGCGTCCGCCGAGCACCTCCCGTTTCCGGACGGCACGTTCGACGCCTCGCTCGCGCAGCTCGTCGTTCACTTCATGGCGTCGCCGGTCGGCGGGCTTCGCGAGATGGCGCGGGTCACGAGGCCTGGGGGTGTCATTGCAGCGTCGGTGTGGGATCACGCCGGCGGCGGCGGAGCGCTGAGCCGCTTCTGGGCGGCCGCCCGGGAGCTTGATCCGGGGGTCGATGACGAGTCCGGGCTCGCTGGATCTCGAGAAGGCCACCTCGGCGAGCTCCTCCGGGAGGCGGGGCTGAAGGAGGTCGAGGAGACGGCGCTCTCGGTGAGAGTCGAGCACGCGACGTTCGACGAGTGGTGGGAGCCCTTCACCTTCGGCGTGGGCACGGTCGGCGTGTACCTCTCGCAGCTCGCCGCCGAACACCAGGCCCGTCTGCGCGACCGCTGCCGCACCGCATTCCCAGACGGCGGCCTGATCATGGACGCTCGCGCCTGGGCAGCGCGCGGCCGCACCTAGAGCGCTTCGGGACAGCTGGCCCGGAGGGGCTGGCGGCGTGGTCGGTGCAAGGGAGGCAGGTACTCTGAATTGGCCGTGTGCAACACGCTCGTATGCCTTCGCTCAGGGCTTCGTTGATCGAGGTCGTCTGTGATGCGTGCGGCTGGATGGCAATCACAGGCCAGGGGCCGAACATCGTCTGGGCCGAGCATGTCCCTGCCTGCCCTGCCATCGGCGGCGCGGTACGACTGCTTCCCGAGGTGACGCCGACCTACGGATTTCCCGGCCCCGTCAGCCTGTGCAAACATCAGCTCGTCCGGCGCCAGATCGCAGTCTCGGCACGCGGTGTCAAGCGTTACTCGATCGTCTGCGAGCTCTGCGGACGACGACCCGTCCCCGCGTAGGGTGGCCCGAGTGTCGGAAGCGGACGCCGGGCGTGAGCTCGTCCGCAGGCCTACTCTGGAGCCATGAGCGAGCCGATAACGCTGACACCGGTATTCACTCCGGATGAGAACAGGTGGACGATGACCAAGTTGGCCGAATGGCCGGCAGTCGTCACGTGCGGACGAACGGTTGAGGAGGCGCCGAGCCGCTCACCATCGGCCTTGCCGTGGTGTGAGGCTACGAGACCTCGAACGCCACCTGAGTGACAACAGCTGCGTCGTCGTGCGCGTGGGCGCCAACCACACGATCTGGCTCAACGTTGCACGTGATCTGCGCGCGCCGCTCCAACGTCACCGCGATATACCGACCGGCACCGCCCGAGCAATCTGTCGGCAGATCGGGATCCCCCGCCCACCGCCTCGCGCTGAGAGCCAGCCGCTGGGACGGCAGCGACAGTCGGCTGTGCTGGCGTTCATACGCCAGGCACCACGGATCAGGAGGAGGGTGAAGTGCTGGTTAGCGCTTCGAGAACTGCGGGGCCTTGCGCGCCTTGTGCAGGCCGGCCTTCTTGCGCTCGACCTGACGGGCGTCACGCGTGAGGAAGCCCTGCCGCTTGAGCGGCACGCGGTAGTCCGGGTTGATCTCGACGAGTGCGCGGGCGATACCGTGACGGACAGCGCCAGCCTGGCCGGATGCGCCGCCTCCGTGCACGCGGACACGGAGGTCGTACTGCGTGGAAAGCTCGGTCATGTCAAGCGGCGACATGATCATCTTCTGATGCGTCAGACGCGGGAAGTAGACCTTGAGCTCCTTGCCGTTGATCCACGTCTTGCCGTCGCCGGGACGGAGGATCACGCGCGCAACAGACGTCTTGCGCTTGCCCGTGCCGAGGTATTGAGCCTGTGCTGCCATTAGAAGGGCTTGGGAGCCTGTGCCTCGTGGGGATGGTTCGGGCCCGCGTAGATCTTCAGCTTCGTGATCTGGGCACGGCCGAGACGATTCCGGGGGAGCATTCCCTTGACGGCCTTCCGCAGAACCTCGGTCGGGCGGTGCTCGAGCTGCTCACGCAGCGAGCGGACGCGCAGACCACCGGGGTAGCCGGAGTGGCGGTAGTACTTCTTGTCCTCGAGCTTCTTGCCCGTGACGGCGATCTTCTCGCAGTTCACGACGACGACGAAGTCACCCGTGTCGATGTGCGGGGTGAACTGCGGCTTGTTCTTGCCGCGCAGCCGGTCGGCGATCTGCGTCGCGAGGCGTCCCAGGGTCAGGCCGTCGGCATCGACGACGTACCAATCCTTGGTGAGCTCGTTGGTCTTTGCGCTGTAGGTCTTCATAGGGTCACACAGAGAAACGACGGACTGAGCGCCCGCCGAGGGGGGATGGTAGCAGGACGATCGCAGCCGCGGGCGCAGCGGCGAGCACAGCGGCGAACACGGCGAGTGGCGTGGAGCCTCCCGCGGTGTAGATCACACCGCCTCCGAGGGCCAGCACGGCGCCGGCAAAGCTCGACATCAGGTCGGAGAAACCGATGAGGCGGCCCCGCTCCGACGGTCGTGCGCCGGAGACGAGCTCGGTCGACGCGGCGACGAACGAGAGGTTCCAGCCGAGCCCGAGACCGAAGAGCGAGAGCGACATGCCGGGGATCCCGGAGACCCAGATCAGCGCCCCGTTCGACGCCGCCATCACGAGCAGGCCGATCACCATCGAGCGGCGCCGCCCGATCCGCTCGACGAGATCGCCGACGATCAGCACGAGGCCGTACATCCCGACGATGTGCGCGCTGATCACGGTGAAGACGCTGCCGTGCGGATGGTGGTGGCCGACGGCGACGTAGCCAGCGAGGTTCATCACGCCGACCATGACGCTGAAGCTCGCGACCGCCGCGACCAGGGCGGTGAGCATCCCGGGGCGGCGGATGATCTCCGCAAGCGGGGCGGCGGGCTCATCGCCCTCGCCTGCATGGGTCGAGAACGCCTTCGAGAGCTCCTTCGGGTCGGGTCGAACCCCGAAGGAGATCAGGAGGCCGCCGAGCGCGAAGAGCGATGACGCAAGCCACGGCCAGGCGAGCTCGCTCGGCGTCAGCGGCCGGTTCGCAAACAGCGGCCCGAAGATCAGCGGCCCGAACACCGCGCCGGAGACCGCACCGAACAGGACGATCGACATCCCCCGCGCACGCATCGCGGGCGCGAACATCTCGGCCGCCGCCGCCCGCGAGAGGAGCACGATCGTCTGGGACGCGCCACACAGGCCAAGGCCGATGAAGACGAGCTCGCCCGAGGACGACCAGCAGCCGAGCGCCGTGACGGCCGGGCCGGCGATCCCAAGCACGAACCCGAAGCGAATGACCGGCATTCGCCCGACCCGATCAGACAGCCGTCCCGCGGGGCCGACGGCCAGCGCGCCGGCGATCAGGAACACCGCCGGCCCGAGGCCGAGGATGCTCCTAATCCCCGTGACGGCGACGAGCGTGACCGTGCCGAGCGCGATCGCGAGCTGGATCATCCCGGAGAGACACACGAGTCCGGCGGCGAGCAGGAAGGCGTTTCGGCGAACCGGCGTCATCGGAGCACCGCCTCGACCCCTGCCCGAAACGACGCTGCGCCCCCGCGAGACGGATGGCGGACGTACGTGCCCCCGAAGGCGTCGTGCGCGACACGCCCCACCGCGACCACCTGTCTGCCGCGTGCGAGCTCACGAGCGAACGGGAGCCCAGCCTCGACCTCTGCCCGGGTCGGTGGCCGGTTCGACCGCTCGTCGCCCGGGTGAGTCGGGACGACGTTCCAGAGCAACACGCCGTCGCCGATCCCGAGCCCACCGAGCACGGCATGGACGATCGTGGCTGTCGCCTCGGCGAGTCCGCCCCCGGTCACCTGGCGCTCGGAGGTGAGTGGGATGCCGGAGATACGCGCGCCGCGGTACCCGGGCGCCTCTGCGACCAGGATCACCCGTGCGTGCGCACGGGAGTCGAGGTACGCGGCAAGCCGTTCGCGCAGGAGCGGCGCCCGGTCGCCCTCATCGTAGAAGTTGAACGTCGAGCCGATGCGCGCCGCCGCGAGGCGGTCGACGAAGTCGCGTTGGGGCCTTGCGGGGATCAGGCGACGGGCAACGCGCCGCCGAGGGAGAGCTTCCCCGGAACGGTGACGCGGTAGGTGTTCGGCGCCTGCTGGTCGCCCGGGCCGATCGTGACCGTGCCCTTGGCACCCTCGAAGACCCCGGTGCCGCCAGTGATCGGAAGCACGATGTCGCCCTGAGCGTTCGCGTTCACGTACCCCTCGTAGGTGATCGTGCCGAACGTCGGGAACGTCGCGATCGCCACCATGCGCTGCTTCGTCGCGGTCGTGTAGAGGACGCGACCTGCGTCGAACCCGACGGGCTTGCCCTTGGCCTTGCCGAACTGCGTAGCCAGGTTCTGGAGCAGATCCTTGAAGTCGATGTTGTCGCCCTTGTTCTCCTTGCCGAGCGGCTTTGTGTCGTGCTGCCGCGCGATCGTGTTGATCGACATCAGGCGGAGCGTGACGGTGTCGGCGAGCGCGGCCGTGGGCCACGAGAGCGCAACGAGCGTAAGCCCGAGTGTTGCCAGACGACGCGTCATAGGCGCCATTGTGCCGAACCGAACCGCTCTTGCCGGGGGATCATGCAACCGGGCCGCTCGTGAAGACGAGCGAGTAGGTGTTCGGTGCCCGCTTACCCTGGCCGACACCGACGGTGAGCGTGCCGTGCGCGTGCGCGTAACGGCCCGTCCCACCCGCGACCGGGATCCCGAGCGCGCCACCTGGAAGGGCCTTGACGGGGCCGTAGAGGCGAATCGTCCCGTTCGGCAGAACCGCCTTGCCGTCGAACGTCGCAGTCGTCGGCCCCGTGAACGTCATCGTCCCCTCGTCCTGCCCGACCGTCGCGCCCGTCTTTCGCCCGAACTGCGGCGACGCGTTCACGAGCGTGTCGCGGTAGGTGACCGTGTCGCCCCTGCTCGCGCCGGCAGGGCGAATGTCGGTTGGGACGATCCGCACCGCGACCGACGTGAGACGGAGCGTGATCGAGTCCGGCCCTGCTCGCGCACTCGGCACGAGCGCCGCGACGATCAGTCCAGTAGAGACTGTTCGACGCCGCAGCCCCATGGGATCACTCCCACTCGATGGTCGCCGGCGGCTTCGACGTCACATCGAGCACCACGCGGTTGACCGCCTCGATCTCGTTCACGATCCGCGAGGCGACCTGCTCAACGAGGTCGTAAGGCAGGCGAGCCCAGTCGGCGGTCATCGCGTCGTCGGACGTGACGGCGCGGATGACGATCGGGTACCCGTAGGTCCGCGAGTCGCCCTGCACCCCGACCGATCGGATCGCCGGAAGCACGCAGAACGACTGCCAGAGCTCGCGGTAGAGGCCGGCCTTGCGCACCTCGTCCTGGAGCACAGCATCGGCCTCCCGGAGGGTCTCGAGCCGCTCGGCCGTGACGTCCCCGATGATCCGGATCGCTAGGCCGGGGCCGGGGAAGGGCTGGCGCCACACGAGCCGCTCGGGCATCCCGAGCTCCTCGCCGACGCGCCGCACCTCGTCCTTGAAGAGGTGCCGCAGCGGCTCGACGAGCTTCAGCTCCATGTCAGCCGGCAGGCCGCCGACGTTGTGGTGGCTCTTGATCGTCTCGGCGACACCGTCCTCGCCGCCGGACTCGATCACGTCGGAGTAGAGCGTGCCCTGGACGAGCCAGTCGACCTCGCCGAGCTTGCGCGCCTCCTCCTCGAAGACGCGGATGAACTCCTCGCCGATCCGCATGCGCTTCTCCTCCGGCTCGGAGATGCCGGCGAGCTTCGTGAGGAAACGCTCCTGCGCCCGAACGTGAACGAGCGGCACGTGGAAGTGCCCGCCGAACGTCTCGACGACCTGCTCAGCCTCGTCCTTGCGCATGAAGCCGTGGTCGACGAAGACACAGGTGAGCTGGTCGCCGATCGCCTTGTGCACGATCAGTGCCGCAACAGCGCTGTCAACGCCGCCGGAGAGGCCGCAGAGCACGCGGCCGCTACCGACCTGGGCGCGGATCCGCTCTACCTGCTCCTCGATCACCGCGGCCGGCGTCCAGATCGGCGACGCGCCGGCAACCGAGTAGAGGAAGTTCTTCAGCACCTCCTGGCCGTGCGGCGTGTGCACGACCTCGGGGTGAAACTGGATCCCGTAGAGCTTGCGCGCGGCATCCTCAAACGCCGCGATCGGCGTCGAGGGCGACCGGCCGACGACGCGGGCGCCGGTCGGCGGTGCGGTGACGGAGTCTCGGTGCGACATCCACACGGTCTGCGCCGACGGGAGACCCTCGAAGAGAGCGCTCTCCCCCGCCTCGAGATCGGCCTTGCCGAACTCTGCCGTGCCGGTGCGGTTGACCGTCCCGCCCAGCTCGAGCGCCATCAGTTGCATGCCGTAACAGATGCCGAGGGTTGGGATCCCGAGGTCGAAGATCGCGGGGTCGATCCGTGGTGCACCGTCGGCGTAGACCGACGCAGGGCCGCCCGAGAGGATCAGCGCAGCCGGGTTGCGGCGGGCGATCTCGGCCGCGGTCGCGCGATGCGAGACGAGCTCCGAGTAGACGCGCGCCTCGCGGACGCGGCGCGCAATCAGCTGCGAGTACTGGCCACCGAAATCGAGCACCAGCACGGGCCGCTCCTCCTCGAGAGAGGGGTGGCTCGGCGGGACGATCTCAGCTGCGACGGTAATTGGGTGCGTCCTTCGTGATCGTGATGTCGTGCGGATGCGACTCGCGCAGACCGGCACCGGTGATCCGGACGAATCGAGCGCTCTTGAGCGCCTCGACGGTCGGCGCGCCGCAGTAGCCCATCGCCTGGCGAAGCCCGCCGACGATCTGATGGACGACTGCGTTCAGCGGGCCCTTGTACGGCACCCGACCTTCGATGCCTTCGGGCACGAGCTTCTCGACGTCCTCGACATCGCCCTGGAAGTAGCGGTCCTTGGAGTAGCTGCGGGCCTTCATCGCGCCGATCGAGCCCATGCCGCGGTACTCCTTGTAGCGCTCGCCGTGCGAGAAGACAACATCGCCGGGCGACTCGTCGGTGCCCGCGAGCATCGAGCCGAGCATCACCGTGTCAGCGCCGGCGGCAAGAGCCTTGGCAACGTCACCGGATGAGATCAGCCCACCGTCGCAGATCACCGGAACGCCGTGACGGCTCGCGACGGCGGCGACGTCGTGGACGGCCGTGAGTTGCGGCACGCCGACACCGGCGACGATGCGGGTCGTGCAGATCGACCCGGGGCCGACGCCGGCCTTGACCGCGTCTGCGCCGCCGTCGATCAGCGCCTCGGCTGCCTCACCGGTCGCGATGTTGCCGGCGATCACCTCGAACTCTCCCGATACGCCCTTGATGCGCGTCACCATCTCAACGACGCTGCGTGAGTGACCGTGCGCGGTGTCGACGACGAGGATGTCGGCACCCGCATCGACGAGCGCCTGAGCGCGCTCGAAGGCGTCGGGGCCAACCCCGACAGCGGCGCCGACCCGAAGCCGGCCGTGCGTGTCCTTGGTCGCGCGCGGAAACTCGATCCGCTTCTGGATGTCCTTGACGGTGATGAGGCCCTTGAGAACGCCGATCGAGTCGACGACGGGAAGCTTCTCGATCCGGTGTGCGTGCAGAAGGCTCTCTGCCTCGGCAAGCGTCGTCCCGATCGGTGCGGTGACGAGGCCGCTCGAGGTCATGACGGCGGACACCGGCTGCGTCATGTCCTTCTCGAAGCGGAGGTCGCGGTTGGTCAGGATCCCGACGAGGCGGCCTTCGGCGTCGGTGATCGGAACGCCCGAGACGTGGTAGTGCTCCATCAGCGCGAGCGCGTCTGCGACGAGCGCGGTCGGCGGAAGGGTCAGCGGCTCGACGATCATTCCGGACTCGGAGCGCTTGACCTTGTCGACCTCTGCGACCTGATCGGCGATCGACAGGTTGCGGTGGACGATCCCGATGCCTCCCTCACGGGCGAGCCCGATCGCCATCCGCGCCTCGGTCACCGTGTCCATCGCAGCAGAGACGACGGGAATCTCGAGCACGATCGTCCGTGTCAGACGGGTCGCGGTCGAGACGTCGTTCGGGAGAACAGCCGACTCGGCCGGGACGAGCAGCACGTCGTCGAACGTCAGCCCTTCCTTGCCGAACTTGTCAGAGCGGGCGAACTCGGCTTCGACCTCGAACCGTTCGACTCTGCCCACGTCCATGAAGCAACTTTACCCGGCGAGCCGGAAGACGGTCGAGGGGCTGTCAGGCGGGGACGGCAACGAGCTCTGCAACGGTCACGCCGGCCTGCAGATGCACGGCCTCGCGGGGGTCGAAGCGGCCTGCGCCAATCTCAAGGGTCGATGCCGCTCCGGCCGCGACGGCCATTCGCAGCGCGTCCTCGTGCGACCGGCCGGCAACCTGGGCTGCGATGAAGCCTGCAAGCAGCGTGTCGCCCGCGCCGACGGTCGAGATCGGCTCCAGACGCGGTGCCACGGCTCGGAAGCGCTGAACATCGCGTCCGTCGCGGAAGAGAGCGACGCAGCCGGTGTGCGTCGTGATGATCACGTTGCGCGCCCCGAGCTCGGCGATCCGGTCGAGGCCGAGCATGAAGTCCTCGTCGTCGTGGAACTCCTGCCCGACGAGCGACTCTGCCTCGTGCTGGTTCGGCGCGACGAGAAAGGGTTCGGCGCCGATGCCGATTCGCAGTGGCTCGCCGTCGGTGTCGAGAATCACGGGGACGTGCCGCCGGGTCAGATCGTGGATCGCCTCGGCATAGAAGTCGTCGGCGACGTCCCGCGGCAGCGAGCCGGCGAGAACGACGAAGTCGGCCCCCTGGATGAGGTAGGCGATCTTCTCGCGGAGCGTCTCGAGCTCCTCGAGCTTCACCTGAGGCCCCCACTCGTTGATCTCCGTGTAGCTGGACGTGGTCGGGTCGACGACGGCCGTCGTGGTGCGCGACTCGGCCTCGATCCGAACAAAGTCGTTGAGGATCGCCTCGCCGGTCAGGCGCTCGATGATCCGCAGCCCGGCCTGGCCACCCGCAAGCCCGGTGGCGACGACGGGCACGCCAAGCGTCTTGAGCGCGCGGGCGACGTTGATTCCCTTGCCGCCCGCAAGCGGCAGGCCGGCGCTGGCGCGATGACGTTGCCCCCGCTGGAAGTTCGGCACCGTGATGGTTCGGGCGAACGCGGCGTTGAGTGTGACGGTGACGATCACGTGATCAACCCGAGCATATTGTGGACTGTACGACGCGCATACCAGGCGATGCGCGTCCTCACGCTCGGCGCATGAACCGTCCGTGATGCAACGAGCGGACGACGGCCGATGAGCCGTGTCCCGTCGTAGACGTCGATCGTGCCGACGACGCTCCCCTTGTCGATCGGCGGGACGAGGTACGTCGGCGCGACGACCCGCTCGCTCAGCTTCACGCCGATGTGCACGACGGTCTGGAGCGGGCTCGCGGCCACGAGCTGGAGCGGCGTCATGCCGTACGGCAACGACACGTCCGCGTAGGTCGTGTCCGCCGCGACGACGTTGACCAGGCGATACCGCGCGAGGCCGTAGGCAAGCAGCGTCTCAAGATCCGCGTTGCGCTGGTACCGAGACGGCGACCCGAGGATCGCCGCGTAGAGCGTGATGCCGTTCCCCTGCACTGCTGCAACCTGCGACCAGCCCGCCCCGTGCGTGTGCCCGGTCTTGACACCGATGACGCCCGGGAAGGCGCCGAGCAGGTCGTTCCACGTGTGGACGACCCTCCCGGCAGAGATCGTGTCCGACGTCTCGGCGACGGTCGTGCGGATCACCGGGACGTGCATCGCAGCCCGCGCGAGCACGGTCACGTCTGCGGCGCTCGAGTACGCGCCGGAAGCGTCCAGCCCGTCTGGCCGGACGAAGTTCGAGTCGTGCAGGCCAAGCTGGGCGGCCTTCGCGTTCATGAGCGCCGCGAAGGCGGGGAACGACGGCGCGGTGGCGAGGGCGAGAGCGTCGGCGGCGTCGTTCGCCGACTGGATCAGTGAGGCCTTGACCAGATCGAGCACCGTGATCGACTCATGCGCGGCCAGGGCAACGGACTCCTGGCCGACGGCGGCGGCGCGGGGGTCGACGTCCACGACGTCCGTGAGCTGGTGATGTTCCAGCGCGACGATCACTGTCATCAGCTTCGTGATCGACGCGATCGGCAGACGCGCGTCGGCGTCGTGCGAGACGATCACCTCACCCGTCGTTGCATTCACGACGATCCAGGCGCGTGCGTCGGGATCCGGTGACGGGACGGTCGCGGTTGCGGCGACAGCGGAGGTCGCGCCGGCAGTCGCCAGCGCGAGGAGGACGGCGAGGCGTCTCATCGCAGCCGGATCTTCTCGCCGATGAAGAGCGCCGTTGGCGTGACGGACGGGTTGAGCGTGACGAGGGCTGCTTCGGTTAGGCCTGTCTGCGCGGCGATCGAGGCGAGCGTGTCGCCTGCCTTCACGACGTACGCGCTCCGCGCGGCGTGCGTGGCCGCCGGGTGAGCCTTCACCGGCTTGATGAGCTGGGCATGCGCCGGTGCGGGCGTGTCGCCGGTGGAGTGATCGAGCCGATGCCGCGCGAGCGCAACGAACACCGAGACGGCGAGGAGCGATGCGGCGGGCAGTGAGTAGGCGCGCCAACCGCGGCCCGGAACGGCTACCACCCCGAGACGGCCCACAGCTCACTCCGGAGACGTGCAGCCTCGGCGCCCGCAGCTGTGCGGTAGTCGCCGCCCGCCTCGCGAAACGCGTAGTTGACCGAGCGCGATGCGTTGACGATGGCGCTCGCCGGGCCGCTCGTGAAGGCGCGTGCCAGGTCGGCGGGCTGCGCGCCCTGCGCGCCAATGCCCGGAAGTAGGAGCACCGAGCGCGGCATCAGCCGCCGGGCCTCTCCGACCGCCCTCGGGTGGGTGGCACCGACAACTGCGCCGACCGCCGAGAGGCCGTGCTCGCCGACGACATCGGCGCCCCAGTCGGACACGAGCTCGGCGACGTGCTGCCACATGGGTCGGCCGTCGGAGAGCGGGACGTCCTGGACGTCGCCGCCCGAGTTCGATGTCTTGACGATGCAGAAGATTCCGGCCCCGTACCGACGCGCGGCCGCGAGGTAGGGCTCGATCGACTCCCGTCCGAGCCACGGGTTCACCGTGAGGGCGTCGGCGAGCGGCTCCGCGCCCTCAAGGTACGCCGCCGAGTAGGCACGCGCCGTCGAGCCGACATCGCCGCGCTTGCCATCGGCGATGACGAGCAGCCCTGCCCGCCGCGCGTACGCGCACACCTCGGCGAACGCCGCCATCCCGGGAGCGCCAAGCGCCTCGAAGAAGGCGAGCTGCGGCTTGACGGCGACCGCGTGCTGTGCGACAGCGTCGACGATGCCGCAGCAGAACCTCGCGACGTCGCCGCCGAGCTCCACAGGTAGCAGCTCCGGCACCGGGTCGAGACCGACGACGAGCTGGCTTCGCTTCCGGGTGACCTCCTCCGCGAGGCGGTCACCGAACATCATCGTCTCGCCGGCCATCCCCAGAGGTTATCCCCGAGAACGACAGAGGGCCGCACGTATGCGGCCCTCGTCAGACAAGCATCGTGCAACGAACTGTCCTAGCCCTTCAGTGCCGCCTTGAGCTGGCTGCCTGCGCTGAACTTCGGAACCGTCGTCGCGGCGATCTGGACACGCTCACCGGTACGCGGGTTGACGCCCTGGCGCGCGGCACGTGCTGCGGGCGAGAACTTCCCGAATCCGGTGAAATTCACCGTGTCACCGCTCTTGAGCGTCTCGGTAACCGCTTCCATGAAGGCATCGACGGCCTTGCCTGCATCGCGATTCGAGAGGCCGCTCTTTGTCGCGACCCTTTGGATGAACTCCTGCTTCGTCAAAGCCTTCCTCCTGGTTGGGGTGCCATATGGTCAGACCTTGGTGAGTGACCCTAACAAGGGCGTCGGATATCGCTCAACCATGCGGACTACGCCGCGGAGCGTAACGTGCTTGCGAGGAAGATCGGCCAGAGCCGAACACCGATCCTGGCGAGGGCGTCCGAGCCGCCCTCTTCACGGTCGACGACGCACACCGCATTCGACACCCGGAGGCCGACTGCGCGCAGAGCCTCGATCGCGTCGATCGCCGCACCACCCGAGGTGACAACGTCCTCGACGAGACACACGGTCTCTCCCTCGACGAACGTCCCCTCGATCCGGTTGGTCGTTCCGTACTCCTTCGCCTCCTTACGCACGATCACGAACGGCAGGTCGCACTGCAGCGAGGCGGCTGCCGCGAGCGAGACGGCGCCAAGCTCCGGCGCACCGATCCGCTCCGCGTCCGGAGCGTGCTCGTGCACGGCTGTGGCGATCACCTCGCCGAGCGGGCCAAGCAGATCGGGACGCGTGCCGAAGCGGTACTTGTCGAGGTAGTAGGAGCTGCGCTTGCCGGAGCGGAGGAGGAAGTCGCCCTCAAGCAGGGCGGCCTCACGAATCTTGAGCGCGAGTTCGGAGAGGTCGGTCATCTCAGCACGGAACTGCAAGGAGGTCGCGGGCGAGCTCCAGCAGACGGTCGGCGTCCGGTGTGTCGTCGGCGATCGTCGCCATCGAGCCGTCGTCGCCGTAGAAGTCGACACGCTCAAGCCGACGGGACGAGCGGCGCCGGTACATCACCGAGCCGACAAGCGATCCCGCGGCGAGCAGTAGTCCGGTGAATGCCTTACGCGGACGCATCGGCCTTCCTGCGGGCGTGACGTCCGGGCGGCAGCGCAGCCGCCTCGGTGTCGGGTTCGGCAGGAGCGGAAGCGGGCGCCTCGGCGGCCGCAGCCGCCTCCGCCGGCGGAGGCGCTGCGGCGTCGTGTCCCGGTACATCCTCGATCGAGCGTAGGCAGTGCTTGAGGTCGTAGAAGACGAGACCAACCGTCGGATCGGGGCGTGTCGTCGCGATCGCGAGGCGTCCACCCCGGCGCACGACGAAGACGCTGCCGTCGAGCGTCGCGGCCTCGAGCTGGCCGAGCTCGGGCAGGTTCCGCGAAGCGCGGAGAGCGTCCGCCTCGGACAGGAACGCGGTAATCGACTCGCCGAAACGGGCGCGACGGGCCTCGTCGTCGATCGTCGATGCGAGGACGGAGCCGTCGCTCTCGAGCACCGCGACGTGGACGACCTGCGAGGAGATCTCGGTCAGATCCGCGAGGGCTTGGGCCGCATCCATGGCCCTGAGCATACTTGCGGAGCCATGGGACCCATCCTCAGGAAGTTCTTCGCCGACCGCGGCACGCACCTCGCCGCGATGATCGCGTACTTCGCACTGCTCTCGTTCGTGCCGCTGCTCTTCCTGTCGCTGGCGCTGCTCGGCGCCGCCAACCAGGCCGACGAGAACTCGTTCTTCGTCCGCGAGCTCCAGCGGACGTTCCCGAGCACGTCTCTCGACTCGATCCTGCGTGCAGTCCGCGCGATCCGCGAGAACGCGACCGCGCTCGGCGCCACCGGTGGGGCGTTCCTGCTCTGGTCGTCGCTCTCGTTCTTCAGCGTCCTCGAGAGCGCGTTCAACATCGTCTACGACCGGCCGAACCGCCCATTCCTACGCGGCAAGGCGCTCGCGACGCTGATGATGGTCATCTCGCTCGCGTTCCTGTTCGCGTCGCTCGTGGCGGGGTCGATGGGCGCCGAGATTCTCAAGCGATATGGCGGGCTGAACGACAACCCCACGTTCGCGACCGTGATCTCGGTCAGCGCCTCGTTCGTCGGCTTCGTCGTCTTCCTCGCCTCGTCCTACGTCGTCCTGACGAACGACCACATGACGTGGCGCGAGGTCTTCCCCGGCGCGATCGTCGCCTCGGTCGCGCTCGAAGCGACGTTCCAGTTCCTCCCGGCCTTCGTCCAGCTCTCCAAGCACAACCCCGTCCTGCAGACGCTCTCGGGGCCGGCGGTGCTGCTCGTCTGGCTGTACGTGATGGCGAACCTGATCGTGCTCGGCGCCGAGGTGAACTTCCTCCGTCGCCGCCCCGCGCCCTAGGTGGCGGCGAGGAGCGCCGCGACGGCCTTCGCCCGGTGCGAGTGCTCGTGCTTCCAGTCGTCACCGAGCTCGGCGACGGTCACGTCGTAGCCGTCGGGGATGAGGATCGGGTCGTACCCGAACCCGCCGGCGCCCCTGCGTCCCGGGGCGAGCACACCTGCGAGGAAGCCGCCGCCACGGAACTCCTCGCCGTCGGGAGAGAGCGCGACGAGCTCGGAGACCATCCGGGCGCGCCGGTCGGTCTCGGACGCCATCCGTTCGAGCAGGGCGTCGGCCTGGTCACGGCCGGGAGCCCAGCGCGCCGAGTGCAGACCGGGTGCGCCGCCGAGGGCCTCGCACTCGATGCCCGAGTCCTCACCCAGCACCCACACGCCTGCCGGGGCGACGGAGTGCGCGAACCGCGCCTTGATCAGCGCGTTCTCGTAGTACGTCACGCCCGTCTCCTCCGGGTAGTCATCGGAGGCGAGCACGCCGATCTGCCAGCCCGGAAGCGACTCGCGCAGCTCGGCAAGCTTGTGCAGGTTCTGAGATGCGAGAAGGGAGACGACCGGGTCGCTACTCGCGAGGGGCATCGATCGCCTCCTGCTGCCAGGCGCCGAGCTCCTCGATCCCCTCGGCGGCAAGGTCGAGCAGGACGTCGAGCCGGGCGCGGTCAAACGGCACCTTCTCGGCCGTTGCCTGCACCTCGATCAGCCGCCCGTCACCGGTCATGACGACGTTCAGGTCGACATCCGCGTTCGAGTCCTCGGCGTAGTCGAGGTCGAGCAGCGACTCGCCATCGACCACGCCCACCGAGACGGCGGAGACAGATCCGGTCAGGACGCGACTGAGGCCGAAGCGGTCGAGCGCGCGCGACGCGGCAACGTAGGCGCCGCAGATCGCGGCGCAGCGGGTACCTCCGTCGGCCTGGAGCACATCGCAGTCCAGATGGACGGTACGCTCGCCGAGCGCGGCGAAGTCGACGACGCCGCGGAGTGAGCGGCCGATCAACCGCTGGATCTCCACGGTCCGCCCGCCCTGCTTGCCGCGCGCGGCCTCCCGGTCGGTGCGCTCTCCGGTCGACGCGGGCAGGAGCGAGTACTCGGCGGTCATCCAGCCACGACCGGACCGGTGGAGCCAGCGCGGGACGCTCTCGACGACGCTCGCCGTGCAGAGGACCGTGGTCTTGCCCTGCGTCCAGAGCACCATCCCGTGGGGCTGCTCGAGGAATGTCGGATCGGTGGAGATCACGCGCAGCTCGTTGGCGCGCCGCCCGTCGTGGCGGCTCATGCGGCCGCCCGCTCGAGCTCGGCGATGGCGACACGGGTGACATCCTCGATCGGAAGCTGCAGGAACCGCTCGCCGTGCGACCGGAAGAGGTCGGGGTCGCCGGTCGTGAGGAAGCGATACGTCCCTTCACGGTTGCGGTCGTTCTCCCAGCCCTTCCGCGTCAGCGTGTCGGCGACCTCGCGGGCGGTCTCCTCGGCCGAGAAGACGAGCGTCACGTCGCGTCCGAACACACGCTGGAGAACAGGCCGGATCAGCGGGTAGTGGGTACAGCCAAGGATCACGGTGTCGCAGCCGGCCACCTCAAGCGGTGCCGCGTACTCGCGCACCGCGTCGACGGTCTGCTCGCCCGCCTCGATCAGGGGCACGAGCTTCGGGCAGGCAACGGCGGTGAAGCGGACTCCTGCGTCGAGCTCGCGGACGAGCTGCTCGTAACGCCCTGCGATCACAGTGGCCTGCGTTGCGAGCAGGCCTATCCGCCGGTTGCGGGTGGCGCGCACGGCGGCGTACGCCTCGGGGGTGATCACGCCGACCACCGGGACGGTGAGCGATGCCTGGAGCGCAGGCAGGGCCGCCGAGGTTGCCGCGTTGCAGGCGACGACGATCAGCTTGACCCCGAGCGTCTCGAGGTAGCCGCCGATCTCGAAGGCAAACCGCTTGATCTCGTCGAGAGGCCGAGGGCCGTACGGAAGCCGCGCGTGGTCTCCCAGGTAGACAAAGTCCTCGTTCGGCATCGTCACCAGGCACTCGTGAAGAACCGTGAGCCCGCCGACGCCGGAGTCGAAGACGCCGATCGGGCGCGCATCCATGCAGCGATTCTAGGGACAACACCGGGGGCCTATCCTCCGGGTGTGGTCGCGCCCGTTCGAATCGGCACCTGCTCGTGGGCTGATGAGACGCTGATCAGGCACTGGTACCCCAAAGGGCTGCCTGCCGCAGCCCGGCTTGCGTGGTACGCCGAGCACTTCTCGACGGTCGAGGTCGACTCGACCTACTACCGGGTACCCGACCGGGCGATGGTGCAGCGCTGGGCCGACCGCACGCCGCCCGGGTTCACGATGCACGTGAAGGCCTTCGGGGTGATGACGCGCCACCCGGTGAAGGTCGAGCAGCTCCCTCAACATCTCCGCGCCGAGATGCCGGTGGACGCACGTGGCCGCGTCGACCGACCGTCGGCGGAGCTCCGCGCCGTCGTGTTCCGTGAGTTCCTGGACGCCCTCGAGCCGCTGCGCGAGACCGGCAAGCTCGGCGGGCTGCTGTTCCAGTTCCCTCCCTACTTCGCTCCCAGCCCTGCGAGCTACGCGTACCTCGAGTGGGCACGGGAGCAGCTCGGCGGCGACCGGATGCTCGTCGAGTTCCGCCAGCGCGACTGGTTCGCCGAGGACGAGCGTGAGACGATGCTGCGCTTCCTCGAGGATCGCTCGATGGCGTACGTCACGGTCGACGCACCGCGCCTCGACGGTGCGAACGTGCCGCTCACCCTCGTCGCCGCGACTGCGCCGCTTGCCTACTTGCGCCTCCACGGCCGCAACGCAGCGACCTGGAACGCCCGCGGCGGCGGGGCGGCCATGCGGTTCGACTACCTCTACGCAGAGGACGAGCTGCGCGAGTGGGTCAGCCCGCTCCGTGAGCTCTCGGGCGAGGCCAGCGAGCTGTACGTGTTCTTCAACAACAACAACCAGACCCACGGCGTCGCGCAGGCACCCGCGGGCGCACAGATCCTCCGTCAGCTGCTCACCAACGAGGGGGTTCCGGTCGCATAGCGTGCCGCCGATGCGTGTCCTCTCCGTCACCCACGGCCCGCTCGTCCGCACCGAGCTCTTCGGCGACTGGATCCGCGCTGCCGGGCACGAGCTCGTCGAGTGGGAGATCACCACCGAGGGCGTTCCGCCGGACGGGTTCGACGCGGTGCTCGTAATGGGCGGCGACATGAACGTCGGCGAGGAGCACCTCCACCCCTGGCTCCACGATGAGTACGAGCTGCTGCGCGGCTGGGTCGTCGCGGAGATGCCGCTGCTTGGGATCTGCCTCGGCGCTCAGACGCTGGCACACGCAAGGGGAGCGACCGTCGGCCCGGCCGTCGAGGCGCAGATGGGCTTTCTCGAGGTGTCGCTCACCGACGCCGGCAGGCGCGATCGCGTCCTCGGTGCGCTGCCGGAGCGCTTCGAGGCGTTCGTGGGCAACGCGTACGCGTTCGAGGTGCCGGAGGGTGCAGTCGAGCTCGCGACGTCGCGGCCGCAGTCACAGGCCTACCGCCTCGGCGAGCGGGCCTGGGCCGTGCAGTTTCATCCGGAGGTGCGACCGGAGCAGGTCGTGCAGTGGTGGCACGACGAGCCTCATCCACCGCGCCCGCTCGGAGACCTCGAGCGTGACCTTGCGGAGAAGATCAGCGGCTGGCAGGCGCACGGGCGAACGCTCTGCCTCGCGTTTCTCGACGCTGCCCGAGGCTGACTACCCGCCGTACTCGGCAGCGTTGTAGCCGACGCACGAGGCGAGTGAGAGCACGATCGACGACGGCGGCTCGGAGCCCCGGCCGATCACCGTCTCGTAGACGACCTTCCACGAGGTCATGTGCCGGAACCAGACGTACGTCTGCGCCTCCGAGAAGGTCGCCGTCGCAGCGGCCCAGTGGCCGTCGAGACGCGAGACACACACGCGCGAGAAGCCCGTCGCCGTCTTCCCGTACGGGGTGAGCGAGCTCGTGACGAACGCGTGCCGCAGGAGCCCCTGCTCGGCGGCCGTCGCAGCGCGCGCGCGCAGCGCCTTGGTCGACGGGCAGGCGACGGCGTACAGCTCCTTCACGACCTTCGGCGGGGCAGACAGGCACACCCCGTCTGCCGGCTTCGAGGAGTCACGTGTCCAGAGCTCCTTCCACAACCCGGATGTCCGGTGGAAGAGCGTGTCGTTGAGCGCGGTCTTGTACCCCCAGTGCAGGGTCGCGTAGGAGCTGTCGGCGCGGGACACGGCGATCGACTGGACGGCGGCGTTCCCCTGGATGGCCTGGAAGGCGTTGCGCAGCGCCTGCCGCTCGGCGGGCTTCGGCGTCCGCGCGACACCGACGGCCGGAAGAGCGAGCGCGACGGTCACCAGGAGCGCCGCCGAGACCCCGAGGGCCTTCACTCCGGCAGTCCCGACTCGACCGGCAGCTGGGTTTGTGACCACTCGTGCCACGAGCCGACGAAGTTGCGCGCGTTGTAGCCGAGCCGTCCGAGGATCTGGACGGCCATGGCAGAGCGCGAGCCGCTGTGGCAGTAGGCGACGACCTCGGCACCGGCCTCGATCCCGAGGCGCTCGGTGAGCTCCTCGTCGGACAGCAGCATCATCTCCTGCACATCAATGTTGATAGCACCGGGAATGTGACCCTGCCGAGGATCGCACGGCAGCCCGTAGGCGCCGGTGTACTCCCCCGCGCCCCGGACGTCGACGATTCGAACGGCGCCCAGGCGCTGCGCGATCTCAGCGGCGGCGATGTCGCTCATGCGACCGCCCGGACGAGGTCGAGCTCGGCCGCGACCGACGGGCGGAGGCTCAGCTCGTCGAGCCAGTCACCAACCCGCTCTGGGAGAGGAAAGCCGTGGAACTCACGGAGTCTCATGACCCACGGAACGTACGCGAAATCGGCGAACAGGCTGCCGCCAACGGGCAGGTTCTCGAGCCGATGTTCGAGCAGGTGAAAGTCGCGTGCGCGGAACGCGTAGTAGTCGTCCCCGAGCAGCTCGTCGAAGCGAAAGACGGTGAGCCGGGCGGCGGCGCGCGCCGCGAGGTCAGCAGGCAGAAGCGCATGCTCGGGATAGCGCTCCTCGAGGTACTCCATGATCACGGCCGACTCCGGCAGCACGAACCCGTCGTCGAGCACCGGAATCCGGCCGGCCGGATTGAGATCGGTGAGCCAGGGCGGCCGCTTCTTCAGGTCGATCTCCACCGTCTCGTAGGCGAGCCCCTTCTCGTGCAGGACGAGCCGGACACGGGCACAGAATGGGCAGCGGGCAGCGTCGTAGAGGATCACGGCACGCGCATCCCTGCCAGCAGGACATGGGCTGAGAGGTTCTGGAACGGGTCGAGGAGTCGGCCGACGGTCTCCACGTCGAGACCGTAGAAGAGATCGGCCGCCTTCCGCAGGACGAGAGCGCCGATCAGGGCCCTCCCCGCAGCCCACACCCGGAGCGGCGGCGATCCGCACCTCGTCCCCTGCGACCGCGCGGTCGAGAGCTCGAAGTCGTACGGCTCAGGAACCCGAAGCAGGCTCACGCGAGCGTGCGGATGATGTCGTCGAAGGTCTCGAACGGCTTGTGCGCGACGCCCTGAGTCTCGAGGTACCGGCCGAGGCCCGGGCGGGTGAACACCCGGTCGGCAACGAGAGCGGCGCACCGATCCGAGTAGCCGTCACCGACGTAGACGAGCGGTCTGCCCGGCGGCAGCAGCCGCCGCTTGCACAGGTCGCCGCACACCGGGCACAGCGAGTCATCGGCCCAGTTGATGCGCCAGCCGTCCGGACGGGGGTCGAGCCGGTTTGCGACGAGATCGACGCTGACCCCTTCCCGCTCCAGGATCGGCGCGATCGTATCGACGAAGCCGCCAGAGAGCACAAGCGGCCGGAACCGCTCGACGAGCTCGCGAAAGCCCGCGCGCACCCTGACCTCGGCGAGCAGGAATGCGACCGCCTCTTCGAACGGCGCCGTGATCGTCGCGAGCTCGAGCTCCATCACCTCCCGGTAGGAGTGGGTCGTCCCGAGCGCACCCTCCATCGCCTCGAAAACCGCCCCATCGCCGAACCGCTCGAGCAGCATCCACTGCGAGTCGCGAACGGTGACGGTTCCGTCCCAGTCGAGCACGAGCTGGAATGGTTGGGGTGCTAGAAAAGAGATGAGATGCACGGTATCGACGCGCGGATCGAAGAGGAGGTTGCCGGCTGGCCCGGCGTATCCGTCCACCCGCACGGATTCGGCGGAGTCCAGTTTCGACTCGAGGGCCGTGAGCTCGGTCATCTGCACGAGACGCACGCCGATCTCCCGTTCCGCCGCCTGGTGCGCGACATGCTCGTCGAGACAGAGCGGGCGTACCCGCATGCCCAGCTCCCCGACTCAGGCTGGGTCAGCGCCCCTAACAACGACACGTCGATCGATGAGGTGATCGCATTGTTTCGAGTTGGCTACGAACGCGCACGTGTTGCGCTTTCGATCAGGTCCGCGCGCGTACACTCCTCGCGGTCATGACGATGACGACGGCCCGCCGAGCCCTGAGAGCACTCGCTTCCGTAGGAGGCGCCGCGCTCGTGATTGCCACTGCGGGCACAACAGCCCTCGCGGGAACATCGACGGGCGCAGCAACAGGCGGTGACATCCAGCCGGTCTGGTCGCCGGACGGCAAGCAGATCGCCTACGCCGGCCTCGCCGGAGCACACACGCAGATCTACGTGATCGGACGCGCCGGCGGCAAGGCACACGCGTTGACGAGTGGCGCACCGAACCACCTCGATCCGGCCTGGTCACACGACGGCAAGAAGATCGCGTTCTCGCGCCTCGACACCGTCGGTGGGCAGACGCTGAGCGGCCAGGTGTACACGGTCAACGCGTCCGGGGGCGGCCTCAAGCGCCTCACCACCTCACCTGGCGGCTATGACGAGCTCTTCAACTGGTCACCTGACGGCACACGGCTCGCGTTCGTCCGCATCCGGGCGGGCGTCGGCGCGATCTACGTGATGAACGCCGACGGAAGCAGGCAGACCACCCTGACGCCCAACCCGGAAGACGACGACTACCTCGCGTCCTGGTCGCCCGACAGCAGGAAGCTCGTCTTCGATCGAACGGGGTCGAACGCCTTTGGCGACCTCTGGGTGACGAACGCCGACGGCTCGGGCCAGCATCGCCTCGCCGGATCGAGCGCGGACGAGATCGCGCCCGAGTGGTCGCCCGATGGCAGGCAGATCGCCTACATGAGCAACCGCACAGGCCACTACGAGGTCTGGGTGATGAGTGCCGGGGGTGGCGGACAGCGGCGTCTCTCACACACAGCCGTCGACGCCGGCCATCCCGTCTGGTCGCCCGACTCCAAGAAGATCGCGTTCACAAGCGAGGTCAACGGGAGCCAGCAGGTCTACGTGATCGATCGCGGCGGCTCCGGCCAGCATGAGCTGACGACGTCGAGTGGCAACAACAACGACCCGGCCTGGTCGCCCGACTCGAAGAAGATCGCGTTCGAGAGCAGCCGTGCCAGCAAGGGCGCGCAGATCTACGTGATGAACGCCGACGGCTCCAGCCAGAAGCCGATCTCACACTGACCCTCAGGCGACGGTGTTCGCGAGAACGCCGATCTCGGCGTTCTCCAGCTGCACCGTTGCGCCCGTCGACAGAGCCTGCGTTCCGACCGACCCGAGCGTCACGAGCACGTCGCCGGGACGAAGGACGGTGTTTCGTGCTGCGTGTGCGAGCCGAGCGCCCCAGTCGGGCTCGAACGTGTGCGTCGTGTCCGGCACCCCACCGACGCTCGCGCTGACGACGAACCGCGCCGCGTCGGTCGAGAGTGTCGGCCCGAGCGAGAGCGCAAAGTCATGCCGCTTGGCCCCAGGCAGATCCAGTGCGACCCAGGCGTTCGCGAGCGTGTACCCGCCGATCGCACCGTCGGCGCCGATCACCGCGGCCACCGAGCTCCGGTAGCGGCGATCTGTCGATCCCTCGGGCCTCCCGATCGTCGCGCCCGTGCCGACGATCCCGGCCGTGTTGGAGAACACGAACTCGTCGCCGTCGAAGATGCGGACGGTCTGCGGGTGGAGCACCGGCGGGCGAAGCTCGACCTCCGCGAGAGGGTACTCCGCATGCTCACGCGCGCCGCCCCCGCCGGCGAAGAACGCCTGGAGCGTCTGGGCGGCGAGCTGGACGACCCGGTCGCCGTCGATCCGGCCCGGCCACCCGCGCTCGAGATCCATCCCTGCCGGGCTGAACATGCAGAGCTTCATGGTTCGGTGTGCACCACGACGTCGGCGATCTCCGGGCGCTCCAGGCGAATGCGCTCCTCGATCTCGCTGGCTCGCGCGTGCGCCTCATCGAGGCGCGTCCGGCCATCGAGACCGAGCGTGAGGAAGGCAACGAGTCCGCTGTCGGTACGGACGAAGCGAAGCTCGCGCGGCGCACGGCCGGTCGAGGCATGCACGATCCGTTCGATCGCGGCTGCGTCGCCGTCGACCTCGCGGCCGGTCGACGGCTCGTTCAGCGGCTCGAGGTGGGTCTGCACCGCGTCGACCTCGGGCACGGCGAGGCGGACGCCGCGCTCGAGCTCCTCGGCCACGTCGTGCGCCTCCTCGAGTGTGAGCGCACCGGGAAGCTTCAGGTGCAGCGAGAGCTCCGTCCGGCCATCGACGTCCACGAGCGCGAGGTTGTGGATCTCTCTCACACCGGGAACGGCGATCGCTGCCGCGTGCACGCGCTCCATCATCCCGGGGTCGACGACAGGCTCGACGTGAACGACGACATCGCAGCCGGGTAGTGCGAGCTCGAGTGCCGCCTCGACCGCGTCCGCCGCCGCGTGGCCCTGACCAACCGGCGCGATCGAAGGTACGCCGATCACGACATCCGCGAACTGGCGGCCCCCCGCGTGACGCATCCGCAGCCGCCGCAACTCGACCGGCGGGCGAAGCGCCTCGATCGCCTTCCGCGCGACGTCCTCGGCGTCAGCGGAGGCGCGATCCATCAAGACGTCGACGTTCCGCCGCGCGAGCCGTGCCGCGGCGACGAGCACGAGCGCAGCGACGAAGAGCGCGGCGATCGCATCGCCGCTCGGGTACCCGGCCCGGGTGAACAGCAGGCCGACGAGGACGGCGACCGAGCCAACGAGATCGCTCGCGAAGTGGAGAGCGTTGGAGGAGAGAGCGGCGCTCCCGTAGCGACGCGAGGCGCGGAGCGAGGTCGTCGCGCGCCCCGCGTCGACGAGAATCACGACGCCGACGACCGCGAAGGTGTACCAGGCGGCGTGCACCTCATGCCCCGATCCGATCAGCCTCTCAACTGCGCGAAACGCGATGTACAGGCTGGCGAGACCGAGAAACGAGGCCTCCGCGAGGGCGGCGAGGTGATCGGCCTTGCCGTGCCCGTACTGGTGGCTCACGTCGGCGGGCCGGCCCGACACGCCGATCGCGAAGAACGTCAGCAGCGCAGCGACGAGGTCAGTCCCCGAGTGCACCGCCTCGGAGACGAGGCCAAGGCTGTGCGCGGCGAGGCCGACCGACAGCTTGAGCGCGATCAGCAGCGCAGCCGCGGCGACCGATACGAGCGCGGTCCGACGCTGTGGGCTCATCGCCATTCCGGGGATTCTCTACGAACTCAGGGTCGGCCCGACTCGGGCGGTGACGTGTCGCCTGTCTGCGCCTCGACCGAACGGCGAAGCGGTGCCTCCTTGATCCACAGAACGGCGATCACCCAACGTCGTCTCCGCCGGGAGCCCCGTGTTGACGATCACGCCCATCACCGCGACGCCAACCGTTGCGCCCATCTGACGCGAGAACTGCGTCAGCGCCGTCGCCGAACCGATCTGCGAACGTCTGACGGTGTTCTGCCCCGTGATCATGAAGACCTGCGTCATCGCCCCGATCCCGATCAGCGCCATGCACGCCACGCTGACAGCGACGATCGGGTTTCGCAGTAGATCGAACGGCAGGATCGGCTCGGCCGTACGCCGCTCCACGACCGCGAGGAGCAGCGCGACCATGAGGCCGAGATAGATCGAGAGCACCCGCCCGAAGGAGCGGGTGCAGCCCGGCGGCCGGCGCCCGAGCCAGTTGCGGAGCCTGCTCATTCCACCGGTTGAGCCACGCGGGGCTCGCGGCACACCCGCTCCAGGATGATCGCGGCTGCGATTGCGGTACCGCCGATCACCTCCCAGCGGGTCAGCTTCTCGGACAGCAGCACGAGCGCGAAGAAGACTCCGACGAACGGCTGCAGGTTGGCAAAGAGCGTCGCCCGCGACGGCCCGACCTGCCGGATCGCGGTGAACCAGAGGATGTTGGTGAGGAAGAGCGGGCCGATCACGGCGTAGGCAAACGCGATCCACATCAGCGGCCCGAAGCTCCCGATGCCCTGGTCGAGGAGCTGCGGGATGCTCACGATCGCGAGCGGCACCCAGCCGCAGGCGAGGACGACCGAGCTGATCCGAAACGGTGAGTAGCGGCGCATGAGCGGCGCGATCGTGACCGAGTAGCCCGCCCACGTCGCGGCGGTGCAGACCGCGAGGGCGTCGCCGAACAGGTCGTGCGAGACCCCGCCGCCTGCGACGAAGCCGACACCCACAAACGACACTCCGGCCGCCATCCAGAACATGCGTCCGGGCCGCTCGAGACCGACGAGCGACGCACCGATCCCGGCAAAGATCGGGGTCGTCCCGAAGATCAGCGAGACCGTCGACGCGGTGGTGCGATGGACCGCGGAGACGAAGCAGAGCTGGTTGACGAAGATCAGCATCGCGGCGATCGCGACGAGCTTCCCGTCGGAGAGGCGGATCCGGAACGAGTGCTCGCGCTGCCAGGTGAAGCCGGCGAAGAGCACCGTGGCGGCGAAGTACCGCGTCGTCGCATAGGCCAGGGGCTTGAGGTCGTGCGTGAGGAGGTACCGGGAGACCGTCGTGTTGAGCGACCAGAGCACGACCGTGCCGAGCAGCATCAGATCGACCGGAGCGACTCGGTGTCTCACGCTCCGACACTATCCACCGCCACCCGGCCTGTCGTTAGGCTTGCAGGATGCACGCCGAACCGACACGCGCGGACATCGACGCACTCGTCGGCCCGGCGACGCCCCACTTCGCCTACCAGCTGCGGGCTCGGATCGCAGAGCTCGTCGCCGGGCTCCCGGCCGAGAGCGAGATTCGCCGTTACGCGGAGGAGAGGATGGAGCTGCTCGACCGGCTCGGCCACGCATCCTCCAAGGCGGATGAGGGTGGCCGTGAGGCTGCCTCGCGTCCCGGCTGGGATCGGATTCCGAGCGCCGCCTCCGCCGACCGGCCGCTGCCGCAGCGATGAACGTCTTCGTCACGGGTGGGTCACGCGGCATCGGCCGCGCGATCGCGCTGCGCTTTGCCCGCGACGGCGCCAGGCGCGTCGCGATCGGCTACCTCCGGAACGACGCAGCTGCTGAGGCCACCGCCGAGGAGCTGCGAGCCGCCGGTGCCGAACCGGTGCTCGTGCGCGGCAATGTCACCTCCGACCGCGTGACCGAGCAGGTCGCTGCGCTCGGCCCGCTCGACGTCCTCGTCCATAACGCGGCGACCGGCGTCGCCCGTCCCGCGCTCGAGACCGAGGACAAGCACTGGGACTGGACGATGAACGCAAATGCGCGAGCGCTCCTCTCCCTCACGCGCGCAGCCGTTCCGCAGATGCCCGCCGGATCGTCGATCATCGGCATCTCATCGCTCGGGTCGGGACGCGTGCTCGAGAACTACTCGCTGATCGGCACGTCGAAGGCAGCCCTCGAGGCGCTCGTCCGCTACCTCGCCGTCGAGCTGGCGCCACGGGGAATCCGCGTGAACGCCGTGTCGGCGGGTGTCGTCGAGACAGGCGCGCTGGAGCACTTTCCGAACCGGGACGAGATGCTTGCGTTCGGCAAGGCAAACCCCGCGGGACGCCTCGTCGACCCCGACGATGTCGCCGGGGCGGTCGCGTTTCTCTACTCACCAGACGCCGCGATGATCCGCGGCCAGGTGATCGTGATCGACGGCGGATTTTCCCTCACCATCTAGCGGCAGCCGCGGCATACTGGACGCGTGATCTGGCGAGGCGTCTCCACGGTTCTGGCGCTGTGCGCGCTCGCGGTGCCCGCGGCCGGCACGGCGACCGCGTCGTCCGACCATGGCATCGACAGGCCGCCGCGAGCGCTGACCGCGAGCGACAAGGCGATCTGGATGAGCGAGTGGGTCGCCTGCCGACGGCGGACGTTGCGCCACCTCGCCTACGAGCTTCACATGAAGGTCCCGGCGTCTCGCACCCCTCAGGAGACTGCGAAGGCGCTCGCGACCCGGGCGATGCTGTTTCTCTACGACCTCGAGAACGAGACCGACGCGGGGATCGACGGCTGCCGCAACGGTCTGCTCTGGGGCTTCTACCACTAGCCGCCTAGGGCGCCGGGCTTCTCCACCGACGAAGCCGCCCGAGCGTTCCGAGGGCGATGTACCCGGCGATCGCCGGGTTCTCCTGGAGGCGCCGTATCGAGTACTCGTACCACCTCACCCCGAACGGCAGGTAGACCCGAACGCGGTGACCCGCACGAACGAGCTCGTCGCCGCGGCGCTCCCGCACGCCGAGCAGCATCTGAAACTCGTACGCCTCGCGTTCGAGGCCGCGCTCGCGGATCTGGTCGAGCGCGTCGATGATCAGCTCCTCGTCGTGGGTTGCAATCCCGACGTAGGAGCCCTGGTCGAGGAGCGCCGAGAGGGTCTCGCGGTAGCTCGCCCTGATCTCGTTTTCAGCCTGGAACGCGATCTCGGACGGCTCGACGTAGATCCCCTTGCAGAGCCGGACGTTCGCAAGCCCGTCGATGTCGGTGAGCGTGCGACGCAGCCGCGCCTGCAGGACGACCCCGACGTTCTCGTGTCCGCCGGCGCGAAGCCCGCGGTAGAGGCCGAGGGTGGCGCCGGTCGTCGATGAGTCCTCCATGTCGATCCGCACGAAGTTGCCGCGAACGCGCGCGTCCTCGGCAACGTCAGTGAGGTTCTCGCGGCAGTGCTCCGCATCGACGTGAAGGCCGAGCCCGGTGAGCTTGATCGAGACGTTCGCGTCGAGCTTCTCACTCTCGATCCGGGCCAGCACCTGGTGGTAGGAGCGCGCGATCTCCTGCGACTCCGCGATCGACGTCACCGCCTCGCCGAGGACGTCGATCGTTGCGAGCTTCCCGGCGACGTTGAGGCGCGAGACAACCCGGACAGCGTCCTCGAGCGACGGGCCGGCGATGTACGGAGCCGACAGACGGCGCACGATCGGCTTCGGCACCGCCGGCAAGGCTTTCACGATCGCGCGGTCAAAGAGCGCCACGAGGGCGCAATTCTAGAGGGGTGGCCAGATGCGCGACTCCCCTGGTGGGATGCTCGCGCTGCGCCGCCGACCGGGCGCTAGTCGCGCATGAATCCCTGGCGGGCTGCGCTGACAAGCGCGACCGCCTCGGGAAACAGCACGCGCATGGCGTCGCGGAGTGCGACTGCCTGCTCGCCGGTGGTACCCGTCGCCGCGACCTGGGCAAGCGCGGCAGCAGTGAGCTCGACGGCGGTGTTGAGCGTCAGCGTCGCGTACTGCTCACGCTGCGACTCCTGCACGGTCTCCGCCTGCTGCTCTGCGAACTCGCGCAGGCTGCGGAGCAGATCCTCGGGATCGCCGCCGAACGGAAAACCGAAGCCACCTTCCATCGATCCCAGCCTAGCGAAGCGGGGTCAGATACCCGCTGAGCACGTCGGCGACGAACGCCTCGACCGTGCCGGCGGCCGCCGCCAGCGCGTTTCCAAACGGCGACTCATGCCCGCCGAGCGCCGCCTCGAGCTGACGGGTTGCCGTCCCGACGACGTCGAGGAACTGCGGCGAGGCGACGCGCGGGGGCGCTCCGATCGTTCGCTCGAGCGCAAGCGCCGCTGCCTCGGCCTCCTCGATTCCGTCGGGCTGCTCGGTCATGCGCAGCTCGGCGAGCTGCACCCGCAGATCCTCGAGGGCACCTCCCCCCGCGAGCTCAACCGCGAGCTCGCAGAGAACGACGATCGACGCAACCTCGCGCACAGCCTCACGGGTCTCGGCGACCACGCCTGCGTCATCGACGACGAGCCACCGCCGCGCCTCGTCTTCTCCGAAGGAGACGAGGTATGCGCGGCGGCCGTCGGACGGCTCGGCCGGGAGCACCCCGCTGACAACGCCAAGTGTCCCGAGCGTCGCGGCGATCCTGGTGAGGTCGTCGGCGAGTTCCACCAAAGCAGCTTAGGCACCAGTCGACGAGCGACGACTTGGGTTCCCGCTCCCGCGCCTCTACAGTTCGGACGGTTGGCCTCCGCGGAACCCCAGACCGGCGAGGATCCGTATGCGATGCGGGCAGGCGCGAGCGCCGAGCACGTGCACCCGGCCTGGTACGCGCTGCGTACCGGCGGCTGGCGGGACGACATCACGGTGACGCACCTGCCGTCCACCGGCTGGAACCTCGCGTATCTCGCCCTCGACGCCCGTTCGCCATGCCCGGCGTACCGTCGGACCCACGGCCGGGGTCGAGCCGACGGAGTCCGCTCTCCGCGTCTTGCCCTGGGCAAACGTCCTGCTCGGCGCACCAGTCGTCGTCACCCGCCTAACCTAGAGCCATGACTGCCGCCGTGATCGTCGCCCTCTCGTCCGCCGTCGCCGCGACCGCCGCGGCACTTGCAAGCTTTTCGGCTCTCCGTCGGGCACGTTCGGGTTCCGAGGTGCTCGCCAGGGAGATCGATCGAGGCAAGCGCGCCTTTGACGAGGTCGTCGGCCGCGAGTCTGCCGAGCGTGCAGACGCCCTCGCCCAGACGCTCGCCCTGGCCCGTTCGGAGTCGCTCGCAGCGTTCGCGAGCGATGAGCGGCGGCTGATCGACGAGCGCCGACGAGACGTGGCCGAGCGCGAGCGAGACGCCGCGGCAAAGCTCAGCGACGCCCTGACCGAGGCGCAGCGCACCGTCGAACGCCGACTGGCGGACTGGAACTCCGACCTCGAGAAGCTCCAGGACGGCCTCGCGGCCGAGCTCGAAAGGATTGGTGTACGCCAGCAGCAGCTGATGACAGACGTCGAGCGCGGGATCGGCGACGAGGCCGGCCAGCTACAGACGGCGCTCGACGAGCATCGGGGCTTGATCGCGAAGCTCCGCACCGACTTCGATGCCTCCGCCGAGGCGGTAGCGAAGGCTGCCACCGCGGAGCTCGACGAGCAGGCCGCCGACCGCCGTCGCGCGCTCCACGAGCTCTCGGAACGCCTCCGCCGGCGAGAGCGCGAGATCGGGGAGCTGATCGAGCGTGAGCAGGCCGAGGTGACGGCACGGATCAGCGCGCAGGTCGGCGAGATCGAGCGGCACCAGCTTGAGCAGCTCCGCCGGGTGGTCACCCTCGAGTCGACGCGGTTTGCCGAGGGGGCCGCGCAGCAGTTCGACACGACGATCCGCTCGGCCCGCGAGGATGCGGCACGGCGTCTCGGTCGTGAGCTCGACCTCGCCGTCGAGCGATTTACACGCGAGACCGAGGGAGTCCTGGCCGAACGTGTCGAGTCAGAGGTTCGAGCAGCCGAGTCACGCCTGAAGGATCTCGCGCGCCGCGTCGAGGAGCTCGCAGCGCGCGCCCTGGGGACAGGCAGCTAGAGTCCCGGACCTCCGGCGAAATCAGGCGGAGGCAGGGTTCGACGACACGGAAGCGAAGAGGCGCGACAGATGGCACAGATCACCGAAACCCCACAGTCCGAACGCGAGAAGGTCGAGTCGTGGCGTCTTCACGTGCTCGTCGAGGCGGGCTACCCTCTGCCGCTCGCCGAGAAGCTCGCCCACTCCGAAGCCGATCTGCATCGCGCCGAAGAGCTCCTTCGCTCGGGCTGCACGCCCGAAACCGCCGCCGAGATCCTTCTCTAGCGGCGCGGGCACGGTCAGGCACGGCGTTTCGCCGAGCTAGCCTGCTGCCATGAAAGTCGAGTCGACCGAGGTCGACGGGAAGAAGGTCTTCTCCGTCCGCGCCTTCAACGAGGGCATCGGGGCGTGGCTCGGCAAGCTGCCGACCGTCTGGGTTGAGGGCGAGGTGACCGAGCTCCGCCGCCAGGAGCGGTGGGCGTCCGTGTTTCTGACCCTCAAGGACCCGGAGAGCGGCGCGTGCGTGGCGGTTCAGATGCCCCGTCGCCAGTTCGACGCTCTCGAGCTCGCCCTGGAGGACGGCGAGAGGGTGCACGTCTACGGTCGTCCGGAGCTCTACGCCCAGCGCGGCAGCTTCTCGTTGCGCGCCCTCACGATCGAGCGGTTCGGGCTCGGCGCGCACCTGGCTGCGCTCGAGCGGCTGAAGCGCGAGCTGGCCGCCGAGGGGCTCTTCCTCGCGGAGCGCAAGCGGCCCCTGCCGCGCATCCCGCAGCTGATCGGCCTGATCACGGGCAACGACGCGGCCGCCAAACGCGACGTCTTGACAGCGATCACCACACGCTTTCCGCCGGCCCACGTGATCGTCGCCGAGACCTACGTCCAGGGGCCGCGTGCTGCTCCCGCGATCGTCGCCGCGATCACCGACCTGTGCGAGCGCGGCGTCGACGTGCTCGTGATCGCACGCGGTGGTGGCTCGTTCGAGGACCTCTTGCCGTTCTCCGACGAGCGGCTCGTCCGAGCGGTCGCGGCCTGCCCTGTTCCGGTCGTCTCCGCCGTCGGCCACGAGCAGGACACGCCGCTCTGTGATCTCGCAGCCGACGTCCGCGCCTCGACACCGTCGGTCGCGGGCCGGCTCGTCGTTCCCGATCTGGCCGAGCTGCGGGCGTGGCTCGACCGCGCCCACACGACGCTCGGCCGTAGCGCGCGCCGCCTCTGCGAGCGGCACGCCGACCGTCTCACCGGAAGCCGCACCCGGCTGCGCACGGCGCCGCTCCTCGCGATCGAACGGCGGCGGGCTCGCGTCGGAACAGCCGAGGCCAGGCTCAAAGCCCTCTCACCCCGCGCCACGCTCGAGCGGGGGTACGCGATCGTCCGTGACGCCAACGGCTTCGTGCGCGACCCGCCGCCGGCAGGCGCAGCCCTCTCCGTCGAGGTCGCAGGCGGCACGTTCGGAGCACGCGCGGAATGACAGCCGAGCCGACCTTCGAGCAGGCGCAGGCCGAGCTCGAGCAGATTGTCGACCGCCTCGAACGTGGCGACGTCGGACTCGATGAGCTGACGAAGCTCTGGGAGCGCGGCGAGCAGCTCGTGAAACGCTGCGCCTCGCAGCTCGCGGAGACGCAGGGCAAGATCGAGGAGCTCGCGAAGCGCCTCGACGTCAGCGACAGCTGAGCGCGATCCGTTCGCCGAGATCGGCGAGATCCTCGGAGGCGCGCAGCTCCCCGCCGCCGAGAACGTGGATCTCGGCGTTCAAGCTCCGTGCGCTCTCGCGAACCGCATCCGTCGGCGCCTGACCGGAGAAGAGCGCGCAGTCAACCCCGACGGCAGCGCAGCGACGCACGACTGCCCCGGGGACCTTCCCCTCGAAGGTCGTCTCGTCAGCCGCGCCCTCACCGGTGATCGCCACGGTCGCTCCGCGCGCCAGCTCGTCGAAGCCGATCAGGTCGAGCACGAACTCCGCACCCTCCAGCAGCCGGCCCCCGAGCGACGCCAGCGCAGCGCCGAGCCCGCCCGCCGCACCCGAGCCCGGTAGCGCGGCGAACCGCTGCAGGCGCGCGATTCCAGCGAGCCGCCGCTCGAGCTCCTCGACTGCCTCCGGCGTCGCGCCCTTCTGAGGCCCGAACGCCCGGGCGGCGCCACGAGGGCCAAGCAACGGGCTCCGCACATCGCACAGAACCTCAAGAGGCACAGTCCCTGGCCAACGGTCGAGCAGCGTGAGAAGCCCTGCCCCACCGTCGACGGTGGCAGAGCCACCGAGGCACACGAGCACCTCGCGCGGCGACCCGTCGAGAACGGCGTGTAGCAGCTCGCCGAGCCCCGCGCTCGACGCCTGCAGAGGGTCGCGCTCCCGCGGGTTGATCAGCCCGAGCCCGATCGCCTGCGCCGACTCGACGACGACTCGGCCGTCGGCGAGCACCACGTACCCCGCCGAGACCGCCGCGCCAAGCGGGCCGGTGACGGTGAGCGACTGCCACTCCCCACCGAGTGCCTGGCGCAGAAGCTCGCCCGTTCCCTCTCCGCCATCGGCAACGGGGCACTCCACCGCCTGCCAGCCCTCGACGCGACGGACGCCCTCCGCGAGCGCCGCAGCCGCCGGGCCGGGGCCGAGGACGCCCTTGAGGCTAGCCGGGCAGAGAAGCGCTCGCATCGTCCGACACCGGGTTGCGGGGCGCTTCGGGGTCACTCGATGGCATCTGCTTGAGCGTTGCGTACGAGAGGCCTTCGCGGGCGAGGAACAGGAACCCAACTCCCACACCGACGGACGCCTCGATCGCCTGTAGACCGATCCCGAAGGCGAAGCCCCTGCCGTAGTCGACGCCGTACTGGGTGAGCGGGTAGGCGATCGCGGCCTGGACGAGCCCGATGTTTCCGGGCCAGAGCGGGAAGATCGTGGCGACGTTCATCAGTACCAGCACGAGCCCGGCAGCGACGAGCGGCTGGTAGATCCGAAACGCGTGCATCGCGGCGTCGACGGCGAACAGCTGGAAGACCCACCCGGAGAACTGGAAGGTTGCCGCGGTCGCCGCCGGAACCGGGGCACGCATGACACCCAGGCCGAATCTCGCCCGCACGATCAGCGCGCGGATCGTGCCGAGCTCGTCGATCGGGCGCGTGTGGCTATGACGCCTGGCGCCGATCACCGCGAACGCAAAGAGCGCCACACCAACCCCGAGTACCACCTCGAGGCTCGTGAATGCCCAGGGTGGGAGCTTCGCGAAGAGCAGCACCCAGACAACCAGGGCGATTGCCGGGAAGAGGTCAAAGATACGGTGGGCGAGCACGGATCCGATCAGCGTCGCCCACGACCCGCGTCGGCCGGCCATGCGCCGGTTCAGCACCGCGACGCGTGCGAGCTCGCCCACCCGACCCGGCAGCACGACGTTGCCGAAGAGACCGACGCAGAACGCACTGAAGACAAGTCGAAACCGCGGATGCGGCTCGGGGAGCGCCTGCCGGATCGCCGTGTTCCAGGCGACGGCCCGGACGACGACCGAGAGGAGGTTGAACCCGACGGCCGCGATCACCCACGGCCAACGCACGACGGTGAAGGCGTCGGAGACGGTGCTCCAGTTGGGGCCGCGCCACCAGATCATCCCCACGCCGATCAGAATGAGTGGCACGGGGATGAGCAGACGCCAGCTTCGAAGCAGGCCGCTCAGCGCGTCACCCGCTCGTAGATCGTCTCCAGCTGCGCCGCGATCGTCGTCCAGGCGTACCGCTCGACGGCGAGCGCGCGGGCTGCGCGTCCCATCTCCACGCGGCCGGGCTCGTCGGCGAGCACGTCGACGATCGCCTGTGTCAGCGCCGCCTCGTCGCCGGGTGGAACGAGGCGCCCGACGTTGCCTGCCGCCACCGCTGCGAAGCCTGGGATGTTCGAGGCCACAACCGGGGTGGCGGTTGCAAAAGCCTCCGCGAGAACGAGGCCGAAGCTCTCGCTGCCGGTTGCCGGTGAGACGAAGAGCTTGCCGCGGGCGAGCTCGTGTGTCCGCACCTCGTTCGTGACGATCCCGAGCACGTCGATTCCGGTCTCATCAAACCCCATGCGCGCGTGGAGAAGCCGGTACTGGAGCGGGTCGGCGCCGATCAGCCGCAGGCGGGCACCGGTGCGCCGGTGGATCTCGGGCCAGGCCCGCAGCAGCACCGGGAGGCCCTTGCGCGGATCGTGGCGGCCGATGAAGACGATCGTGTGGTCGCGATCGGTCGGGTCGGCGTGCTCCGGGATCACGACGCCGTTTGGCACGATCTCGAACTCGTCGCCGAGCCACCGGCCGGCGGACGAGGCGGCGAGCGGCGAGACGGCGATGCGGGCGTCGATGCGGTCGATCAGGAATCCCCAGACAGGGAGCCCGTACCGCATCCAGCCGAGGTCGCCTGCGGCGTGCCACGTCGCGACGATCGGGCACTTCGCGTGAGCGAGCGCTGCCACGCAGATCGCCGGGGTCATCGGCTCGTGTAGATGGATGACGTCGAACTGCTCCTCGCGCAGGACCTCACGGACCTTCCAGATCGACCGTGGCGAGAGCACGATGTTCGGCAGCGAGCCGTTCGCCGGGACGACGACCGAGCGGCCGACGGGGATGACGTGCCCGGGCGGTGTTCCGTGGCGGCCTGAGCGCGGGTGAAGCGCGCGGGTGAGGTAGCCGGGCGGGTCGTTCCCCATCAGGATCTTCACCTCGTGGCCGCGGGCGCGCAGCGCGGCCGCCTGGTTCTCGGCCAGCTCGACGACCGCGCCGGGGTATGACCATGAGAACGGGACGACGATGCCGACCTTCATGCGTACGCCGCCGCGAATGCGGGTGCGAGCCGTTCGATGCCCCGCTCGAGTGTCTCGTCGCTGACGGCGAGCGAGACGCGTGCAAAGCCGGCCCCGCTCGGCCCGAAGCCCTCGCCGGGTGCGACGGCGACGCGGTGCTCGACGAGGAGCCGGTCGGCCGGGAGCGTCTCGGGCAGGCGCAGCCAGACGTAGAACGTCCCTTCGGAGACGGGCGGCTCCGGCAGCGCGGCGGCGAGCCGGTCGCGCCGCGCCTCGTACCCGGCGCGGCGTGCCTCGACGGAGTCCTGCGGCCCTTCGAGCGCCGCGATGGCGGCCTCCTGCAGCGGGACGAACACGCCAACGCGCGAGTGGTCGTTGAGCAGGTTGACGCGCTCGACGATCTCGGGGTTGCCGACGACGAACCCGATCCGCCAGCCGGCCATCCCGAAGCTCTTCGACATCGACCACAGCTCGACGCCGATCTCCTTGGCCCCGGGTGTCGCAAGGAAGCTCTCGGGCGCACGCCCGTCGAAGACGAGGTCGTTGTAGGCGGCGTCGTGCA
>Ga0194048_10000014_pt1 | contig 75997 bp, 78 predicted proteins | sample JunL225m_MetaG_FD_161685 | JGI IMG/M metagenome (GOLD analysis project Ga0194048, IMG submission 161685) | Anoxic zone freshwater microbial communities from boreal shield lake in IISD Experimental Lakes Area, Ontario, Canada - Jun2016-L222-5m | ecosystem: Environmental > Aquatic > Freshwater >...
CAGTTGGCGCACTTCTCATTACGGTTGGGAAAGAAGTACAAATATTTGCAGCGGTTGTAGACACAGCGCCGCCCACTCCAAAAATACCCGTCTGACCGACATCGGTAGCCTGAATACGATAATAGTATCGTTGGCATCGACGAAGTTCCTCACCAAAATCACGAAACTCAAAATCACTAACAGCACTACCAACCTCCAACTGTACACCAGTAATATCAAAATAATCAGCAGCACCAGCAGTACCAACAGGCGTAAACACAAACGAAACACCCAACTGCGTAATAGTAGTAGCCAACACAGCACTAGTCGTAACAACAAAACGCTTCCACGAAGTAGTCAAAACATTATTCGTAGTCGTATTAACAGTATTAGTAGTAAAGTTACCAGTCGTATTATCCGTACCAGTACCAGTCACAATATTAGACACAAGATAAGAAGTAGCATTAGAATAGTTAGCGCCAGCCCTAGCCCAAAAACTAAGAGTAACAAACTTACCCCGCACAGCCTGAATATTCTGTGACTCAAAACTAGTTTGAATCGTAAATGGAGTAACAAGCGTAGCGGCAACGGCACGTCCCACGCGCAAGAAGTAGTTGAACCCAACAGGGTCAGTAGCCGTAATGGCCTGACGAGTAAACGCAGTTGACGTCGCCGGTGATGCCTGCAAGAATTGCCAACGATCAGCACCATAGTTTAAACCAGTTGTACTAGTCGCACTTGTCGGGTTAAACGTAGTACCCCTTTGCCACACATCAAAACCACCATTAATAACAAAATTACGACGATACTCTGGACTAGCCTGCATCCAACGACTAACACTATCAGCATCAACAACATACTTAAGCAACTCATCAGTATCTGTGCAGTAAATCATTTGACCAACAGAAGGACTAGCCGGTTTAGTGCTAGATGTAACTACCTCGTGACCTGCTCCAAATATACTCATTGTGATTCCTTAAAGTTTTCCATTAAACCGCATACCTAATAATAACAACGCCAGAACCCCCGGCATACCCGACGAAACCACCGCCAAGACCCGCGCCACCGCCGCCGCCTAAGCCATTTGTTCCAGCCGTACCAATACTAGTTCGCCCAGTAGTGTAGTTTCCCGAATCTCCCGTTCCGCCACCACCCGAACCGGCAGCGCCGCCCGTTCCAACATGTGCAGAACCGCCGCCGCCGCCGCCATAAAGAGTTGCGGTTCCCGTTATCGACGAAGACTTTCCCGCACCACCGGCACCGGCTTGAGACGAACTTACCGAATCTTGTCCTACAGCACCCGCTCCACCACCACCAGCGGCGGCGCGACCAGCACCACCCGAATGCTGTCCCGTTCCGCCAGCAAACCCCTGACCAGAAATCCCCGTTCCGCCCACACGGAGAGTTGCGCTGGTATTGTCATAACCGCCACCGCCGCCAGAGCCACCTGCGGAGCCACTACCGCCCGAGTTTGTTCCACCACCACCGCCGCTGGTTGAGACACCAAGACCACTAGATGGATTTCCGCTTCCAGCAACAGTAAAAGATGTGCTAGTTGTACCTCCCGCACCACCCCCACCGACAACAACAGGATAAGTGCTTGGAATTACAGAGGCAGTTGTATCAATAACCCCACCGCCACCGCCGCCAGCGCCAGCGTTATCGCCACCACCACCGCCACCGGCAACGACCAACAAAGCAACAGGAGAAACGCCCTTGCTAATCACAAAGTTGCTAGAGCCAACCGTTGCAAAGGTATGAAAGTTATACTTTATGGAGTTAATGGTAACGGGGGCAATTGTACCCCCAGTAGCGCGAAGACTTTGATTAGCGTTGGCAACTTGTCCAATAGGAATCATGCTGTTTGTCCAATAGGAATCATGCTGTTAAGTCTCCAATAGCAACCCAAGTATCTGTTGCTCTTTTAATAAGAGTAGCACTAGACCACTGAGTACGCAATTTTAATCCCGGAGTAGCATTAATAGTAACACCAACAGTTGCCGGAGTTATTGTTGTTTGACCAGCGCCAGTCTGGAGAATAGTGATTTGACTACCAATAGGATAAGCAACACTAGAGTTAAGAGGAACAGTAAGAGTGTTAGCACTAGCATTGCTAACCTCAACTAGTTTGTTACGATCAGTAAGCACTAGTGTGTAAGATGCTGTTTGAGCGTTTTGTGTCATTGCAAGTGCGCTATTGAGTCCATCAAGATGTGCTGTAAGATCAGTATTGTCTCCCGCGCCAGTAGCACCACTATTGCGAGTGTACGCAGTAGGCACATAATCAACACTGAGTCTGTCGCCATCAATAACATCGGTGCCGCCACGAACATGGCTTGAGGCATGAGCAATAGTAGATGGTTCAACGCCGCCGCTTAGTGTGCCCTTGATGATGTGAACAGGAGAACCTGCGCCAGCAGAACTCATATAAGGAAGGTTGAACGTTGTGGAGTTATCTGCTCCAGTAAACCCATATGGGCTTATTGAAAGAGCCGCTGTGCCCGTCTGGGTCGATGTTGCATTGGCGCTGATAACAACGGTAGTTGCGTTGGTGACGGTTACGATGTACGCGCCGGATGGAATGCCGACGCCAGCAATGCCCCAACCTGTGTGGGTTGTTGACGACATGCCGCTTAGACCAGAGACCGTTGTGGACGAACTGCCTGTTGTTGCTCCTGTAAACGATGTTGCGAAAGTGGCAAAGAGATCGGCGTATGTTGTTTTGCTTACGGCAGACCCATCCGCCCTTAGCCAGCCGGTGGGATAGGATCCTGTTCCCGGCCACAATTGCATGGAGCCAATTGGAGCGGTATAAAGCGAATCAGACTTAACCGTAATGCCAGCATTAGACCAACGGATAATGTAGATGCCGGTTGTTCCAAGATAGGTCGGAAGATTGAACGTAGTAGAATTGTCACCAACACCATAGGTTGTTCCAATGATTGCAAAAAGTTCTGAATACGTTGAGCGGCTTATCGCTTGACCGCTACACTGAAGCCAGCCAGAAGGAACGATAGAGCCAGCGTAGGCAGCAACTTCGCCAATAAGGTTTGAGGACGGCCCCGTAGGTCCCGTAACTCCCTGAGTGCCCGTGGCTCCTGTAGGACCCGTAGGACCTGTGACTGTTGAAGCAGAACCTGTTGCACCCGTAGGACCAGTAACCGTAGAGGCAGTGCCTGTTGCTCCGGTAGGACCAGTAGGTCCCGTAACGGTTGATGCTGCTCCAGTAGCGCCCGTAGGACCAGTAACCGTAGAGGCAGCGCCGGTAGCACCCGTAGCGCCAGTAGGGCCCTGAGAGCCAGTTCCTGTCTCAACCCAGAAGGAATCGTACCAGACGTACATTTTACCGTTTGATGTTTTGTACCAAGCGTCTCCCACGCTGGGACTACTTGGAGCGGTGTCAGAAGCGGCAAATCTTCCCGTTGTTCCTGTGGGGCCCGTAGGTCCAGTGACCGCAGCCCCCGTCGCTCCCGTAGGTCCTGTGACCGTAGAGGCGGCTCCTGTGGAGCCTGTAGGGCCTGTGGGACCAGTGGGGCCCGTAACTGTGCTTGCGGCACCGGTTGCCCCTGTCGCCCCTGTTGGACCTGTGACGGTACTTGCAGCACCCGTTGCTCCTGTGGCTCCAGTAGGACCTGTAGGTCCTGTGACAGTTGATGCGGCTCCAGCCGGTCCTGTAACTGTACTAGCAGCACCAGTTGGACCAGTAGGTCCCGTTACGGTACTAGCCGCTCCAGTTGGTCCAGTAGGACCAGTAACAGTAGACGCTGCACCGGCTGGCCCAGTAGGACCAGTAACCGTAGAGGCGGCTCCAGTAGCGCCCGTAGGACCTGTGACACCTTGAGCACCGGTTGCTCCTGTTGCTCCCGTAGGACCTTGATTACCGGGAATGCCTTGATTGCCCTGAGCACCAGTCGGACCCTGCGAACCTGTGGGGCCTAGATTACCTTGAGGACCGGTTGATCCTGTTGCGCCAGTAAGACCTGTCGCTCCAGTCGGACCCGTAACTCCTTGATTACCTTGAGCACCAGTGGCTCCGGTTGCCCCCGTTGGTCCTGTGACAGTAGAGTCAGCACCCGTGGCACCTGTCGGTCCTGTAACACCCTGAGCGCCAGTGGCTCCTGTCGATCCTGTCGGGCCTTGATTACCCGGAATACCCTGCTCACCTTGAGTACCAGTCGGACCTTGAACGCCGGTTGGACCCTGATTACCTTGAGGACCTGTCGGACCCGTGTTGCCCGTAGGACCCGTGACGGTGCTTGCGGCCCCTGTGGAGCCGGTGGGACCGGTGGGGCCTGTAACCGTACTGTCGGCTCCCGTGGGGCCTGTAGGGCCTGTTACGGTCGATGCAGCACCTGTAGGGCCTGTGTTGCCCGTGGGTCCTGTGACAGTGCTGTCTGCTCCCGTAGGTCCCGTAGCACCCGTTGGTCCTGTAACCGTGCTGTCTGCTCCGGTGGCTCCCGTAGGACCAGTGGCTCCCGTTGCACCAGCAGGACCAGTAGGACCGACGCCGCCCGTCTCAGTGAAATTGATATCGTCCGTACCGATGATAATGCTGGTGTTGGTTCCAGTACCAACGCTGGTCATCATGAACGTCTTGCCGTTGTTGGTGTTGCCCGAGATCACCAGCACAAAGTCGCCGTCTTGTACCTGTTCCGCAACGCTATTGTCGTAGTCCGTGGCACGGGTGATGACCCAAGGTGTTCCAGCAGACCCCTGATTTGTAACAAAGTAAATGCCATTGGTCTTGGCGTCGGTGTTTAGCCAGTAGAGGACTCGCTCACCGTTGTTCATGGTGTGGCCGTCCACCACGAGGCGAGCGTTAGATGGGGAGGTAAGCGTTGCCCCCACGCCATAACCACCATCAGCGCCTAGAGACCCCGCCGCATAGGTTCCTGCAGTCGCAGCGGTGGTTGCTGCATGAACCGAGTCGTGAGCATTAGTAGATCCCGCTGGACCCTGAGCGCCAGTTGCGCCTGTTGCGCCAGCAGGACCGGTTGAACCAGTTGCTCCGTCGCTCCCCGTAGCGCCAGTTGGACCCGTAACCCCTTGAGGACCCGTCGGTCCTGTTGCGCCTGTTGCTCCGTCGGCTCCTGTTGCTCCTGTGGGGCCCGCCGATCCAGTAGGGCCGGTGACTGTTGAGGCTGCTCCGGTGGCCCCTGTGGGTCCTGTAACGGTGCTTTCTGCTCCCGTAGCGCCCGTAGGTCCCGTAACTCCCTGAGTGCCCGTGGGTCCAGTGGGTCCCTGATTGCCCGGAACGCCCTGATTGCCTTGAGCGCCAGAAGGTCCCTGTGCTCCTGTCGGACCCAAGTCACCTTGCGGACCAGTTGGCCCGGTCGTTCCTTGAGGGCCGGTAGGACCAGTGATTCCCTGTGGACCTGTGGATCCGGTAACACCCTGAGGTCCTGTTTCTCCCTGCGGACCTGTGGGTCCTGTATCGCCTTGAGGACCTGTTGGACCTGTGTCTCCCGCTGATCCAGTTGCTCCCGTAGGTCCTTGATTGCCCGGAGCACCTTGACCACCTTGAGCGCCAGTTGGCCCTTGTGCTCCTGTTGGACCTATACCGCCTTGAGATCCGCCAGCACCTGTTGGACCCGTGGGGCCTGTAACCGTGCTGTCGGCTCCTGTAGGTCCTGTAGGTCCAGTTACAAGCGAGTCGGCACCCGTAGGACCTGTCGGACCTGTAACCGTACTATCCGCACCAGTGGGGCCCGTTGGTCCAGTAACCGTAGAGGCCGCTCCCGTAGAGCCGGTGGGACCCGTGACGGTCGATTCTGCTCCAGTAGGACCCGTAGGGCCTGTCGGTCCTGCAACTGTAGATGCTGCCCCAGTAGCGCCTGTTGACCCCGTATTACCTGTCGGACCTGTAACTGTGCTATCAGCACCTGTGGGACCCGTGGGGCCCGTAACAAGGCTAGCGGCCCCCGTAGAGCCCGTTGGTCCCGTTACGTTAGAGGCTGCTCCAGTGGGACCAGCAGGGCCTGTAGGCCCCGTTGTCTGCGCCGTAATCTGAACAGTTCCGTCGGCAAAACGTATACCATTCTCAATTTTAAATGCTTTACGCTCGCTAGACACCTGAGTTTACTACCTCGGAATACGGAAGGGCACTCCCCTTCTTACTATTATACCATAGTTAAGTGCTTAGTTAATGGATTAAGCAATTTTGATTACGCGCAAATTTGTCGGATACTGGTCGCTGCCAGACATCCCGCCAATAGACCCTTCATAATCAAAAAATTTAGCAACTGTGTAAATAGTGTTGCCTGCGGAAAGTTGAACAAGCATTGGTATATTCATAAATTTCATGGTCCCATCGTAAGTCGCTTGAGACTGTATCCAATTTGCTCCACCGTAAACCCATTGACGATAAATGCTAGAACCGCTGTAAGAGTAAAACGCTGTTGAAACATCAATAGAGTAATACCCTGAACTACTGACAGTCAGGGCATTTGTCTCGGAATTCCACGAGAAAATAGAACCGTTGCTATTATATTCTTCAATATACGCAATGTTTGTTTCTGTTCCAGAAGTTACCGTTTGAGGACCCTGTTGACTTAGTCTTCCGTACCAAAACTGAGTGCTAAATCCACTTGCTCCAGCAGGACCAGTTGGACCTGTGGCACCTTGAGGTCCAGTTGGTCCTGTGACCATAGAGGCCGCGCCTGTCGAACCAGTTGGACCTGTAGCACCTGTAGAGCCCGTCGGCCCTGTGACACCCTGAGCACCAGTGGCTCCTGTCGGACCCGTAGGACCCGTAGGTCCCGTGGGGCCCGTTGGTCCCGTAACCCTTATAAAGTTTTCAGAATCACCGAGATCTAATACGTTTTGAATAGTATTACCAATAACAATATATTTGCTTATATTGTCAACTAGATCTCTTTTTACCTTGTCGTTTTGAGTATCTACATAGACATACTCTTCGCCGACCAGAGAAACATCCCCAATGTAAATTGTATCCTTAACAATTTTTTTAATTTTTACATACGAGTTATAAAAGTTATAAGACTGATTTAATATTGCCTTTCCTTCTACTTCTGCTATTGCCTCTTCATATTCTGACATATCGAACCTAGCGCTTCAGTGACTCGTAATACACTTCAGAAATGCCGAGAACAGTTTCGCTCTCGTTAACATTTATACCCGACCTGGGAGTGTAAAAGTCGGATGAGTCTATCTCACCTTCGCCAACCGCAAACGCATTAAGGAATGCAAGTATGGAAGTCGATGCTACAATGTTCTTATTGCCTATAGCGGCTAGTTTCAAATAGTGTAGATCTGTTGCTCGTACTACAGTCTGGCCAGTGACAATATTATTAGCCACAGTGACGGGCATGTTGTTCTGGAATAGGCGGCCCATAGAAACGTATTTGGGGAGAACAGTATACTCTGAGATCCAGGCATCCTCGGTTAGAGCGCGTGCCTGTAACTGTATGTAGTTTCCTATTTGATCATCTGGTAGATGCAAGCCACCGTATTGCTTATTGACATTATTTCTGAACGGTGCCCATAGACCATTGTCACTGACGCGCATTTCCCACTCAATTGTTTGCGTGTTGATCTTTATATTATCAACCCACCATTTGCCTATGAATCCAGATGCATCCGCGTCTCCGTCGCCGTCAGAAACAAGCACAAGATAATAGTCACCACTCCTGGCTCTTGTTCCACGCATATCGAACGAAACGTGTGACCAAGCCCCAGGAATAAAATCAAAACTAATCGGAGCACCTTCGGGCACTACGCCAGAGAATACATCTATGCCATTAGTGCCAGCAGGCTGCTCGGCTGGCCTGAGCAGGAACTTCGGTCTTAGTGTTTTTGATTTGAGTTGACGTGGAGCCCAAATATCGAACTCAATAAATAGATGGCTCCAGTCATCAACTGTAAACTGGTTTGATACTACACCCGGCAGAAGCGTTCTGCCCTTGGATTCAAAAGCATAACTACCCATACCGCTAATGGTCCTTTGACTGTCTGAGTAGACACGATCGGAACCGTTTAGCGTGAAAAAGTTTTCAAACAGATTTTTATTTCCAGAATCAACCGTGAATAATTGTGCTCCCTCGATGGCGGTCTCGCTCTTGAATTGCTTTGTTTGCAATACGGCGTAGGCTGCCGAGTCTAGACTGAAGGAATTGATATACATATCCTTGTCTGCAAACTCGGCATACCAGCCGATACGTCCGGTGACTGGACTCCACTCAGGACTTGAGGCCACGGCACTGCTATACACCGTGTGGTCGGGTTGTTCGGCAGATGTGAGTTCATCTATCTCAACAGACATATTATTGCCCTGAACGATCAGCGACAATTCGTAGTTCGTCTCCCCGGACAGCACTGGGAGATAAGATATGCCTTTGTTCGCAGAAGCATACTGTTCAATAAAAACACCCCCAGGATGTATATCCCAAAATAGGGCAGGGGTCTTGTTATCATAAGATTTATTTCTTAATGTCTTATACCTTTTTAGCGTAGACGATGAACGCACGGCGAATGAATACTCTGCTGTTAGCCAGGAGGACTGAATCAAATCATTCAACTCTTGCTCCCTAGCAAAAAGCATAAATCTGTTGACGTTACTCTCTGATATAAATTTTCCTGTCTGAAAAATAAACGATTCTTTGCTATCAAGCGGGTTGAGATCAGACCCAATTGTGACTATCTTGTCTCCCCTTATCATCGGTGGGATTTTCATTATGCTCTGATCGTAGCCAAGATCTGGAACATAGACATTCTCTTCAAGCGTGTTTACTTCTACTGACGTGTGCTTTACACCTCCCGATACCGCATTATTAATACAGCGAATACTCATGATCTCTATCGATGTATTTTTGGGCGACCTAGCAAAACCCGCGAAAAATATCCTTACGCCGGTTATATTCCAAAAATCAAATTCTGCACTGGCTGTCATAAACTCCGACAGGTGGGCAATAAACTCGGGTTTTATTGTTCCCGGAACAAGGTCTTTATCACTTGCCGAAACCTGCGGGTAGAGATGATCTTTAAAAGACACTGGATTGCTTGTGGCCGGTCCCGCAAAAGAGCCATCGGGTGCCGACGTGAACTGGATAAAACAGCCCGGCCTTGCTGGATCCTCCCAACCGTTCAGGATATTAACACCAGGCAATGCGACTCCAGCGCCGGTATCCCATGGGAAATCTGAGAACGTCATGTTGATCGTTAGATCTTCCCCGTCAGTTGTGAGATCTGGTCTTTGTCCCGGGTATTTCCCAATCTTTGTGCAGTTGACAACACCATTGACAGATTGCATATACACCGACCAGTTCGTCCCGACCTTTGTAAGCGCCCGAGCAAAACTGAAATTGAGCCCCCTCGTGTTTTCTTTTGTGCTAATTTTTCCTACAGAGTAATCAGATTCCTGGAATTGAGAACGGACAGGACTACTAGTGCCTGCCGGTGGTGTGCTGCCAGTAAAACCCTTCTTAAGCGTCCAGTTTTCATTCTTATATCTGTATGCTATTTTTAATTCGTCAACAGTCGACGATGTATTGAGTGGGTCCCCGGTCTCAATATAATTCTGATCAAAAGAGACTGCATCAAACGTACTGATGCCGGTTGTCGGATCGTAACCCTCAATGCTTGTAGTGCTGGGAGACAAGTCCGAAAGTGGCATTCTGAGTAGGCTCAAGTCGCCGAACATCTCACTGAACTCAATAAGAAGCGTGGGGGTTGTGGCATCGCCAAGACTATTCACAACGTTTCTGATCGGATCCTCCGAAGTTCTAGAGAACTTTGGAAGCATGTTCAGTGCATCATTTAGGGTAGACTTAATCTGAGACGAGGTCTGATCATGCGCAAAAGGTCCCAGGCTAATCGGAACATACGGATCGTTATCGGTTGGATAGTAGAGAATAGAGAACGTTCCAGATGTAACGGGATCGTTCAGAGTTATTATTTGCGAGAAGGCTTTTTGATTTACATGGTAAGTGTTTAGTTCTTTTATTGTTCTACGGCGTACAGGATATCTATAATTGATAAAGTCTCTTATGTTTACGTGCTTCTGCGCAAGCGTAGTATCAATTGCGGACGCATTATCAGCAAACGCAAAACCAATCTCAACGGATTTTATTTTTGATTTGGCTTCAATTGGAACCCAGTCTGCGATGGCGGCACTAGACCGAATGGAGTATGTTGTGGCGTTCGACCCAGTAAGGGTGTGGGTTACCTGTGTTGCCGGTGTACCACCCATACGGGGGTTCATCATCCAATGCTCCACCCGGATCTGGTTGTCGACAAAAATCACCACGAGCCAATAGTCTGTGTTGGATGTTAGGGACGCACAAAACTCTGTGGCAAGAACACTCTCGACCCCGGAGACTCTTTTAACAATTTCAAGACTTGAGGTTTGGTGGTTGAGTTTTCCAATAATGCAAGTGTTATTTGTCACACGACGACCGGCAACGCCAACCCGATAATCCATTGCATTTGCGCCAGTGGTCACCTCAACAACGGCGGCAAAGTTCAGAAGATTAGTCTTTTGATTCAACTGAAACTCATGAACGTTTGAATAACCACCGGTGGCGACAATGCCACCACTTTGTGAAATCGACACACTGTTAGATATCTGTGTTATATTGCCTAGCGTAGAGAAGTCTTCAACAAACCAATAGTCTGTTGTGGGAGGCGTGCCTCCGATCAGCGTAGTGTATCCGCTGAACTGCCCCTCGTCGGAGTCAAATAGGTCTGTTGCCGCCATGTCTTATTCCGTAATATTCGTTAGTACTGCGTAGATTGTCGTGGCGCCTGATGACGACGCAATGATTGGCGGCTGTATATCGCCCGATACGGTTGCCTGCCCGGTTGAAAGCGCCTGTCCATCTTTTGCGCCGAGTTCAATTTCATCCGCATTCATTACTTCTGTGATGAGTATAGCAAAGCCATGGGCCGTGTATTTATCAACAGAGTTTATAATGTTTGGTATGACCAGTCTTGCCGGTATATCATCTCTTTTGATCTTATTTTTTTTGCTTACCGCATCATAAGCAATCACAAAGTCTTGATCTCTGTAGTAGGTCGACCCCTCCTTGAAGGCGCCCGATCTTGCGATAACAGATGTGGCTATGCTACCCGAGCCAATTAAATCAACTGGTTCATACGAGGGGGAGTCACTTGTCGGAGATTCGAAGTAAACAATTTCGTCTTCGTATGTTTGACCCCCAACTGTGTAGGTTACAAAGATTGGATCCCCCACGGGCATCGAGATCTTTTGCTCCGCCTGCCACGTACTGTACTCAATGAACGGAGACGACTCTGCGTCTTCATAAACAAGAACATCGTGAATGATAGGATCATCGATCTTTACAGAATAATCTTTTCTTAGGAACCGGATCTCCGATATAGATACAGTGTACGACTTTTTATTGTATCTTGCTCTTTTAACAGAGTATTGATGAGAACAAACTCTATTAAACAATAGGGAGAGTTCTTCGCTTCTTGTTGTTTCAAATCTGTTATTGGTATTTGATACACTTCTTGAGTCTATCAATCGAGGATATTTTTTTGCTTCGGATATATATGTTTGAGAATAGTCGTTAACATATTTATCATATACAGAAGACCCCAGAGTGCTGCTTGTGTCAGACATATAAATGCTTGGCTGGGAGTAGGGGTTCTTTGAGAAGGAGATCTTGCCGAGCAGGTTGGACTGCGCTGTACCGAACCCATTGGCATCTATGTTCTGATCCAGAGTTTGTTTTGTCGGAGCATAGATTCTGGTGTCTACATTGTTCTCCATCTTGGGTGCGAAAACATCATGGATTTTAAACGATACAAATTTTTCTTGCTGGAGATGTTCGTTGTCACTGGTAGGCTGCGGTCCTGGGTTGTCGCTGTAAACCCAATCCGGAAACTCTTTGAACGTCACTCCCGGAAGTATTGGATAATTTGGAAGATTCATCGCGACTGGCTGCAGGTTGTAAAACTCGAGGCAAATCCAGTTTGCTGCGACAGGATAAGGAAAATCGATTATTTGCTTTTGGTTGAGTTTAAAACTTTGACGGACCGGAGTCCACAGGATGTTCTCCCAGTCGTCAATGTTTTGTGGGGGATGTTCGCCAAGTTCTTGGCGAGAAAAATATACGTTCATTCTCACGCCCGGCGTCAAGGTGTTTACCTCTATGGTGTCTATTACCGCAGACCGATATGAGCCGTCGACAATTTTTCGAATATCGAAGTATAGAGCCTCGACCCCCTCAGAGGAAGGATTCGGGAAGTTTGTCCAGTTGGTGTAGATCTTGCCATCGTTTGCTTGTTCGGCAGAGTTATATCTTACGCCCTCTCGGTACCCATTTCCCAAAAGATCTTTGCCTAGGTTTCCAACTTCAGACAAAACTCTATACGTCAAGCACTGGTTATTAAGACGAGTCAAAGCCCCAGAGTTATTATAAGCGTATACGTCATTGTCTTCTGGTGATCCGAATTGGTTGTTCGGGTTGGGCGATACAGAGCAGACGTTTTTCACCTTGTCCGGTGTAAGATTCCTAATGCGGATTTCATATTTGTGACCAGCCTCAGAAACAACTGGAGTGTCAAAAGAGACTCTCAACCACTCGGGCATTGTGTTAAGTGTTACGTCCCCGGCAATACCGGACGGAGACGGTGCTGTGGTTTTTTGATAACGTCCTTCGGAAAGAACGATATCGTAATTGGTTACATCAACGAACTTCCAATCAATAACGACATCTGTCTGGAAACCTGACGGCTCGACTAGAATCTCAAATCCCTTCATTCTGGGGACGATATCTGTCGGCAAAAATAATCCAATATTTGTTAAGTCAGTTGTTGCCGTTGCTTTGAAAACCGCCGAATCGGGAAAAATAAATCTTTGGCGTAATTCGGAAGAAAAATCAATAAGGTCAGAAAAAGATTTGGTGTCAATTATTGAGCCACACACATCCTGGATGCCGGAAACATACCTGCCAACGCGAAAATTATTTACGTCAATCGAGTAGGGGAACTGTGGAAAGTCTTTTGTCGGCCAATCTTCGGTTCGACGAGTGAATTTAATTCTTATTCTTTGCGTCTCCAGAATTGAATCCTCCTGGTCGAGAAAATAAAATTCGCAATGCTTCCAAGGATTTATTGAGTTTGATTCATAGGAGACACTGTGGTCAAAAAGTTGATCAACAACAGGTTTAACACTCCTCCACCTAGAGCCAATCCCGTCCGAGTACTCATCAATGTTGTCAAGATCCACTGAGTCATACTGTATCTCTATATCGATTGGTTTTTTAATAACGTCAAAAGACATGTAGTTCAGTGATCTTCTCTTGCCCAGATTGATTTCAAGATAATCAGACGCACCACCTACTTCGTTTCTTGAAGACCACCAAAGGCCGCCGCCGGAGTTACTATACTCGTTGCCCTCGGCACTAAAATACGTTATATCGTAAACGCCGTTTACTTGCCCAATCATCACGCTGTCACGGCACCCTTGAATATAGCGTTAGTGTTATTGACCGGCAATATGTTTGATGGATAAAAGATTTCATTATCTTCAACGCCCTGAAGGAACGTGTATATCTTTTCAACTGGTTCAAAGAATTTTCCGCTATGAACGGAGGGGTATTTTTGGTAAGCCTGATTCGGTCCATTATAAAAACTATCTGTGTCATATGCAGAATCATAGATCGCAGAATCGTTATATGCAATAACAGTATCTACCGTAATAAACATAACCGGAAGATCAACTCCAACGTATGGGTAGTTTCTCTCTTCGTTCTCTTTCCCAGCCTCAAGGATCTTACCGTTTAGCAGGTCGGTCTTAACGTAATTGACTGAGGCATTGCCCGTTACAAATCTACTAACTGAGAATTTTTCTGAGGAGGCAAAAACACTATTGGTGTTGACCGCTATGTATCTTTCATCGGAGGGAGCAATAGAGAACACGGTACCCTGCGGCTGGATTTTTGCTATAAGATTGTCGAGGTTCTTTTGCACACGGGGGTTGAGATAATCACTGTGTCCTGATCTTTTGGAGAGACCAACTGTTGGAGCATGGGAAATAAGGGCGTCGTAATAAGCAGAGGACGGGTCGCCAAAATCTCCAACATAAAATAGATCGCTGGATGATGACTGCTCTAAAGCAACGCTCTCAATACTGTCCATTTGGGAAGCGTCTATGGAGAGTCCACTTATGGAAAGGTTTGACGAACTGAATTTTATTACATATGTTGTTGTGGTCGTTTGCTCGACTGTCGCATTGCTCGATTTGACCCCCTTGAAGGATTTTAGCGCCGACAGGAGTAGTGACGGGGATACCTGCTGAACATACACGCTGGGTGAGTGCTCGCCGTTTAAAACAAATTGAAAATATCCCGCGTCTGTTGTGGAGTTTACACTCAACCTTGCGAATGGTTCGCTGACGCTGGGGTTAGCACCAACCTCTGGGCGAATTATAAATTCATTAACAGAATTGGTTGAACCATATTTTTCAACGCCTATAGGATAATCAGAATTTTTATCAAATATGTGTTTATAGTTTTCCGCAACGCTGACGGTTTGACCTATCGCTGCGCTTGCCGCTGCTTCGATTCCCTGCAGTGTTCCGCCCATTCTTGTTGCCTGGAGGTATCCGATGGCGCGTGATCTGTACGCTTTGTCTGCAGACTCAATCACCTGCCACTCCTCGGACGTAAGCGTGCTCTTCTTTGGATCGATCAGATACCTTTCGTCAGTCAGACGATCAAAACCAGCCAAAGGTGAATAAAGATTGTCCAGATTTTGAAATCCCAGTGCTGCGCTTTCGAATTGAAGCCTGGCGATCAGAGACTTTTTCTTGAGTATGCCCGATCCTGAGTCTCCGACAAGGGCGGTTAGAAACCCGTAGAGGTGGGAGTCTCTGCTCTTGGTGTAGACCTCCTCCGGAAAACGGAGCATCAGGTGTTCTACAAAAAGGGGACCATCAAGAGGCTCAACAACGGGATTCTCCACCAGCGAGAAATACATCTGGCCGTTTGAGTCATTGACCTTGTATTGATTGAGCGTGGGCATTAGTTACTTTCCCAAGTGTTTTGAGCCTTTACCTGAATGATGAGAGCATTCTCAATAGCCTGGCCGTTTTGAATATTGGCGACCGCCGGTAACTCATTGTCGTTTAGAATGAAATCGTAATCAAAATAAACTGGTGTTGAAAATGACTTTCCGTATTCCGTTACTAGTTCTATCTTGTGCCTGGGACTGTTAATATCATTGATCGGTGTTTCGTATGTCCACCTAACGTTGTCAACACCATTAGTGTTGTGGATGATCTGAAGCAGATCGCTCATTTGGATTGCTGCGCCAAAATACTGGGTTCCAAAGAATGCCGAAACGGCGGATGCAATTTCTTTGTCCACATTCGTTTCGGTAAATCCGGGCGTATACATAACGGTAATGTACAGTTTTAGATACTTATATGTTGATGAGTGGACTAACACATCTGTCGTTATCGGCTTTGAACCCTCAATGGTCGCCTGCAACTGCTCAATAGATATATCATAATTGTAATCAATGCTGAAGTATTTGCCCTGATCTTTTACGGATTTCAGCCACTCGATTCCGTTTCTTGCTCTAACTGTTCCAGCGTACGTGCTTATGTCCCTCACAACAAAGTAGTGGGCTGGTGTTGCAACAACGGTGAAACCCTCGTCCTCATACCATCCTCCATCGACTGGACTATTGTAAGCGGTTTTTGTAAAAGCAAGACCAGTATTGGGATCCTGATATGTTGCTTCGTAATATGTATTGTTATCAATTTGTATTGACCCCGCCGGGATGTCTGTCATCGGTTGGTGGTACAACACGTGCAAGAAATTACCCAGAGCGGGAACATCATTCGTTGAAATTCGGATATAGTTCCCATTATATGCAATATTTGTTGGGTTATTGACAAAAGTCATCTGTGTTGACGGGAAGGCCTCCTCACTTGTAGCGAGTTGTTTTTGCTGCCCGTTAACATAAACATCTACACAATTTGTAATCCCCATCAACCATTCGTTGCGAGACGCACGGGACAGATAGGTGTGCTCAAACAGAAAAACATTGTCATCAAAGGGAATAAAGGTTGGCGTCCCGTCAATACTGAGGGTAGTCCCCGAACCCAGCAGCGTTATATTCGGCACCGGATTGTTTTCAATTCCCTGCGACCCTGCGCCGTTCACAAGTCTGGCTGGATTGTTAAACCCAAAATCTTTTCCAGGCCGCAGAAATGCTGCGCTTTTGCCCGACCCCTTTGTAACATAATAGTTATTAGAGTAGGTATACTTTGAATACGGAACCGAGGAAATTGAAGTCGTGTAGGCGGTGTCGCCGCTGTAGAATGGGTAAGCGATATTATCTGAAACTTTTGGTGTTTGGATATACTCTATGTACTTAGACTGAGGACCAATAACATTTGCTTTTGTCACTGCTGGATGAGACAAAGACAACGCCAAATAGTGGTCCAGCGTACCGGATATATTTCTAAAGATTGAGTTCTGAAAACGAGCCTTTAGTCCTGCGTCTGTTTCTGTGTCCACGCCCCCTAGTGTCTGGACCTCATTGGTTATTGAGGTAACGCCGGGCATGTTGATCGTGCTTGTTATTGCGTTGATTGCGCCAACCGGAACATTGCCTATTGTACCTGTTGTTGTGCATTCAACACGGACAAGCGCCCTGGTGTCTGCAGCATTTAGCGTGACTGTTTCGGTTGCAACAAAGATAAGCCCAGGTACTGAACCCGTTGCAGAGGTGGCGAATTGGGCTCCCTTTGGGACTGTTGTGCTGTAAGCGGCAGTGTTGGGTCTTGAGACTGTGACAATGCCCGTTGCTCTTGCCCCAAGTTGTCTACCAAACCCAAATAGGGAGATGAACGAGTCTAGTCTTGTGCCGGACAATTCATCAAGATACAGTTGCCCAGACAAAACATCAATGTCAACAGACGCAGCAGCAATTGATTCGGCAACTGCCTCAACAATCTTACGCTCTGGTGTACCGACCTCAAGAGACATGTTCGGATCAATGAGTCGAGCCTGTGTGATTATACTTTGTGTTATTTCGTTTACTGTTGCCATATTAGCCGACCGGTTGTGTAATTGACACTGTGTTGCCGTTTCTCATTACCAGATTTACCTGCATCACAAGTTTTGTATTAAATCTTTTGTTTGTTATTGAGCCTATTGATTCTATTATTTCCGAATCAGATACTGTTGATCTCCCGAATGTTGCTATGTCAGAATTCACTCTTGTGTTTTGTTTATCTATGAACGACTGAACAACTCTGACTATTTCTTCTTCTATCTTATATACGGACAATGAATCTTTTCCAATGTACGAATCGATTGGGGTACCGTCCGGCAGCGTGCCGCCATCGAGAAGCGATCCGTACTCAGGGTGCATTGTGTCTGTCCCCATCGGCTCAAGAAGTCCATTTTTGAGATCTTGAAATGTCTTATTCTTCCCAGTAACAATGGCAGCCCCGGACTTGCTTGAGACAAATGTTAAATCGCCAGCCTTAATATCAAAACTCCAACTCATTTAACAGGCACCCTTGAGTAATAGACAACAACTTTTCCGACCGATAGAGATTCGCTAAATAAAAGCGTTTGCTCTCTTATTATGATCTTGGAAGGGGGAATCAATAAGCCGTTGTTAAAAACCTGGATTGTGTCCGATACGGGTATTCCCGAAAGAAGTGTTTCGGTTGTGGGGGAAACGATGTCAAACTCCTGATGAGTCGGCACGCCTATGGGCATGTTGTTTATAAAAACGTGGTCGCCACTTATGTTTACGTTGCTTGCAGCAGCAATTACAATGTCCCCCTCTTTGGGATACGCGCTTCCATAAAGGTCGGTTCGGGCAACAACTCCCTCGAAGTACCAGTTTGTTGAATCCTGTCGTCTTACAATCCAATACTCGCCAGTCTTTGGTATGCGATAGAAACCATTACTAATCGGCATCTTTATAGCGAATCGTCCACCGTCTTTAGAACTACAATGAACCTCATTCGTATCAATATCAACGGTGTCTATTCTTATAACTTGTGTGGTATTTTTTGTATTTTGGTACATTCTATCCTAGATTGTTAAACATAACCATGCCCGGCACCATTGTATCCGAAGATCTACTTGTGCTTGGGGAAGATAGATATGCTGTTGTTTCGAATCCAGACGTATAGTCCCACTTGTGAATGACACCTTCGACATACATTATTATATCATGTTGTTTAAATTCCACAAGTCCCCCCGCCATCAGTTCCGGCATGAAGGTCAACTCTACACTTGTAGCCGTATGCATAGACCAGTTATATACGAACTGGTTGTATGCAGAAACAAATTCAAACCACGGGCTCCTGATCAGGGGATCGTTGTCTACTTTTGGGCGAGGCCCATAGATCTCAAAAAATCTAGCGGTTCTATCGCTGACTCCCTGAAAGTATTGAGTGTAATCAGACCCTTGCTCGGAGGCAAGCGCTTTTGAGACCTCGTTCTGTATGTCTACGTTTTTTATTTTATTTGCAATGCCTGTTATTGACTTGGCGTCATAGATATAGCCGCTTTTGTCCTGCTGGAAGACATCATCTATTGTGATCACACCAGTGGACAGGATCATGTCCTCCGCTTGGACTCCTCCTCCCAACGGATCAACAGTAGCCCCGTTCACATACATGTGTGTTACAAGAGGTCCATCATCAAGAACAATATTGAAGTCGATTATCTCAATATCATCTATCTTAATATACGGCTTGCGACCAAAAACTCCAAAGCGGTCGGGATAAAAAGCACAGAACATACCATTGGGCAGGCTCATAAACTCTCTCATAGATCCCTTGCTCAACTGCATAACCGCATCCATAACCGTGCGGTCATTCATCAGGGACTTGTCTCCAACAAGAAAACGAGATCCAAAAAGATCTGTGGGGAATTGGGTAATTGTTGTAAACGCCGCGGCTGTGGCAATCATGGCTATGTCGCCCCATGTGGGCGTAATGTTTCCATTGCCCGTTGTGCCCGCGGGTGAACCATCCACTGCTGTGTTTGGAAGCCTGACCGTCTGGCCGTTCCATTCTGGCTTGGGGTTGTCGTTGTGATTTGCAACGATAGATATCGATACCGGATTGTTTTTGAAAACGGCCGGTGACGATGTGGAATTGGAACCCAAGTGGTCTTCCTGTGAAGCGCTTGGGACTCCGTTCGGGTATTTAACAGTCCAAACATAGTTGCCCGAATCAAATGAAAATTTAATCTCTTGAGGAATACTCTGAGCGTTTGTTCCAACACTGATTGTTCCGGGACCAAGATTTCCATCAGCATCTGGAATTATGGTGCTCGTCGGCGAAACCATACCGGTATCAATAAGAAATTGAAGTAACTTTTTCCCGCCGGAGCCCTGTGCTTCGTATAATAGAAGTTGATTCTTCAGCGGCTTTACATTATCCACAAGGTGCAGATCATAATTTGAAGCGATATAAAAATACTCCGCCAATCTATTATCCCAGCCCTTATAGAATTTACTATAGACGTCATGATCAGACTTTGATATATTTGCTGTAGAGTATGCGCTTTGATTAACGGGCACAGGACCAATGAGTGACTTTATGCTCTTTAGATAATCCTCTCTTGCCTTTGCCGCGGGCTTTTTTGAGGTTCCGACATCGGGTATAGAGTCACCGGTTACAGAGAATATAATATTTTGATTACTAAATTGATCTGCATTGGATATCCCGATAGCAGAAAGCGCCTTAGGGGATATTGTTATTGGCGCTTTATTGTTTAAAGATTTACCACTAATACTGTTGTATATATTTCCAACACCAAGATACACAACATTGCAACTTTTACTTGTATCCTTGGGGTTAAAGACGGTTACAATAGAACCGGCTGTGAGCGCCGATCCGCTAGCAAACTTATAGTTGCCGCCATCAAGGGGCGTGGCAAACATATAAAATTGAACCTCATCATACTTAAGCGGCAGCCCCTTCACCTCGGGGATATACATTTTGGGTATTGTGGGTGCAGATGATTGATAAACAATCGCCGGTGATAGGTAAAGGCCTCCAGCATCTATCTTCGTTGAGTCATTAGACACAGGATCCGTCTTTTTACCGTCGGCCCCGATCTTTATTGCGTCAGAGGGCGACTGCACAGCAGGGCCAGAAAAAAGTGCTTCCCAGGTCACATTAAGGGGATTGACATTATCTGCGACCTCTGATGCGGTTAGGATATCGATAGACTTAACATTGTCAAGACTCTGATTTGTTCTTACGTCATTAAGTATGCTCTGGACCGTAGATGTATTGACTGCATTGTGGCAGGCATCAAGTATCTGGCTGTAGAATCTCTCCTTGCCGTAGCCGTACGCTAGCGTTTGGGCCACCTGCTCTGCCATACCCGAGGACAGATCAGGAGTGCCGGGTGCCGGTCTAGAGGCGGTCGATGTCTTTACAATATTATAGAAGTTGTTGCAGAATGTTGTTACCTGTGTGCTGATGCTTTCCGAAGTATTCTGCTTCAGGCCGTCAAGCGCATTGCCGGGGTTTGCAAAAAGCCCCTTTCCGTGAGATGGGTAACGATCATCTGTTCCGTTGTAGTTTTTATCTATGCCGCTCATAACAAGCGCGGCAAGAAGAACCTGAGCCTCTGTCGGCTTTGTCGTCTTTGAGTATTTAGAAAGAGCGTTTATAATATCTTTGATGTCGCCAATTTGCGTTGTTGCCGCAAGACCCGTGGGAAACTTTGACGAGAGGGCGGATGCCGCTTGATCAGTGGTCGTTACGTTAGCCGTCAAGAAGTCCCGCATCGCTGGGATTAAAGAGTTTTCTGCGGATTTTGATTCCCCGACCCTTTTCAAATATGTTTGAATCAGTGAGTTTGGAAGTTCGTTAGGAATGTCTCCAACTATAACTTCGGAATGATCCAGACCAGCGATTTCCTGGAGAAAATCCTGAAGCATCTGTCCCATGCCACCATCGTTGCCCTTTCCTCCACTCTCTGAGAGGGTGTCACCAACAGCGTATGGATTGTAGAAAGAACTGTAGTTTTGGTTATCACCCTGCCCGTACCACCCCTTGCTTCGCATCCAGTTGACAAACCCGACACCAGGATCGTAGTACGAATAAAGAAGACGCTTAAGAGTGCATGACGCTTTTATTTCAATCTGATTTGGGTAGGCTTGAAAATACGGAACACTATCTATAAACCCCGTAAAAACCTGGATTGGGTTATCCTTATACTTCTGCAACCAGATGGTGACCCCGTCCATCGGCAAAAATTTTGGGTCAAATCTACCAGTATAGTACCAGTCATCATTCCTAATACTGATGGACGCGCTAGATGTCTTGTTCGTCACACGTTCTACTGAACCACTCACAATGTCATTAGAGACATCTATTACAGCGCCCGTTTTCCTAGAGTAGATAAAAGCATACACTTTCGGAGAATATACTAGACGTTTGATATCACTCATTGTTATCCCTGGTTCCCGCCTGGTCCGCCTGGTATTGCATTATAGCCGGACTCAGCCACTGGGTCTGCCGCTTTGACAGTACTAGATGTTCTTGTATCTAAAGAGTTTCTGTACCTTTTATATATTAAAGAGTTGTTGTCTGGATTCTGATCATTTGGGTTTTCCAAAACACCATCACGAACTTCTATCCCGTAAGCAACAACCGCAAACCTTAGATCCAGTTCCGGATTGAACACTCCTGTTTTATGACCGGCCCTGACATCAAGAATATATCCATCGAAATGCATTCTCGGATAACGGTATCTAACAACTTGTTTTCCATTTCCGATACCATAGTCCCAAACTCCATGACTTCGATAGAAAGAAAGTTCTGGCAACTCAAAACGAACAAGACTGGCAGCACCATGTATTGACGCTTGATGGTAGCCAAGGGCAAGCGAAACGAGTTGATCGTAATGATCCTGACTCGCTGTTTGCACGGTGACCATGGCGTCGTTGTATTTAATATGCCTGGGGTAAAACGATTTACCAAAAACCGTTTGCGACTGTGCATACTCCATAGACCAGCCAATTGTTATCTGCTTGACCCACAGCCTTGCCCTTTTCTGTTCGTCATCGTCCTGACTGATTCCGGGAGTGTGATTTACAATATAGGCGTTGGTAGTGTTTTTGACAGGAGGAAACGGTTTAGAGGGGTCGACCTTTATTGTTGGGTACTCTATGGCGGCATAGTTCCCTCTCCCTGTTGGTTTCCAACGAGGAGATTTTGTGACGACATCAATTTTGGGAGGGGTGTTGGTATCAGCAATAGGTAGTCCGCCATAAGACAAAGATGTTGCGTCGTTTCCTGAACCGCCGCCTGGTAGTTGTACAGTCATTGTTTTATCCGATCACTGTACCATTATGGACTTTAAAAATTGCGACTGTACTAACGTGAGTTCCCTTATAGGACCCCTTAACATGAATAAGGCCACCGTCTATATTGCCCCACGTTTTTGCTGCTACAATACTGACAAGTTGGTGCTTGATTTGATCACCAGAATAGCGCGGCTGATGGAAAAATGAGAAGTCTTCTCTGGTAACCGAGCCCTCAGCATTCCGCATGAAAACTTCTAAATTACCAGAGTTATCAGAATAAAGATGGAACCAGCGTGATGAAGAACCATTGGGCAGGTCTATGCGCATATCAATGCTCACGTCTTTTCCGGCGGAAACATCGACCTGAAGATGCGTTTTACCTGACACCAACACTTCAATATTTCCAATCAGATCGGGCAGGCCGCCCGTACCTCCGCCTGTACCCCCGCCCGTGCTACCGCCCTCATTATTTGTGGGGTTTCCCGTGACAGACGCATAAACCTCGGCAAGAAAATCCTCAACCAAGTGAACTGTTGGATTAACAGCGGTATCACCAATAATACCCTGGTATGGTTGATACATTGCGAAATGAACATGCGGATAACTATACGTGTGCACATACCCTAATACGTCTCCGGCCTTTACTTTTGCGCCAGGTTTTATTCCGCTGGGTAGATCTTTTTGTAGATGGGTATAAAAAAATGTTCCATACTTAGTATGAAGATGTATGCTTGTGCCGAAGGTTTTTCCATCCGGTACTGTGTAGTTGAATTCTCCTGAGGTTGTGCCCTGTTCATCACCGTTGCCCCACCCCGTAAGCAATCCGTCTGCAACAGCAAATACCGGCGTTCCAACCGGCCTGCCTATATCGCAAGCGTAATCAGATTGCCAGTTTCCAAATCCTCTTGAGCAGTGATCGTTTACGCCACCGCCCCATTCGCCACTTTTTGGATCGGGAACGGGATAAGCAACATCACCCGATATGGCGGGGAATCCGGCAATCCCGCCAGAGCCTCCCTGTGTGCCGATTTGTATCGTCACATAGTCTGAGCCAGTGAAACCAAGTTCTTCAGCGGCCTTGTACCAAAGATCAATCTTTGCAAGGTCGCCCTTTGACCCCTTTGATCCTCCGAATCCAACGTCTCTCTTGTAGAGGACGAGACTCTTGTTCTTGTAGGTGACTTTTACTGGGGTAAGATAGGGAAGATCACCGAGCGCATTATAGTTGTTATCGGAGCCGTTGGTTTTGTTTGTGCTAAGTTCGGCATAAGTGTACCAGTTTGCTTTTTGGTCCAGATGGTCGCCCTTGTAACCACCATCATCATACGTGCCGGTGTCATTGGGGCCAAAGAATGTTGCCCACACCTCTTGGCTCTGCCCATAGTTAATGGCTGTGTTTCCAGTGTCGCCCGTGGTTCCACCAGTACCGCTACCGCCGGATGTAAAAGCAATATTGCTTCCGAACTTGCTGGTCCAAATTTCTTCTGCCGTTTTAGCGGGAGCCGCTAGCGGATTATAAACCAGAGTTGAGATATCTCCTGTCGCCCATGAAGCAATAAGAGATTTAAAGTTGGCGGCAATGGTGCCACGCTTTGCATCAGGGAACTGATTAATAAGATCTTGAAACGGGTCAACCTTGTGCAAGATATTGTAGTTCTGAAACTTTGTTCCACTTTTTGCAGCACGTGTAGCGGCAGCAGTGTTACCCCCGAGGGAATTAATGATCCCACCCTTGCGGCTCGATGCCGTCATTGGGGTCTTAAGAACATCAGACCATTTGTTTGATCTTGCCTGGCCAAGCGAATAGCGATCATTCTCCGAAACAATTTCTGCGTGGATAGTCCAGGTCGGAGACACTGTGTCTTTCGACATTACAAGATCTGGTATATCCGTCACCATTATGATGAAGGACCAGCCTCTTGCGGGGTAGCCAAACTTCAAAAAACTCTGTCGTCTCTCCTTGCCAAGAGAACCCGTTGTCCAGCCAATGTATCTCTTGAAGTAATTGTATATCTCACGTTGTTTCTTATAGTTCTGGCAGTGCCCAGTGATGACCATCTTGTCAGCGTATGTTGAAAGAATCTGAACAACTTCTCCACCGTAAGTCGAAGTCCTTCTTGTATTCATGCCATAGCCCCACGTTATTTCATCCGCACCGGTCTCAATAATAAAGCGCCCGCCAGAGTCTGCGGGAGCACCGGCCATATGAGAAATAAAATCAGTGTTGTCATTTCTATCGACATCATTTGCTGGTTCAAAGATAAGCCGGATATCAAGTTGCTCTTCAGCAATCAGTCTTCCCTGGTCATTGAATATAGGCTTAGTCGCTGCCCTGGGATTAAGGATCTCTTTTTCGTGGAAGTAGTTTTTCATTTATTTAAGTTGTTGGTTCTTAATTACCGATTCCGATTGCGTCAACAATAGTTGATCCAATGCCAATCGCAGCGTTCACGGGATTCGGATTCTCTATATACTTAGATGTAAACGATGGGTCAATCAATTTCTTTGCATCCTTTGATAAATTAATAGTAAGTTTAATATCACCCTTAGATTGTTGTCCAGGCTTCAACAGTTTGTTTTCAAGATCCTTTTGCTTTTTTGTGAGGAAATCCCAGGTTGTTCCCGCACTCCCCTTGTCGTTCCCTATTGCGTTTAGGTCTCTCTTAAAATTGTTGAGGTTACCGCCGGAGTCCTTTATGGCCGCTTCCAGGGTTGATATTTGATCAGCATATGTAGACGTTACTTCGCTGCTTGTGCCGGTCGTTAAGTTTATCTTTCTAGATCCGAGGACCGTTGGATCTGTTAAGAATTTTTTAGATTTTGCATTCCTTGTAGCATTGTTCAGTGCGTCTTGTACAGCCTGGCCCTTGTTGTCGTTTCTTATTGTTGATGTTTTGGGACCGGTCTTAGAGGTTGCCGCGCTAGAGAACAGGGTCGCTAGCACACCCTCGTTTTGATAATCCCTTAAACCGACACTAACCAGGTTTCTCACATCGTCGGGCTCAAGACCATACAGATTCTTAAGCATTGATACCCTGTATGCAAATGCCGCATCAGTTTGCATTTTTTGATCAAATGTAGCAACGTCTTTGACATTGCCAATCTGCTGTTCAACCTGCTGAGCCGCCGTCTTCAGAAGCAATCCGGGATTGTTTCGAACAAGTATGAAAGGAACCTTATTTTGATTGGCTGCTATCATGTTGATGTTCATGTTACCACCCGATGAAATGTTCTGAAGGCCAGGCGTTTTAAATCCACCCGCATTAGCCGCGGCAAGGCCTTGCTGTGTTACCTGCAAAGACGTTCGAGCATTGAGGGGTTGTTGCTTTGCGGCCTCAACGGTGGCTTGAATAGAGTTTGCCATTTGTTCGAGGCTCATGCTGGAAGCGGCGGCCGCTTTGGGAAGTTCGTCTCTGAGTAGACGTGTAAGGTTTTCAAGTTCTTTTGTTGTCCCACCCTGTCTCATAAACTGTTCATAGAATGGTGCAAGAGTTCCTGCGCCTAACTGTGTGTTTGTCATCACATCTGTCATCGAGCCATAATAGGCATCGTATGCCTTTTCGTGCCCCGGTCCGCCAAGCCCCATTCCTTCTACTGTTGCTCTTGCTGCAGCAGTTTGCTCAGGGCTCAAGCCCATACTAAATAATGAATCTACACGTGTCTGAAGGCTTCTACTAAGGCTTGTCTGATATCCCTGGCTAAATGGGTTGTAACTAAATCCGTAACCAAGACCCGCTGCAGATCGAGCAGGATCGTAAAGAGTGCCCTTGGTGAATTTATAGGCTTCGATACCCGCATCGATGGCCATCCCGACTGGCCCTGCCATTCTTGCTCCTGCCATCATGAGTTCGCCAGCACCAGCCGCCATCCCGGCAAATCCCTCTGCGGCCGGTGCTACCCTTGCTGCAACCGCCCTAACTGCTGGGTTTTTGCTTTCTTGTAGGGCGGCAAGACTTGAACCACCAGAAAACATTTTTCCCTTGAGCGTTGCAAGGTTTCTTTTTATATCCGCTTGCCCAAGATTCTCGTTTTGAAGATTTTCATGTGCTTTACGCTCCCTGGCTGTCCAACTGTCGTCCGGGGTAAGACCAAGCGCAACCTCTCTGGACGCATTGGGGTCCCCATGCAGAATGGTTCTCTTCTCCGCTATACTTAAATTGTCATACGCCCCTTCTGCTGCATACGAATTAGAGAAAGCACCGTATAAAGCCTCGCCTACGTTGTAGACGGTCCCCGCTTTGCTTCCCCTTATGCTTCTCCCAATGCCCGAAAGGGCCGCACTTGTGCCACGACCTGTAGCAAACTGATAGTTTGTAAGCCTGTTGAAGACACCGCTCGCACCAGAGCCAGCACCACGAGAGCGGGAAATCTGTTCGTTGTACATTTCCTCCCAGCCAGCGGCACCAAATTTGTCTTGGGCCCATTTGTCTACGTCACCATCGTAACCTTCACTTCTGGCACGAAGCGTGTCTCGTGTTTTTGCGCTTGAGCGTGCCACAAAAGATGTTACCTGGTCTCCCGTACCAGCAATAAGCGATCGCGCATCTTGTGCCGTAGCACTTGTTTCGTTTTTATTTTCTTCAGACTTAATCCTGCCAAACTGAATTTCCGATATAAGCGCTCTAAGAAGTTGAGCCTCTAGGCTTTCATGAGGGCCCTTGGGAGGCACGTTGGAAGCATCAGCCATTATTACTCACCACTCTCTGTGTAAAAGCCGAACTGTTCGAGCGCTTCAAGCATGGTCTCCATGCTGTCCTCGGAAAATCCTGGATTTTCTGGATCGAACTCTTCGATTTCTTGGACATCAAAATCATCCTCGTGGTCTTCCTCGTTAAGGATTTGTCTCGCAGATTCTGGAAATGCAATTGCCGCCTGCATTTTGAATCTCATTGATTCTTTTCTTCTATCTTCGGTAATTTCTAATTTAATAATTTCCTGCATGGCGTAACGTTGGAGGTAATTTAAATCCCCAACGAGGAGGCCCTGTCTATCAAGAAGCCGGAGGAGGGCTAACCAGTAATCCGACTTCTGTTTTATTTTCCCTGCAACTCCTGAAATGCGTTTATCTGTCTGTCAATCAAGATCAGATAGTGCTGGTATAGTTCGCTTATAATTATCCAATACCATCTGTTTTTGATATATGAAAACTTTTGACGTATGTTGTTCTTTACGTCCGGCCCAAGGTTACGCATGAGCGGTCTGCCGTCGATTGTCTCAATAGAAGCAGCAACAGTGGCCGCCGCAAGGGCCTTGGCTTCCGCAATTCCGCCCTCATGCTCTTTACAAATCTCAGCGATTGCCAACTCCTCGCCAATTTTTAACGTGCGGATCACAAAAATATGACCCGCAAGTTCAACCTCTGCAGAAATTGAACCGTTGATCAACAAGTTTTCGATGTCTGTTCTTAAAGACGGCGTAACTTGCTCATCATTTTCAAATTCTTTTTCCTCATCCGTCGGAGAGGATTCATCTGTGTACTGATCGATAGAACTATCGAAGACTTCAGAGAAAATATCATTCTGCATGTTGCATCACCTTACTCTTTATGTTAGAGGTATAGAGCCCATGATAGCAAAAAAAGAGCCGCCATAAAGGCGGCCCTTTCCATATAACTATATTAATGTGATGTTAAACGAATGAGCCGTAGTTACCCAGGCCGTAGTTGTTGAGAAGAGTACCAGCAGCGGGCTGGTCAGTATCGATACCAGGAGCATTGGTATTAGCATCTGTTCTTGTTGCGTGTGTATATGCAATAGTGAGTTGCTTAACAATTTGCATTGTCGTGACATCGATCTGCTCACCATCATCAATCGAGGTGATAACGCAGTTGTGGTAGATCTCACCATATGGCTTTAGGTCCTTGTCACCCTGAAGGTCCTTTGGGGGAACGATGACCTTGACGGCCTCAATCGGCTCAGAGATTGATGCAAGCGTAAAGAACACGTCCGCAAGATCATTTGGTCTCGAGTTCTTGCTGCCCGTTGCAACCTGGATGATTCTATCCCACACCTTAGAGTTGTAGAGTTCCAACATCGTAATGTCCAGGTAGCCCTCAGAGACGGCGCCAGGGGTGATGATCTGAAGAGGGTAGCGTGCATCCAGGGGTTGGATTGGGTATGGTCTATTCACTGGCTGCGGTGAACGAACACTAACGTTCTGCGCAAAGGCAACCGGCTGCGACTTCCAATAAAAGGCCGTAAAGCCCGATCCGCCTACGCGGAATTTTTCACGATTAGTAAATGACATAAATTAATTCCTTATTGGGCGTTGAAGGTTCCGGTGATTGTGTCGAGTGCTATTGCAACCTCGATGTTATTGATTGCATACGGTAGAGAGTATGAGAATCTAATTGTCATCGACGTTGCCGAGGTTGTGGAGATTGTCGCGGTAACTCCACTGTAGTTCGTGATTGCACCGCTGTTCTTGAGATACTCAAGAACCTTCGTGACCGATGTACCCACGATGAACGGAGCCCTTGCGTCTGTTAGGACACGACCAATGATATTCTCGTCAAGGGTCTTAGAGATCGACTCAATCATGTAGAATTTAGAGCGCATAGCATTGAGTTCACGCTTGTTGTCGTCGTTGACAGCGGTAGTGATAGCATGTCGCACACGCACCACACCGTTCTTGCTCTCGACAACCATGAGTCCAACTGTGGAGTCGTTGATCTTTTCTGCTTCGGTTCTGTACACAGCGACATCGTTGATGCCCGGGATAGATCTACGCGTCACAGAACTCTGAACCGGGCTACCGGCCAGCATGCCAGCGATAGAAGCCGCAATGTACTGCCCACCGATAACGCTCATCTTGCCTGTGACAGGATTGGAGATCTTAAATGCAGATGGGGAAACAAGAACCGTTCTTTCAGACAGAGCCTGTTGACTAAGGATCTTGGCGTGCTGCTGTAGCGTATCGTTTGACGCTTTGCCAGTTAGCGAGGTGCCGTCATTCGTTGAGTCCTCACCGAAGATGGCGATCACATATTCATTGTTCTGACTCATCTCATTGATGTGATCAACAAACTTAATCTGGATTGCTGCGATTGTATCGTCCGTGATGTTGCTGTTTTGACCGACAGCAGGGACTAGTACGTTGATTGCGCCCTGATCTCTGAGCGCACCCAGCGTAACCGCCCAATGGTTCGGGTTGGACTCCGTGCCTTGGACGCGAACACCGTCAGCATCGGCCGCATAAAGGGCCTGAGCCACGATTTGGTTTGAGCCCGATCGGAAGCACATGTAGGCTGCTGCAGAAAGAGGGCTGATAACATTACCGTGAGAATCAAACGCCGGTCCAAACTTGTTCTCTAGTTCATGATAAGAAGAGAACAGCGTTGGGACATAGTAATTCGTATCGATATACTGGTATCCAACACGAACGTTGGCGGCGTTTCTGTCAAGACCTATCATTGTGGGTCCATCAATATTACGCATCATTGTGAACGATGTCGCCGCCGCGGCTGACGGGGAAAACGAGAATTGAAAATCAACTCCCGGGTTTCCGTTTATGCCTGCCGTGAAAACAGCGACATTGCTTGTTCCGGAGGAGAGATTAAGCGCATTGCATACGACAATTGAGTCGGTGTCAATACCGTCGACCTCGTGTAAAAGCGTCGCATAGGTCTGGCCTGTAAGAACAACAACCTCGTCGGTGTAGGTATTCAGCCCACCCGTGGTTGTGTAGGAAACATATACAGTTTGGCTCGACATTATGTGGCAATCGCCTGGATTTGCACCAAAGTCTGCTGCAGCACGGCGAATTCGACCGTTAGATAAATTAACTTCATAGTCTGTGCCGACCACATAGGCCCCAGCACGCTGAATGGAAATGTTGGAACCGCTCGGTGCATCACCTGACGTAGAAATCGTTCCACCATTGCTGGGTGTAACAACCCCCGTCTCATTGTCATAAGAGAAAGAGATATCATTCGTGACAACACCAGATGGTGAAGTCGTCTTGATCACAGCAACAACGCTCTCCGTAGAGGAGATTGTGGTGTAGAGGCTTCTCCTAATAGATGTGACGCCATTGACGTCCGTAGTTAGCGTGTAATCCTTATCCGAGCCTTGAGTATAAACCGTATTGAGTCTATTGATATCACGAACAACAAACGTGCTCGCAGGAGACGTCTTAATGTTTGTGCCAGTCAGTTCGACTGGGTCGCTGTCTAGCAGATATTTAATTTGATTTTGCTCTTGGTGTCCGCGAGCAAGTCCCACAATGCCGACAACTGTCGGTTGATCAAGAACAGTAGCCGTATTTGGTGTGTCGACTTCTGTTACTAAAATTCCAGGTGTTTGATAACCAGCCATTCGTTATGATTTCTCCAATCAAAGATTATACGTTAGGAGTGGTTAGATTAATTGGTATCACTATTTTTCAGTAGAAGATATAACGCCTCTACCTCTTACGTAGAAGGGATCAAGCGTATTACTGCCAACGATTTCAAGAAGTTTCTCTTGCTCTCTTTCAAACGGCTGACCACCGTATACAATAATGTCTTCAACATAACTGACGACATCAGATTCTTTTAATGTATTGTAGAATCCACCGCTGCAGCCAACTGAGTATCCACTTTGATATATCAGCGCATCTTCCGAGTCCCACATCGTAGACATTGTCGTGTCTCCAAGCGGTGTCAGATAGTCTGATCGGAATGCAATCTGAGCGGAATCGGCAACATCGTCATAAACGATTTCAAAAAATCTATTAAGAAGCGCGTCAAGATGACCAAAGCCGAGCAGTTCCATTACGCTGTCCGTTAAAACATCTATGTCAAGTGGGCTTAGGGCAACACATTGTAGTTGTATTGAGCCCTCGAATAGAAAATGTTTTGCGGGTATAGTAAGAAAATTGTCAGACTGCAGGTATTCGATATGACCCACGCCTGCACTTTTGACTGTGTTCTCGTTGTAGGAGATGATAATCCCCGGGAACTGTTCTCTCTTCAGGGGGAAGTTTGTGGAAATGTAAAGGTTTTGAAGTTGGGGATCGGGATAGTTTTCCGAGAATACTGTCTTCAGCGCTGAGACAAGCGTTCGCTTTATCAGTCTCTTGTACTGTACTGCGGGTTCTGGTCGTAGAGCCATTATGTGTACTCTCCTTGCGCATCATTATAGTACGGGTGACCGACAAGTGCCTTGGCATCAGAAGAACTAAAGGCTCCAGTATTTGAATTGGTAACCACAAACTGTGTTGATGTTGCACTGTATATTACGGCATCTGCGATTTCCCACCAGAGAGAAGTTGTGGGGGTAACATCGTTTACCACAGTGACCTTCTGTCCAGCGGCAAACGTATTGTCCGCCGTATAGGTTATTCTTGTTCCATCCCCAGAGACATCTGTTACCGGCGTAAAGTATCTGGTCACGCCAATAAATAGACCTTCTGTCAAAACAATAGATTCGCCAGATATCGGCTGAACGCCCATACCCATTGCTACACCCGAAAGATCTACACTTGAAGAGCCCTGGGAAAATCCGTCAAGCAGTGGCTGGTAATTGTAAAGTTCAATAGCGGATATTGAATACTGGAATGCAGAAAAGACTGTTGAGAAGTCTGGAGCATTGATAACGTATGGGGTGGATTCTTCAAGCACCACACCGTGTCCAACCACAAAACCATCACCCGATTGACCAAAGGGAGGATTCGCAATGAAATCGTACTGGACCGGGAAGTCGTCCTCGCCATAGGAAATTGCGGACCCTTCAGTCACACTAGACTCAACAACACCCTCAGACACGTCGGCAAACATATAAGAACTTCCCGCTACAACAAAGAACTCATCCCATATAGCCTCGATTACTGTAACACCAATAATTATTGTGTTATCTGGCGTATCAGCATTTATAGCGTACACATTAGAAACAGTTGAAGATGACAAGATTGTTCCTGAAAGACGGTGGATGCCACCCTCTCTCTTGGTTAATATGGACGCAACGCCTATAGATGTAGAATTGTCTTCCGCAGAGTATCTGTCTCGGTAAAGGACTCCTCCAATACCGAACAGAACAGTGGAGTTCGCCGGAGATATAAAATCGTCTTTCCATTCTGAAAAACTAATGCCGTAGACAAGGGCGCTTTCTTCCCCGTCTATACCCAGGAAAGATGAGACAGACGCCATGCCTTCACCTACCGTGTCAAAATCCACAAACCCACTGTCCGCGGAGTTCGCTTCTGCAACACCAAGGACGGTGTCGAGGTCCTCAAAGGCCTTAAGAGCAACAAATTTTATTACACCCGTGCCCGATATAATTGATTCGTCTACCGCATCAAAAGTATCCAGGTCGACAATCTCAACAAAACCGGTAACCCTCCGGAAGGAGCCGCCACTCTCCTGGTCGGTGAAATCAATTGTTGCCACACCGACTACAGAATCAAAATCTTCTTTAAGATTGTATAAATCATTAGCACTAGGTCTAGCAACACCTATTGCGTATCTCTCTACATATGTGGGCATTATACGATACCGTATTCCACTTTGCCGGGCGAAACCTGATGCAGAACATTGTTGGGCGGCACCAGTGCCATTTCAAATTCCTGAGTGACAATGAAGCGCTTCTTGTCTCTGCCCCTCTTTCCCCAACCCCTGACCGTTCTTGGGCTTGTCTGCTTGGCCTGATAGTAATCAAGAATGTTTTTAATCGAATATCCGTCGACTGCAACTTCAACAGCAATCAGTAGATCATTGTCTGCGAATATTGGGGTAAAGTACGAGAATGCTTTAGCATGCTCAACTCTAGTCAGAACGCCCCGCTCACCAATCTTGAATAGATCAATTGGCACATCGGGCTGCATCACGAGCGTCAACGTCGGTTCGGCAAACCCACCATACTTGGGGGCAACGATTGATGTTTCGTCGTAGGTATAATTGCCGTCCCCATCGAGAAACCTTTCTGGATCGTTCTCTACGGATACAAAACCAATAGAAAAACAAACGGGACAATTGTTTCTAACCTGGCTGTAGGCGTCATCAAAACATGATGGGCACTTTTTAGCGACCCCCTTGTCGACATCATCAAGAGTATACATATGCCTATGAACCACTGATTGGCCATATCTGCGTAGCATGTCTCCAGTCTGACGCCGCAGTCTCTTGATCTCCTGGGGCGTTGAGGGTGGCCCAACGTTCTTCATATCCACGATGTGGGCACTACCCTTGGGCAGGGCTTCTATGAAACTGCTGCTACCGGCGGCATATAGAAGAGGCTGGCCAGTAACAATGAAATCCTCAACAGCATAGACCTCGGGCGGGTTGCCACCGTCATCCCAGTAAATTGTATAACGACCAGTCGTTAGGGGGGATGTACCGGCCCAGGCATATATGCCGCTACCCTCCGGCTTTTCATAGATCCCAATGGATGTGGGCTCAAGGAAGTAATCGCCGGTCGGCGTATCAATTATTGATATGCGAAAGGTGGGAGACCCCGACTCCCCACCCGTATATATGGAGTCAAACGTTGCCTCAAACGGGCTGTTAGGAGAGGCGTAGAGAATTCCACTGTTATAATAAGAGTCCATCTACTTATTAAATGCGCGGTAAGCCTCTAAATTCCCTAGTAATCTTTTATCTTCTGGTGCATAAGATACTGCATTTTCTCCGTGCTTTTCCGCCTCTCCCACCAATCCTAGATTATATGAGGACACAGCAGCCAGATCGTGAGGCAGAGAACCCCACGCTGGTTCCTCACAAAGATACTCCAATGGCTTCTCCGTGATCTCTAGGGCCCTCTTAGAAGCCGCTAGACAGGCCTCCCAGCGCATCTGGTCATGATAGTACAAAGACAACTCAACCCAGCCTTCGCGCCTCTCAGGGGCCTCTGCACACGCCCTAAGCAGCCACTGCTCTCTGTTCTGGGTTTCTATCTCTGCGATGTACCGCATCGACCTAGCGCGCTCTGGGGCCCACAGGGCGCGTGGCAGGCTTAGATGGCGCTTAAATTCTGCCAGCGCTTCGTCACGCCTTTGATAGAAGAAGAGTTCTCTAGCGTAATAAAATGCATTTCTATCATCGTCTGGGTCCTCTTCGACAGAGAGGGCCAGCAAGGGTAGGTAGGAGGATCGGGACTTTGTGTGGTCGGGGTGATGGTGAATCTCAATCTCCGAGTACCAGTTCTGAGTTTCATGTCCTGTTGTCGAACCAATTACCTCGTGAACGGGATGCTTCCACCTGTAGTTCTTACGGGCATGAATCTTGTCTCCGCCGTAAGTCAGCCCCTCAGATCCGTCAGTGTTCCACGACCAGACATACTTGTAGCGGGGGCGTGTAACACCTTCAGCATGAGCCTTCTCAAGCCCCTCGCGCCATCCGGGCAGAAGAATCTCGTCGACATCAAGGGCGATACAATAGTCAAAGTCTTCGGGTATTGCATCAAGGGATGCATTGCGAGCAAGATCAAAACGCCAAGGATCAATCTTAATCTCAACAACTTCAGCACCGCACTCTTTTGCAAGAGCAACAGTGCTGTCAGTCGAGCCAGTATCGGCAAGCAGGACAAGGTCGGCGTCTTTTGCAGACTCGGTCCAGCGCTTTATGAACTGCTCTTCGTTCTTGGATATGTTATAGACAGCAACTTTCATGCTGCTATTATATCAAACTATGCCGTGATTGCAGTGTATGTGTACTTGATGAGTAGCGGGGAACCAACCGAGGCGGACGATGATGTGACGCTGAGGTCAACAGTACCCACGCCCATGTCGGCATCAATGGTGGCATCAATCGTGCTACCGACCTGAATGCGACCGTACTCTGTGATGTAAGCATTTGTTCCGTCTTGAATAATAAGAACCTCAGTAACCATGTAATCACTACCCTGCTGAAGGGTGATCATAAACTTGGCGGCACGAAGACCGTCGTCAAACGAACCAAACACCGTGGGCGATGTTGCTGTGACGCTGGCAGCACCGTCTGTTGATTCAATGACGGTGTCGGTTAGCGTTACTGCTGTATCAGATAGGCGCTCTACGGCATTAATACTATAGGTAAGACCGCTGGTTAGGTCGATACCCGAATTGAACTGCCAGTATTGGCGGGGAGACTCGTTCTGCCAGAGGATTGAGTGGTCGGTGTCACCCTTGAGGACAATACCACCGCCATCAGCGGTTACATCAGACGCCGTCGCTGGCGCGACTGGAGTACCAAGTTCAATATTGATGTCGTTAACTGTAAGAGTTGTGGACTCAATAGTGGTTGTGGTGCCATGAACGGTAAGGTCACCACCAACAACAAGATTTTGATTGACTGTCGTTGTGCTCGTGCCCGTTGTGGAACCAATTGAGATGTTGGTCGTTGAACCGGCGATACCATTTGTACCGATTTCAACTGTCTTAGTTTCGGTATCGTCGGTTGCACCCGTGGCCAGATAGTAACTAGACGTGCCGGTTGATGCTGTCGCGATGTTTAGGTTCTGAGCCGCCGTAGCGTTGGCAATTGTTAGATTGGTTGAGGAAACAAAAGCCTCAAACGTTGCGTCACCATCAATAGAAACTTGGAACGTAGGCTCATAATTGAAGACAAGTTCGCCAGAAGAACCGGAGAAACCAGTTTCGTCGGAGATATTGCCAGCCAGTTCGGCAGATGTTGTTGCAGCAAAATCGCTTAGTTTGTTTGAAGTGGTAGCGAGTGTGCCAGTTGTCGGGAACGTGACCGTGGTGTCGCCAGTAAGAGTGAACGTCGCATCGAATGCGCCAGACAGTTCAAGTGCTCCGCCAAGGGTAATGGTGCTGGTTACCAGATTAGAAACGCCAGTACCACCATAATCGGCAGCAATGACATCGCCCTCCCATGCTCCAGTAAGCGTAGAATCGGTGTAAGCGATTGTCTTCGTGCCGGTGACCGCCCCAAGATAGATCTTGAGGTCGTCGTTATTGCGCCAGAGGTGACCCTCGGATGGAGCAGATGCGTCAGAAGACGAAGGGAAGGAAATAGACCCTGCGACACCAGCGGCGGCAAGTGTGGTTAGGCCACCAACTTGCAGGCCATTTTTTACAACGAAATCTTTATTGACGGTCGCCATTGTTCTCCTAGAACTTGGTTCTTATTATTTTTATTTCTACCGGGTCTAACGATGAGGCGGTTAAACATTGTGCATACAGCACAATATCCGTTCCTACAATATCTGCGTAGAACATAACATCTAGTTCTCCAATACTTAAGGATGCGTACTCCACCCAATCTAAGTCTGTACCGTTATGAATTATCTTGAAGTCTGATGCTGTTCTATCTGTTCCCCGGCTACATCTAATTACATAATTAGCCATCCCGTATAGCGTTCCATCTAGAATGTTTATTGCGTAGTTGACAGAAGACGTCAGATTGACCGTGAAGTTGTCTAGTCCACTGGGACCGGTCGGTCCGGTTACCAAAGGGCCTACCTCGCCCTGCGGTCCGGTCGGCCCCGTTGGTCCGTATTTTCTTTGGACGGCAGTCATTCAACGACCACCTTAGTTGTAACCGCGACCCATGTAACGGGCGCGCATGGGCGCAGGAACAAGACGACCAGCCTTTGAGGAGACAAGAAGTTTGCTCTTGCCAAGACCGAAGTACTGGCGCTTCCATAGCGTTAAGACGCGACGGTATTGCTTGTCCTCAACTTCCAGAACCTTAAGCCAAGTTTCCTGATATCTTCTTCTATCTAGATAACCGACAGGAGAATTGTCAACATCCGGCTGCTCGGAGTACGATCTCACAAGATGTCTGATTGTGGAAATCAAAATTCCATGAGACAATAGGGCGCCGCCGTTATGATCAAGTGGGAAACTGCTATCTGTGAATGCGGTAATCGGCTGCTGGACATTGATATCAAGCAAGACTTCTGGGACAAGGGATCTCATCTTCGACTTGTCAAAGCGAGCCATTGTCATGTCTCTCAGCCATGGGCCACCAATCTCAGAATCAAAACAATCCTCAAGTTTTCTCCAGGCCATATCAACCCACGGATCAATGGGGCTGGCACCAGTGGACTCAAATGGATCAATAGCGTCAAAGTCAACGATGATTGTTCGTCTCTCGCCGTTACTCAGAACGAACTGGGCAGTTGCGAGATATTCTCCGGGCTCTGTTATCTGCGAAGAGTCAACTAGATACTGCGCATGGCCGTCGGCGACAACAGTCCCAGGATCGTTTGTAATAGCGGGGACGGTCTCAGATGGCTTCTTGATAGTGAAGAGGACTTGCCTAATGGCAGTCAGGGGAATTAGTGTCTCATCATCTGCTTCATATATATATGCTTCAAGAAGTGCGGTATCATTTATGAATACACGCTTTTGTCGCTCGTAGCCAAATGACATCTCATATATTAATAGAAAGGGACCGCCTCAAAAAGAGGCGGCCCCCAACTATTATTGCTTACCTTTTTTCTACGCCGCCAAAAACGGGGAGATCAGGTGATACAGCAGGGGCCGCGGGCTCTCCGGTGCGGTCTGCAGGAACTGGATTTTCCACGGTGCCAACGGCATTCGAACGCATGGGGTTCGTGTCGCCAGTGCGGATGTCATTCCAGGTAGATCTTTTCTCAGCATTGACAAGCCCAACAGTTTTGGACTGGTCAGACATGCGCTCTAGTTTGAATGCCAAGTCGGTCTCCATGGCCGTCTTTGCGGCACGCTCACCGTACTGGATCTTCTTAGCCTCAGCAGACGAGATGATCTCAAACGATAGGCCTATGTTGCGGCCAAATGCTGGATGATCTGTGATATCAGCGGGTACTTCAACCCAATCACCGCTCTGTCCACGACGCTGGAGGGTGATGTGATACGGATCTTTGCTTGAACCAAAGCGCAGGTTCACGGGTACTGCATGAAGATTTCTAATAATCTTTTTTGTCTTGGTCGCCATGATGTTCTCCTAATGTGACTGCCCCTAGAGTATTCTAGGGAGCATGGCTATTTTATTTTAGCAGATATTACTATCTTCTAAATTCTTTATAGAGCATGTTGTTTAACTTTTGCAGTTCTGCACCGCTAAGTGTTTCAATTTTTTGCTGGATCTGGAGCATAAATTTACGCTTCATTGAAGCGTCTTGGGATTCCGGACTTTTATTATACGGACTATCGCCGTACCAGCCGCCTTCTCCCGGTGCCCACTCTCTGGGCCAGTCAGGATTTTTCAAGAGGGGGTGCTCTGCGGACTCTTTGTATTCAGACCATCGTTCATTTGCTGTTTCAAATTTGAATGGCATTATAACTATTAAGTTGAGTTGTCGACCAAAAGAAAAGGGCCGAGGCATAAGCCCCGACCCTGTTCTCCGAACTCTGACTCGTAAAGATTACGAGTAAAGACCGCGCTCTGCGATGTTGGTGATGACACCCGAGTTCTGATGCGCATCCGACTTGAGGATACGAGCAAGACCACGAGCGTTAAGCACGAGCATGCCCACGAGTTCGTCCATGACGAAGCCCTTGTAGAACTGCTCGACCTGATGGTTCTCTTCCACGTCAAGAGAGTACATGACGGGGAAGACGCCGACATAATTCGGCTCAGCAGCAAGGAAGATCTCGCCCTGAGGAACAATGACTGACTTCATGAGTTGGAACTCACCGAACTGGGTGATGGATTCGCCGTTGACGACCTTGTCCTTGAAGGCCCAACCCGTCATGTTGACGTCCCATGTGTAGAGGTCACGCATGTCCTGCGGATGCATGAGCATACGCTTAGCCTCTAGTTGTTCAATCTCGACCATCGAAACGGCAGAGTAGAAGTCCACTGGCTCAAGAGGAGAACCAGCACCGACAAGAACGGTCTTCTCTCTCTCGTAGCCGCCTGGACCCTGCGAGATGCCTGTCTGGACACCACCGACGGGGTTGAGGCCAGCCGTACCGTAATCGGTAATGGCGGATTCTAGGAGCAGGATTAGACGATAATCTTCCTGCTTCTGGATGGCCTGACGCGATTCGTCCTGAGCGTACTCAATGGCGTTAACGCGTAGGTAGTAAAGATCTTCCTTACGCACACGCGGGAATGCCGCGATGCGGAAGAGGTTCGGGAAGGCTTGCTTGCCTTCAAAAACCTGAACCTTGACTTCGGCGTCTGTCTGGTTAAGGACATACGCCATGCCGAGATCGTCAAGGATGTCGTAAGGCATGAGGGGACCGCGTTCGAGAGTATCTTCGACGAGGACATTGCGGACAATGCCTTCGTAGCGAAGACGGATCTGGATTGGGCCGATCATACCTTGACCGATGCGTTGCATCGCGTTGGTCTTGTCAGCGAGAATCTGAGCGAGACGTTCCTTCTTCTGCGAAGATGTCAACTTCGGAAGGTTCGCCAACTTCTGCTCGTATTCAGCACTGGAGACCGCTTTTCTGGCTGTTACTAGGCTCATAGTTAATTATATTCCTGTTCTTATATTAGACGAGAAGTTCGATGATGATGGCTTTGTCTGAAAGGCGCTTGACTAGACGTGCTGTCGAGTTGTGCCAATCTATGCCGGGACGAGCACTGTTGTCCCAGTAAAGGCGACCAGACTCTTCGTTACCGGTCATGTAGATCTCGTTCGACGCTGTGCCGTCTTCGTCTGCGGCTTCAGCGGAAAGACCGCTGTCGTCGAACACTGGGGCGAGGACTTCGTAGACCGAGCCAACACCGCGCCAGACACCGACTTCGGAACCGCCGGGGCGGGTACCGTCTGTGCCGATTTCATTTAGTTCGCCACCAACGAAGTTGGCAAAAAGACCGAATGCACGACGAGCGCCTTCTTGTGTGCCGTCGTCGTCGTTGTACTGTGCTGCGCACTGCGGGCGAACTGTCTCGCCAACGGTCTTTAGAGCAACCATACCGGGCCAAATTGCAGCCTTGCCAGCGTGATCAGAATCGTCAAACGGGTTGGTCTGTGTGCGGTCGAACGAGGGATCAAGCGCAACCGCGTAGGGGTAACCCTGTGTCTGAGCGTAAAGAGCGCGCAGAGTGCGACGGCGATTGACGTTTGCAAGATTTTGTAGTCTTAGCATGTTGGAATTATCTCCTGTTTTCTTTTATTTAAACTTACATGAATAGGGATGAGTCATCGGTTTCTTCCGATGAAACAACCGTTGAAGAATGTGTCTGGAAGTTGGCTGTCTTTAGTGAAGGAACACGACCGGCAACCTTTTTAGAGGCCGTACGGACCGAACTCTTCTTCACACGGACTAGCGTCTCTTCGCGAGCATCTAGTTCCTGAGACGACTCCTTCTCTAGGGAAGCAGCCCGCTCGAACTTGTCACCCTCTTCGATGAGGCCAAGTTGAATCTCGGTCTCAGCGATCTTGAGCGAACGGAAGATGTGTGAACGAACATCATCTTCACTTGAGAAGGCGGTGCCAATGGGACCACCAAGGCTGTTAGCGTTCTCACTTGTGATTGGGTCACCGACATGGAAGTCGTCTGAACCAAACGTTTTGGTGTGATCACCAACCTCTTCGAGAAGCGGTGCGTCAACGGAGACACGATCCTGGGCTTCAGCACCAGGAGCAGTGACACCGCTTGCGGCGGCCTCCTTACGGGCCTTCTTGACGGCCTTAGTGTCGAAGAGCATCTCTTCTACAACATCAAGAACGAGATCAGTACCAGCGGCATCGAGCATGGCCAGGACCTGGTTGCGCTTAATGCCAAGGACACCGGCCATCTTCTTAGATGCCTTTTCCTTCTTGTCCTTCTTTTCTTCCTTCTCGTCGTCCTTATCGTCGCACTTGCAGGGCTTCTTACCGCATTCCTTGCAGGTGTCGTCGTCTTCGTCGCTGGCGGCCGACTTCTTCTTCTCGTCCTTCTCTTCTTTCTCTTCTTTTTCCTCAGACTCTTCGGACTTCTTGTTTTCGCCCTCTTCGTCTTCTTCCTTCATTTTCTTATCCTCCATCTTTTTCTTAATGAAATCAGGCATTTCGCCAGACTCATGTACGGAGGCAGCAACACCAATTGGGCCCTGACCAGCAGAGCCTACTTCGGAAGTAACTGGATCCTCCTGACCTTCGTCAGGGAATGTCATTGTGGCGGGGGCAGGACCAGCGTCAACAGCCATCTCGGGATCTTGATGCTCGGTATGCCCATCGCTCCATACGGGCTCAGCAGCAGTCTTAGAGGACAGGTAGTCTTCTAGATTACTGAGGGCCTGACTGAGTTTGTCTTGTTCGCTCATATTTTGGATTTCCTTCGTATTCGATTCGACAGGTTTCTGTGGATTCTTCAGTGTTTTAGGGTTTACAACCTTATCGTTTGTAATACGATTGGGAGGTAGAGTTGGTTTTTCAACTCTTGTTAGCAGACCGGCGTCTTTAACAATTTCCCACTCGCTATTTACAACTTTTGTATTAGTATCTTTTACAGTAGCAAAAGTACCAATACCCGCACCGCCCCCACCAAATCCACCACCTGGATTGTCAAAGGCACTACCTGCGGACGGCCCGCCCTTAATAGCCGGGCTTGGAAGACCGGACGGGGAATTTGGAACCATTTCGCCAGAGTTTGGACCGGGAACCATATCCGGGTTTGGACTAAGTTCAGAAAGATTCTGACGAGCCTGATCTATATCTGGATCCGAGAGGCTTTGTGGCGGTTGATTCTCATCAAGATTTACATCGGCCGGTTGGTCGTAACCGCAGACCTCACACTGGCCGCTTGCCATATCGTTACCGCACTGAGGGCAGGGCTTCTCTTGGCGAAGCGTATCAACCTCATCGGGGACCTTCACTAGATCCGACTGTGGCGTCGTATCCTTTTTGGTTTCGGCGGGATGATGCTCATGGATGAGAGCGGTTTTCGCTTTTGAGATCTTGTCAAGCACTAAAGCGGTGCTGTCGGCAGGATCAAACACGTAGGAGATCTCAAAGAAGTGAACGTCGTAGCAGTCCTCGTAAGACTTACGACTGCTCCTGCTTCCCGTGCTGGACTCAAAAAAATCAAACGAAGCACCCTTGCTCTTAATATGGTCGCAATACTCTTGGACGCTTGTGGCCCAGTTGCTACAGATGTTGCACTGGGTGCGCTCGACGTTAGCGCCCATTGACACTGAGTCAATGTCACCAGAGATGATTGCCTGAGCCAGTTTGGGGAACTGACGAGCATCCGTCTCTAGCAGTAGTTCAATCCATGTTGGTGGCTTGTGGTTGTCGGGAGCGGTAGCATAGTAGGGATCGAGCGCTGATGCCTTCTGTAAATCGTCATCAATATGAAGGCGGGCATCAACAACAACGCCACGAGCGCGGGTCGGGTCGCTGTTATTGTGGTCAACAAAGATAGGCTTGCCAATAAATGTGTTATATGCTTTTGCCAGTTCTTCTGAGGGCCATCCATCATTGTTTTTATTTACACGGCTAGAGATGGCCCGCACCTTGGTGTAGATGTAGCCGTCCTCTAGGCGGTAGTTGGTCTTGTCGCCGATAGAAGCAAACTTCTCAAGGCTGGCATTCTCAGTTCGGCTGGCGCTGGTTCTAAAGTCTAGAATTTCTGCTTTGGCAAATTTAGTAATCATTATTCCCAGCGATTCCAATCTGATTCAAGTTGCTCTTGTCCCGCCATTGGCTCTTGTTCTGCCTCTAGGTTGTTCTGTGTTGGAGAGACGTTAGATCCTAGGTCGTCCTGGCGCTGACGTGGAAGCGCAGCGGCGGGATTGCCTGGTGTTCTTGCGCCGCGATACCAGTCAATTGGACCGCGACCATTCTCCTTATACCCTCTACCAACGGCCTCCAATGAGCGAGTCATCCAGTTCTGACCATGCTTGTATCTTGAGAACCCGCGCAACTTTGCAAGTTCATCTATGTGGGTTGCCATGCCCTCGGGCTTAATACTTCGGATTCCCGTAATTGCCGGTCTCGCATCCGGCCGTTTGCTCGGACCCTCTTCGGGGTCCACCCATGTTGGGTTTTCCTGATAGGGTGTTAAACTAATTACAGACTCCCCGGTTTTGTCTTGTTCAAGTCTCACTCCAAGTTCATCAAGAAATGCTCTGATTTTAAACGAAACATCCGTGTTGGTTTCTTTTCCGTACGCCTCTTCTTCGTCAACAAACTTTTTAATCTTCTTGAGGATTTCGTTGGGAACTTTTTGTCTCATGGAGAAACCAGGTCTTGACTCCGCGTAGGGGCTGATCCCTTTCATATCTTTGCGGGGTTCATCCTTGTCCTTATCATCTCTTTTCCTGTTTTCCGCAGGCTCTCCTCCGACCATCTCTGTCTCTAGTCCGTCCTCATCGTTTGACGTTCCGGTTTCAGCAACCTCAGCCCTGGGAACCAGAATGTCACGTGCTTCTTCGTCACGCTCTGTTGCTGAGGTTTTAAGGGTGGCGAAATAAAAGCCACCTTTTTCTTCAATGCTCGCAATTTTATATTGCGGTGAAAACTCTCTTATAAGTTCCAGCCTCGCAACACTTTTCAAAACATTCGCCTCACGGGAAACGGTCAGGGACGAAACGACCCCCATCTGTTCAGATAGACCATACGGTGGCTGTTTGGGATCAGGAAGTGGCGTCAGGTCATCCTCCTCCTCTTTGTCCAGAACACTGACTAAGGGCTTCTCTTGATCAAGATCGTTGATTTCAATATCTCTCTCGCCCGGAGCACTATTCTTTTCTTCACTGATACTATCAACGTCATTTTTGATCTCTTTGAGGAGATCAAGAATGCGATTCATCTTATCTTCTTCGGTCTTCTCATGCTCTTCGTCTTCGACCACAACGTCATTGCCATCCTCTGCAATGTAGGCAACACGAATGCGTGTGACAAAGAAGTCGGAATCGTTACCGGCTTCCTTGACTCTTCTGAATGAGAGGATCTCCGCATCAGGATAGACAGAGTTAATCTCATCAAGTGCATCAGCGCTTGTAATATTCGCGGCTCTTTTAAGAATTAATTCTTCCAAAACATTTTCCTCTTAAATTACGTTCGTGGAAACCTTGACTTTAATGAGATAAAGCAGGCCAACATATTGTGGTCTAGTGTTTATTGGAGCCTGACCAGAATTTCCGGTAAGACCGGTGACCTTCATCTGATCAGCAATCTTGACACCGTTTTGTTCTATTATATCACCATTTACCTGACCACTCATCCTACCACTGTTGTCTTTTAACGTATTAGTGGATTGATCGCCAGAGGGCCCTGTGATAATTAACTCGTATGGGGTGCCTGTAATTCTTCCAACATCTGTTGTTTCGTTGAGGTTGTGTCCGACAAATGTTGTTGATGTTGCCTGAGCCAGGGTGGGTTTACTTGTTACGTTTGAGTATGTATAACTACCAGGAAATGTTAATCCTGCTGGATTATTTCCCGCATATGGCCATGGATCACTAGCGCCCCCATTCGGATAAAGCCCGTGCTCGCTTGACCAGCCTATCGGGTCTCTATCGCCAGTTTTGCCCGCACCCTTTAGATCTGCGCCATGGACGTGAGTTGTGTTTGCAACAAACGGATCTCCCGCTTGTGAGGAGGGTTTTACACGTGTAAAATATTCCTGGCCCCACGGGGCCGGTCTCGTTGTTATATCGCTAGATTGATTAAAATTATGAACATGATTTGGTGTTAGATGAACATGAGAATGAACATGAGTATGACTTTGAATCGAATGAGTATGAGATTTGACGGTATGAGTGTGCTGTATATCATGATAGTGGTTTTGAATATGGAGGAGGCCGCCATCGTGATAATGGTTTATTGGCTTTTCAACATTGCTACCTGTCAAACTGTTGGGCGACTCAAGGCCTGAGTCATAACCAATACCGGGAGCAAATGCCTGACCGGCCGCCTTGGGTGCGCCACTCGTCCAAAGGTTGTTTTGGTTCAGTGCTGGTTGAGCATTAGCATCAAGCGCATAACCATTGAATGCCTTGATGCCTGGCACGGTAGCATCCGCACCAATAACCATTTTGTTTCTTAGATCCGGAACGGTAATGGGTCCCGGTAGAGGGAACGAGTGGTTGGCCTGAGCGATAGTGGAGCCATCGCACGGCTGCCAGCCGTCGGGGATTCCAATATCTCTTGTAGGCCTCCACCATTGAATGATCGTGCCGAGAGGCACATCGTTGTAGTTCAGCCCAGAGACAACCGAATAGAGGCTTCTTTTTCCGACCTGGTTTTGGTACCCACCGTTAGTTGTGCCCGGATATTTTGTGCTTGCGGAGGTTGCAATGACATCGTTGTTTCCAAGCCAGGTTGAGGCTGACCCCGTGTAAGAATTTCCGCTTGACCCGGCATACCCGTTGGGTCCACCAATAATTGCATCAATGGTGTCAAAGTTAAATACAAGATCGTCACCAATAAAAGAGTCCTGGGCTCGATCCCAAACCTTTAGTCTGCCCTTTTTAGAATTTCTCATTAGACACCAAACAGAAAGTTGTCATCAAAACTATCGTTGGCAGTAACTTCGCCATCAAGATAGTGTGTACCCTCAAGCACCAATTTATCTAGGTTGCGTGCTTTCCCCCGCTCGTTGACAAAATCTTTTTGCTGGTTCGGCAGATAGTGACGACCGGCGATGTGCTCTGTGCTGGCCTTTCTGCCGGTGCTGAGATCTGTTTCTCCAACCATATCATTTTGACCCGGCCCAGCATCATCCATTGTCTCAGGAGTTCCATCGAGGGGATCGTTAATAGAATCCTCGTCAATCTCATTAGGATGAATACTATTGCGTCTATCAAACCTCATGTCATTGACATTGAATTCTTCGATCGTAACCTCATAGGGTTCATCGCCCTCTTCGGGGAAAGCGGAATCAATTCTCTTAAGTGACACATGCTCTGGGGTGTAGTCAACAACCTCAACAATGTCAGGCTCTTGATCTTGACCAGAAAACACCTGATAGACGGCACCGATCTCAAGGGGATCGCCGTCAATATCTACGATATCTTCCTGCTTTGCCTCCATGTCGTCTTCAACCTCGGGGTTTAGGCTAAGGTTGGCGTCTGGACCGAGGTCCTCGTAAGCATCAAACTCTGCGGGTTCCTCGCTGATTGCGGCCTGGATTTGCTGACCAATCTGTCCAACAATGCCCTGTTCGGCACGACCCTGGATAGGTGATGGGGCCTGAGGTGTGTTGGTGCCAGGTTGTGCATAGGCAATCTCGGATGTCTGCGGCACATAGGCCATCGGTGTGGTCTGCGCCTCTCCCATAGGGGCGGTTTGCGGATTTTGATTGAGCATTGTTTTTGGAATAAAAACACTTCTACCATCAGCCGTTGTTGCCATTGTGTAGTCATCAGCATGGAGAATCGACTGCTGCTGATCAGACTGCATGGTCTGTCCAGGTGGCATGGGTGCGGCAAACGACTGTTTCTTTTTCGCTTCCATATTTTTATCTTTGAATTTATCGCCAAGAAGAACACTAAAGATCTTCTCCGCCATCTCAACAACCTTTTGAACCTTCTCGGAATCAACACCCTTAAGCGCACCGTCAATACCCTCGGCGACAACCTTTTCTGGGTCAGATGCAGCCTTCTCGTCATCTTCGGGGGTTGCATCAATCCAGCCAGAATTTTCGCCAACGATATCTTTAAGGAGTTCTGGCGAGTCGCCATGTTCAGCATTGTATCCACCGGTGCCACCAATACTGGGATCAGAGTCTTGGCCATGGAGGTGGACAGCGAAGATGTCTTCGCTCGGCTCGGTCACCGATGTCTTCTGGTTGGCAAGGGCCTCACCAAAAAGAGAGCCGAGTTCCTCAGCATAAGGCGCAAACGTCTTAGCAATACGCGCTAGGCTATTGGCCTGTCTGACGTATTCGCTACGGTCTTCACCGCAGCAGTGGCACATGCTGTCAATTAGAGGGTCGGAACATTTGGGGCAAGAGAATTTGAAAGAGGAAAGACGTGCGTCCTCCCACTCGTTCTCATCTCTCACGTGGGAATGACGAGCAATATCCTCATCGTTCTCCAAATAGTCAACAATGTTCTCATGAATGAGTTGCTTGAAGTCGTCATTGTTTAGAAGGGTGTCGATAACCTCTTCCGGCATCTCTGGAAACTTCACGCCCTTGGCTTCTGGCTCTGCATCATCCGAACCAAGGCCCCTCATCTCTGGGTTTCCCTCTTGATCGTGTAGGCCACCGTCATCCATGTTCTTCTCGACCTCACCCTCGGCATGTCGTACATTTGAGTTGCCTCCAATATCAGAGCGCATGTGATCTGTGTCGTCTTCGTTGTTTACAATGTCGAATACACCGGCCCCGGCGTCGGCAGAATGCTTGCCTTTGGCGTTGGGATGACGTGCTTTGTGCAGTTGAGCGTCAACTTTGGCCGCCCATGAGCGACCAGCGTCTCCACCCCAGCAAAGCCATGCAACATCCCATGCTGTGATCTCGCCGGGCTTGGCTTTCTTAGAGCGACCACCAGCGTGACGCTCAAAGAACGAGTGCATGCGATTGATGTGTTCTTCGGTTAGTTCTTCACCGGCTGCAATCTTGCGAGCGCGAGCAGCAGTAGCGGCCTCGAAACCATCGCCAGCCTTTCCCTCAGCATAATACTTCAAGCCACGCTTAGCGGCAGCGCGAACGCCCGCAGGGGGAACCTTGTTGACTTTCTTAACTGCTTCTTCGGGGCTCTGCTTTTTCTTTGCGGCAGCCTCTTTACGACCAGCATCGCACTTTTCGCAAGAACCGGGGGCGCAAGGCTTTGTACCGGGTACGCGCTTATAGCCGTCCCAGCATCCACAGTCCTTTGCGACCTTGGCCGACATTGCGCGACCACCCGGGAGCGCACCATCATTGCGCTCGTTATACTCTCCAGATCCAAACTCATTATCCATTGCCATTGGGTTGGGTTTGAGTGTGCGATCCCAGTAGGAATCTTCTGTAGCATCGTGGTCAACGTCTTCGATAGCGTTGTCCTCTTCTTTGTCAAGATCGCCGCGCTCGTCCATGTCATGGAGGATATCTAGGACTTCGTCCAACTTGCTCTCCATGTCGGAGTGCGCCTCAACGTCTGTCGAATCAGAATCCTCTGTGTAATCGTCGACCCATTCGTTAAGATCGGACGGTTCGCTAACAATGTCGATACCGTCCTCTGCTGCGCTAACAACATCCCAACCAATCTCTGGGTCGTAGACTAGCCGTTCGCCGTTACCTACGGACGACTGGCGGTAGAAAGCAATGTCTGGTTCGGATGGAATTGTCTTGTCCCAGAAGACCTTTGCGGTCTTAACCACACGACCGTCGGTAAACTCTACGGTGTATTCTTTTGTGGCCGAATCAAAATCAAGAATGAGGCCGGGTGTGTTACCGGCGAAGACAGTCAGACCTAGATAGTTCATGTTAATCTTTAAGTAAGGGGTTGAGTCTGTTTTGTTGCTTTTACCATTGATATCGTACAATTACAATTCCTTGAGCACCGGACCCGCCATCATTACCATAACCATAGCCTTGAGCGCCACCATCTCCATAAGTTGCAGCAGCAGCATTACCACCAGTACCATAAGTGCCGTAACCACTACCAGACCATACAGATCCTAGATTATAACCAGCACCGCCGACGCCACCGATACCGTTCAGTAGGTTGCTTCCAGTACTGTTTCCGCCCGTGCCCTGAGCACCAGCACCACCGCCGGGAGCACCAGTGCCATTACTACCACTACCACCACCATAATAAGTGTTACTGCCGCCATTACCGCCCCAAACTTGATTAAGACCGCCTTGACCTCCGCCACCTCCGGCAGCACCATTACCGCCATAATAAGAAGGACCACCCCCAGAACCTGAACCTGCTACTCCGCCGCCATTATCTGCAGTACCACCGCCACCACCACCCCCAACAGTAATGCCAACAGCGCCAGCACCTTGAGAAATATTCTGAACACCATTACCATAAATAGAACCGGCAGCACCACCACCACCGCCGCCATCATAGTCATAACCAGAATCGCCGCCACCACCGCCACCACCCGCAAGGACAAAAATACCAACAGTATTACTACTTGTTGCAGAAACAGTAAAGGTATCATTAGCAGTAAACACATGATAACGATAACCACCGACAACAGTAGGAGTGCCACCAGAAGCAGACCACATAGTATAAGAACTCGTAGCCGTAGAAGCAGCACCACGACCAACAATATTATTCGCTTTAACAGTAAACGTATAAGCAGTACCACCCGTTAAACCAGCAACACTCCCTGTAGTAGTCGCACTGGTTCCCGTCAAACCGCCCGGAGAAGAAGTAATGGTATAAGAGGTAACAGGAGAACCACCATTATTGACGGGGGCAGTCCAAGAAAAATTAAGAGTAGAGGTTGACCTGACAGTTTCACTAGTGATAGTTAAACCAGTAGGTGCTCCCGGTAGACCAGCACCGGGAAAGAATCCTCTTACTGATAGTCCACCTAAACTAGAACGAATTGGCATTACATTAACCCTTAAGCGAACTTAGCCGTAGAAGCAAGAACCGTATACGTGGGAGTTGCCGCTGTCTTCATAATTGTAAAAGTATACACATCTGTTGAGTTAGCATTGCCACTTGTTGGTGCTGTTCCGGTAAACCATTTCGGAGTTACGCCCACACCGTCAATTGCAATTGGTCCCGATGGTCCAGTTGGGTAGTAGGCAGAAGATCCATTCTGACTCAAAACAGAGATTGTGATTGCTTGCCCAACCGAAAGCAATGAACTTAAGGTTGTTGTCGAATTGCCGCGAACATTGAGCCACCAATTTGCAGTTGCATTGTTGTTTGCGTACACAACCGACTGGGTCTTTGCGTCAAAATTGACAGGACCCGTGAGTCCAGTAGTGGTTGCAAAGGTTTCTGTTGGTCCAACAACGTTAACATTGGAGAGCGTTGTTGACCAGATCGGTCCGGTGGCTCCGCCAAACGATGTAAGAACAGATCCTGTCGGTCCCGTTGCTAAGAACGCTGTAGTGTCTGCGGAAGACTGATAGTGAATCTGACCGGCAAGACCACCCGCAACGTTTGTTGCCTTGCTTGGTGTTGGGTTAGACCCTGACGTAACGCGACCGTACGCGTCTGTTGTGACGGATGTGTATGTGCCAGCCGTTCCCGCAGTAGAAAGATCAAGAGTCGCAAGCACAGATCCTGTTGGACCAGACGGACCAGTAGCAAGAGATATTCTTCCGCTTGTCCCGGACACTCCGGCAACATAAATTGAATTAGATCCGGATGTAACACGACCGTATGTGTCTGTTGTAACGGAATTGTAGGTTCCAGCCGCTCCGGTTGTTTGCAAACCAACAGTAATAGCGTTTGCACCAGTTGGTCCGGACACCGAGAACGTCAGTTGTCCGCTTGGACCCGTGACACTAGAGACAATAACAGATGAATTATTAACGGCGTCAGTGATTCCGTAGCCAGACAGCGTTGTTGGATTTGTTCCCGCCGTCACACGTCCGTAGGTGTCAACGGTCACAGATCTATATGTGCCAGTGCTAGATATGACATTAGAAGCAAGATCTATTGTGGACAGAACGGATCCTGTTGGTCCCGACGGTCCGGTCGAAAGAGAAACTCTTCCGCTTGTTCCGGCAACTCCAGCGATATACGTTGGATTAGATCCGGCGGTAACACGACCGTAGGCATCTGTTGTTACAGAGTTATACGTTCCAGATGTTCCCGTTGTTGGTAAGCCAACAGTTATCGCATTGGCCGTGGTGGGACCAGTAACGCTAAACGTTAACTGACTACTTGGACCCGTGACGCTAGTCACAATTTGATCAACAATGTTATGAGCGACTAGCGTTGTTGGATTGCTGCCTGATGTTACTCGACCATATGTGTCAACGACAACAGACTGATATGTCCCAGCAGAAGCGACACCCGTTGGTAGATCGATTGATACGGCGTTTGAACCCGTTGGTCCCGTGACGCTAAACAACAAACGGTTTGGACCCGTAACACTGGCGACCAAAAGGGAAGTTGAGCCATTGGTAACGCGACCATAAGCATCGGTGGTAACAGAGTTGTACGTTCCAGCAGTTCCGGTTGTTCCAAGTTCAAGAGTAATGGCATTGGACCCGGTTGGTCCACTAACAGACGCCACAACTCTTCCGCTTGGCCCCGTAACACTAGAGACGATTACAGAGGAACTGCTTACCGCGTCGGTGATCCCATAACCAGATAGCGTTGTCGGGTTAGTTCCTGCCGTGACGCGCCCGTAGGTGTCAACAGTCACAGATCTGTATGTTCCTGTGCTTGAGATTACACCAGAGGCTAGATCAAGTGTTGGGTTGCCAGACACTCCACTGCCATTTGATACGGTAATTCTTGCAGAACTTGCTGTGGCAATGCTTGCTGTCGATGTTGTTCCAGTCGCCGTCTTGACGATGAATCCTGTTCCCGCAAGACTTGGGATGGAGGCAAGGATGCCTGTGCTGTCTAGCGGTTGAGCGTCGTTGATTCCATACAGGGCAAGCGTATTCGGGTTTGTTCCCGACGTAACTCGTCCGTAAGTATCAACCGTTACTGACTTATATGTGCCAGCACCCGTGCTAACAATATTTGAAGCGAGGTCGAACGTTGCCACAACGGACCCCGTTGGGCCAGAGGGCCCTGTGGCCAAAGATATTCTCCCGCTTGTTCCAGAGACATCAGCAACATACGCTGGGTTAGAGCCAGCAGTAACGCGACCCTTAGAATCGATTGTGACCGAAGCGTAGGTCCCGGTTGGGCCAGTCAAAGACGCAAGGGTGGGATTGGGATAGGATCCTGCAAGATCGCCGCCTGCTGGGCCCGTTGGTGTTCTGGAATTTGTGAGCGCTGCATTTGTGCTGAGAACAACTGGCGTCCCGCCAGATGTTATCGCGCTCGTCACAGCAAGATCTCCGCTGATGCTTGTTGTTGCGCTAATTGTTAACTGACCAGGACTTGATCTGTATATAGAGGCGTCAGTAGAACCGCTTCCAGACCCCCAAAGAATCTGGCCGTCTGCCTGTACAGAAAGTCGGTTATAAGTGTCCCCGTCGACCTTACCCTGAAATACCAGATCGGTTGATACAGATCCAACTGAGGAGAATGTGTTTATAGATTCAATAACTGGTTCGGTTGTAGGGCGGTATAGATAGGTGTCTGTGCCAATAGCAATACCACCCAAGGGGCCCTGTGTCGGCAAAGACAGTTGCTCGGCTGTCTCTAAAACACCACCGGTCCCACTGTATAGAGAAACACCTCCGCCTAGCATGATGCCACCCATTGAGCCCGTATCCATTATGGACAACTGGCCCTGAGAAATGGTTAGCGCAGCAGTACCGACATCTGAGTTTATTGTTAAACCAGATGCGCCAAGGGATGTCGACCCAAGTAGGATGTTCTCAATGGAAATTATTTCATCCCATGCGGGACCCACATGATTATGGTCAATAAGTTGACCAACAACAATCCCAGAAGGCTTGTTTGCTGTACTACTCGGGAAAGAGGTCATACAGACTAACCTACGACTTCTACAACCGCCGTTGCCGTGACATCATTGGTGCTGGTTAGGCGCAAGAAGTTTGGCGTGTAAGGAGAGAGTTCAATCGTCGCTTTTCCGGCAGCGGCAAACTCAAACCCGGTCAGGGCATACGAAAGGGCCCCTCCCAATATGTAGTAAGGATGAGCGTCTTCATGACCGGGATTATAGTTTCTACCAGCCGAACGATTCGCAGCATAAGCGGCTTCAACCAAAATCGTTGTTGGACCATCGACTTCAATATGAACAGCAACGTTTGTTTGTGCACCAACAACGGCGTAAGAGGAAGCGCCATATACATCGTTCGGACCAGTCGGACCAGTCGGACCAGTCGGACCATACGCTCCTGTGGATTCGTTGTTCCAGACTACTTGGACGCCACGATTAAGAACAGCCATTTATCTTATCCTTCTAGGGTTCACTATTTAAGCGTAAGGAAAAACAAAAAACTACAGCCCCCAAATCCAAAAGGACTGGGGGCTGCGGTCGTGCCGATCCTCTGTTGAGTGGATCGGTGGGTGTTAGTTCTCTGTAATTGTTAAAGCACCCGCAGAAAAACTCGCCGTGTCACCCGTACTGATGGACTTTGGCGTCGTGAGGTCGCCCCAATAAAGAATATTACCAGAAGACGCGGCATCAAGCAGGGCGAACTGATTGATTATGCCCCAAGATGCTGTTGCTGTTGACCATGTGATTGCTACACCGTTTTGCTTGAGACCCGTTGTTGAGCCGGTAGCGTTTGGCCAATTGGTTGTGTCGTTGGTGAGCGATTGGCGACCGTAGGCGGTGCCAGACGCACTCACTTCGTTTGCTGCAGTTCCACCCGATGGATCAGTCAATGAGCCAGCAGTGGTCCAGAGACCGACGTAAACGGTGGCGGCGGCAGTGTAAGGGGTATTACCGAGAACGTGATTTAGAATTACCTTTGAAAGATAATTGGATTTTGATCCCGCCATTACTTAAACTCCCATTTGTTCGTTTCGTCGTTCCAGATAATCTCTGGTCGTTTTTCAATTTCTTCTACTGTCAGTGCGCCGTGTGTTGTGACATCTTCGGGCATTGATACGAACTTTGTGCCAGTCCAACAAATTGGGCCAACAGTTTTCTCAGACTTTTTACTAGTCATTATGTCTGACGATAGGTGATGGTAATTCTTTCGGTGTCGCCGTTTGAGAAGTTGCGTGTAGCCGCAAGATCTGCGCCGAAAATGCAGTCGTCTGTTCCGGTCGTATTGCTGAGCGCAACGAACCAGAGCGTTGCCCCATTCACGTTTGGCGTACCTGTAAATGTAAACGTCACCTGTGGTGCCGTCGACTGGTACGAACCGGAAGAGAGCGAACATGCGGGCCAGCCGTTGGTGCTGCCTGCGTTGCGATTGAGACCCTGACGGGCGTAGCCACCGTTGCTTGTCTGACCGATTTCAGCAAGTGACGTTGTCGTGGATGTGCCGTTGCCGACTGTCTTGTCGGCACCAACGCCGCCTGTCTTTGCGCCCATACCGACATAAACGGTTGAGCCTGGAACGCTATTTGTTCCAGCGGTGAAGTTGCCAAGCCACGTGTTGATGAGGCTCTGCTCTCCCCTATTCCAAAGAATGTAAGCCATAGTTTTGGTTTTCTCCTAAGTCCTTAGTAATTAATTTTCAGGTTGTTGAAGATTTAATGTGTAAATCGAGTGTCGATGGCTTTAGGTTCTCGGGATTGAGGACTTCGCAGAGGCCACCTTGCTTTGTCCCATCGGTAAAGATTACCCACCATTTACGGGGACGGAGTCCTAGATAAATCTCTGTACGGTCCCAATAAATAACCTCGACCAGTTGTGATGGGCCGTCAACTAGGTGGGCAAAGCAAAACCCCGGGATCGGGCCGTCGTAATCTCTGGTGCTGACGACGTGCTGGTTAATCCCAACCTTGTCGCCACGCATATCAAATTGAATTTCACGCACCCATACGGTCGGCTTTGATTTGCAATCGTAGCACCAGCAGGAACTCTGTCTGTCCTCAGACTTGATGCTCAAAAGTTCATCGACTTTTTTCTGAGCAATTTTTCTCTCTAGTGAGTGGTCTTCCTGATTGGATCCGGTCTCTATCTTCGAGTAAACGAAGTTTGATCCGTTTTCCTGCTCAAATTGCAGTTCATCATCTGGTTTTCGATTGACCATAATTATATTATATCATATTCTTTAAGAATAATCATGAGAGAACTGGCCTCTTCAACCTTCTCCCAGTCTGTGTCCTTATAGGCAACCTTTGCGATCAATTTGCGCATCTCTTCGATCTCCTCTTCCGCATCCTTCTGCTTTGGCTTGTTCTGAATATCCCCAAGCCTGAGGATCAACATATCGTATGCGTTTTCTTCGCCGTGCATTGTTTCGATAAATTCTCTTGCACCCTTTTTATTATCAAAGTGATCAAACATATGCTCGCGGATGAAGAAGCAAACCTCTTTGGTGTCTTCCTCCGGCACACCCAGACGATCAAACATCTCTTTAACCATGTCTGGGCCGACCTCCTCATGGTCTCCACCCTGACCATCCGGACCCTTGTGAAAGTGGGTTCTACCCTTCTCGTCAACCCAGACAGATCTCAGTTTCCCAATATCATGAAGAAATGCAGCCCAACGAAGGTTTCTGTTGTTGCTGTGCTTGGCAACGTAGTCCAAACAAATGAGAAGGTGCTGGAACAGTTCAGAGGAGGTGTTCTTGTACCTTTGCCAGAACCCTTTGCTCTCGGCAACCTCCGGGAGCATGATCTTAAGCGCTCCAACCTCCTCCATAAGTCGAATTGCCGCTACGGGATTCTCTGCATCCATTATGTCATTAAGGCAATCGCGTATCTCTTCGGCGGGACAGTCCACAATATTTTTGACATATTTTTTAGCATCAAAGATATCTTGCTCGTCTGGGATGTGTTCATTCATCGACCTAGTCACAAAAAGCGTCAGGAGATTGTCTACCTCAAAAAATGGGCTGGTCTTTGCGGTCCTTCTATTGTTTTGCATATAGTTTTGAACAACATCGTAGACCGTGTTCCGATTCCCCGGACACTCTTCAAAACAAATACGATTTAGATGGTTGATGTATCCGCGTGCCAGGATCCCCTTGTCTGACGGCGGAGCCTGCAAACCAGCAGCCCAGTAGTTGGCCTCGCGGGATAGTTCGGGGGCAAGATGCTCCAAGAGGACAAAGTGCGGCTCATAGCCCGTGACAACTTTTGGCTCACCAGAGAATGGTAGAACAGCAACCCAGTTATTCTTATCCGATGGCATTACACTAATTATTTCAACGATTGGGGCAAAAAGAGAGCCGCCCCCCGAAGGGGACGGCTCTGAGGGAGTGGGGGGTTTTGCGACGTTGCAAGAAAAACCCCCCTATGAGGATTGGATGGTGAAGAGAAAATCTCTTACGAACCGATCTCGTTCTGAAGGTCCAGCAGACGCTGGATCTTCTCGGAGGCGTTAGCCGCCGAACGGGTCGGCTCAAAGCCGCAGGCGCGCTGGAAGGCACCGAACGACCTAAAGTGCTTGATAATCGTAGCCGAAGATGGCCAGCAGGCATCCTCATTGAAGCGCTGGACGAGGGTTTCCTTATCCGCACGCTTGGACTTGCGAGCACCATTGGGGTAGAAATGTGCCTGCGTGGGCACTTCCCCATACTTCTTGTGATACAGGCATCCGGCCTGGATCAGCAATTCTTGTGTCCACTCACCGGTGGTGTTGGTCTTGCTTGTCATCATTATATCTCCTTTAAACGATGGTAGAAACGGTTAGGCTCTTGATGCCATCAAGAATCTTGCGGTTATGATTCTCAAGGAACTGGTTGCGCTCCTCAAGGGCCGAGATCTTATCAGCGGCATACTGAAGCGTAGCAATCATAACATTGAGATCGATAGAGGTATTTGCGGGCTTCTTCTCAGGTGCCGTTGCAATAACAATAACCTTAGCCTTACGAGCCTTCTTGTGCTTGTGCCGGATCGGATCGTTGTTGCGGTGCGCATGAGTGTAATACGCAGAGCGAACCGACGTCGCCGTGCTATCCGTGCTGTCTGCAACCGCTCTAACGGCCTCGATCAGCATGGCTTCGGGGTTTGCTCCCCGGTAAGCCTTGACTGCGAGATACGCAGCCTTCTGTTTACTAATATTAACCTTCATGTTTTATTCTCCTTTGGAAGGTATGGTTCAGCGAACTGGTCGAACTGTAGCACACATATCGTGCGATGTGTCAAGCAACAAGTTCTTTCTTCTGATCCCTCTTGAGTTTGAGGTAGTGGCTGTTGCACATCCCCTTACTGTGATGAGCCTCATTGCAGTTTTCAACATCACATCCCCTACGAGCCCTAGGTGGTGCGGAGATAACAAACTCGCATTCAGCAAAGGCCACATCATCATCGTACTCAGGAAAGAAGTCGATAATTGAACGGCTCCCCTCTTTTGAGATCATCCGATCTATGGTGTCAAACTGGACTCTTGTGATTCTTCCTGCGGTGAAGTCGTTGATGCGCTTTGCGGATACGCCGCAACGAGCAGCAAATGCTTCGGCAGTCTCTCTTTCAGAGCAAGACTTAATCCAAGGAATGAGAGGTGCTATGGGGAGGACTCGCGGAAGGTTCATATCTCTCCTTGGTTTGTGTTAACCGCACCCTAGTCGGGGTTGGAGATAACTGTCAACTACGAAACATTTGATACGAGAAAAGTCCGCGAGGCAGGATTCGAACCTGCAATCTGCCGGGTAGAAACCGGCTGCCTTGATCCATTTGGCCACTCGCGGGATGCGTTTTAGACAGCGACTCCATAAATGCCATCGTCATCCATCAGAGATGCCATCCCCGTGGATCCTAAACCATTCTCTCCACGATCAGTCGTAGTTGCGACCTGCAATTCCGCAAGAGCCTCGGGCATGTCCATAACGAAGTTGAAGAACAGTTGGGCAACACGATCACCACGACTGATCAAAACCTCTTTGCTGCCCGCGTTGTAAAGGATGACCCTAACCTCGCCCCGGTAGCCCGGGTCTACAAGTCCGGGTGCGTTGAGCACGAACACTCCATGCTTTGCCGCAAGACCAGAACGGCTCATAACAAACGCACAGATATCTTTGGGCATCTCAAGAGAGATACCGGTGGACACGATAATCATCTCTCCGGGTTTCGCTGTGTAATGGTTGTCAGCACAGATATCATAACCCGCATCAGACTCATGCGCCTTGTGCGGTGTAACTGCGGTGTCTGTTAAGCGAACAAAACGGACATCAATCATCAAAGCCAACCCTATCGTCTTCGATATTCATGTTGACTCCAATATCCTCAAAGAAATCTCTCAATTTATTAGTATCACCAACACACTCTCTTGCGATAAGATCCAACTCAAGGATCCTTAGAACACGTTCACGCATGTCTATAAATACAGTCATACATGCGCCCAGAACTTCCTTCTTCTGCAGCATGGATAGCGCATCCATCTGGTCGTCACAGGCCTCAAACGCAACAATCATTGCCTCTGAGAAAGCACTACCGATCTCGACGGTAATGTCTCCCGCAAGACACGCGTTACCACTGAATTCACTCATATCACGCTCTCCTCTCCTACTCCGTTGAGTTCTTTTTACTTGAACAGCAACCCTCTGCTTGCATACGAAATTTATACAAGCCACCACACACATAGCAGCGCCAACACGACACAAGTGGATGACGATCAGACGCACAACAATAGGCGGCGTCTTTTAGTTCTCCATGAATGTAATGGCACCCCCCACAGGGATAGCCTTTCGTCTCCAAGGCTTTGACCAAGTTCTCACTCCTTTCCATAGACGGAGTCTACATGGAGCGCGGGCTACGGTCAATTATCAAAAAAGTCATTTGAGGGATCCTCGGACCAGAAGCGGTAGATCACAGAGAACTCCTCGTCTTGACCAAAGCGCCAGCCCTCAGGGCACGACAAATCAATAGCGCTAGACAGATCGGCTAGGAGAAAGTCTTTATTGTCATTGGATGAGTTTTCAATGTTCTTGAACACGTCACTATAGTTCGACTGTAAAGTGTTCCAACGTTTTACGTCCACACCATTAAGCACATCAGACATCTTTTGAATAACAGAATTTATACCGCTATCTAAATCAAAAGACACATCTTTGAATTCCTCAATGCTATCCATCGAGAAGGTCAGCCCAGTTCTTCTCCTCATGGTGCTCAAAAAGTTCAACAATTGCTGCTAAAGAGATATTGTTTGTAGGTTGCTCAATAGCCCAAGTGAATACATTGTTATGATATTCTTCACGAAATACATAGAATCTTATAGCAATCGGATAGGGGACACTGAACACTTCAATCAATCCCCAGAGACAATACATTTCATTGCCACCAATAGTGACGTTCTCTTTATGAACAATTCTCACAGGAGTATGAACAACAGCGTCTCTAACGATACGGATATCTGTATCAAACGGAGCACCATTAGACCATGCTTTATTTGCCATTCTTAATGCTTCAATAAATTCAAGGCAAGAATATTTTACAGTTCCAGTTTCTTTTTCATCCACAAAAACAAAGTCATCAAAATTTAGATAATCAAATTTGTCGTCGTCGATGATTCCCATAGTAACCTCTTTCATTAATATGTGGGAATCGGTTAGTTAGGAGCCCCGGTTCCCACCCGGCAATTATCGGCTTGCCTACCGCCTCACACGGTAGCACAGGCCGCGTAGAGACGCGACCATCTGACGGTCTACGTCCCGGATGCTGACCGGGGACTCCTATTATACCAATTTATTTCTTTAAATCAAGATATGGTGCTTGTGATAGTGCAACGCCTGTACAACCCCAGGCATACACGCCGTAACGATTGACGATCCTCTGTGCTTGGATCATCTGTTGACGTGGTGTCGCCCTATCTGCGGTCGGAGCCATATCCGTTCCAGCAATACCTTTCTCATGCCACAGGGGTTCCCAAATACCCAAGCCCCCGGGGTAACTTCCGTTCCTCGTTTGGTGCCAGTCAATACCCCATTTGTATCTCTTTCCACTCGCACCGGCTGGAGCGGGCTGCTCACATCTACCGATAGCGATAAAGAATCTCCAATTAGGGACAATCTTTCCTATTCTCATGTGCTGTTTACCGTGCCTAATGCCTCCTCGATATTCCGGCAATGGACGAGCCAATGCTGTAGGCACCACTAGCATAACAATAACAAAAGCCAATATTAGTTTCTTAATCATTTTAAACACCCACTATTCTCGCGCAGGTCCAGTCGCTCCAGCCACGCGTTTTGTAGAAGTAATACGCGATCCTTGTGTTCCAGACAGGATCAAATATGTTCGCTCCAAGCCTCCACCCCTCTGAGTTGTAGGTTCGGTTGATCTGAAACAATCCGTAGTCCGAAGTCCTCGAGACGGCATACGGATTCCACACGGACTCGCACGAAACGATCCGCATAGCGTTACCAGCCTGCGATCCAAAACCAATGCGGACGACGCACTCCAGTTCAGCCTTCGTCCAGTGAGCCGGACGATGGTTGCACGCGTACATCCTTTGCGTTTGGATCTTCTTCTTGTGCGGGTTGGGAATCCCCATCCCCGCTGTTGCTGTCCCAGTCGCAACCACTGTCGAACATATAAACACTGCGATAAATGTTAGTAGTACCTTCACGGGCAACCTCCTGCTTGTACCGTCCCATTCTGGGTCCCCCCACGAAACGGACACAAGCGGGGGTTAGTCACACGGTTTTGCGTGACGGGCGTCTTCTGCGGTTAGGATTTTGAGGCTGGGTTCCAGCCCCTTGTCGGTCTCGCTACGCCCCCTGCTCGGTGGTGTCTCTTATTATCGTGCCGGAGTATGGCTTAAATAGGCCATTCCGGACATTAGAACTCTCCCATGGAGAGTCTGTTGAGGAGATCAGACAGGATGTGTTCTTCATCCTTTTGTGTCCCATCCACCACGGCAGAAATTATAGCACGCTTGTGGTCGATCAATTCGGCCAGATACTCATCAATTGTCCCCGCAGCCATGAGGTAGTAGCAGGAAACAGGATTCTCCTGCCCTGAGCGATGGCAACGATCCTCGGCTTGGTGGTGTTTAGTCGGAGTCCACGTCAACTCAAGGAAGGCGACGTTGGAGCAGACATGCTGCCACCCGTCGATCCCCTCGGCAGCGGCGTCGATGTTGGCGACAACAACACGAACACTGTCGTCCTCGGAGAAGCGGTCGATTGCTGCCTGCCTTGCATCCGATCCCATGCCGCCCACAACACGGACGGCCTTGGGGCCAAGGTGTTTGCACACCATGTCCACTGTGTTGCGGTGGCTGCAGAACAGGACGAGTTTCTCGTCAGATGTGAGGAAGTCGTCGATCCATTCAAGCGCAGCATTGATCTTTCCACGGGCACATACTTGACGCAGTGCGTTGAGTTTTGTGATTGCAATTGCCGCCTTTGCACGGGCGACCTTTGCATCGACCTCATGCTGCCAAGCGTTTTGAGCCTCGACCGGCGTAAGAGTAGACAGATGCTCATTGAATTTTTGATCCGAATTAACCTGCGAACGAATCCAAACAGCGATGTCATCTCGAACCCGATTATACTCGGGGCGGTTGGTGATCTCCAGCGGAATGGAGATGCGCTCCTTCGGAGGCAGTTCTGTAAGGACATCCTCTTTGCGTCTACGGATCAAGATGCCACTCCTGCGCAGGCGAGTATTCAACTCGAACAAATTACTTGCTCCGCGGGTGTCCCAACCGTAACCGTTGTAGGAAGGGTTACAATAGCGCTCAACAAATGTCCAGTTTCTACCGCCTGTGATTTCATTGAGGCGGCCAATGATTGACAACTGAGACATAAGGTCGATTGGACTGTTTGTCAGGGGTGTGCCCGACATCGCAATCCTGATTTCTATCTGGCTGGCAAGGATCGCCGATGCTTTGGCCCGCTTGGACTTACCGTTCTTAATGAAATGCGCCTCATCAAAAACAACGGCCTTACATCTCAGGCGCTGGATCTCAGCGACCCAACCAGCAAGGATGTCATAGTTGATTATGACAATTTTTGTATTGCCGGGAATCCTTTTGCTCGTGCGGCCCGAACAGACAAAGATCAAGTCGTTAGAAATGGAGGGAAAGAATCTATTTATCTGACGAACCCAACCCATTTTGATTGAAGCGGGGCAGATGACTACAACGGGGTATGCCTGCTCCACTGCCACAGCAGCGAGAGCGCAGAGCGTTTTGCCCGTCCCCATCTCGTCACCTATGTAGACCCTACGGTTACGAACGATCCAGTCAACCGCAGCCTTCTGATAGTTGCGGAGTGATCCAGCCAAACCGGGGACAATAATGTCCGGCCCCTCTTGGGCGACAGACAGTTCCTGGTTCTCTTCTTGCTGCTTCTGACGTTCTTCTTCAGCCTGCAGGATCTGCTCAATGAGCCGGTCAGCAGAAGCGTTACGCTTGAAACCATACTCTTCGATGATCTCTAGCATTGGCTCAATTGCCTCACGCTCGGCAGGAATAACCCAAGCGCTAATCATCTTGTCGCCACGGGGGTAGAAGTTCGGGTGCATTTTCACACCCCGAATATTTCTTTTGAGATCACGCAGGCGAGCAGCAATCTTGCTTGTCTCATCTGTCGATAGATCATCTACGGCAATACCAAAGCCGTTCCCGCTTCTAAGCGCACCGAAATGCTTGAATGGTCTAGACAAGGAATCTCCTTTCTCTTGCCTGTGGTTGTGTAGTAGCACCTGAGGGAATTGAACCCTCACCCCCGGTGACTAGTTCTGACCGCCGTGGGGGCGAACCTGCGGTGCTAGTACGTTATACGCTCTGTGCTTCGGTCAGTTCAGCAAACTCAATGTTCATCTGAACATCGGTGAACTGACCATCGTTTGCCGTCTCATGCTCGATAAGACCAAGGGCATTGTTGACGATAAAGCGAGCGTCTTCGATGTTTTCAGCGTTTTCGACGCCCACCTTGACTGTGGCAGTAAAGTTATAAGCCATTTCTTCTACCTCCTTTCGTGAATACTCCCACGGGGATTCGAACCCCGGTATCTGCCATGAAAGGGCAGGGTCCTAGGCCACTAGACGATGGGAGCGAGTCCCCGGATAGACGAACGGGCCGGGTCTCCGGGAGCATTACAACCCCCGGAGGTTTGTGGATTATATCAAACGCTTACAATAGCGGTCGCAAAATTGACCGCGACTTCTGCGTCTGCACTGATGGTAGAGACACCAAACGAACGGCCCACACCAACAAGAGCATAAAACTCGCTGTTGTTTGTGACCGTGCCATTACCCACGACCTTGACCCGACCGGGGGCGACTACCGTAGCATCGATCCCGCTCTCGGCAAGGTTGCGCCGATGATGGTAGGCCAGAGCGGGAGTCTTGGCCGTAGCCTGCAGAATGACAGGCATACCCTCAGGGGTAAGATTGATTGCACCCAAGAAGGTGGGGATCATAGAGGGGCGACCCCTCTTAGTGTTTGCACTCACAGTTTTTCTCCTTTATTTGTGACGCTCTTTTTATTCGTGCTATCTGTTTTTAGACGCTTGACAAACCCAGAGGCTACAAGCGTCTTCCGAACATTCATCATCCATCTATGATCAGACGGTGATGCTGAGATGGTGACGATGTATCTATCGCCATCATACACCTTAAAATGAGACCCTCGTCGACTTTGCTCGATACGTAGTCCCTCGGTCTCTAACGACCTTAGCAGTTTCTTGACATCCTTGTTCATCAGAAGGGTGTCGTTGAGGCGGTGTTGATGTGATCAACAATGGTCGCACCCATAGCGGTGGCACAGGAGCGGCAGAACTTGGGAGGCCTACCAGCGACACCCGTCCTCACGATCGTGCCGCCGCATCGTGCGCAATCTTTATCGTATTCGGGTGGACGTACACGGACAATCTTCGGAGCCGGGCACGTGGCACAATGCACACGCGGCCTGCCTCGTTTACCACTATGCGCAATCATAGATCCGCATACATTGCACGGCTGACTGTAATACTTCATCGGTTCAACATCCTTTCGGCGGTTTCAATACGCTTTCGATTACGTTGTTCAATATCATTGGCAGCGTAGCCTCTCACAATAACACCTTTGTTCACACTAATGATGCGATGATGGTTTCTGATCTTCTTCATGCTAGCACGTTTATTGATACGCGCAAGCGAAAACATTGAATCATGGTATCCCTCGTTTGCCTTGGCCTCAACCTCATATGGGATAAGACGATAGACCTCTGTGTATTCGACACCCTCTTGCTCGGCAACTCTCTTTGCAGACTCGTTCATGAGGTTGTATGTCTCAATAAAGTCGGGGTTGTCCTCCCATTGCGCAGCATGAGTAATCTCATGCCAGATGGAACGACTTGCCGCCTCGGGTGTCAGGCGAGCAACGATTGTGACCGGGTGGACTAATTCACCGTTGTTGTCTTTACGTGGCACATGATAAAGGCCAATCGGATCATCACGGTCGGTAACCTGTATAACGGTGACCGGAAGCACGATTCCCAGAGCATCACATGCTTTCTCTAAGGCCGCATTGTCTACACGCCATGGAGACTTAGTATAACTACAATCATCACAATGCTTTTGCGTGTGATTTACTACTGTACCGCAGTGCGCACAATTGCGCATGATGACTACCCCTTCTTTCGGATCTCCTTTTTCTTCTCCCTCATTAGGCAAAAGAAGACAAAGTTGACCAATTTGTTGGCCTCTTCTGACGTCATCCGGATAACTGTCATGCTACCGGCTTCCTCACTAGTGCTTTCGTTTATGTGCGTTAGCACAAGTGCATCGGCGCCAATCCAGTCTGCAAAGAGGCTAGATGATTCGTTCTCGCTGATGACGCGAGTCTCAAATGCTAATGAGTCTTGTGTCTTAGACATTGCTATTCCCCTTCCAGTAGGGCATGATCATTTCGACCTGCTCCTTGAGTTTTTCTACGTCTGCTGTGACCGTGTTCTTGCCGTAACCGGGCAGCGGGCTACCCAACTTTTTCGCACCACGAAGGATGCGGCGCATCTTGGCCGCCTCCATCTTGTTCTTCTTGATCTTGCCGATGGTTGCCATCAGTCATCTCCCTCGATTTCAATGTCTTCTTCGTTGGCAAAGCAGAAGGTCATGCCGTCAATACCCTCGCCGGGAGCATAGTATACAAACCTATCCTCTTCCCGTGCAAGATGGATGGGCGGCGTTCCAACTGTTACCCACAGGCTGTGCCTGTCGCGAACGATCTTTGTTTTGACCATTTTATCGCCTTTCGTTTCTGATCTCGTGCTTTGCCTGAAGAATCATCAGGGCTTTCGAAATCTGGTTCTGGAACGCTTACAAATGGTGCGCATAAAATCGCACAAAAGAACAAATCCCAAGAAGGATAGTACCACCATTTGGGACAGGACAAAAATAACCACAAAGACCTTAAGCCACCAATACGGGGCGCTCACGCTGGTCTCCTTTCCTACGCCACCAGCGCAAGAGACTTCTTTGGCAGGCGGTTCTTGTTAACTGAGAATAATACGTTGTTGCGCCCAAAAATGCAAACGCCACAGGCAATACATGCGGACTGAGTGTCAGAGATCAATGGGATCTTCCTGTTGTTCTCAGGACACTTGACCGCCGTACGATTACCGCCGACCTCATTATATCCCTCACGCGCCTCTGGGAACGTGTTGCCAAGGTAGGCGATAAGAATCCCTCTGTCGGCCATGCGTGCAGCCAACTCACGGTTCTCATCGTCGGCAGAGAAGTACAGAGTCGCCCTACTGCCCTGCATGATCACGGCAGCGGCCTCGTCACGGGTGTAGACCCAGAACTTGACGTCTGCATTGTCATTCACCACACGAGACCACGCCTTGGCGTAGTTATCGGAGAAGAAATCTCCATCCCAATGGATCCTAAACAGTTTGGGAGCGCTGCGCTTGTCGCAGTCCTTCTTGAACTCGTCGATCATTTCCTGCAGCAGTATCTGCATGTCGTTGATGCTGTCGTTACACTCCAAAAGAGTGTCGTAGTTGTGCACCAAGGCTCGACGAACGTTTGGGCGTAGCCGCTCAAGACGTCCAGCGTAACAGACCCCCTCTTTGTCATCGCCCTTGCAGATACCGGTCATGCCACGACACGTAAGACCGGCAGGGAGGCCAAACGAATTGGCCACCATGACTTTACCATTGATAACAAGGTTTGCAACCTTGCTGTCCTTAGATCGCTTGAGCATGTGTTCTCCTTTATGGATTGTGGTTCTTCATTTCGGCGAGCACGAACTTATAGGCGGCCTTCTTGCCGTTTTCGTATTCGTACTCATGCCCATCACCGGTTTCGGGATCGCCGTAGCGCTTCATCTCCCGGTCGCACTCTTTGATCGCGTTCTTGATAATTTCGGCTAAACTGTTCATTATTTCTCCTTATCCGTAGATGATATCGCCATAACAGGCGACCTGTAGAATTACCTCAGAGCCGGTGGCGTCAATGTTGCCCGCGTCGCTCTGTAGAACAGCGTCCCTAATCTCTCGGGCACACCACCCATCACCGTGCTTACCTGACACGATGTCGCCAATAGCGCTTGCAATATCTGCGGCGGTAAGTCTGATGACAGGACCGATCTCTCCCTCTTCACCGTCTTGATCCCATGCCGCCACCTCAATAGATTCAACATTACCTTCGCCATCCTCTTTGTAACGGACGCTGGGGAACCAGGGAGCGCCTTCACAACCCCAAACGGCTTGGTTAATAATATCGCAATCAATAGGAACCTTGACTGTGACGTAAAACTTTTCTTTTGTGTCACTCATAATCTTTCTCCGAATACTCGTCGAAGTGATCGTCGAAGATCTCTTCGAGCATGGATGTGTTGCACCAACAGTAGGGAAATTCCCGGGTGCAGTCGGGGTGATGCTTGTAGCCACTAGGTTCTACCCGTGGACCCTGCTCATCGCCCGGGTCACGGTTAGTCATGAACCGTATGCCTTTCACTATCTCTTCTCCTTATCTGTGCTTTAAGCACTTGGCGGGGCGTCGTCCCTGCTTGCCCGTCTTTTCAATGGGTGCGCTGCACACGGTGCAGGCGCTGTCTGGGTAGTAGTCGCCGCTTGGGGCGGCAGCCTTACGTGGCTTCTTCTTGTCGCCGCTCTCTCGCCACACCATCACGTCCTCGCTCAGCCAGTCTGCAATGACTCCCTGCTTGGCAAGGTCGCGCTCTATCTGGCTGACGGCTGCCCTGTCTTTATCTCGTATCGCTTGCGCGTGACGAATTTTAAGCAGGGTGCGTTCCATTACGCTTGATCAACCTGACGCTGGTCTTCTACTTCTTCGCATCGCCAGCACAACATTCCGTTATCTCCGGTGATAGCGCCGCAGCGACATTTACTTATTGCAACAAACGAGTCGTCGTCCCACTCGGTCCATATCGACTTGACGTCGCAGGGCTGCGAACCATCCTTAACAACCGTGATTGCTTCGTGATTACTACTTGCGCTGACGGTTGTTCGATAGGCGACCGTCTCGTTCCAAGTTACGATGTACTCATTCATGATGTTCTCCATTAGACTAGAAGGATTCCGCCACCGACGCAGGACATATCGAATCGATAGTCCTCGTCTCTGCCGGACTTGTAATTGACGTAAAGAGCGCCGTCGAACAACTCCCACATGTCCACATCAACAAATGCTGGATCTTGCATTGTGATATCACCAGCAAACAGGGAGATCCACTCGGATGCGGTGGTGATCTTGTCCCCCAGAATGGTATTGCTCACGACACCTTCTCCTTCTTCTTTGTGTTTGTGACGCCTGTGGTGGCGGCCACCTTGTTTGCGATCAGATCATCCAAGCGTCCCCTGTAGACGTTGGGATGCTCACCGATTACAAATTCCTTGTTCATGTTTGCCGCAACGGCAAAGCCGACCAGCCTTTGCACAGTGGAAGGCTCAGAGTCCAACTCAAATGGAGGGACACGCCGCTGCTCGGCATACTGAAGCGTTGACATCATCAGATAGCGGCCACCGCCACGGTAAATAGCGGCAAGATAACTACGACCCCGCATCACAATTTCGATGATGGCAACCTTGTCGTCGATCACAGCCATGAGGTCGGAATACTGCATGACAGCATAGTCCTCGTCAGCGTTCTTATCCAACCCAAGATAATAGGTCGAGACAAATAACGACGGGTGGATCTCATCTGGATCAACAATGGTTTTGACCTCGGTCATAGAAGACCTGTTGAGGCTGAGACCTTTGATCTCGTCCTTCTCAAGAATCACATACTTGCCGTCGGCATACTTGTACCCGTCACGGATGTCCTCGTAGGCAATCTTATTGCCGTCGCAATCAATGTTGATCCGATTGATCGGTAGACCGTTTGGAGCGATCTGAGTAAGACCCGGAGATCCATCATCAAACGCCTTGTGGATTGAAAGCGGTGCCTCGACCGTGTCGACACACACCGTGATGTTTTGCATACTCATTGTCTTAGCCCTCCATGGATCCGAAGAAGTCAGCGAGAGCCTCATCCGTGCCACACGGGCTACAGATGTAGGTCTTGTTATCCTCACGGCTGAGAGCCGGAGGGGAGGGCATGCCATCCTCCCACTTTACACCGTAAGGCGTGTAAAAGTTTTTGTTGCACATTGGGCAGAGAATAATATCCCCACTCTCCTGCATTTCAGCGTGCAGTTCAGACATCTTACTCATTTTCGTTCTCCTTTACTACTCGGTATACATCATGACCAACAAGTATCGCTAGCCTTCTTCCGTTGTCCCAGTCTACAGCAATTTGTGCGCCTGTAGCATACGTGACCGTTCCTTGTGTTCCCGGCAGAACCGGATCGATATCATCCGGCATCGAGATCAACTCGATGCGTGTTCCGATTGGAACGGGCGCTGGCTGCAACGCCATCTCATGGAAATTGTCCATGTCTATCACTTTCCTTTCGTGTATACGTGGTTTATTTCGCCCAAGGCTTTCTTGCCACGGGTATGCGGCTTGACCCATACGCGTGCGCCCTGCTTGTTCGTGTACTGGGCAGAGGTAAGGTTTCGGAAGTGCCCGCGAACGCAATGCCAAGCGACACCATTAGCGCTTAGGTGACGACCAATCCAGCGGCTCTTGTCGTAGCGTAGATCCCTGAGGGCAATCTTGTGAACCATGCCAGCAGCAGAGCGGCGCTTCTTAGCCAACGATGCAAGTTGTTTTGGCGACGTCACGGTGCTCACAACAACCGCAGGGTCGGCATTGATGATTCCGTTTCCAATGAGGATTGCAATCAATGCCTCCACCATCGAGATTTTTGCTTTGAGAATGATTGGGGACTGAGACTTGCGATCATTGCTTACCGTTTGGGGAAACCTATTGATCCTGTTCTCCATTAGCCCAATCATGATAAGAATCTTTCCATTCGTCCAATCAATCCAAATCTCTCCGAAGCAAGGGAATAGCATACTGCTTTTTTCAATAGAGTCGTAGATTGAAATCACTATTGAGTAATGTTTCACGCCCTCCTTACGGTATGCGCTGGCATCAAAGACATTACGGATCGGAAACTCGTTGTGATCATTTGTGGTGTCGATAAGACTCTCGGAGTTAAACGGAGCATAAGACGGAACACCTTCGGTGACACGACAGAAGAGCCAAACATCTGTGGAGGTGCGGTTGCCAATCTGATAGATGCCATTGGTTGGGAAGTATGGTGCATCAACAAACGGAACATTGTTTGCGTCTATTTCGCAAACCAGTGTTCCATCTTGGGCGATTTTAAGATTGCTATAAACATCGTCACCATCTTCATCGGTGCCCTCTATGGTGTATCGCTCGGTGCTAGCCCACACCGCATCAGCCAAGGCGTTAGAGTGATTAGTGAGATCAACCACCTCAGGATTGCTCTGGCCGAAGGAGTTAGCAATGACTTGTGCGATATTTCGCATCATCTCTGCTTTTATCCCCTTTGCTTCAGCAGTGGTACCGGCTAGGAGGGTACCCACCGCCCCCGTATCGGAACCGGCCAGAGGGGTGCTCTGTACGGGGTCATTAAACTCTAAAATTTCTGCCATTTCAGAAGGATGTTCAGTTATAAGATCGCAAATAGCAATGTGAGATGCGACAACCAAGAGTGGATCCTCATCGAATCCACGAACAGCAGAAGCGCCGGGCAGATCGGGCGGAATCAAAAGCGTTTGAGGTGCGTTAAGAAAGTCGTTAATGTCACTCATTATTCAGTCCTCCTATACGGGCCAGTAGTAATCTAGTTTGTCTGTTTCTTCTGCCCAGTACTGACGATAGTGGTCAGGGTTTTTGCGCAGAAGGTTCGAACGATGTGATGCGTGAACACGATAATCCCCCCACCACTCGGGAACCAGTACACCGCTAGTGCGCTGGACGAATCCATCTCTGACGCCAATTGAAAAGGCATCGGTGATTTTGTCTCGACAGGTGTCTTCATATCCGCGCTTTTCCCACTCATCACAGATAGCATGAGCGTAGAACAGTAGACCCTCGGCGCATTTACGCCACATATTACAGGCGGGATGGTTTTGCCAGCCCTTGGATGTACTGATGCCCGTGATCACATTCATGATTTGTAGGCACTCAACACGTTGTTTGCCAAGGCGCTGTCGATCAAGCACTACTGCGCATCCAGCGTAGGACTTTTCTGGTACAAAAGTCTGCATGCTCTTTTCCTCACTTAGGGTTGTAGGGGTGCAGCCGGAGCAAGAACTCCAAGTGCTCCCGCATTTCCTGTTCGCCGCCCTCAATGATGTTGAGAAGTGATGCGATGTACTCGCAGATCTCAATCTGGCCATCACGCAGAGCACGATCATAATCGCTGGCCAGACGGCCAAGGAGTAGATCGCGCCCCACATAGGAGTAACGAATGGGGTCGTGCTTGCGGCTGAACGGGTTGAGATCCGTAATCCATCGGAAGAGTCTCATTGTTTTCCTTTCGGTAAGAGAACTGAAGGCACCCGGCCCCTATCGACCGGGCTCCTTAAGTCCTAAAGAATGATTGGAGGAGGCGTGGGACTACTCTCCCATTCCTCTTTCATCTGCTCAATTATTTCTGCATCGTGCTCAGATACCGGCTCGTCTTCGCCCAGCAGGGTATCCCAGTCATCCTCAGTCAGATTGTCGATCTCCTCCTGAGTCATGTCGGCAAGGGGATTGACGGTGATGTTTGCCACGACACCGTTGCCAAAGTCAAGACGCTTAGCCAATGTGCCATAAACGTCTGTGATTTCCTGTGGGAACGAATCGAACACGCTCTGCGATACGCTGATAGCGAGGACAACTCCGGGCTTACGATTGTTGAGATCGTTCTCGAAGTCATTGGTCGGCTCGCATGTATTCGCTCCAACTAGAGCAGACACACCCGGCATAATGACGGACATCATCGTGTCCTCCATCACATACCGCATGGGCCTATCCATGGGCTCACCTGTCGAAGAACGCACGCTGTCGATGCCCATCTTCATTAGATGAACTCGGAACGTGCCGGTTTTGACGCTGTCTGCGTCGGGGGTCATGCCTTCCATAATCGTTTCCTTTCTTATGGATAGATCGTGGGAGTCATCTTGCTCCCGGTTAAGTGTGTTGTCGCCGCTCATCGGGACAACCCTACTCTCTTTACAAATTCCGAACAACTACCAGATTTCAAAGCCACCGCAGAAGCGAAGGAACCCAGCGAACTCCTTCATCACCTCAGCGTCCATGTAGTAACTGGTGCCAAATGGACGGCGCTGGCCCTTACCATCGCAGCCGTTGCATGGCTTGTCGGGGCCACCGAACCCAAACTTGACGGCCATGTCATCGTCACGCCAACCCCTGCCTTCGCAGATTGTGCACTCCTCATCGGGCAGGGCGGCCATCTCCTGCTCGTATTCAAAGATATAGGCTGTGAGTTTTCCGCTTTCGATATCCTTGTCGAGAAGATCGGCAAGAGCCGCAGAGTCCTCGGCGTTGAGTCCGTCACCGTCGTTGGAGTGAGCGTACTTTACTTTGGCGGCGTAGTAAGGGTGCTCGTCGGCTACATACCCCCATAACGGGTGCCAGTACCAGACGTTGGCCCGGAAGTATTCTCCGGTTTGATTTTCGGGCGCTTTGCCCATGACATCCATGCCCATGATGACTACTCCTTGTTGTTGTTGTTCTCGTTGTCTGACGTGATGCCCTGCAGAAAGCGCTCCATTGCAGCGAAGCCGTCGTTCATGTTGCGCGTTATCTCCGTCTCAGTCATTTCAGTCTCAACGATTTTGATCTTCTTATCGTCTGTGAAGATGACGCTGCGCTTCACGTTTGGTTTTGCAAGAAGCGTTTCAACGGTTCTCACCATGTTCATGGCCATATTCATGATGCCCATACCGGCCACGACATCTTGATACGGGATATCAGCAGCCCCGGGGTCGACCATACCGGCGTCAATCCCCTGAGCGGTGATGCTCTGCATTGCTTCGATATCATTTGGATCCATCTTGTCGATAGTCTCCTCAACATCATTAGCGCAGATTCGAATCAGATCGATCAGCAGTTCGGTGTCGATGTACTTGCCCATCGTAATCACCCTTCCTTTCTTGTTGTTTCCTGTTTCCAGATTACCACATTACACGACTTGTTTCGTGCCACTGTGCGTTCTTGTTCATACTGTTTTGCGAACCAGATTTTGCGATATATTCAAGTTCAGAAACATATGTGTTGTTAAGCACGTTTAGCGCCTTTTGAAGCATTTCAAACTTCTCACGGTACCATTTCTTACGCCTAACCGATGTACCAAAGTTCTTTATGGCCTGAGTCGACGTCGATGCAATCATATGCTGGATACGCCAAGTGTAGTGCGAACTGGACATTAGCGCTGGCACCGTGATATTATCCAATTCACAATACGAATCCCATTGACTAAACAAGTCGCAAATCTCTGGGCTAATGCCAAACGATTCGTGCTTTCCGTCGGCGATAACCACACCGACACCAAGCGACTTGTCCTTATCAAAATGGTCCATCCACTTGGTCGGCATCTTCTTGCCTTTGCAGGCATACCAATTTCGATATTTGTGCCAGATATCAAAGTTTGTTCCTGCTTTCTCATTATAGAGGGCATTGAAGAAGTAGTTCGGGGCGCTAGATTGCTTTACGGCACCGTACCTCAAGTACAACTCCAGCCAGAACTCGGCATAACGACTGAGCGCATTTCCTATGTTGGAGCACGCGCCGTCACCAGCAATGTTTCCGAACCCTATGCGTAGAACCATGTCAATAGCGGCGTCCTCAATAGACACAAAGCATCCGGTCAACTCCCAATCATTGACGTATTCCTTCACAACAGCGGGGTTCAATTGCATTGCAAGACGAGCCATGTTCCTGACAAGTGCGGCTGGCGTGGGCATCGAGGCAAAGTTGTCCCAGTCTTTGTATGTCTCATGCTCCCTTCTAGCCGCATCGTTTTGATTCCGGAGTTTTTCATCGGCCTCGTACGCGTCAAGTTTTTGCCGCATCGTAATCATTTTGCTCTCTAAGGTTTCCATCGTGGTACCTCCTACCACATCACTCGGGGTTTGTTGTCGACCGCTGCGTTTCGGGCATTACGAACACCATTGCTGGCGTCAATCGCATACCCGCTAAAGATCTCTCTCTCAGCAACGCGCATTGAAACAAGGATCTTATCGATCTTTGCTTCGGTGTTTTGAGTCAGGCGCTTTGCCCGCACAGCAGCATCGGTATAAGGGTCTTGTGAAAGCATGTTCCTCCACTTAGTTATAAACTCAGAATGAGAAAGGCCTTGGCTAATGTCGGGAAAGTGGCGGCCACCCCTTTGCCTCATCTGAGTCCACTCAATCACGTCCACATCCTGAGTTAGAACGTGGTCCATGAACATATCCCAGAGAGATCGCCACTCGCACTCATACACACGATAGCGTCTATTGCTGTGGCAAACAAGTTCTCGTGCGGCCTCATCAAGCGATTCAAAGCGCTTCCCATCGTCGATCTTTCGGCGATTTGCGTAGTCTTTCACCTTGTCTTGATGGACGAGCATTTCCATCTGGGCAAGGATCTCAGCAATCTCAAAGGGGCTACGCGCAAACAGGAACTCATGGAACTGGCGAACGCGAATGCGCCTAAAGCGATCCCCCGCCTCGACCTGTTTCTTTCTCAGAACTTCATAACGTTCCTCAAGCGTGGTCTTTGCCACAGTGAACACCATCCTTTCTGGGATGTTTCTAAACGGGATTGCACCAAGGGGTTTCGACACCCCCGCCCCCACATAGGATTGATAGGATCCATATGCAGACGCCCAACTGATCTTGGTGGTGCAGCAACGGTTATTCGACCGTTAGCGTTGGTGGTTGCCCCCAGCAATATTACTGGTTGGCGGCCTCAATCCAGGCTTCTCACTTTGCAGTTTATTCTCATGCTTGTGGAGACTCTGCTGACACTCAACCCTGAATAGGATATCTTGCTTTAGGCAGGCTTACCTAATAGTTTTCACAGACTCATACTCAGGAGCACGAACAAGACAAACCTAATAATACAACTGAGCCTTTTACTACATACCTCTTGCTCAGGAGGGTTAGGCGCTGATTACTCAGCAATCAGGCCACTTTTCGTCGGTATCGTCCTCGCTGACAGCAGTCAGGTTTTTGAGGAAATCGTCAACATCGACCATTGCGTTGTTGACCACGTTATCGATCTCGACATCATCCATCGGGCGACGGAAGGCTTCGATGCCTCCACCACCCATGATCTCGTCACCATCGGCGAGGGCTGTCTTCTTTATGGAGTCGGGCAGTTCGATTCGCCGAATCTCAGCAATCGTGCCGGGAACGGCAGCGAACAAACCACCCTCGGCTGCGCTGAAGACGGAACTCAGAATCGTTTCGAGCATCTTGATGTGGAAGAACTTCATCGGATCCGCCTCATGGATCCTCACCAGTTCAGCGAACTCTTCGCTTTCCACGTCCATGCCCTGCTCAACACACCAGTTTCGCAAAGCGTCGGTGAGCATCTCAACGGCCTCTTGGGGCATCTCACCGGCATTGGTGAGGGTATCGTTGGCGACCTCTGCCATTGTCTGCGCGTACTTGCCGAAAGTTTCGGCATCGACCAGATACGGATGCATCTGAATCACACTCCTTTCGTGAGTGTATGGGTTTTGTCTTGACCTAGAAGTCTCGACCGGTCTCCGCTGCGATACGATGGGCGCAGCGCTTACTGACGTCGACGATGACATTACTCAACTGGACACACATGTCGTCGACATCATGTGCATTGACTACGTATTTGCAGCCACGCTTGTTGCTGCTCTCGTAGCCAAGATTGACGAGCAGGGTGTCTGCGTCGTAATCCTTGGCGATCTTCTCGATGAGACTGGAGCACTCATGCTCGCCAGCCCACTCACCATCGGTCACGATGAACAGGAGGCGGTTGGGCATTGTCGAATCGGAGAGCGTCTGCTCAGCCAACTTGAGAGCAGGCAGGGGGTACGTGCCACCCTTGAGCCCAAACGGGAAGTACTCGTTGACTGGCAACTGTTGCTTGCGGCCAACAAGGATCTCAGCGTCGTCGCTGAACCCGATGATGCTAGAGGAGTTACCGGTCAGACGAACGGCAGAAGCGATCGACCACATAACCTGCGATGCGTGATCCATCATGTAGCCCATCGACGTGGACTGGTCGATCAGACCGACAACGTCGATGCCTGTCTCGTCAATGTCGTCAGGCAGGTACTTGTGGAACACCGCGAGTTTACTCTGCGGCGTCTGTGCGTAGATGACGTCACGGATGCTGACCCTACCGGAACGCTGATTGTCCAGCCACTCGGCCTCAAGCGTAGACCTGAGGCGGTTGAGCATGATGCGTAGGTTGTTGCGAGCCACCAAGAACTTGGCGTCTGGCTCACTCGTCTTGCGATTGATCTCGTCTACACCGTCCAGCATCATTCCGATGAGTGCTCGGCTGGTCTGATTGATGGCACGCTCAAGATCCTTGTCGTTAGCCATCATGTCGTCGACCATCTTCTGACGGTCGATATCGATCTGGGACTTCTGCTGGCGCAGTTCCTTGATCTGCTCAGGCGACATCTGAACGTTGGAGACAATCTCCAGCGGACTGACGCCATCCGGGTTCCAGCCAACACCGGGCACGTACTGAGCCTTGATCCCGCATTCGGGACAGGACTGGACGTTATGCTCTGTCATGAGCGTCTACCTCCTCGGTAGGTTGTTGCGTTCTTTTCTAGACTAGTGACTCTTACTGCCACCGCAGGTACCGCAGCGACAGTCGTCACCACCACCGATCTGGTGGTAGTAACCGTCGTTAGGACTGCCACCCTCGCCCTTGTTAATGGGCTTGTCTGGCTTGCCATCACCATCGCCGGGGCCATCGCCGGGGCCATCGCCGGGGCCATCGCCATCAC